>ENA-ORXR01000104-ORXR01000104.1-marine-metagenome-genome-assembly--contig:-NODE-104-length-129979-cov-6.624471_pt1 | contig 129979 bp, 107 predicted proteins | sample MGYA00237866_ERZ511479 | MGnify/ENA metagenome assembly ERZ511479 | reverse complement strand
GGGCCTGAGACTTTGAAGAGCTTGTGGCGGTGAGTATTCAGTTTTCATCTATCGAAGCGTTTGATAGTCGCAGGGCCTGAGACTTTGAAGAGCTTGTGGCGGTCTATCCCATCGTCATGATGAAAATGACCATCTGACAGTCGCAGGGCCTGAGACTTTGAAGAGCTTGTGGCGGTGGTATATTAGGAGCAATAAATCAGCTACGCCTCTCGCGTCGCAGGGCCTGAGACTTTGAAGAGCTTGTGGCGGAGCAGCGACTCGACCTCCTCAAGGCGGCGCTCTTTCCGTCGCAGGGCCTGAGACTTTGAAGAGCTTGTGGCGGGGGATGCCCAACGACTTCGCGAGGTTCTTGATCTGTCGCAGGGCCTGAGACTTTGAAGAGCTTGTGGCGGCAGTTCCAACCGTGCAGGTAAAATCCTCCCTGCATGTCGTCGCAGGGCCTGAGACTTTGAAGAGCTTGTGGCGGTTTTCTGAGGTTTTGAGCGATCCGCACAGTACGTGGTCGCAGGGCCTGAGACTTTGAAGAGCTTGTGGCGGCGACACGTCGTCGTTTGCCACGCGCAACACTGTGCAGGTCGCAGGGCCTGAGACTTTGAAGAGCTTGTGGCGGGTGCCATTCGCCCCAGACTTCCACATCCCAAGGTGTCGCAGGGCCTGAGACTTTGAAGAGCTTGTGGCGGCTTTCTCGGGCGTGGATGTTTTCGAATCGGGCATGGTCGCAGGGCCTGAGACTTTGAAGAGCTTGTGGCGGGGACGGCGCATTGGTAACACCTGCGACGAGTTGAGCGTCGCAGGGCCTGAGACTTTGAAGAGCTTGTGGCGGTAGCGTGGGAGTTGGTTCGAATAACTCTTTTTCCAACGGTCGCAGGGCCTGAGACTTTGAAGAGCTTGTGGCGGATCAGCCATGCCTGACCGTCGAAGGCGGCACTCTGCAAGTCGCAGGGCCTGAGACTTTGAAGAGCTTGTGGCGGCCTGAGAGGCTGCGATCTTGGCTGGGATGGCCATATGTCGCAGGGCCTGAGACTTTGAAGAGCTTGTGGCGGGAGCCTCGGTCGAAGCCCGTGAATTTTGCGATAGCGTCGCAGGGCCTGAGACTTTGAAGAGCTTGTGGCGGAACATTAAAATGTAACTTTATTACACATAGCCTATGTCGCAGGGCCTGAGACTTTGAAGAGCTTGTGGCGGTTGCTCAACCCGAACGTCCCAGCAAATGCCGCTGGGGTCGCAGGGCCTGAGACTTTGAAGAGCTTGTGGCGGAGGAGCAAGGGGGAGGAAAGCTCGTCAACGACACCGTCGCAGGGCCTGAGACTTTGAAGAGCTTGTGGCGGCGAATTGACGAAAGGTGCGATCTCACTGTCAGGAGTCGTCGCAGGGCCTGAGACTTTGAAGAGCTTGTGGCGGAATCTCACTTTCGATTGACTCGAAAATTGTGTGGTCGTCGCAGGGCCTGAGACTTTGAAGAGCTTGTGGCGGGATGACCGGAGGAAGCCCGGCAATCCGCCCCACAACGTCGCAGGGCCTGAGACTTTGAAGAGCTTGTGGCGGCAGTTCCAAGTTGGCGGCCGATTCTGGAAAGCGTCGGTCGCAGGGCCTGAGACTTTGAAGAGCTTGTGGCGGTGCCAACGGCCTATTTTGACGGCTCAATCCCTCTCGTCGCAGGGCCTGAGACTTTGAAGAGCTTGTGGCGGGATGAAGATCACAAGCAACTCGCTATGCGCACAGTCAGTCGCAGGGCCTGAGACTTTGAAGAGCTTGTGGCGGATTACGATATTGCCAGAAGCGATTGGGAGTAACTGGTCGCAGGGCCTGAGACTTTGAAGAGCTTGTGGCGGTCGCTGTGCTCGTAGAGAAACTCGAGCACTTCGTGTCGCAGGGCCTGAGACTTTGAAGAGCTTGTGGCGGATGAGGCGACTTAGATATACAGCAGTCACGAGACCGTCGCAGGGCCTGAGACTTTGAAGAGCTTGTGGCGGTCTGACCCATCGCTCTCATTCATGCTCGGCTCGGTCGCAGGGCCTGAGACTTTGAAGAGCTTGTGGCGGACGTCCGGAGCCTTCCATGTTTTGCCGTCCGCCAGTCGCAGGGCCTGAGACTTTGAAGAGCTTGTGGCAAAGCTCCCAGCGAGCCGTTGCCGATGGCGTGAAGGCTCCAATCGCTAGCTAGACGACAGTGACTCGCGACCGAGCTGTGTAAGGCTGACCGATCGATTCGATGCGGAAGGTGTTTTTGGACGTTTCCAGTCCAAGGCTGACGAACAGAATCTGGTCGTTATCGTGATGAATTAGCTCATCGAGCTCAGCGCGCATTTGTTGATACCGTAAGGAATCGAGAGGGCATTCGAAGACCGAATACTGGATTCGGCTACCGTAGGATTCACAAGACTTAGCGACTTTCCGAAGGCGTTTCGGATCGGCAATGTCATAACAGACTAAGTATCGTGTGCGTTTTGACATGAGTGCTTATCGGGTGGTGAAGCCGTGGTAGGTAGGAACGTCACCTCTACACACTCGCCAAAATTGGCGCGCCTGAACGTCGAGCATTCTCCGGTAGGACATTCGATAGCCAAACTGGGGGTGTTTGACCTCCGTATCGAGTCGTCTAAACCAAGCTCTCCAAAACTGTCTTCGGCCATTGTTTGAGAGGAACACTCCTCGTGCCGTAAACTGGAAGTCTTTCGGTTCAAGTTCGCGGCGATTGATTAGGCTGACTACCACGGAGTCGGCAATGAGTGGACGGAATTCTTCCATTAAATCCAGAGCTAGCGCTGGGCGGCCATATCGTGGTTGGTGGAAGAATCCGATGAATGGATCGAGTCCGACAGCGTGGGCCATCCCCGTAATCTCCTTAGCGAGGATGGAATATCCTTGAGACAGTAGAGAGTTGATCGGGTCTCGCGGTGGTCGGCGGTTGCGTCCGTTGAAATCAAATTCCTCGAATTCGGATCCCTTCACCATTGTTGCGAAGTGTTCGAAATAGAGGGCTGCGGCAGCACCCTCTAATCCGCGTATGGAATCAAGATTGGTCTGATGCTGGCACCGGTCTCGAATTCTCGCCAGCTCTTTGAGCACGGGTTTCGGGGGGCTTCCATTACGCATCAGCAGGACTCTCTGGTTATGGATCTTCGCGCGTATGCACTCCCGGGCGATGGTTGCTCGGATCTTCCGGTTCTCAAATAGGCGGGCTTGACCAAGTCGGGCATCGACACCGGATTGCGGAAGCCCCGAGGTCATTCCCAGGAACCTTCCCGCTGGCGAGAAGTAGCCGATCGGGATATGGCGTGACAAGAGAGACTGCACTGCCTGAGTCGAAATCTGCACTCCTCCATAGAGGTAGACCGCTTGGATCTGATGGATAGGATGCTTAGTGAGGACTTCCTTTAGGAGTCGAACTTGGATCTCCCCACCTCGGCAGGCAACCTTTGCCCGAGGGTTTTGGACAACAACGATCTCACCCTCATCGCCCGGTGGACGTGGAGCTACTTTGTCATCGATAGCGTGTTCTTGCCCAACGGTAGGATCGCCCCAGAACGCGGATTCTTTGGGTAGGCACACGGAATACGCAGAGCAGTGCAAGCAGCGCGCGTCATCGAGCAGTGGCGGTGGGCAGACTGTTTCGTCGGCAACTCTACGGGCTTCGGCTAGTTTCTCTTTGCAACGCGCAAATAGCTTGTCATCAAGCTCAACCGGAACCCGTGAACGATCTGCTGCGTAGTAGATGCTTGCTCGGTCAACCGGGAGGTTGGCCTCCCCGAGTAGCAATGCGTATGCCGCGAGCTGAATCGCATCATTGTCCTTGGCTATTCGTTCGCCAGTCTCATGGTGGCGGCGGGCTGAGCCATTTTTGTAGTCAACGATTTCTCGCCCGTCTGCAGTCGACTCAACAAGGTCGACAACTCCGGTTAGCCCGAGAGAGTCGGACGACACGGCGAGAGAGCGGTGTTGGCTTCTTTCTTCAAGATCGAGTGATTCTTTTAGCGGACTGGCCTTGTCGGTATTCCGGTGAGCGTGAGTTCCTGCAACAGTATTGGCATCTTCGACGAAGATGTTCTCAACCCATTGCAGATAAAATAGGCGTGGGCAGTAGACGTAATTATGGAGGCGGCGCACCGGCATCGGCGGCTGCCCCTCTGTCGGGGGTTCGGGGGACATGATGACAGTAGTGTAACATCATGTTATTAATTGTCCATGCGCGTCAACCGGACAGAAACCGTGAAGTCGAAAAAGCCGAATTCGAACAGCTTCCAAGTTTACATGGGAATTTCGTCTTGGTCGTTGCGCCAGCCGCTGCGGTTTAGGCGCGCTTCGTTCAAGGCAATGCAGCGCGTTAATTCTGAGGCGCGCACTTTACCGAGGAGTGCGACTTGGCTGGTTAAATTCAGATCACCGCAGCGTGCTCGATCGGTGTTTGAAATCCCCTCAGGGTCGTAGAAGAAGTTCGGGCGTGGTGACTTGGCCAGATTGGTTGAGGGTTCGTCCACCATTTCGATCGTGCGTTGGTTAGCATCAAATGCCTCCTTTTCCCTCTTGTTGTTCCTGCGGGCTTTGAGTTGCTGGCCGTTTCGTTCGCTAGGGATTCGGCGGTGAATGTCGAAGCATTTGGGATTCGCCACTGTTCGAAGACCAAGATTGATGGCCGCATTCGTGTCTGCGTTGGATGGAAGTAGATCTCCAGAGGCTGGCATGAAAAGAGGACCTCCGATCTCGGGAACGAATAGGTTGTGGGGTGGTTTCTTCGATTCGAGGCGATCCTTGTTGATCTTCTCAAGCGTTTCGATTTGTCGGAAGAGGCTGCCTGCTTCGCCTGCGAGTTTGGCTTTAGTTTCATCATTCCAATCCCTCCAGAGCCTTGCCTGTGCGCCGCGGAGTTGTTCTCCGGAGGCGATCTCTCGGCAACGGAAGCCCGGGACTCCAGAGCGGGCACAGAATTTGGAGGAGTAGGCGGGCACGACTTCGACGACCGGGAGATCGAAGGACTCGCACAGTTCCTTAAGCTTTAGGAGAACAGCTCGGTGAGACCAGCGCATGAGTTGGCGGTTTTCGCTTGGCGCTCGCCCTTGCGCGGTGAGGTAGCGCGAGAGGTCTTCCATGACGATAAAGTCTACCGGGTTGCGCCCTGGAATGCGTTCGTACTCGCCATGAACATAGTCGTCTTTATCTGTAGTCGGCGCCTTTAGCCGAAGCCCAAGCGCGTTGGCAAGAATGAGATGGGCAGTCAGGTTGACGCGCTCATTCTTCATCCGATCAATTTTATTGAGAAGGTCTCGGCATGGCTCGCCAGGACGTTCACCTTTGCGCGCGGTTCCGATTTCTTTTGTTTCTCCTGGCCCGCGGTCGAACGAGCGGTTGTGACGGAGGAAGAGCTTGCGGAGATTCTCAAGTTGCCCAATTCGATCCATCGATAGGCCACGCATTCCTCTGCGCCTCGTTCCTTTCTTTCCGAGTCGAGCGCTGCGTACGAGACGATGGTAGTTTGCAGTCGGCTCAGGCTGGTCGGGATTTCGTTCCCAGACCCAGTCTGCACCGCGAAGTGGCACGCAGCGTTCGGCGAGTTCTGTTAGGACTCGGCCCAATTCACTGCGAAGAGATTCGAACTTTTCACCCATGGCTTTCGCGAAAGCATCGCGAGCATCATTGTCTCCAGCATCGAGACGATCTTTCCACGGGGTGAGGTCTGAGTCGCTGTAGCCCTTGAGTTCGTCCCTCAGATTCTCGGGCGAAGTGTCGTGAACCGTGGCGCACGACCAACGGTGGTAGGTCCGCAAGCGACTCAGTCTTCTTCCTGCGCGCCAGATGAGCCGGTCGTTCTGTTCTGGAAGAGTTTTCGCGTTCATCTTCCTCTGGATGTCCTCACGTGATTCTTCAACACCGCCGAGACGAAGCTCCATTTTCACGGCAGCAGCAGTTTCAATTCCGTCGGCTCGCCGCCCTCTGGAGTCGTGGACTTTCTTCCCGTTCGGCAGACTGATCACTCCCCGTTCTCCTGGGAGGCGATGAGTTCCCGTCTTTGACCAACTGGCGATCCATTGCCCGTCGCCAGAATCGACCATTCTCCAGCGGTCATGCTCGGGTTTCTCTCTCCCACAATGCATTAAGGCCCAAGCCGACGACATTCGAACCCCTAAGTCGCAGGAAAGGAATGTGAACGGCTGCCCATCGCTTGGAGCGCCATCGTTCCAGAGCATGTGGAGGTTCTTTTCATTGGTGCCATTGAAGAACTTCTTTCCCTTCACATTCCAGCGCTCAACGTTGGCTAGTGGCTTCGGAGAGAGGGTGACTGGGAAGTTGAGGAGCATCGGGGCTGTCCCGGATCGACTGATTTCCTCTACCTTTGGCATGAGTGCACAGGCTGGATCCTTGTCGGGCTTCAGTGGGGGTAAACCGAGAGCCGCGAACATGGGTTGCAGCCAACCGTTGCCGTTCTCGCCCATTAGGCCATCGCGGAGCATTCTCGGCGCGGTATAGGACAATCGGGCTCGGATTGGTCCGAAGCGACCGCCTCCCTCAAGTGGTGCGGCGAGCGAGACCTCAACGGTGCCATCTCCGATAATGGTTTTCGTCCCACCGGTCTGGTCTGAGAACATGTAGAGTCGCCGAGAATACTCTGGTTCGGCCGGAGTAAGATTGATAATTTCTTGTTTCCTCTCAAGGTCGCGAACCAGTTGGTCGAGGTCAGACAGCGCCCAGACGATATCATTCGGGTAGCCGTCTTCGACTTCATCATTTCGCCAAAGCGGCCGGTATTGATCTTCACATAGAGCTTGAAAGAGAGGAACTGAGCCAAAACGCTCTCCCTGCTGGGAATGATGTTCTGAGACTATCGTCCTGAGTTCTTTCTGGGTTGGATTATTCCCCTGCTTTTCCAGCTCAAGCCATGCGTCACGCACATCGCGATATCCACGAAGGGCCGCCTTGGTGAATCCGAATTCGCCGACCTTTACCAGTTTCTCTCGAAGTTCGGCAGCTAGTTCAAGGTCGCTACTACGGATGCGGTTTGGAGCGCGTTCCACCTCATCATCTTCGGACGGTTTCGGTGCGTCGAATTTTTCGGAGACGCCCGTCATAAAATCGAATCGCGCTTGGAGTTTCTTTTTCTCGTCCTCGCGTTCGTCGGTCTTTAACTTGAACTGGTTGAGAGCAGTCAGAGCCTGAGCGAAGGCCATGATGTCGAAGTTCCGCCAGCTGGGCTTTCCCAGATCGTCAGTGTTCCACGGCGCAAGAGCTGTAAATGCGGGAAAGACGAAGCCGCGATCACTCCGCGCCAGAAGGATAGGATCGTCGCCAAGTGAGCGCAGGTGTTGCTCGGTGTCAGTTATTTGAGGGGCATTTTTCGGCGGCTCGCTGAAGCACGAACGGAGAGCGTCGAAGATTGGGCGCGGCGCTTGGAGGTGTTTTATTAGGAGGTAGAGATCCAGACGTCGCTTGCGGATCTCAGGACCTGCCCCCCCAAAGAAGTAGCGGGGAATTGCAGGGGGCTCATTGAGATTCTCAAGGGTCTGTTCGATAGGCATCCAGACCGCATCACCAAGAGCAGGTTCCGTCTTACGGGCGCCAGCAATGGCTTCAGCAAGCCGCTTGTGGGAACTCTCATCGGTAAGCGGTTCAGCCGATTCGTTTGGGTTGGCGAAATACTCAAACTGGAGCCTTTCGCGAATGCTAGCGAGGACTGCGCTGTCAGCTGTATCGCCTGCGAGAAGGGTCGGAACGAGATATTTACCTTCGTCTTTAAGAAGCCCCACGCGGGAGCGCGGAAAGTTAGCCTTTGAGCTCGCTTCGCAAAAGAGCGCGAAGTAGGTCTTGCTACCTTTCTGGATCTTTCCATCCCCTCCCAGATCAGCGAGCAAAGACTCTAACGCGAGAAGACCATGAGCTGGATCGAGATCATCCGGCAGATTGATCGCCTGCAGCCCAGTGTCGAAATCGGTATTCCCCGAGATCCCGGGCACCCAGCCCTTGAGCGAACTCCGTAACCCTTTCGAGCGTAGAGGTGCTCCAGGAAACGAGTCCCAGTGAGAACCGATTCGGCTAGGCAGATCTTGGATAACACGGTTCTCGGATTTCCCAAGTTTTGCCAAACGTGCGAATGCAAGCAGGTAGTAGTTGATGGCCCGCTGGAAAGTCGCGTGGTGGATCCAAATTGGACAGGCGATGGGACGATCGGCTTCGTTCTGTATGACCCAGTCCCCATCTTGAGATTTGAGTTCGAGACGGTTGACGCGGCCTTGGTAGATTCGGGAGAGAGACATGGGGATTAGGAGAGCTGAGGGTCTAGCAGAGTGAGATTTTTCATCCGAATGTTAGGTGCGTTGAGGGCAATGGTGAAGTAAAAGCCAACGTTCCGCATTTCTCCGGATTGGAGGAGCGTAGGGAAAACCCCAAACCGGATGTCGGGATCATCTACGATGTGGTAATCGAAGGGACGAATTGCGATATTGTTGACGAGCAGAACAGCCGATTCGGATATTTCTCTGGTTTTCTTAATAGACCCCACGCACCGCAGCATCGATCTCTTCGTCGTAGAATTTCCGCAGACGGGCGTGAGCTTCGCTCCCCAAGGCTGGGAGATCGGCAGCCCCGACGTTGTCTTGGGCTTGTTGGGGCGACTTGGCGCCGGGAATGACGCTACTGACTTCAGGGAAATCGAGCACCCAGCGCAGGGCTTTCTGAGCGAGGGTTCCTTCTTCGGCCTCGAGAGCTAAAATTTGCTCGACGACTTTAGCGAAGCTGACCGCTGTCGAGAACGGGACTCCGCCGAAGGTCTCGCCGACATTGAAGCACTCACCGTTGGCGTTAAATTGTCTGTGATCTTCGGAGTGGAATTGATGATCAGGATCGAATTTTCCGGTCAAGATTCCACTGGCTAGAGGAACCCGTGCCAGAACACCAATTCCGGCTGCCTTGACTGCTGGGAACAGGTCCTCGATGACCCGTTGTCGGAAGATGTTGAAGATCACTTGCAGCGTTGCAGCGTCGGTGTTGGCGCAGCAGAACAAACCCTCTTCGATGGTTTCGATGCTGACTCCGTAGTGCTTAATAAGTCCGGCGGTTTTAAGCTTTTCTAGGTTCTCAAAGGCGAGGCCGGCCTTGAGCGTTTCTGTGGGAATGCAGTGGAGTTGGACGAGGTCGAGGGCGTCGACGCCAAGCCGATCAATTGCAACTTCGGCGGCTTTTGCCATGGTGTCGTAGCTATCGTTCCACTCGGCAGCACGTCCCATTTTAGTTGCGACGTAGATGAGTTCAGTCCGTTCCTTCAGCACCTCCCCAATCAGTGATTCCGAGCGACCGGCTCCGTAGACATCGGCCGTATCGATCAAGTTTACCCCGGACTCGATGGCGGCGTGCAAGGCCTGTCTGGCAACGTCTTCATCGACGAGTTCACCCCACGCATCACCGATCGCCCATGCACCGAAGCCTACTTCAGACACCGCGAGGCCTGTCTTTCCCAAGATTCTCGAATTCATCTGCGGATCCTAGCGACTCAACCGAGGCGAACGCAAGTGCTGTATTTAAGGAATCCGAATACGAATAGCGACTCGATTTGGGTTATAGACCGTTCGGGGCTATCTTAGAGAGTTAGCTATGAAACTGGACCGAGACGAACTGCCTCACCTTGTGGTCACCATTTGTTTGGAGGTACACAAGCAACTGGGGCTAGGCTTACCAGCCAGCGCCTATCGTGCGGCCGTTGCTCATGAGTTGCGCCAGCGAGAAGTGATTTTCGAGCGCGATCTGCCCTTTGTCTTTACTTATAAGGATCAGAAGATCGAGACCGGCGAGCAGATCGATTTTGTCATTGAAGACATGATTGTCCTGACTGTGGTGGCTCAGGAGTCGACTGGTGGTCAGGATAAAGAGCAGGTGATTGCTCGTCTGCGCATGACTGGTCGGGAGATCGGGTTCTTAGTCAACTTTCAGAATCCAGACATTCGAAATGGCATTAAGCGCCTGATCGTTGGTCGGTCAGCTCCAGGTATTCCCTATCAGCAACAACCGGGGCTGGAGGGGCTCGGTCGGACTTCTCCTGTCGGGCCATCGCGGCTCCCTCCGCCGCGCAAATCGGGTAGCCATGGGACAATTCCCGGTTCGTCCGATGAATTTCCAGTTCCGAAAACCGACTCTGCAAAGGACGAAGCGAAAGAATCAGGTTTGCCGCCAACTCGTGATGGCGACCCTGACAAAAAGTCGGATAAGGGCGGATCGTCGAAGACCGATGAGTCTGACGGTTCTGATTCGAAAGAAGGCTAAGGTTAGGGAAGGTCTGATCAATTCCGCCACCCACCACAATGATGTAATTGGGGTGAGGTGTTGCCTTTCCTAGCAATCCATCGCCCATAGGCAATAGAGCTTGCAGGTACGATCTGGATTAAACCTGAGGATCGGTTACCGCATTTCCTGACGCATCGTATCATAGGCCTCGTCTCTCAAGACTGCTGTATCCCCTAAGTCATTCGAATTCGGAAATGCCAAACAACTTCCGTCCGACAACCAAATTACAGCCACTGATTTCACAGCTGTTGAGGCTGTGGTCGAGACCGTTCTCCTTTGCGAAGACGATGGCCAGATGCTTGTCTGCGCAGGCGTTTTCAATCTCTTCTTATTCTTTGAGTCGGAAGTGAATGCCGTAATAGGCAGTGGCCTGATCGATGCGTAGTCCCATAGACGAACCCTTGTCTGGTGAGGGAGGTTTTCAACCCCGAGTCCGCTCTCTCGGTCAGGACTGGGAACTGGAGACATTTCAATCTGAGACCGGCAAGGGAATCGCCTCACAGACTTCACTCCATCCTGGAAACCTCCAATCGTTTGGGAATCCCGCGCACTGTGTCGGTTTGACCGGCTGGATGGTGCAGGTGTTGCCCTCAAGAAAAATGCATTCCCCTGTAGGTCGGTCGATCAGGGACAAGCCGCGACGGTTGGCGGTCAATCGTGTATGGCTTTCGATAAAGTCTTCGGTCGTGCGTCCAAGAAAGCGTGCGATTGCATCGACTTCTTTCTCAGTCACCCAAATGTCACCTGGCCAGCGGCAGCAGTTCCCGCATCGCTGGCACTCATAGCGAATCCCTGGAGGTGGCGGGTCGTTATCCCGAAGATTCGGGTCTCTTGGGTTTACTGACATTCTTTCAAGTTAAATTATCACGGTCGAAATACTTCATGGTGGGAAAATATTTCCAAAGATTGGATTCGTCGTGCTCCTACATAAGCCGATGTCCCTGATAATAGCGCATTTAGCTGATCAAGCCTCTTATATGGCTCTTGATTCTTTCCTTGACCATAAAGGCTTGACCACTAGATTTCGGCGAGCTTCCGCGAGGAAGAGGCCCATTTTTCGACTCGGGTAGTTCGGGATTCTTTTCCCGGACACTTCCGGATCTGCTTTCCGAATTCCAAAGCAGATTCGAAGCTTAGTTTTCTACGGTCTTCTTCAAATTTTATGATTTTCACAACGGATGTTTGGCAAAGTTTTCGGTCTTCTTTCGAATGATATTGGTATCGATCTGGGTACCGCGAACACATTAGTTAATGTTCGCGATCACGGAATCGTCCTTCGCGAACCCTCAGTGGTCGCAGTCCGCTCGGGCACTAATGAGGTGCTCGCAGTCGGAGACGATGCCAAGCGCATGCTGGGTAGGACGCCTGGTAACATCGTGGCGATTCGGCCTTTGAGAGACGGTGTGATCGCCGACTTCGAAGTGACCGAGGCCATGCTCAGGCACTTCATTAAGAAAGTGCACAACAAGCGTGGGATGGCGCGACCGCGAGTCGTGATTGCTGTTCCCTCTGGTATTACTGAGGTTGAGAAGCGGGCCGTCCGTGAATCGGCTCAGCAAGCGGGCGCTCGTGAAGTTTATCTGATCGAAGAGCCGATGGCTGCTGCGATCGGAGTCGGACTTCCGGTTCAGGATGCTTCCGGTAACATGATTGTCGATATCGGTGGTGGCACCACTGAGGTCGCTTTGATCTCACTTTCAGGCATTGTTTACAGCCGCTCTGTCCGGGTCGCCGGTGATGAGTTGGACGAAGCGATCGTTCAATATATGAAGCGGGCCTACAACCTCATGATCGGTGAGCGCACCGCTGAGGAAATCAAGATTCGCCTAGGATCAGCCTACCCGCTGGGCAAGGAATCCTCCATGGATGTGAAAGGTCGCGACTTGGTGGCTGGTCTGCCGAAGACGATCCCGATCACTAGTCAGGAGATTCGTGAGGCGATGATGGAACCTCTTAACACCATCATCGATGCCGTTCGAGTCACCCTTGAGCGCTGCCCACCTGAGCTTTCCGCTGACCTCGTTGACCGTGGTTTGGTGCTTGCTGGTGGCGGTGCTCTGCTTCGCGGTTTGGACAAACTTCTCTCTGAGGAAACAGGATTGCCGGTTCACGTTGCTGAGGATCCGCTCAGCGCTGTGGCTGAAGGTGCAGGGAAAGTTCTCAGTGAGCTTTCGTTCCTCAGGAAGGTCGCGAGTTCCGAGGGCTGATCGCTCTGGTTCGTCCGTCGGGTACGATCCGATGGGCCGACGGGCATTTCTAGGTTCGAAGCCTAGAAGGCTGATCGGTTCCCTCAAGATCTGACCGAAGCGAGCCTGTGTGGGTGCGGTGAAAAGCCACTTCCTCCTAAAAAACATCCTGCTGGTATTCCCCGATTCCCTCAGATGAACTCCTACTCCGAGCAACTTTCAGCGATCTGCTGATTAACGGCACCCGAGAACTATGAAGAGAATTAATCTCCTAGCACTGGTGATTTTCATTGCCTGTCTCGGTTGGGTATTCACGTTGCCCGCCGAAAAGCGCGAGGCCATTCATTCAACAGTTCTCGGTTGGTTTACTCCGGTGTTTGAAGCCCAGACGGCGATCGAAGGCGATCCTCAGATCGAGTCCGACCTCCAGCTGGAACCGTCGGTTTTGGCTGCTGACAATGCTGAGCTCCGACGCCAACTCGCGGAACTTACAATCTATCGGGAGCGTTCCGAACTTCTTCAAGAAGAGGTCAATCGACTGAATGGTTTGCTCGATTTCAAGATCAGCCACAAAGAGTCGCTGATTCCTGCTCGGGTGATTAGCCGAACAGCTTCGAATTGGTGGAGCAGTCTGGTAATCGACAAAGGATCGCTCGATGGAGTCGGTACCGATCTTCCGGTGCGCAACGAAATCGGTATCATCGGGAAGACCGCCGAAGTCTCTCCAAACTCTGCGAAGATTATTCTGCTAACTGATGAGCAGTGCCGAGTGGCTGCGCGGATCGATAATACCAACGAGCAGGGTATTTTAATGGGCAGCCGAGGCGGTCTCGGTGGCGGCAATGAATTGCGGATGCGCTTCTTGAGTAAGGATGCTGTCATTCCTCCTGGCCTTAAGGTTTACAGTTCTGGTGCCGGCGGACTGTTTCCTGCCAACGTTTTCATGGGTACGGTTCAGGAGTTCACCAGCGGTGATGTTTATGGTGAGTGTGTCGTCGCTCCTTCGGTCGACTTCGGCCAAGTCCGCAACGTTTTCGTGGTTGTCCAAGACGATGATATTTTGGAATCCCCAGCACCGGTCGTTCCAGCAAATTCAAATCCCAACGGTTCTGTGAAACCTACTGTTCCTGGCTCAGTCCCGCTCGACCCTGACGAAGCTGGTGTCGGTGGCTACGAAGCCCCGGCGCGAGACTCAGAGATTCCGCGAGCCCTGCCACTTAACCCAACCCGAATTCCAGGAGGAGGCCTCTAACCCATGTTTCTCCGGGCTTTCCTTTTCTCAGTCATCGCAGTCATTCTGCTGCTGTGCTCGTTTGCTGGCCAAGAGTTCATGCCTGCCCTGAATTGGGCTCAGGGTTCGAAATTTATTCTACCAGTCACGGTATTCTTCGGCTTGGCCGTGATTGTCTCTTATCCCGTGATGCTGATTCTCGCATTCATTATGGGCTTTTTGTGGGATGCTCGGCACTTGGCGTTCACGGTCTCTGGCGGAGATTCCGTTCAGGGGTCAGTCGATCTTGCCTTTGGTTATTCAATCCTGCTGTTTGGCTTGACCGGTTCACTGATGCAGGGAATTCGTCCACTTCTCGGGCGGGGTCGCTTCGAGCTTCCCGTCTTGATGATGGGACTGGTCACCGGTGTTTGGCTGCTCGCTGAATATCTTTTTCTCGTGTTCCGTAGGGGGCAGCCAGAGTTTCCCGATACTCTCTGGATTAAGGTCGGTTCAACCGCCCTGCTCGCCTTACTTATTTCACCCATTGTCCTTTTCGCGCTTCATACCATTGCCCGCTGGACGGGTTACGAGGTGCGCTATGAGGGCTTGTCGCGGAGGGAAACCTAGACATGGTTGTCAGTTATCGATTCCGGCTTTATCTCTTCGCCCTCGTGGTCATTGGCGGGTTCTCCTTGCTGCTCATGCGGCTGTGGAGCATGCAGATTGACGAGTTCGAGGACTACAAACGCAAGCTTCCTGGAACCAAGGAGGAGACGATTCGTGTTCCCGGAGTTCGCGGCGAAATCCGAGACCGGAATGGTGTCACGCTGGTCACGAACAAGCCGAGCTATGAAGTGACCTTCGATCTACAAGCGATTGAACGGCACTATATTAGCTCTCTGGAAAAGGACGAAAAAGTCCCGAAATACGAGTACAAGGTTCAGCTGGGTAACTACAAAAAGACCCGGAAAGAGACCGACATCGTTCAGATCGTCAATGAAACGGTGATCAGTAGTTTGGAAGACATGGGTCTCGCCGTGCCTTACAACTCGAAGTCCCTACGCGTTCACTATCGCTCGACGAAAGTCATTCCGTGGACGTATCGACGGAATCTGAGTTTCAAAGAATTTGCCACCTTCGCGGAGCACAATCTCGGTCTGCCGGGAGTTCGTGTGACGGTTCGCCCCGTCAGATCTTATACTTATGGATCGCTCGCCAGTCACTTGCTTGGCTATGTGAAGTTGCCGGATGCTTCGAGTGGTTCGCGCGAAGAGCGGGCGAAATGGAACTTCTTTATTGGCGACGACATCGGTATCGCAGGAATCGAAAAGACACGGGACGACGACCTTCGTGGGCGCCCTGGATCCCGCACCCTGTTGCGCGATGAGAAGGGTAAGTATGTCGGTCAGATCGCCTATGAGCCACCGAGCCCAGGCGCGGATGTTTTCCTGACCATTGATGCTCGAGTGCAGTACATGGTCGAGGAGATCTTGGCCGAAGCCAAGGTTGGACGAGCTGCTGCAGTGGTGGTCGATCCGAACAACGGAGATATATTGGCAATGGCCTCTGTGCCGGCGTTCAACCCGAACAAGTTCATTCCACAAATCTCTCAGGAAGATTACAAGGATTACACTACGAACCCAGCTAGCCCGTTGATCAACCGATCGCTTCTCGGCTACGCTCCGGGTTCGATTTACAAGGTTCCCGTCAGTCTAGGAGGTTGTTTTGCCGGAATCCAACATAGCTACTTGAGCTGCCCCGGACAGATTGTCTACCGCAACACTCCCATGGGATGCTGGGCCTATTACAAGGGCTTCAATCACGGCAGCCTCCAAATGAGTGACGCACTAAAGGTTTCCTGCAATTGCTACTACTACCAGTACGGAAACCGCGCTGGGATTAACAACATCGTTAAGATGGGTAAGTTGCTCGGACTGGGCGCGCCAACCGGAATTGACATCCCCGACGAGACCGGCGGTGTCTTACCGAGTCCGCAATGGTTGCGATTGAACAAGCCGCGAGAGGTCTGGGGAGATGCCACGACTGCCAACGTTTCAATCGGTCAGGGTTATGTCTTGGCGACTCCGCTTCAGATGGCGATGGTCACCGCGACGGTCGCAAACCGCGGGCGATCCTATTTCCCACGGTTGGTTGATCGGGTCATTGAAGACCGAGGCACTGCTTCCAATAGCGTCGTCAAAGCGGTCAAGATTCGAGCGGATTTGCAGTCCGAGGGAATCACCACCAAACAAATAGACATGGTCCGCCATGGTATGTGGAAAGTGGTCAACGAAGGGCGCACAAAGGTTGGGTCTGCAACCGGCACTCGGGCTCGCATCGAAGGAATTGAGGTCGCTGGTAAAACCGGGACAGCTCAGTTCTGGAGGGCCGACCGAGAGAACGGTGGAAAGATTAAAGACAACCACACTTGGTTCATTAGTTTCGCCCCTTATGAAAAACCAGAGCTTGCGATTTGCATCCTCGTTCGTGGGGGCAAAGGGGGTGGCAGTTGTGCTGCTCCAATCGCGCGCCGGATCATCGAGAAGACACTCGATATGCGTCACGCAGACGTAGAACCCACGCTCAGTCCTCTGACTGAAACGAGGGGTCATTTCGACTTCATTACCGAGGTCAAATTCGAAGGGGAGGGCACCGTGATTGGTGTTGTTGCAGGGGAACCAGATGACGAGGGAGATGCGAGCGTGGTAACGCCGGTTCGCGAAGCTCCTCGCGTGGTTCCTGTGGCACCAACAATCAAGCCCTCCATTGAGGAGGACGCCGATGCTGAAGGCATGGTCGTCCCCGAGAAAAAGAAGGGCTTGCTGAGAAGGCTGTTCGGTCGCTGATCGATCGCATTGCCTCCGTTAAGCGGCTGAAACCAACAATTACCGTACGAAACCATGTTAAAAACGATCCGCAGGGCATTTCGCCCGGCCCGGAGCCCAATCTCCGACGGCACACACATCGTGATCAATACCGAGTCTCTCGAGCGCCGCGTGGCCCTCGTTGAGAATGGCTCCCTCGAGGAGTACAGCATCGAGCGAACCGAAGATGACAACATTGTCGGCAGTATTTTCAAAGGCCGAGTCAAAAACATCGAGCAGGGTCTCAAGGCCATGTTCGTCGACATCGGCATGGAGAAGAATGCGTTTCTCCACTTCTGGGACGCGATCCCTGCCGCCCTCGATGGTGGCCTAGAGGAGATCAACCGCGGTGGGAAAAATAAGAAGAAGATCACGTCAGGCGACATCCCAAGCATCTACCCCGTTGGCTCGGAGGTGATGATCCAGGTTACGAAAGGACCGATTTCAACCAAGGGGCCACGAGTCACCACGAACGTTTCCTTGCCTGGGCGTTATCTAGTATTGATGCCGCTCAATGAGCAGTTTGGTATCTCTCGGAAAGTCGATGACCCGAAGGAGAGAAAGCGCCTACGTAAAATTCTGGAGCGTCTGAGCATCCCTGAGGGCATGGGCGTCATCATGCGCACTGTTGCCCAAGGAAAGCGCGTCCGACACTTTGTCCGCGACCTCAGTCTCTTGCTTGAGCAGTGGGCGATGATCTGTGACTCCCGTGACTCTGGTCGTGCACCCGTCAGATGCTTCGATGAGCCAGACCTGGTCGAGCGCACGGTTCGCGATTTCCTGACTGAGGAGGTCGGTGAAGTGATCTGTGATGACAAGGAAACAGTCGAGCGCATGCGCGGGCTAATATCGCCGATCTCGATTCGCGCGAAGCGCCGGATTCAACTTTATGAGGACACTCGGGTTCCGCTATTCGAGAAATTCGCGATCCAATCACAAATCGACGAAGCCTTCTTCCGTCAGGTTTGGATGCCTTGCGGTGGCTATATTGTGATCGACGAAACTGAAGCGCTGATTTCGATCGATGTGAACACTGGCCGCAACAAAGGCAGCAAGAACGTCGACAAAACCATCCTGCAGACCAATCTAGAGGCAGCCGAATGTGTGGCTCGCCAACTCCGATTGCGGAACATGGGTGGTCTAGTCGTGGTCGATTTCATCGATATGCGGAACCGAAAGGATCAGCAGGCGGTCTACCGGAAAATGCGTGAGCGCATGTCGCGCGATCGGGCGAAGACTCAGGTTCTTCCGATCTCGCAACTCGGTCTGATGGAGATGACGCGTCAACGTCTCAATGAGAGTCTCGGGCTGTCGACGCTCGATGCTTGCGAGCACTGCGAAGGCAAGGGTCGGATCAAGTCGCTGACGACAATGAGCGTCGAAATCCAGCGCACGATCAGCGCGATTCTTCAGCGACACGATACCAGAAATCACGATCTGAATATTTCGATCAACCCCGAGGTCATGGAGCGACTGCGCACCCAAGACGCCGACCACCTCGCCGAGCTCCAACGCAAGCACCACGGTCGTCTAACCTTCCGCGCCGATCCTACTTTCGGTCGCGAAAAGTTCTCGATTACCAACGCGAAGAGCGGCGACGAAGTTCAGTAGCCTGCTCGCGCTACCAAATGCGCATCGCTGTCGTATCGATTCCTCAAAACCGTCGCACGGCCTTCTTTCTGGAGGCTTGCGACCGGTTGGGGATCGAGCGGAAAGATGTCCGAGTGGTCTCTTGGAAATCGGTTCTCAATGCGGATTCGAATGGGCTAGGGGAGTTGCTTGGCGACTCTGAAATCGTCAGGTTGGAATCGCCGGGCGAAGACGCTGAGGTTGAGCATCAGTTGATTTTGCGCGGTGGCGGCGACTCCGACACGGCCGAACTCGCGACCACGGATCCTGGACGGATTTCGGGCATGGCATCGTGGTATGGCGGCTTCAGCTCGGTGCTCCGGGATCTCGCGGCTGAAGCCCAGCTTTCGGGACGCCAGTTTGTCAATCCGCCAACCGATGTCGCCTTGATGTTCGACAAGGCGGAAGCACAGAACCATCTGGCTTTGGCTGGAGTGCCGATCCCAGAACCGATGGGGAGACCTACCAGCTTCGCTGATCTCATCGATTCCCTTCCCAATGGTCGCGGCCGGGTCTTTCTGAAACCGCGCCACGGATCCTCGGCCAGTGGGGTGGTTGCCTTAGAGATCGCTTCACCCGAGCGGATGCAATTGGTGACCCCGGTCGAACTCGTCGAGCCCGAAACCAGCCACGAACTTCCTCGACTCTACAACAACCTCCGCCTGACCAGATTGTCCGATCCCACGGCGATTGCTCGTCTTGTCGACACGCTTTGCCGAGAGCCGATGATGGCGGAACGCTGGTTTCCTAAAGCCAGTGTCGGTAACCGATCGTTTGATCTGCGAGTCGTTGTGATCGGTGGTGAAACGGAGCACATCGTTGTCAGAACCTCGTCGAGCCCGATCACCAATCTCCATCTTGGCAATGCTCGGGGCGATGTGGCGGAAGTTCGCGCCTTGATGAATCCAGACCGCTGGGAAGAAGCGATGGAGGTCTGTCGTTCAGCTGCCGCTGCTTTTCCTAGCTGCCGTTATGTTGCGGTAGATCTGATGGTCGGCTCCGGTTTCAGGAGCTTCGCCGTGGCTGAGGTGAACGCGTTCGGTGACCTGCTGCCGGGAATCATTGATGAGCGCGGCGATGACACTTATGCCGCCGTCTTGAGGTCGTTAACTGCATCGGCATAGCCTTACATTCTGACGACGGTATGCGGTGGCATGAAATCCCTAGTTTCGTCGCCGGGATATTCGGAATGCCAGACTAGGTCGAGTCCACCAGGATAGGCCCATTTAATCTCGGTTCGCTGGGGCGGATTGGTTGCGTCAATCGCTTCGGGAGCTGTCCAAGTATCATGAATAATTTCCGGGGTGCCGTAGCGTTTCTCCAACAGCTTCGCGATTTCTTCGCCGATGGAATGACCCTCGATCCCGATTCTGCCGATCGCTAAACTGCCGTCGTCTGAAAACTGAGCATAGAGGGTGACGTTGCCGATGTTACCATCCCACTCGCTGGCGTCATCCGGTCGAAGCCGCGATAAAACCGCAGTAGCTTGAGCATCGGCGACCGTCGTGTCTGGCGTCAGGATTTCGAGCGCCGCGATGAAGTTGCCGAGGACTTCGGAGTTTGTCGCCTCACGGTCATTGGAACAACCAGCCAAGGCGATGATCAAGGACAGAGCGGAAAGGGTTAGGAGAACTCGCATGGTTGTTGGTTCAATAGGTCAGAGAGACTCGGCCATCCTCGAACTCAAATTTCTTGGCCGGCAATATGAAGGTGTCGATCTCGGGTTTGAGAACCGGAACCAGTTTCTCCAGAGACGGTCGCATTGGCAAGGCGAACGCCGCTGGAACCGGAATTTTTCCGTAGCTGCCTCCAGTCGGCTTCAGTACGAGTTCGCCATTGGCGTTGCGGCTGAGACCAAAACTCGCGGTTTGGGCAGAAACCTGATTCTTGAATATCCGACGCTCGATCAGTAACTCGAAACCGTTCTCGGTCAGGTCGACAGCGACTCGTTCGATGCTGATGACTCCCTGCTCTGGGCCGACTTGTTGCCCTCGAATCGACTTTGCCAAGTGGGCATTGATCAACTTCTCTTCGAGAAAAAGCGTCGTCGATCCGGGAGTGATGCGTTGGCCAAGTGTTGGTAGATCGAGACCTACTGGTATGGGTTGAATGCTCGCAGTTTCGAACCGAGAAAGGTCGGGTTCGAGATGGACACCGATGCTAATCGCGATCAGAACGAAGGCGGTGCCGAAAGTCATTAGACATCCCCCACAACTGCCTCGTTTGCGACGTTTCCGAGGCTTCTCAAGTTTGGCAGGTCGGCCCTCGCGGTCGGCCATTTATTTGCCCTTCTTGGGCTTCGGCGAACTAGCTGCTTTCGCTTTTTTTGCAGCCTTCTTAGGCTTCTTTTCTGAGGAGTCCTTCTTGTCGGAACTCTTCTTGCCAGCCTCTTCCGCCTTCTTTTCGCCAGCTTTATAGGACTCGCTTCGGTAGTCGGTTTCGTAGAAGCCGCTTCCTTTAAAGATGATGCCAGCTCCGGTTCCGAGTTGGCGACTGACTTTGCCGCGCTTGGCGCAAATGTCTTTCGGGCAAGTCTTCAGCTTCGGGTCGTTCATTGACTGGAAAAACTCGAATTCCTTTCCGCATTTCTCGCAGACGTAATCGTATGTGGGCATGGTATTTCTTTGGATCGACAATGAAGCCAGAAACTCCCGAGACGCAATGCCGCGCTCCCTTGACCTTTGCGAACGGCGAGGCACATTAGCGTGGACGGGGAACTTTCTTTGATTCTTTCCTGAATGACACCGATGAAACACGCGACTCTTCTATCCCTCACCGGAGCCCTACTCCTTTTAGCATCTGGCTGCGTCCAAACGAACGTCGGTGCTGGTGGCCGTTACAATAATCCGGGTGAGACAATCTATCTCGAAGGGTTAAACGTTCCAAGAGCCCAACCCGTGCAGTATGGGCCGGTCGATACCGTTTCCTATTGGGATGGCGATGGAGTGGATGGTTCTCCTAGTGTCACCATTGATCTCAGCCAGCAGCGTGCCTTTTTCTTTAAGGGGCAGAAGCTTGTCGGTGTATCGAAGATCTCGTCCGGTGATGCCGAGCACAAGACCCCGACTGGTAAGTACAAGATCACACAGAAGAGTAAAAATCACCGCTCAAACCTCTACGGTGATTTTGTCGATTCAGCCAACAACCCAGTGATTCGCGATATCGCTTCCAAGGACACGCCGCCTCCGGGGCTTCGATTCCTTGGTTCATCGATGCCAAATTTTATGCGTTTCAATGGTGGGGTCGGTATGCACGCTGGATTTCTTCCAGGCTTTCCTGCTAGTCACGGCTGCGTTCGCATGCCAGAGCAAATGTCTGAAGTTTTCTACAATAACGTCACGAACGGCACTCCCGTGACGGTTGTTGATTAGAGGTGATTGACGGCCAAATCATTCCGATCGGAATTTGGAGATTCCTACGCGTAAGGGGTGAGCTATCAAATCGACCCTATTAGAACATCTGAGTCATCGATCTGAAATCGAGTGGCGCAGTCAACTGACCCGAATATAGTCTCAATTATTATGTCCCTCACAGCTATCAACGAAGCCAATTTCGAAGAAGAGGTCAAAAACGCCTCCGTTCCTGTCTTAGTCGACTTTTGGGCGGAATGGTGTGGCCCGTGCAAAATGCTGACTCCTGTTCTCGAGCAACTCGCTGAAGAAAAAGGAGACGCGGTGAAGATCGTCAAGGTCAACGTCGACGAGAATCAAGCTCTTCAGCAAGAATACGGTGTCCGATCAATCCCTCTCCTCGCCTTCTTCCAAGACGGTGAGTTGAAGGATACCATGGTCGGTGTTCAGCCAAAAGACGCCATCGGCGCCAAGCTGGACGATCTGATCCTCTAGCGGAACTCGTTTCCAATCGGAGATTTTTCAAGCCGCCGGGATTCGTCTCGGCGGCTTTTTTCGTGGAACGATCAACCTGTCCTTCGTTCCTGCGATTCCCCAGATCCTAACACTTTTGTAGGACGTGCCGGATCGTCTGCAAGCAGACTCCTACCCCATGATCTACCGAGAGCCAGATCTACCGAGACACCGGGGTGCGTTTTGAACCCAGCGAAATCCGCGTCTGGTCGCAGCTACTCTGACTCCGTAGTCGCCCGCAAATCGTAACGGCACACGTGGGTTTTGTGGCGCACGAATAGTTGCCCATCAGAGATCGGGCTGCCGTGGCCACCGTCGCGATCACTGGGAATCGGGGCACTCGTCCAAACCGGAACCAGTTCACCCTCAGGCAACTGATCGACCAAGGCGACCTGATCTGGTGAGATGCCATTTGTGGACGGCCCCCGCCATTGATTCCAGTCGGCGAGAGCCATGGCTGGCACAGCCAATATCTAGATGAGTGGGTGGGGAAGACGGAGGTTTCTCATGACAGAAGAACGCAACAATTGCCCCGTCGCTGTCAACGTCGTCAAAACTTACCCTAAGTTCCCGAACCCTCACTGAGGGCTCGGGAATCACATGCGAGGATGTTCCTACGGGGTGGCTAGGCTGCGGCCTCGCCGTTCCCTAGACTCGTCTCGAACGCCAGCTTCGCCCCATCGACGGTCGCTTTGATCGTCATGCCTTCTTGGAAGTCGCCGTCGAGTAGGCGCATGCTGAGGGGATCGAGGAGGTGGGTTTGGATGGCGCGTTTGAGCGGGCGGGCTCCGTAGACTGGGTCGTAGCCTTGCTTCGCGAGGAAGTCCGTGGCCTCGGGTGTCATTTGGAGATGGAGACCTTGCTTCTCGAGTCGGCCGACAACTTTCTGGAGCTGAATTTCGACAATCGCTCCCAAGTCGTTCTCACCCAATCGATCGAACAAAATCGTTTCGTCGATGCGGTTGAGAAACTCGGGGCGGAAGTGACCACGGAGGGCATCCATTACCTGATCGCGGGTCTCGTCAGTGATCCCTTCGGAGGCGAGCAAGTGCTGGCTTCCGATGTTCGAAGTCATGATGATCACCGTATTTCGGAAATCGACCGTGCGTCCTTGACCGTCGGTGATTCGGCCGTCGTCGAGCACCTGAAGAAGGACGTTGAAGACATCCGGGTGCGCCTTCTCCACCTCGTCGAGCAAGACGACGCTGTAGGGCTTCCGGCGAACGGTTTCTGACAGCTGACCGCCCTCTTCGTAACCGACGTATCCCGGAGGAGCTCCGATCAGTCGGGCGACGCTGTGCTTCTCCATGTATTCGGACATGTCGATGCGGGTCATCGAGCGCTCGTCATCGAACAGGAACTCGGCGAGGGCTTTCGACAGCTCAGTTTTTCCGACTCCGGTTGGTCCGAGAAACAGGAAGCTACCGATGGGACGGTCTTCGTCTTGCAGTCCCGCGCGGGCGCGGCGGACGGCATTGGATACCGCGACGAGGGCGTCCTTTTGACCGATCACGCGATCAGCTAATCGCGCTTCCATCTGGGTGAGCTTTTCACGCTCGCCCTCGCGCAATCGACTGACAGGGATGCCCGTCCAAGTCGCGACGACTTTGGCGATGTCTTCCTCGGTGACCTCTTCTTTGAGGATCGATTCACCACCTTCGTGGAACGCAGCGAGCTTCTCGTGGGTCTGTGCCAACTCCTCCTCAAGTGCGGGAAGTTCGCCATACTGGAGCTCCGAAGCCTTTGTCAGGTCACCGTTGCGTTGGGCCCGTTCGAGTTCGGTTTTTAAGGCGTCGATTTTTTCCTGAACGATACCGACCCCATCGATGGCAGCCTTCTCATTCTGCCATTGGGCTTTGAGCGCAGCGGCTTGTTCGCCGATATCGGCGGCTTCCTTTTCGACTTTAGCCAGGCGATCTTTCGAAACCTGATCCTCCTCTTTAGCCAGAGCCTGACGCTCCATTTCGAGCTGCATCGACTGGCGCTCGAGTTGGTCGATTTCAGTGGGCAGGGAGTCGAGTTCGATCTTCAAACGCGAGGCGGCTTCATCGATCAAGTCGACGGCTTTATCGGGCAAGAATCGGTCGCTGATGTAGCGATCGCTCAGGGTCGCGGCGGCGACGACGGCGGCATCTTGAATGCGGACACCGTGGTGGACTTCGTAGCGTTCACGAATCCCGCGCAGGATCGCGATCGTGTCTTCGACCGACGGTTCGCCGACCTTGACCGGCTGAAACCGACGCTCTAGCGCAGCGTCCTTTTCGATGTATTTGCGATACTCATCGAGAGTCGTGGCTCCGATCGTACGCAGCTCTCCACGAGCCAGTTGCGGCTTGAGCAGATTGGATGCGTCAACGGCGCCTTCGCTGGCTCCGGCACCGACGATGGTGTGGAGCTCGTCGATGAACAGGATGATCTGACCATCTGAGTCAGTAACCTCTTTGAGGAACGCCTTGAGACGCTCTTCGAACTCGCCGCGGAACTTCGCTCCGGCAATCATTGAGCCGATATCCATCGAGATTAGGCGTTTACCTTTGAGTGATTCAGGAACGTCTCCAGCGACGATGCGTCGGGCCAATCCTTCGGCGAGAGCGGTTTTTCCGACACCTGGCTCGCCAATGAGAACCGGATTATTTTTCGTCCGGCGGGACAGCACCTGCATCATCCGGCGGATCTCCTCATCGCGACCGATGATTGGATCGATCTTGCCACGGCGGGCGCGGGCGGTTAGATCGGTGCCGTATTTTTCCAGCGTCTGGTGTTTTCCTTCGGGATCCTGATCGACGACTTTTTGCGAGCCACGGACGGCTTTGATCGCGGCCTTGGTCTTTTCGGGTTCGATTCCCAAGTCTCGGAGCGCCTTGGCTCCGTCGTCACCTTTATCCAGATAGGCGAGCAGGAAATGTTCGACCGACATGTAATCGTCGCCCATTTTTGATTGGATCTTTTCGGCCGCATCGAGCACGTCGCGGAGATTGGCCGACAGGTAGAGCTGATTGGCTGAGCCGCCTTCGATCTTCGGTTGGCGCTCGTGGAAGTCAGCCAATGCTTGGCTGGCAGCGGTCGGAGAAACGCCAAGTTTGTCGCACAGTGGACGTAACATTCCACCCTCTTGGTCGAGGAGGGCTGCCATAACGTGAGAGCCCCGAAGTTCGGAATGGCCGAGCGACCCGCCGAGGTTTTGTCCGGCGCGTAGCGCCTCCTGCATTTTAGTAGTCAGTTTGTCTAGATTCATGCCTATATAGACTACCCTTCCATTAAAAATGTTCAGTGACCTGCTTGTATAAGACTGCGCATAGATTGTAGCGCTGAGTTGGACGGGCTTATGCCGCCATCTTGACTTTAAAGGTGGAGGAGCGGAGATTGCCTACGTGCGGTGGCTATTCACCATTTTGCTTTCGTGGCTCCTAATCAATCCGATCTGCCCCTGCGGTTCGGTGTTGGCAGGTGGAGGCGGGTCTGTGCACTTGAGCGACGGGCATGGCCATCATCACAGTCACGCGAGGTGTGACCACGGGCACGATGATCGGGAGCAAGACGACGTTCCTTGTGATGCCGGAAATCACCCTGGACCCCGAACTGTTCCGGGGCTTGCTGTAAAAGTGCCTGATGCTCAGCCTCTGGATAGCCTGTTGTCCGGTTTGTTGGCGTATAACGATCTGTGTTTGGGCCGCGGGTTGAAGATGACTGATGGGTTCGCCCTTCTCTGGGAGCCGCCACCGCCTGGTAGGGAAGACGGTATGATTCCGGCGCGCGATGTCTTCGCCGAATTTTGCGTGGCTCGAGTCTGATCGGCTCAGCCCTGCGCGTTGCGGCTCCCTATCCTCGTCGGACGCAATTTTTTGTTGGTCGCTTTTTTGTCCCTTTGTTGAGCTCGTACCAGTTTTCCTATTTTGATTCCTCGATTGTTTTTCCTTTTTGTTTTGATGGCTCAGTGGAGCCCTGTCTTCGCCGCGCCAATGGGTCGGGATGACGCTATCCGTAAGGCACTCACGACCAATCCTGAACTCGCGGTGGCCCGCCATGAAATCCGAGTGGCAGAGACTCGCCTGAAGTGGGCTGGTCGGTTGTCGAATCCGGAATTGGAGATCGGGTTGAATGACGATTTTCTCGGTTCCAATGACAACGAGAACGGCGTTGAGATTGCGTTTGTGCAGCAATTTCCGATCACTTCGAGATTAGAAGGCGAGCGCGAATTGGGGCGGCGCCATGTTGACCTAGCGTGGATGGAGTTTGCGATTCGCCAACGCGAGCTGGCCTATGAAGTCGACAAGGCGTGGCTGGTTCTGGCTGCGGCCCGAGAGAGCATTTCCCTGCGCACTCGGCAGCGTGACTTGAACCGCGATGTTGTCGAGTTTTTGGAAGGCGGATCTGCGGTCGGTGAGGCGTCGTCTTTGGACGCCGCCCAAGCTAGCCTCGCGGGTCGACTTTTAGCGCAGCAGATTGGTCAGGCAGAGCGCGAGGCATTGATTGCCGAATCGGCGTTGCGGCAGTTGTTGGGGATGCCATCTGGCACGGCGATTGTGCTGAGTGCCGCGCCGAAAGTTCCGGCCAAGGCTCCGAAGGCAGGGCAGGAGGTCAGTATCAGAAAGGCGATCGAATCCAGTCCAGAGTTGGCTGCGATCGAAGCCAAGATCGCCGCTGCCGAAGCGAAACTCGACTTAGCGGACGCTCGGCGTTGGGAGGATGTCGCGCTGCGCGTTTTTCTGGAGCGCGAGCACTCTGTTGACCAGCCAGACGGACGGGGGCGGAACACCTTCGCCGGGATCTCGCTTTCGATCCCATTGCCGATTCGCGACACCAACCAGGCCGGGATCGCCGAAGCTGAATTGGATCTCGATAGGGCCCGTCTTCTCCTAGCTGCTCAAACCCACCTTCTGGATTCTCAGCTTGATGCGGCGGTGAAGAACCGAGCTGCTTTGCATCGACTGGCCGCCTCCGCCACCGGCGAAACCCTAAAGCTTGCCGAGCAGAATGTAGGTCAGTTCCGAGACGCTCAGGAATCGGGCCAAGCAAGCCTGCTCCAAGTTCAGCAAGCCCAGCGTCAATGGCTGGAGCTTGAGACTGGCGCCATCGAACTCCGTAACGCCTATCTTCTCGCCGATGCTGAAATGCGATTTCTGACCGGCACCTATCCGATCCCTGCCAACCAAGCGTCTTCTGAGACCTCAACCGCGAAGTGATGATGAAACTGACTACCAGTATTTTCCGGACTCTCGTCATCGGGTTCGCAACCACCTGCGGGAGCGTTTTTGCTGCCGAGCCTGGGATCGATCCAACCCGGATGGCCAACTCGATTCCTCTGACTGAATTAGCAGTTCAGAACCTCGGGATTCAGACCGTTGAAGCCGTTCGTCGGGACTTCGAAACGACGGTTTTTGCGATCGGGCGAATCGAAGACATTCCCGCCAATCGGTCAGTGCTTTCATCGCGGATCGCGGGTCGCATTCACGAGGTTAGTGTGACCGTTGGAGACCGTGTCGAATCGGGGCAGGTTCTGGCTGTTGTCGAAAGTCGGCAGCCTGGTAATCCGCCGCCTCGAATTCCGCTCAAGGCGACCTCTCTTGGGGTTGTCGTCGAGTCGCATATCCGCCCGGGACAACCGGTCGAACCGGCCAACAAATTACTGGACGTAGTCGATCGTTCAGAGATGTGGGCCGTCGCGAAAATCCCTGAACAAGAGGCATCAAAGATTGTTCCTGGGACACGAGCTCGAATCACGATTCCGGCTCTGGGAGGAGAGCTGATCGAGGCTGGGCTGGAGCGTTACGGGATCTCCGCTGATCGCCAGGCTGGATCGATCGAGGGTATTTTTCGACTGCCCAATCTGGAAGGCCGGCTGCTGCCTGGGATGCGCGTCGAATTTGCCATCATCACGGGATCTCGGGAAAATATCCTGTCGGTTCCTCGCGAATCTGTTCAAGGCGATCCGACTAGCCGGGTCGTGTATGTGAAGGATTTCGAGCTACCCAATGTCTTCGTCAAAGCTCCCGTTCAAACTGGTGAGAAGAACGACCAGCATATCGAAATCGTTCGTGGATTATTTCTCGGTGACGAGGTCGTGACAACCGGTGCCTATGCGTTGGGCTATGCTGGAGGGAACACGGGATTGTCGCTCAAAGAAGTTCTCGATGCGGCTCATGGCCACGAGCACAACGAGGACGGATCCGAAATCACGCCCGAGCAAAAAGCGGCAAAGAAAGCCGAGGAAAAGGCCGCCGCTGGTGGTGATCGGGGAGCCGGTAAATACCAGAAGTTGCTGGTCATCTATGGAGCGGTCGCGACCCTGTTGTGGTTGGCGTTCGCCCAGATGTGGTGGCGCGCTCGAGGTCGCCTTGCCAAGTCCTAACAAGAACGTTTCAAGCCGATGCTAAACGCTCTCATTCGATTCTCTCTCGCCCAGCGCGTACTCGTGCTGGTCGTCGCGCTTGTGCTCATGCTGTTCGGCGCGCGGCGGGCGTTTGAGCTCCCGGTTGAGGTGCTTCCTGACCTGACCAAGCCGACCGTCATCATTCTCACCGAAGCCCCAGGTTTCGCTCCTGAGGAGGTTGAGACTCTGGTCACGGTGCCATTAGAAAACACTCTGATGGGCGTCACCGGAGTCAGTCGGGTGCGGTCAACTAACGACATTTCGCTGTCACTGGTGTTCGTCGAATTTGATTGGGATACGGATATTTATCAAGCTCGGCAGTTCGTGCAGGAGCGCCTTGATGGAGCTCGGCTCCCCGAAGGCATTGTGCCCTACATGACGCCGGTCGCTTCGCTGATGGGTAACATCGCTTTGGCCGGGATTGTTGATCCGACTGGTAAGACTTCGCTGGAGGATCTCCGCACTCTTTCTGATTGGACGGTCGCCCGCCGGATTCAGTCGATTCCTGGGATCGCTGAGGTTTTGAATATGGGCGGCGGAATTCGGCAGGTTCAGGTTCAGCCAGATCCCAACCGGATGCTCGCACAAGGCATCGGGTTTCACGAAATCCGCGAGGCTGCAGCCAATGCGGTCCGAAACAGCACGGGTGGTTTTTTGACTGATTCGGCTCAGGAAATCATGGTGCGAAACTTGGCCATGACCACCGATCTCGATGCCATCGCCGATACCGTGGTCAGTTTCGAAAACGATCGGCCGATCCGACTCCGTGACGTTGCCGATGTCGTCTGGGGAACCGAAGCCATGCGTGGCGATGCCGGGATGGGAACTAAGGCGCTGGGTCATGAGGGTAGGGGATATCCTGGGGTCATTCTGAGCGTCACCAAGTCGCCGGGTTTTGATACCATCAGCCTGACCAAACAAGTCGAGGACGCCTTCGAAGACATTCGCCGAACCCTGCCCGAAGGCGTTCAGTTGGCGACGCTATACCGGCAGTCAGACTTCATTGATATTGCCATCGGAAACCTGACTCACGCACTGCGAGACGGTGCGATCATGGTTGCGGTGATTCTGTTTTTGTTCCTGCTCAACGTGCGGGTCACCTTGATTACCCTGTGCGCGATTCCGCTGTCGCTCGGGATTGCTGTGCTGGTCTTCGATCTGTTCGACATGAGCGTGAATTCGATGACTCTGGGTGGTTTGGCGGTGGCCATCGGAATGGTCGTGGATGACGCAATCGTCGATGTCGAAAACGTGTTTCGGCGATTGCGCGAGAACGCTCTGTTGGACGAGCCGCGACCGCGCCTGGAGGTCATCGCGCGGGCTTCGGCAGAGGTTCGGTCATCGATTCTCTACGCCACCTTGTTGGTGATCTTGGTCTTCGTTCCGCTGCTGGCATTGAGTGGGGTCGAGGGACGGTTGTTCCAGCCAATCGCCATCGCGACGATCGTCAGCATGGCGGCTTCGTTCGTGGTTTCGCTGACCGTGATTCCTGTGTTGGCTTCGTTCTTGCTCAAGCCACGGGCCAAGAAAAACGCGTCGGTTGGACAGGCGCCGGACGCGTGGTTGGTGAAGATTCTAAAGCGCCTATTTGATGTGATCTGGCTCCGACCCGCGTTGCGTCTGCCGTTGGTGGTGGTGGCGGTGACGCTGATGTTGGTTGGGATTGGGGTGTGGGTTTTTCAGGGAATGGGAGGTAACTTCTTGCCAGCGTTTCGTGAGCCTTCAGTGGTCATCGCGACGACCACGGCTCCAGGAACTTCGCTGAAGCAAACGACGGAGATTGCGGCGCGGGCTCAGGACTTGCTGCTGCAGATTCCGGAGGTCGAAGCCGTTGGCTATCGCGTTGGCCGAGCTGAGCGCGGCGACCATATTGTTCCGGTTTCGACCGTCGAGTTTGATGTCGAATTTGATGCCGATCATAGTGGGAGAAGCCGCGCGGAAATCATCAATTCAATGCGCGAAACCATGCGCGGGATTCCCGGAACCTTTAGCGCGATGAGTGGCCCGCTCGCTGACCGAATCGGGCATATGTTGAGTGGGGTTTCGGCCAAGATCGCCGTGAAGGTGTCTGGGGATGACCTCGGGGAACTCCGGCGCCTTGGGAGTAGCATTGCTGAGATTGCTCGAGGCATTCCCGGGTTGGAGGAGGCTCGGGTCGAGCAGCAATCGCCGATTCCTCAGCTTCGAATCTATCCCGATTCGGAACGGGCTTCGGCTTATGGCATCGCGCCGGGTGAGATTGTCGAGCAGATGGGTGCTCTGATGGGCGGCGAAAAGGTCGCCGAGATTTATGAAGGGCAGCGAGTCTATGACTTGGTAGTTCGCCTGCCGTCCGAGTGGCGCGAGTCGCCCGAAAAGCTCCGGACGTTGACTCTCGATACCAAATCCGGTCAGCGAGTTCCTCTGAGTTATGTCGCTGATATTCGTCAGGCGAGCGGACCTAATGCGATCCTTCGCGAGAACTCACGACGACGTTTTGCCGTGTCGATCAATCCGACGGTCGGCGACTTGAACCCGTTGGTCGAAGAACTCGAACGCCAAGTGCGCGATCAGGTCAATTTGCCAGAGGGCTATGCCATCTCGTTCGAGGGTGAATACGTTGCTCAGCGTGATGCTCGGCGGACGATTGTCCTGTCTTCGATCCTTGTTCTGGTCGTCGTCACGGTGCTGCTCTACGCCTACTTTAAGAGCTTTTCGTTGGTGCTTCTGGTGCTGACGAATATCCCGATTTCGATGATCGGTGGCGTCTTCCTGACGCAGATGACGGTTGACAATGTCAGCATCGCTACGCTGGTCGGATTCATCGCGATTGCCGGAATCGCCGCCCGAAATAGCATCATGATGATCAGTCACTATCTTCACCTAATGCGCCATGAAGGCGAGAGCTTTACGGAAGAGATGGTGGTTCGCGGAACTCAAGAACGGTTGGTTCCAGTGCTGATGACCGCGCTCTCGGCAGGCATCGCCTTGATTCCTCTCGTGTTGGCTGCGGACGAACCGGGCAAAGAAATTCTTAATCCGGTTGCCATTGTGATTGTGGGTGGGCTTGTCAGCTCGACCCTGCTTGGCCTCGCGGTGACACCGAGCTTATTTCTTAACTTGGGCAAGCGCGCCGCCGAAAAGGCGATCCGGCTCGGTGCCGCTGCGGGTGAGTAGTTTCGAAAGCGATGGGATCGGGGGCTGAGTGAATCCGAAATTTGTTGTAATCGCATTGTAACTACGCAATGGTGGTGGCTTACCGTATTTATCCAACCCCCACACCCCTATGCTTCTGGTTCCCCCGAGAGAGGCAACCGTCTCTTCGCGGACTGTTTTGCTCTCTTGTCTCGTCATCGTTCTCGCCACCCTTGCGGTCTACTGTCAAACTTGGACACACGGCTTCATCATTTACGACGATGGTGAATACATCACCGACAACCCGTTGGTGCGTGACGGGATCAGTGTTGCTGGTCTCAAGTGGGCGGTTTCAGCCGTCGTCGCCGACCTCTGGACTCCTTTAACAACAATCGGGCATCAAATTCTCTGTAGCCTCCCAGGTGATTCTGCGGGTAATCATCATCTTGCCAGTAGTTTGCTTCACGCCCTGTCGGGGATTTTGATTCTGGCGATTAGCCGATTGATGGGGTGCCCAATGAGGGTCGGCCTTCTCGGTGCCATGGTCTTCCTGCTGCACCCTTGTCGGATTCCATCGGTGGCCTGGGCGGCGGAGTTGAAGGATATGCTAGCGACGACCTTCGGGCTTGGTGCTTCGTTTTGTTACCTACGGGGTATGCGAAGTGAGACAAGGGGGAAATTTCTCTACACTGTCGGACTCGTCTTGTTCGCCGCTTCGTTGTTAAGCAAGCCTTCGTGGGTTGGCCTTCCTGTTGTCCTTGCGGCAATGACGTTCGCAGGGACTCCTGAATACCGGTCGTGGATTCTTAGGTTAGTGCCTCATTGTGTTTTCGCTGGGGTGACAGTTGTGATCGCGATGTTCAATGGGCGACACCACTTTCTTCTCCCGGACTTCCTACCTCCGGACGGAATGTCGGCGATCGGATATTCGGTTGCTAGTCTCTTTGGTTTGGCGTGGCGGATGGTTGATTGGTCGGGCCCAACGTTTGTCGATCGACCCGATCAACCCATGGTCGTAGCGATGTGGTGCGGTTGGGCCTTCATCGGGCTTTGGGGTATTGCTGCTATTGTGCTTCGAAAACGCCAACCGCTAGTTGCTCTCGGCCTGTTGGTCTTCCTCTGTTTCGGTCTTCCGTCGTCCGGGCTATTTCCGTTCTCGCGGATGGCGATGGCTGACCATTATACCTACATGACCCATCTCGGTATTCTTCTTGCTCTTGCTCCGCTCGCGATGCAGTTGGCTGAACGAATGAAGGGGAAAGTCCTGCTGCCGGTGGGTGTCGGTCTGGCTCTGTTTCTTGGGATCTCTACCACCCAGCGAGTTGGGGATTGGCAGGACTCTGTATCTTTCGCCAAGAGCGAATTAGCACGAGATCCTGACAACAGCCGCGCGTTGATGGGGCTGGGGCTTTCATTGTGGCGGGAAGGAAAGGTCGAAGACTCGCTGGTTGTGTTCTCGAAGCTGGCGGCTACTCGGCCTCTGAGTTTCAATGAGAATGCTGCGATTGGGGAGGCCTTGGCAGCCGTCGGCGATACCGAGGGAGCATCGCACTACTTCGGCAATGCGTTGCGCTACCCAATTCACTCCGACGGTCGTGCTCATCGCTTTTTAGCCTCACAAGCGATTTCCAACGGCAGGCCCGAGCAGGGGCTGCGGCTCCTCTTGAATGCGCCGATTCGGTCGACTGAAGAGCGGTTCGTTCATCAGTTGGAGCTCGCTAGTGTTTACGAAAAACTCGGCATGAGAGTCCACCATGCAGAAATCTTGTGGAAGATGGCCAGAGACTCACCAGACGATCAGTTTCTTCTTGTCGAAGCGACCGCCGCGTTTGCGGCATCTAATAGATACGACGTTGCGATTCGAATGGTCGAGGCCGGAATTTCCCGATTCCCAGACGAACAAGATTTGGCTGCTCTGCTTGCCGAATTGAAAGCGAATTTTGAGGGAGGCATCGTCACAGGTAGAGCCGGACTGGGTGTTTGGGCCTTCGAGGAGCGTTTTTGAAGTTTGGAGATCGAATCTTCTGACAGAGCCATCAGATGACATCTTCTCTAAAGCCTGCTATCATTAATCTGTGAAAATGCGTCAACTCCCCATTCTTTGCCTTCTCTTTGTTGGCCTCTACGGCTTAGCCGCTTGCGATAAACATGACCGCGGCGATCACGACCACGCTGATGACCATGACCATGGTTCAGGGGAAGGCCATGATGAGCACGCACATGGAGAGGGCGATCACGGCGACCACGGCCACGCTGATGACCATGACCATGGTTCAGGGGAAGGCCATGATGAACACGCACATGGCGACCACGACCACGATCACGGCCCGGGAATCGTCGCCGGGCCAAATGCTGGCCGCGTGCTGACTGGCGTCGAACCTCATCTTGAGTTTCTCGTGACCGCCGATCGGAAAGTCGAACTGCGTCAGGTTTCCGAGCAATTAAAGGCTGAGCCGATTGGAACTCAGACCGTCTCTTTGGTCGCCGGTGATCGTTCGAATCCGACGGAGCTTTCTTTTTCCAAGGTCGGCGATTTATTGGTTTCTAGTGGCTTTCTCCCAGGCGGGAACGACTTCCCAGTCGTGGTGAATATCAAGGCATCGGCTGATGGCGAAACCGTTCGCGAGAAGTTTAATCTCAACCTCGCCGAGTGCCCGAGCTGCGACAATCTTGAGTACGCTTGCGAGTGTGATCACGAGCACTAGGGGAGGTCTGATCAGTTCAGCGACTCGGCGCAAAGATAGGAATTGAGGCAGCTTCGTCCTGAGTCCAAAGGGGCAGGCCGGCACCTTCTTGGATGACCACGGGGAGTTACGGCATTAAGAACGTGGCGCTCTGGGGCTATGACCGGGGACGGTCATGCCACGGAGGTCTGGCAGCGCTTTGTGCTAAATGAAATTGAGCCCTTCGGATCCAACAACGTGGCACGACCGTCCCGGTCGTCGCTCTCTGGGGCTATGATTGGGACGGTCATGCCACGGCTCAACGGCTGCCGGGCTAGGCGGAATTTAGGACGGCAACGGCAGATCGCTCAAAAATTATAAGACCTTCCCTAGGCCGACCTCACGGCTACATAGACTGTGCTCTCTGAGGTGTTTCCTTGGAGCGGGTTTTCGAATGGGACGATATGGGCTTCCGGCTTTTCGAAGGCAGATCCGATCAGTTTCATGAAGCCGTCGTGAGGTGGATCATCTGACCACATCGCAAAGACACCTCCGGGACGGATTTGCTCGGCGAGGGCGAGCAGACCAGTCTCGGTGTAGAAAGCTCCGTTCTCGGGATTGAGAAGTTTTTCGGGCGAGTGATCGATATCGAGCAAGACGGCGTCCCACTTTCTTGCGGGTCGTTCAGGGTCGAATCCGACCTCTGGGGTGGTTGCCAGCTGAAAGAAGTCGCTTTGAATGAATCGGCAGCGGTTGTCGGCGGTTAGTTGTTCTCCAAGGGGAACGAGTCCTTCTCGATGCCAGCGAATCACTGGCGCGACAGCTTCGACGACCACGACCTCGGCGACCCGAGAATCCGCGAGGGCAGCAAGTGCGGTATGACCGAGCCCGAGTCCGCCGACCACGACTTCCAGAGCATCGCCCCGGTCGGGTCTAATAGCTGCGAGCCCAAGTTCCGACAGCCGCTCTTCGACAACTGTAAACAGGCTCGACATCAGCCACTCGTCATTCAGCTTCACCTCGTAGACCGTCTGATCGATCGACAGGATTTTGCGTCGGCGCAGACTGATCTCGCCAAATGGGGTGGATTCGAAATCGAGCTCCTCAAACAACATGATAGCTAGTCTTCCCCTCGGAATTGCCTCATGTCGAAGGGCTTTCACTTGTCTGAATCGTGAAGGCGGTGTTATCTCCCTCCGTAACCCGAGCGATTCTGCTCAGATTTTCGGAGTAGTCGTCTACGGAACGCGTGTCTATGGTCCACCGGAAGAGAAAGCCTGATGAAGATGCCCCATTGGTCGCTCGGGCCAAGGAGGGGGACACAGAGGCTTTCGATGAGTTGGTGGTTAAGCACACGTCCAAGCTCTATGGGCTGGTCTACAACATGACCTCGAATCACGAGGACACCAATGACCTGCTCCAAGATATCTTCGCCAAGGCCTACCGCTCGCTGAAGCGGTTTCGGGGCAAATCGTCGTTTTATACTTGGATCTACTCGATTTCGGTCAATATGACGCTGAATTTTCTGAAGAAGCGGAAGCGGCGGCAGGCAATGAGCCTGGATGATGTCGACAGTAACATCCACAACGACAAAGATTTCATCGAGATGACCTCGAAAAGCGATCCGATTCGCGAGGTGACGATCTCTGAGCTCCAGAAAAGATTGAACGAAGCAATGATGAAGCTGTCAGATGATCACAGAGCAGTAGTCACGATGTACGACATTCAAGGTATGCCGCACAAAGAGATCAGTAAAATCCTCGGAGTGTCCGAAGGTACTGTTCGCAGTCGCTTGTTCTATGCCCACAGACAGCTCCAAAACTATCTCGAAGACTTTAGGAAAGCATAGAATTTAGTCATGGTTGCCTCGACGCCTCAACCTAAGTATATTTCTCTCCTTCACCCAGCACGACAGCCCAGCATCCCTCTGGACGATATGAGTAACGAAGACGACATCGGACGTATCATCCGCCTCAAGCGATATGAGCAACCTTCTGAGGAATACCTCGAAGGCTTCCTCGATGATTTCCACGCCCGCCAGCGCAGCGAACTCCTTCGTGGCTCATCGCGCAGCATCCTCATGGAGCGTTTGGCAACCTATGCCCAAGATTTTGGTGGTGGCCGGATGTTAGTTGGCGCTGGTGCCGCTTGTTTGGTAGGGATTTCCATTGCCGCAATTTTTAAGCCCCAAGTGAATGAGGATCTCTCTCCGATGGCTATGCCAGTCGAGATGAAGTTGCCTTTCCAAGCCGCGCCAGAACGGGCGCTTCCGGTGCGTGGCGAAGAGCTGCCTTATCCGACAGATGCTTATCCCAATGGAGTCCAGAAAGTTAGTGCCGAAGGCAGCGTGATGCTCATCCGCGAGTTTTAATCTGCGCCTATGATCGACAACGACCGATCAGGAAATCGCGACGCTAGAGCTCTCGGAGGTAGAACGACCGGTGCCGTCGCCGCGATCTCTCTGGTTTTCTTACAAACCACAGGAAGTTCGGTTCTCGCTCAAGACACGGCTCCCAGTCCACTGCCGCAGGGCTCTCCGCAACCGACTGAGAATCCTGCACCCACTCAGGAAGCTCCGGCGTCCCGGATCGCTGGCCTCATTCAGCAGTCGGTCGGTCAGCTTCTTATTCAACGCGATGCTGTTCCGGGGGAACAGATTCCGGCCGAAGTCGTCGGCTCGGCGGCGGGTGAAGAGATTCTCTCCGTCGGTTGTTTCATTGGCGATGGCGACGAATTCGTGACGGTGCTGCCGTTTGGACTTCGCGACACCACTCAACTTCGTGTTGCCATGGCGAATGGTGGAACCCGCTCCGCCGTTCAACTTCTGGCGCAGGATCCTCAAACAGGTGTCGCCTTGCTGAAAGTCACTGACAGCGATGCTGTCCCACTCAAACTTGGTAATTCAAGAAAGCGGGTCATTGGCAGCCCGATCTTATTGGCAGAGCCGATGTCAATCGCCCAGCGCCGTCTGCAAATTGGCCGGCTTGTTGGACGCGAAATTTCCCATGGGGGCAAATCTTTCCCGCTCAGCCAGATGCTCGTCACTCATATTGGTGGCACCCCACAGGCACCTGCCGGGTCGCCGGTTCTTTCTGAGTCAGGAGAACTAGTTGGGCTCGTTCATGGAATCGCCGCAGAGCCAGCAAACAGCTGCTTTGTTCTTCCGGTTGAGGCGATCGAAAAGCTTCAAGTCAGTTACGAGAAGTTGGGCCGAATGGGTCCGGCTTGGATCGGTTTGGTCATGGATACCAATCGCAGTGTTCCGGTGGTTTTGGATATGCGTGCGGGGTCTCCTGCTGCAGCTTCGGGACTCCAGCGCGGCGATGTCATCACGTCGGTTGCTGGACGCCAAATTCGTTCGGTGGGCGACATGGTCGATTCTTGTTACTACCTCGTTCCAGAACGGGAAGTCAGTTTGTCGGTGCTTCGTGGAGTCACCGATCATACGATTAGTCTAACACCGCTTCTTCCTCCGGGATTGGCTGGGGCAAAGGCTGTTCCGCTGGCCGAGGCGTCAGCCCCTTCGGGTCAAGCTCCGAGCGATGAAGTGAAGGTAGGGCCAGGACGTCCCGGCCAGCCGAAGTGAGCCAAGCGATCGCCCACGCAAGACTCAGCGCTCCTAGTAGTTAAATAGCCGACTTACTGGTTCTCTAAGCTGGATTTTGGGACTACTGATCCCCAGATGATCCGCGTTCACGAAGTCCGACAGCGTCTAGATGGCGACAAGCCCCAGCTTCTCGCAGCGATTGCTGAGTTGCTGAGAATCGAGCCGCGCCAGATTCAGGACTACCGTATCCACAAACGCGCGATTGATGCTCGGAAGCGAGGCGTCGTGTTTTTTCAATTCACGGTCGATGTCAAGCTCGACCCGAAAACCGAGTCCCGAATTCTCAGCCGCGGAGATTCGATTCGCGCGATCAGTAAAGCTCCCGAGGGGGGCTATGAGCCTCCGGTCGCAAGTTCAGCCGATACCTCAAGCCGCCCGGTCGTGGTTGGAGCGGGGCCTTGTGGTTTATTTGCGACTCTGCTCTTGGCGAGGGCTGGAAGAAATCCGATCCTGCTTGAGCGCGGAAAGGCAGCCGGTGACCGAGCTCGTGACGTGACTGGGTTTTGGCGTCGCGGTGCTGAATTCGATCCCACTTCTAATGTCCAATTTGGCGAAGGTGGAGCTGGTACCTTCTCAGATGGAAAGCTATATACCCAAATTCGAGATCCGGATGGGAGGATCCCTTGGCTGCTCCGTGAGCTCGTCGCTGCCGGAGCGCCCGAAGACATTCTGATCAAGGCGCGACCGCATATTGGCACAGACCGATTGATCAAGGTCATCCGCCACATGCGTCAGGAGATTGGAGAACTCGGAGGCGATATCCGGTTCGGGAGCCAGCTCACAGACATGAAGATCGAAAAGGGTCGGCTTGTCGCTCTCGGTTTAGGCGACGGTTCGTGGATCGAGACCGACACCTGCATCCTTGCCCCTGGTCATAGTGCCCGCGATACCTTTGCTGCGCTTCATGCTGCCGGAGTGCCTTTCGAGCCGAAATCATTTTCGATGGGAGTTCGGATCGAGCACCCGCAGAGTGTCATCGATCAAGCCCAATACGGCCGGTTCTCTGGCCATCCCCGGCTTGGTTCTGCGCCCTATAAATTTGCAGCCAAGACACGCCACGGAAGATCCGCCTATAGTTTCTGCATGTGTCCTGGAGGGCTCGTCGTTGCGGCCAGTTCCGAAGAGGGAACGGTCGTCACCAATGGCATGAGCAGCTACGCTCGTGCCGAAGCCAACGCCAATGCAGGGTTCATGGTTGAGGTCACTCCAGAAGAGATCGGAGCGACTGTCAAAGACCCGCTTGCTGGAATCGAGTTTCAGCGAAAGTGGGAGCGCAAAGCCTTCGAAATTGGCGGTGGAAACTACCACGCTCCAGCCCAAAAGCTCGGTGACTTTCTGAAGCATCGCGCATCGAAATCCCAAGGGTCGGTCGCACCATCTTACGAGCCAGGGGTTACCTGGACAGACTTGAGGGAGTGCCTTCCCGATACTGTCGCCTCGACCCTTCAGGCTAGCGTGCGAAAGATCGCCACTCGCCTGAAGGGCTTCGATTTACCCGATGCTGTAATGACTGGTGTTGAGACCCGAAGCTCCTCGCCAGTGCGCATACCGAGAGACTCTGAAACGATGGAGTGTGTCTCGGTTGCGGGGCTCTACCCGGCTGGCGAGGGCGCTGGCTATGCGGGTGGAATCATCTCTGCTGCAGCCGACGGCTTGCGGGTCGCCGAGGCGGTGTTGAGTTAGATTTCGGCCGGATGGCTGAGAGCCCCTCAGGATGGTCGAAGCGCGGATTACTATCAACTTCGAAAGCCAGCTACTTTCTCTAAAGAGGATTGTCTGACTCAAATTGAAAGGTGGGTAATTCGAATAAGGGTAGAGTTTCAGTTGCACCCCATCTAACCTCGCCTGATAGGATCACGCCGCTAGGGTAATTGCCGCAATTGCCCAACCGTTTCCCTACTTTCCCTATGGTATTTGATTACTTCAGCCCTGCTCTGCTGGTAGTCTGGGCGTTGATAGGGGCACTCGTTGCTCCGCCGATTGTTCGGCGGTTGGGTGGTTCGGCCGGGTTAGCCCTGGCACTCATCCCCTTCACGATCTTCCTGCTGTTTTTAGCAGGGAGCGGAGCGGTCTTTTCAGGGGGATACTGGCGGGGCTCGATTCCTTGGGCGACGGAACTCGGTGTCTCTTGGGATCTATGGGTGTCGCCGTTAAGCCTTCTGCTCGGGCTGCTGATTTCGGGGATCGGGACGCTGATCGTTCTCTACGCGGCCGCTTACCTCGGCGACTCTGCCAAGGCGCCGCGCTTCTTCGGTGCCCTGTTCTTGTTCATGGCTGCGATGCTTGGAATGGCGTTGACCGAGAACCTGATTGTTTTTTTCGTATTTTGGGAACTGACCAGCGTGGCCAGCTATCTCCTCATCGGTTACTACCACGAGAAAGACGAAGCTCGGAAGTCGGCGCTTGACGCCCTTCTCGTCACCGGGGCTGGAGGGTTGGCCTTGTTGGCCGGTTTTATCCTCCTTGGGGAAGCCGGTGGAAGTTATAAGCTCAGTGAGCTGATCACCAACCGCGAGATTGTCATCGCCCATCCCCTCTACCCAGCGATCTTTGTTTGCGTGTTCGTCGGAGCGATGACCAAATCGGCGCAGGTACCGTGTCACTTCTGGCTACCTGGAGCAATGGCAGCACCAGCACCGGTCAGCGCCTACCTGCACTCGGCGACGATGGTGAAAGCAGGCGTCTTCCTGCTGGCAATCATGCATCCCTTGCTCGGCGGAACCGATCTCTGGCATTTCACCCTGCTCGGATTCGGTGCGGTGACCATGACCTGGGGTGCATTGGTTGCAGTGCTACAAACCGACCTCAAGAAATTGCTCGCCTATACCACCCTGAGCGCACTTGGCACTCTCATCATGCTATTGGGGATCGAAAGCGAACTCGCGGCAAAGGCGGCGGTCGTCTTCTTGGTGGTGCACGCGTCTTATAAGGGCGCGCTCTTCATGGTGGCCGGCATCCTCGAGAAGACGACCGGCACTCGTGAAGTGGAAGAGTTACAGGGGCTGATGCGGGCGATGCCTGTGCTCGGGATCGCGGCGGTGATGGCGGCCGCCTCGATGTCGGGGATTCCGCCGTTCATTGGATTCATCGCGAAGGAACTGCTGTACGAGGTAATACTTGAGACCCCAATTGTTGGGTGGGGCTTACTCATCCTCGGCTTTGTCGCCAACGCAGCGAACATCATCGTGGCCTTGAAGGTAGGGGTTTCGCCATTTTTGGGTAAGCGGGAATTGGCGACGAAGCTGAAGAAAAAGCCCGAGTTTTTTCTGGTTTTTGGTTCGGTGATCTTGGGCTGTGGAAGCCTGTTATTTGGGGTTTTTCCAGAAGCGTTCCTCGGCAGTGCAATCGATGCCATGGTTGGGCAGATCCGTGCAGAGCCGGTGTCGCTCAAACTCAAACTGTGGCACGGTTTTAATCTGGTGTTGTTGCTGAGCGCGCTCACAGTCGCGGCAGGAGTGACTGGGTATCTGTTGAGAGGCCAGATCCGACGTCTTGGTGCCCGCCTGCCGTTTCAGAGCGTCTCTGCGCGCGGCATATTCCGCGCGGGCTTGGCCGGGTGCTTGTCTGGTGCTGACAAAGTCACGATGTTGCTTCAGTCGGGAAATCTTAGGCAGTACTTTCTCGTGATCGTGGTGACAGGGATGGCTCTAACTGCTTGGGCTTTCGGGGCGGCTGCCTACCAGTTTTCCAATCTAGGTGCGTTGGCATTCCGTTTCGATGTTGCAGTGGTGATCGGGCTGATCCTTGCGGGAACTATCATGTTGCTCAACGCTTCGCGCGGGATGACTGCCGTCCTCGCGCTCGGTTGCGTGGGCTTCGGCATCGCAGCCCTGTTTGCGCTCTATGGTGCGCCGGATCTGGCCATCACTCAGCTATTGGTAGAGACATTGACTCTTGTTCTCTTCGCCCTCGCGATCTTCGGCCTCCCTGTTCTTGAGCGTTCCACGTTGCGACGCCCCCAACGCATTGTCTCGCTGGTGGTAGCGACAGTGGTCGGTGTCGTATTTACGCTGCTTACTTTGAAAGCGCTCACGCTGGAACTTCATGAACCGGTTTCTAGAGAAATGGCTGCCCGCAGCTTGACTGAGGGTTTCGGCCGGAATGTCGTCAATGTCATCCTCGTCGATTTCCGCGCGCTCGATACACTTGGCGAGATCGTGGTGTTGGCAATCGCCGCTCTGGGGGTGGCCGCAATGTTAGGCCAGAACGGCGGACGTGTAGGCTTGAGCAGGCGTCGGAAATCGTCAACAGTTCTGTTGGCTTCGGCACGTTTCACCGCGCCTGCCATGTTCATTTTCTCCGTCTATCTATTGCTCCGGGGGCACAACGAACCAGGGGGTGGGTTCATTGGTGGATTGGTCGTGGCTCTGTCGGCTGTGCTCCTCCATCTGGCGCGCCCAGATCGTCCGTTGGCTCTCTTCAAGCTTCCTCCCAAACAACTGGCCGGGGTCGGGCTTGGGTTGGCGATCATTTCCGGCCTGCCTGGCCTCCTGACGCGGGGCAGTTTTCTCACCGCCTCTTGGGGGCCGGAGTTCGCTCTCCCCTTCGTCGGCAAGGTCAAACTCGGCACCCCGCTGGCTTTCGACATCGGCGTTTATTTGGTGGTCGCCGCTATCACTCTTCTGCTCTACCAGCAGATGGAACGCCGCAACACGAATCGTATTTTGACCGCGACGCCCCAGCGCAAATCCTAACCATTCCATGGAACTACCCATCGCCATATTGATCGGTTTCCTGGCTGCTGCCGGAGTCTACTTGCTACTCGACCGGAACTTGTTCCGGATTCTGATCGGGCTAGCATTGCTCGCTCAGGCAGCCAATATGGTCGTCTTCGCCGCGGCGGGGCTTGGCGACGGCTCCCACGCGGTTATCGCCAAAGATGCCACGGTTTTACCAGCAGGGCACCCAGACCCTCTGGCTCAGGCGCTGGTGTTGACAGCGATTGTGATTAGCTTCGGCGTGCTTGCCTTCTGCTTGACGTTGCTCAAGAAAACCCACCATCGCTCTGGCGACGCGGACATCCGTTCGCTAGACAAACCCGATTCCTGAGATGACCGCTGCCTCTCTCATCGCACTACCGGTGCTGGTGCCTCTGATCTGTGCGGTGCTATTGCTACTGCTACCGAGGCGTCCCTCGGTGCAGCGGACTGGTCTGTTTCTGGCATCCGCTGTCAATCTATTGACGGCGCTTGCGCTGTTCGAGTCGATCCGCCGTGCGGCTGGCCCCGTTAGCGTGAACTTCGGTGACTGGGAAGCTCCTGTGGGAATCACTTTCCACGCCGATCTGCTGGCCGTCATCATGTTGCTCACGGCCGCCTTGGTCGGATTTTGTGGTGCATGGTTTGCCTGCGGTGAGATCGGCCGAGTGCTCTGGCGCAAGCACTACGCATCCTTCTACATGCTTCTGCTGGTTGGTATCAACGGCGCCTTTCTCACTGGAGATCTTTTTAACCTCTTCGTGTGGTTTGAGGTCATGCTGCTGGCCTCCTTCGCCATGATGGTGATGGGGCGTAAGGCACGTACCTTTGAGGGCAGTACAAAATATGTTGTTCTGAACATGCTGTCCTCGTTCTTCTTCCTCTCGGGTCTCGGCATTCTTTATGGTAAAGTAGGGAGCCTTAACTTGAACGATATCGCTAGCCGCCTTGCGGATGGCAACTCTGACCCTCTTGTCCTCACTTCGGCGGCGCTGCTGCTGCTCGCATTTGGGATCAAAGCTGGGGTGTTCCCGCTCTACTTCTGGCTACCGGCCTCGTATCCTCACACAGGGTTTACCACCGCCGCAGTTTTCGGTGGGCTCCTGACGAAGGTGGGTGTCTACGCACTATTCCGAGTCTTCGGCGGCCCGTTCGGCTTCCTTTCTGAGATGACCGCCAACATATTTCTTTGGATTGGCGCAATTACCATGGTGGTGGGGGTGCTCGGTGCGGCCAGTCAGTTCCACATACGTCGGATCCTCTCTTTCCACATTATTAGCCAAATCGGCTATCTCGTGCTCGGGCTGGGGTTGTTCTCCACGGGGGCAATCGCCGCCGCTATTTTCTATACCGTTCACCACATCGTTGTGAAGACGAACCTGTTTTTCGCTGCCGGTCTGATTGCTACGACTGGACGCACAGAAAACCTCAAACGTTTGGGCGGTCTCGCAACCGGAATGCCGCTGTTGGCGATCCTGTTTGCCATTCCGGCATTGTCGCTGGGTGGTATTCCTCCGTTGTCCGGGTTCTTTGCTAAGTTCCTGCTTATCCGCGAGGCCCTGCGCGAGGGGGCGTGGGGCTTTGCCACGCTAGCGCTCGGCGTCGGGGTTTTCACCCTGTTCTCCATGTCCAAAGTCTGGGCAGAAGCTTTTTGGAAAGACTGCCCGAGGCGCACGGGGCTTTGTCGCATCAGGCGCGGACAACTCGCTCCGGTAGCACTGTTGGCAGCGGCGACTGTTGCGATCGGCTTTGCCTTCGGACCGATCTTCGAACTGACTGAACGAGCTGCCGAGCAACTAAAGGCACAAAATCCTGCGACATCAGTCGCCGAATCCAAAGACGCTTCCAAGACGAGCCCTCCTCGCAGCCCAGCCCAACCATGAAATTGCTCATTCTCATCGTCGGCTACATCATCGATTTTGTCCGTGCGAATTTCACGATCGCACGACAGGTGCTGTCACCCAAAATTAATGTCGAGTCCGAAACTATCGAATTGGAGACGAGTGTTGAGACACCTATCGAAGTGTTGGCTCTTTCGAATTTGATCACCTTCACGCCCGGCACGCTCGCCCTCGAGGTTGAACCGGGCAAACGACTGATTGTCCACGTGCTTGATGATGCCCCTGCAGCGGCCCAAGCCATCCGGGAACGGCTGGAGAAGCCGCTGCTCGAAATCACCCGATCGAAGAAAAAGGAAGGTGCATCACCCTCCGCATAATCGGATTACACCATGCTGGATATTGCCTATTTTCTGTTTTGTATCCTTGTTGCTAGCGGTATAGCAGCAGCGCTCTTCCGGCTTTGGAAGGGTCCGACTGTAGCAGACCGGCTCAATGCAGCAGACGTGGTTGCGATCTGCTGCGTCGGGTTGGCGGTCGGGCACGGCTGGCGGCAGGGTGACGGCATATGGCTCGATTTCGCGATGGTAGCCGGGCTAGTACTTTTCGTCGGCACTACAGCAGTATCCCTCTTCATCGATCCGGAAGATCTCAGTGATCTCAAAGATCTCACCGAAACTGAGAAATGACAGAATACCTCTCCGCAGTCTTTTTAGTGGGCGCCGGCTTCTTCGCGCTAGTTGCCGGTCTGGGCCTCGTGAGATTCCGCGATCTGCCGTCGCGGATGCACGCTGCCACTAAGGCGTCAGGAGCGGCCTTCGCGCTGGTTCTCGGAGCGCTGATTTTGCGTTTACCGGAATGGGAGATTTTAGGGAAATCGGTGCTGGCTTTAGGCTTCGCTTTTCTCACCCTGCCAGTTGCTGCACACCTGCTGGGCCGGGGTGCCGTTGGAGTTGATAGCGAGAGTGATGTTCCTTCTGAGGCAACTTCGGATCGGGGAGAGCAGTAGGACGGCTGTTCGTCTCCTCCACATGAATGGACAGACCCTTTGGCACCTTCAAGGTGGTTCACCACCGTCCCTCGTTCCCATGGAAGTTTGTGACGTGTGGTGAAAAAAGAAACCGAGCTGCGGGCGAAAAATTAGGACGATCCTAATTACGCCTTACCCAGATTGGGCGCAGCTCGGCTCTTATCGTTTGACTTGTTTGTATAGCCGCTAGCTAAGCAGCCAAGAGCTCCTTTGCGAAAAGCTGGGCTGCTGGCGCGTGGTCGGGCTGGTAACGGAGGAGACAGCCAACGCCTGAGAGCTGACGCAGACAGCCACTGTCTTTTACCGTTTCGATTTCAATTCCTGCCCGAACAGCGAGCCGGATCAAATGCTCCCGCATTTCGCCAATTTCGAAGTCCTGATCGAGAACCAGCACTTCCGCATAGCCATCCTCTAACGCTTTCAGGCTCGCTTCGATTCCCGCTACCGCCAAGCCTCCAATAAGCAGCTCATCGACCAGCATCAACACACGGCTTTTGCTTTCGGATTTCTCGGCCTCCTTAAAGGCCTTGGTCGCTTCCATAACGGACGCCTGCCCGGCCACCAAAGGCCCTCCTTCCCGAGTGACAACCATGGCTAGGAGATCTGCTGGCAACGAATTGTGGAATGTCTCGCACATTTCTTTGTTTCCACCCAAGAGGATGTGCCGGTAGCCTTCAAACTCGACAAGGTCTCTAATGATTCGAGTCTTTTCGCCAACGAGCTGCGCCTCCCCCTCCTGACGGATGTGCACGTAGTGCTCGGTCGAAAGAGTCCGCATTGCGTCGCTCCGAAGTTCTGGAATGACCGAAACAACATCATGGACGACGGAGCCCAATGAGGTTCCTATGATCCGGGCCTTTTCGGTTTCCATGAGGACTAACAGAAACTTGTCATACCTATCCCTCAGTTCGATCAGGGGGTAGAGGTGGGGAAGTGTATCAATCACTAGGGACTGGTTGAGCGGCACTTCGAACTCAAGAGGCAGGAAGAAAGGTGCTTCACCCCAGCGTGAATAGATAGCGATGCCTTTCGTCTCTGATGAGAAATCTGAAGTTAGGTAGTTTCGAATATCTTCATAGGCATCCATGAATGCGGCCAAGCGATCTCCCTGAAACCGTGACCGTGCGAGATCCGCTTTCGCATCGAATTCAGCGAGTAGCGATCTGATCCCCTGCTCGTCGACGGTAGCAAAGGCGCTGAGCATTGGCGCGTCTGTTGCTTTCACTTCCAATAGCCGCGCTACGATTCTGTCCATATTTTCTGTTTTCATGATGCGACTTATATAGCACGTCATTTAAAGCGCGCAATTTAAAACGTGACATTTATTTCGTGTTTTAAACGACTAGTTTATAGGTTAACGTGGAGAAATGGAATCTGTGCTATCTAAACCGGTAAAGCTTGTGGGTTGGAGCTTCCTGAGTAACCACACCCATGTTGTTGTCTGTCTCGCCCGAGAGCCGATGACGACCGTGCGCGAACTCGCTCTCCAAGTCGGAATCACCGAACGTTCCGTCCAAAGAATCCTCAGCGAACTTGAGGAAGCTGGCGCTCTAACTAGAATCCGTGAAGGCCGCTGCAATCGCTATCAAATCGACGAAGCCTTTGAGCTTCGGCACCCCTTGGAAGCGGGGCGCACACTCAAAGATCTACTGGCGTCCCTCACCTAATCGGATTCGGGTCACCTACTTTTCGCGCGTGATCCCGAACCGCTTTTCCATGATCTCGCTGTGAATTCGATGAATGGCAGTATCGTGCATTTCGTTGTCGACCACCACGATGACTCGGCCTTTCTCGGCTTCTCGCCAGTAGATAGAGCGCGCTCCTAACCAGCCACCAGTGTGGCTTTGGGTTTTGTTGCTTTCATCGAGAATCCAACCAAATCCATAGCCGGTTTTCGCGCCATTGTTCAAGACGCCAGATTGAAAAGCTTCGGCCAACAGTTCGGGGGAGAGAACGTGCTGCTCTCGGATCGATCGATCCCAAATTTCGAGATCATTCATGCTGCAGAAAAAGCCACCGTCTCCGACCACGCCATCCAGCGGAAGTGGAAGGGCTGGCTGACTAAAAATGAAGGTGGGTTGCGGTTCACCTTGGTCAGCGTCTGGGCTGACTAGGTTCCAAACCCGGGCCTCAGTCATCTCTAGGGGTTCAAACAGCCGTTCTCTCGCGTAGACTTCCAAAGACCGATCGGTCACCCGCTCAACGATTGCCGCGAGCAAAACGTAGCCGGTATTGCTATAAGCAAATTCTTCGTTTGGCGACGTTACGAGCTCGGGAAAACGGGTGCTCAGTTCCTTGACCATCCCCTGTGTTGTCAGCGGCTGATCGACGGTGTATTCGTCGATCAAAAACATATAGTCCGGTGCTCCTGAAGTGTGATGCAGGAAATGTCGGATCGTGATGCCTTGCCATCCAGCCAGCTCAGGCAGGTGCTCAGAGATCAGGTCGTCAAATTCCAGCAGTCCGTCTTGTTGAGCTGCCATGACGGTTGCAGCAGTGAATTGTTTGGAGACGGAACCGAGCCTGAACGCTGTGTTTTGTAACAGCGGTTCGTCACGATCCGGGTGCTGAGTGCCGAAGGTTGCGGAGACAATGACTTCGCCGCCATCAACAACCAGCACTCCTCCGTTAAATTGGCCAGCTTCGGCGGTTTTAGCGAGCCAGACCTCCATCGCTTCTTTCGAATAGTTTCCGTCGGCATCTGGTTCGAGTGCAGACGGAATCTGTTGGTGAGCCCAGATGAAGAAGGCGACCGTCAAACTGATTAGGATGCCGATTGCGACACCGCACGCGATCAGGATTCTTTTGATCCACGGTAGCTTCATTTCAAAACCGTCTGGGCTGCGGTGGTTAGAAATGTGCGGAACATCTCGACTGATTCAGTGAGGGCATTGATGTCGATCCACTCGTCGGCGGTGTGCGCTTGATCAATTGAACCCGGGCCAATGGCGACGGATGGCAATCCGACCACGGCCAAATGGGCGGCGTCGCAGAACCATGGAGCTCCGACAAAACCGCGTCCGGTCGCCTTCTCTAAGTCCTGCGCCCAAGGATCGTTGCGGTCGGTCAAAAGGGGGAACGTTGGCTCTGTGAGATTGGCGACCACCGCGTCGGGGTGGATCGCAGAGACAGCGTCGGTCAGAAGCCCAGTTGCCGTCATCCCAGCCTCAGCGAGCGCTGGGATTGTCCGCATATCGACGGTGATTCGGCACGAATTAGGAACAATGTTGGCGCGGATTCCGCCCTCGATGATTCCAATGTTGATCGTATTGGGGCCAAGCACCGAATCCTCGGGAACGATCGTTTTCAAGACCTCCCGAAACTCGGTATCAAGGTGCTCGACAATGCGAGCTGCGGCAGTGATTGCGTTGACTCCAAGTTCGGGTTGGGAGCCGTGAACTGACTTTCCTGGAACATCGATCGTGCACCAAGTGCAGCCTTTGTGAGTGTGGACGACCGACATTCCTGTGGGCTCGCCAATGATCGCGAAAGCATATTTGGAAGCGTGATGCTCGGCGAAGTGTCTGGAGCCAAGTTGGCGACTTTCTTCAGATGCGAATGCGACGAAATGAACTTCGCAAGGAAGGTGCGAGATTGCCTCGGCTCCGAGTGTTTGGAGTGCTACCAGCATCGCGGCCATCGGACCCTTGGTGTCGCAGGCTCCTCGGCCAAACAATCGTCCATCGCGCTGTTCAGGATCGAACGGTGGGATGGTCATGTTGCCAACCCCGACGGTGTCCGAATGTGGTCCGAACAGAATGCGCGGTTTGTCGCCGCTGGGACGATCGCTGGGGAATCGTCCGATGACATTGGGGCGCTCTGGAGCAGTGTCTTCTAGGGTGACGTCGGCTCCAATTGAGCGCAGAAATTCCGCTAAAAAACCTGCGATTTTAGCCTCGCCGCACTGCTCTGGTGGGACTCCGGGGTCGCCATCGGGATTGACGCTAGGAATCGAAATCAGATCGCGTAAAAGTGCGACGACTACCTCCCGATCGGGTTGGTTTGACACAGCCTAGCTTGAAGTAACCGCAGCTTGTCGGGCCAGATACCACTCTACAAAACGCTCAACTCCCTGCTCGATTGTAGTCGACGGTGAATAGTTAAGCATTTCTTGCGACTTGCTGATGTCAGCATTGGTGAGAGGAACGTCGCCCGGTTGTTCAGGAAGTTCCTCGATAATGGCAGTCTTTCCCGTCGCTTTCTCCACGGCAGTGATCAACTCATTCAGAGTCACTACGCGATTGCCGCCGAGATTGAAAATTTCGAACTCGCAGTGCTCGAGGTTGAGCGCCGACATTACCCCCGTCACGATGTCGTCGACATAGGTGTAATCGCGTGCGGTCGATCCGTCGCCATAGCGGTGGATCGACTCGCCGTTCAGCATCTTGCTGGTGAATTTAGAGATCGCTAAGTCTGGGCGCTGGCGTGGGCCGTAGACGGTGAAAAAGCGAATGCACGCTATCTCGATTCCGAAGAGGTGCGAGTAGTTCGAGCAAAGTTGCTCGCCCGCCATCTTCGTCGCCGCATACGGACTGATGGTTCGCAAGATTGGGTCAGTCTCAGCAAATGGAACTTTCTTGTTCACACCGTAGACAGAAGAACTCGATGCGAAAAGGAACCGGCGAACTTTGTGGACACGCGCTGCTTCTAGGAGGTTGAAGGTGCCATCGATGTTGGTTTCGATATACACCCGTGGATCCTTAATCGAAGGACGAACTCCAGCACGAGCCGCGAGGTGGACTACGCAATCGAAGTTCCCTTCAGAGAATGTTTCATCGATCAGCTTGGCATCTCGAATGTTCCCCTCGATCAATTTCGTCAGCTGCGGGGCCGCACCTGCGATGTTGGCACGCTTGATCTCGGGATCGTAATAGTCGTTAAAACTATCGATCACTGTGACGTCATGTCCCTCAGAGACCAGACGATCTACCAAGTGCGAACCGATGAAGCCCGCACCACCTGTTACCAGCAAGCGCATATGTGAATTGGATCGCTACTATCCCGCCCAAAGCAAAGTGGGCAAGACAATTTCGGAGGAATCGTCTCTCCCCATGGGCGGGGCTAGAAATCGTCGTGATTTTGCCTCCAATAGGGTTGACAGGGGCGGCGGTTTCCTAGTTTAATAAGGTTCGCCGGATTGTCCGGTTCATCTTCTTTATAAGCCCATGAGCGATTCCGACGCACCAAAGCCTCCGCCAAAGCCAACCGCGAAGACTTCTACTGTTCCTTTGAAGAAGGAAACAGTGAGAATCACCCTCCGCGCCAAGCCCGGCGCAGGCATCACCCAGCCCAAGGAAGAAACTTCTCGGGCACCGACGGTTCAAGGAGCAGCTCCTAAACCACCTGTGGCCAAGCCTGCTGCACCGAAACCTCCAGTCGCTCCAGCAGCCGGTGGCCCACCGAAGCCTCCAGCCAAGACAGTCCCACTCGCAGCCACTCCGGCCCCTGCTGGAGACATGAATAAGACTCAGAAGGTTACGGTGCGCGCAACGCCTGCACCAACCAAGGCCCCCGCTAAGACGGTTCCTTTGGCAAAAGCTACTCCAGCCGCTTCTGCGCCCGGAGCAGCTCCAGCAACCAAGGCCCTGCCGAAGGCAACTGTAAAGCTTCAGCAGCCCACCCAACCTATGGGCACGACGGAGCTTCCTGCTCCACAGCCTACTGGCGCACTCACCTCTTCTGCTGCCGCGGATTCGATGGCTCTCGAGGATGAGCCAGAAGGCGGTATCCTGCCCTTCGCTATTATTGCTTCGGTTCTCGGACTCGCCGCTCTCATCATCGCGATGATGGCATCCGATGTCGTCGGTCTCAGTGTTCCTGAGAACGTCAACCCGACTTGGGAGAAGAAGACCGACACTGGTTACAAATCGACCTTCAGTCCTCCTGAAGTCCCAGTTTACGAAGGCTAGGCCCAGCGCTCCCTCGATTTAATCCACTCCAAGCTACACGACCATGGGTATTGCCATCTTTGCTCTGCTTTGCGGAATCGGTTTTCTGGTCCTCCAGATTCTGAGCCGCGGAGTCTAGGGACTCCATTTACGATTCGGTAAGGCATGCGGTTTGCCGCTGCTCGTTGCTGCGTTCCATCCCTCGCACAGGCGCCGGGTGTCGTTCGGGATTGAGGTTCATGAAACCACGGCTTGCCGAGACATAAGCAACGGTTCACACTAGAACATGCTCAAATTTCTTCACACGCGGATTCGTGTTAGTGATCTCGATGCTTCGATCGGATTTTACGAAAAACTTGGTTACCATCTCGCTCGAAAGAACGAGAACTCACCGGCGGGCAATAAGTTAGCCTTCATGGAAATCGAGGGGAACGACCACTTTCTGGAACTCTGCTATTCTCCGGATTTTGAAGTGAAGTTCCCCGAAGACTTGATGCATACGGCGTTGGGCGTCGATGACATCATGGCCTACTGCGATCAGGTCGAAAAAGATGGCATTGAAGTTTGGCCTGGAGACTGGCGCGACGCGTTTCCGTCAGGGGCCAAAAGCAAAATGGCTTTTGTTACCGACCCCGACGGTTACGAAGTTGAAATTCTGGAGCGCCAGTAACTCGCTCGATCTGACAGCTATTCATTCAGCTGACTTAGCCTCTTCCAATCGATATAGGTGGGTGTCTGATCGCAGGATCAGACTGCTGCCGACCGCAACTGGCGAGGCTGCGAAACGACCATCGAGTTGGTTATGCTGGAGCACCTCCGGCTTGTCTCCTGCTGCGAGAATGACGGTGTTTCCTGATAGATCGCATAGATAGATTCTGCCAGAAGCACCGATCGGCGAGGCGTAAGAATTCCGAAGGGCTTCGACTCGCATCGCCCCAGGTGCATTGGTTCCACTCTCGGCAGTGACACGGGTGAGGATGTTCTGGTAGTGCCCGAAATAGTATAGGCCACCCTGATAAACTAGCGGGGACGGAACGTAGGGCGTTCGGCGGAAGCGAGTCCACGCGACACGATCCGTTGCGCTGAGGTCACCTTTTGCTCCTCCGATTTTAATCGCCAAGAATGCCTGCTTTTCGTAGCTGCTACCGGCGAAGAGCATGCCGAGCTCTTGGGAGTAGACCGGCGTGGCGACGACGTTTTTGGAGAGGCCTGGGCATGACCAAATGACTTTACCAGTTCGAAGATCATAGCCTCGGATGGCCGTGGTTCCCGAAACGATGATTTGGGCGGTTTCGTCGACCACCGCTGCGATTGGCGATGTCCAAGACGTCACTTCTTCGCGCGGAGTTCGCCAACGTTCAAGACCGGTCGTCTTGTCAAAGGCGACCAAAAAATCTTCGGACTCTTCATGGTCCCAGTTGACCACGATCAGGTCGTCATGAAGGACGGGAGAACTCGCTTCGCCGTGACCGTGTTTGCTATGCATTTTCCCTAACTGCTTCGACCACAGGATCTGTCCAGTCCGATCGAGGGCGAAGAGTCCCCGCGATCCAAAATAAGCGAACACCGATTTTCCATCGGTTGACGGCGAAGCAGACGCAAGACTACCGGTTTCGTGACCACCTTCGTGAGGCACTCCAGTGTCGACTTGAGTGCTCCACAGAATGTCTCCGGATTTAAAATCAACAGCGACGACAAGGGAGCGAACCGCATCACTGATTGGGAGATTGTCATGCGCCCCAGGGCGATTACTCCATATGGGTTCCGGCAGGGGAGTGCCTTTAGGAACGGCGGTTGTGAGATGGATGATGCCATTGGAAACGACCGGCGTTGAGTGACCAAGTCCCGGAATCGCAGTTTTCCACGCAACGTTCTCGGTTTCAGACCAAACGATAGGAGGGGCCGCATCAGGGTGGGCAGCTCCATTGCCATGAGGCCCCCTCCATTGTGGCCATTGGAATGCGTCAGATGACTCGGGTTGGCCGCTTGCGATCACCGAGCTCACAGCTGAGATCACCGACACTCTGATCAACTTGCGCCAAGTCCCCAACATCTACTATTCTAGCTCGGGGTTGAGTGAATCGAAAGAGGGTTTGGGTGTAGTGGATCTCAGATTTAAACTCTGGGTGCGATTTCGAGGGGGTTGATGTCGAAATCGCTATGTTTGGGCTTTGCGCGTTGGAGCGGTTCCGTTAGGGTGGCTACCCGTGGAATTCGATATTCCGCAACTCCACTTAACACCTTTTCGATGAGCGATCGCTACGAGATCAGATCTAAAATTGCCCAAGGCGGCTTAGGAGCCGTCTATATGGCGCATGACGTGAACCTCGATCGTGAGGTTGCCTTGAAGCGAGTGCTTCCAGATGCCTTTGAGCAAGATCCGGAAGCCGCGTCTGCCTTGGTCAAAGAAGCGAAGGTGCTGTCATCCCTTCAGCACCCAAATATCGTGACGGTCTACGATGTCGGTCAGGATGCCGAGGGGCCGTATGTGGTCATGGAATTGCTGAAAGGCGAGACCTTGGACAAGACGATGAAGCGGGGCGCTTTGCCGGCTGCAGACTTTGAGCAACTCGTGACTCAGTGTCTTGAGGGATTAATCGCTGCACAAGACGTAGGACTCGTTCACCGCGATCTTAAGCCAGCCAACATAATGGTTATCTGGCATGCCTCTGGAAAGTTTCAGCTCAAGATACTCGACTTTGGTCTCGCTAAATTTTCACGCCAGCCGAGCAAGCAAACCATCGATCAAGGCGACGGGATTATGGGTTCGATCTACTTCATGGCCCCCGAGCAATTTGAGCGTGGAGATTTGGATGGTCGGACAGACTTGTACGCGATCGGATCGATTTTCTACTACACATTGACGACGCAGTATCCCTATCAGGGAGACTCAGCTCCTCAAGTGATGGCAAGCCACTTGCAGCACAAGTACAAGCCGCTGAGTTCGATGCGACCAGACCTTCCAAGTTGGATCAGTGGCTGGTTGGACTGGCTCATGGCTCGTCAATCTCTCCATCGCCCGACCTCCGCTAAGGAAGCCCTCGACTTCTTCCGTGCCGAGAAATTTCGGACAGAAGAAGAGCGCGAGAAGATCGCCGTTAAACTGAAGGCACAGGCGAAAGCGAAAGCTGAGAAGGAGGCCGCAGAGAAAGCGCAAGCGGCTGCTCAGGGCACCGTGGCTCCTAAGGCAGCTCCAACTCCGACGGGGGTGCTTCCAGCTGCTCCGACCGGCGTTCTTCCTGCCAACCCGCCAGTGGCTCAGCCCTCTGGCAAACTTGTGGCGGGGACTCCTTCGGGCTCTACTAGCCAGCGACTAGCCACCGGAGGCGGAGCTGAAGCGAAAACGGCGGCCAAAGCCACACCTGTACTAGTTGCAGGAGCAGCGGCTCCAACTCCGACCGGAGCTCTTCAAGTTCCAAAGGCCGAAACTGCAGGTGGCCCAACGATGCAAGCCGGTGGCATGAATGTGGGTGTTGGTGAGGCAGCGCCGACGCTTGAGACCGCCGACGCTGGTGTTCAAGAGGCAGTCGCAGTGGCGGTTCCCGATGAGCCGGTAGGAATGATGAAGCGGATTCCCAAGTGGGCATTCATCACTGTTCCCCTAATTGTGCTCGTAGGTGGGGCCCTAGTGACCAAATTTCTGATCGATAACAACAATCGCAACAAGCGGAATGCTCGATTTGGTGAACTCAGTGATGCGGTAAAACCTGAGGGAACACCTGCCGATGTGCGACTGCTTTTGGGCTTCATTAACGATAAGAATTCGACCGATGATCAGCGAAGTGGTGCCGCCATCATCATGTCCAAACTCGACGGAGATGGAGTGGGGGACGAGATTCTAGCGAACATTGAGAACGCGAATTCGACAGAAGGTAAGGTCAACATGATCACCGCTCTCACCATCCGGGAGTACGCTGACTCGATGCCGATGATGCTAGAGAAGATCGAGTCAACGAACCCCAAGATTCGTAAGGCTGCTTGGAACTGCATTGCGATGGTTGGCACCCGTTCAGATGTTCCGAGCTTGATTGAAGCCCTCGAAGAAGTTGGAGCCGAGGAAAGGATGTTTGCTGAATCGGCTATCATCTCGGTCTGCAGTTCAGCGGGAACCGATGATCAGAAGACCCGCGAAGTCTTAACTGCAATCAATATGGCGGGCGATGATACCAAACGCTCGCTGATGAAAATTGCTGCGGCTCTTAGCACAGATTCGGCACTGACCAGACTTACCGGAATGCTCGATAGTCCCGATGGAATGACCGCCGCTCAGGCGCTCGGTTTATGGCGCACGGCGGCGCCTCTCCCTGAGCTGGTGAAGTTTGTCGAAGGGACAGATGTCGAGGCGAAAAAGATCGTAGGTTTGCAGAGCATTTCTCAGGTGGCGCAGTCCCCGAGTATGGCTTCAAACGGAGAAATCATCAGTCTTCTAGCAAAAGCCGCCGAGCAGGCTACCCGCTCGCGTGAAAAAACTGCACTGCTCGCGACGATTCTTCAATTGGCTGATCCATCCGCGATTCCCACGGTGCAAAGGATTGCCGATGACAACTTTAAGACGCGGATGTTGCCTCAGTATATTGGGAAGATGGAGGCCGCGCTTGCCAAGGTGGTTCCAGTAAGTGGTGCCACGGAGCTGGAACCCGTCAAGGCGACCATTATAGGAGAGGGAGCTCGGATCTCGAACGGAGTTGTCACCAGTTGGATGGGTGTAGATGCAACCCTCAAATGGGACATCAATGTAACGAAGCCAGGGACTTACAAAGTCAGTGTCAATCAGGCTTCTACTCACGACAAAGGCGAGTACAAGGTCTACGGAGGTGGACTAGATGTCGAAGCTGATGTCGTGGACACTGGCGGCAATGATACCTTCAAGGAGGTCAACGTAGGGTCGATGAAATTTTCTAAGCCCGGCTACTATTCGATTTGGGTGACTGGCACTGAACTCGGCGAAGAGTTCACGCTGATGGAGCTCAAGGGAATTAAGCTGACACCTTAGCCATCACTTCGAATGAGTGCTTCCGCAGCGCCGAATTTTAAGCAGGAGCTGACCGCGGCATTCGGTCAGCCGATCGCCGAAAATCCCAGCCAAGCCATGGTGGAGGCGGCGTATCGTCACCACGGGCTGGATTGGCGATATCTTACATTGGAGGTCGCTCCAAAGGGATTAGCTGCTGCTGTGGCTGGTGCTAAAGCCATGGGTTTCCGTGGCTTTAACTGTACGATTCCTCATAAGATCGCCATCATCGAGCACCTTGATGGCTTGGGCGATTCGGCGCAGATTATGGGCGCAGTGAATTGCGTGGTTCGCGATGAACAAGATCGTCTGATCGGCGAGAATACCGATGGAAAAGGATTCGTATCGTCCTTGGCAAAGATCGACAGACCGGCTGGAAAGAAGGTCGTCCTGTTCGGGGCTGGTGGCGCGGCCCGAGCCATCGCGGTGGAATTGGCGCTAGCGGGTGCTGCAGAAATTGAGATCGTCAACCGCACTCCAGAGCGTGGTCAGGAAGTCGCTGATTTGATCAATCAGAAGACGCCGGGAAGCGCTAGTTCGGAACCATGGGCGGATGTCGATTTCGTCTTGCCAGATGATACCGATCTCGTGGTCAATGCTACGTCGATTGGTCTACACCCAGATGTTGACGCGCGATTGGCGGTCGACATCTCGTCTCTCCACGCAGGCATGATCGTTTCCGACGTCATTCCTAATCCACCACGGACGCGCTTCATTCGCGATGCGGAAGCCCGTGGCTGTCGAGTGATCGATGGTTTGGAGATGCTGGTAGGTCAAGGTGTCATCGGAATTCGACATTGGACGGGCATTGATGCTGATCCGGTTGTGATGCGCGCAGCTCTTGAAGAAATTTTTGGTTAGCGAGAGGCTTTTAAGAACGCTAGGAATGCATCGGTTCAGTGCGTTGTCGCGTAGCTTCGAAGCACTTCGTAAAACAATCACCAATGGCTCAGTCCCAAACAGCAGAATCTACTGCCGCCAAGTCTTCACCCTCGATGCTCATCATTTTGGGAATGCACCGGAGCGGGACTTCGGCGCTTACCGGTCTATTTCACGATCTGGGACTCGATTTGGGAAAGAACCTGATGCAGGCTCAGGCGGACAACCCGGATGGTTTCTGGGAGAACCAGTCCATCGTCGATCTTCACGATGAGTTTCTCGAATTCATAGGCTCAGCTTGGGACGATCTGCGCCTGATCCCTGATGAGGTTTGGGAGCGACCCGAAGTCGGAGACTATCGGTTTCGGTTAGTTGACTTACTGCGATCAGAGTTTGATTCATCGAGCCGAACTTGGTGCATCAAAGATCCACGGATGTGCCGACTATTGCCTTTGTGGGAACCCGTCTTTGATGCCGTTGGTCGGCGCCCGGAGTATCTCATTTGTAGTCGGCATCCCTATGAAGTCGCAGCATCCCTCAAGCGGCGGAACAGCTTTTCGATCGAAAAATCACTCTATCTCTGGCTCCAGCACAACCTCGTTGCCGAACGCGACACGAGGTCGGTGACGGCAAGTCGGGCTTTCGTGAGTTTCGAGGGACTTCTGGTTCCTCCTCAGCCATCACTCGATACCGTCATGGCTACTGCTGAAAGATTGGGGGTCGACGCTGACAAGATGTCCCGTCAGACTCTGGAGGCAGTCTTCGATTCAGGGAAGCGTCACAATAGTTCGGCACTGACCGGTCGCGTCCGTGGGGGAATGAGTGATGAAGCGCTGGCTCTTGAGAATCTGCTAGAAAGGGCCGCGGACGGTGCCAATGCGGAACTATCTGCCGAGTGCGATCGCTCCATCGACTCCTATCAGTCCTTTTCCAAACTTCTGCCACCCGAGGTCAGTGGGCGGATTGAAAAAGCGCGTGATGATCTAGCCAACGAACTTGAACAGCGCAATGTGCACGTCGCGGGTTTCGAGACTGAAATTGAACGATTAGAGGCTGCGACTAAGACCGTTCATGAGGACTATGCGGTTGAACTTAAAGCGGTTCACACTAACTACGAAACAGAAATTGAGAAGGCTAGGCTTGAGAGAGCTGAAGAGTCCGCGAAAGCGACGGCTCAGATTGAAGCATCGGAGGGGGAAGTCCAATCGCTGCGCGAAAAGATCATCGCGTTGACTACTCAAGTTTCCGATTTAGGGGCAGCGGCAGCTCGAGCTGATGAAGAGCGTCATACCATTGTGCGTCATCGTGACAGAGAGTTCGCTCGTTATGAGCATCGCTTAGGTCATGCTTCTGGCGCAGATTTTGATCGGTTGGTCGAGGAGGTCAGAAGACTCACAGAAGAGGTTGAGGCTCGCTGTTCTGAAGTCGACGAGAACCAGGCAGAAATTTCCATTCGTGGTGAAGTGATCGCCGAGCGAGACGCTGAGATCGCCGCTCAGCGCAAACAGGCTAAGTCCGATCAGAAGAAGATCGAAGACCTTGAGGAAAAGCTGAGAGAGTTGGCCGGCTACATTGATTCTGTAGAATCCTCTTCCGCCTTTGGGCTAGTCCGTCGACCACTCCGGAAGATCCTGAGAAGTCGCCCAAAGATCAAGATCCCAGAATTGCCTAGGACCAAGGCGTTGCCGGAGAAGGGCACCCAGTCAGCAGACGAAGAAGTTGTCTCAGACGAAGTGCCAGACGAGGAAACTCCCTCGGGCGACGAAGCGATCGATGCAGAAGTCATGCCCGAGAAAGACCCAGGGCCCGTTCCTTTGGAGCCAGAAACCATTGTTGTTCCGGAAACTGATGAGCCCGTCGTTTCGATCGTGATTCCGGTTTACAACAACATAGGTTACACGACTCGCTGTGTTCAGAGCATCGTCCGGAAAACCGATTTTGAGGCGACGCCGTATGAGGTCATCGTGTCCGACGACTGTTCGACCGATGAGACCGAGACGACTTGCAAGGCGATCTCTGGATTGCGTTACCATCGGAATGCCGAAAACCGCGGCTTTGGATTCACCTGCAATGCTGGTGCTGACGAGGCGCGGGGCGACTATGTCTTGTTTCTGAACAACGATACGACGGTTACCGATGATTGGCTCCGCTCGCTGATTGCGACCTTCGATCAGTTCCCCAACGCTGGGTATGTCGGTTCAAAATTGGTCTATCCTGATGGCTCGTTGCAAGAGGCGGGAGGGATCATCTGGAAGGATGGATCAGGCTGGAACTTCGGTCGGGAAATGGATCCCCAAGCTCCAGAGTTCAATCACGTCAGGCACGTCGATTACGTTTCGGCAGCAGCCTGCGTACTGCCTGTCGATCTGTGGAAAGAGGTCGGTGGGTTTAGCCCAGAATTCGAGCCCGCCTATTACGAAGACACGGATCTCGCATTCAAGGTGCGCGACGCAGGTCGAGAAGTGCTGTATCAGCCGTTCAGTGAGGTTGTTCACTACGAAGGGAAGAGTTCTGGTACTGATATCACTAGTGGGGTGAAGCGATACCAGGCGGTCAATCAGCCAAAATTCGTCAACAAGTGGCAGCGCGAGTTGGCCAAGCGTCCAGAGAATGCAGATATCGAAGGAGCGATGCGTCCGGTTGCTGGGGGCTGCCAGCGAATCCTGTTTATTGATGACATAGTCCCAATGCCCGATCAGGCCTCCGGTGGTGTGAGAGCCTTCAACATTCTCAAGGTGCTTGCTCGGCTCGGCCACGCGGTAACCTTTATTGGTGAGAATCCACATGCCGATGAGAAGTACCGACGTCCGCTTCAAGAACTCGGCGTCCGTGTTCTTTATTCTCCGCACTACGAGTCCTTAGAAGACTACCTGTATCGGGATTTGAAGCATCATTGCCAGAGCCGACAGTTCGACACCATTGTCATTGCTCGGCATATGATCGCTCGTCGGTATCTGAATCTTTTGCGCGAGATGTGTCCGGATAGCCGGATTATTTTTGATACCGTCGATCTTCACTATTTGCGTCAGGAGCGGGAGGCTGAGCTTCATGATGATGCTGTTGGCTTGGCGGGTGCCGGGACGGCAAAGCAGTTGGAGTATGAAATCATGGCCCGCACTGAGCAAACTTGGGTGGTGAGTGATGCGGAGGTTGAAATCATTGCCGATGAAGTTCCCGAAATCGATGTGCGCATCGTCAGCAATGTGATCGATGTCGTTGGCACCGAAGTCACCTTCTCTGATCGAAAGGACATCTGCTTTATCGGTGGATACCAGCATCCGCCGAACATCGATGCAGTGATCTGGTTTGCCGATGAAGTTTGGCCTTTGGTTCAAGAGAAACTGCCGAAGCTGAGTTTCCGAATTGCTGGCTCAGCGGCGCCGCCGGAGGTCGAAGCGTTGGGCCGCCGTGACGGCATTGAGTTTCTCGGTTTCGTTGACTCCGCCGAAGATCTATTTGAGGAATGCCGACTTTCGGTCGCACCACTACGCTATGGAGCTGGAGTGAAGGGCAAGATCAACCAGAGCATGAGCCTGGGTGTTCCGGTTATATCGACCCGGGTCGGGGCAGAGGGAATGGGCTTGGAGCATGACCACGATGTGCTCGTTGCCGATGATCCAGAAGCTTTTGCCGACGCCATCGTCCGAGCCTACCAAGACGAGAAACTTTGGAAGCAACTTCAGGAAAATGGATTGGATACCATGCGTCGACTGTTTTCACTCGAAGCCATGGAATCGCGGTTGGTTGAGATTTTTGGAGGACAGGAGTCTAGCTAGGGAAGGTCTGATTCATTCGGGCTGCAACTTGAAGGGCCCCTCTTTTTCTCCAGCGCGAAGCACTGCAAGATCTAACCCAAATCGGAAGTAGTCGCTCCTCGGGCGTCTACAATATCAGTGATACCGCTCAGATCATCAACGTTGAGAATCTGACCGTCGGAGACCACGGCGTCGGGCAGCTGAACTACAGCACGAGCGAGAACCTGGTGATCGAAGACGTTCTCTCCGTCGGTAATAATTACGATGGGGAGGGCGAGGTCAATTTCACCTCTAATGGTGCTACCATCTCTGCCGACTCGTCCGGAACAAATACTGGTTTCATCCGAGTCGACCAGTTCCCCAGCTGGTCGTAACGATTGGACACCATGCGCCGACTGTTTTCTCACTCGAAGCCATGAAATCACGGTTGGTTGAGAGTTTTGGAAGACAGGAGACTAGCTAGGCCATCAGGGACGTCTTGGCGAAATCAATGAGCGCATAGTCGTAGGCGTTGACCTCGCGAAGTTGATCGGCCAGAGACTGTCCGAGAAGTTCATCGATCGTTTGCTTACGCTCGGTTGGCTCGGCCTTTTGATCGGAAGTGTTCGCCCGAGTTGAGGTTAATTCGATATCCGTCATGCCCAGCCCTCGGAGACGCTCACTCGTTTGAGTCAGAAAGGTGTCGTATTCTTCGACCAGACCGACTGACAGACATTGAGTCAGGTTTGCCTTCGCATCTTCGAACAGTGGATCGGTGATACGCTTGTTATCTGCGGCAGACTGTCGGTGGCAAAAGTGCGTTTGGAAATTCGAAACAGTGAGTAGGCGCTCATCCAATCGCCATCGAACATAGTCAGCGATATCATATTTCTTTGCTGCCAATGCGCCTGGTGTTTGGGCGTCTTGAGTGCGCTCAAAGTGATACATCGACGGGATCCGCCGAATGGGATCTCGGAGAAGAATGATGGAGTGAAAGTTGAGGGAGTCGTCGCTGGGCATTCCCAAGCAAACTCCATGGCTACTGAGTGCTTTCGCTTCGGGGTGTTTTTCGGCAAAGTCGCGCATGTCGAGCGCTGAGATCGTCTGATTGCCCTCGCCATCCCATTCCAGCACCGCGTCGGCTCCGAACTGCTGCTCCAGTGCCCAGATCAGGGAAGTTCCGGCGTTCTTGAAGATGTGATGGTGGACGATGACTTGCCTTGGCATCATTTCATGTCCCCATGCTGACGCCAATGGTCAAGTCGGGATCGCTCGAGCCTAGAGATTCGACACGTCGAGCCTGCCGGAACGGCTGGAACCTCTACTGCTTCCAGCAGTGTGACCGAGCAGGTAAAGAGGAATGAGGAAATGAGGAGCCCGAATGAGTAGCTCAGGTCCCCAGCGAAGCAACGAACTTGCTGTTTCGAAATTCGCCCAAGGGCGGGCCAGAGCCGTTAACGAGCCCCAGATCACCATATAGGTCAGTGCGGCTCGTCTCGTTCGAGGAATGAACAGACAGATCACTGCGAGGACATCGAGGATGCCAACTACGGTCAACATGATCGCCGTGCCACCTGAGTCGAGAGGAAGGCAACCTTGGACAAGCCCTATGAATTCCGTGGGACGGACCGGAATGCCTAGCGCGTAAATACCATGTCCCAAAAAGGTTAGGGCGATGGCAACGGAAGTGATGACGGCCTGTGATGACCGGTTCCCGAAGGCGAACAGAATTCCAAGAATGGGAACCCAGAATTGAGCTCCCTGCTCGAGGAGATGAAGGAATTGCCAATTGGCTTCTGCGCAGCGGCTAAAAATACAGACGATCGCTGCAATTCCGCCGAGAAGGCAGCCCCAAAGCATCCAGCGACCGTAGCCGATTATGCAACCGACGATCCCAGCGATGAGTGCGATCCCGGGCAAAACCACAGTGACTGGAGCGCTTGCTAGGTCTCCAATCAGTGAAGAATACGGCACATTTTTCGTGAGGTGGAGAATCAGAAATCCACAAAACTGTGCGATCAGCGCCCACCGAATCAATTCGGGCATACTACTACCAGCGCGACCGGCCCCGCCACCTTTGGCGTGCCCTCCCATGGGTGTAAGCGTATTGGATAGTGTTACCATCGTTGTGTTCCCCGTCTCCTATCCCTTGGGGGTGGGGTCTGTCAAAGATTCAGTTGGGATTGGATAAAACGTAGGCGCTATAGATCCTAGCAGCGTCTGGAGCCTCCGCCATCCAATCTTCTTCTGACGAGGCTTGATACGGCATCACCGAACAGGACTAGCAGCGCGCCGGCCAGCACGATAACCATCATTTCATCGTAGAGATCTCTGGCGCGACTGTCTCTGATGAACAGCCCCAGAGAGGTGACACCGACGAAGCCGAGAATGGTGGCCTCGCGAACACAGGTTTCCCAGCGATAGAAAAAATACACGAGGAACCGACCGAGCAGAATCGGGAGTAGCCCAAGCCACAGGATCTGTCCTCTCGTTGAACCTGTGGCACGCAGGGTTCTGGGAAGCGACGGAGCAGCATCTTCCACGACTTCAGACCCTAGCCGACCCAAGATCCCACCGTTGTGAATTGCGAGCGCGAGAATCGCTGGCCAGTAACCCAGCCCGAGCAAGCCGACCAAGAGAAAGGCGAGAATGTATTCTGGCAAGGCGCGGCCCAAAATCTGAGCTCCACGGCTAAGGCCGACCACCATTGCCCAGAGAAACTTGCTGAATGGAGAACCCTTTCCTCGGGATTCTCCGAGCACATACGGACGCGATGTTGCGAGCGTGCGCGCGGCTCCCCCGATTCCAATCAGACCGAGAGCACCCGCCAGACACGACGCAGCCACCGCCACCCAGAACGTTGCCCAGATCCCTGGCCAGACTTTCTCTGTCCACAATCGGTGAGCCCAACCGCCGAGAGATTCTGTCGCCTGTTCGGGATGAGTGAGAGGGTAGGGAAGGGCCTCTCCGACGAAGCGCTGAAGGTTGTCGAGTCGGCGAGCGGTGAATAGATCTCCGAGATCGGAGAGAGTCGAGACCAAGGCGACCACCATGCCGATTCCGACCGCAACGAGGCTCCAGAGCACAAATGCCGATCGCGGGCGGGAACGCCACAGCGCATCGATCTCAGCTTGTTGGTTCGGTTTGGCCAAAATAGTTTCGGTGACAGATGAGCGAATTCGTTTTCAGACGAGTCGACTTCGCAGAGAGCGGCTCCACAAATCGAGGATAATGACGAGGGCGAGAAGAGCGTAGAGATAAGTCCAGACTTCGTTAAATTGGAGCTCATCGAAGGAGAGCTTGAGAAAATAACCGAGGGTCGGAATGCCGAGAAAGCCGAGGACTGCCGAGGAGCGAACCGCACATTCGAAGCGATAAAACGCATAGGCCACGACTTCACCAATGACTCCGGGTAGGCGAGCGAGAAGAAGGGTTTGTGTTCGCGAGGCTCCCACAGACTCCAGAGCGGAGGCTGGCGACGACGGACTTTCATCGAGCATCTCAGCGAAAATTTTCGCCAGAGTTCCAGCGTAAGGAATTGCCAGTGCCACGGCGGCGACCAACTCCGTCAGCCCAAAGGCCGCGAGAAAAATCACGGCCCAGATGAGCTCGTGAACGGATCGCATCAGAGCGATGGTTAGGCGGGTTACTCGGCGCAACAGGCAGTTTTCGGAACCTGGGCTGCAACGATGCCGACAGGCGAAAATCCCCAGCGGAAATCCAACGAGGAGCGCGATGCCCATTCCTGCTGCGGCAAGCCGGATTGTTGCGACGACAGCTGAGCCGACTTGCCCCAAGAACGAAGGGGCATCCTCGGGAACCGTGTCGGCTTGGTAGTCGGTGGCGGGCTGAATCGCGGCCTTGAAGAATCGTTGTGTCAGCTGAAGCCCACCTTCGCCCGGGACGAGATCCCGTGGTGATAGTCCAAGGACTAAGAACGACACTACCAACGCGGCGCCAATCGATAATAGAATCCAGCGAACTGAACTTCCCTGCCAGAGAGAGCGCCCGAGCTGGTCGGAATTTTGATGGGAAGGTGCGCCAAGTAGGCTCATCCGAGCAGTTCCTCCTCGCTCAGTTCGTAGAGTTTCTCAAACGCGCCCTCCGGCACCTCGGCAGCTGGACTATCGAAGGCCACCTGTCCCGACCGTAGACCGATGAGTCGGGGAAAATACTCACGCGCCAAATCCAGATTGTGGAGGCTCATCACGAGCGTTACGCCTTCCTCCTCGGCTAGCGATGTCAGAAGCGACACCGTGTCGAGGGCGCGCGCCGGGTCGACGCTGCTCACAGGTTCATCGGCGAGCAATGCTTCCGGTTGTTGATAGAGCGCCCGAGCCACTGCGACGCGTTGCTGTTGACCGCCAGAAAGAGTGTCGGTTCGCTCGAAAAGCTTCTCCGGAATTCCTACGCGTGCGAGGAGCGTGTAGGCCTTTTCGCGTTCGCGTTGGTTGGGAGAGATGACGCTTCGAATCGCGGCTAGCAGACCTTGCGTGCCGAACTTGCCCGCGACGACATTCTGGATGACTCGAAGGTTTGGAACGAGGCCGAGGTCTTGAGGAATCAGTCCAATTCTCGATTGGTGACGACGCCCCGCAGCGGTGCTTCCTGCATCGGCGGACAAGGCGACCCCTAAGCTGTTTACGGTGCCCGACTGAGGAATCACCGAAGCGTTTAGGAGCCGAAGAAGTGTCGTTTTGCCAGATCCGGAGGGACCGACAAGGGCGACACGCTCACCTTCGGTGATGCGAAGGTTGAGCGTGTCTAAAGCAAGGTGTTCACCGTAGCGAACAGAAGCCCCGTTGAGGACAAACGCGTCGGTTTCTGACGCATTGTCCATTGTCATCGTGGGCTATGCCGGTTTCCTACCGAAGGAAGCCGAGATCTTTCGCGACCTTGACGATGCCATCGAAGTCTGAGTTCTTCGCTGGGATCATCGCCTCACGGGGGAACGCAGACAGAAGCGCTGGATCGTCAATCGCGAGCAGGGCGTCCTGCAATTTTTTGGTCATACCGGACTCTATTTTTTCGAGATCAGGATGAGCTGTGAAGTTGTAGTCGGCGTAGGTTGGAGTCGTCCAGATGATCTTGCAGACTTCAGGATCGATCTTTCCCTGAGCGACAAGCTTGTCGTAGAGGGTGTAGCTGACAGCTCCGACATCGACCTGGCCGCTGGAAACGAGTTCGACTGTCTTGTCGTGTGATCCAGAAAATCCAGGCGCGGTTTTGAAGAATTCTTCAGGCTTCGAGCCAGTGTTTTTGATGATGAAAAAGGTCGGCATTAGGCGACCGGAAGTCGAAGATTCTGAGCCAAACGTGAAGGACATATCGGCAATTGCCGCCGGAAATTCATCTGACTTCTCTAGTCCAGAGTCCTTGTGGGCGATGAAGTAGGAAACATACTGAGGATCGACTTTTCCCTGTGCGATCGCTGTTGCACCAGGAACCGCTGCACGAGCTTGAACTCCAGTCAGTCCACCGAACCAAGCTAGTTGAACGTCGCCGTTCTTGAACAGTTCTACGGACGCTTTGTAGTCACTTGCTGGAACATACTCGACGTTGACTCCAAGCTCGGTCGCCAAGTGCGCGGCCAAGGCATCAAATTTGGATTTCAGCTCGGTCTTATTCTGATCGGGAATCGCAGAAAACTTGATCGTTGCTTTGTCGTTGCCGGCAGCGCTAGGAGTTGCTATCTCTTTTGAGCTATCAGAACAGGAGGCCAGTAGAGCAATGAGGCCCGCTGTGCTAAGCCCGCAGAGTAGTGTCTTAATCTTCATTTTTGAAAAAGGTGATTGGCTGAATTACCGCTTCGAAAAATTTGAGCGAATGGTCTACTGTGGTGTGCCTACCTTACGAAGCCAGAAATTTTTTGAGAACACCGCTCTTGTTCGAGGCAGAGGCCAGTGTTTTAGAATCCACAAGGCGATGTGGTGAGCCTTTGGTTCCTTTCCGGGCCACAGCGAGGGGCTGATTGAGTTTTCGACTAAAAAAGGAAAGAGCTTGGATATCGGCCAATTCGGTTTTGTCCGCCGTTCCAAACGGTCTCGACCAGCCGAGTAAGATTCATCCCCATAGATTTCTCGTGTGAAGTGAAGTGCCCAGTGAAGTGGGGCGGTTAATCCAAGTTGTTCAGCCCGGCTTGCGAAGTTCTCCCACAGCTTACTATTCGGGTCTTCGGTGGGCAGGCACGCAATCAATTGATGGATATCAAACAAGTCGCGAAGCGCCCATTGGAATCGGCCGTTTCTGAACAGATGGGCCGCTGCGTGAAGGATCTGATCTGTGGGAGACAGAGCCCAATATCTGCCATCGCCGATCTTACGAGAGTCAGCCAGCAATAGCGCTGGATCTGCGAACATTCGATCCGTGGGCGGCAAAATGGCATGGTGAATGTCGAGGACGACCATCCGAGATGGATGATAGAGGGCGGGATACTCGTGCATCCACTCGCGGTAGTATTCCGCATTCGCATAGTTGTCCTCAGCGAGCTGCCAGCCTTTGCTGAGCAGCGTCTGATGAAGTTTGTCGATATTGTAAACCGACACTAAGAGGTCGATGTCACCTAGTCGGCGGCCCTCTGAAGCTGGATGTCCTTCGACACCATAGGCGGTGCCCTTAAGCAATACGCCGCGGATGTCCAACTGAGATAGTTCTTTAGCTAGTTCAGTGAGTTCCAGCCGAAAATTGGGAAGATGACGATTGCCCTGCAATGCCCAAGATTCCATCGCGTGCTGGATCTTGGAGTCCAGTTCGATTCCGTTCTTGAGCACTTCGATGGATAGTCTCTCGCCGAGTCCTAGCCGTCGGGCGAGATGGAGAGCATTGCCAATTCTTCGCTGACTGAGTCCAGGCAGAGCCCCGTCGGGATCCCTCAGGATCGCAGCAACGTCGGACGCTTCACGGAGGTAGCGATTCGCAGGGCGATCATTGATCATGAGGTTTCTGGCGCCTCCTCTTCACTAAAAAAAGACGTTTCGAATATTTCGTCGCTCTCAATCAGAGGAATGATTTCTGCTAGGTTGCTGTAGTTTAACCGAATGCAGGGCGAGTCTTGAAGAATATCAGCAATTCCGTTGAAAGCGGTTTCGCGCAGGGTGTCGTAGCTGGCGGAACCATGAGCGAGCTCTACCAGTGCTTGCGCCTTAGGAACCGCCTCCACAGCGGTGCTTGCCCCTGCTTGATAGTTGACGAAGATAAATCGGTTGATGCGTGCCAATTCATCGATGCGATCCACCCACTCGGTCAGGGGACGCATGTGTGCCACTAGTCCCTTGCTTTCGGTCATGCAAAGCGGCCCGAAGTCGGCATCGGGGAACCACGCGCGTGCAACCCCAATCGATTCCGCTTTCAGACTGATTGGTCTACAGATCGGCCTTGCCAGAAGGTCATCGGGATCTATCACAGCGAACTCATCTGACAGCAGCCGCCAACCCATCGCCGCCAGAGCAGTCGAAAGTGTGCTCTTTCCACCACCCGATTGAGCCGAGATCACAATCGTGCGGTCGCCCTTCTGGAGCACCGCAGCATGAAAAATTATCCAGCGCTGTTCGAAATATACAACCGCATAGTTCATCGCCCATTCCAAACTGGCGAAGATGAGATCAGCTTTGCACTTGTCGTGAGCGAGTAGTTGACCGGTCCAGACTTTGCTTATGGAAAGAGCGCGCTCGTAGCTGTGCGATACTTTTTCAAACGTGATTGGAATCCCACAAAAAGTCGGATCGATTTCTATCTTAAAATCGCCATAGAGCCGGTAGAGTCCGTCAGTGATCGCTGCATCATCACCACGGATCAAATAGCTGAACGGCCCAGTGGAAAGTCCAAGTCGCCCTTCAGCGAGTAGATTTCCAACTTCGGAATAGGGGATGTCGCGAAGTCTCATCGGGCTGATAGATGGAGAGGAATGCTTGCTGTCAGAGATGACTTCCGCACGCCATAGCGATTTGTAATCAGGTGCTCTTCACTGTTGCTGAGGTTACCCGTTTCAGGAGTTCGAGATCTGTAAGGTCGACGAGAATTCGGTTAATTGCTTTCAATGAAAGGCCAATTTCCTGAATCGATTCGGCTTTCAATAGAGTCTCGGCAGCAGCGGGTTGATTTTCTGATACCTCCAACAAGCATACTGAGGCGGGCCATCCAATGGCGAGAGTCTGTTTGTGGAGTGGAGAATACGCGGCAGCCGAATCGTCAAAACCGCGGATGATGAGGTCTCCAGCTATCTGATACTGTTTCATATAATCTATAGCGGCAGACCTCTGTGGGGTCCGACAGACAAAGTTACGCCCAATCTGTTTAGTATCAGCTAAAAAAACACATCGCCGGTACTCAGTGACTACCAGCGATCTAGTGGAACGGTCACATCGTAGTACAACGGGAGGTCAAAACTGACGTCTTCCGAGATTCGCTCAGTCTCAATTTCAGGATGCTGATCGAAGGGCTCGACTTGCAGCCAAGCTCTCTGGTCTGAAGGTGTTCTAGGAAATGTTCCCAGTTGTTTGCTGTTGATGACCGCCCAATGGGCAACCTGAATTCGCTTGCCTGCTAGGGTCTGGTCGCCTGCTGCCACCTCATCCACCTCATAGGTGTAAACAACCATTGCTCGGGTGTAGTTTCCAAGACTCATCGGGTCGAAAATAGGCTGCGTTTTGACAAGGCGTGCCCACAGATCGCTGCGAACAATCGGTGTCCGAGCCCTGTCGAGTTCGGTTATTGCCAAACTATGAGCATCAACCTCAGCGAACTCAAAAGCCCGGTCGTAAAATGCGATGCGCTCGACATTTCCGCTCCAGTGGACTGTGCCTGGATCGTCCGCGGTTTTTCCGGGCTGGCTCGGAAAGGCAGTGTTGCCGCCCAAAAGCATATAGAGCCCCTCGTCGCTCGCCGGAAATTGAATCTCTTTCGATAGTTTATGATGTCCAAAATCTGTTCCACCGACATAGATGTGAACGCGGTGTCCTCGTTTAATTGTCACTGTGAGATGCATTGGCTTTTGCCAGCGTAGCCATCCGCCACCGAAGGCTTCTCCTGAGAGACCGAGGCCAGGGCATTCCAAGTATGCCTTGCTGCCTTTTTGGACGAGCCGGAGAAAATCCCCGCTAGCGGTATTCCCGATGCGGAAGAACGTGGCGTCGATTCCATCTTCAGTGAGGTCTGGGGCTACTGAGAGTTCGATCGTCATTTCGCCGGTTTTTTGAGAGCGATCGATGATTCGTCGAGCATCCGCGTTGCTGAATTCAGCGAAACCTCCGGCTAGCTTGAGGTCATGGTGGCGTCCATAAAATGCCATTCCCCCCAATTTGAGATGGCAGTCGATGGACTTCCCGTCGCTATCGCTGACTCGGTTTTGAGCCTGAAGGTTCTGCCAGATGAACTGCATGCCTTTCCGATCGCCGGGCCAGTTTTCGGTGGCATAAGCTGCTGCGGGTTTTCCCTCGGGCTTGTCCTGACACACTGCAGCCAAGTCGAGCGTTGTTAGAGACCCGCTTTCTACCCAAACGTCGGGATAGAAATCGGCAACCGAATTGGTCGTCAATTTCCACCATTCCGCGACCTTCCCTAAATCTGGACTGAAGCGCCCGAGCCAAACTTCAACTCCAGCTCCTCCAGCAAAGATCTCGGGCTGATCTCCAGCGTCGGTGACATAGGGCCCCGTGATGCCAAAGATCTCTGGGTGGTTGCTGAAGCGGGGATGGTAGGTCTCGGTCTTTTTGAGCTCCGGATGGTCGCTCACCGATACCTTCCAGCTCTTCCACGGGGTCTGCTCGCTGGCTCGGCCAAAGAAGACCACGTTCTGATGGGGGCCGTCAAAAATCCACTGCACCCCTGATCCGTCCGGAGCGAGTGACGGCCAGCAACCGCGCCCCGTCTTCATCCATTCGCCAGTTTCGAAATTGCCGATGCCTGCGTGTGGCCATGGAAACAGCGAAGAGAACGTCTTGCCATCTTTGGATACTTGAAAGTTGTCCATATTGACCGGCCCGCCATCCCAGACTTTTTCGACTTGGGTGGGGTCATCAATGGGAAATCTTGAAACCGACTGAGCCTTTGGCTGGTCTCTTTCTTCTTCCAGATCTGTTCCCGCAAATACCCAGACTTGGCCGTCAGCGGGATCTCGCCAAACATCAAAAGCGAGGGCGTTCTCGGCAAGGACAACAGCCGGTTCCGAGCCATCCCAGGGGGTCATGTAAATCGTGCGGTTTATAAAGTCAGAGTAGACGACGGCTTGCCCGTCAGGCGTAATGAGTGGTCGCCGATAGTTGCCGATTTCAGGTCGGATGACGTGCTCTACCCCTGTGCTCGAGTCAAAGCCGACCAGTTGGTGAATCGGACGCACAACGAAGGTGTCACGCTGGTCTTCTCCCGTAGTCCTCACCCAAGCAACTCGGACTGCTGAGCCACCAGCGAACTCGGTGACCGATTTAGAAGGGACGGCAACCCTATCTGAATCGGTTTTGGACTTCTTGGGGGAGCTTGTCGGGGTGTCGCCACAACCAATACTAGTTAAGGCGACTAACCCGGTAACCAAGTAACTCACGAGGCCCAGACGCTGATTGGGGCAGAAGAAATCGAATCGCATTTGTAGGGTCGGTTTTGTGAATTGAAGGAGCCGGATGTCCCAAGACTGAAGAGAAAGGAGCAGAAGTCCAGCAATGGGTTTGTTCTCTTCGATCAGTTGAGAAACACAACCAAAGACACCCTATAAATTGGGGTGTTCGAAAAATAATATCAAAAAATACTGTTCAAAATTACATGTTCATGTTTACATGTCTACTATGGCAACAGCAAACCGAGTTATACTGATAGGAAATCTAACACACGATCCGGAATTGCGTCGGACGCCGAAGGGCGTCGCGGTGGCTGATCTTCGATTAGCGACGAACCGTCGTTATGGGCCAGACGACGACCGGGAGGAGGTGACATTCGTCGATATTGTCGCTTGGGAACGTGCGGCTGAAAATGCGCAAAGCTACCTGTCGAAAGGAGACCCAATTTATGTAGAGGGTCGTCTCAAACTGAACAATTGGGAGGACAAGCAAACGGGACAGCCGAGAAGTAAGCTCGTCGTTGTCGCGGAACGAATTCAATTTCTCAGCGGAAGAGGTGGTGGCGAGCGCAATGCCCCAAGTCAGCAACACCGAGGCTCTTCTGCACAACGACAAGGCGGGTCTCAAGGAGCCCATGTGCGGTCTCAATCTTCTCGGCAACCCGCCGCAGCGTCGGGGTAAAGCATCGCGATCGGAGGGAATCCGAATTTCGGCGAATGTTTCTTTGTAGCTGTGCGGATCAGGCAGTGATGGGTTTGCCCTCGCTATTTTGGGTGGCGAAAAGATCAGCTTTGCCGATTTCAAGCTGGGGCGAACAGGTCTTTTTGGCGACACCGGTCGCCTGTTGTTGGAGTGATCCACCGCTGACAATCCCAATTGGATTTGGGGTTTCTGTTCTGATCTTACAAATCGGAATATTTTGGGCGTTAGCACATGGGGAAAAGCGGTGAGTATGAGGCTGCCAAAGCAACGGCAGCCTGAGATGGTCGTCGTCAGCCGCTTTCTATTTGGATATTCTCCCGGGCCATCCGGCTTCGCCAAGGGGTAACCGTGGGCCCGCGAAGCTGACGAAATCAATGAATATGCGAATTTATCGCGGCGGAAAAAAGATCAATCCGGACAAGGTTGACTGGGACAATGCAACCGCGCCTGTAGACAATGCGCCTGTAGACAATGCGGGTGAGACCTGGGATTTTAACGTTGTTCACAGGTCGCAGCTACAGAAATAGAATTCCGTATCGATGTCTTCGCCAGAATCGTGTTTTTCACCCATTGCGCGGAGAGAATGCCTTGTGTTAAATAGCGAGTAATGAATCGGCTCTTTCAATTCCCCCGGATTCTCCTGCTCCGGGTGTTTCTTCTTTTCTCTATGTCCCTAGGAGTTTTTGGGACTGGTTGTGGTGTCTCTCCCGAAATACAGGCCCAGCGAGATCGGATCGCTCAAGAGCCGTTAGGTGACTACTGGGTTGGACGCAGGTTTGTGCTGAGGGGAACTCGGCTTTGGGGCTACGTCCGGAAGCCGCGCGAGCACTGGGAAAAATCGAAGCTGGTTCTCATGCAGGAGCGGATTAAAACTCAGCCAGATCGTCTTCCTGAGCTAAATCTCTACGGCGACTCTTTTGGCTTTGATCACAATCACGAATATCATTTGAAAGGTTTCTTCTCAGGGGAGGACATGTATGACCCGAACAGCAATTTGTTTGTGCCAGAGTTTGTTCTCACTGGCTACGAGCGCGTTAGTTCGAATCCAGGGTTTGTCCTGAAGCCCGGCGATACCGAGAATCAAAAGCGGTTGCCGTTTCTACCCGGACAGTCGCCGTGGTAGATATTTTTCCAAAGCAACGTTTAACGATTGGATAGAAACGTTCACCATTTATGAGCAATAATCATCTTGAGCCCGCGATCGGAGTCATCGGTGGCAGTGGACTTTACGATATCGAAGGGTTGGAGGAGCGGGAGGAGATCTCTATCGAGACTCCGTTCGGCAAGCCTTCAGATTCTTTAATTTCAGGTCGGATTGCTGGCCGAAAGGTCTTCTTTCTACCTCGCCATGGGCGCGGTCATCGCATTCTCCCTCACGAGCTCAATCACCGGGCAAATATCTATGCCTTGCGGAGTGTGGGCGTGCGTTGGATCATCTGCGTTACCGCAGTGGGTAGCTTGCGTGAGCAATACGCACCCCGCGATATTGTTCTGCCGTTACAATACTTCGACCGGACGAGTCGGCGTGAACATCACACTTTTTTTGGTCAGGGAATTTGTGCTCATGTTGCGTTTGGAGATCCGGTCTGCACTCAGCTCCACGGCATTCTGTCCGATGTCGCCACTCAGCTTCACGACAAGCCCGTGCACGTTGGCGGAACCTACGTGAACATGGATGGCCCAGCGTTTTCGACGCGGGCGGAATCGGAGGCCAATCGCCAACTCGGCTTCGATATCATCGGAATGACGAACTTGCCGGAGGCCAAACTTGCCCGTGAAGCCGAAATCTCCCTATCAACGTTGGCAATGATTACCGACTATGATTGCTGGAAAGTCGAGGAGGAGCCAGTCACTGCGGATACTGTGATTGGCCACCTGACGGCAAATGCCGAAGCCGCGAAGCGGATCGTCGCGGAGGCGATTTGTCGAATCCCTACAACCCCGGACTGGCCCGTGCATTCGGCCTTGGATTCGGCCTTGGTCACCGATCGGTCGCTATGGCCAGATGAGACGACCAATTCGCTTAAGGCTATTCTTGACCGTTTCCTCGATTCGTAAGCGACAATACCCGTTTTCAGTCTAGTCTATAGCGTCGGGACTCTAACAATATTGATTTTCTCCCAATGATCTCGCCTTGCACGAACCTCTGGCGTGTTGCCCTCGGGCTAGCCGCCGCCACCCTATTCACGAACTGTTCGCGATTCAAAGAATACGAACTCCGTGATGCTCTCCCTGCGACCGCAGCGACTGAGTATATGAATCAGCGTCCGATACCCGCACCAACGGTTCCACGGACTTCAGTTCCCTATCGCCCCCCTGCATCGACAGGAGTACGAAATCCGACGATTACAATTCCGCGCACGGTTCCACCAGGAAGTCGCACACGTTACAGCTCTGTCAGCACGACTCAGCCGTTACTTGCGATGACATTTGACGATGGGCCGCACCCGACACATACGCCAAGGTTGCTTGAGATCATGGCTCAGCGGAATATCAAAGCGACCTTTTACGTCGTCGGGAAAAATGTTCAGGCTTACCCACAAATTGTCGCAAGGATGGTTCGCGAAGGGCATGAGGTTGCTAATCATACTTGGAATCATCCCAAGTTTACGGCCATATCTGACGCCACAATCCGCCACGAACTCCAGCGCACAGCAAAGGCTATCCACTCAGCTTGTGGCGTCTATCCAAAGACTGTTCGACCACCCTATGGAGCTGTTACTGAGCGGCATCGACAGTGGATTTACCGCGAGTTCGGGTATCCGACCATCACTTGGAATGTAGACCCTAATGACTGGCAAAAGCCGGGGCCTTCGGTAGTCGCTGCACGCTTGGTTTCTGGTGCTAGGCCAGGTGGCATCCTGCTCGCTCACGATATCCACTCGGGAACCATCAGCGCGATGCCTAGCGCATTCGATCAGTTGCTTGGTAAGGGGTTCCGCTTCGTCACGGTCACTCAATTGATCAATGCAGACACTCGAGTTGGCGCAGCCAAGCCGAGTTCGAACCCAGCGTCGGATAGCCCAGCCGAAACTGATGTGGTGGATGAAGAAGCCGGAGATGTCGATGACGGCACCGTGCCGACTCTCAAAGATGCTGAAACCTCTGATGTCGCGGCTGCAGTTTCTGAAGAACTCTCCAACACCGCAGACGACGCTGCCACGAACTTGGTTGTTCGTGATCAGGATGAAGTCGTCTATCCGACTCCTCCAGAATCCCTCGAAATTTCCGATACGGAGCCAGCCGCAGCAAGTTCTGAGGCCGATGAGCAATCCGACGACGAGCCGGTTGTTGGAGCTGGCGACAGTCAACCGGATGCCGTTCCCGTAAAGCCGATTGCCACTGCTAAATGGGCTCTGTAGCCAATCTATGCGGTTTTAAAGGCCGCGATCAAGGTCATCAATGGCCTTGGCGACAACTTGTGGCACTCCTCGTGATCGGGGTTTCGTTCCTGGTCGTTGGGTGTGGAACCTTTCCCGTATACGATGCTCGCAGTTCGCTGCCTGATCGTGTTTCGGGTGTTGCAGCCGAATTGGCTGAAATCGATCCTCCACTGACAGCCGATGCCCAATCGAGATATCTTAAAGCCTATCGCAAAGGCTACACCGATGGTGGCGTCAGGAAGACCGGATACCTCGGCCGAATCGATCTCAGCGGTCGCCAGAAACACCCTCTTCAAGCGGCTTATGAACGCGGTCATCGGGACTCGGGGCGCGACATGAGCATGAAGTGGGAAGCTCCAAAGCGGATTGATTTCCGGACTCACCCTTACCGCTATTCGATGAGGCCAGTAAGACGCTTCCGTTTTCGATAGGTGATCGTTCGCTTATGAAAGCCCACCTTGCATCTGGATAGGGGCGCAGAATTCCGGTGGATTTAACGGCCAACCGGGAAGTCATGCGTAAGCGACGTAAACGCCACCTCATTGCGGGAAGTTCTTTCGGGTAGAAAGTCGGGGGCTATGCCTTACCCGAGAAGTGAAAAGAAACGAAGGGCGGTCTCCGACGTGAGGTCAGGACTTACTACCCAGAGCGATGAGCGCCAAACCTAACACAAGGGAAGAAGACGACACTGGACAGCCGGAGACTTCTCAACAGCCACACGCACTATCCTCGAGACTTGAGGCGCAAGATCGAGGATGCCGAGATGGGGGACTTTGTTCCGGACTTCATCCGGCCCATAGAGCTTCAATAGCATCACAGCCGCCGTGATGTAGCCGACCAAACATAGCGAGACAAAGTTAACTAATGCGAATCGACTAGGGAAGGCTAGGCTGCGGACTCTTGTTCTGGGTCGTCTTCACCTTCTGACGGAACGATCTCCGCGAATACAAGTCTTCCAGCTGAGGTTTGCAGTGAAGTCGCAACTTCCACGTGAACTTCATTTCCAAGTTCAGCGATGCCTTGGTTGACGACGATCATAGTCCCGTCAGGCAGGTATCCGACAGCTTGATGATCCTCTCGGCCTTTTTTTGTCAACGTTAGCTCGAATCGATCCCCAGTTCCTGCTTTAGCGTGTAGAGCACGGGCCAGCTCGTTTAGATTCAGACTTCCAAGGTTTTGAATGGCTGCTGCTTTGCAGAGGTTAGCGTCGTTGGTTAGGATTCGAGCGCCCACCGACCTAGCCAGTGCGATAATCTTTTGGTCGACATGCTCACCCTTCTCCAGGGTGTCTCCATAGATGGTGACATCCGCACTCTGCATCGCTTGAAGATCCTCTATGCACTCAAGACCTCGTTGACCACGTTCGCGTCGATTGTCGGAATTGGAGTCAGCAAGAAGTTGAATCTCATCGACCACGAACCGAGGAATTAAAATTGAACCTGAGATGAATCCGGTTTCGTAGATTCCTGGGATTCGACCGTCAATAATCACATTGGAATCAAGGAGTAGGGGAGCGTCGTGAACACCTTCCCGTCGAAACCTAACGTATGGGATGATCAATGAAAACTCCTCGCGATCTGAACGTAGCGATAGGGTGATGCCAAGGAAGCCCAGCGATGTATAGAGCATCAACTCAGCCAGATTGCGGATGGATTCGTAGTTGTCGAGTGACTGCATCCACAAGTTCTCAAAGACGCCGATTCTCGTGATCAACCAAGCGCAGAGGATGCCAACCATCAGACCAAACGTCGCGGACGAAAACCCTCGTATGGTGACGTTTTTGAGAAGGAAATCGACTAGGACGAAGAATAACGCAAAGCCAGTGCCAGCTAGTGCTCCGATCCAAGCGTCGGAGCGGAAACTCAACGCCAACGTGATGCCTAGAAGACAGCACACCATAACAAAAGCGGCTCTCGCGATGTTGACGATAATTCCTGGATGCATGGTCGAGGGGGGGCGGGGCTAGCGTCTATCGATTCCAAGGCCATCGCCCACGCGGGCGGGAAGCTTCTCGGTTGGTTCCTCTGGGCTGAGTTCCTTCAGTCCCGCCTTCTTCGTCAGGCGCTGTGTATCCGGGGGCAGAGTCCTTGTATCCTAAAACACCGTGGCGTTTTAGGTTCGAAATGAGTCCTGAAAATTCGGCCTTCACCTTGGGGTCTTCCAACAGTGCTGGGAGTAGACCATCTCCGGTGGTAGCTCCTGATAGCGTCGACTGGGCGGTATCGGCAGCGGCTGTAATGGCATCTGCGGTAGTTCCAAGTTTGTCTACCACTCCCTCCAATTTACCTAAGGATGGATTTAGTTTATCAATCGCTGGGCCGATTTTAGCGAGCGCCGGACTGAACTCAGAGCTGCCATCTTTGATGTTCGCAGCGGCTGCACGAAGATCAGTGAGCGTTTCACTGAAATTGGTCAGGTTTTCATCAGCCAGCAAACCCTGGTCTACCTTTCCGACCGCCTCACTGAGTTTGGTTAGAGTTTCTTTGAAGAGCTTTGCGTTCTCTTCATCAAGGAATCCATCATCGACTTTTTGGATCGCACCCGTCAATGTTTTCAAGGCGACTTGGACATCCTTGAGGACAACTTGGGTCTGCGCCGAGATTCTGAGGGCCGCATCCTCAATCGCGTCGAATCCGCTTGGCCCGCCACCCGTGATCACCGCGCCAGCTGAGACAAAATTTCCGGTAATTTCTTCGGGTGGGGGCGGAGTGATTTCCAGAAGTTTGTCACCCATCAATCCACTGGATCCAATCTGAAAAATTGAATTCTCAGGGATTTGGAAATCGGCATAGATTTCGAGATCGATGGTTGCTCCATTGAACGTCGAGTTCAGCCTTGGTCGGGTTGCAATTTCACCAATCGTTGCACCACCGAGCTTTACCGGGGCACCTTGGACGAGTCCATCAGCGCTCGGAAAGTTCAGAGTGATCTGATACTTCTCTTTCAGGCTCTCCTTAACACTGCTGAATTGCAGAATCAGCACGCCCAAGAGGGCGAGGCCAACAAACAGGAAGAGTCCAACAAGGAGCTCGGTTTTTCGATTCTCTTCATCCATGGTCGGATGTTCTTTGGTAAAGGATTGTAGTTGGTTTAGTGGCGAGTTGCCACAAGCGATCACTCGGCATCATCAGGAGTCTCGTGTTCTGTGGAGATGCCTTCGACAAAATTGGTGATAACGGGGTCTTTTGAGTTTCTGATCTCTTCGGGGGTGCCTTCGAAGTAGATTTTGCCTTGTCTCAGATAGGCGATTCGGTCGGCGATGTGAAACACGCTTTTCATGTCGTGAGTCACCACGATCGATGTGACCCCCAACCGTTTCTGCAGCCGTCGAATCAGGATGTTAATGCTGTCAGAGACAATTGGGTCGAGACCGGCTGTGGGCTCATCGTAAAGGACGCATTGGGGCTCGTTGACGATGGCACGAGCCAAAGCGACGCGCTTGCGCATTCCCCCACTGAGGTGGACAGGCATCTTGTTTTTGTGCTCTGCCAATTCAACCACCTCCAAGCAGTGATGGACACGATCCGCGATGAATTTTTCATCCTTAACCCCGGATTGACGAAGCGGAAACGCAACATTTTGGCCGACGTTCATTGAGTCGAATAAGGCACCGTTCTGGAACAGAATTCCGACCTTTCGTCGCGGTTCGGCCAGCTGTCGCTCACTGAGGTTTGAGATGTCCTGACCGTCGATAATAACGGTTCCCTTGTTGGGGCGTACAATGCCTAGGATCTCTTTGAGTAGCACCGATTTTCCTTCGCCGCTGCCCCCGATGACGACCATTGTTTCGCCACTGAAAACATCGAGATTCACTCCGCGATGCACTTGCTGCTTCCCGAACGAAATGTGGAGATCGCGGATCTCGATATATTTTTGCTCCTTCGCATCCATGGCTGATTAGCTCGTTCCGAGCGGGAAAAAGACGTTGAGGAGAAAGGTGAGGAAGAAGTTTGCAATCAGGATCGCCAGAGAAGAATGAACGACGGCGGTGGTGGTTCCGCGTCCGACACCCACGGCACCATTGCGGGCTGTCAGACCTTGTTGGCAGGAGACCACGACGATGATTAAGCCGAATGCGAATCCCTTGATCATCCCGATCAGGATGTCCTCGATAGCGGTATGCTGATAGAGATGGCTGAGATACCAAGCCTTGGGAACACCGAATCCCCAAACCGTTACCGCGTAACCTGCCAGAATTCCGAAGGTGATGGATTCAGCGATCAAGAGTGGCATCGAGATGAGAATCGCACCGACTCGCGGCATGACGAGGTAGTCGACGGGGTGGATGGCCATCGCTCGAAGCGCGGCGACTTGTTCCGAAACCTTCATCGTTCCAATTTCGGCAGCCATTGCGGCTCCGACTCGCCCCGCGACCATCAGGCCGGTCAGCACAGGGGCCAACTCGCGGCACATCGCGACTGAGACAAGAGCACCCACTGACGACTCGACACCGAAATCCTTAAACTTGAAGTAGCTCTGGGCAGCGAAGACAGCTCCCGTGAATGCTCCGGTAACCACAACTACCATTTGTGAGCCGAATCCGATGGCGACGATCTGCCGACAAAGAAGCTTGGGGAAAAAGCGGCCTACAAAAGGTGAGGCAATGATTTCCTTCAACAGGAAGGTGAGCTTGCCAAGATAGCGGATAAATTCGAGCAGAAGCCGGCCCGGAAGGCGAAGAATTGCGTCCATAGCGGATCGGGTCAGTCGCAATCTGCGACCGAATCGACATCACGCAAATCAATTCCTGATTTAGGAGCGACTACGCGTTCCTAGATCGGGAGTATTTTCGATCTACTTCAGGCGCTGAGTCGCCGAGTGAAGTTTCTCAGTATCGGTTCCGTCCTTTAAACCATCCGGTTTCTCACCAACCAAGCGCGGAACTAAGCCGGAGGCGCGGAACAATCGACGAAGGTCGGAGTAGGTTGCTAAGTCGGGGTCTTCGAACTCGAAATAGACGATGTCGTGGTTCGCATCGACCTTAAATTTAAGCGCCGGACGCGTGTCCAGCTCTTGAGTCAGACGGACAAGTTTGCTCTCTTCCCGAACGCCGGGTGCGTAGAACTCGATTTCGATCATGATTGAGACTAGTAAACTGTGAGCAAATTGGCAAGACCCGCCTTTACATGATGCCCCGACGATGTAAGAGGTTGAACCCTTTTTCCTACGAAAAACGGACTAAAATTAAAGAGCTAGCACGATGCCGAAAGACGAAAGCATCCAGAAGATTCTCCTTATCGGTTCCGGGCCGATTGTAATCGGACAAGGCTGTGAGTTTGACTACTCCGGCGTTCAGGCGTGTAAGGCGCTCCAAGAGGAGGGATACGAAGTTGTCTTAGTGAACTCCAACCCGGCGACGATCATGACGGATCCGGAGTTCGCTTCGAAGACCTATGTCGAGCCGATCACTCCAGATGTGGTTGAATTGATCATCCAGAAGGAGAAGCCAGACGCTCTATTGCCGACGCTGGGTGGCCAGACTGCGCTGAATACCGCGATGTCTCTGCACCGCGATGGGCGGCTGGAGAAGTATGGAGTTCGGATGATTGGCGCAAAAGCTGAAGCGATCGACAAAGGCGAAGATCGGGCGCTATTCAAAGAGGCCATGCTTAAGATCGGCCTCGATGTTGCGAAGTCTGAGGTCGCTCACACGATGGATGAAGCTCGTGCGGTGGCTGCGGATATCGGCTCTTTCCCAATCATTATCCGCCCCGGGTTCACGCTCGGTGGAGCTGGTGGAGGAATCGCCTACAACAAAGACGAGTTCGAAGAAATTTGTGCCCGTGGTATTGATTTGAGCCCAACGAATGAGATCTTGGTCGAGGAATCGCTCCTGGGCTGGAAAGAGTTCGAGATGGAGGTGATGCGTGATTGCGCGGACAACTGCGTGGTCATCTGTGCCATTGAGAACCTCGATCCAATGGGAGTTCACACTGGTGACTCGATCACCGTCGCTCCCGCTCAGACCCTCACTGATCGCGAATACCAGATCATGCGCGATCAGTCGTTCGCCGTGATCCGCGAGGTCGGTGTCGAAACCGGTGGCTCTAATATTCAGTTTTCCATCTGTCCGAACACTGGGCGCTTCATCGTGATCGAGATGAACCCTCGGGTTTCTCGCTCTTCTGCTCTGGCATCTAAAGCGACCGGTTTCCCGATCGCCAAGATCGCCGCTAAGCTCGCTGTCGGTTATACCCTCGACGAGTTGCCGAACGATATTACTCGCGAGACACCGGCCAGTTTTGAACCGACGATCGACTATGTGGTGACCAAGCTCCCGCGTTTTACCTTCGAGAAATTCCCTCAAGCCGACCCCGTCTTGACCACTCAGATGAAGGCGGTCGGCGAGGCGATGGCGATTGGAAGGACGTTTAAGGAGTCTCTGCAGAAGGCACTGCGTTCTCTAGAAACTGGACGTGCAGGACTCGGCTTCGATGGCAAAGAAGAGCTTACTGGCGAAGGAGGCTGGGATCTGGCTACGATCAAACAGAAGCTGACGGTTCCTTGTCACGACCGGATTTTCTATGTGAAGCACGCCCTAGACGCGGGCATGACTCCTGCGGATATCTACGACACCTGCGGCATCGATCCTTGGTTTACCGACCAGATTGATCAGATCCGCATAGAAGGTAATTCGCTGACAGAGCCCACTCGTAGGACGAAAAAATTCGGTTTCTCAGACCTTCAAATTTCCCACATTACAGGGAAGAGCACTGAGGAGGTTAGGGACGCCAGAAAGGCTAACGGTGACATTCCAACCTACCGCCTTGTCGATACCTGCGCTGCAGAGTTCGCAGCGCAGACGCCCTACTACTATTCGACCTACGGCGATGAAAATGAGGCGATCGTAGGGGAGAAGAAGAAGATCATGATTCTCGGCGGAGGTCCGAATCGGATCGGTCAGGGAATCGAGTTCGACTACTGCTGCGTTCACGCGAGTTTCGCCCTTAGGGAACTCGGGTTCGAGACCATCATGGTCAACTCTAACCCAGAGACTGTTTCGACCGACTACGACACTTCCGACAAGCTCTACTTCGAGCCGCTGACTCATGAGGATGTGTTGAACATCGCCGAGCATGAGAAGCCTTGGGGTGTGATCGTTCAGTTTGGTGGACAGACTCCACTCAACCTTGCCGCTGGGCTAGAAGCTGCTGGGGTTCCGATCATTGGAACTTCCCCGAAGAGCATCGAATTGGCTGAGGATCGGAAGTTTTTCTCCGAGCTGCTCGATAAGCTCGGGCTTAAGCAGGCTCCTGCGGGCACTGCGGTTACTGCGGAAGAGGCAATCGAGATCGCCAATCGTATCTCCTATCCGGTGTTAGTCCGCCCATCCTTCGTTCTCGGAGGACGTGGAATGATGATCGTCTATGACGACACCGAACTCACCCACTACATCCAGAATGCGACGGAGGTGAGCCCTGATCGTCCAGTGCTCGTTGATCGTTTCCTTGAGGACGCGATTGAGATCGATGTCGACTGCATCAGCGACGGTGACACGTCGGTTGTCGGCGCGATCATGGAGCATATTGAGCAAGCCGGCATTCACTCAGGAGATTCCGCTTGTTGTATTCCAGCGTTCTCCTTGTCCGATGCGATGAAGGAAGAAATCCTTACCGCAGCGAAAGCCCTCGCCGTCGCGTTAGAGGTTAAGGGGCTGATGAACATCCAGTTTGCTGTTAAGGATGACGAGTTGTTTGTCATCGAGGTCAATCCTCGCGCTTCTCGGACAGTGCCGTTCGTTTCTAAGGCGATCGGTGTCCCACTCGCCAAGCTCGCAGCGAAAGTCATGGCCGGTGAGAAGCTGGTCGATCTCGGATTCACCACAGAGATCCAACCTAATCACTATTGCGTGAAGGAAGCGGTGTTCCCATTCGTTCGCTTCCCTGGAATCGACATCGTCTTGGGACCCGAGATGAAATCGACTGGTGAGGTGATGGGTATCGATCCTGATTTAGGAGCGGCCTATGCTAAAGCCCAGATGGCCGCATTCTCAACGCTTCCGACAGAGGGCCAAGTCTTTATCAGCGTCAAAGATCACGACAAGGACAAGGTCGGCGATCTGGCCAAGGAATTTGCCGATTTGGGCTTCAAACTTGTCGCGACTCAGGGCACTGCAGACGCAATCGTTGCTGCAGGAACAGAATGTGCGGTGGTGAAGAAGGTTTCAGGTGGTCGCCCCAATATTCTCGACTTGATTAAGAACGAAGAGCTTCACCTGATCGTGAACACTCCAAGCACCAGAGAGAATCAGGATGAAGGCCGCAAGATCCGCAGCCTAGCCGTCTCAACCCAAGTGCCGATCATCACGACGATGCGCGGTGCTCAGGCTAGTGTAAAAGCGATCAGCTCTCTGCAGAAGAACGGCATCAAAGTCAAAGCGCTTCAGGAATACCACGGATAGAGGGTTCATCGACAAGGGATGCCTTGCCGAGTTAACAGATAGCTTTATTCCGACTTTACCAAGGCCGCCTCGATCACTCGAGCGACATCAGTGGCGAGTTTCGCGGATCCACTTTTGGAGTAGTGAACGTTGGCTTTGAGCATGATTGGATTCTTCGCGTGCTCGGTATTGGAGAACGTGAAGAGATCATGAGTCTCGACACCGGCGGCGGTCATGACCCCTGCCGCGATGGCATTGTATTTAGCGGAGTCTCCGACGATCCTCCCTTCTGCTCCTTCGGGAACGGGGGTGGTGGTGCGCCAGATCAGGTGCGCCCCCGTTTTTTGTAGTCGCTCGACGAGTGTTGTCAGGTTCTTTCGATACTCGTCAGGTGGGACTTGCTGACCACTGTCTTTGTCATCTGGGTTGGCGAGGTTATCGCCATTGGGGCCCATGTATTTAAGGTCGTGGAGGCCCCAGTTAAAGTGGATCACGTCCCATTTTTTGTCCTTACCACCAGTGGCTAGCCAGTTATCGATTTGACTGATCCCTCGCGTTGTCGGCCCACAGTTGATCGGAGGGCGATGAACGTTTGCCTTTCCTCTGAGTAGGTCACGGGTCGGAACCGTGTAGCCGATCGAGATGGAGTCCCCAATTAACAGGACGCGGGGAAGTCCAGCGACATCCTCGACCTTAGCCATGGCCGGGTTGACCTTCTTCTTTTTGGCTGGTTGCTTTTGGGCGGTTGCAGTGGAGGTGAGAGACAGAGCAATGCTCAAGAAAAGAACGATATGGGTAGGTTTAATCGACATGGTTCATATCGCGGGATTTGTTAGCCCGACGTTTCATTTACCTTAAGTCCGGACGTAGCGAGGTCCGGGGAGTTGTTTGACGAGGCGCTTCATCTCGAGTTTCATGAGGACGGTCAAGATCTCCCCAGTGGGTAGTTGGCAAGCTTTCGCGATCTCATCAACTAGAGGTTCTTCGCCTTGGGGAATGGCATCGAAGATCGTCTTTTCGGCAGGGGATAGTTCGGGAGTTAATGCAGCAGCCTGTGGAATCGGGGGGCCGCTCGGGCTAGAGGATTCGGTCAGTCCCGGGAGGTCTAGTGGTTGGGGAGCTTGGTCAAATTGGTCGCGAAGGTCTTCGATAATATCGCTCCCATCGACCACCAAACGGGCTCCGTCTTGAATGAGTCGATTGCAGCCTTGGGAGTTGGGCCTGTCGATCGGTCCTGGAACTGCGTAGACGGTGCGACCTTGCTCTCCCGCTTGGTCGGCAGTGATCAGGGCTCCGCTCCGACCCGGGGCTTCGACGACGACGACCCCGGTCGACCAACCAGAAACGATTCGATTACGCAGAGGGAACGATTGTTTATCGGGAGGATAATCGATTGGAAATTCGCTGACGACGGCTCCCTGACCATCAGCGATTCGTTCGGCCAGCCCCTGATTTTCGACTGGGAACAGTTGCCCGAGCCCCGAGCCGATGACGGCTACAGTACGGCCACCCGATGCCAGCGCACCCTCGTGAGCCGAGGTATCGATGCCGCGGGCCAACCCGCTGGAAACGGTGATGCCTGCTTGAGCGAGCTGGAATCCAAGCATTCGGGCCGTCTTGATTCCGTAGTGAGTTGCGCGCCGAGACCCGACAATCGCTACCGCGGTGTGGTCGCGTTCAGTGAGTTCGCCCCAGACATAGAGGACGAGTGGGGGATCGTAAATTTGGTTGAGAAGGCGCGGGTAGCTTTCGTCTGTTGGGATCACGATTTCTACGTTTCGTGATCGGATTTTCTCAAGCTCAGCACCGAGGTCGATCGTATTTTCCCAATTCGCCAAGCTGCGCGCCAGATCGGGGCCAAAACCCTTCACCTTCTCGATTTCGGCCGCCGGCGCCTTCATGATCGCGGCTGCCGAACCGAAAACTTCGATCAGGCGCCGGACGCGGACAGGCCCAATTTTCGGCAGGATGTTGAGGGCAATGAACGCTTCGCGATCGTTCATCGGCTCGTTGCTGGGTTCAATGGTGAGCCGGGGATGGTAACACCATCGACTCGCTCAAATTGCGATCCATTGGCAACCACCAAGACGAACCCGAAGGTCGCCAAGAAATAGAATGCCAAGGACAGGAGAAAAAATCGGAATCCACAATTCGCCACGAATGAAGCCTAGCGGGATTCACTCGATTCGCCAAGCGCCAAGGATGATTGGAAGGCCTACTGGTCATTACCGTTTCTGGGGGGGCTGGAGATCAGTAGGTCAGCGAAAGGTCGACCATGTACTTAAAATTCGCCTAATTTAAGGCTTCTAGTCAACCTTCCCCCAAGCTCAAAGCTCATTGCCCAAACTGGTCAGCCACGAGATTTTGGTTCCCGATTGTACCTCAACTTTTACGGGCACCGCCATCTTCTCAATGTAGCAGGAGTGGTGCTTTGTTTATTTGAAACTAATGCTGCGTCCTGAAGGGCTGGCCTAAAGAGATTCTAAGAATCGCAATAAGGCTGCGCGATCCTCTCGGTGAAGCTGAGTGAAGGCATCCCGGCTGTTAGCGGCTTCGCCACCATGCCAAAGAATTGCTTCTAGGGCGTTTCGTGCACGACCGTCGTGGAGAAGAAACGTGTGGCCATTCACGACATTTTGAAGCCCCATTCCCCAAAGGGGTGCGGTTCTCCACTCACGACCGTTCGCCTCTCCTTCTGGCCGACCGTCAGCGAGGCCTTCACCCATGTCGTGGAGAAGAAGGTCGGTGTAGGCATGGATTTCCAGATCGGCTAACTCGAGAAGAGCGACTTTCTCGGAAGATCCCGTTCGAAGGGTTGGAGTATGACAAGCTGCGCATCCAACCGATGAGAATAGCCGCTCCCCAGCGATGACCACAGAGTCCTGAGTGTCGCGCCGAGCGGGTGGCGCGAGGGTTTGTAGATAGACTTCGACCCGATCCAGAACCCGGTCATCGATCTCTGGTGAGCCGCCATCAGGGATGCCAGCTAGCTTAGGGGTTTGGGAGCTTGTGCGGTCATCTGCCGGCTGGAGGGTTGAAGTGATTCCGATGTCATTGGCAAACGCTGAGGCAGCTTGCGCACGAAGGGTCGGCTGCCCAGCTTTCCATCCGAATCGGCCCATCCGCCCGTCAATGAGCCTGCGAATTCGTCCTGAAATTCCGTCACCATCGGCGTCGTTAGGATCGGCCAAGTCGATCAACGATTGGGTTGGGACGGCTTCTAAAAGTCCGAGACCGTGCACGGCTTGGGCGACTCGCGGACTGGTCAGAATTCCGGCTGACATTGGCCCGTAGCGGAGTTGCTCAAAAGCGGGTTTGTTCGGCTGACGAAGGGAGACTTCAGAACCATCTGGTAAGGTTACGGGGAGAGGCGTATAGCGAATGATGGCGTAGCCTTCGGGACTAATATTTGGAATCGATCGGTTTTGGAGTTGGCCCCCGTAATTTGGGTCAGGTAGACCGTTTTTACCACTAATTCGGACTAGCATCGATGCCATGATTTCGCCGGATTCGGGCGGTTGGCCGCGGCCATCACGAAGGTGACAAGCTGAGCAGGAACGAGCATTGAAAAGCGGACCTAGACCATCGCGACCCGAGGTTGACGCCGGGGCGGCGATCCAATTTTGGTTGAAGAACGAGTCCCCCACAGCATGTGTGCGTCGGTTCTCGGTCGATAGATTGGCCAAGGGCCGCGAGAACGCATCTCGGCCGGTTTCGAAAACCGTGGTCGCTCCCCCTGAAAGTGCTCTCTCGCTCGGCCCAGCCCATAGTGACGAGACGATGACCAGGAGCCCACCGACCAGCCAATTTTGATGCCAAGCTCTGGAGGATAATTTCAAAATAATGCGGCTAGAAACGCTGGCCTTTTGATAGCCTCAACACCCTCCGCTTTCTAGCAATACGTTTTCGGCATCGGCTAATTCTTCTTTGTGCTGTTCTGGCTTTCGGCGCTCTCTCCCCGGCTTCTGCGATGAAAATATTTTTTATTGCAGGCCAGTCGAATGCTGATGGCAGTACATCGGGGGGGGCCGCAGGGCTTTCTTCGAATTACGCCTCCTACGCTGAAGCATTTTCTGGAGCTCGATATGCTTATCAGCGGGTTAATCCTGGAATCGGAACGACCATTAACTACGGATTTGGAGACCTCCAGCCCTACATCGATCCTTGGAGTGATTCACTCGGCTCCGAGGTAAGTCTGGGTAGGGAACTTCGGGATTTTTATGGTGAACATATCGCGACCATGAAATACGCGGCCGGCGGCACGGGGCTTCGGGACAATTGGCTTCCTGAGGCGGAAGATCTCTACAGCGGAATGATTTCCTATTTTTCAAACGGCATGGATATCATCGAGTCGGTCCACGGATCGGTCAGAGTTGGAGGTTTCTTTTGGCATCAAGGGGAGACGGATGCGGGTCTCTACGATTCGGTCGGCTATGGTGATGATTTTACGACCTTCTCAAATGCTCTCCGCACGGATCTGTCAGATCCTAGGTGTCATCCTCCGCCGCCAGCGCAGGAGTTAGGGCCCATCAAGCAGTCCGCCTTCGGCGCAGGCGCGTGGGCATTCCGCTCGCTAGCGACAGGGGGGTTGCAGACTCGATGAGAATCCGTCGTGAGCGCGAAAACGTCGTAACCGGCGAAGTTCGCTGGATCGATCAGCCTTTGTTTACCCGCGATGGATAAAGGAGTAGGCAGAATTTCACCGAGCCCAGCTCCTGACAGCTCGGGGGCGACTGGCTGGTATCGGCAGTAGCCAGAAGCCACTGCTAAGCCATCTAAAGGCCGATATTGTGTTCGTCGTCCCACATTCTGAGGTGACCGAGTGGGAAGAATGGCCGGGTGGTTGACGAGCTTTCGCTAGCGCCACCAGTGGGCGCAACCGGGAAGCGGTTCCACAGCTGATGTTTGACGATTTGAGGAATCGGAACGTTGCGCGCCAGTGGGCGTCCAAATTTTACTTCGCGTCGAGGCACTACGGCCATCGACTGTGTTTTCGCTGAGGCCGTCGAGTTGTTTGATGAACCCGACGCCGACTTGGACACGCCCGCTGCTGCGGCTGCGGCGACACCCGTTGCGGTTACAGACGAGACCGCAGAAGATCCCCCGCTTCCGCTGTTCGACCCTGAATCATCGTTGTCGTTTCCCGATGAATCAGAGCGCTTGCTAGAAGTCGTTTCATCCGGCGCTGCAGCTTGGGGCTGCGCACCGTCATTGGGCTTTTTTGACGCTACAGCGGCTGTCGCTGCTACGGCTGCTCCTGCGGCAACAATGCCAGCTGCAGCTTTCGCCTTGGAGCCCGAAGAAGAGCTCTCGAGTTGGATCTTGAGGCTGTCACGTTCCCGTCTGACCGAGTCGAGTTCAGCTTGGATCGCAGTGTTGTCAGAAGCACCCCCGGTGGCGCGGAGCTTCGCGACTTCAACTTTGAGTCGGTCGCGCTCGGATTCGGTGGCGCGCATTTCCGGGCTAGCGATTTCGCCAGAACTACCGCTGGTCTTCGCAGCGAGATCAGCACTTTTTAGCTTCTTGCGTGCCGCTTCGAGTTCCGTGTTCAGGCGCTCGCGATCGGACTTGAGTTCTTCGATTTCAGCTCGGGCTGCGACATCACTCTCTGCAGACTCTTCTCCGGTTCCGCTGCGTTTGGCGTCTGTGACCTCAAGAACAGACTTCTTATCGCCGGCCTGAATTCTGGACAGCACTTCGCGAAGGCTATCGCGCTCGGAGCGAAGGTTGCTCAATTCGACATCACGGTTCGACTTGAATCCGACCAGATCGTGGACTTCGCCGCCGCGGATCTTGGACAGTTCCTTTTGGGCAGTTTCGGCTTCTTTCTTCGACTTGCGAACGAGGCTCTGGTGGCGCTCCAGATCGCGGCGCAGTTCGGCTACTTCAGCTCCACTGACCGAAGTTTCTTTGAATCCACTGAGTTCGTGGCCGATGGAATCGCGTTCTGAGCGAATCTGCTTCACGTTTGATTCGGCTTCGCTCAGTTGGAGTTTGAGGGCGTCGAATTCTTCACGTGGCGCTGTCTGCTTCCGGGAGGTCTTTAGCTGGGTTTCCAGCTTGCTGTTCGACTTGCGAAGTTTTTCGGCTTCAGAGACTGCCGAGCCTTTTGCGTCGATCGCTGCCTTTGCGTCGGCTTCGAGTCTGTCGATCTTGCCGACGATGTGTTTGCCTCTGAAGACCCAACCGATCAGGAAACCGATGAGTGCGAAGGGCAGAAGGTAGAAGAAGAATTTGAGGAAGAGCCAAAGCATGACTGTTAGCGGTAAGAAGTTGTTCGGAAGATTCGGATGAAATTAGCGGATGAGGATTTCGACGCGACGGTTTTTGGCGCGGCCGAGATCGGTGTCATTGGTGGCAGCAGGTTCGAGCTCACCGGCTCCGCGGTGGCTGACTTTACCAGCTTCGATCCCAGCTCCCGTGAGGAAGTCGGCGAAGGTTTTGGCGCGGCGTTGGCTGAGCCTGAGGTTGCCGTCTTCTCCTCCTTGGGAATCGGTGTGGCCGACGACTTCGAAGGCGGCGTCAGGGACGATCTCGAGGATCCGTCGGACTTGAGCTAGAGCGCGCTGTTGGTCATCAGAACCGCCGCCTTGGTTGAGTTCGAAGTAGATGGTGTGAACGGTTCCGCTGCGCCAGCCATAACCAACCCTGGTGGTTGCGACCAGACGTCCCCCAGCATCCGGGCCAGGAGCGGCGGGAAGGGTGTCGATTGTCGTTTGGATATCCTGAACAGGGCGGATTTTGTTTCGCTGCACTTTCAGGTTGTCGACGAGTTGGTAGCCTGGGAATTGGGTGCCGATCTTAGCCCTGAGAGATTGAGCAGTCGCTTGGTCTGCGACGGCGCCATTGAGCTTAACCACGTTCTCGCTAGCGATTAGGCTGGCATACGGAGGCGGGAGTTTGGCGAGTTCTTCTGAGGTGAGCTTGGGCAGTTTGTCCGCCTCGGCTTGAGCCAGAGCAGCCTCGGCTTGAGCCGTCTTTTCAGCTTCCATTTGAGCCGCTGCTCGGGCTGCTTTGGCGGCCTCGGCTTGCTTGGCGAGTTCGGCAAGGCGAGCTGTTTCTCTCTCAGCGGCGCCATCTTGGTAGGCCCAGAGCGGCCCGGTGTAAGCGTCCCAACCGATATTCAGGTTCGATGGCAATTCGTCGCGCTTGCTGGCGTCGTGAGTCGTCCAAGACTTGCCGACTTCAGTACTGGCGATCAGGCCATGAGGATCTTTGACGGCCTGAGCATTGGGCATGGAGTCCAGAGTAGGGGAGAAGTCGATTGGCGCGTAGCGGACAGCTCCTGTGACGGTCATCCGATCTTCGATGGTCGACTGCGGGAAACGAGCTTTAGCTTGTGCGACCAGTTGATTGCGCGTGACGGGCTCGCGCACCTGCCCAAAGAGAGTGGTCTTGTCGCCGTATCCGATGAGGCCAGCAAAGGGCGCTGGTAGACTCTGCAATTGATTCCATTTGGCATTGGCGGCCAAAGCAGGTTCGGCAAGTGCGACCCGTGAACCGTCGGCGGGAACTTGTGGGTCAAGCCGACCAGTGAGGGCCGAGAGGTCTCCGTCCAGTGCCTTGTTGTCCCACGGTTCTCCGATCCACGCCGAAGCCAAGACGGCGCGAGGCCCGACCTTTGAGGTTGGGATTGCTGGAAACGTTGTAGCGGTTGCTCCGAGTTCAACGGAACCGGTGGCACGACGGTTGACCGAGATTTGGTTGTCGATGTCATCGGCTCGAATGTTGTAGGCCGCCGCCGCTGCGTCCTGAAGTTGGCTTTTCAGAGCGGCGTTCTCTACGACTCCTCGGAGCCGAAGTTGATCTGGTGTGGCGCTGAGGCCCGCCCAAGGTCGAATGGGATCGAACTCCGCAACATTCATGTGGACTCTCGTCACCCCAGACATCGTCTTGCCAAAGCCAGTCTGTGAAATCGATTCGCGAACAGTGTTTTCAATCGCGTCGAGATCAGTTCCCCGCAGCACATCGCCAGTCACGTGGGCTTCTTGAGCACTGAATTTCACGTCGACTCCCTCATAAGCTGGAGTTTTTTCCAATTCCGCCTTCGCTGCACGTCGAAGTGGGCTTTGAACTCCACCGTCGAGGAGCATCAGAGTGAGGAAGAACGCGCCAACGAGGCAAGCGAGGATGGTGTAAAGAATTCCCTTTTTCATGCGAAGCAGAAGGTCGGAATGGAGTCCTAGCCTAGAGGTAGGTGATTCGCTAGTAAGAAGAATGAGGGATTCAATGAATTCGCGCTCGGTTCTCGTTTTCGCAGGGGATTCATAGTAGGATGCTTTTCGTGGTCGGATTCATCCACTGATAGTCGCAGCCGTGATTCTCATCTATTATTTGCAATTTTGTCCATATCCTCTATATTGATAAGGATTTAACGTAAATTTATATCGGTTAGACCACGGGTCGGGATAACTTCGTGGTTTGGCTATTTAGAAAGGTGTCGGTATGCACATGATCGCAGAAAAATATTTCGAATTTCGGGCGCGTTTAGGTACCGCGTTATTCTCCTTGTCGCGTCTTGCGCAAGACGCGGGCATCGCCATGCCCCGAGTTCCTCTATTGCAAAACCTTATCACAAATCTGAAGGAGCCGTTTGTCTTCGTCGTTGTGGGAGAGGTTAACACGGGGAAATCGACCTTCCTCAATGCTCTTTTTGGAGAGGCGTTTTCTGATGTTGGCGTGGTGCCTACCACGGACAAAGTCCACTGCTTTAAGCACGGCGAAAAGCATGAGAAAATCCAGATTACGGACACGTTAGAGGAGATTCTATGCCCAAATGAATTTCTTAAAGACTTTAACATCGTAGACACTCCCGGCACCAACTGCATTGAGGGAGAACACCAAGAAATCACCGAACGGTTTGTCCCAATCGCCGACTTGGTGATCTTTGTTTTCAGTGTTGCGAATCCTTGGGGCGCTACGACTTGGGAGTTTCTTGAGCGCGTTCATAAGAGCTGGTTCAAGAACGTGATTTTTGTGCTCCAGCAGACCGATTTGCGCACCCCTGCTGAGGTTAAGACGATCATGGAGCACATGCACGAGACGGCAAAGAAACGTCTCGGTCGTTCGTTCCCGATTTTCCCAGTTTCCGGCAAGCAGGCATTTCTTTCGAAGACCAAGGGTGTTGGTAAAGAGAAACTCTATCAGGCCAGCGGCTTCGGGGAACTCGAGAAATACATTGGCCACATTGTCTCGACCAGCGGCCATCGCATGGAGAAGCTTAAAAACATCGTCCAGACGGCCGAAGTCGTTCTCGATGAGGTCGGTGAGCGCATGTCTGGTGCGGAGACCACTCTCGGAGCTGATGAGGTGATGCTACAAGGACTCGACCGAGCTGTTTACGAACAGCGCGAACGAACACGCAGCAAGTTCCAGCCAGTCCTTCACGGCCTCGATCACAAGTATCAGCAGATGCAGGAAGAGGGCCGTGGGTTTCTTCAAAAGCAACTCGGCTTCGTCGGAACGATCAAATCGCTGTTCGGAAAGTCTGAAGTGCCCGAAAAGCTCGAGCGACGCGTGATCGTGCGGATGATCGAAGAGTCTCGGTCGACCCTCTCAGGGGCAGCTGATATTGTCGAAGACGATCTCAATCACCTTTGGAAGCACCTTTCCCGATCTGCCGAAGATCAATTCGGCGTCCAGCTTCACGCTGGGCCTGGAGGCGATCCCGATTGGACTGCTCAGCGCACAGACTTGATGTCTCAGATGGAGGTCGCGGTTCGGAAGTTCGTCACCGATCTCGATCTACGACAGGATATCAACAAACAGATGCGCCGCCGGAAAGCGATTCTTGGGACGTTGGGAACGTTCTCCGCACTGTTTTTAGTGGGAGCTGCGTGGATGTTCACGGCATCCGCGATGCCTTGGGCGCTCATCCCAGTCGCGTGTGCTGTATTGCTAGCACTCGGTGCGGCAGGCTATGCGGCGTCCTCGACAGCGGGCATGGGCCGGCTAGTTGATCGGACGATTGATGAGAGTAGAGAGCCTCTGCGCCAACGCCTTCTTCAGGCTCTGGATATTCAGGTGAATACCTACTACACAGATTTTCTTCGGATTTTTGAACCAGTCCGAAAGGCCTATGTCGAGCGGCGTGACCAAGTTGCTCCGGGACTTGATCAACTCTCCGAACTCCGACTTTCGTTCGGCGAATTCGACGAGCAGTTGAATACCGAAGAGACCCAAGAACTTCAGAAGCGACATGCTGTCAAGGCGGCGCAGGGGGACGATCCCGCGCGATCCGTCGCAGCGTCGTCTGCGGCTTAGCTGGCCTTGAGGAATGCGGGCAGTCACCTCATGCCGCCGGAGCGAACAAGGCGGCCTGACTAAGACCTTGCGAAGCGGTTGCTGAAGGACTCTCCCGCTAGGGCTTATACCAGCAACTCCGCAGCCGCTTCAAGAAGCGCTGGGATTCCAGACGGGTCGCTTCCGGCACCGCGGGCCATGGCTGGTTTGCCGCCGCCTTTGCCTCCGATGTGGGGAGCGAGCTGCTGGATGAGTGAGCCTGCCTGGAAGGTGTCGGTGTGGGCATCGGAGACACAAATCCCGAGATGTGCCTTGCCGTCTTCTTCGGTGACAAGAATCGCCACGCCTTCGAACTGGCGTTTCTTCAAGCCGTTGAGGAATTCCTGAAGAGCTGCGCCACCGCCTTCGATTTGAGCGACGATGTGCGGAGCTTTGCCTGACTTGGCATTGTCGATCAAGTCTCCGACCAGACCATCAGCCTGGGAGGCGAAGTGAGCCGTCTGCAGCTTCTTGATCTGTTTGCCGGTGCTCTGAACAGCGTCTTTGAGTTCGGCGCTGTAGGAGCGAAGAGCGTCGATCTCGTCAGGTGTCGTGAGGGTTGGGCCATCAGGCTCGCCTCCCCATTGAACCAACTCAGCACGGAGTCCATCGAGCTTGGTTTCCTGTTCGGAGATTTCGGCACGCAGGCTCTGTTCCATTTCTTGAACATAGACTTCCGCCTCGGGGCCAGCGACGGCTTCGATGCGTCGGATGCCGGCTGAGATAGCGCCTTCCGATTTGATCTTGAACAAGCCGACCTCTGAGGTGTTGCGCACATGGGTGCCACCGCAAAGTTCCATGGAGTAACCATCGAGCGAACCAGCTTCGCCGCCGATCTGAACGACGCGGACAATGTCGCCGTACTTGTCGCCGAAGAACTGCATGATCCCGGGATTGTTTTTGATCGAAGCATGCTCGACTTCGTGCCACGAGACGGATGCGGCTTCACCGACCTTCTCGTTCACCAGAGTTTCGACCTCGGAGACTTGCTCAGGGCTGAGTGCCTTCGAGTTGAAATCGAAACGCAGACGGTCTGGGCCGACGTAAGATCCCTGCTGGGAAACATCTTCGCCGACAACTTGGTGGAGTGCCCAGTGGAGTAGGTGAGTGGCGCTGTGATGACGTTCGATCGGTGCGCGGCGCGCGGGGTCGAGAGTGATCGTGACGGAGCCAAGAGCAACAGGTTCTGATGTCAGCAAGCACAGCGCTTGGCCGGCTGCCGCAGTGCCGAGAACTTCGACCGTGGTTCCGTCCGCGAGAGTTAAACTCCCGGAGTCGCCGAGTTGGCCGCCCTTCTCCACATAGAGGGGCGACTTGTCGACAATCGCATAGTGGGTGTCGTCCGAAGTGCCAACCTCGAGGACTTGGGCTTCGATCGTGGATTGTTCGAAACCGATGAACTCGGAGACGATGTCGGTTTTGATGTCGAGAGCCGAGACGACGGTCTTCTTGTCCTCGTGGGCCTTGCGACCTTTTTCCTGCTGTTCCTTTCGGAGTTTAGCGACCCGGTCTTCGTCGAGAGTCAGGCCTTTCTCGTCGCACAGCGTGCGGGTTAGGTCGGACGGGAAACCGAAGGTGTCGTCGAGTTTGAAGGCGGTGTCGGCCGAGAACGCGTCGCCCGATTTCAAGTCCGCGGACTCTTTGGCGAACATCTTCAAGCCGCGATCGAGGGTCGCATTGAACTGCTTCTCCTCGTCCGAAAGCGTGCTGGTGATGAGCTCCTGCTTCTCCTTTAGCTCGGGGAAGACGTCGCCCATTTCGGCGACGAGTGTGGGGACGAGATCGGCGAGGAAGGTGTCGCTGCTGGTGAAGCCGAGGGTGCGACCGTAGCGGACGGCGCGGCGCAAGATCCTGCGAATGACGTAGTTGCGGTCGTTGTTTCCAGGCAGAATCGCGTCGGCAATCGACAGTCCCGTCGTCCGGATGTGGTCGGCAATGACACGGAAGGCGACATCGACCTTTTCGGACTCGGACATGCCGTCGCGGGTCGCCGGCATCGAACCGCCGTAGGTCTTACCGCTGAGCTCCTCGAGCCGACGGAACATCGGAGCGAAGACGTCGGTGTTGTAGTTGGAAACCTGCTCGTCGAAATCGGTGAAGCCCTTGGTGCCCTGCATGATTGAGCAGATCCGCTCGAAACCCATTCCGGTATCAACGTGGGTGGCTGGCAAGGCGCGGAGGCTGCCGTCGGATTCGGCATTGTATTGGATGAACACGAGGTTCCAGACTTCGATGCAGCGCGGGTCATCCATGTTGACCAGCTTGCCCTGAGAGTCGCCTTCGGGGGTCAAATCGATGTGCAATTCAGAGCACGGGCCACAAGGACCGGTGTCGCCCATCATCCAGAAGTTGTCGGCCTTGTCGCCGTTAACAATATGGATCGCTGGATCGAGCCCAGCCTTCGTATAGATCGCAGCCCACAGGTCGTAGGCTTCCTGATCAAACTCCGCAGGATCATTCGGGCCCGGCTTGTAGACTGAAGCGTAGATACGGTTGGCCGGGAAACCCCAGACTTCCGTCATCAATTCCCACGCCCACTCGATAGCCTCTTTCTTGAAGTAGTCTCCGAAGCTCCAGTTGCCGAGCATTTCGAAGAACGTGTGGTGGTAGGTATCGAAACCGACATCGTCGAGGTCGTTGTGCTTGCCGCCCGCGCGAATGCACTTCTGGGTGTCAGCCGCCCGTGCCGGGTCGAAAGGAACGGCTTCAGTTCCCAGAAAGAACGGCACGAATTGGTTCATGCCAGCGTTCGTGAACATGAGGTTCGGCGAACTGGGTAGAAGTGGTGAGGAGGGCACGATGGTGTGGCCCTTCGACTTAAAAAAGTCGAGGTAGGAAGCGCGGATCTCGGCGGCGGTCATGGCGTCAGAATTTGGGAATGGAATGGAGACGCGATGTTCTTGGAATTCAAGGCGTGAGCTGGGGGGGCCAGATTGACAGAAACCCTCGCCTTTCAGACGGTGGTTGGGAGTGGGGCTGCAGATTCCGCTCGTCGAGTTCTGCGGTTACACAACAACATTGCATGGTCTTCGGGAGCGAAAGTCTGTCTAGCGGGGTGTTGAAAAAGGGGTGACTCGTCGCGGAGCCTCATGTGATCGAGGGTTAGGCGCGAGGATCAAGTGGATGAACATCCATGCGTGACGAGCAACAACGACCTCGTTCTCATGAGGTTACGCCCGAAGGGTTTGCGCAGCCTTCGATTCGGTGAAGCCGCTTTTCTATTCAACAATTCCTTCAAAACGACAGGTTGCCGAGTTTTTCAACACCCTGCTAGACTCGCAGGTCGGTGGTTTCGGGCAAGCCCGGTTCCCGACTTCGGCCATGGCAGGTAGGGTAGATGAAAAGAAAAAAAAGCCACCTAAGAAAGATTCTGATTTTTACATTACAGGAGGTTCTACAATTTTCATAAGATCATGGTGAGGGGAAAAAACAGATTCGAAGGTCGGTTTCACAAGGCACAAGGCGCTCTGGCAGCGATTTGTCTAACAGCGGTCTCGTCCGCATACGGCATCAACTACAACTACGACGAGGGTGGAGCTGACACCTCCTGGAACACGGCAGACAACTGGAGCCCGAACGGTCTACCGACCATCTCCGATGGGGCTTGGATGAACATGGCCGATAAGGCGGTCACCCTTCCGAACGGCACCAGCGCCCAGGCCGACCATCTCATCGTCGGTCGTCACGCCACCGGGGTCAGCGTCACCCTTAACGGCGGCAGCCTTGATCTCGCGGGCCTTCTCTTCATCGGGCAGTATGGGGATGCGGAGGGCACCGTCACCCTGAACTCGGGTCAGCTCACGATCGGTGGAGAATTCGCGGTCAGCGTCAGTGGGCCAGGCACCTTTGTGCAGAATGGCGGCACCGCCACGGCCGGGGCTCGCTTCGTCATCGGTCGCTACAATAGGCCTGAGGCCGTGGGCACCGCCACCCTCAAGGGAGGCTCCCTGACCGCAGACCGGATCGATATCAACCCGCAGAGCCGGCTGGTCATGGAAGGCGGCGAACTCCGCCTCGTCGGCAATGATGTTTCGAAGGTCAACTCGCTTATCTCCAGCGGCCAGATCGTCGCCGCCGCCGGGGGCGACCCGCTTGCCGTAAGCTATGCTGCTGGCAGCAATCGGACGATTCTCACCGGGGGCGCGACCCCGACTCCACCGCCCCCACCACCAGCCAACGACCCGACCCTCTTCGGCAATTACAGCGGAACGGGTGCCAGCGCATCGTGGCATGACGCCTCCCTCTGGTCGCCTACCGGAGTCCCCTCCGTCGGCGACGAGGCCTGGATGAATACCCCCAACACCAGCGCCCTAGTGAGCTCCGACGCGGACTTTCGAAAGTTGATCATCAGCCGTCATACCGGGCCGGTCTCTGTCACTGTCGACGGCGCACACCTCCGTGGCACCGGCAACTCCAACATACTCTTCCTGGGCCAATACGAGAACGCCCACGGACTGCTCACCCTCAAGTCTGGCGAGATCTCGGTCTCGGGGGAGTTCGCTGTCTCGGTCAGCGGTCGGGCCGACTTCTTGCAGGAGTCCGGCACGACTACGGTAGGCGGTCGCTTCGTCGTCGGTCGTTACGACAGGCCGACCGCGATCGGCACTGCCACCCTCGAGGGCGGAACCCTGACCGCCGACCGGATTGATATCAATCCGCAGAGCCAACTGATCATGTCCGGAGGCGAACTCCGCCTCATCGGCAACGAGCAATCCAAGCTCAACTCGCTCATCTCCGCCGGCCGTATTCTCGTCACTAACGGTGGCGATCCCCTCGACGTCTCCTACGACTCGGGAACGAACCTCACCACCCTCACCGGCGGGGCGATCTCTTCTCCACCACCGGCCCGCGACCCGATCCGCTTCTCGACTTATCTTGGCACCACCGCCTCCGACCTCTGGACTGACGCCTCTTTCTGGCGTCCGCAGGAGGTGCCCCTCTTCGGCGACGAGGTCTGGATGAACACGGCCGATACCCGGTGCCGCGTTCTCGGTGACGCAAATTTCCGCCAGCTCCTCGTCGGTCGGCACCACGGGCCAGTCGCGCTCACCATCGACGGCGGTCATCTCCAGTCCGACGCCGCCGACCCGGGTTGCGTCATCTTCCTGGGCCAATACGAGAATGCTCACGGTATTCTCCATCTCCTCTCCGGGCAGATTACGATCGCTGGCGAGCTCGCGGTCGCGGTGAGCGGCCGGGGTGAATTTCTCCAGGAGTCCGGGACTGTCCAGGTGGGCGGACGCTTTGTCGTCGGTCGCTACAACAGGCCCACCGCGATCGGGACAGCCACGCTCAAGGGGGGAACCCTCACTGCCGACCGCATTGACGTGAACGCCTACAGTCAGCTCGTCCTCCAGGGCGGCACCCTCCGACTTGTGGGCAATGAGCAGTCGAAGCTGAACTCCCTGATCTCCGACGGGCGCATCGTCGCTGTCGGCCAGCCTGCCCTCCAGGTCACCTACGACTCAGGCACCAACATCACCACCCTCACCGGTGGTGACCCGGACGGCACTGTCCCTTGGCAGGTCACGACCACGCCGGATGGTTCCATACCGAACTGGGACACCGGCAACATCACCGCCCTGCCCACGACCGAGATCGGCCCGCGTCTCCCGCAGATCGTCCGCGACGGTGTGCGCCAGTTCACCCCTGTCCCCACCCTCGGCGTGCACCCGCGGATCTTCTTCGGGCCCGAAGACCTTCCCGCCATGCGGCAGAATCTCCAGAACACCGCCTTCGGGCAGGAAGCGATGACCACTGTCCGCCACATCACCACCATCTCCAGAGAGGGGCGTCCGGTTTACAACACTCTTCCGCAGAGTGAGCGCTACTATCCTGACGGCACCAAGCGGGTCGACAACCAGGGGATCTACGACCGGAGCTCGGTCTACGCCAAGCTCGCTATCGGCGACGCCTCGGAGATCGGTAATTATCTCAATGACGGCACGGGCGCCAACGTCCTCGCGTGTTTTATGACACTCGAGGCCTTCGAGTGCCTGATCGACGAAGGCCAACCCGGGATCGTCACCCGCCAGCAGCGTCTTGGAACCGCGATGGCCACCTGGTGCCAGGCCGCCCTCGATGACCCGGACTTCGGGCCCGGCGAGCGGCAAAAGGTCGGCGGTCTCCACATGGCCCTCGCCTACGATCTCAACTACAACGCGATGACCACCGCCCAGCGTGCCACCGTGCGCAAGGCGATCGCGCGCATGCTCTGGACAACCGACCTATTCCCCGGCATCGACACCGACGTCTACGCCACCACGTCCAACTGGGTCACCATCAACTCCTTCGTCCCGATCATGATCATGGCGATCGAGGGAGAGACGGACAAGGGCACAGACGGCTGGTCGACGGGAGAGTTGCAGGCCTTCTTCCACGACATCATGAAGGCCCACTACAAGTTCTTCACCTACGGCTACTACGAGTCCGGCGCGGGCTACGAGGGCTCGGGCAAAAACTACCAGTACAACATGATGATGGTGGCCTACGCCAAGCGTGGCTACAACTACTTCACACACCCGAACGTGCATGCCTACTGCAAGGAGTTCCTCCCCGCTATCCTGCACCCCTACGGCTATGGCGTGACTACCTATGATACCATCGGCGGCAGCGGAACAGACCCAGTCATCGGTGGCCAGCGCTACTTCGGCCACGACGTCATCGGGGCCAAGTGGGGCTACCCGAACGACCCGGCCGTAGATTTCGTCTGGAGGAACTACGTGATGACCGACTACATCGACGCCGGTGGTCAGCAGCAGTTCTACCTCGACGCCAAAGAGGAGAAGATCACCCCGCGGAGTTCCTACTTCAACAACCTCCTCCCCGCCGTCATCATGGCCTCGGACTTCACGGGTGGAGACTGGGGGGCCCAGAACACTGTCGCGCAGGGTCATCCGACCTTCGACGGCAAGGAGCGCGGGCTGATCATCACCCGCAGTGGCTACGGCGAGGACGACCTGCAAATGCACTTCCATTGCCGACAGGACACCGGTGGCCACACCTACGGCGACCGAAATTCCTTTGCCCTCAGCGGGCTCGGCCGACTCTGGGTGCGCAAGCCGATGGGTTACATCCCGGAGACCGAGTGGGCCTCTTCCATCCTGATCAACGACCTCGGGGTCAAGGTCACGGAGAAGGATGGTCGCAAGTGTCGCCAGCCCGGGCGCATCGCCCAGTTCACCGACCAACCGCTGGCCACCTTCGCCACCGGCGACGCCACCTACGCCTACTCCAACGAGTGGAGCTGGAGCAACCGCGTCCCCGGGACGAACGCCGTGCCCTCTGGCTGGGCCGCCGTCACCGAGACCTGGAACGACTTCCGCCACCCGAACAACCAACTCTCGGAATCCTACGGCGACATCCCGTTCTACGACTACGCCCACTGGCTGAGGCCGGGGCGCCTCGAGGGAATGGTGAAGCGCGACTTCCAGCCGATCGACAACTACTACCGGACGGCCGGTATGGTGCGCGGGAACTATTCCTACGCCCTCATCGCCGACGATGTCTGCAAGCGCGCGGGACAGACCCACAACTACAAGTGGATCGCCCAGGTCCCGGAGGATCTGACTCTGATGCCGACCTCGTCCTACAGTGGCAACCTCGACCCGGTCCGCGATCTCGTCCTCATGGAGCCCGCCGCCACCGGCACCCGACGTCTCCTCGTCCGGGTCTTGAATGCCGAGGGAGCCCAGGTCGGCGGGCTCGGCTACCTCCTGGACAAGCAGAGCAACAAGCTCTGGGACAACAACAAGACCGCCCGCCGCCTCGTCATCGAGCGGAACGCCGAAAGGCCCCGCTTCCGGGTGTTGCTCTACCCCTACCTCGAGGGCGAGCCCATCCCGTCTCACGCCGCCTCCGGAACAACCTACACCATCGGCCTTCCCGGCCAGTCGGACACCGCACAGTTCCAGACCGAGACCCGTTCGGTCGGCGGAACCTCCGTGCAGATGAGCGGTATGCTCCTCCAGCGGAGCGGTGCCACCTTAGCCGATACGCGGAACAAGATCACGCCCATAGAGGTGCGGTAGGACGAGTGGCTTCTCATCGCGTCTGTGTGCCTCCCGATATTGAGCCTCTCACGGGCCTGTCATTCTATTGCTGCGTGGATGGCGAGGCTTAGTAGAGGGAGGTGAGGGATGCTAGTCAAGAATTGTTGACTGGTATCATCCGACTCCCGGGGGGCGGCAGGATTGCCCGAATTGGGTGATCTGTGGTGCGATGAAAACGACCCGCCGCCGCTCGATCTACTGTAGCCAAGACTCTCGCATCTCGTATCAGAGCGATGTTTGAGATAGCGGGATCTCCCAAGAACGTGGTCTGTGTTGCTGTCGACTACGCAAAAACCAAGCATGTCGCACTGATCTGCGACGGCAACGGCGACGTGCTCAAGGCCGCGTTCCCCGTGGACAACTCCCGCGAAGGTGTCGCCCATTTGCTTAAGGAGTTGCCGGCGAAGATGCGGCGCAGGAAGGTGCCGAAGTCCCAAGTCTTCGACGATGTGGCGACGGGGATGCTGGTCGCCACGGCGGTGGAGGGAAAGATCCCCCAACAGCCATTGCTGCCAACCAAACGGCTTGGTATGATTCCGATCGGGAGGAGAGGGTGATTCGGATCGGGACGGAGACCGGATTTACGAGTTACTTCACTGGCGGTGGCAATGTTACCACGATCGGAGGGGGAGGAATGGTTGGAGGCTCAGCCACTCTTCCAGGAGGGGGTGTCCTTCCACAAGATTTTGATAGCCCGGTGACCGCGTTTAGTCTCAGCAACGCCGCGTCCCTGCCCGTTCAAAGCAACTACGGTTTCCTGATCGGCAATTTCGATTTCGGATTTGAGATCACCACAGTAGTCCCAGAGCCTTCACGTTCGGTGTTGCTGATCGCTGGAGCGGTGGGCGTGGTTCTGCGCCGCCGACGGGGATAAGCGTAAGGTGCGACTTTCTGGGATTGAAGGGGACAAGAATGTCCCTGCTCCTTGAGCGCCTGAAAGTCCGTGGCGATAGCTGCGGTATCCTATAGGTGAATCGACGTCACCTTTTGCGTAGCAGTGCCTGCGGGTTCGGCCATCTTGCTTTGTGCGGGATGCTGGGGTCGTCGGTTCGTGGGGCGTCTTCCGCAGGTGGGTCGCAACTACCGAGCAGCGCCGCCTTCCCGACTCTGCATCACCTGCCTCGGGCCAAGCGGGTGATTTTTCTGTTCATGCAAGGCGGGCCTTCTCAGGTCGACACATTTGACTACAAGCCGGAACTGATTCGTCGTCACGGACAGGAGGTCGACCTCTACAATCCCCGGGCGATGAAGGTGCAGCCATCGAAGCTGTTCGCGCCGCTTTGGGATTTCAAACGCCATGGCCAGACGGGTCGCCATGTGTCTTCGCTGTTTCCTCAGATGGCCAAGCACGTCGATGATCTGTGCTTCATTCATTCGATGCACACCGAGGGCGTGGCCCATGGTCCGGCGACGCTGTTTTTACACACCGGAGCAACCAATCTGATTCGGCCATCAATGGGGGCTTGGGTGAGCTATGGGCTCGGTGCGGAGAACCAGAACCTTCCGAGTTTTGTCACCGTAAACCCACCGGCGAATAAAGGTGGAGCCCGAAACTACGGAAACGCGTTTTTGCCAGCTGCTCACCAAGGAACCGTTCTCGGCCAGCCGGGTGACCCGAACGCCCGCCCCGAAATCCGGAATCTGCGCGGTCAGGGGAGCCCGGGAGATCAGAAGCGGGCCTTCGATTTTCTGCAGTCTCTGAACCGAACTCAATCCGACGGCGCGGCGAGTATCGAGGCGATCATTCAGAACTACGAGTTGGCTTGGCGAATGTAGAACCATGCCCCGGGAACTTTATGGAGTCGGTGAAGAACCCACCGATGGTTTCGGTCGGCAGTGTCTAACAGCTCGGCAACTCGCTGAAGCCGGAGTCCGATTCATTCAGGTCAGCCACTGCGACAACAGCGCGACGCCAGTCTGGGATCAGCGCAATAATATGGGCAAGCACGAGCCGTTGGCCGCTCAGGTTGATCGCCCGATTGCAGGGTTGCTCGAGGATCTCAAGCGCCGGGGGTTGCTCGAAGACACCTTGGTTTGGTGGGGGGCGGAGTTTGGTCGGACACCATTTTCCCAGAATAAGGATGGCCGCGATCACAACCCGCGCGGTTTCACTTCGTGGCTAGCTGGGGCTGGGGTTAAGGCCGGCCATGCCCATGGTGCGACCGATGAATTCGGATTCAGAGCGGTTCAGGATCGCGTTCACATGCACGATCTCCATGCGACGATTCTGCACCTGCTGGGTCTTGATCACGAGCGTCTGACCTATCGTTATGCGGGTCGGGATTTCCGGCTAACGGATGTGCATGGGCGAGTGGTGCGCGAGATCTTATCGTGATTTTCGCGCTTAAATAGGGAGAGCGGAATTGTATTCCGCTGATTCGAAGAGTGTGAAGCGGACTTCAACTCCGCTCTCCATATTCGACGCATAAGGTAGGGGCAGGACGTCCCGGCCTGCCGAAGTGAGCCTTAGCAAAACACCCCACATGCGAGGCTGCGGGCCCGGAAGTCCCAGCGCTAGCTTCCGATCAACCGCATTCGGGCCTCAGCGAAACGTCTGTGCCGAGAGCGCCGCGAGCCTAAGCGGACGACAACTCCGCTCTCCATATTCGTAAGTGATACGCCCCACCCGCGCGCCGTATCGGGGATCCTAAGTTCGGTTGTTTTGGATTTCCGAAGTTATTGTGGCTTGAATGTATGTGGGTCTGCGGGAGATAAGGAATTCGTCAAAACGACATCTTTTTACTCATGGATACCCAGACTCTCTCAAAAGCGGCCAATGAAGCCCGCGGTCTCGCGATCGACGCCATCCACAAATGCAGCTCTGGCCACCTCGGTCTTCCACTCGGTGCTGCCGATGTTGGTGCTGTCTTGTTCGGTGAAGCAATGAACTTCAATCCCGACGCTCCGCGTTGGATCAACCGCGATCGATTCATTCTCTCTGCAGGACACGGCAGCATGTTCCTTTACGGATGGCTCCACATCGCGGGCTACAAAGTTTCGACATCCGATCTCGAAAACTTCCGCCAGCTTCATAGCATCACTCCTGGTCACCCTGAGTTTAGCGAGACCGACGGAGTCGAAGCGACAACCGGACCACTCGGACAAGGCATCGGTAATGCTGTCGGCTACGCCATGTCTGGCAAAATGGCCGCGGCTCGTTTCAACACGGCCGAGCACACGATCTTCGACCACCACATTTTCGTCCTCGCTGGTGATGGCTGTCTTCAGGAAGGTGTCGCTGCTGAGGCGGTTGCTTTCGCGGGTCACAACGCCCTAGATAACCTGATCCTGATCTACGATTCAAACGACGTCACCCTTGATGCGATGGCTGATGTCACGCAGAGCGCCGACACTTCCGCCCGCTTCGAATCCTTTGGTTGGGATGCGATCACGGTTGATGGTCACGACCTCGATGCGGTGGCCAAGGCGATCGCCGAAGCTAAGTCGAACGACAATGGCAAGCCGACCATCATCATCGCCCGCACTGAAATCGGTCGCGGCATTCCTGAAGTTGCTGGTACCGCAGCTGGTCACGGCGAAGGCGGCGCAAAGTTCGCCGAGAGCGCTCGTGCCGGTCTCGGACTTCCAGCCGACGAACACTTCTTTGTTTCCGATGAGACGCGCGAATTTTTCGCAGCACGCAACGCATCCAACTTGGAATGCTACAACGCTTGGCAGGAGACCTACGAGGCTTGGACTGCCGCTAATCCAGACAAGGCTCAGCTCCTCACCGATGGTCTGTCGAAGGCTGTCCCGAGTGATCTCTCTGCTCAGATCCCAGTGACTGATGCTGACACCAAGGCCGCGACCCGTGCTTCCGGTGGCAACGTGATTCAGTCCGTCGCGGATTCTGTGCCGATGTTGTTTTCCGGTAGTGCCGACCTTTACGGATCGACCAAGAACTACATCAAGAATGCCGCTGACTGGGGCAAAGCCGACTTCGGTGGCCGCAACGTCTGGTTCGGTATTCGCGAGCACGGCATGGGCGCCATCCTGAACGGCGCTGCCTACGACGGCATCTTCCGAGCTTCGGGAGCGACCTTCGCGGTGTTTGCTGATTACCTTCGCCCTTCGATCCGGATTGCCGCATTGGCTCACCTGCCGGTCATTTACATCTTCACCCACGATTCTGTTGGAGTCGGAGAAGACGGTCCTACTCACCAGCCGGTCGAGACTTGCTCTGGTCTGCGGGTGATTCCTGGTCTCGATGTCATGCGCCCTGCGGATGCCGAAGAGACGGCGGGAGCTTGGGTTGCCGCGATGCAGCGCACCGATGGGCCAACGGCTCTGATGCTGACTCGTCAGAACATTCCGAACCTCAACGATTCGACTTCTGCTGAGCGTCGTGACGGAACGGTTCGCGGTGGTTATGTCCTGCGCAAAGAAACGGCCGAGCTTGAGACCATCCTCATCGCCACGGGGTCTGAGGTGCAACACTGCATCGAAGCTGCTGAGCAACTTGGAGCCGGGACGCGGGTCGTCTCGATGCCATGCTTGGAGCGTTTTGATCGTCAGGCCGATGCCTACCGGGAGGAAGTCATCCCATCCTCCTGCAAAAATCGCGTCGCGATCGAAGCCGGTGTCGGTGGTCTCTGGTATAAGTATGTCGGAGACGCTGGTAAGGTCATCGCGATCGACCGATTCGGTATCAGCGCCCCGGGTGATACCGTCATGGAAGAACTTGGTATGACTGCTGCCAATGTCGTTGCCGTCGCTAAGGGATAGCGCAATCCGACTTCGCGCCAGCGCGCCGTGAGTCCCTTGGGATTACGGAGCGCTGGCGCTTTTTGTTTCTAGCATTCTGAGATCAAAGGAGTCTCAACTGCTGGCATGAAGTCGTCTCGAATCAAAACTACCCTCAGCGTCGGTGCGCTACTGTTGGTCGGCTTGATCGTGTTTCGAACCTTCGGGGAGAGGAGCGAGACGACTGAAACGTCGAATTTGACGCATTTAGACATCGGGGACTGGGAAGATATTGGTGCGGATTATGTCTTGGGGAATGACCGGAAGGTCTAACGCGCAGAGACACTAGAGCTCGTAAGTGACAGCCTAGATGATCTCCACCCAGGCTTGAAACTTGGCGAAGACACTCATCTCACAGCCAACTATGTCATCGCGCGTTAACAAAATGGGCGCAGGACAAATAGTGATCCATTTAGAGCCACCATTTTAGGCACGGACGAAATTTCATGGGAAATTCCTCGCGATCAGAAAAGGAGTCTTTCCTACTACACAGCCAACTGCGTGGTGGTGGCCGAGGAATTGAAGTCTGTAGGATACCGAACAGAGGATGGCACCAAGGCATGGGAGAGGGGTGCGGCAGACCATGGTGGTTACCTTCTTGTTAGTAGCCCACCGGGTGTCTTTGATTTAGTGATCTTCACCGATGCGGGGGCGGTAAAAAAGAATCATCATATCTATTGGCCCGGTCATGCTCGGAGCCGCCAGCCAGCTGACGCGGTGCCAGACGACTGGGAAGCCACCTACGACGAGTGGCTGAAGCAAAAGTTACCAGTCTCCATCCGAGGGATCTCAACATTGAATGGGGAGCATTTATGGGAAACAGAGGTCTGGATTGAAGAGCCCTATTTCGTCGTCAAATTGGACAGTGCCTTCTACACTGGGCGATTTGGCTGGATGAGCGTCGCGGTCTGGAAGGCTCCCAAGAAACTGGGAATTGAGCACAAAGCCAGCCTTGAGCGTGCAAAAAAGAACATCGAGCAGCATCTCTATTGTCTCGATCTTCTCACCGGAAAATTGATGAGTTCGGAACCCATTAAGCTTAGAGCAACGACTCCAATTTATTTAGCAGATGCGACGGACAAATACCTCCTTCTCAAGCAGGCAAAATCCATCGAATGTTACGAGCACTCTCTTGGGAAGTCTGATTGAGGGAATCGAAATGAGGGCACGTTCATGCCGAACGTCTCTGCGATCCCCCTTCCATGCTCAGAGAATCCGAAATTCACTTGCAAGGGTTCGATTCTACCGTAAAGAAACCGTCCGCTTGAGGTTGGATTGAACTAGCCTTGTAGCATTTTAGCGATGGTCGATGAACTTGCTTCTGCAGTCATCCTCCCGCACTCGAAAACGATGTGGCGGGACACTTCCGCTGTTCGAGAAAACCTACCCGCGCCGCTTGCTGGTGCGCAGTCCGACTGCCTTTCGCGTCGGGTTTTCAAACGATTTTCGAACCCTCTTCGGGCTCGCTTTCAAACTTTCAGTTGGGGACAACCGTCCCTTTGTTTCCCGGCACCTAATCACCACAACTAATCTACGCACTCATGGATCTCATCGCGACAAAGCTCAACGACGTCACCCCCTCGCTCACTCTTTCGATCACCGAAGAGGCCAATCGTTTGCGCGCTAAAGGCGTCAATGTCTGTGGGTTCGGAGCGGGTGAGCCAGATCGTCAGACACCTCAGCACGTGAAGGATGCCGCGATCAAGGCGCTCGTGGATGGCGAAACTCGCTACACGGCTAGTTCGGGTCTTCCGGCTCTTCGCGAAGCGATTGCCGAGAAGCTCGTTGCTGACAACGGCGTCGCCTATGACATCCCGCAGATCAGCGTCAACTGTGGTGCTAAGCACTCGTGCTTCAACGCTATCCTCGCGACTTGCGAGGGGGATGACGAGGTGATTATCCCAGCGCCCTATTGGACGAGCTACCCGGAGATGGTTCGTGTGGCTGGAGCCGAGCCGGTGATCGTTCCTACGAAACAAGAGAACGGTTGGAAGCTCACACCTGAGGAGTTCGAAGAGGCGATGTCGCCTTGCACGAAGATGATCATCCTCAACTCGCCGTCGAACCCTGCCGGAGTCGTTTACACCGCTGACGAACTGCGCGCCCTCGGTGAAGTTGCAGCAGCAGAGGATATTCTGATCCTGTCCGACGAGATTTACGAGAAGCTCATCTATGATGGCCAAGAGCACGTCAGCATCGCTTCGTTGAGCAAGGAACTCTACGACTTGACCATCACCGTGAATGGATTCTCCAAGGCTTACTCAATGACAGGGTGGCGTTTGGGATACACCGCCGCTCCGGAGCCGATTGCTAACGCGATTGCAAGAATTCAGAGCCACAGCACCTCCAACCCAACCACCTTCGCGCAGTACGGCGGCATTGCCGCACTGCAAGGTGATCAGGGGCAGGTCAACGACATGCGCGAGGAATACGAAGTCCGCCGCGATTATGTTTACGGTCGCCTTTCAGAGATCAGCAATATCTCGACGGTCAAGCCGCAGGGCGCATTCTACTTCCTCGTCAATGTCGGTAAGATGGGGCTCGGGTCGGTCAACCTGGCCGAAAAACTTCTGAGCCGTTATGAAGTCGCCGTCGTTCCCGGCGCCGCGTTCGGTTGCGACGACACAATCCGGATCAGCTACTCGACTGGCTTGGATGTGATCAAGGAAGGCCTCGATCGCTTCGAGCAATTCTGCCGTTCCCACTAGATCCATTTCGTAGAAGGGCAGCTCCGTTTCACGGGGCTGCCGCCTGTACCCACTGATCTGCTATGCAGTTTCCTGATGTCGCAGTCGATGCGAAGGCCAATGTCTATTTCGATGGCAAAGTCGTCTCGCACACCATCCATCTCGCCGACGGCGGACGGAAGACCCTCGGCCTGATCTACGCTGGCTCCTATCACTTTGATACCGAAAAGGCAGAGGTGATGGAGATCACCGAAGGCAGTTGTAAAGTGGTTCTCGATGGCTCCGAAGAGTGCCAAACATTCGAACCCGGATTCCACTTCGAGGTTCCAGCAAATTCTGGTTTCACGATTGAAGTAGGCTCGGGGATTTGTCAGTACATTTGTAGCTTCGTCGACGGGTAGTTCTTCTTGGGCGTCGGCACACGAACTGGTGCCGTAAAATTGAGTCGGCGACGGGACTCAGCAGGGGGACGAATCATTCAAAGAACGATGTGGGCGATTGACATGAACCATGCGAAAATTATTTGCCTACAACAGAAACGATAGCAGCCTGATGCTCGATCAGCATCTAGGCTTTCGCTAACTAGTTGCTTGCATGACAACTACACTACAACGACAAGCTCAATGCTCAATGGTTTGAAATATCAAACCAAAGTGCACCCACAATGATGAACGATTTCGTACTCAGATTAGAAAGTGATCAACCCAGAAACGATCTAGAAGACCAACTTCGGCAATTTGAACCGTGGGGTCATCTCATCGAATTCAGCAATGGGGCATCGACAGGAAACCTCGAGCGCAGAGTGCCATTCGCCGTAAATCCAACACAGAAAGCCAGTATTGTCTTTGATAGCATTCAGAGCGATCAACTGAGAGGGGGGCGCCTTTTGGATATTGGATGTAATTCAGGCTACAGCTCTATTTTTGCTGCGACCACTTACGACATGAGGCCAACTGGGATCGATGTCAATCCTCGCCACATCGAGGTGTCAACCATGCTCGCTGGATTTGCAAATATTGACGCTGAGTTCAAATTGGCTGATGCGGAAACTTACACCGAACAGGATGAGTATGACTTGGTATTTCACTTTGGTACACTCTATCACCTTCCCAACCCTTTGATGTCATTGGCATCGACGTTCCGTAACCTCAAGTCTGGGGGGTGGGTTGCCATAGAAACTCAAATCTATGAGGGAGCCGATCCTAACGAGTGCTACTACATCCATATGCATAACAATGACAGAACCAATTTTTGGGCGTTAAGTCCAAGTGTGTTACGAAGTTATATGGAGTTCATAGGTTTCGAAAGCTACTCTGAAATCTTGCGAGTTACTCCTAAGGCAATGGAAAAAGAGGGAATGCACCGAACCATCTCTATTGCCCGCAAGCCGTAAATTACAAAGTCATTGGTGGAACGATAGGTTTCCGTTTCTTTATCCGCCGAATAGAGGAAAAGGTTTCCTTTGGAACTCGGGGGCTAACACGTGGTCACGGAGCTTTGTTTCCGCCTTGTAGTGATGTGACGCGCGATTGAGCAACCCGAATCGAACCCTGAGCGGTCGTGGCACATGAAGTCGTCCGTTCGCTTGCCTGATCACGCTTCCTCTCTGATCCGCTCCTTTGCGACATCGAGGTAACCTTGATCGATATCGAATCCGATGAATTGGCCGACACCGCAGTTTTTCGCTGCGATGGCTGAACTGCCGATCCCGACGAAGGGGTCTAAGACACAGGTCTCAGCGGGTTTACCGCCGTGAATTCGGATGCACTGTTCGATGAGGGCCGGAGGGAACGATGCGGGATGCGGGCGTTCTTTGTCACGGCTGACGATGGTCTTGTAGGGAATGAACCAAGTGTTACCACGGCAGCGTCGATCCTCACCATCCGTGTGTCCCCAGCGAGTGATGTTTGATTTGTCCTGATAGGGTACACCAACAGCGCGGCGGTCGAGAGGGACGTTACCAGTTTGGGTGAAGTGGAATACGTACTCGTGACAGTCGTTGACGTAGCGCTTTGAGTTGATCGGCTTAAAGTGCCCAGCGCTGATCGCCTCTCCTCCTTTTGGTTCGACGGTGATCGATTTGATCCAGTGAAACGTATTCTGAAGAACGAGGAATTCGGAGAACCGAAGCGCTAGTTGGTGAGGAGCGAGCGGGTTTTTCGGAGAGGCTCCGACGTTGAGAAACAGGCTGCTGGCCTCATGCATGAGGCGAGCGACTTCACGACCCCACTCTGAACACCAATCGAGGTAATCTTCTCTCGAAGATTTGTCGTTGTAGGTCGAGTAGGCGATTCCAATGTTATACGGCGGCGAAGTTGCGATCACATCGACCGAACCTTCTTTGAGGCTTCGCATTCCCTCGATGCAATCGCCGTGAATCAACTCGATCGAATTTTTCACAGTGAAGGTGTCCGGTTCTCTGGTTGGGTTCCACACTCGGTGAAAAACGGGCCGGTTCGGGAAAGGGCAGGGGAGTAGCACGGATCGTCGGCAACGAGATCCGGCCAAGTTTCCAGAATGTGCTCCGCCTCAATCCGGGCAAGCAGGCGCTCGGTGTAGGTTGACGCGGCATCGCGCGAGGCACTTTCGTGATGCACTAACACCGCATCCGGAATCCACAAGTTGCGCAGGCCGAGATCGCGCAAACGGAGGCACAAGTCGACATCGTTGCAGGTTATCGGGGTCTCCACTTCATCGAATCCGTTGAGGGTTTCCCAGTGGTCGCGCCGAACCATCAGGCAAGCAGCCGTCATCGCTGAGCAGGTTCGGCGAAGCAGGTTATAACCCGCATAGCCGGGGTCAGATTCAGCGATCCCGACCATGACGTGTTCGCAGGCTCCGCCGTCTCCGATGCCGAGAACCATTCCCGCGTGTTGAACGGTGCGGTCTGGATAGAGAAGTTTGGCGCCGACCGCACCAACATCCGGGCGAATCGCTTCGCGGGCCATCGCAGTCAGCCATCCGGGCTGAATGATCTCGATGTCGTTGTTGACGAGGCAAACGAGTTCTCCCTCCGACGCCGCGACACCAACGTTGCAGAGCTTGGAAAAGTTAAAAGGGCCGGGGCTCCGTATGACACATACCGGATCGTCACCGAGTTCGTATTGGTTGAGCAGCTCCAGCGCTGTGGGATCCGTCGATCCGTTGTCGACGATGGTGATATCGATCAGACCAGGGTAGTCGGTGGCACTAAGCAGACCATTCACGCATTGGCTGAGCAGATCAGCGTGGTCGCGTGATGGAATGACGACAGCGACGGTCGGTGCGGTAGCGGGGAGGGGATAAGTTGTTTGGAGATTGAGTAGAGGGTCAGACGCGATAGCGAGTTTCTCTCCGTTAAGCGGACTGTCGGCGAGTTCTTTTAAGGCGGACTCTGAGGTCTTCAGCCAGCGGGTTTCTGATTCCCGAGTCCATTCGCCGGCGACGACAGGGATCCGAAATGGTTGGCAGGTGCCTGAGTTGGATAGGGATTCAATAAGCAGGGCCGTAGCGACCTCGGCCGGATCGGTAGTCGGCGTCCACCCTCTGGTTTCAGCGGCGGCATGGCGGACTAGAAGAATTGGGCCGAGAAGATTTCGGGATACGGCAAGTTCGGGATCAAATTGCGGTTTTCGCCAAATCGCCCCGTCAGAGAGAGTCGTGTCCGAGTAGACGGCGAATGAGTCGGCAGGAACTTCGGCGATCGCTTGAGCAAGCTCGGCCTCTTCGCTGGGAGAAAGCGATGTCTCGCAGTCGCAAAAGACGATCCAATCTCGATGGAGATCGCCTTCGCTGCCTGGGGCGGGGACAGCTTTCGGTCGAGCGGCAAACGTCACCGTTTCGGTTGGGTCGGCGAGAAAGGTCGCTGTCGGTCCATCGGCACCTCCAACGATGCCTACGAGGGAGTCCTGAGTCGAGGTGCTGATTTCAGGCATCGCGAGATTGGGCTCGGAATCGTCGGAGGGAGCATCGGTCGGAGGATCGATCTCTGGGGCTGGCAGATCCCTGATGCTCTGCAAAGTCTCACGGGCAGCGTTCAAAGCTTCCCGTTTGGCGGGAAGTATCGCCTTTACCAACTCCAAGTCAGCTTCGGCCTTCTCAACTTCAGCTCGAAGGGATTTGCGCTGTCCTTGAGGGGCAGTGGCGGCAGCTAGCTTGGCGGTGAGGCAATCGACACGGGCTTTTTCTGCTACGTGTTTGGCCAAAAGCTCATCAGACTTAGCCCTCGATTCCACCAGTTGGGCCTCAAGACGTTCTTCGTTGCGATCGCGTTTGGAAAGATCGAATCGCAGGTGGCGGGCATGATCGTTCATCTCCCGAACTTCTGCCGCTGAATTTCGGTTATCTTTCAGGGCTTCAACGAGTTGTCCATCGACTTCGGCGAGCTTCTGTTCGATCGTAATCTGCGCTCGTGCCGCCTTCTCCAACTGCGCGGCGAGAAACTCAATCTCTATAAATAGGCGTCGTGTCCGCCGGTCAGGGAGGTGTTGATCGTCGTTGCTATCGCCAGATGCCATTGGTCGCAAAGTAGCAGGAAGACGAAAAACTGCGCAACCCGTCGTTAGGGAAATTTTGCATATAACTGTGCGTTTTGAGAGAGCTGCGGGTAGGGCTCACGAAAGATCGGCTTGTGAATCTGCGAAAAATAGGTTCCTATGTGATTGCGCAATTCGTTGTAAATAAAAATCGGAGGGATAGTTGGCGTGTTTCGCATTGCTAATTTATGTCCCGCTGATGTAATGTCATTGTGAAGTCATGAATCTCCCTAACCTAAGCCCCGTCCGGACGGCAGTTCTCGCGGCCTGTGCTCCGTGCATTGCCTTGGCCTCTCCTGCCCCTCAAGTGATGTCGTTCCCTGACGGAACGACAGTCACCATTGATAACTCCACGCCGGCCAGCCGTGCTACTAGCACGATCGGCATTTACCAAGCAAGAGCCAGAGTTCTAGAACAGGCTCGGACATTGGCTACCGCTCAAGGGCTGCCGCTGGAGAAAGTCTATTCTTATGAAGGATCGCGTGTGCTCTACCTCGATACTCACAATGACGACGCAGCTCGTTCATCGGGTGCTGAGTATATCCGAAATTCCTATGGGCTTGAGGGCCAAGGCTTCATTGCCGGAGTTTGGGAGCCGGGTTTCACATGGACGACGCACCAAGAGTTCGATAATCGGGTTGAGCAGATTGATAATCCCCAGAGTACGGATCCGGGTGATATCAGTCACGCTACACACGTGACTGGAACGATTCTGGGAAAAGGCGTTGTTTCAAATGCTAAGGGCATGGCTCCCAAGGCGACTTCGGTGAACTTCGGAGTCAATAACGGAGGAGCGGGTTCAGCCGCATTCAATAACTATTTCTCCGCCACAGGAAGCGATGGCCGACCCCTCGTGAGCAATCACTCTTATGGTTTTCGGGCCGGATGGAGCTTTATCAATTCGATCGGAGCTTTTTCTTGGCCTCCCGGGCTTGCTACTGCGGGTCCAAACAGTGAAGACCCCGCATTCGGAAAATACGTAACGGCATCTAGATCGTTTGATGTAGCCACCTTCTCCCACCCTTACCACCTGATGTTTGTCTCGTCAGGAAACGAGAGAAGTTCACGACCTGAGGCCGGAGATCCAGTGATCTCTGGATCGACGATCGTCGCTTACGATCCAAGTATCCACCCTGCGGCTGATGGTCTTCAAGAGAACGGTTTTGACACCATCTCTGGTTCTCAGTGTGCGAAAAATATTATCACCATCGGCGCTGCTGCAGATGCTGTAGGTCCGGGCACCGGTGCTCAAATCACCTCATTCAGCAGCCTCGGCCCTATGGACGATGGTCGGATTAAGCCCGATATCGTCGGAAACGGTGAGCAGTTGTTCTCAGCTTGGGCGTTCGAAGGCGGAACTTTCGGAGACACTTTCTACAACTCAATCGATGGCACGAGTATGTCGAGTCCGAACTGCTGTGGAACTGCTCTGCTGCTTCAGGAGTTGCACTTCGACTTATTAGGAAACCCGATGCGAGCAACCACGCTCAAGGCACTTCTCATCCATACAGCAACGGATATCGGCAACACGGGGCCGGACTACACCTACGGCTGGGGATACATCGACGGGCAACTGGCTGCTGACACAGTTTCTTCCCATGCCACTAGCCTCTCGTCAGGCACACCACCTACCACCCCGATCATCCTCGTTGACTCTATCAGTAATGGGGACACGAAATCTTACGATTTGGTAAGCAGTGGTTCCGATATCAGAGCAACCATCGTCTGGGCTGATCCACCTCCAGCTCCCGGTGCTTTGCCAGGAGGGGGCGTAGACGCTCCGACAAAGGCTCTGATCTACGATCTTGATATCCAGCTTCAAGGCCCTAACGGCACCACATTCCCTTTCATTCTCGATCCGCAAAATCCGTCTCAGAACGCATCAAAGGGTGACAATGAAGTCGATAATGTGGAGCAGATCCTACTTCCGTCGGCGGGCTCTGGTCAGTCCTACACGCTTGTCGTGTCTCACAAGGGTTCACTTAGTTCGACTGGGCAAACGTTCTCGTTGATCTTCACTGGCGACATCAATGGTAACATCACCGGTGGCGGCGGCGGCGGCGGCGGCGGCGGCGGCGGCGGTGGCGGTGGCGGTGGTATTGGTGGCGGCGGTATCGGCGGTGGCGGTATCGGTGGACATCCAATCGGTGGTTCTACTATCGGTGGTGGTGGTATTGGTGGACACCCAATCGGTGGCCATTCAATTGGCAGTGGCGGAATTGGTGGCCATGCAATCGGCGGAAACAGTGTTCCGACAAACACCGACAACGGAATCCAATCAACATCTTCGAATCCAATCAACGGCGGAAGGATTGACTAGGCGTGTCTCAATTGACTAGCATCCAACAACTCCAACGTTTCCCACTCTCCAGCCAACTATGAATCGCTATTTTCTAACGCTCTTCCTAGGTCTTTTTTGCGCCATTTCGGCCGCTGCTCAGACCTATACTGTCGCACCCCTAACGATCGCTCGGACTGCCACTCAAGGCGATCCGGCTTTCGAGGACACCTTGACGTTGACTGCGACTACACCAACGGTGATCACCTTCGCAAGTGATCAATCCTGGTGCTCCATCGAGCCAACCTCTCTCTTCCTAGATGGGGTCGACCCAGGGGATGTGACAGTGACGACTGATCCGACAGGACTTGCACCGTCGGCCACTCCTTATGAGGCCATCATCTATGTGTTGGCTCCTGGAAATACCCTCGCTGACGCTGAACAGGTCGTGGTGACTCTGACAATAAACCCAAAGACAGAAAACGTTTCTGATTTTAATGGAGATGGACGCTCAGACGTGATTTTTCAGAATGGTGCCCAGTTAGAGATATGGAACCTGAATAGCAATCTCGTTACGGCTACAGCGACTCCAACACCTGGCACTGCCCCCAGCGGCTTCCAATTGGTCTCGACAGGTGATTTTAACGGCGACGGGTTCGCAGACTTCCTGTTTCAGAAAGCAGATGGATCTCTCAGAGTTCGATTGATGAACGGTGCCAACCAGATCGTTGAACTCCCAGTCGCTTCCAGCCCAACTTCATCTGATTGGAAAGTGAAGGCGTGCTGCGATCTGAACTTTGACACGATCTCCGATATTATCTTTCAGCATTCGGACGGACGCTTCGAAGTCTGGTACATGTCAGGAAACCTCCGGATTGGCGTCACTTCACTTTCGGATGATTTGACCACCAGCCCTGGTTGGGAATTGGTTGGTTGCGGTGACTTTAACGGCGACCTTCTCAATGATGTGCTGTTCCAGAGCGCTAGCGGTGAATTGGCTGTTTGGTATCTCGATGGAGTGAACAAGCAAGGCAACACGCAGGTCTTGAGTGCCAATGTCACAGCTGATCCAGCATGGAGCGTCGTTGCGGTGCACGACGCAGATAATGATGGGGAAGTCGACATCATCTTCCAGCATCCAGACGGTCGAATCCGATTGTGGACAATGACCGGAATCACACGTTCGGGATCCGTTGCCTTTGGCTCTCAGCGCCTCGGCGATCCTAATTGGACGATTCGGAATACCGGTAATCGATTCCCTTGGGCAGCGATCCAGCTATCGACCACCTTAGTCAACTTTGGCACGATTGTGTCGACGGCCACCGAAACAGAAACGGTTACTGTCTCTAATCCCGGCTCTCGCGCTTTGACGATTAGTGCAGTGAGCGCCGCCTATCCGTTCTCAGTAAATTGGACGTCAGCAACCATCGCAGCAGGTGGAAGTAAGGCGCTCATCATTACTTTCGATCCGGATGCTGTTGGGAGTTGGAATGGTGTGATTAATATCGCGGGTAGTGATTTCGCATCTGGACGAATCGATCTCGTGGGAAATGCTGTCCAATCAATTGGGCTACTCAATCCCCCGCAGTATGATTTCAACAGGGATGGTTCTTCTGACTTCCTCTGGCGCAACCCCAACACTGGTGGGTCATGGATCCAGTACACCGTGAATGGTGATGCTGTCGGTGGTAAGGCTCTGAGCACGATCGTCGGAAGACCTTGGAACCAGCACGCTGCTGACTTTAACGGTGATGGCAATCCTGACATCCTGTGGCGGAACCCAGTTACCGGAACGATGTGGGTCCAATACATGGTAAACGGAAGCCCAATCGGTGGAAAAGCCCTCACGATCTCAATTGCCAATCCTTGGGAACTCGATTTGGCCGACTTCAATAACGATGGTCAGCCCGATATTCTCTGGCGGAATCCCTCATCAGGTGTGGCGTTTGTGCAGTATCTCAATGATGACCTTGTTGCAATTGGAGGGAAAGTCCTCGCCAGTTCGGTCGGATCCCCTTGGAATCTCCATCTCGCCGACTTGAATCGGGATTCTCACCCAGACATTGTCTGGAGAAATCCGGTTACGGGAGTGGCTTGGGTTCAATATCTCCAAAACGGAGATATCATCGGAGGAAAAGCGCTGTCTGTTGCCGTTGGCCAACCTTGGGAAGCGCTTGTTCTCGATCAAGACCGTGATTCCCACGCTGATATTCTTTGGCGTAACCCAATCACAGCGGTGATCTGGATCCAATATCTCGTTGATGGAAATCCTGTTGGTGGTAAGGCCTCCGCTGTTTCTGTGGGCGCACCGTGGGAACTTCTTGGTGCCGAATAGTTCGGTAGCTCGATTTAATAAGTGCACATAATTTTCGGGGGCTCCTCACAGTGGTGAGGGGCCTCTCGTCTATCTACAAATTGATATGAAATTCCTCCTGTTTCTTCTGCTCGGTCTGGTTGTCGCTGCTCAAATTGTCTGGTTGGTTCGAAGCCGATCGGGGGATGAAGTTGAATCAACAGAGGTTGAGTCATCTCCTACTGCTGAGTTCCAAGCTGCACCGACTAAAAGTGCCACTCCGCCAGATTTCTCATCAGCAGATTTTCCAAAGCCCAGTTTCACCCCTGTTGATACAGCAAGTGGAGTTCCTGATATGGAAGGAATTCGACAACTTTCTGCTGAGGAAAAAGCAGCGCTTGAAGCCGATATCGCTGAGATGAGCAAGCCGATGACCGGTGAACAAATTGAAAAGGCTTACGCAGAAGCGAATGCTGCAGTTCGCTACCTGTCACCCGAGGAGCTGGCGGAACTCCAGACATTTGTCGACGAGCAGACTCGGGCAGGTGGAGGATCTCCCGAAAAGTAATTGGTTGCGGAACTCAAATGTTCGAATTTCCGTCGGATTATTTTTCAAATTTCCGTCTGGAATCTTAGGTAATTGGCTATTTGTTGTTATTTACTATCGTTTTTACGTCATGAAGTCCCGTTTATTTACTATCCTCGCTTCTCTACTTGTCACTTTCCCGTTAGGCGCACTCGCTCAATTCCGGATAATGCCCATGGGTGACTCTATCACTTGGGGCTGGGACGTCGATGTGACGACGAACGGCGGATATCGGCAATACCTGGAAGATTTTTTGCAGTCTGACGGAGTCTTTTTCGACTTTGTCGGTAGTCAGGATGACGGAGATGAGATTGAAGACGGTGACAACGAGGCCTACAACGGTATTAACATGGTCGGGCTACGGTCTGCCATTGTTTCGGGCAACTTGATTGCGGCTCAGGCACCCGATCTCATCCTTCTCAAAATTGGCACCAACGATGTCGTCTATGGGGGGAGAACTAACCAGACCGACCTTCGATTCAATCGGCTCCGACCGCTACTAGACACTATTGAGGCCCAAGCCGGAAGCATTCCAATTGTTGTGAGTGCGATCATGCCCTGTGGGTCGGGAATAGATACCAATACGTTTGTTCCAGGTGATCAGGCAGCTTGTAATAGTCGAGTTGCCGCGTTCAATGCGACGCTATACGCAGAGATTGCCAGCCGGAACGCAGCGGGTAAGCCATATTACTGGGTCAACAATGACGGATGGCTTGAGTCCTACATTATTTCAGAGGGTGGTCATCCGAATGAAAGTGGCCACTATTTTCTAGCCACGAAATGGAAGGCTGTGCTCGATACCTATAATCTGCTACCTGCCCCATCGCCTCCAGGACTGCTTCATGACTTTAACGACGATCTGATCTTGGACTTCGCATGGAGAAACCGAAACACTGGTGCCATTGTCATTGATGAACTTGGGGCTCTGGGAAACGCCGCTTCGACAAGAACGCTTCCTCAATCGATCGGGCTACCATGGCAGTTTCATGCTGGCGACTTCAACCGCGATGGCGACACTGATTTCCTCTGGAGAAATCCAGTCACTGGCTCGATGTGGATCCAATACATGGACGACGGTATTCCCATCGGAGGAAAGGCTCTCGCGATCAATATCGCGACTCCTTGGGAGCTCGACGTCGATGACTTTAACCTCGACGGCCATCCTGACCTTCTCTGGCGAAATTCGAACAGCGGCACTGTCTGGGTGCAGTATCTCAACAATGGAAACCTTGTCGGGGCGCGTCTGTTCCCGATCAATGTCGGCCAGCCGTGGAGGCTTCATACTGCTGATGTTAACAGAGACCGTCAACCAGATGCTGTCTGGAGAAATACAAACACCGGAGTCACTTGGGTGCAGTATCTGACAGCGGCAGGTGCGCCAAGCGGAGGAAAGGTCTTTTCAGTGAGTGTGGGTCAGCCTTGGCAAGCCCGAGTGCTTGACCATACCGGCGATGGCCATCCTGATATCGTCTATCGGAATTTTGTGACTGGCGCAGTGTGGTTTCAGGTGTTGGTAAATGGAAATCAAACCAACAGTCTCACTAGTTCGATCGTCCGTAATGGACCTGTCTGGGATCTTTTAAAGGCGGAGTAGGATAGCAATGCAGTCCTAAGGGACTTCGCACCAAACGCGAAGCTAGGACAATATTGAGGATATCCGGCTCGACGCTTCGCGTTGGGTTCGTTACAAGATTCTTGTACTATTATACACTACAACGGCGGCTCAGTGACGCATGGTATTTGCCGTGAGCCTCTAACTTTCGAACATGAAACCACGACTGACTCTACCGAAACTGCTTCGCTTCACCGCACTGGGAATGTGGTCGCTATCTTTCTTAAGCGCGGCGTCAGCTGATGTGATTGTTTTGGAGAATGGGAATCGAATCGAAGCGATGTCTCATGAAGATCGTGGAAAAGACGGAATCGCAGTGGAGGTTTCGAACACGGAAGGAGAATCCAGTGAGATTGATATCGCTCGGGATCTCATTGATCGCGTCATCGAATTACCGCCACAGGTCTATCGAAATCATCGCTCAGGTGGTGCCTTTAAAGACCTGCAGGAAGCGTCCGAAGTTGTGGCCGAGGCGTGTGTGTTAGTTAGACGGCCTGGTGGCTTAGGTTCGGGTTTCGTTATCGACCCTTCTGGCCACATCGTGACCAATGCTCACGTTATTGAAGGATCTGTACAGATTGAGATTACCGTCTTCCGTCGGAAAGACAAAAGCCTCCGTCGGGAAGTTTACAAGAATGTCAAAATTCTAGCAGTCAATCGTCAGGATGATCTCGCGCTGTTGAAAGTCGAGCCCGATGATGTCGATTATGAGTTTGTTCACGTGCCGATGGGGGAGTCTTTAGTATTGGAGGCAGGGGATGAGATCTTTGCCATCGGCAATCCGATGGGACTAGAACGTTCGGTTAGCAAAGGAATCGTGAGCGTTCCCTCCCGATACTTAGAAGGCGCAGGACTCTTTCTCCAACACACCGCTGCTATCAGTCCTGGGAACTCTGGTGGCCCGCTGTTTAATTCCCGCGGCGAAGTCATCGGGGTCAACTCTAGGAAGGTCGCTGCCGCTGCCGCAGAGGGCTTGGGCTTTTCGATTCCTGCCACCCTCGTGAAGCTATTTCTCGATCATCGCGATGCGTATGCATTCGATCCGAGTCAGCAAAATGGCGGATTTATCTATCCTCCACCACCGACCGATCGCGCGGACAGCGCGAAGGCGTCACCTAGAAAGTCCAAAGCGGCTTCTTCTAAAAAGGAAAGGCCTGCGGTCAAGTAGACCTGCTAAAATCAACGACTCATGTTCCTCAAGCTTCAACATTCCGCCACGAGAGTAACCGCTGCGCTTTTTGCTAGTACGGGTCTCTTTGTCACCAGCGCATTTGGGCAGAATGCTCCCGACCCTGGGCTTTATCTTCCGGGAGAAACTAGTGTGGTGATGACCGTCCGCGACTTATCGGTATTTGCTGACTTGGAGGAAGATCATCCGGTTCGTTCCTTTCTCGCTCATCCCGGTGTCCGCCACATCTTCGGAGAGTTTCTCGATGACGCAGAAGGAATGCTTGATGAAGAGACTTCTAAAGACCTAGGAATTGATGAAGAAGAGCTCGCGAGACTGTTTCCGGGTCTGTTCATGGTCGGTGCCTATTTCGACATCTCAGCTTTAATGAACCCTCCAGCTGTCGATGGCAATGGTGATCAGACCGAAGCTCGTATGGGTCTGAATATCAATTTGGAAGAGGCTCTCGGGGGCGTCGCGATTCTCGATACCACTGCGACGGATGAGCGGATTTTCGAACTCATGGAAAACCTCGGCAACCATGTTGCTGAAAATTCCGATGATCTAGAAGAGGCTCGTACAATTCGTGATGAATTGGACGGGAAAAAAATCATCCGAACGGAAATGAAGCCAGTTGATGGCGATTGGCAGACAATCACTGGCTGTCTGTTGGACGGTAAACTGGTAGTCAATTTTACCCCGAACGAGAACTACTACCGAGATGTGCTACGACGTGTAGAGGGTGGTGGAAAAGAAAGTGGGTCGATGGCGAATGAGACAGGATATCTCGATGCCAGAGACCGCCTTACTGAGTCTGATTTCTTCGTCTTTGCACCACTCACTGGGATGATGGCGGCAATTGAAGAAGCGCTCCGCGATGCCTACGAAAAAATGGGTGAGCAGGCGCAGGCAGGCGGTGGAATGAATCCTGCGATGATGATTCCGATCGACAACATCGTAAATGTCATCGGGTTCAAAGACTTCAGACGGATGACTCTTGCAGGTAAACTTCAACCCGATGGAATTGAGTTTGTTCAGGAGATCGCTTTCAATGAACGTTCCGGAATGATCTCCAACATGATAAACTATGGAGACGGCGGCATTGAACTTCCGGATGTCGACTCCGCGGGACTGAAGTCGTTTAGTGTATCGAGTTTTAACCTGGGTAAGATGGTCAATACGATGATCAAGGCTACCCATCAGATCTCTCCCATGGTAGGTGGGATGGTAGATATGCAACTCGCACAGCTCGAAAATCAGGGGCTTAAATTGAGGACAGGAATTTTACCTGCGATTGGTGATGAGCTGATCTCCATGGAAATGTACGCGAACCCGGACCCGCCTGAAGATCAACTTCCAAGCCAAGTATTTATGGTGAAGGCCGAAGATCCTACGGGAATGGAGGCGGCTCTTGAGGAAATGAAAGGCTACATGTCGACAATGACTGGCGCGGAGGACTCGGAGCCACGGGAGTTCATGGGCGTCACCGTCAACGAACTCTCGGGAATTGGTGAGGCTCTCGGTCAAATGTTCCCAACAGTTGATGATCCGTCGACCGCCTATTCATTCGTTGACGATTATCTAGTGATCACGCTCGGAGAGCCCGATATGATGAATCACTTAATTGCCAGCCTGAAGAAAAAAGGAAACGATTTGGAGAGCTTTGAGGTGGTAGGAGAGAGCTGGCGTCGATGGGATGATGCGAATCTCGTTTCTTTTACTTATCAGGATATCGCTACACTGATGCGAACGTTCATCTACGGCTCCGAGGACGGCCTAGAAGTTCAAGCCGAGATTGATGGTGACGATGTTGCACTCGATCGGGTCGGGGAAGGGATCGATGACATGCCATCTCTGGAGGATATGAATTACTATCTGATTGATAAAACGTATCAGACTGAAGAGGCATTGGTTTCCCGTGGCTTTTTTGGGCGCAAGCCTGAGTAGTTATCGACGAAAGAATTAGTATTTCAAAGCAACGGAATTCCTGACATGAACGCACAGATGCATAGCGCAGGAGTGATGTTGCGCAGGTGGGCTCGCATGACCACGGTGGTCGCTGTAGCCGGCCTCGGGTGGACTTCAGTTTCGGTTGCTGAAAGCCGAATCTTGTTGGACGCGCCACTCGTCCAGAAGATGCACTGGGATTTGCGAGCGCCTGTCGTCGCAGATCTCGACGGTGACGGACGTCCGGATTTGGCGGTTCTCAACAACAACGAGTCCCGTGTTGACCTTCTTCTACAGCGCACCCCTGCGGAGCTGGAGAAGGCGGCCAAGGAGCGGGTTTCGAGTGGATTCTGGGATCCGATCGTTGATACGGCTCCGTTCCTCAAGGAACACGTGTTAATCGGAGACCGCCTCTATAGTTTGGCTGTCGCTGACTTTGATGGAGATGATCTTCCCGATCTCATCTTCACGGGGCAACGCGACCCAATCAGTGTCAGATTCGGAGATGAGGAGATGACTTGGGAAGAAGGCTGGGTCTACGATCAAAGTAAACCGAATTCAGCTGCGTCCTGCTTGGCGACCGCCGATGTAGATGATGACGGTAACATTGATATTGCCGTGTTATCTGAGGGTGAGTTTTTGCTGTTCCGCGGTGGTGGTGGTCGGAGTATCCCGAAGCCAGAAATTTATCGAGTCAGTAGCGACGGAGCGCGAGGGCTCCGGCTAGAAGATCTGAATAGCGACGGTCGGTTGGACGCTTTCTATCTACAGCCAGGAATGGAGCGTTCCCGAGTGGTTCGTTTTGGCCAGGATGGCGGAACCTTTGGGGCTGAAGTCGAATTGCCGGGGCGACTCGGTTCAGATGACTGGGAAAGTGTTCAGGGCGGTGCGGGTAATGTTAATATCGCCACCGTTAAACCGACGTTTTCAGAGATTAACATCAGTTCCCTTGAGCGGGCTGGCGTCGCCGGGGCAGCCAACGAAACACTTCAAGCAAACAACTATCCCGTGCCCAGATCGGGGACGGCTCCAGCGATTCCTGCCGCAGGTGACTTCAATGGTGATGGGGTCGCCGATGTTGCCATGGCGGATCCAGCAGGAGCACGGATCTTAATTTGGTTTGGCAATGATGACTTCACCTATGAGCGGCCGTTAGAATTTCCGGCTCTGGCAAACGCCACATCACTTGCCACCGTTCGCACTGGTGGCGAACGAGATTCTCTGCTGATCTGTAGTCTGGACGAAGGCTTCGCAGGAATAGCCAGTATCGACGATCGAGGGCGCCTTTCATTTCCGGAGCCAATCGCGATCGAAAGTGAGCCGCTGGTGGCAACCGCAGCAAATCTCGATGGCGACCCCGAAGACGAAATCATCATTGCTGCCAAGGATGGTCTTCGATTGGAAGCAGTTATCGTAGATCGGGCTTCCGAAAATGACCCATGGGAGGTGACTAAGAAAATTAAAGTTGGATCGATCAAAAGAAATCCGGAGCACATTATTGCTGCGGACTTCAATGCTGACGGTCGAGGCGATGTGATGATTCTGGTGCCCCGAGAGGCTGCCCACATTCTATTGGCGGATGGCCTAGGATCGCTAAAGATTGCCGGAGAGGAGTCCCCGATCCGGATTGGCCAATTCACTGACCTAACACCAGCGGAGGTCGGATTGGGGGACATGGACGGAGATGGTCGCTCTGAGATTTTGATCGCGAAATCGGGTTTTGTTCGGGCCTTTAGCATCTCGGATGAGGGTGAGGTAACGGTCGTTGATCAAGGCAATGCCCGCCAAGGTGGTGACAATGTCAAAGGACCTGTGGTCGTCGCTGGTATGGCTGACGGAGACCCGACTCGGCTGCTTTTTTATGACCCAGGCAATGAGGCGATTCAGGTGCTTGAACGCTCTGAAGACGACGCTTTTCGCTACGCTCGGTCACTGGAAACCGGTGAGATTGCCGTGACAAGTTCGGTTCTCCTACCGCCCCGAGATGGTGCTCAGCAAATGTTGGTTTTTGGCAGAGATCGCTTCTGGGTGTTGCCATTGGCCGGCCAAACGTGGGAGGCTTCTAAGGGCGTCACGTTCCGCTCGAATGTAGAGGGAATTCGGTTTCACCATCTGACCACTGGGGATCTTAATGGCGATGGCCAAGATGAAATCGTGGCGGTTGATGGACTGAAGAATGTGCTTCAGATCATTGCTCAAGGTGAGGATGGCTGGGAAAGTTCAATGCACTTTAAAGTCTTTGAGAAGAGTCCGTTCTCACAGCCCAAGTCGAAAGGTGGGCCGCAGAATCAGCCTCATTCCGTGATTGTTCAGGATTTCAATGGTGATGGGCGCAACGACGTTCTTACCCTCTGCCACGATCGACTTCTCCTGTATCCAGGGCGGGTTGAAGACAAGAAATAGAGTGGGCGATTAGACCGCCTGAGGCGTTCGACTTGCGAGTATCCTCACTCGGTCGCCTTCGCGACTTCGGCAGCTTCCTTCATCGGTTCGACCTAAGCTAAATACTACGACTTGGGGGAGTGATTACGTCAGTTGCGATACGCGGCAAATAATTCTTCAAAGTCGTTGCTTCGTTCTAAACCCGACATAATCTATCGGGAATTAGGTATTTAATGAGTTCTTCTACCACCACGATCGACCCAGCCGGCGTCGCAGAATTGTCTCGGTCTCTTGAGGGCCAGTCAGCTCGTGGGCGGGTTGAATGGGCGGCCCGCAATTATTCAGGGAAGATCGTTTTGTCATCGAGCTTTGGAGCTCAGGCGGCGGTCAGTCTTCATTTGGTGAACTCAGTTGCCCCAGAGATTCCAGTCGTCCTGATCGATACGGGATATCTTTTTCCAGAGACTTACCAATTTGTCGATCAACTCACTGAGCGGCTCGATCTTGACCTTCGGATCTTTAGAAATGATCAGAGTCCAGCCTGGCAAGAGGCCCGCCACGGAAAGCTTTGGGAGCAAGGTCTTGAGGGTATTGAGCGCTACAACCAGATGAACAAGGTCGAGCCAATGGCCAAAGCAATGAACGATCTGAATCCTAGCGTCTGGATTGCTGGGTTACGCCGTCAGCAGTCATCATCACGTGCCTCTCTTCCAGCTCTTGTCCAGCAGTCAGGACGATTGAAACTTCATCCCTTAATCGATTGGACTGACAGAGACGTTTTCGACTATCTCAAGAAACACGATCTCCCCTACCATCCGCTCTGGAACGATGGATATGTTTCGATCGGGGATTGGCATACCTCTCGGAAGTTGACTGATGGAATGAGTGCTGAGGACACGCGCTTCTTTGGATTGAAGCGGGAGTGTGGCCTTCATGAAGATGTTGACTATGTGATCTAGAGGATTGACTCCTCTCGCCCTTAAATTTTAATCGCAGCAGCGAAATACTAAACCAAGCCGATGCAATCCTACCGCGTCAACCATCTCGAGCAGCTGGAGTCAGAAGCGATTTACATCCTTCGTGAGACAGCCGCACAATTTGAAAATCCGGCCCTTCTTTTTTCAGGAGGTAAAGATTCGATCGTTATGGCCCATTTGGCCTATAAGGCTTTCTGGCCTGCCTTGTTGCCCTTTCCTCTCGTCCACGTCGACACTGGGCATAACTTCCCTGAGACGATGAAGTTCCGTGATTCCTATGTGAAAAAGATCGGTGCTCGTCTTATTGTTGGCCTCGTTCAGGACTCGATCGATCAAGGGAAGGTCAAAGAAGAGACTGGCGTCAATGCCAGCCGTAACGCGCTTCAGACCGTGACTCTTCTCGACACCATTGAGGAGAACGAATACGACGCCTGTTTGGGCGGAGGTCGCCGCGATGAGGAAAAGGCTCGTGCGAAAGAGCGCTTCTTTTCGCACCGCGATGACTTCGGTCAGTGGGATCCTAAGAACCAGCGTCCCGAACTCTGGAATATCTTCAATGCCCGAAAAGAGATTGGCGAGCACTTCCGCGTGTTCCCTTTGTCCAATTGGACGGAGATGGACATCTGGCAGTATATCAAAGCAGAGGAGATCGACTTGCCATCACTCTATTTCGCCCATGAGCGCGAGGTCGTGGAACGCAATGGTTCGCTTCTCGGGGTATCGGACATTGTCGTCCCTCAGGATGGCGAGAAGGTCTCGACCCGCCAAGTTCGATTCAGAACGATCGGTGATATGACCTGCACGGGTGCTGTCGAATCGGACGCATCTGACCTTGACGGAATTATTCAAGAAGTGGCTTCTGCGCGCGAAACAGAGCGTGGAACTCGGGCTGATGACCGTCGTTCAGAGACTGCGATGGAAGACCGGAAGAAGGAAGGCTATTTCTAAGCCGATTCGCCACACACACTAATTTATTCAATTTTAATTTTCCAAATCTTCTCCTCCAAATGAGCACCGAAGAAGAATATCAGACCTCTGAGGGTTACCTCAATATGGATCTGCTTCGTTTCACCACCGCCGGATCTGTAGATGATGGCAAGTCGACCCTCATCGGGCGTCTCTTGTATGATTCCAAGAACACCTTTGACGACCAGATGGCTGCGGTCGAAGCCTCAAGCGAAAAGCGGGGAGACGAGAAAGTCGATCTCGCGATGCTCACTGACGGCCTGCGTGCTGAGCGCGAGCAAGGTATCACCATCGATGTTGCCTACCGATATTTTGCGACTCCGAAACGGAAGTTCATCATCGCTGATACCCCAGGTCATATTCAATACACTCGGAACATGGTTACGGGTGCTTCGACGGCGGACTTGGCAATTATCCTGATCGATGCCCGCCACGGCCTAGTTGAGCAGACGGCTCGTCACTCATTCATTGCGAACTTACTGAGGATCCAACACGTCGTTCTCGCTGTGAATAAGATGGATCTCGTCGACTACGATGAGGAGGTCTACGACAAGATCGTTTCTGACTACAAAGCGTTCGCTTCACGGCTCCAAAATATCGTCGATATGACATTTATCCCGATGAGTGCCCTTAACGGGGACAACGTCGTGGATAAGTCCGAGAACATGCCTTGGTATCAGGGCCCGTCTCTCCTCTACCATCTGGAGAATGTCTATGTCGGTTCGACGGAGAACCATGTTCAGGCTCGATTCCCTGTGCAGTGGGTTGTGCGTCCGCAGTCCGAGGAATATCCGGACTATCGCGCCTATGGTGGGCGAGTCGCAGGCGGAGTTTTCAAGCCGGGAGATGACGTGCAGATCCTGCCCTCTGGTTTTTCTTCCAAGATCGACAAGGTGATGTCGGCAGGAAAGGAGCTGGAAGAAGTCTACAGCCCTCTCTCTGCATCGATCACTCTGACCGACGATATCGATATCAGTCGGGGTGACATGATCGTGAAATCGAACAGCCCGCCAGAATCAGGTCAGAATATCGAAGCGATGGTATGCTGGTTTTCCGAGAAGAAATTGGTTCCTCGCGGAAAATACTACCTCCGCCATACAACTAAAGAGGTGAAGGCGATGGTTAGCGAAGTGACCTACAAGGTCGACATCAACACTCTCCATAAAGTCGAGGACGACTTGGAGTTGGGTTTAAATGATATCGGTCGGATTGCACTGCGAACCTCAGCTCCGATTTTTTATGATGCCTATCGTCGTAACCGTATCACCGGTAGCTTTGTTCTGATCGACACAACGACCAATGAGACGGTTGCTGCAGGAATGATCATCTAGGGAAGGTCTGATCAATCCAGCCATTCGCCGCAAAGGTGGGAATTGAAGTCAGGTCTGGCAGCGCTGCGTGCTGAACGAAAATTGAGCCCTTCGAGTTACAGTCCGGACTACGCCTAGCTTTGCTGCCCGTTGGTTGTGGATGTTAATCCACGCTCGCGCCGTGCTAGGCGAAATCTGGACGGCAATGGTAGATCGCCTAATTAATCAGACCTTCCCTAGCAGTGTGTTGAAAAAGGCGGTGGCTCGTCGCGGAGCCTCATGTGATCGAGGGTTAGGCGCGAGGATCAAGTGGATGAACATCCATGC
>ENA-ORXR01000103-ORXR01000103.1-marine-metagenome-genome-assembly--contig:-NODE-103-length-130353-cov-9.619462_pt1 | contig 130353 bp, 122 predicted proteins | sample MGYA00237866_ERZ511479 | MGnify/ENA metagenome assembly ERZ511479 | reverse complement strand
GAGATCCGTTACCTGAGCCCGGCGCAACCAGGTGAACTTGCCAAGGGTTCGTATATCAGCGTACCGGGCGACGATATCACGGCGATTCCGGACTTGCATTTACCTATCGTGGAATCGATCGACGAGCTTCGTGTCAACGGTGCAGTGGACGGTCGTTTGAGCGCAGACAGTCTGATCGAATGGCAAGCACCAAGGGTGGCAGATGCCATGGTGAGACTGACGTTTCACACTCACGGAGACGATAACCAGGGAGACGACATCTTGGTAGACGGCAACGAGAATGACAGTAGCGAAAGTGGCAGTAGCGAGAGTGACAGTAGCGAGAGTGACGACGATAGCGAGCGAGACGAAACCGCGAACGCGGTTCTAGTCGATTGCGCTGTCGCCGACAAGGGCTCCTTCGAGCTGCCAGCTGACGTTAGCGCCCTCATGACCGAGACACGATTCCCGTTGTCCTCACTCCGGATGACGCGTGAGCGTTACTCGGTCGAGCGGCTTGGCGAGTTGTTGATCATGATGCGTGCTCGGGCGATAGGCTCGCTGTAGGCGATTGCCTACCGAGGCCGCTCAGCCGAAGGCAGCAATGCAAGCGGCCATGATCAGCCCCGGAAACACGCCGAGCACCAGCATGGCGAGACCGTTGGCCGCGAGTCCGGCGGATACATCGCCGGCCGTCTCGATCTCGGGGGCGTCGTCGACCGGTTCGTCGAAGAAAGCCAGCTTGACCACGCGCAGGTAGTAGAAGGCACCGACAACGGACATGAACACACCGACGATGGCAAGCCACGCGTAACCCGCACCGATCGCGGATTGCAACACGACGAGCTTGGCATAGAAGCCGACCAGCGGCGGCACACCGGCGAGCGAGATCATGGCGAGCAGCATGACCACGGCAAGCAGTGTGTTGCGACGCGCAAGGCCGGCAAGGTCATCCAGGGTCACCGCTTCGTGACCGCCACGCGATAGCGCGAGCAGCACGCCGAAGGCCGCGAGCGTGGTGAACGCGTAGGTGATCGCGTAGAACATCGAGGCGCTGTAGCCATCGGGCCCGGCGCCGACGATACCCATCAAGAGAAAGCCGACATGACTGATCGTCGAGTAGGCCAGCATGCGCTTGATGTTGGTCTGGGCAATGGCGACAAGGTTGCCGACGACCATTGACAGCGCAGAGAGGATCGCGAGCATCTGCTGCCAGTCGTTGTTCAGTACCTCGAGCCCGTCGACAAGTAACCGGATGAGCATGGCGAACGCGGCGAGCTTCGGCGCGGTCGATATGAACATCGCGACGGATGTCGGTGCGCCTTCGTAGACGTCCGGCACCCACATGTGAAACGGCACGGCGCCCAGCTTGAAGGCAATGCCGACAATGATGAAGACCAGCCCGAAGCGCGCGCCGATGGTGCGTGGGTCGGTACCGTTGGTGAGCGCCGTGGCATTGCCGATGGCGCCAGGATCTCGACCAAAGTCGCTCGCGGCCAGTACGTCGCGAATGGTGCCGAGGTCGAGCGAGCCCGTCGCCCCGTAAATCATCGACATGCCATAGAGCAGCATGCCGGAGGCCAGTGCGCCGAGCACGAAGTACTTCATGGCAGCCTCTGATGCCTGCCCGTCGTCACGCAACAGGGCCACCATTGCGTACTGCGAAAGCGCCAGCAATTCCAGCCCGAGGTAGACCGTCAGCATGTTCTGCGCTGACACCATGATCATCATGCCGCCCACCGCGAACAGCGCGAGCACGTAGTACTCGCCACGCGCGATGCGCCGACCGGTCAGGTAGTCGCGCGAGTACAGGAAGACGCCGATTCCGACAACGAGAATCCAGTTCTTCAGAGTCACGCTCATCGCGTCGAATTCGTAGGCACCGTTGAAGGCGGTTGCCGCCTCGCTGCCGATCTGGGCGAACGACAGCAACAGGGTCACGATCAACGTCACCTGTGACAGCCAGTAGACGATCTGACGTTCAGCATCGACGAACAGCCCGACAACGAGAACGGCGCAGGTCGCCGTCAACAGGAAAATCTCGGGACTCGCCAGCGCGATGTTGTCCATGCTTGCGGTCCTAGTACTTTGACTGAGATAGGTGCTGCACGAGATTCTCGACCGACGCATGCATAACGGCGCCGAGCAGGTTCGGCCAGACGCCCAGCAAGAGGACGAAAGCAGCCAGGATGCCGAGCATCCAGAACTCTCGTCTGTCGATGTCCATCAAGGCCTCGACCTGTTCATTGGCGACCGGGCCGAGGATGACGCGCTTGATCATCCACAATGTGTAGGCCGCACCGAGTATCAAGGTCAGCGCCGCGAGAAACGCGATCCAGAAGTTTGCCCGGAAGCTGGCGAGAATCACCATGAACTCGCCGACGAACCCGGACGTGCCCGGCAAGCCGGCATTCGCCAACGCGAAGAAGATCATGAAGGCTCCGAACAGCGGCATCTTGTTGATGACGCCACCGTAGGCGGCGATCTCGCGACTGTGCACCCGGTCGTACATGACACCGATGCACAGGAACATCGCCGCCGAGATGAAACCGTGGCTGACCATCTGCACGATCGCCCCTTCGAGCCCGAGCGCGGTGCCGGCAGCATCATCGTTAGAGATGAGCGTGAACGCGATGAAGATGCCGAGCGTGACGAAGCCCATGTGCGAAATGGACGAGTAGGCCACGAGCTTCTTCATGTCACGCTGCACCAACGCGACAAAGCCGATGTAGACGATCGCGATCAGCGATATCACGATCATGAAGGTATCCATGCGAGCACTGGCATCCGGCGTGACCGGCAAGCTGAAGCGAAGGAAACCGTAGCCCCCCATCTTCAACATGATGGCTGCCAGTACGGCCGAGCCTGCCGTCGGTGCCTCGACGTGTGCGTCCGGCAACCAGGTATGCACCGGCCACATCGGAATCTTCACCGCGAAGGCCACCAGGAACGCCAGGAAGATCCAGACCTGCGCCGACGCCCCGAGTGGAAGTTCATGCATGGCGAGGATCGAGAACGTTTCGGCCTCACGGCCCATCCAGATCAGCGCAATCAGCATGAAGACCGAACCGAGGAAGGTGTACAGGAAGAACTTGATCGTCGCGTAGACGCGATTCGGCCCACCCCAGATACCGATGATGAGGAACATCGGAATGAGGGTCGCTTCGAAGAAGATGTAGAAGAGGATCGCGTCGAGTGCACTGAAGACGCCGACCATGAGTCCGGTCATGATCTGAAAGGCGCCGAGGTACATGGCCTGACGATCCTTGATGACGTCCCAGGCACTGATCACGACAACGACATTGATCAGCGTCGTCAGCACGATCAGTGGCATGGCGATACCGTCGATGCCAAGGGCATAGTCGATACCGAAGCCCGGCAACCAGCTTGCCTGCTCGGTGAACTGCATCGCCGCGGTATCGCGATCGAACGCGAAGTACAACGGCAGGCTGACCAGGAAGGTCAGTACCGATGTGCCGAGCGCGAGCTGCCGGGCACGCGGATCACCCGAGCTTCCGTTCCGGTTGTTGCCGAGCGCAATGATCAGGAGACCGAGCAGTATCGGCAACCAGATCGTCAGGCTCAGGAGGGGCAGGCTCGAGTCGTTCACGAGTGACGTCCGGATCGGCTTCGGGGCAGGCAGCGCATCAGAGGAAGAGGAACCAGGTGAGCATCACCAGCAGGCCGATGATCATCGCGAACGCGTAGTGGAAAAGCATGCCGCTTTGCAGGCCACGACCCGCCAGGGCGAACTTGCCGACACGCCGCGCGGTGCCATTGACCACGGCACCGTCGATGATGCCGACATCGCCCTTCTGCCAGAGTTGTTGCCCGAGCCCGAGGCTACCGCCGGCAAGATACTTTTGGTTGAAGTCGTCAAACCCATACTTGTTCTCGAGGATGCGGCGCAGGAAACCGAGCTTCCAGTCGAGTGCGGCCGGAATGGACGGTGCCACCAGATAGAACAGCGCCGCCGTGGCGACGCCAGCCAGGGCTATCCAGAGAACCGGCTGAGACAGGGCATGCACCGTAAAGGCGAGCGGACCGTGATAGTCGGCAGCCAGCTTGCCGATGACGTCGTGCCCGTCGGCGACGAACGGAATCGCATCGGCGAAGAAATCGCCGAACACCACCGCGCTGACGGTCAATGCACCGATGATGACCGATGGAATAGCGAGCAGCACGAGCGGCACGGTCACCACCTTCGGCGGTTCATGCAGATGTTTGCGCGTGTGCTCGTCCATGCGCGGCTTGCCGTGGAAGACGAGGAAGAACATGCGGAAGGAGTAGAAGGCTGTGACGAAGACGCCGCTCACGACGGCCCAGTAGGCAATGTGGGCACCCGGTATCGTCGACGCATGGACCGCTTCGATGATCACGTCCTTCGAGAAGAAGCCCGAGAATCCCGGGAAGCCGATCAGTGCCAGTGAGCCGATCAACGACGTCCAGTAGGTGATAGGCAGGTATTTCCTGAGCCCACCCATCTTGCGTATGTCCTGTTCATGATGCATCGCGATGATGACGGAGCCCGCTGCGAGGAACAAAAGCGCCTTGAAGAACGCGTGCGTCATCAGGTGGAAGATCGCCGCCGAGTAGGCCGACACGCCCAGTGCAACCGTCATGTAGCCGAGTTGCGACAAGGTCGAATAGGCGACGACCCGCTTGATATCGTTCTGCACGACACCCACCAGGCCCATGAAGAACGCCGTCAGGGCGCCGATGATCAGGACGAAGGAGAGCGCCGTTTCCGAGAGTTCGAACATCGGCGACATGCGCGCGACCATGAAGATTCCTGCTGTCACCATGGTCGCCGCGTGGATGAGGGCGGATATGGGCGTCGGGCCTTCCATCGAATCCGGTAGCCAGACATGCAGTGGCACCTGTGCCGACTTGCCCATGGCACCGATGAACAGGAGGATGCAGATGACCGTCATCACCTCCCATTCGTAACCGCCAATCAGGTTCATCGTCTGGCCGACGAGCGCGGGAGCGGTCGCGAACGCGTCGGCATAATGCAGGCTGTCGGTATACATGACGATGGCGGCGATTCCGAGCAGGAAGCCGAAATCACCGACGCGATTGACCAGAAAGGCCTTCATGTTCGCGAATATCGCGGATTCACGCGTGTACCAGAAGCCGATCAGCAGGTAGGACACGGTGCCGACCGCCTCCCAGCCGAAGAACAGCTGCAGGAAGTTGTTTGACATCACCAGCATCAGCATCGAGAACGTGAACAGCGAGATGTAGCTGAAGAAACGCTGATAGCCCGGATCGTCGTGCATGTAGCCGATCGTGTAGACATGCACCATCAAGGAGACGAAGGTGACGACCAGCATCATGAGGACAGTCAGCTTGTCGACGAGGAAGCCGATTTCGAAGCGTATGTCGCCAGACACCAGCCAGGTGTAGATCGACTCGTCGAACGGCTCGGCGTCGCCGATGACCACGTGAACGAAGGCATAGCAGGAAAGCAGGAACGCGAATCCAACGCCCGCGATGGTCACGCGGTGAGAGGCGACACGGCCGATGCGCTTGCCGAAGAAGCCGGCAACGATGGCGGCGACGAGCGGTGCCAGCGGGATCAGCGTGTAGAAGAATTTCACGGCGCGGCTATCCCTTGAGCTCGTCGAGGTCGGCGACGTTGATCGTCGAGCGATTCCTGAACAGCACCACCAGGATCGCGAGACCGATGGCAGCTTCGGCAGCAGCCACCGTCAGGATGAAGAACACGAAGATCTGACCCGCGCCGTCGCCGAGGAAATAGGAAAAGGCCACGAAATTCATGTTGACCGACAGGAGCATCAATTCGATCGACATCAAGAGGATGATGACGTTCTTCCGGTTCAGGAAGATGCCGACGACACTCAGGCAGAACAGCAGCGCACCGAGTCCAAGGTAGTGCGACAGCGTGATCATCGCTTGCTCGACTCCATGCTGACTATACGGAGCCGGTCCTCCTTGGTGACCTGAACCTGCTGGCCCGGCTTCTGGTACTTGGTGTCCGGCCGACGACGAAGCGTCAGCGCGATGGCCGCCACGATAGCGACGAGCAGGATGATCGCGGCAATCTCGAACTGGAACAGATACTCACCGTAGAGCAGGCGACCGAGCGCCTCGGTATTACTGGTGTCTGCGCTCGCCCGCGCCGGTGCTGGAAAATTCTCGCTCCGGAAATAGCGTTGGGTGATCAGGAAGACGATCTCGATGAACATGACAACCCCGACCAGTATGCCCATCGGCAGGTACTGCACGAAACCCTCACGGAGCGGGACGACGTTGACATCGAGCATCATCACGACGAACAGGAACAACACCATGACGGCACCGACGTACACGAGTACCAGGGTGATGGCGAGAAATTCCGCTTCGAGCAACATCCAGATCCCGGCGGCCGTGAAGAACGTGAGCACCAGGAACATGGCCGCGTACACCGGGTTGGTCACGGTGATGACACGCATTGCCGCAAACACCATGATGGCGGCAAACAGGTAGAAGATGAACAGTTCGAATGTCACGGCAGATCTGGCTCAGCGGCAAGCGGGCAACGGAAGGCGGTCAGCGGTCAGCGGTACGCGGCATCGAGAGCTCTGTCGGCGGCAATCTCGTCTTCGTAGCGATCGCCGATGGCCAGCAGCTTGTCTTTCGTCATGATCTGTTCGCCGCGGTTCTCGAAATGATACTCGTACAAGCGGGTCTCGACGATCGAGTCGACAGGACAGGCTTCCTCACAGAATCCACAGAAGATGCACTTGAACAGATCGATATCGTAGCGCGTAGTCCGCCGGGTTCCATCGGCGCGCTCCTCTGAATCGATGGTGATTGCAAGCGCCGGACAGACTGCCTCGCAGAGCTTGCAGGCGATGCAGCGCTCCTCACCGTTAGGGTAACGACGCAAGGCATGCAGACCGCGGAAGCGATGCGACTGCGGCGTCTTCTCCTCCGGGTACTGGATGGTGATGTTGCCGCCGATGAAGTACTTTCCTGTCAGGCGCATGCCCTTGAGCATCTCCCAGAGGGTGAAGCTCTTGATGTAATTGCTGATCTGTCCCGTCATATGCTCAATTGTCTCGGCCGCTCGTGTGACTCAGCACGAATGCTCCAGCATGTCCGCTCAGCGAACCTGGTCGAACCAGGGCGATACGTCGAAGTAGATGGCAAATCCGATGACGGCGATCCAGACGATCGTCACCGGAATGAAGACTTTCCAGCCAAGCCGCATGATCTGGTCATAGCGGTAGCGCGGAAAGGTAGCTCGCAACCAGAGGAAGAAGAACAGCACCAGCGCCGTCTTGCCGAGGAACCACCAGATACCGTCGCCGACACCGTCTATCGGCGACAGCCAGCCGCCGAGGAACATGATCGCCATCAGCGCCGAGATCATGATCATGTTGGCGTATTCGGCCAGGAAGAAGGTCGCGAAGGCCGCACCGGAATAGTCGACGTGAAAGCCTGCCACGATCTCGCTTTCGCCCTCAGCCACGTCGAACGGTGCCCGGTTGGTCTCGGCGACACCGGAAATGAAGTAGACGATGGCGAGCGGAAACAGGGGAAAGAGATACCAGTTGAAGAAGCCGCCCGACTGCGCCCTGACGATATCGCCCAGATTGAGGCTGCCCGCCATCATCAGGACGCCGATCAAGGCAAACCCCATGGCAATCTCGTAGGCGACGATCTGCGCGGCAGAGCGCATCGAACCGAGAAACGCGTATTTCGAATTCGACGCCCAGCCCGCGATGATCACGCCATACACGCCAAGCGAGGTCATCGCCAGCACGTAGAGCAGACCGGCATTGACGTCGGCCAGCACCCAGCCATCGGCAAACGGAATGACGGCCCAGGCCGCGAGCGCCGGTGCGAGCGAGAGAATGGGCGCGGTCAGGAACAGGAAGCGCGACGCGTTGGTCGGCACGATCACTTCTTTCAAGAGCAACTTGAAGACGTCGGCAAACGGTTGACCGAGGCCCTTGAAACCGACCCGGTTGGGCCCGACTCGCACTTGCATCGAGCCGATGACTTTGCGCTCCGCAAGCGTCAGATAGGCCACACAGAGAATGAGCGGAACGAGGATCAGGACGATCTTGAACAGTGTGGTGACGGTCAGGATCAGTGCATCGAGCATCACAGCGTCGCACCGGCATCGAGCCGGGCTTCGTCTCCCGACGCCCGCACCACATCGATCGGACCGAACAGATCGCCCAGCGCTCGTGTTTCCGGAAGGCCGCCCGGCACCCAGATGCACGTCGCAGGCACGCCGACGTCGCGCAAGGCGGGCAGCGTTACCCACGCAGCCCCCCCGGCCGCCCCCTTAGCCGCACCGTCGCCCGCCCCCACGGCACTCTCCTGCGACAACGCCACATGATCGCCGTCGGCAAGACCCAGCCGCTCCCAGTCAGCAGCACCGAGCACCGCAAACGCCTGCTTTCCATCATGCGACTTCTGCAAGGGCTGCGACCGGCGGACCAGCGGATCGACCGCATGTATCGGTACTTCGCCAGTGCGCTGCAAGCGCAGACCCCGGGCCGGCGGCTTGCGCGCGTCGCTGTCGCGCACAGTGGCTTCGGGAGGCGCCGTACGGCAAGCGCTGGTGTTGTCGAGTTGCACATCGGTGCACTGGGCTTGCAATTCCCGGGCGACCGCTTCGGGGCTGTCGAAATCGAAACCCGAAAGGTCCAACGACTCGGCGAGAACCCGGAATACTTTCCATGCGGGACGCGCCTCACCTGGCGGAGACGTCATTCCTCGGGCACTCTGCCAGACACCACTGGCATTGACATAGGTGCCGAAGGTTTCGGTGAAGGCGGCGACCGGCAAGACGACATCAGCGTGTGCACGCAGGCTGTCGCAAAGAAACGCACTCAGACTGACGACGCCTTTCGCGGCCGCGAGCGCGGCGACTGCGCGAGACGGGTTGGCGGCGTCGAATTCGAGTTCGACGCCAACCAGCAGATAGCGTTCGCGCGGCTCTGCCAGCATGGCCGCCGCATCGAGCCCTGCATCTTCGATGGATTGCCCACCCGGTCCACGATGCGGCAGCACACCTGCAAGCCAGGCACCCGCCGTATTGGCCCGTTCAGGAAGCATCGCGAAGGTCGCACCGGTTGCTGCCGCCAGGCGCCCGGCCACGAACTGCAATCGCGCATAGGCGGGGTGCGAGACCGCCAGGTTGCCGAGGATGACGGCCGTGCGATCGCCCGTCTGCAATGCGCTCGCGATGCGCTCATGCCGCTCATCACTCTCCGCTGCATCGTCTGAGTCGGACAGGCCGGCGAGATCGGCACCTGCCGCCCGCGCGATTGCGACGAGCTCGCCGACGAGCCGATCGGTACGCGTTATCAAGAACTCGGCAGCATCGAAGTGCAACGGAAAATGACGCGGATTGAGAAAGCTGATCTGCGCGCCTCGCAGCGCCGCCTTGCGGAGCCGAAGCGCAGCTATCGGTTGATCCTTGCGAATGTTCGATCCGATCAGTAACGCCGCCTCGAGTGTTTCGAGGGCAGCGACATCCATGCCCAGCCAGGGCATGACGGGCGCTGCCTGTTCGGCCGAGAAATCGCTTTGGCCGAGACGATGGTCAATATGTGGCGAGCCCAGTGCGCGGCCGAGCTTCTGAGCAAGGTACAACTCCTCGAGCGTTGCCGAGGCCGAGGCAAGAACGCCAAGGTTGCCCCCCTCACCTGCCGCGTTGTCCGCCAGTACTTCCCTGGCGGCGCGCAGTGCCGTGGGCCAGTCGGTCGGCTGCAATTCACCGTTCCGTCGGACCAGTGGTGTCGTGACCCGATCGGCACTTGCGAGGCCGGCATAGCTGAAGCGATCGCGATCCGAGATCCAGACTTCATTGATCGATTCGTTCTCTCTCGGTACCACGCGATTGACGGTGGCACCATCGAGATGCACCGCGATATTCGAACCGACCGAATCGTGCGGTGCGATGGACGGTTGCTGTCGCAACTCCCAGGCGCGGGCGCTGTAACGCGACGGCCGTTCGGTCAGCGCACCTACCGGGCAGATATCAATGACATTGCCGGACAGTTCGGAGACCACCGTCTTGGCGATATACGTGCCGATGCGAGAATTCTCGCCGCGTCCGGTCATGCCGAGTTCGCGAACACCGGCGATTTCCTCACCGAAGCGCACACAGCGCGTGCAATGGATGCAGCGCGTCATCGCGGTCGAGATGAGAGGGCCGATGTACCTGTCGAAGACGACGCGCTTGCCTTCGGTGTACTGCGATGCGCCGCTGCCATAGCCCATCGCCACATCCTGCAATTCGCACTGCCCGCCCTGATCGCAGATGGGACAGTCGAGCGGATGATTGATGAGCAGGAATTCCATCGTGCCCTTCTGCGCCTCGCGCGCAAGCTTCGAGCGGGTGTGCACGACCATGTCCGGCATGACTGGCGTCGCACAGGCCGGCAGGGGCTTCGGAGCCTTTTCCACCTCGACCAGACACATGCGGCAATTCGCCGCCACCGAGAGCTTCTTGTGGTAGCAGAATCGCGGTACATCGATGCCTGCAGCATCAGTGACCTCGATGAGCATCTGACCCTTCCTGGCCGTCAGCGTCTTGCCGTCGACGGTGAGATTGAGCGTGTCGTCACTCATGTCAGGCAGCGCTCTCCTGCAACCGGCTTTCAGCGGACGTCATTTCGGCACCGAGGGTGTCACCGACCAGGCTGCGCCCGTGTGCCACGTAGTACTCGAATTCATGCCGGTAGTGCTTGACGAAACTCTGCACCGGCATGGCAGCGGCATCGCCGAGCGCGCAGATCGTGCGGCCGGCGATCTTGCCGGCGACGTCCTCGAGCTTGTCGATGTCTTCCGGCATGCCCTTGCCTTCGACGATACGCGTCAACATGCGATACAGCCAGCCGGTCCCTTCGCGGCAGGGTGTGCACTGCCCGCAAGACTCCGACCAGTAGAAGCGCGAGATACGCCGCAGCGTCTGCACCATGTCCGTCGTCTCGTTCATGACGATGACCGCGCCGGAACCCAGCATGGAACCTGCACCCTTGCCGATCGAGTCGTAGTCCATGTCGATCTTCATCATGATGTCGCCCGGCACCACCGGCACGGAAGAACCGCCCGGAATGACCGCCTTGAGCGGTATATCGGCACGCATGCCACCGGCCAGCTCGAGTAGTGTCGCGAAGGGTGTGCCGAGGTTGATCTCGAAGTTTCCGGGCTTCGCGACGTGACCTGATACCGAAAAACATTTTTGCCCGCCGGCACTTTCGATGCCCATATCCTTGAACCACTCGGCGCCGTGCCGAACGATGGCCGGGACTGACGCGACCGATTCCGTATTGTTGATTGTCGTCGGCCGGCCATACAGACCGTAGCCTGCCGGAAAAGGCGGCTTGAAACGCGGCTGGCCCTTCTTCCCTTCGAGACTTTCGAGGAGTGCTGTTTCCTCACCACAGATGTACGCCCCCGCCCCGAGCGTGCCGACGATATCGATGTCGATGCCCTTGCCGCGAATGTCGTTGCCGACCCAGCCATGCTCACGACCATCCTCGAGTGCTTGCATGAAATGCCGGTACACCTCGTCCATGAACTCGCCGCGCATGTAGTTGTAGCCGACACTCGCGCGTATCGCGTAGCAACCGATCAACATGCCTTCGACAAGCGCATGCGGATTGAAGCGAATGATGTCGCGGTCCTTGCAGGTACCCGGCTCCGACTCGTCCGAATTGACGACGAAGTAGCTCTGGCCCCCGGCCTTCGGCATGAAGCTCCACTTCAGGCCGGTCGGAAAGCCTGCGCCGCCGCGTCCGCGCAGGCCCGAGTCCTTGATGATCTGCACGACGTCGTCTGGTTCGAGACCCTCATCCAGAATCTTTTGCCAAGCCTGGTAGCCACCGACGTCGAGATAAGTCTGATAGCTCCACGGTTCGTCGTAGCCGAGTGTCGTGTAGCACACCTGGTTCATCGGCGCGCCACCTGCCACAGGCTCACGGCCGAACTCGCTCTTGAGCGCAAGATAGCGTGTGCGTGCGTCGCTCATCGATCCCGCCTCATTCCAGTGCGTCGAGGATGCTGTCGACCTTGTCGATCGTCAGATCCGTGTGATAGACATGATTGACCTGCATCATCGGTCCGCCGGCGCAGGCCGCCAGACACTCTTCCTCGACCTTCAGATAAATGCGTCCGTCGTCTGTCGATTCGCCGAGCCGGATGCCGAACTTCTTCTCGACATGATCGACGATCGTGTCGGAACCCATCAGCATGCAGCTGATGTTGGTGCAGATGGCTACGCAATGACGGCCCACCTCCCGGGTCTCGAACATCGAGTAGAAGCTCGCGACTTCATAGACCGCTATCGGTGCCATCGCGAGCTTGGCGGCGACAGCGTCCATCAGTTCGGTCGACAACCAGCCCTGATTCTGATGCTGCGCGATGGACAACGCGCCGAGCACCGCACTCTGCTTCTGATCATCAGGGAAGCGCGACATCCACGATTCGATCTCCTCGATCGAATGGGCGTTCAGGACCCTTGCCGGATCGGGCAACACGACATCGGAGGCGACTGCGCTCATCGATCGATCTCCCCGAAAACGATGTCCTGAGTACCGATGATGGCGACCACATCAGAAAGCATGTGGCCACGAATCATCTCGTCGAAGGCCGCGAGGTGGGCGAACCCCGCCGCCCTGATCTTGACTCGATAAGGCTTGTTTGCCCCGTCGGAAACAAGATAGCAACCGAACTCGCCCTTCGGATGCTCGACCGCGGCATAGGCCTCGCCCTCGGGCAACGAGAACCCCTCGGTAAAGAGCTTGAAGTGATGGATCTGGCTTTCCATGTCGCCTTTCATGTCCGAACGCTTCGGCGGCGTGATCTTGTGATCGTCCGCGATCACGGGGCCCTTGTTGGCTTTCAACCACGCCACACACTGCTCTATGATGCGATTCGACTGTCGCATTTCCTCGACCCGGACGAGATAGCGGTCATAGCTGTCGCCATTGGTGCCGATCGGGATGTCGAAGTCGACGCGATCGTAGACTTCGTAAGGCTGCTTCTTCCGGAGATCCCATGCCACCCCGGAGCCCCGCAACATCGGGCCGGTGAAACCGAGTTCGACAGCACGTTCCGGCGAGACGACGCCAATACCTACGGTACGTTGCTTCCAGATTCGGTTGTCGGTGAGGAGCGTCTCGTAGTCATCGATGCACTTCGGAAAACGTGCCGCGAAGTCCTCGATGAAATCGAGCATCGAGCCGTCACGATTGCGATTCAGCTTCACGGCGGCAGACTTGCTGGTGAAACGCCCTTCGGTGTAGCGCGGCATGCTGTCGGGCAGATCGCGGTTGACCCCGCCCGGGCGGTAGTAGGTTGCGTGCAAGCGCGCGCCGGAGACCGCTTCGTAGCAATCCATCAGATCTTCGCGCTCACGAAAGCAGTACAGGAAGACCGACATGGCACCGATATCGAGCCCGTGTGCGCCGAGCCACATCAGGTGATTGAGGATGCGAGTGATCTCGTCGAACAACACGCGGATGTACTGTGCGCGAAGCGGTACCTCGACACCGAGCAACTTCTCGATCGCCATGACATAGCCATGCTCGTTGCACATCATCGACACGTAGTCGAGCCGATCCATGTAACCGATGGTCTGGTTGTAAGGTTTGCTTTCCGCGAGCTTCTCGGTGCCACGATGCAAGAGACCGATGTGCGGGTCAGCCCGTTCGACAACCTCGCCATCCATCTCGAGCACGAGTCGCAGCACGCCGTGTGCCGCCGGGTGCTGCGGACCGAAGTTCAAGGTGTAGTTGCGTATCTCTGGCATGCGCTCAGCTGTCCTTCTCGCGTCGCGCCTGGTCATCAGGCGCAGCGCCGCTTTGGTAGCGGGCGTCTTCGCGTACCACGCGTGGCACGAGCACCCGCGGCTCGATACTGACCGGTTCGTAGACGACTCGCCCCTTGACCGGGTCGTAGCGCATCTCGACGTTGCCTATCAACGGGAAATCCTTTCGGAAGGGGTGCCCGACGAATCCGTAATCGGTAAGAATGCGGCGCAGATCGTCGTGACCGTCGAAGAGGATACCGAACAGGTCGAATGCCTCGCGCTCGTACCAGTCGGCATTGTTCCAGATGCCGGTGACCGACGGCACGATGGGCAGTTCGTCGTCAGGTGCCGCACAGCGAAGTCGAAGTCGGGCATTGTGCTCGATGGAGAGCAGGTGAATTACCACGACAAAGCGCGGACGATCGCGCTTCGGGAGGTCGATCGCGGTATCGAAGGTCAATCGTCCGATCGATGAAGACGACTCGACTGCCCGACCGAAACCACCGGTAACAGTCGAATCGGTCGACCATTCGCCTTGACCGTAAGTGCCGTAGTCCACGCCGCAGAGATCACTCATCTGCCGATACGAAAGGGCGGGGTCAGTCTTGACTTTCTCGGCAACTGCCAGCAAGTCGCAGGCTTCGACTTCCATCGTCACCAGATCGATCGAATGCGCGATGCTCTCGTTGTCGGGAAAAGCCGCCTGCAAACGTTCCAGGTGGCCATCGACAACGACAGATTCGACGCTCGCCTCGGTCGATTCGATCGATTCGGTGGAAGTCGTGTCGGTAGAAGTGGCTTCGGCAGACATCAGGCGGCTCAGCGGGCGATCGTGTCTTTGGTGCGAATCTTCGTCTGCAATTGCAGGATGCCGTAAAGCAGCGCCTCCGCCGTGGGCGGACAGCCAGGCACATACACATCGACAGGAACAATGCGATCGCAACCTCGAACCACAGCATAAGAATAGTGGTAGTAGCCGCCGCCGTTGGCGCAGGAACCCATCGAGATGACCCATTTCGGATCCGGCATCTGGTCATAGACCTTGCGCAGTGCCGGTGCCATCTTGTTCACCAGTGTGCCGGCGACGATCATCACGTCGGATTGTCGTGGGCTCGGCCGGAAGATGATGCCGAAACGATCGAGGTCATAGCGCGCGGCGCCGGCGTGCATCATCTCCACTGCGCAGCAGGCCAGACCGAAGGTCATCGGCCACATGGAGCCGGTGCGCGCCCAATTGACGAGCTTGTCGGCCGACGTGGTGACGAAGCCTTCTTCGAGAACCCCTTCTATGCCCATGATCGCCCGCCGCTCATGCTATTCGACAAAGTCGCCTTCACTCCCACTCCAGCGCTCCTTTCTTCCACTCGTAGATGAAGCCGATGACGAGGATGAAGAGAAAGATGGCCATGGCCGCAAACGCCGCTCCGGATATACTGTCGAGCGTGACCGCCCACGGTATGAGGAATGCGATCTCGAGATCGAAGATGATGAAGAGGATCGCCACGAGGTAGTACCGCACATCGAACTTCATGCGCGCATCCTCGAAGGCCTCGAACCCACACTCGTAGGGAGAGTTCTTTTCCCTGGAGGGGTTGGATGGGCCGAGCACGCGCCCGACCGTCAGCAGGACCACGCCCATGGCCAGGCCGATAGCAATGAACATCAGGACCGGAAAGTAGTTCGCGAGCACGTGAAACTCCGTGGGGCCGACAAAAGCGACAGGACTGCGAACGGTCACGCCGCCGCACGACAAGGCCCGGCAGAGACGACGGCCAACCGCAGGGCGGGCCACACGATCTGGCGGACGATCGCTTCCCGAACCCGGGAATTATCGCAGAAAGCGACATGCTGCCTGCTGAACTATACGTATGGTGCCGACGCCCGGACTCGAACCGGGACAGCTTTCGCCACTACCCCCTCAAGATAGCGTGTCTACCAATTCCACCACGTCGGCAAGACGTTTACTGCTCGGTGCAACGAACCATGCCGTGTCCGCAGCGCGCGGACTATAGCGTAAAAATCGCGACAGGCCTACTGACTCGCAGGCGTTGTATCCGTTGTCGCGGGCGGCAGGTCGTCCGCCAGTGGCGCATCGACACTCTCGCTTGCTGCCGAGTCGGCCGATTCATCAGCGGCCGCAGGCAGTTCAGCCGCCGTTTCGGGCGATTCTTCGCCCGCGTCTTCACGTGCGCCTTCGCCTGCGGACTCGGGTGCAGCGGGCAGGTCTGACGTCGATGGCTCCACCACTTCGCCCTCGACGCCGCCAGGCAGGTCCGAATCGGACGCCGCAGGCACAGCGGGCGCTTCATCGGTGAAGGCCGGGCTATCGGTAACCGAGCGTATAGCGACATCCCGATTGGCGGCAAAGAAGAACAAGGAGATGCTCGTCAGGAAAAACAGACCAGCCAGAACCGTTGTGGCACGCGTCAGGAACGATGCCGATCCGCGCGACCCGAACACGGTTGCCGAGGCACCGCTACCGAAGGCCGCGCCCGCATCGGCACCCTTGCCATGCTGGATGAGCACGAGTCCGATGACGCCGATGGCGAGAAGAACATGAATGACGAGGGCAAGCGATTGCATCGAAACGGAATATCCTGTGGCACGAACCTGTGTACGGCAGGTTGCTTGGTCTGTACTGAGGGAACCGACCTTTCAGCCGGCCGCCTGGCAAATGGAAATGAACGCGTCGGCATCAAGCGACGCTCCGCCGATCAGTCCGCCGTCGATATCGGCCTGGCCAAAAAGAACGGCTGCGTTGTCGGGCTTGACGCTCCCGCCATAGAGAATGCGCAACTGCGCGGCAATACCTTCGTCCTCTGCGGCGACTCTCTCGCGAATCATGCGGTGCACCGCTTGAGCCTCTTCGGGCGTCGCCGTCTTTCCTGTGCCGATGGCCCAGACGGGCTCATAGGCGACGACCAGCTGCTCGAAAGCGCTCACACCCGCCGTACCGAGCAAGGCGTCGAGCTGCGAACCGACAACTGCATCGACGCGGCCCGCTTCCCGCTCTTCGAGCGTCTCACCAACACAAAGGATCGGAACAAGACCGGCAGCCTGCGCAGCAAGCGCCTTGCGAGCAACAGTTTCACTCGACTCTCCGAAAAGCGCGCGACGTTCTGAGTGCCCGACGATGACATGAGAGCAGCCGACCTCTTCGAGCATGGCAGCGGCAACTTCGCCCGTGAAAGCACCGCCGGTTTCGTCGCTGCAATTCTGGGCGCCAACGGCGATCACTGTTCCCGCGACGGCGTCGAGCGCGACAGGCAGATGAACGAGTACCGGGCAGATCAGACACTCGCACGAGAAGGTGCCCTGACGAGCAGCCTGTGCAAGCGCGCCTGAAAGCGCTGCCGCAGAGGCATTCGAGCCGTTCAACTTCCAGTTGCCGGCGACCAGGGGTTTTCTTGCGCTCACGCACCTACCTCGTGAATAAAAGCGTCGAAGAATAACCCGGTCGGGTGGACTTCGTCCAGACCCTTCTCAATCCAGCGCGTCGCCCACCGCACGCGCCACATCGTTGCAGATGCGTTCCACGTCGTTGGCAACCTTGCCTTCGACCATAACGCGGACCAGTGGCTCTGTCCCCGACGGCCTGAGCAACACGCGGCCGCCGCCGCCAAGCGAAGCCTCGGCGTCCTGCACGGCCTGGCGAATGCCATCATTGCCATCGAGTTCGATCTTGCCACCCTGCCTGCTCGCGACCGGCACGTTGACCAGCACTTGCGGGTACAGCTTCATGTCTGCCCGCAAACGCGAAAGCGAATCGCCGCTTTCCTTCATGACCGCGAGCACGGCCAGCGCCGCGACGATGGCATCGCCTGTCGTCACCCGGTCCAGGCAGATGATATGACCCGAGTTCTCGCCACCGAGCTGCCAGCCTTCGGCCCGCATCAGTTCGAGCACGAAGCGGTCGCCGACCGAGGCGCGCCTGAAGGGTATGCCCATGTGGTCGAACGCATGCTCGAGTGCGAGATTGGTCATCAGTGTGCCGGCGACGCCACCGACGAGTGTGCCAGCCTCATGTCGTGCCCTCGCGATGACGTAGAGAATCTCGTCCCCGTCGACGATCTCTCCCCGATGGTCGACCATGATGAGTCTGTCGCCGTCGCCATCGAGTGCGATGCCGACGTCCGCACGCTCGAGCAACACATGCGCGCGAAGGTTGTCAGGCGCAGTGGCACCGCATTCCTTGTTGATGTTGAGACCGTTCGGCTCGGCTCCCACCGACACAACGGTTGCCCCGAGCTCCTCGAAGACTTCGCGCGCGATGTGGTACGCCGCCCCATTGGCCGAGTCGACCACGATCTTCATGCCACCGAGTCGCAGGCCCGAGGGAAAGGTGCTCTTGCAGAACTCGATGTAACGCCCCGAGGCGTCATCGACGCGTCGGGCGCGGCCGAGATCGGCAGAGTCGACCGTCGTCATCGGCTGTTTCATCATCGCTTCGATCTCGAGCTCGGTCTCGTCGGGCAACTTGGTGCCTTCGGTGGAAAAGAACTTCAGCCCGTTGTCCCAGTAGGGGTTGTGTGATGCGCTTATGACGATACCGGCTGCTGCGCGAAACGTGCGCGTCAGGTAGGCCACGGCCGGTGTCGGCATCGGACCGAGCATCCGGCTGTCGATACCAGCCGAGGCCAGGCCGGCCTCGAGCGCAGATTCGAACAAGTAACCGGAAACACGCGTGTCCTTGCCGATCAGCACCTCGCGATTGCCCATGGAGGCGAGCACGGTACCGGCCGCCCAGCCAAGCTTCATGACGACCTCGGCCGTCATCGGAAATTCGCCGACGCGCCCGCGGATACCGTCCGTTCCGAAATACTCTCGTGTCATGTCTACCAACTCGTCTGGTCTGAATCTATCTCGATGGCGTGTCGCAAGCGCAAGGCCCTGACCGTCGGGCCAACATCGTGCACCCGAACGAGCGCAGCGCCGCGTTGTACGGCCAGTATCGCGGCGGCGACAGACCCGTGCGAGCGGTCGGCCGACGCATCGCCTGTCAGTGCACCGATCATGCCCTTTCTCGACAGGCCGACCAGCACTGGCGCGATCCGGGTCAGGCGCTTGAGCCCCCGCAACAGAGTGACGTTATGGGCCAGCGTCTTGCCGAATCCGAAACCTGGGTCGACGAATACATGCTCGGCGCGCACGCCGGCCGCGAGACACGCTGTCCGCCTGTCGGAAAGGAACTGTGCCACCTCCGTGACCACGTCGTCGTACGCCGGCGCGTCCTGCATTGTCGCCGGCTCGCCCTGCATGTGCATCAGACAGACCGGCAATCCCGCTGCCGCTGCCGCTTGCAGGGCACCCTCGGCCTGCAACGCCCTGACATCGTTGATCATGGCGGCGCCCACCCCGGCCGCTTCGCGCATGACATCCGCCCTGCTGGTGTCAACGGATACGGTGACGTCGATCTCCCGGGCTATCCCTTCAATGACGGAGACGACGCGGTCGAGCTCTTGCTGAAGCGATACAGCCGCGGCACCCGGTCGCGTCGACTCGCCCCCGACATCAACGATGTCAGCGCCCTCCGCCGCGAGGACACGGGCGCGCTCGAGCGCGGCCGCTACCGAGTCGTACCGGCCTCCGTCGGAAAAGGAATCCGGGGTCACGTTCAGAATGCCCATCACACGCGGGCGAGAATCATGCACGGCCAACGACTCAGGTCACAGAGACCACCTCGATAATACAGACCCGAACCGCTACAGGCTCGCTTCAATGCAAACTAGTTTCAACTCTGGGCTGTCCTGGTTTCAACTCTGGCCTGTCGCGGCAGCGCTCCGCATCAGCGTCAACCCCGCTTGAGACGAGGCCTCGTCATCAATGCAGGCTTGGCGAGGGGTCGACCACATCATCTCCACCTACCTCATCACCGGGCTTCTTGTCCTCGCCATCGACGACGTCATCAGCCGAACCGTCGTGTTTCGGCGCAGCCGGCGGCGGTTTGCCACCCGCCTGATCGGAACCACTGTCCCCCCAATCGGCCGGCGGTCCGGGTTCCTCGCGATTCATCAGCTTGTCGATCTGACCCAGATCGATCGTCTCGTACTTCATCAACGCGTCGGACATCGCGTGCAGAATGTCTGTGTTGTCGCTCAGGATCTGCTCTGCGCGCTTGTAGTTCCGGTCGATGATGTCGCGCATTTCCTCGTCGATCGCCTTGGCCGTATTACCCGACATCGACGATTGCTTGCCGGACGAACGACCGAGAAATACCTCGCCTTCCTCCTCCATGTAGGCCAGCGGCCCGAGCTTGTCGGAAAGACCCCAGCGGGTCACCATGTTGCGAGCAATCTCAGTCGCCCGCTCGATGTCGTTCGAGGCGCCGGTCGTGACGTTGTCGTGCCCGAAGATCTGCTCCTCCGCAACCCGGCCCCCGTAGAGCGTCGAAATCTGGCTCTCCAGTGTGGTCTTGCTGCGGCTGTACTTGTCCTCCTCAGGCAGGAACATGGTGATACCGAGCGCCCTGCCACGCGGAATGATGCTGACCTTGTAGACCGGATCGTGGTCCGGAACGAGCCGCCCGACAATCGCATGGCCGGCCTCGTGGTAGGCCGTGAGCTTCTTCTCGTCCTCGCTCATCACCATGGATTTCCTTTCGGCACCCATCATGATCTTGTCCTTGGCGCGCTCGAAATCGCCCATGTCGACCTGACGTTCATCGGCTCGAGCCGCGAACAGCGCAGCCTCGTTGACGAGATTGGCGAGGTCCGCGCCAGAGAACCCGGGTGTACCGCGGGCGATCAGATCCGGCTTGACATCATCTGCCAGAGGCACCTTGGCCATGTGGACACGCAGGATCTGTTCGCGACCCCGTACATCCGGCAATGGCACGACCACCTGACGATCGAAGCGCCCGGGGCGCAGCAGTGCCGGATCGAGCACATCGGGACGGTTTGTCGCCGCGATGACGATGACACCCTCGTTCCCTTCGAACCCGTCCATCTCGACGAGCAGCTGATTAAGCGTCTGCTCGCGCTCGTCGTGACCGCCACCAAGCCCAGCGCCACGGTGCCTGCCGACCGCATCGATCTCGTCGATGAAGATGATGCACGGCGAATGCTTCTTGGCCTGCTCGAACATGTCACGCACACGGCTCGCGCCGACGCCGACGAACATCTCGACGAAATCGGAACCCGAGATCGTGAAGAACGGCACCTTGGCCTCACCTGCGATCGCCTTGGCCAGCAGGGTCTTGCCGGTGCCGGGCGAACCCACCATCAGGACGCCGCGGGGGATCTTGCCGCCGAGTTTCTGGAACTTGCCGGGATCACGCAGGAATTCAACCAGCTCGGAGACCTCATCCTTCGCCTCCTCGACGCCGGCTACATCCGCGAACGTGACCTTTACCTGGTCCTCGTTGAGTAGCCGGGCCTTGCTCTTGCCAAAGCTCATCGCCCCTCGGCCACCGCCACCACCCTGCATCTGCCGCATGAAGAAGATCCACAGGCCGATAAGCAGGATGAACGGGAACCAGCTGATGAGGATATTCAGCAGCAGAGAAGGATTTTCCGGTGCGCTACGCTCGAAATCGACCCCTGCACGATCCAGTTCGCCGATAAGCGAACTGTTGTCAGTCTCCGGACTGTAGGTCGTGAACGGCTGACCGCCATCGCGGGTGCCGGTGATCTCGACCCCGTCGAAGCGGATCCTGTCGACCTGGCCGCTCTTGACCGCCTGCAGGAAATCGGAATAGGCGATCGCATCCGTCGCCTGTCGCTGACCGCCCAGATTGTTGAACACAGTCATCAGGATAACCGCTATCACAACCCATAACAGAACGTTTTTCAGTAGATCACTCAAGGACTTACCTCGCGAAGCCGGGCCAAGGCCCGTGCTCGAGTAAACGCAGCTTCAGCGCCGCTGGTGCGGTGCCACCGACAATCGACATGACCGCTCATGGTATCAACTTCCTTGCCACCAGATAGACCTCACGACTGCGCGACCGCGAAGCGTCCGGTTTCCGTACCTTTACGTTCCTGAACCTCTTTCGGAGCGCCGTGACGAACTCGTCGAAACCCGCGCCCTGAAACACCTTGACAACAAACGCACCCTCGGGGTTCAGTACCCGTACCGCCGTATCGAGCGCAAGCTCGGCCAGGGCCATCACTCGCGCCTGGTCGCTCGACGCCACTCCTGACAAGTTGGGCGCCATGTCGGAAATGACAAGGTCAGCACCTGCCGGACCCAGTGATTCCTCGATGAGGCTTGCGACCGACGCCTCCGTGAAGTCGCCCTGGATGAATTCGACATCGGCCACCGCATCCATCGGCAATATGTCTGACGCGACGACGCGCCCCTTGCTGCCGGTGCGCTCGGCGACATATTGCGTCCAGCCGCCGGGGGCACTGCCGAGTTCGAGCACAGCTGCGCCTTTCACAAGCAAGCCATCCTTCTCGTCGATCTCGCGCAGCTTGTAGACAGCGCGTGAGCGGTAGCCGTCAGTGTGCGCTTGCTTCACATGCGCGTCCTGCACATGTTCGCGCAACCAGCGTGCACTACTCTTGCTTCTGCTGCCCGACATGTCCCGGTTCGCTCCTGCGTGGTTGACCGTCGATCAGCCTCCCCGCCGACGGCACCCGCTATACTGCGCTTCCTCGAGAAATCCTGCCCGCATGAACAAAGCCACCGCGCGAACCCGCTCGAACCCGTCGACCAGGCGATCGCAGGCCAGAGCGAAGAGCGGGCGCGACAAGCCTGCGCATGGTTCGACCGGGCAGGGAGACGCCGCGCCACTCGACTCACGTCAACTTCGCCACCTCCGCTCGCTCGCGCATGCGTTGAAGCCGGTCGTGCGCCTCGGCCAACACGGGCTGAGCGACGCGGTAACGCGCGAACTGGATATCGCGCTGACACGGCATGAACTGGTCAAGGTAAAGCTTGCTGCCGCTGATCGAGACTCCCGCAAGGCGCAACTCGACGTCCTCAACGGCTCGGTCGGCAGTATCGTCGTGCAACAGCTCGGCCATACGGCAACGCTGTATCGGCGTAGTGCCGATCGACCGAAGATAGATCTATCGACGAGGGGAAGAGACGCATAGCCCGTACTCAGTTACCGCCGGGTAGATGGACGACCGCACGAAAACCGCCGAGCCGCACGGAACGGCCAAGCGCCAGACGCCCCTCGTAGGTTTCGACGATATCCCGGACGATCGACAGTCCGAGACCGTGGCCGGCGACAGATTCATCGAGACGCACTCCCCGGCCGGTCAATCGCGCCAGTTGCTCGGTCGTGCAGCCGGGGCCGTCATCCTCGACCTCCAGCAGGATTCCGTCTGCGGAGCGCATCGTCAGCATGACGACCGAATCAGCCCACTTGACCGCATTGTCGAGCAGGTTGCCGATGAGTTCGAGCATGTCCTGACGGTCGTGAACGAGTTCGACATCTGCGCCGATCTGCCAGCGAATATCGACCTGTCGTTCGGAATAGACCTGTTCGAGAAGACCGGTGAGCGCCTGCAGTTCCGTATCCAGATCGACGACCTGCCCCGCTCCACCCCGACCGGCGAGGCGGGCGCGTTTCAATTCGCTCTCGATCAATTGCCGGATGCGTTCAGCGTTCTGCGCAATCACGAGCCTCGGGTCCCCCTCGGCAAGCACATCGGTTGCGCGTCGCCTTGGCCGTTGCTCTTCCCCGTCGCTGGCTCGCATTTCGGCCACACCACCGGGAGCGGCTGCGTCGGCCGCGCGCATCAACAGATTCATCGGCCCCTTCAGCGCGTGCGCAAGGTTACCGACCGCATTGCGCGATTGGCGGGTGCGTTTGTCGAAGCGGTTTAACAGACGGTTGAATTCGCGTACCAGCGGCATGATTTCGCTCGGCACGTCTTCGGAGAGCGAATCGACTAGTCCGTGCTCCAGTTGCTCGAGCTCACCGCGAATGGCATCCAGCTGTTGCACTGAGCGTCGCACGATCAAGTGCTGTACCAGCAGGAGTGCAAGCAGCAGCACCAGTGCCATGGCGGCGAAGTACCAACGAAACACACGCAGCCGATCTTCGATCGATGAGAAGTCGCTGCCGACGATGATCGTGAAGGCATGACCGTTTTTCGAGAAACCGCCCAACCACACAAGCAAGGATTCGCCGTTCACGCCCTCGACCCGACGCTTGAGGGCCTGTCCGGCGGCCAGCGTCGGCACCAACAGATGCTGATCCCAGGCCGAGCGTGACCGGATTTCGTGCCCGGAGTCGAAGCGCAAGATGAAGTACTCGCCTGACAGCGGAGCCTCATAGGCTCGTTCCAGGCCGACGCGACGGTCAAGTCGCGGTGTTGCCAGTTCGAACGCCGGGGCGTCGATTGCCCTGAGGAGCGTTCGCGCCTGGTCCTCGAGTTGGCGATAGACAAAACCTTCACTCAGCAATCGACTGGTCAGCGAGCCTGCCCAGAGAAACACCATCATCAGCAGAACCAGGCTGATCACCAGGCCGATCTGCAGACTGCGCTCGAGCGAGTTCAACCGCTGACTTCGCTGGTGCTGACCACGATGGCGATGATGGTGACGTTGGCGAAGTGCCGGCGGTTGCTGTCCGCGGCGGACAACGGCGTGCCAGACCCGCCAGCCCGCGCCGTCAGGAGGCGGGGTCGTTGAAGACGTAACCCTGACCGCGCTTGGTCAGGATCATCTGGCTGCCGATCTTCTCGCGCAACCGCCGGACGTAGACCTCGATCAGGTTGCTGTCACGATCGGATTCCTGATCGTAGACATGCTCCGAGAGATGCGATTTCGACAGAATGCGCCCGCTGTTCAACATCATGTATCGCAATAGCCGGAACTCCGTGCCCGTCAGTTGTACGGTTTCCCGGTCCGCCACCTCGACCTGTTGTATGTCTTCATCGAGTTTCAGTGTGGTGGTCTCGATTCGATGTGACATGCGGCCGTGGCGCCGGTGAATCAGCGCGCGGATACGCGCGATCAGCTCCTCGATGTGAAACGGCTTGCCGAGATAGTCGTCCGCGCCACCCTTGAAACCGTCGACTCGCTCGTGCCAGGCATCACGAGCTGTCAATACGATGACGGGCACCCGATTGCCCCGTGTTCGCCAAGCCTCCAGCACCTCCATGCCGGGCTTGCTCGGCAGGCCGAGGTCGAGCACGATCGCATCATACGGCTCTGTATCGCCGAGATGCTCGGCGTCGACTCCGTTCGTCGCGACATCGACCGCAAATCCTGCGCGCACAAGGTCCCCGCGAACGAGCGCGATCTGTTCCGCATCATCCTCGACCAGCAACAGCCTCACTTCGTCTTACCCCGCGAAGCACCTTCTCCCGAGTATAGTCCCGAGTGCCCGTCGCATGGCCCTCGATGACAGACATCAATCAGTACAGAAACTGGCTGTCGATCGTCCCGCTGTAGTCGTCGAGCGCCGGTTGGTCGTCGGTTGCGAAGAACTCGCCCATATAGGTCAGCCATTTCAGGGCAAGTGCCGGACCTCCGAAATACTCTTCTTTCTGCTGCTCGATCGACGGAAAATCGAAGCCCTCCAGCTGCAGGAGCGCCGTTTCGCTATCGAGACCTGCATCGTCGGCGATGATATCGATCTGCATGGGTTCGCCGACGAACGCTTCGTTGGCAGCGGCGGTAACGTCGATGAACGTCCTGACCCGCTCAGGGTGAGCCTGCAGAAACTCTTCGGTGACAGAAATCACGTCGAAATTGGCGATGCCCGCCGCCCTCTTCGCCGCCACCGTGAGCAGCGATTCGCCGGCCTGCTTCATTCTGGCCAGCGAATTCGCCCCGTAGCCACAGGCCATGACAACCTCACCGTTGGCCAGCGAGTCGGCCGCAACAGGGGGTACTTGATCGAGGATTCGAATCTTGTCGACGTCGACCTCCAGTGCTTGCATGGTCATTCGAAAACTGTAGTCAGCCAGCGATCCAACGGGTAGCGCAACCTGCTGACCCTCCAGGTTCTGCACGTTGTTCAAATCGATGCCCGCATCGTCGCTGACGATGCAGTCGTCAGCAGCCTCGTAGGCAACCGCAATGGCGACCATCTTGATGGGTGCATCAGCGTTGACCGAGCTGGCAAAAGGCGCCAGACCCTGGCTGTAGGCTATGTCGATCTCCCCGGCCACCATCGCCTCGGTCATGGCCATGCCACTCCAGAAGCTTGTCCACTTCACAGGTACACCCATCGCATGGTCGTAGTGCTTCTCGACCTTGGCAACCTGGTTGGGCGTGGCCCATTCGGGGAAGCGGGCCACGTTGACCTCGTCGGCCGCGCCTACCGATGCGAAGGGAGCGACCATGGCGACGAAGGTGGTTGCCAACTGCGCAATAGATGCTAACCGCATGCAAGGCTTCATCCGTTTTCGCTCGCTGGGTGATACGACTACTGATGCCGGGGCATTGCATCCTGCCTTGAACATCGTCGGGATCCATGATTCAGGGAGACAATCCTCGGCTGTTGACGCCTGTTCCTCGCCTCATCTGAAGTCTAGTTCGCTGCCCGGTCGCAAGGCCACCCGCTGGACCGCCAAACGGATGCTCCGCGGCCCACATGTCATGAAATTTCACGTTTCTGGCGCCTTTCAGCCGGTTTTCAGTGCCCAACAAGACCCGCACGTAGTCAGCACGACCGGCGAGTAAACCGAGCCAGTCCTTCGTCGATCTTCTCCGGACGCTGGTATTTCACGATCGATTCAGTACGATACGAGTCAACGATTCGTTCGCCCCGGTAGTCCGCGCTGGCAGCCACCCCTTATGGCACGCAACCACAAGTTCTTCTTAGATAGCGACCGGATACCCCGGGCGCGAGGCCCTGCAGCAGAGGCCGTACTCATGACGTTCCTGGAAACCGATGTACAGGGCAGCGATCACATTTGCCACGATTTGATGGAAGACCTGATCGCGATCGACGAAGGCGCCGATACCGAGCGTGAATTCATCGGCAATGCGCACCGCGTGACGATGACCAGTGCAGGCGTCGTCATCGAAGCGCTTGCCGATGACCCACTGACGGCCGATGACACGGCAACTCCCCCGGTACTTCACGCCGACGCCAACGCCGGGTCTTCACCGACGGCCGCTACGGTCGATGCGGTCCCGACGGCCACGGCGGCCACGGCCATCCCCTACACCACCGGATTCAAGCATTTTCGGGAGATCCTGGAAGACTGGGAAGCCTTCATCCTCGACGACGACTTCGATGACGAAACGCTCGATGATGACTACGACTGAGGATGACTGTGGCTGACGATGAAGCTGACGGCGAAGGATGACTGAGAGGACGTCGACTGGCCGCGCGACCGACGGGGCGGAATGCTAGGCTATCGACATAGCCACAGGACGTCCCGCACATGAGCAATATCCTCGATCTTCTCCTCGCTGACGAGAATCGCGAAACCCTGGAGCAGGTCTCAAAGCAGTTCGACCTCGGTGAAAAGGAGACCCGAGCCGCCGTCGAGGAGCTGATACCCGCGTTGTCGCGAGGCCTGCAGAAGAATACGTCCGAGGGCGAGGGCATGGACGACCTGCTCGATGCCTTGCGTACAGGTAAACACGAGCGCTACATGGAAAAAACCGGTTCACTCGGATCACCCGCCACCGTTGAGGACGGGAATTCCATCCTGGGTCATATCTTCGGCAACAAGCAGACCAGTCGCGAAGTTGCCAATCGCGCCGCACAGCGCTCGGGCGTCAGCAGCTCCATCCTGAAGAAGATGCTCCCGGTGCTGGCGTCTGTGGTGATGGGATCGTTGAGCAAGCAGGTTCTGGGCGGCTCGAGCCGTCGCGGCAACGCACCGACAACCCGCGCCGATTCCGGCGGTTTGCTCACCTCGCTTCTCGACAGTGATCGCGACGGCTCGATCTGGGACGACGTCCTCGGCATGGCGGCACGTGGACTGGTCCGCTGAGCGCCGTCATGCCGCCAACCAAACGCCTGGTCCTCGACGCCGATCGCTGTACCAGTTGCCTGCAGTGCGAAATGGCTTGCTCGCTCCGCCACGAGGGCCTGTTCGCGCCGGCATTCTCGCGCATCAAGGTGTTTGAATTCGAACACGGTGCGCGCAACATTCCCTATACCTGCACCCAGTGTGACGAGGCCTGGTGTCTGCATGCTTGCCCTACCAGCGCCATTTCGATCAATGCAGGCCTCGGCACCAAGGTGGTCGACGAGGCGCTGTGCGTCGGCTGCAAGGTCTGCACGATCGCTTGTCCCTACGGCACGATCAACTACAACACGCGTACCGGCAAGGTCGTCAAGTGTGATCTCTGCGACGGCGATCCGGCCTGCGCCGATATTTGCCCGACCGATGCCATTCGTTATGCCCTGCCTGGCAACGAAGGGACGGTATCGTCACCAGCTGCCAATGAGGAACAAGCCGCTTCGGCTGCGTCGAGGAACGGAACAGAGGCATCGCCGGGAGCGTCGACATGAGCTGGCAAGGTCGTGTACTTCGCGTCAATCTCGATACGCTCACGACCCGTGTCGAGCCACTGAACGCAGCCTATGCCGACGCCTACCTCGGCGCTCGCGGCATCGGCACGCGATACCTCTCCGAGCTGATGGACCCGTGCGCGGACGCGCTGTCACCCAACAATCCTCTGATCTTTGCCACGGGCCCCCTGACCGGAACGATGGCCTCTACCGGCGGGCGTTACGCCGTCGTCACCAAGAGTCCGTTGACAGGCGCTATCGCCTGCTCAAACTCCGGCGGCAAATTTGGCGCTGAACTCAAGTTCGCGGGCTACGACCTGGCCATCATCGAAGGCCGGGCTGATACGCCTGTCTACTTGTTGATTCTCGATGACGAGGTAAAGCTACTGCCAGCAGACAAGCACTGGGGTACCTCGGTCTGGGAGACGGAGGAGTCGATCAAGGCAGTACATGCCGATCCGCAGATCAAGGTGGCATCGATCGGCGTTGCGGGTGAGGAAGGCGTGCGTTACGCCTGCATCGTCAACGACCTGCATCGCGCTGCCGGCCGTTCGGGTGTGGGCGCCGTCATGGGTTCCAAGAACCTCAAGGCAATCGCGGCTCGCGGTACGCGAGGCGTGACTCCCGGAGATCCGACGGCATTTCTGAGCGTGGTCAAGGACACGCACAAGCTCCTCGCCGACGATGACGGGCGTCGTGAGTTGACGGAGTACGGCACCAACGCGATGATCGATTCCATGCAGGCCTTCGGCGGGCTGCCAACACGCAATTTCCAGGATGTGACCTTCGCGGGCACCGACAAGCTGAACCCTGCCGCGATGCTGGCCGTGAACGAGAACGGACACCGCAACCTGATCACCAACAAGGCCTGTTTCGGTTGCACGATCGGCTGTGGCCGGATTGCCCACGTCGACAAGGCACACTGGTCGGTTCGCGATCGGCCTGAATACCAGAGCGCTTCCGGCGGCCTCGAGTACGAAACCGCCTTTGCCTTCGGCCCGGTGGTCGGCGTCGACGATATCGACGCATTGACCTTTGCGGGTTTTCTGATGAACGAGCATGGCATGGACCCGATCTCATTTGGGGTCACGCTTGCAGCTGCCATGGAACTTCACGAACTCGGCCTTATCGATCCGAGCGAATCGGATGGCATTCCGTTGCGCTTCGGCAACGCCGAAGCGCTGACCGTCATGGCCGAAAAAACAGGTCTGCAGGAAGGCTTCGGACGCATGCTCGGCCTTGGCGCCAAGCGACTCTGCGAACACTACGGTCGGCCGGAACTCGCGATGGTCGTCAAAGGGCAGGAATTTGCAGGCTACGACTCCCGCGCATTGCAAGGCATGGGACTCGGCTACGCAACCAGCAACCGGGGTGCCTGTCACCTGCGCCACGATGTATTTGCACAGGACATGGCTGACCAATCGGGCAGGGGCAAGGCCGAGCCCTGCAAGACGTCGCAAGACCAGATCGCCATGGTCGATTCGACCGGCACCTGTCTGTTCACTCTGGGCGCCTGGAATACAGAACAGTACGCTCGCCAGATTGCGGCTGCCTGCGGCTCCGAGTGGACACCCGAACGCCTGCTCGAGACCGGTGAGCGAATCTGGAATCTGGAGCGACTGTTCAACCTTGCAGCCGGCCTTACCAAAGCAGATGACACCTTGCCGCCGCGCCTGCTGGAAACGCCCTGTCCTGCCGGTGTAGCTGTTGGCCGAGTGGCGGAACTCGACGTGATGCTGCCGGAATATTACGAGCGCCGAGGCTGGACGCCCGACGGTGAACCCACCGCCAGCACTCTCGCCAGATTGGGCCTCGAACAGATGCGCTTCGGTACCGGACGAACAGGCGACACTCGCGAGGCAGCGGGACAAGCCGCTTGATGGGTCTGCCAGCAGTGGTGCGTCAACGTGGTAGTTGACGTACCACTGGATCGATCATGACCATCGAAGTCAGCGTCGTTGTCGCCGGCGCGCTCGCCGTGCACCTTGCCGACGATGCACCTGAGCGCGGAAACGCCGGGAAGCGGCTGGTCGAAACAAGCAACGGGCAGACCATCAGCGGCCTGCTTCGAGTTCTCGGTATCGATCCGACAAGACCGCTGTTGATCATCCTGGCCGGCAGGGTCGTCACCGTCGACGAGCGGCCCACGACGATCCTGACTGACGGTGATAGTGTTTCCCTGTCACCGCCCATCCGCGCAGGATGACTGGATCACCAACACGACAACGGGTCGATCGGCCGCACGTGAAAGTCTTGCAGCTAGCCTCCAGCCGTCTATATACATGTCATCTCGACGACAATTCCGGTTGACGGCAACCATGAACGACAATCTTGCAAGCGTGACGCGGACACTCCGGGAGCTTCTACGGAACCTTCCAGCGGTACGAACTCGCTCCTCCGACGATGCCCTGCGAAAACACCTGGCGCTGATTGCCTATTTCCAGCGCCGCTATGACAGGCTGGCAGCCCCGGCTCGGTAGTCCCCCGGCAGCGGCAGAAGCGTAGGCTCCACTCTTCAAAATCGTGAATCGTGACACGCGGATTAACATTTGTTGACCGGATGTAGAACCTGCATCACCGAACATCCGACTTGGCGAGTAGTCGTATAATGAGTGTGTATCGACCCAAGACTTTTTTCCAGGAGATCAATCAATGACTGACCAGACACGCCGCAAGTTCGTGACGATGATGGGTGCGGGCGCTGCCGTTGTTCCACTCAGTGCGCTTGTCGGCGCTCTGCCGAGCCATGCCCAGGATGACCTTCCCCTGGTCGACCCGGCCTCGGCACAGGCGACAGCACTTCAGTACATCGAAGTCTCTGACAAGGACGGCCAGGCTTGTTCGAATTGCTCTCTCTACACCGGACCAGAAGGATCTGAAAAGGGTCCTTGCCCGCTGTTCCCGGGCAATTCGGTCATGGCCAACGCCTGGTGCAGCGCCTTCGTTCCACAGGCCTGACGTTCCACGGTTCTGAAGACTGCAACGGCGTCCCGTTTGCCACGGACCGCCGCTGCGGTTGATGACAGGTCAGGCCCGGTATCGGCCGGGACTGACCTGTTTCCGAGCCACATCCGGAAACGGTCGGGGCCAAGGTTGACGGGAACAACGGCGGACCCGCTCCTCACACGTGCTGTTGTGCGCCGCGGAGTCACACGCTCTTGCAAGATGGCGGGCAACCACCGCCGAATCCTGATCAAGGTGTTAGCCTCTTCGCGAACGGCGGGGTACCTACCGCCAACGTAGACGCATAACGGATCTCGCTGATGGCCACCAGTCTGCTTGCCCTGTTCGACGATATCGCGACCATTCTGGACGATGTCGCCGTCATGACCAAACTGGCGACGAAAAAGACGGCCGGCGTGCTCGGCGATGATCTTGCCCTGAACGCGCAGCAGGTAAGTGGGGTGCGGGCCGAACGCGAGCTGCCGGTCGTCTGGGCAGTTGCCAAGGGGTCGCTGCTGAACAAAGTATTCCTTGTGCCAGTGGCACTGATCATCAGCGCCGTGGCACCGTGGCTGATCACGCCACTGCTGATGCTCGGAGGGCTCTATCTCTGTTTCGAAGGCGTCGAGAAACTCACGCACAAGTTTCTTCATCCGGCTGCCGCCGAAGCCGAGCACGAACGCCTGACCTCGGCGGTTGCTGACGAATCGATCGACCTCGTCGCCCTGGAAAAGCAGAAGATCAAGGGCGCTATCCGCACAGACTTCATCCTTTCGGCCGAAATCATCGTGATCGCGCTCGGCACCATCGCCGAAGCCAGCTTCACGGTTCGCGTCGCCTCGCTCGTGGTCATCGCCTTGGGGATGACCGTCGGCGTCTACGGGCTGGTCGCAGCCATCGTCAAGCTGGATGATGCCGGTCAAGCTCTGGTCGAATCGGGCGAGGCGAGCAGCTCGACGGACGAAGGAGGCGGTTTCCGACAGATGCTTGGCCAGGGTATCCTCTGGTTTGCGCCCATTCTCATGAAGACCCTGTCCTTCGTCGGTACCGCCGCGATGTTCATCGTCGGCGGAGGCATCCTGACGCACGGCGTACACTGGATTTCAGAGCGAATCGGTGTCGCGGCCGATGCTGTGGCCCAGGTCCCGGGGGTCGGTAACGTTTTCGCCAGTGTGACGACGATACTGCTCGATTCCCTGATCGGGCTTGCAGCGGGCGCTGCCGTGCTGGCTGCCGTCATGCTCTTCAATCGCCTGCGTGGCGGAGGAAACGAGGCAGCCGCCAGCTAGGCACCTGCCGACCGGACCTACTCTTGCGTCGGTGTCATCGATGCCTGACTCTGTACCTCCGCCTCGAGGTCCTCGAGTAATCCGAGACCCCTGGCGCGCTCCTCCCAGCGACGTCGCGCCAGCGCCTGCATGTCGGCCGTTCCATCCTGCTCGTCAACGATCTCGAGACCCAGCAGTGTCTCGATGACGTCTTCCATGGTGACGATACCCGCCATGCCACCAAATCCGTCCACGACCAACGTGATGTGCTCGCGGTTGGTCGTGAAATGATCGAACAGCTTCGGAATCGGAAAATCCTCCTTCACCGCCGTCAGTTCCCGCCGCAGGCTGGCCAGCGAGAGATCATCCTTGCCATCGACCAGAGACTTCAGAATTGCATCCTTCAGGACGTATCCCGTGACGTGATCAAGCGAACCCTCGAAGATCGGAATTCGCGAGAACCGGAGGTTCGGGTGCGTTTCGTGAAACTCGCGCACGCTGACAGTTTCGCTGGCAGCGATAACCACGGTTCGGGGGGTCATGACGTGCTTGGCGAGCACCGTATCGAAGCGCAGCAAATTACGCAGGATAGTCGACTCACCTTCATCGAAGACGCCTTCCCGTGAACCCAACTCGGCCATTGCCGTGAAATCGGCACGACTCAGCACACTCGCTTCCTTGTCCTTCTTGAGCGCGCTGGTGACAATCTGGCTGATGAAGACCAGCGGTGCGAGCACCAGCATGATGAATTTCAGACAACGCACGGTGAATGGCGCAAGCTCCCGCCAGTAGTTCGCACCGATGGTCTTCGGAATGATCTCCGACAGCAGCAGGATGGCCAGTGTCATCACTACCGGCACGACCGCTGTCGACATGATCGACGCTCCCCAGACCTTCGTGGCTTGCGCGCCCACGCCGATCGCACCGACCGTATGCGCGATCGTGTTCAGTGTCAGGATCGCAGCCAATGGTCGGTCGATATTGGCCTTGAACTCCTCGAGCGCCTCGCCGAGCTCGCCGCCCTCCTGTACCTTCTGCTGGGTAAACGACGGAGTGATGCTGAGTAGCACCGCTTCCCAGATGGAACAGAGAAAAGAGAAGATGATCGAGACAAGAAAGAAGACGATCAACAAGGTGTACATGTCAGGCCCCGCCCGTGGTGAGGCCCGCACCGAACCCCTCGGGCGCGATGGTACCCGATGGAGGGACTCCTGCCGTGACGCCTGACCACCGGGACTTGTGGTTTCTGCCGTTGGGAGGATGCGGGGAAATCGGCATGAACATGAATCTCTACGGTCATGATGGTGAGTGGCTGATGGTCGATTGTGGCGTGACTTTCCGTGACGCCGACGGCACGAGTCATAGTGGCTTTGACGTGCAAATGCCTGACCCGGCCTTCATCGCGGACCAGCACGGTGCACTTGGCGCCTTGTTGTTGACACACGCACACGAAGACCATATCGGGGCCGTCGCGCACCTCTGGCCACGGCTGCGCTGTCCTGTGCATGCGACGCCCTTCACCGCGGAGATGTTGCGCCGCAAGCTCGCCGAAAGGGGACTCGAAAGCCGAGTGCCGATTTATCTTGTCGAGCCGGGTGATCGCTACTCGATCGGCTGTTTCGATGTCGAATGGGTTGCCAACACGCATTCCATTCCGAACCCCTGCGCGTTGATGATCCGGACGCCGGTCGGCAATGTCTTCCACACTGCTGACTGGAAGCTCGACCCGGCGCCGGTCATCGGGCACGAATTCGACGAGGTGCGCTATCGCGAACTTGGCGATGCCGGCGTCGACACCATGATCTGCGATTCGACCTGCGCTCTTCGCCCGGGAAGCTCGCTCTCGGAAAGCGACTTGTTTCCCGGCTTGCTTGCCCATGTCGAGGCGGCCACAGGACGCGTCGTGGTGGCCTGCTTCGGAAGCAATATCGCGCGACTCGCGACACTCGCCAAGGTGGCCGAACAGACGTCGCGGCACATCGGTCTGCTCGGGCGTTCGCTGATCAATACCGCGTCGGCTGCCAAGGCCAGCGGTCTGTGGCCTGCCGGCCCTGCCTGGGTGGAATCCGCACATCTTGGTTACTTGCCACGCGAATCCCTCCTCCTCGTTGCCACGGGTAGCCAGGGAGAACCGCGAACCGCACTGAACCGTCTGAGTCGCGATGGATTTCGCGATCTAACCCTCGACCCGGGCGACACGGTCATCTTCAGCGCACGCGCGATTCCGGGTAACGAGCGTGATATCGAGATGTTGATCGACCGGCTCGAGGGCCGGGGCATCAACGTCATCACACCCGAACGGAGTGAGCTTGCCATTCACGCCAGTGGTCATCCCTGCCAGGAAGAGCTCCGCACCCTCTACGGCTGGATCAGACCCACAGCACTCATTCCGGTTCACGGCGAAGCCGAGCACATGGACGCACAGATTACCCTCGCGCGGGACTTCGGTATCGCGTCGGGCTTGAACGGGCGGAACGGCGACCTGTTCATGCTGGCCCCTAACCGGGGCGTGCGACGCGGTGCTGCCGTGGCCGGGCGGCTGGGAGTCGGCAAGCGCTCGCTTGAACGTGTGGCCTGATGCTGCATCTGCGACGGCGGCAGGCGTGATGTGGCCATTCTGCGTCGAGAACCGGGTGCCTTCAATCCTCGTACCGAGGGCAGAATCGCGGAGTCTGACGAATGCTTGAACTGTTCAACCTGGAGAACTTCAGTGCGCTGAATCTGGCGCGCTTCCAGTTCGCCTTCACCGTTGCCTTCCATTTCATCTTTCCGAGTTTCAGCATTGGCCTCGCGAGCTTCCTCGCTGTGCTGGAAGGTCTGTGGCTGCTGACCGGCCGCGACGTCTTCATCAGGCTATTCAAGTACTGGATAAAGATCTTCGCGGTGGTGTTCGCGATGGGCGTCGTGTCGGGCATCGTGATGGCCTATCAGTTCGGCACCAACTGGAGTCGCTTCTCCGACATTGCCGGCCCGGTCATCGGGCCACTGATGGCGTACGAAGTATTGACCGCCTTCTTCCTGGAAGCGGGTTTTCTCGGCGTCATGCTGTTCGGCCTCGACCGGGTCGGGCGCAAGTTGCATTTCACCGCCACGGCTCTGGTCGCCATCGGCACCTGTATCTCTGCTACCTGGATCCTGAGCGTCAACAGCTGGATGCACACCCCCGCCGGTTTCACGACAGATCCTGTTTCGGGCCAGTACTTGCCCGAAGACTGGCTGGCGATCATCTTCAATCCCTCGTTTCCCTACCGTCTGCTGCACACCGTGACGGCGGCCTACCTGACCACCGCGCTGGTCGTCGGGGGTGTCGGGGCCTGGCATCTCCTGAAGCGACGACGTGACAACGAAGCGGTCCGGATGATGTTCTCGATGTCGATGTGGATGCTTGCGATCGTTGCGCCGATACAGATCGTGCTGGGCGATTTTCATGGTCTGAACACGCTCGAGCATCAGCCCCAGAAAGTCATGGCAATGGAAGGACACTACGAGAGTTACCCTGAAGGCGCGCCACTCATCATCGCCGGGCTTGTCAATAGCGAGGAGCGGCGCATCGACTACGCCATCGAAATTCCCAAGCTCTCGAGCCTGATACTGAAACATGATCTCGACGCGCCGCTCGACGGTCTCGACACGATCCCCGATGACGAGGAACCGCCGGTAGCGATCGTCTTCTACAGCTTTCGCATCATGGTCTTTCTCGGCACCCTGATGGCTTTGCTCGGCCTCTTCAGTCTCTTGCAACGCAAGCGCGGCACCTTGTATGACAGCAGGATGCTGCACTACAGCGCGCTGTCGATGGCACCGATGGGGTTTGTCGCTGTCATTGCCGGCTGGATCACGACCGAGGTTGGCCGGCAGCCCTACACGATATACGGTCAGTTGCTGACAGCCGACTCTGCCTCACCACTCGATGCAGCCGCCGTCGGGGCATCGCTCATCGCCTTCATCGTGATCTATTTCACTGTATTCGGTGCGGGCGTCTTCTACATCATGCGGCTGATGTCCCGACCACCCGCCATCGATGAGAGTGCCAGTGCATCGCGAGACCCGATCCGTTCGGCGGGGATTACGCCGGGTAACGCGATGGGCGACGACATCACCGAATCCCCATCAGATGGCACAGCGAGGCGTGGCAACGGGCACGATCTTCTCCCCGGAGCGAACACATGAGCAGCGCCGATCCGACACTCCTGACGCTCGTATGGGGTGGCATCATCCTGTTCGCCGTCTACGCCTATGTGGTCATGGACGGCTTTGATCTCGGGCTCGGACTGCTGTTCCTCGCCTATCCCGAACGCGCAGACCGTGACGTCCTGATGAACTCGGTTGCTCCGGTCTGGGATGGCAACGAGACCTGGTTGGTGCTTGGCGGTGGCGGTCTGTTCGCCGCGTTTCCCCTGGCCTACGCCATTCTCATGCCGGCGTTGTATGCGCCGATCATTGCCATGCTGCTCGGTCTGGTCTTCCGGGGCGTTGCCTTCGAGTACCGCTGGCGCACCAACCGCGGACGCTGGGTCTGGGACGCTGCCTTCATCGGTGGATCATTCGTCGCAACATTTGCGCAGGGCATCGTGCTCGGTGCGATAGTCCAGGGTGTGAAGGTTGATGGCCGGGAATACGCAGGTGGCTGGTTCGACTGGTTGACGCCTTTCAGTCTCCTGACCGGCGTTGCCGTCGTGGTCGGTTATGTGCTCCTTGGCTGCACCTGGCTGATCATGAAGACCGATGGCGCAATCCAGGAGCGCGCGCGCAAGCTTGGCTCGGTCTTCGGGCTGGCAACACTGGCCTCCATCGGCGCCGTGAGCCTCGCCACGCCATTCGTCAACAGCGATTACTGGGATCGCTGGTTCGTCTTCCCGAACGCGCTTTTCTCTTTCGTGGTCCCCACTATCATCGTATTCATCGCCGTACTGATGTTCCGGAGCCTGAAGGTACATCACCACGAATATCGCCCCTTCGTGCTGACCCTGGTTCTCTTCGCGCTCTGCTTCGTCGGATTAGCGATCAGCCTCTTTCCGAACATCGTGCCGCCGTCCATCAGTATGCAGGCTGCCGCTGCACCACCGTCCAGCCAGATATTCATGCTCGTCGGCGTGGCCATCACCATGCCATTGATCATCGGCTATACGGCATACGCCTACTGGATCTTTCGCGGCAAGATCGATCCCGAACACGGGTATCACTGATGTCGACTCTGCCGAGCAGGCAACCGGCCGAGCGAAGGGACTCTGCAGATGCAGCCCCTTCGAGGCGGACAACGGATGCACCGCCCGGAACGCTCCTGCAGCGCTGGCTCTGGTTCGGGGCGCTCTGGCTCGCGGGCGTGTCGACCGTTTCCGCCGTGGCCTACGGGATCCGCGCGATGATTCTGCCGTGAGTCTGTAGTGCGGTGAATCCGCCGGCCCTATCTCGACGCCACCGGGATGAGTTTGTAGCCTTCGCTTCGAAGTCGTTTCAGCCGCCAGAATGTGTCCGGTGGTTCCAGCCCCATCTTCTTTCTCAGACGACAGGCTGCCGTATCTATCCGACGTGTATCCATCGTTCGAGGCAACGACCAGACGGCCGTCATCAGCTCGCTGTTGCCGACAGTTCGTCCGCGATGAAAGAAAAGGTAGTAGGCGAGGTCGAATTCCTTCGGACTGAGTGCGATGAGCCGGTCGTCACGCCAGGCGCGGCGGTTGCCGAGATCGAAGCGGAAAGGCTTTACGCGCAAATCGCCCTGGCTCCGCTGGAGTCTTGACCGCAATGCCGCGGCCAGTCGCGCCTGCATCAGACGCGGAGACTCACCGATATCGAAGAAGTAGTGAGCACCGGCTTCGAGCGTCTCGACGACAGTTCGCTCTGCCTTGCTATCAGAAAAAACCAGTACCGAACCCGTGTCTCGAACCGTCGGCATCTTCGGATTTCGCCCGTCAGCCTCGCGATGGCAGACAATCGTTACAGGGAAGCCCTGTGACTTGCGTTCGACTTCCTCAAGTCCGTTTACCTTTGCCGAGCACAGTCCCGCGCGAGAGAGCAATTCTTCCATCAGTACCTTGTCTGCCTGCTCGGTCGCGACAATGGTAATTCCCGACTCTGAATACTCTCCCAACGGTTGACTCCCCCTTCGGCCCGCGTGTTGCCAGAATGACGATCGGCAAACACGAAATCAGGAAACGACACATGCTGCGAAAACTTCCGCACTTGCATTGTTGTAAGACGGCTTCCTTGACCGAATGTCGAGTATAGGGACGTCGCGGTTGACCAGCCGCCTGCAGCCCCGATGTGACACTCTCGTTTACAAATGTGACACAAATCACACTTTACGCATACCCTGATCAACCGTACGCGCGGCTTGCCCGACGAGATGCACCTCTCCTGACTGCAGACGCGAGGCGTTTGCAGAAGCCAGACGTGACAAGGGAATTTGACGTAGCTAGGGCATTCGCCTGCTCGGGGTGTCGCCCCTCGAAAGTGCTTCGGCGAAGTCGACTCCTCTACCTCGCCGGCGCCTGTACGGCAGGGCCGAAGGCCGGGGATCGGCAAGCGGACCGACAGGAAGTCGGTGGTGGCTACACCTAGATTCGAACTAGGGACCCCAACATTATGAGTGTTGTGCTCTAACCAGCTGAGCTATGTAGCCAAGATCACCGAGCCGAAGATTTTCGCGGCTGGCAGTTCTGGTGTCAAGCGCAGTCATCGTCAGGCAGGGTGGCTCGAGGATCGAAACTCAGCCGGACCAGCGTTGCACGAGGCGCTCGAGAAAACGAGACGCGGCGACAGGCAGCGTGCGATCGCGGAGGTGGCCCGCACACAAGCGACCGCCCGGGAGGTCCTGCACATCAACGGGCACCTGACGAAGGGATGACGCGTGCACCGTCTCGTCCAACGCGATCGCGATCTGGAATGAAAGCATCTCGCCGTCCGCCAGGCAATGCGACAGGCAACCGAAATTGTCCGATTCGATCGCCACAGGAAGTGGTTGCCTCAAGCGCGCAGCTGCCCTCTCGAGAAGCAGACGGACGCCATTCGATTGCGTCGGTAGCGCCACCGGATACTGCAAGCAGTCCCTTAGCCGAACAACGGAATGCGAGGCCAGTGGATGCGACTCGTGGCACAGCAGGTGGATTCGCTGCGCTTGCTCTGCAACGATGCGCAAAGACGGACTCCATTCCGCTTCGTGGAGCACCACGATGTCGGCACGGTATTCGGACAGGGCCAGTTCGGCCCCAAAGCGATCACAGGTGCGCAACGAGAATGTGACGTCAGGGTGATCGCGGCGATACTCGGCGATCAAAGCCGGCAGGAAATTCTGCAAGCAGGCCTGTCCTCCGGCGATGTTGACGTGACCACGGCGCTCGCCGGACAGATCAGCGATTCGGGAACGTAGCCGGGCTGCATCAGCTAACTGATCTCGTGCGTACTGCAGAAACAGCTCGCCGGCGGTACTCAAGCGAACGCCGCCGGGCAATCGCTCGAAGATCGGCACACCCAGCTCTTCCTCGATCGCCAGAACCCGACGGTTCAATGCCGTCGAGGTTATCGCCAATTGTTCCGCCGCCTTGCGAATCGAACCGACCCGGGCGACGGTATCGATGAACTCGAGAGCCTTGAGATGCCTCACGGTCTTCTTGCCGGCTCGTTTGTCATCGACAAAGGTGATCCTGCCTCGTTCGGCGCAGCCTTCGCCTCACACGTTGAACCGAAAGTGCACGACGTCCCCTTCGTGCATGAGGTAATCCTTGCCTTCAAGTCGCCACTTGCCTGCCTCACGCGCCCCGTTCTCGCCACGGTGTTCGACATAGGCGTCGTAAGCGACGACTTCAGCGCGAATGAAGCCTTTTTCGAAGTCGGTATGGATGCGGCCCGCGCCCTGCGGCGCTGTCGCACCGCGCTCCACTGTCCAGGCACGCACCTCCTTTTCGCCGGCCGTGAAAAACGTCTGCAGGCCCAACAGGTCGTAGCCAGCTCGAATGACCCGATTCAGACCGGGTTCGGTCAAGCCCATCTCGTCCAGGAACTCGCGCTTGTCCGCATCCTCGAGTTGCACGATTTCCGCTTCGATGGCCGCACAGACCGGGACGACGTCTGCCGATTCGGCATTCGCGTGTTCACGCAGCCGTTCGAGCAGTGGATTGCTCTCGAAACCGTCTTCATCAACATTCGCGATGTACATCGTCGGCTTCGCACTGAGCAGATGCAGATGCTTCAGCCAGCTCTTCTCGGTCTGCGTGAACGATAGCGCCCGGGCCGGACGGCCTTCGTTCAACTCACCCCCGAGTCGTTCGAGAAATGCCTTCTCGGCGATCGCGTCCTTGTTTGCCGACTTGGCCTGTTTCGAAATTCGCTGAATGGCCTTGTCGACCGTGTCGACATCGGCCAGCAGCAATTCGGTGTCGATGGTCTCGATGTCGGCTATCGGATCGACCTTGCCAGACACATGAATGACATCATCGTCGTTGAAGCAGCGCACCACATGCGCTATGGCATCGGTTTCACGGATGTTGCCGAGAAACTGATTACCGAGACCTTCTCCTTTCGAGGCCCCGGCCACCAGCCCCGCGATGTCGACGAACTCCATCGCCGTCGGCAGAATGCGCTGCGGCTTGACGATCTCCGCGAGGGCTTGCAGACGCAGATCCGGCACCGGCACGATTCCGACGTTGGGTTCGATGGTACAGAACGGGTAGTTCTCGGCCGCGATCTCCGCCTTGGTAAGCGCATTGAACAGCGTTGACTTGCCGACATTCGGCAGTCCGACGATGGCACATTTGAATCCCATGGCTCGCTCTTGAATCCCCGGCCTAGTCTGTCGCTGGTCGATGACCGTTCAGGGCCTTCATGGCCACGTTCATGTCCCCGTCGATGATGGTATCGGCCTCGCGCAACGCGAGCTCGATGGCCTCTTCGATGAGTCGTTGCTGGTCGGCTGGAGCCCGTTTCAAGACATGAGCGGAGACGGCACTCTTGTGGCCCGGGTGGCCGATGCCGATGCGCAGACGCCAGAATTCGCTCGAACCCAGCTGTGCGATCACGTCACGCAGACCGTTGTGCCCACCATGCCCACCGCCTCGCTTGAGCCTGATGTGCCCAGGCGGCAGATCCAGTTCATCATAAGCGATCAGCACCTTCGTAGGGTCGATCTTGTAGAAACGTGCGACCGCGGCCGCACCCTGCCCGCTCCGGTTCATGTAATTCGTCGGCATGGCGATGTGCACCTTGCGACTACCCACCCTGACCGAACCGGTCGTGGCGAAGAAACGACGATCGGCCGTGAAGCTCGCATCGCGTTCGCGTCCGAAGGCCTCGGCAAACCAGAACCCCGCGTTATGCCGCGTAGCGGCATAGTCGGGGCCCGGATTACCGAGACCGACAACCAGTTCGATCGCTGCGCGCTCGCCGGGCATCGTCGTTGTCAGGTGGAGGGCATCGGCAAACGTCTGGCGAAGTCCGCAACGTCAGCAGACGTCAACCGGACCCGAAGCGAGGCGAGCCCCGATGGTGTCAGTCGTCCGAATCCGCCGATTCCGCGGTGTCGTCGTCTGCATCCGCCTCATCGCCTGCGGTCGGCACATCGCCCGCTTCGACATCTCCTTCTTCCGGCTCGGCTTCGACTCTCGGTGCCTGCACGGCAGCAACGACCCTGTCGCTGTCATCCCCTTTCTCGACCAGATCGACGAGACGAACTCCCTCGGGCACGATGAGATCAGAAAGGTGAATCGTGTCGCCGATGGAGAGGTTACCCATGTCCACTTCGATGTTGTTGGGAATATCACGCGGACGACAAGACACGGTCACTTCGTTGTCGTTGTGCGTAATGATGCCGTTCTCGTTCTTGACGCCCGGTGACGATTCCTCGTTGAGGAAGTGCAGCGGCACGTTGACGGTCAGATCAGCGCCGGCGGTAACCCTGAGGAAATCCATGTGCAAGACCTGCATGCGGTACGGATGGCGCTGAACGTCCTTCAGGATGCAGCGCGCAGGCTCGCCCCCGTCGACAGCGACCATCAGGAGCTGTGAATAGAAGCCTTCGTTCTCGAGGTGCTTGAACACTTCGTTCTGCTTCAACTGGACCGGCTGTGGGTCCTTGTTGTCGCCGTACAGGATGCCAGGGACGAGATTCTCACGACGCAGGCGGCGGCTCGCACCCTTCCCGAATACGCTGCGAGACTCGGCCATGACGTTGATGTCATCCGACATGTCGATTTCTCCAGAGATAGATTCTGCGCGGGCGCCAGGGTTGGTGCCTCGCTGTCTGCCCGCGACCAGGCAGAGCCGAAGAAGTATATCAGGATCAGTCCATATAGACCGAACTGACCGACTCATCCTCATGAATACGACGGATCGTCTCGCCGAGCATGTCGGCGACCGACAGCGTGCGTATGCGGGCGCACTGACTGGCGGCCTGCGACAGGGGAATGGTATCGGTCACGACCAGCTCATCGAGCACGGAGTCGTTCAGGTTGTCGATCGCCTTGCCGGACAGGACCGGATGTGTGGCGAGCGCAACGACCTTCTCGGCACCATGCTCTTTCAGGGCCTCGGCCGCCTTGCAGAGCGTCCCGGCAGTATCGACCATGTCGTCGATGATCACGCAGGTTCGCTTGTCGACATCACCGATGATGTGCATGACCTGCGCCTGGTTGGCTTGCGGCCGACGCTTGTCGATGATCGCGAGATCAGAATCGTCGAGCTGCTTGGCGATGGCCCGTGCGCGCACGACACCGCCGACATCCGGCGAAACGACGACCAGATTGGCATGCTTCTGTCGCCAGATATCGAGCAGCAGCAAGGGTGAGGCATAGACATTGTCGACCGGGATATCGAAGAAACCCTGGATCTGCTCGGCATGCACATCCACGGTGAGCACACGGTCAACGCCTGCGACCGACAGCATGTTGGCCACAAGCTTGGCCGTGATAGGCACCCGTGCCGACCGTACACGCCGATCCTGTCGGGCATACCCGTAGTAGGGAATGACCGCCGTTATTCGCTCGGCTGACGAACGCTTCATCGCGTCGACCATGACGAGCAGATCGATCAGGTTGTCGTTCGTCGGCGCACAGATGGACTGCACCAGGAAGACATCGCCGCCGCGTACGTTCTCGAGTATCTCGAACGATGTCTCGCCGTCGCTGAACCGGGAGAGCTGGGCCTTGCCGATGGGCCGCTGCAGATAAGCCGCGATATTCTGCGTGAGGCGGGGATTAGCGTTACCCCCGAAGACCATCAGCTTAGGTTCACGCATCGCCCGGCACTCGAAGAAAGTATGGCTGGGCCGGGAGGATTCGAACCTCCGAATGCCGGGATCAAAACCCGGTGCCTTAACCGCTTGGCGACGGCCCAACTGATGACGTGCACTACTACGACGAACTCAAGAATGGACGAACTCGAGACTGCATGAACTCGCAGACGACAAAACCCGGCAATGACGCACCAACCCGAAACGCCCTGTCTCAGTATGCGCTAGCCCGAAAAATCATACAGCGGGGATGCGTTCCTGCCTTTGACGACGTGCCCGGTCATGCCTTTCGGCAATTTCTCTGCCAGTTCGCGCGCATCTGCTTCCGACTTGCAAGCCGTGAAGACGCAACTCCCTGTTCCGCTCATTCTCGCGCGGTACTCTCGGTGGTTTCGGCGCAGCCAGTCAAGCGCCGCGCGGACTTCGGGATACCGTGACACGACGACAGGTTCGAACACGTTCCGACTGCGCCCGTCCATGAAGTCACGTATTGTGATCGGGCTGATGTTACGTGTCAATTCCGGTGCATCGAACAGCGCAGCCGTGGACACCTGAACGTTTGGATTGACGATCAGATACCAGGGTTCGGTCGGTGCAACCGGAGTCAGCTTGTCACCGATGCCTTCGGCCCAACTCGCCTGACCATGCACGAACACCGGCACATCGGCACTGACGGTGACACCGATCTCGGCGAGTTCCTTGATACTCAGCCCCAGCCGCCAGAACTCGTTGAGTGCCACCAGTGTGGTCGCCGCATCCGAACTGCCACCGCCAAGGCCTCCGCCGGTCGGAATCGCCTTGGTCAGGGTGATATCGGTGCCGGCACGGGTGCCCGAATGAGCCTGCAGCGCACGTGCCGCCCGTACCACGAGATTTTCATCCGGAGGCACCTCGTTAAACGCCGACGTCAGATGAACTTCGTTGTCCTCACGCACCGCGAACTGCAGGACATCGCACAGGTCGACGAACTGATAGAGAGTCTGGAGCGTGTGATATCCATCGCTGCGACGTCCAGTGACGTGAAGGAACAGATTGATCTTGGCCGGAGCCAGCCAGTTGATGGTCAAACTTGATTCCTATTCAGTACGTGCGACTGTCGGCAACGCTCGCCCGCGTGGCCCCGACCGCATAGTGTAACGCCGAGCCTTGCCCGGGGCCAAGTCATGCGCACCCACGAGCCGAAATCCGGCTTTCAACGGCCGGGAATCGGCAGTCGCGCCGGCTGGCGTGGCCCGTCGGGCACTTCCACGGACGTTGCAACCCCCGAGGTTTGCCAGTCACGCAACTTCAGGCGTATCCGATAGCCTTCGCCACTGGCCGTGATCAACGCAGGCAGATCGACCCCGCCGACGGTTGTGTAGCGCAACAGGCGCACGCCCCAGGTGGCACCCAGCGGACTCTTCCAGCGCAGCGCGCGGAGCCGCCCCTCGGTATCGCGCTCGATGCCATCGGCCTCACCCGGCAGTCCCCGTATCCACGACGTCATCTGTTCGACGGGAACCGGTGCTTCGAGTCCAAGGGCTCGTTGCAGCAAGCGATCGGCCGACGCATCGCTCCAGGCAGGCGCATTGCCGCGGGTCAGCCGGGCCTCGCCGTCTACCCGGGTGAGCATTGCCGAGCCGAGTCCGAGTGGCACGTCAAGCACCACTTCGAGAAGCTCATCCGCTTGTCGCCAGTCGATACGCGCGCTGTGCGTTACCTTGTCGTCCCAGATACCAAGACCGCCCTTGACCCGAAAGGACGTCATGACACGAAGTGCCGCCTCGCGCGCTTCGACACGCTGCGCGGACGCGCGATCCGCGCCGTCAGGAAGCACGACCTCGGCATTGGGCACAGGCGTCGCGCAACTGCTCAGCAGCGCCAGCGCCAAGCCTGCTGCCAGCAGCCACCTGCAGAACCTCACTCCCATCATTCCATGAACTTTTCGACGATCCGCAACAGCACGTCATGGTCCGGTGAATCGATCAGCGCCGCGTCCCAGATGGCGCGTGCTTCTTCCTCGCGGCCCAGCATCCAGAGCACCTCCCCCAGATGGGCGGCAATTTCGCCGTCGGGATACATGTCCAGCGCCCGGCGGAGCAGATCGGCCGCTTCCTCGAGCGCTCCCTGGCGATAGCGTAACCAACCGAGACTGTCGAGGATCGCGGCATCGTCGGGCTCCAGAGCCACCGCTTTCTCGAGATAGCCGGCCGCTTCGTCGAGTCGCCTGTTGGCATCGACCAGGTGATAGCCGAGCGCATTCAATGCATGCGCGTTATCCGGCTCCATCGCGATGAGGCGCTCGAGATCCCGCTCCAGTTGATCCGGTTCTCCAGCGCCATCGGCCGCCAGCGCACGTGCATAGAGAAGGTCGCCGTTTTCGGGAAACCGCTCGATGGCGACGCTCAGGATCTCCACGGCCTCCCCGGCCCGATCGGCACGCTGCAGCATGCGTGCCTCGGACAGGGCGAGGCGCGCGGCAACCGCCGGATCCGGCACCTCGGCCGCAAGTGTTGCGAGGCCTGCTCGCGCACTGTCGAGATCGCCTTCGAGCGCGCGCAGTTCGGCCGCACGAACACGCGCATCCACGTAGAGCTGCCCGGGCTGAACAGCTTCGTAGTGTTCTATCGCGGCGGCACGACGTTGCTCGTCATCATCGATGCGGGCGAGATAGAAGTGGGTCTGATCAGCGTATTCACCGGTTTCGAGCAAGGCTTCGAGGTAGCGGCTGGCAGGCTCGAGTTCCTCGGCATCGAGTGCCAGCAGGCCAATCGTCAGGAGAACATCGGCGTTCTCGGGGGCCAGCACATACAAAGTCTCGAAGGCCTCCAATGCCGCATCCGTGCGCCCGGCTTCGGCAAGCAACTGTGCCCGACCGAGCTGCAGGCTCACATCGTCGGCGGCGCTTTCGACGGCAATGTACAGGTCGTCGAAGGCCTCGTCTGCACGCCCCGAAGCGATCAGGATGCGAGCCCGCAGCAACTGGGCATCGGCATTGTCCGGGTCGTGCGACAAGGCCGTCTCGACGGCCTTCAGCGCCGCTTCGCGATCGTTGCTGCCAAGCGCCAGCCGGGCTGTCCCGAGATGCGCTTCCGCTTCATCGGGATAGGCGTCGGCGAGCGCATCGATGACGATACCTGCCCGGGTAGGTTCTTCGCCGAGCAGCGTGGCGATGAGTTCCTTCAGGGTTTCGCCGCGCCGTGCATCGTCGGCCCCGTCACTCAAGTCCACCAGGGCCACGTGAGCCTTGGCCGACGCGTCGTTCTTGCCTTGCATCAACAAGGTTCGCGCCAGTGCTTCATGACCCTCGAGCGATGCCGGATCGAGTTCCACCCAGCGTCGCGCGGCCTGCTCTGCCTCCGGCCAGCGTCGCCCGAACATGGCAAGCCGGGCAGCACGATCGGCGACTCGTGCATCGTCGGTGCGTTCGCTCGCCTCCAGGTAGCCTTCCATGGCAACATCCAGTTGACCGCGACGTCCAGCCATCTCGGCGATCATCAGCTGATACATGAGTGAACTGTCGAACGGCGCTGCGCCAGCGTCAGCTGCACCCGCCTGGGCTGCACCTTCGTCACCGCTCTGGGCATGCACCGCAGCCCCCGGTATGGCGCTGCAGCCAAGCAGGACACCGAGTGCAATTGCCGAGAGGACGCGGCGCCCGAGGCGTGCAGGATCGAACCTATGACTCATCTGGAGATGTCTCGACGTACGCATAACAGAGCCCGCGTGACAAGGACCCGAACCTTTCACGATGGCAGCCAGACTTCAGTGTAACCGGGCCGGGAAGTGCTCGAGCTTTGCTAACATGGACACATCATGTCGCTCATTGCGCTCGGCCTCAACCACCACACCGCGCCGGTGGACATTCGCGAGCGAGCGGCCATCGGCGACGAGCGGCTCGGCGATGCGCTGTTGGCGTTGCAAAAAGTCGACGCCATCGATGAAGCGGCCATCGTATCGACCTGCAATCGCACCGAGATCTACTGCGGAACGCAAGAGAGTGGAGCCGGCACCGACGAGGCACTGGTCGAATGGTTGCATTCTCATCTTCAATTCGGTGGGCAGCGCGTTGACGAATACCTGTTCCGACACAACGACAGCGCGGTAGTTCACCACCTGATGCGGGTGGCCAGCGGGCTCGATTCGTTGGTACTCGGCGAGCCGCAGATACTGGGCCAGATCAAGCGAGCCTATAGAGACGCCGAGTCGGTCGGAACCCTCGGCAGCAAGCTCTCACCCCTTTTCCAGAGCGCGTTCTCGGTCGCCAAGCAGGTCCGCACCGATACGGCGATCGGTGCGAGTCCGGTCTCCGTCGCGTTCGCCGCGGTCACTCTGTCACGACAGATCTTCGCCGATCTCGGCAAGCACACTGCCCTGTTGATCGGTGCCGGGGAAACCGTGCAGCTGGCGGCGCGACACCTCGTAGGCGCGGGTATCGGACGCCTGTTGATTGCCAACCGGACAGTTGCGCGCGCCGAAGTGCTCGCTGCGGAGACCGGCGGCGAGGCCATTTCGCTCGGTGAAATCCCGAGCCGATTGCCTGAGGCAGACATCGTCATCAGCTCCACTGGCGCGCCTTTGCCCATCCTCGGCAAGGGCGCGGTCGAGAAGGCCTTGAAGTTGCGTCGCTTCCGCTCGATGCTGATCGTCGATATTGCCGTACCGCGTGATGTGGAAAGTGAAGCAGGCACCCTCGATGGCGTCTTTCTCTACACCGTCGATGACCTGCAGGCGGTCATCGACGAGAACCGTGAGTCGCGCCGCGCGGCGGCCAATCAGGCAGAGGAGATCGTCAGGAATCAGGTCGAGATCTACATGCGTCGCGTGCGTGCACTGGGCGCTAACGACACGATCCGTGGTTATCGCGACCATGTCGACACACTGCGCGCCGAACTGCTTGCCCGTGGCGGCCGTGAGCTGGCTGCGGGGAAAGATCCACAGGCGGTACTCGAGAAACTCGCCCACGGTCTCGCCAACCGGATCATGCATGCGCCGACAGCGCGGCTACGCGATGCCGCCGCCCGGGGCGATACCGATCTGATTCAAGCGGCTCACCGTTTGCTCGATCTGCAGGACCGCAGCAAAGACTCATGAAGGATTCCATCCAGAGTCGTCTGGAAAGCGTCGTCGAACGTCACGAAGAGATCGCCGCCTTGCTCGGCGATCCAGACGTCATCGGCGAGCAAGGCCGGTTCCGGGCGCTCTCGCAAGAGTATTCCCGACTCGAACCCATCGTCAGCGCTTTCGGCGACTATCGACGTTGCGCCGAGAGTCTCGACGGGGCACGCGAAATGGCACGCGACAGCGATCCCGAGATGCGCGCGATGGGTGAGGAGGAAGTGCCCGGCCTGGAGCAGACCCTCGCCTCACTCGAACAGAGCTTGCAACTGCTTCTCCTGCCGAGCGATCCGCGCGATGCCCAGAATGCCTATCTCGAGATTCGGGCCGGCACCGGTGGTGACGAGGCGGCGCTGTTCGCAGGCGATCTGCTACGCATGTATCTCCGCTATGCCGAACAGCGGGGCTGGCGTAGCGAGGTTGTCAACGAACGCCCGGGTGAACAAGGCGGCTATCGAGAGGTCGTCGTGCGGCTCGCCGGCAACGCGGTCTTCTCCCGGTTGAAGTTCGAATCGGGCGCGCATCGCGTGCAGCGCGTACCCGAGACCGAATCGCAAGGTCGGGTGCACACCTCGGCGGCGACGGTCGCGATCTTGCCCGAACCTGACGAGATAGAGGCGATCGATATCGAGCCGTCAGACCTCCGCATCGATACCTACCGTGCTTCGGGAGCGGGTGGCCAGCATGTCAACAAGACCGATTCGGCCATCCGCCTGACGCACATACCGAGCGGCGTCGTTGTCGAGTGCCAGGAGGAACGCTCGCAACACAAGAACCGGGCCAAGGCGATGGCCCTGTTGCAAGCACGGCTACTGGACGCCGAACAGGATGCGCAAGCAGCAGCAACTTCTGCATCGCGGCGCTTGCAGGTTGGCTCGGGAGACCGCTCCGAACGCATTCGAACCTACAATTTTCCGCAAGGCCGACTGACTGACCATCGCATCAACCTGACCCTCTACAAGCTCGAAGACGTGCTGGGCGGCGCGCTCGACGACATCGTCGATCCGCTCATCGCGGAACATCAGTCGGCAATGCTTGCGGAGTTCGGCGACTGAGTACGACGAGCGACACGTCGGGTGACACGTCGGGTGACACGTCGGGTGACTCGACGGGTGACTCGACGGGTAAGCAGTCGGGCGTCACGGTGGGCGACTGGCTTGTCCAGAGCCAGGCCCGTCTAGCCCGTACCAGCGATGAATCCCGACTCGAGACAGAGCATCTGCTCGAGCATGTTGCCGGGGTATCTCGGGCCGCAATGATCGCCCGGCCCGAAGCTGTACTCGACGCGAACACGGCTCGACGACTCGAGTCGCTGCTGATCCGTCGTGAACGGGGTGAGCCCCTTGCCTACCTGTTGGGCTCGCGCGAATTCTGGTCCCTGTCGCTTGCGGTCACGCCTGCGGTTCTGATCCCGAGAGCCGATACCGAATGCCTGGTCGAACGCGCGCTCGGCGCCCTCGAAGGACGCTCATCTTCAGGCTGGATCGTCGATGCGGGAACGGGCGCAGGCACCGTTGCGCTGGCCTTGGCGACCGAGTGCAACCAGCCGATCATCGCCACCGATGTCGACCCTGACGCGCTCGCGATCGCGCGCGCAAATGCGCAACGGCTCCTGCCACCGGGACGCGTGTGCTTCGTCCAGGGCGACTGGCTGGCCGCGCTTGCCGACAACTCGGTTGCCGTTCTCGTCTCGAATCCGCCCTATCTGTCCGCCGACGACCCGCACTTGCCGAGCCTTGCGGCCGAACCAGCGGGTGCGCTCGTCGCTGGTGTCGACGGGCTCTCGGCCATCCGGCGTCTTGTCGCCGACGCGAACCGCATCTGCCTGCCCGGTGCCAGCGTCCTGTTCGAGCACGGTTGCACACAGGCACCGATGGTGCGAAGACTGCTTGCTGATCACGGCTTCGTCGACATCACCACAAGCCTTGACCTTGCCGGACTCGAACGCGTTACCGAAGCAAGATACGCAGCTTGAGCCCATACTACCGTCGTGACCCGCCAGTGACTTGCGCATGCAGAAAGACCAGTCCTACGCTGCTATCGATCTCGGTTCGAACAGCTTTCACATGATCGTCGCCGAGCCCGAAGGCAGCTCCATCCGCATGATCGACAGCCTGCGCGTCTCGACCCGGCTTGGCGCCGGACTCGACAAGCAGAAGAATCTCACGCCGGATACTCTCGAGCGGGCACTCGAGGCCATGGCCCTGTTTGCCGAACGACTCGAGGAAGTGCCCACGAGAAACATTCGCGCGGTCGGTACCAACACCCTCAGACGCGCCAGAAACGCACAGGAATTCATGCGTGTGTCCGAGGAACTGATCGGCGTGCCGATCGAGATCATTTCCGGCCGCGAGGAGGCACGCCTGATCTACCTGGCGGTGGCGCACGCCCTGCCCGAGCCTGACCGTACGCGACTGATCATCGATATCGGTGGCGGCAGCACCGAGCTGGTCATCGGCACCGGTCTCGAGCCCAGGCTCATGGAAAGCGTCAACATGGGGTGCGTCAGCTACAGCCAACGATTCATCGACGAGGCAGGCATTAGCGAGAAGTCACTGGAAAAAGCGCTCAAGCGTGCAACGGTGGAGGCCGAACTTGAACTGCAACCCCTGGTTCGCGCCTACCAGGACTCTGGTTGGGACGAAGCGATCGGCTGCTCGGGTACGATCAAGGCAGCCGGCAAGATGCTCGCCGAAGTCGGCTTGACCGACGGCACCGTCACACGTGACGGGCTGAAGAGGCTCCTGAAGCAGATCACCAGGGCCGGCGGCGTCGGCGCCATGAATTTCGAGAGCATCAGCAGCTCCCGCAGCCAGGTCATCACGGGTGGCCTGGCGGTCCTGTACGGCGTCATGCGCGCCTTGTCGATCAATCGGATCCGCCCGAGTACGCTTGCGCTGCGTGAGGGTGTCATCTTCGGCATGATCGGCCAGAAGGAGCACATCGACGTGCAAAGCGAGACACTGGCGAACCTGGCCAGTCGCTTCTCCATCGACATCGCACAGGCGGAACGCGTCGAGGATACTTCCCGCAAGCTCTTTGCAAAGGTCGCCGACGCCTGGCAGCTCGATGAGCAACGACACCTCGATCTGCTGGTCTGGGCCGCGAAGCTGCATGAGCTCGGCATGGGCGTCGCGCACACGCAATACCACAAGCATGGTGCCTATATCCTGGAGAACTCCGATCTGCTGGGCTTCACCCGCGCCGAGCAGACCGCGCTTGCCCTGCTGGTTCGCTACCACCGACGAAAGATCGACGCGGAAGCATTCGACGGGTTGCCCGATCACGTGCGCGAGCGTCTGCAGCGTCTGCTCAGCCTGTTACGTCTCGCCGCCCTGCTGCATCGCAGTCGCTTGCCATCGTCGCTCGACGAGCTTGATGTCGACGTCAGCGAAGGGCGCATTACCGTGCTGGCACCAAAGGAATGGCTGGACGCGCATCCCCTGACGCATGCTGAACTCGAGTCCGAGACCGATCGACTGCTTCGCGTGGATATCCGCCTTAAGCCGCTTCGATAAGCCAGTCGACAAGCTGGTCAATCGGCCAGTCAATCGGCCAGGTAGCGGTGCCCGAGCTTGTCGATCAACGCTTCCTGTGCACTGAAGATCTCATTGTCCTCCGGGCGCCTGCGGATATACTCACCGTCTGCGCCGAGATCCCAGGCAAAGGCGTTGTCACGCAGGTAGACATCAAGACACTCCTCCTTGACACGCTTGAGTGAGTCGCCTTCGACAGGCACCGCAATCTCGACGCGATTGAAGAAGTTTCGCGGCATCCAGTCAGCGCTGCTGATGTAGAGCACCTCATCGCCGCCACCCTTGAACCAGAATATTCGCGAGTGTTCGAGGAAACGCCCCAGCACGGACACGACCCGGATGTTCTCGGAAAGACCCGCTACCTGCGCGCGCAACATGCAGATGCCACGCACCACGAGCTCCACCTTGACGCCGGCCTGAGAGGCCTTGTAGAGAGCGCTGATCACGCCGGCATCAACCAGCGAATTCATGCGTGCGATGACATGACCCTCACCACCCGCCTCGGCCACGTCCGTCTCGCGGGCAATGCGTTCGAGGATGAAGCGATGCAATGCAAACGGCGCCTGCACGATCTGCTTGAAGTCGAGCGTTTGCCCGAGCCCGGTCAGTTGTGTGAAGACCTTGTGTACATCCTCGGTGATGGCCTTCGCATTCGACAGGAGACTCACATCGGTGTACGCCCGCGCGGTGGTCGCATGGTAGTTGCCGGTGCCGACGTGCACATACTTGACGAGCTTGTTTTTCTCGCGCCTGACGACCAGCAGCATTTTCGCATGGGTCTTGAAACCGACCACACCGTAGACAACCTGTATGCCTGCTTCCTGCAGCTTGTTGGCCAGATTGATGTTTGCTTCCTCGTCGAAGCGGGCCCTGAGCTCGATCACTACCGTGACGTCCTTGCCGGCCCGTGAGGCTTCCATCAGCGACTGCACGAAGACCGAACCCTCACCCGTTCGATAAAGTGTCTGCTTGATGGCGAGCACGTCGGGATCCAGCGCCGCCTGGCGTACCAGCTCGATGACCGGCACGTAGGACTCATAGGGATGATGGAAGATGACCGGCGAGCGTTGATTGATCAGCTCGAAGATGTTCTGGCCGGTCTCGAAGGCAGGCGCGATGTGTGGCGTGAACGGCGGGTACTTCAGCTCGGGCCGATCGATCTGATCGGGAATGGAGACCAGTCGATTGAGATTGACCGGGCCGTCGACGCGATAGACGTCGACATCGCCAAGACGAAACTGTCGCTGCAGGTACTTGATGATTCGCGGCGGACAGTTGGCGGCGACTTCGAGCCGTACGGCCTGACCGAAGTTGCGTTGCACCAGTTCGCTCTCCAGTGCTCGACGGAGGTTTGCCACCTCCTCTTCCGAAACATAGAGATCACTGTTTCGAGTGACTTTGAACTGGTAGCAGCCCAGAGGCTCCATGCCACTGAACAATGACGATATCTGCGCATGCACGATCGATGAGAGGAACACGAAGCCGTGCGGTACACCACAGATCTCCGGGGGGACGTGAATGACTCGCGGCAGCGAGCGCGGCGCACGCACCAGGGCAAAGCCCGGATCACGACCGAAGGCGTCTCGACCGCGCAGGTCGATGATGAAGGTCAGACTCTTGTTCGTCAGGCGCGGAAACGGATGCGCCGGGTCGAGACCGAGCGGGCTCAGCACCGGGGCGATATCCCGCTCGAAATAGTCCTTTACCCAGGCACTCATGGGCTCGTCCCAGCGATTGCGCTGATAGAAGATGATGTCTTCGGAGGCGAGCGTGGGCAACAGGACATCGTTCAGCAGGCGATACTGCTTTTCAACCAGCGCGTGCGCCCGTTCGGTAATCGCATTCATTTCCTGCTGCGGCGAGAGACCATCGACGCCAGCGCCTTCGACCCCGCCGAGAATCTTCTGCTTGGTGCCGGCGACGCGAACCTCGAAGAATTCATCCAGGTTGCTACTCGAGATACAGAGGAAGCGCAGACGTTCGAGCAAGGGCACCTGCTCGTCGCTCGCCAGTTCAAGTACCCGCTCGTCGAAGGCAAGAAAACTCAGCTCGCGATTGCCGAGCGGTGTCGTGCCGACTTCGGGGCGCTGGAACTTCTCGAGCTTCTGCGCGGGCGGAGTCCGCTCATGATGATGGCGCGATGCACCCTTCGCCGTCTTGCCGCTACTGCTCATGCGCTTGCCCTCTGCCACTGATCAATGCCGCTCCCCACTCGCTGCAAGTCCCCATGCCCTGCACGCTTCTTCATCATCACCGCACAACTCCATGCTGTGTTGCAAGCCATGTTCGCGCCATGCTCGAAAGCTCTGGCCACAGATCGAGGAAAGGCGCCTCGAGCGCACTTGCGAAATCGACCGCAAGCGGTGCTGCAGTTGCCATCGGAGACAGACGGGGTGAACGACGCGACACACGCAGTAGCGTCTCGCTGACGGCGTCGATATCTTCGTTGCGTTCAAGCACGCGTTCCGTTGCGAGGTAGCTTGCAAAGCGCGAGACGTCGTCGCCAAGGAAACCGCGCTGAGTGGCGAGCGTCGCATCGACCCAGCGCGCATGGCTCGCCAGGTCACGGCCCCCGGGAGAGGGCCAATGCCTCGCCAGCCAATGATCGAAGACGATATCGACGATGATGCCGGCATAGCGACGCAACGGCGGCTCGAACAGTCGACGAGCTTCTGCCACCCGCAGGTGCCCATCGGTGAAGGCATCGATACGACGGTGCAAGCGGATGCCTGTCGCGATGCGCGAAGGATACGCCGACAGATCCGGACCGCGGACGAAATCACCGGCGATCTGACCCACCAGCAGTGCATCGTCGTCGAAGGCGAGGACGGAATGGGCTAGAAAGTTCAAGGCTGGGCGGATTTCTTCGGGCAGGCCCGGCCGATGATACGCTTCGCTCATGGACCCATCACCCGACAAGCGTCACGGGCGCCACTTGACCCTTCCGCAGATCGGCCAGGCCGGTCAACAGCGAATTGCCGAGGCGCATGTCCTGGTGGTAGGCATGGGTGGCCTCGGTTCACCGGTCGCGCTCTATCTCACGGCAGCGGGCGTAGGTCGACTGACGTTCGCCGACTTCGACACGGTGGAAATCTCCAACCTCCAGAGGCAGATTGCCCACACGACGGCACGCGTCGGTCAGGCAAAGACCGACTCGGCCCGCAGCGCCTGCCTCGCGATCGACCCGGCTGCATCGATCGCGACGATCGAGCACGGCCTCGACGAAGATGATCTCGCCGAGCTCGTGCCCTCCTGCACGGCCGTCGTCGACTGCAGCGACAACTTCCCGACACGCTTTGCTGTCAATGCCGCCTGCGTCGATGCACGCGTACCCCTCGTCAGCGGTGCCGCCATCCGCTTCGACGGACAAGTCACCGTCGTCGATCCGCGGGAGCCGAATGCACCTTGCTACCGCTGTCTCTACGTCGACGACCAGAGTGACAGCGTCGACAACTGTGCCGAGGCCGGCATCCTTGGCCCGGTCGTCGGCATGATCGGCTGTGTACAGGCCATCGAGATCATCAAGCTGATCACCGGGATCGGGGAATCGCTCGCGGGCAGGCTGGTGCTGTTCGATGCCCTCGGCATGGAATGGAACGAGATAAAGCTTGCCCGCCGTGAAAGCTGCCCGGTCTGTGGGCAGCGCTGAGTAGACAGCACTAGTGCCGGTGATCGACGTCGGCCGCTGCCGTGCCGTGGAAGAGTGCGGCCACATCGACCGCATCGTAGCGATACGCGGCGTCACAGAACTCGCAGGTGATCTCGACCGTACCGCGCTCTTCGATGATGGACTGCACCTCATTCTCGCCAAGGCCTTCGAGCAGCGCGCTGGTCCTTTCACGGGAACACCCACAGGCGAATTGCACGGGAGATTCCTCGAAGAGCCGGACCCGTTCTTCATGGAAAAGCGAGTGCAGGAGGCCCTCGACCGGGCGATCGCGCAATTCGTCCGCTGACGCGGTTCCGGCGAGCAGCGTAGCCCGCTGCCAGCCATCGACGTCATCCTCGCGTCGTTCGCTGGCCGGCAATTTCTGCAACAGCATGCCGGCAGCCACGTCGTCGCCAACGGCAAGAAAGAGCGCCGTCTGCAACTGTTCGCTATCCCGAAAGTAGTCGGCAAGCGCGGCCGACAGGCTCTCGCCCTGCAAGGCGACGATGCCCTGATACGGCTCGGCGTCCTTGCGCGCCTCGATGGTGATGACCAAGCGGGCATCAGGCCCGAAGAGCGCTTCCAGGCCCGCCTCCATCGACCGCGAGCCCGTCTCATCCCAACGCGCCAGTCCCCGCACCTTGCGATCGGCAGTGACCTGCACGACCAGCAGGCGCAGATAGCCCTCACCCTTGATCTGGAAGGTCATCCGGCCCTCGAACTTGATGGTCCCGGCCAGCAGGATGGCAGCGACAAACGCCTCACCGAGCAAGTCACGCACACGCGGTGGATAGTCCACCCGCGCCAGCGCTTCCTTCCAGGTTTCGTCGAGTTGCACGACCTGTCCGCGGACGTCGCAGGACTCGATCAGGAAGCGTTGGGCGTTGTCTCGTGCTCTCACGATACGTCTCGAGGTCTCGAATTCGCACTCTTTCGACAGAAACGCCGACAGCAGCGCCGGCAGCAGCGATGGCAGAAGCGCCGGGACAACGACTCAGCGCAGGAACAGGGTGTTGATGACCGTCGACACCCCGTCGACACCCAGGGCAACTCGCTCGGCTTGCGACTTCTGGCCGTCGTTGTCGACATTACCGCTCAACCTGACCGTGTCCGCATCGACCGTCTTGACGCGGATCGTGAAGCGACCCACTTCGGGGTCACGGGACAAGGCATCGGCCACTGCTCGCGACAAGGGCGCTTCATCCTCGAGTGCGGGCAAACGATCGCCCAGCACCCCGCCACTCTCACAACCGACGAGACTCGTTCCGACGAAAAGCGTGACGAGAATTGCACCACAGATCGACAGCGAGCGCCGACGGTCGAGACCAGCCAAGGTGTCAACAGACATAACAGATTCCCTCTCCATGTACCGCTGATCGTAGCACTCGCCCGCCATCCGGATGCTCAGCCACTCGACTGCAGACTGGCCTTCAACAATCGGTTCAGCTCGGCCGGATTCGCCTTCCCGCCAGTCGCCTTCATGACCTGACCGACAAAGAAACCCAGCAGCTTCTCCTTGCCGGCTCGATACTCGGCAACCTGTGCGGGATTGGCCGCGATGACGTCGGCGATCATCGTCTCGATAGCCCCGCTGTCGCTGATCTGTCTGAGGCCGTCGCGCTCGATGATGGCGTCGGCATCGATGTCACTCGACCAGAGTTCGTCGAGGATGTCCCTCGCCGTCCGGTTCGAGACGGTGCCGTCCTCGACGCGCGCAACCAGACCCGCCAGACGCTCTGGTGTGAGCGATATTTCAGCGAGCGTCGTGTTTTCCCTGTTGATGCGCGCAAATACCTCACCGAGCACCCAGTTGGCCGCAGCGCGACCACCGACAGCGGGCGTCGCGAGCATCGCTTCGACAAAGTCTGCGGTCACGCGGTCGCGAGTCAGCGCTTCCGCCTCGTCGGCCTTGAGCCCGTGTTCGCTGACGAATCGATCGCGACGAACCGCAGGCAACTCCGGCAAGCTTGCCCGTACCGCCTCGACGAACGCTTCGTCGATCAGCAACGGCGGAAGATCGGGATCAGGGAAATAGCGATAATCGTTCGCTTCCTCCTTTGAACGCATCGCCCGGGTCTCATCATTGTCCGGGTCATAGAGGCGTGTCTCCTGCACCACGGCACCACCGGCTTCGAGCACATCGATCTGTCGCTCGACCTCATACTCGATCGCCGCTTCGAGAAAGCGGAAAGAGTTGACATTCTTGACCTCGGTGCGGGTACCGAGCTCAGTCTCGCCCAGCGGCCTGACAGACACATTGGCGTCACACCGGAACGAGCCTTCCTGCATGTTGCCGTCACAGATTCCGATCCAGCGGACCAGCGCGTGCAGGTGGCGAGCATAGGCCACGGCTTCGGTCGCGGAACGCATGTCCGGCTCCGAGACAATCTCGAGCAATGCGGTTCCGGCACGGTTGAGATCGATGCCGGTAGAGCCGGGGAACAGATCGTGAACCGACTTCCCCGCGTCTTCCTCGAGGTGGGCACGGGTAAGACCGACCCGCTTTACCGAGCCGTCTTCAAGCGGCACATTGATGACACCTTCGCCGACGATCGGGTAGCTCATCTGCGATATCTGATAACCCTTGGGAAGGTCCGGATAGAAGTAGTTCTTGCGGGCAAAGACCGATCGCAATGCAATGCTGGCACCAGTGACCAGACCAAAGGCGACCGCCATGCGCACGGCGCCCGCGTTGGGCAGAGGCAAGACACCGGGCAGGCCAAGGTCCACGGCACAGGCCTGCGTGTTGGGCTCGGCACCGAACGCGGTCGAGGCCCCCGAAAAGATCTTCGAGCGAGTGGCGAGCTGGGCATGCACTTCAAGGCCGATGACCGTTTCCCAAGGCATTTTCCCGGCCGTTCCCCGCGCCGATGTCGTCGATGCCGACGCGACGTTCCGTGGCGCGTTCACTTGGCAGCCTCCGGCCGTGTCGCGAGACCGGGCGGCACCTGCCGGTGCCAGTCGGACAATTGCTGGAATCGATGGGCGATGTTGAGCAACCGCGATTCATCGAAGCCGCGGCCGATCAGCTGCAGTCCGACCGGCAGATTCTCGCTGATTCCACAGGACAAGGACAGCGCCGGCAAGCCGCACAGGTTGGCCGAGACGGTATAGAGATCGTTCAGGTACATGGCGACCGGATCGTCAACCTTGGCCCCCCGGGCGAAAGCCGTCGTGGGGGATGTCGGTCCGGCGATGACGTCGACCTCGGTAAAGACGCGATCGAAGTCGTCGCTGATCAGCCGACGAACTTGCTGAGCCTTCAGGTAGTAGGCGTCGTAGTAGCCCGCTGACAGGGCGTAGGTGCCGATCAGGATGCGCCGCTGCACCTCGGCACCAAAACCTTCGGTGCGCGACCGCTCGTACAGATCCTCGAGGTTCGATGGATCGGCGCAACGATGGCCGAAGCGTACGCCGTCGAAGCGCGACAGGTTGCTCGACGCCTCGGCGGGAGCAACGACATAGTAGGCAGGAATACCGTGCACCTGATTCGGCAGCGAGACGTCTACCAGTGTCGCCCCCAGACGTTCGAACTCCTGCAAGGCGGCGAGCACGACGTCGCCTACGGCCGCGTCCAGACCGTCGCCGAAATATTCCTTCGGTACGCCGATGCGCAAGCCCTCGAGGGATTGTTCCAGACTGGCGGCGAAATCCGGCACGGCAACGTCGCTGGATGTTGCATCACGTGCATCGACGCCCGCCATGACCTGCAACAGATGCGCGCAGTCCTCGGCGGTACGGGCAAGCGGCCCACCCTGATCGAGGCTCGATGCGAACGCGATCATGCCGTACCGCGAGACGCGACCGTAGGTCGGCTTGAGCCCGGTCAGACCACAGAAGGCAGCCGGCTGTCGAATGGACCCTCCCGTGTCGGTGCCGGTCGCCACCGGTGCGAAGCGAGCGGCCACCGCCGCGGCGCTGCCACCTGAGGAACCACCGGGTACGCGCTCGAGATTCCACGGATTAGCGACCGCACCGAAGTAACTGTTCTCGTTCGACGAGCCCATGGCGAATTCATCCATGTTCGCCTTGCCCAGCAGTACGCTGCCCGCTTCCCGCAGCCGCCTGACCACGGTCGCGTCGAACGGCGATCGATAGTTCTCGAGCATCCGTGATCCGCAGGTGGTCGGCATGTCGGTAGTGCAGAAGATATCCTTGTGGATAAGCGGAATCCCGTCCAGAAGGCTCGTCGTCGAACCGTTTTCGCGACGCGCGTCCGAGGCGCGCGCGGCCGCTGCTGCCCCCTCCGGATCAACCGCCAGCAGGGCGTTCAGGGCGGGATTCAGACGCTCGATACGCGCCAGGTGGTGTTCGGCCAGTTCGAGCGCCGAGCAGGCACCCGAGGCAAGACTCCCGGCCTGTTCGACGAGCGTCTGTTCGTGCAATTCGGCAGTGCTCATCGCTTTGCTCATTCGACGACGCGCGGCACGATGAAGTAGCCCTCTGCCGTCGCCGGCGCCGGGGCCTGCAGCGCCTCACGCTCGTTGTCCTCGCTGACGCTGTCGTCGCGGAGTCGCAACACCGCATCGAAAGGATGCGCCATGGGTTCGACATCCGTCGTGTCGACCGCGGCCAGATCCTCGACGAGGGCGAGGACGGTATTCAGATCCCCCGCAATGCGCTCGCGCGCCGCGTCGTCGAGGGCGAGTCGCGCCAGCTGCGCGATAGTCTTGACGTCTTCACTGGAAAGAGACACAGGCAATATTCCGGGGACGGGCAACGAGGCACGGCGCCGGAATCTAGCATACTGATGCCGTCAGGCCCGATCCCGGGCGGCGCAGAATCGCGGAAAGGCAGGCATGCAGACTGATAGCTCACCCACGCTGCAGGATGATCGTTTGACGACGCTGGAGCTGAAGATGATGGAACTGGAGACCACCGTCGCCGAACTCGACGCCGTGATCATTCGCCAGGCGCGCGATATCGAAAAGCTCCGTGAAGAACGCCAGCGCCTGGAAGCACGCCTGCAGACCCTCGCCAACGGCCTCGACGAGCAACGCGAGGCAGCAGACGAAGTACCACCACATTACTGAGACCATTGCAGGACAGGGCCGCGTCACCGACCGCCCAGGATCACCGTGTCGCCGACGAGGGTGTAGTCCGGGACAATCAGGTTCCGATCAGCGTATTGCCGAGCATAGACACGACCGGCAAGGTCATAGCGGGATTCGCGACAGCTGTCGATGAATCCGCCCGGCCAGGGCATGCCGGCAAACGGCTCCTGATCGGCCGCCAACCAGCCGAGTGGGCAACCGTAGTCGGTGCCGAGTCCGATCGCGATGAACCAGTCCGGGCTTTGCGATCGCAGTGCGCCCTTCATGTCGTCAGGCTGTTCGGAACGCTCCGAGTCCGGATCACGAAGCCGTGACCGCTGCACCGTGTCGGTCTGTTCGAGCACGGCGATCTGTTCCGCGGTGCGCCTGTGAATCAGCACCGGGCGACCGTCCCAGGTCAATGTACGTGTCTCGCCAGGCGTCATGTCACCGATGACGAAGCGTTCACCCTGCAGTGTTCCCTCCTCGCCATCGTCAGACAGGAAGACCGAAAAGAACACGAACACGACCGCCATGAACGCCACCGCAATCATGCCTTTCAACAGCACCCGCAGATACAGCAGGCGGCGCTCTTGCTCGGGGTCTCGCTGTCGTTCCATGGTCAGGCTGCGTCTGGTGCTAACGCTGTTACGGTACCTTGGGCGTGGCGGACTTCGCCTCTAGCTGCATGACGCACTGACGATCGCCTGCCGCGCGACGCGGTGCCTATCGAACGAGCGACGCATCAACGACGGATGAGCGACGAACGAGCCACGGACGAGCCACGGACGAGCATTCCGGAATGGCAAAGTCCGCAAACTTGCGTGTGCGCGGTCAATCCGCAAGACGACGCAGTGGCCAACAGGCTCGCCGATCGGCTGAAGCTTCCACTGCGGGCCGGCACTGCTGCCAGCGGTGAGTGCTGGAAGCTGCTCGTCGATGGCAGTCGGCTGACCCTGGAACGCCCCGACTCGGTCAAGTTGCACATCGATTTCACCCGCGGCAAGACCGCGGCGCGCCAGCGTGAACCCGGTCGCCTGCGGCAGCCTCTTGCCAGAGCACTCGGCGTCGCACGACTACGAAAACGCCTTGGCCACGCACCCCGCATAGTTGATGCGACCGGCGGACTCGGGCGCGACGCCTGGTTCGCCGCATCACTCGGCTGCCCGGTCACTCTGCTCGAGCGTTCACCGCTCGTGCATGCGCTGCTCGATGCAGCGCTTGTCCACGCAAGGAATGATGCCGTGCATGCGGAGACGGCCAGGCGTATCGACTTGCACAACGTCGAGGCCATCGAGCACCTGACATCGCTGCCTGCAGACACGGCCGATGTCATCTACCTGGATCCGATGTATCCCCCGACACGGCGCCGCGCCGCCGTGACCAAGGGCATGCAGTTCCTGCACGAACTGCTCGGACCCGATGGCGGCAACGACGGCTTGCTGCGCGCAGCCCTTGCAGCAGCTGCTCATCAGGTCACGGTAAAACGTCCGGCTGGCGCTTCCCGGCTTGCCGGCGCCGAGGCCTTCGAGGGTCAACTCACGACAGTCGAATCGCCTTCAACGCGATATGACATCTTTCTGAAGATCTGAGTCGACGCACGCTCACCACCCGTCATCACCGATGTACGTAACGCGACATGGCCCATAAGGCTTGAGACGGCCAGAAACAGGCGATGAGGCCGGGTTGCTCACCTCTGACGCCGGATGAGTCACCGTCGTGCTCGTTCAGGTTCGGCGCTTTCCGGCCCTGTCGCGACGGCCGCGAGTGCCACGTCGGTGGCCGCGGCGCCACCAAGTGCGAGGCCTACGGCAACTCCGATGTTCAAGGCGGTGAAACTCGGCCGTGTGACCACTTGCCTGTGTCGCGGTACGTACCTTTATTCAGATATACCCCCGTGAGCGCCTCGCGCCGGTTCGATCCCGGCCCCTGGTCGATTCAATCCCGAAAGTTCTGAAACTGCAGTGGCAGTCCGAGATCGGCATCCTTCAGGGCCTTCATGGCTGCTTGCAGCTCATCACGCTTCTTGCCGGTCACCCGCAGCTGCTCGCCCTGGATCTGCGCCTGAACCTTGAGCTTCGAGGCCTTGAGGCTGGCAATCGCCTTCTTGGCGGTTGGCTGATCGATGCCCTGGCGGACGTTGAGGTTCTGCTTGACGCCCTTGCCGCTTTTCTCGACTTTGCCCATGTCGAGCGAGGCCACATCGATCTTTCGGGAGATGAGCTTCTGGAACAGGATGGGATGAATCTGCTGGGCCTGGAAATCACTGTCGGCGAGCAGCACGACATTCGTATCGTTCAGCTCGAGGCTGGCACTCGTGCCCTTGAAGTCGAAGCGGTTGCCGATTTCACGGCTGGCCTGATCGACGGCATTGCCGAGTTCGTGCTGATCCACTTCGGAGACGACGTCGAACGAGGGCATGAGCGGACTCCCGGTACACTTGAAAGATGCCCATGCTAATCGATAGATACCCATGAGATGGCTGCTGCTCACGGCAGCGCTGCTCGGCGCACTGGCTGTCGGCACGGGCGCTTTCGGCGCGCATGCCCTGCAGGACGTCCTGTCCGAGCGCGCCCGTGGCTGGTATGACACGGCCGTCACCTATCACGCCACGCATGCGCTCGCGCTTTTCGGATGTGGACTCCTGTCGCTGCATGTTAAACCCGACTCGAGTTCGCGCAGCGCCCTCGCGGCTGCCGGCATTGTCCTTGTCATCGGCATCGTGCTGTTTTCGGGTAGCCTCTACCTGATGGCGTTCACGGGCTGGACGCGCCTCGGCATGATCACCCCCATCGGCGGCCTGGCTCTCATCATCGGCTGGCTGGCGCTCGCCCTGGCGTGCTGGCGAATACCGGGAAATTCCGCCTCCTGATATCGGGCAACCCTCTTCCTGAGTAATCCTCTTTCCCGAGTAACCCCTTTTCCTGAGTACCCTCTCTCATGAAAGACGATTCGCTGATCGAAGCGCGCCGCGACTACACCGCGGATACCTTGAGCCGAGTTGATCTGGCTGCGGGTCCGGTTGAGCAATTCACGCACTGGCTCGCGGATGCGCGCCGGAAAAAGATTCTCGATGCGACCGCCATGATGCTGGCTACCACCGACGCCAGCGGGCAACCGCACGCACGCATCGTGCTTCTCAAGCAATGCGATGCAGAAGGTTTTGTCTGGTACACCTTCCAGGATAGCGACAAGGCACGTGAGCTCGCCACCAACTCGCGAGCCTCCATCCTGTTCTACTGGTGTGCACTCGAGCGCCAGGTTCGCATCGAAGGCCCGGTGGAGCGACTCGACCCGGCGATGGCCGACGAATACTTCTACTCACGCCCGGAAGGAAGCCGATTCAGCGCAGCGGCGTCGCAGCAATCTGCCCCGGTCGAGGACCGCGCCGTGCTCGAACAGCGCGTTGCCGACCTGCACGCTCGGTACCCGGATGGCAACGTGCCCCGCCCGCCACGGTGGGGCGGCTATCGACTGCGGCCGGAACGCTTCGAGTTCTGGCAAGGCCGCGCGGACCGTTTGCACGATCGCTTCGTCTACACTCGGCCAGAACCGACTGTGCCTGTCGACAAAAAAGCAGCCGAAACCCCATGGAACATCCAGAGAATACAACCATGAACCCGTTGGTAGCGCATCGACATGAAAGCGGCGCGCCAGGCGGCGACATGACATTCAGTCGCCACTGCCATGCGCAACGTCGTCGGCTGGCATGCGGATCGTGATCGCAACGGTGCTGGTCATCGCCGCGCTGTTGCTCGTCGCACGCTACGCGATGCCGAACCTCGGTCAGTCGGCGGCTGGCGGTGTGGTGCGCGAGACCAGCACCGACGAACCGACGACAGGCAGCGCTCGACTCGCTGACTGCGGCAGCTCTCCTAACTGCCAGGGCTCACTGTCCAGCAGGGATGAGCAACGCGTCGCGCCTTTCAGCTTGCACGGGACCTCGGCACAAGCGTCGACACAGACGCCAGAACAATCGATGGACAGGCTGGTCGAGCTGATCCAGGCGCAACCGGGCGCAGCCATCGTTGCGCGTGAAGCCGACTACCTGCACGCCACCTTCACCAGCAAGTGGATGCGCTTCGTCGATGACGTCGAATTCCTGGTCGACGCCGATCGGAAACACATCGATGTTCGCAGCGCATCGCGTCTCGGCAAGAGCGACCTCGGCGCGAATGCTCGCCGCATTGAAGCGCTGCGCGCCGCGTGGCAGGGCTAGCTCGACAACATGAAGAAGCGATAGCACGCCTTGATCTTCGACCAGTAGTCGAAACTGCTCGCCAGTGTCTTGCTGCAGTGCCCCGCGGCTACTGTTGCTCTGACCACAATTCAAGTCTGTATCTGCCATGCCGCTAAGCTCGCCATGAAACAAAGCAATTGCATCCTAAGGTGCAATTGCATCTTGAGGTGGATGGCGCTGACTCAAGCGCAAGCGATTGAAAAAAAGGGAGAAATGACCGGCTCCAGGTAATGGGGTTTGAGCGTGTAGTTCAATCTCGAGTACCCGGCGCACAGTCAGCATGAATGCCGGCCGAGAAATCGCCCGTCATCGACAGCACTCGCAACTTCAGCAACTGGAAGAGCAAGGCTCCTATGCATTCTTCAACATACTGACCGGACCGCAGCCGTTCGAAACCGTGGAGAGGTTGCCGCCGGAGAACCATCGGGAGCGACTGTTTCCGCCAACGGAAAAACCGTCGATGTCACTGACACAAGCAGTGTCCTCAGATCACTCATGTCAGGACGTAGTGAATCGATCTGCCGTTTCTCGATGCCGGGCGAGACCTAAGCTGTGTAGCACCAGTCCAAGTGGTTACTACCGTGCCCGTGCGCGGTTACATCTGACCCTCGCGCAAGAGATTTCCATTGACTGCGCTCGAGCGATCTCGGACGCAGCACCGACGGACTGGCGATTCCGCGGGCGACCCTGCCGACTTGTTCATGCTGATCGCACAACGCCGAGTCGGCAACCGACCGGGACGAATGGAGCCCGAAGCTTTGAAAAGGCGACCGAAACCATTTCCCTGGCCGCAGGAGCAGCGACAGCGGCGCGTGATAGAAACAGGCAACAAGGGCATACCTGAAGCTTGAGTTAGTGACATTCATCTCAAGGTCGTTAAAAAGCAAGACAAAAATATGCGTAGTACAGTGAATCTTTCAAAGGCGGAACACAGCAGCATGACTTTATCTAAACCAATCAGTTTAAAAGTCCACGCGTATCTTGGGCTTGCTGTTGTTTTACTGACTGCCTCAGCCTGCAGCCCCGAAAACGCTGATGGAAATATCGGAGCAAGCGTCACGCCCGAACAATCTGTTTCGAACACAGTGCTCACAAGCCCTACTGACATCATGGCGAAATTCGTGACGCGCAGCGTCGGATTACCTCCCGCGAAAAACGAATCCGGTTTTATCAATGGTGATTTCGAAAATGGAACGACCGGTTGGACTGGATGCAGCGCTCAATCTTTAGCAATTTCCAACAACGCATATGATGGAGATGGCTCCATCGAAGTCGATGCCAACGATTGTTTCTTTCAGTCAGTGAACGCTACACCAGGCGAAGATATCGTTTTAAGCTGTTATGCAAGAGTGGTGGACCAGAACATCTGGACTGGCATGGGCATGGGATTCTCCGATAGTAGCTGGCAAACTATTTCTGAAAGCTCAGCAACCCTTGTTAGCGGCACAACCTATGCTCGCTATGATGTCCGGGCAACAGTTCCTTTGGGAGCAAGTTTTATCAGCATGTGGTTTTACTCCGAAACAGCCGCTCTGGTTGATAACTGCACGCTTTTGCCAGCAAGTGAAGTTCCAACACCGCCCGTTGTCAGCACCCACAACTTGTTGGACAACGGCGAATTCGAACGGGTCTCCAATTACTTGCCCGATAACTGGCAGGTCGGCTGTGGTGGTAGCGCAGGTGTATCTTCCAGGAGCGGCGACACTGATTTAACGGTTCAAGACGGAGCCTGTGTTTATCAATCCCTTAGTGCCAGCGATATAGCAGCCATGCGAGGAAATGTCTTCGAGCTGGTTTGCAACATTGGTCTCTATACTAATGAGTACGCGTCGATTAGCTTGAATCTTGATGGTGAAGAAACGGTTGAAGCGGTACCGTTGAACACGTTCTCGACCCTGCGTTTTACAGTCCAGGCACCTGAAAATACAACTAATGGATTTTTCAGTATTTATAGTGAATCTACCGCCGATCCGCTGAGAGTCCAGGACTGTAGACTCAGCCAAGTCGAAGCCGGACAGAGCGGCGGTGGTAACGAGGAAGACAACTTGTTGGCAAACGGCTCTTTTGATGATCTGGATGCCAATAACAAGCCGCAAAGCTGGAACAAGCAGTGTGCCGGAACATGGGACGGCATTGATTCGCCTTATTCAGTCGCCGCTTTGGAACTGGGTGGAGATGCGATAAGTTGCGTTAGTCAGGAACTGGATGCCAACGCGCTGTTGCAGTTAAGCGAGAATAAGTACACATTGAACTGTGATGCCTGGAACTACAACGATAACTATGCTCTGGTTGAATTGCAATTCAACGGCGGCACTAGAATTCAGCACTTCATTGAGAACACTACCTACTATGAGCCATTGTCAGTGAGCGGAGAGTTGACACATTTGAATGATGTGACACTTACTATTTATGGAGCTCACGGACTCAGAATTGATAATTGTGTTCTGGAAGCTGAAGACCTGACAAGTCCATCGACGAATCTTGCATCAATCGATGTTCGAGTTAATGTTGAGGGACGAGACATTTATAATGTCACAGGCCCATATACTTTCGATGTAACCGTAACTAATAACGGCGATCAGCTGTTAAGCGAGGTCACCTATACCGGTACAGAAATGCCGTGTGAGGGAACAGTTGGAGCACTTCAGCCTGGGCAGACATTCACCACCGAGTGCACCAGCTCAGTCGAAATTAATCGCTCCGGTAATCCGGGCAGCTTTAGAACCGATGTGACGGCAACTGGCGTCGCAGCTGATAGCAGCGTGGTGTCAGACATAGATAGCTCAGGGTACGTTCTAAGTTTGAGACCAAACCCTGCTGGCATGCTGAGCATCAAGGCCAAGCAACAGACCATATCTGCCGGTGATGACGCTATCTTCATAGTTTCTGTGGCTGCTACTGGTAGCTTCAGCGGTATTGATAAAGTGGAGAGTGATTTTTCAGAGTGCGAGAAAAACTACGAATCGACAATCACAACCGGTAATTATGATGTTTACGAATGCGTCATACCAAATGCTCAGAACAGCATGACCGTCACTGTCAACGCGGTTAGCAGCAGTGGCTCGTATTCTTCAACAATGACGGATGCAGCCAGCGTCACTGTTGAGTAACACACACGATCTACATAGCTCGCAAGTGGAAACTTCTCCGGCGTCAGGAGGTTACTTGTGGACCCAGTGGTATTCAGCCACGCCGCCGACACCCAAGCCAAGGGACCGCGCCGGACGCGGGCGGCCTCGCCTGCATGGCAAGAAAGTGAATCTGAGAAACCACTCACGAACACACTTCTATACGAATCGAAATTCGGAAGCGGGGCCACTTGGCATCTCTTCGCCGCCCCGAGAATGACAGCAGTCAGAGGCAAGAGCATAAGCGAATAATATCAAGCAGCCCCGGCCGCCGCCGCCTGCCGGTCGGCGTGATACGACGACCGCACCATCGGGCCACTGGCAACGTGCGAGAACCCGAGCTTGCGGCCAGTCTCGGCCAGCGCATCGAATTCCCTCGGATGGACGAACCGCGCGACCGGCAGATGCGAGCGACTCGGCTGCAGATACTGACCCAGGGTCAGCATGTCGACGCCGTGTTCTCGCAGATCACCCATCACCACTTCGACTTCCTCGATCGACTCGCCGAGCCCCAGCATCAGGCCTGACTTGGTCGGCACATGCGGAAAGCGGGCCTTGTGGTTCTCGAGCAGGTCGAGCGACCACGCGTAGTCGGACCCCGGCCGACACTGCCGGTACAGCCTGGGCACCGTCTCGAGATTGTGGTTGAAGACATCGGGCGGATGACCTGCCATGGCCTCGAGGGCCTTGTCCATGCGACCGCGGTAGTCCGGCACGAGTACCTCTATCCGGACGTTCGGACAGGCTTCGCGGATCGACTTGATGCAGGCATCGAAGTGACTGGCTCCGCCGTCGCGCAGATCATCCCGGTCGACCGAGGTGATGACGACGTATTCGAGGTCGAGCTGGCCGATGGCCTTGGCAAGATTCGCCGGTTCATCCGGATCGAGGGGATTCGGCCGCCCGTGAGCCACATCGCAGAAAGGGCATCGACGCGTGCAGATGTCACCCATGATCATGAAGGTGGCCGTACCGTGGCTGAAGCACTCCCCCAGGTTGGGGCAACTTGCCTCCTCGCAGACCGAGGACAACTTGAGCTCGCGCATCATGCGCTTGATTTCCTGGACCCGTGGCCCGGCATGCGCACGCGCGCGAATCCACTCGGGTTTGCGTGCGACCTGCTCCTGCGGCGCGATCTTGACGGGTATGCGGGCGAGCTTGTCGGCACCACGCTGGTGGCCGTCAGGGTCGAAGCGGGAGGGCGCTGTGTATTCCATGCAGGCAGTCTATCAACTGGTGGCGGGCGCAGCGACCAGGCGTTGCGCGATGTGGTCGATCAGGGCGTCACCCAATGTCGCCATCGAGGCTTCGATACCGAGATCGCGAGTACGGGTGACTTGCAGACCGCGATACCCGCAAGGATCGATCCCGTTGAACGCGTCCAGGTCGGCATCGACATTCAGCGCGAGGCCGTGATAGGTGCAGCCCCGCCGCACTCGCAAGCCGAGGGCGGCGATCTTGGCGCCGTCGACATAGACCCCCGGAGCATCACGTCGGCCGTTCGCCAGAATGTGCTGAGGCGTTTCGAGCAACAAGTCGATGACCGACTGTTCGAGCCGCTCGACCAGCGAACGGATACCGATTTCCGCTCGCTTCAGATCGATCAACACATAGACGATCAGCTGGCCCGGTCCATGCCAGGTGACCTGCCCACCCCGATCGCTTTCGACGACAGGAATACCCGAAGTGTCCAGCAAGTGTTCGCGGCGACCGGCCTGACCAAGCGTGTAGACCGGTTCATGCTCACACAGCCACAGCTCATCAGGCGTCTCTCGGGTGCGACTGTCGGTGAAGGCGCGCATCTGCTGCCAACACGCGGTGTAGTCAACCCGTCCCAGTCGCCTGACCCGGGGCGCAAGCGGTATTCCGGTTGGCGGATTTCCGGTCGCTGCGGCGTTCCGGGTCGAGCCCACAGAGGGCGGGCCCATGTTCAGAGGGTGAACAGTACGCGCGGTTCGGCTCGCAAGGCCGCATAGACGGCCTCGAGCTGGGCCTGACTTTCAGCGGTTATCGACACGCTGACCGAGACATACTTGCCCCCTCGACTCGAGCGCACGCTGACCGCATCCGTCCCCGGCTCGGCTTCCGCATGCTCGACGATCAGACCCTGCACCAGCGACTGAAAATCCTCCGACGCCAACCCCATGGCCTTCACCGCGATGGTGGTTGGAAATTCGATCAGTGACGTCCGTTTCGCAGTCGACTCGCTCATGGAAAGTGCCGTTGACTCATGGGAGGTGTCATTGACTCATTGGAAATGCCACTGACTCATGGGAGGTGCAATCGACTCATTGGAAGTGCCGTTGAATCGAATGCCTCATTCTCTTGAAGATGCCGCCCTCATCGATTTTTTGCAAGGCCAGCAGCGGGACTTCGCGAACCGTGCCCGCACTTGTAGTCAGCACGCTGCGCCCGAGCTCCTCGCCGATCCCGACCGGCGCCTTGATGTAGTCGCTGACTTCGATCTTCGTTTCCAGCGCTGCAAAGTCATCGCGCGGCAAGGTCAGCCACAGATCCTCACCGACACCGAGCGCGATGGTGTCCTGCTGACCCATCCATATGCGTGCATCTGTAACCGCCTCGCCCGCCGCATAGATGCGCTCGGTCCGGAAGAACCGGAAACCGTAGTTCAACAGTCTCTCGCTCTCCGCCAGGCGCGTCTTCTCGCTCGCCGTACCCAGCACGATAGTGATCAATCGCATGTTGTCGCGACGCGCCGAGGCGACCAGACAATAGCCCGCAGCCTCGGTATGCCCGGTCTTCATGCCATCGACCGTCTCGTCTCGCCACAAGAGGGTGTTGCGGTTCTTTTGGGTGATCTCGTTGAAGGTGAACTCACGCTCGGAGTAGATTGCATAGATTTCCGGATGATCGCGGATCATCGCGCGCGCGATGATGCCGAGATCGTTCGCGGTCGTGTAGTGATCGGGATGCGGCAGACCGGACGAGTTGGCGTAGCTCGTACCTTGCATGCCCAGCGTGTCCGCCGTGCGGTTCATCATGTCCACGAAGCCTCTTTCACTCGCCGCGATATGCTCGGCGAGCGCCACGCTTGCATCGTTGCCCGACTGGATGATCAAGCCACGCAGCAAGTCTGCCAGCATCACCGTCTTGCCGGCTTCGATGAACATGCGCGAACCCGGCATCGACTGCGCCTGCTCGCTGACGATCACCGGTTCGTCGAGGGTCACGCTGCCGCGGGCAAGCTCAGCCGCGACGATGTACGCGGTCATGATCTTGGTCAGGCTCGCGGGCTCCACACGGGCATCGGGCTCCTTGGATGCCAGCGTCTCGCCACTTGCATCGTCGAGGAGCAGGTAGCTCTCTGCCGAGAGTTGCGGCGGTGCCGGCAGCGGCGCCGACCAGGCCGCGGACGAGGCCGCCGACGAGGCCGCGACAGCGAACAGGAACAACACGACGAAGGCGATTCCGGGAATCGGACGAAGCGGGTCACGCACAGCGAAGATCATTTGGTCATCCGGAAACTGCAGTGTCGCGGCGCGACAGATTCGCCCGCAAGTGAAAGGGAAAGCATTCCTGCCACCACCTTGTGGCCCGTCACTGAATGGTCGTCGCCAGCCACTGGCCATCGATGCCCATTCGAGCGAGATCGGCCAGCAAGGCGTCGAGCGCGGCAGCGCTTGCGAGCGGCCCGACCCGCACCCGGTACAACGCGAGCGCTGGCTCGTGAATGATGACAGGCCGGATCGAGAGATGGGGAGCGGTGCGTTCGACGAGAGCCGCCGCCTTGTCGCCGTCATGGAAAGCTCCCAGCTGGACGACACCCGCGGTTGTCGACACTTCCACCACAGGCGGCCCAGCAACCGCGACATGCGTGCTCAAGGCCTCGATCTCGACCTCGGCCGTTCCACTGCCGACGATCCCCAGATTGAGCGCTGCCGCATACGACAGATCGATCAGGCGATCGTCGATGAACGGCCCGCGATCATTGACCTTGACGATGATGGACTTGCCGGTGTGACGGTGGCGGACGCGAACGAAGGTCGGCAACGGCAGGCTCTTGTGAGCAGCAGTCATCGCGTGCATGTCGAAGATCTCGCCGCTCGAGGTCTCACGACCATGAAACTTGGCGCCGTACCACGAGGCCGTGCCGCTTTCCCGATAGCCGGCGGCACTTGCCAGGGTGCGGTAGGTTCTGCCTCGAACCGTGTACTCCACCATGTTGCCGCGCGCCGACTTGCGCAGGTTGCGCACCGGCTCGTCGAGTTCAAATGCCGCGGATCGCCGGTCACCCGGTCCATCCCGATCGTGCCCTGCCCCACCGCCAGCCGGCATCATGATGCCGCAACCGGCGAGCGCCAGGCCGACACCCGCGAGCACCGCGCGCCCGCCCGTCGGTAGACGAGATGGCAAACCCGGCGACAAGGAAAGGCGGGTCAGGGAAAGGCGGGTCAGCCGAGCGGTCAACATCTTCACAGTCTTTGTCGCCAGGTAACTTGGCATCGGCGGTCGCTCCGGGGTCGTCGGGCAGCCTCAGGTATCGGCGCCGAGCGCTTCCGCGAGCTGGTGAACGGCGAGCGCATAGAGCCGGCTATGGTTGTAACGCGTGATCGCGTAGAAGTTCATATAGCCCACCCACAGCTCTTCGCCAGTATCACCTGCGAACGACATGACGCTGAGCCGTTGCCTGGCGGGGTCGAAACCTGCATCGCCGCTCGCGGCTTCGCCACCTGCCTCGCCTGAAAAACCGAGGCGGCGGACGGATTCTGTCGCGATGGCAGGTTTCAGCCCGTCGCGGACCAGTGCCCTGGCAGACGCTCGATCGGCGCTCGCCGGAGTCCAGCGCTCGGCCACGGCGGCACCCCGCTGCCAGCCGTGTTGCTCGAGATAGTGCGCGACCGAGCCGATGACGTCGTCCACGCTCTCGAACAGATCGACGCGACCGTCGTTATCGAAATCGATGGCGTAGCGTCGGTAGCTGCTCGAGATGAACTGCGGCAGACCCATCGCACCCGCGTAGCTGCCGAGAACCTCTTGCGGATTCCAGCCTTCCTGCTCGGCAAGCGTCAGGAATTCAGCCAACTCCGACAAGAAGAAAGACGCACGCGGCGGATAGTCGAAACCGAGCGTCGCCAGTGCCTCGAGCACACGGTCACTCCCGGTGATACGTCCGTAGAAAGTCTCGACACCGATGATGGCTGCAATGACTTCAGCCGGTACGCCGAAGCGAGCCTCGGCACGATCGAACACGGCACGATGTTCGACAAGGTAGCGCCGCCCGGCATCAATGCGCTCGTTGCCGAGAAAGATCGGCCGATACTCGCGCCACGTCAGTGTGCGTTCCGCCGGCGCCGAGATCTTCGCGATGATGTCGTCACGATGTTTCAGCCGAGCGAACAAGCCCGCCACGCGATGCTGGTCCAGTCCGCGCTCCTCACTCGTCCTGCGGATCCAGTCGCGGACCGTCTCACGGTCGAGGTAGTCTCCCGTGAGCGCCGTAGAACCCGGCTGTGCGTCGGTAGCCTGCGAGGCTGGCGCTTCCGCTTCTGACACCGGTTGTGTCGACTCCGCACGAATTCCGGGCGCCGAACAGCTGGCGATCGCGCTGAGGACGAAAAAGACGAGGAGCGTGCGCGCGCCGCGGCGCATTACCGGACAGGGAAAAAGCATCATCAGACGGCCGCATACCCACCATCGAGCATCAGGGACTCGCCATTGACGAACGCGGAGGCGTTCGATGCCAGATAAAGCGCCATGTCGGCGACTTCGACCTGCTCTCCGAAACGACCAAGTGGCGTGCGCGAAATCATCGGTTTGCTCTTCTCTTCCGCCCCCCAGACCTCACGCCCCATATCGGTCAGGACGACGTTCGGACAGATGGCGTTGACCTGCACGTTATGACGCGCCCATTCGCACATCAGCGCACGTGTCAACGCGTTCATGGCAGCCTTCGATGCGGAATAGGCTGAATGCTCCTCGACCGCGATGACGCCTGCCTGCGACGACACATTGATGATCTTGCCCCAGCGTTGCTCGATCATGGCGGGCGCCAGCCGTTGGGCCAGCTGAAAGGGTGCACGCAAGTTGACGTGCATGGTTCGATCCCAGTCCGCGAGGGAATAGTCGAGCGCACTGCCGATCAGCGCGATGCCGGCGTTGTTGACGAGAATGTCGACCTTACCGGCCGCATTGACCTTGTCGCACAAGGCGTCGATAGCGCCGGCATCGGCCAGATCGCACACTTCGGTCACACAAGAGCGGCCCTTTTCCGCAACGCTCCGGGCAACCTTGTCGAGACCGGCCGGATCCCGCGCCACGGCGACGATGTCGGCGCCCGCATCGGCAAACACCGTACAGATCTCGGCGCCGATCCCTTTCGATGCGCCGGTGACAAGTGCCGTGCGCCCGGCTAGCGAAAAACGGTCAGTCCAGTCCGGCATGTCAACTCCATGAATACGACGCCAAAGGCGATGCTATCACTCGCCATGCCGTGAATTTACAGCAGCAGAATGCAACCCTCAGCACACATCGAACCAGTCGACAGGCTTCTGCCCGTGCGCGACGAGCCAGTTGTTGGCTTCTCGAAAGTGCCCGCAACCGAGGAAACCCCGATGCGCCGAGAGCGGTGATGGATGCGGCGCTCTGAGCACCTTGTGCCGCTTGCTGTCGATGACCTGCCCTTTCTTCTGTGCGTAGCTACCCCAGAGCAGGAACACGAGATGCTCGCGCTCGGCACTGAGCGAGCGGATGACCGCATCGGTAAAGCTCTCCCAGCCACGGCCCTGATGGGAAGCCGCCTCGCCGCGTTCGACCGTCAGCACGCTGTTGAGCAGAAAGACGCCCTGCTGCGCCCAGGGTTCCAGATTTCCACGTCGTCGCGCCGCCAGCGCGGGAGGCCGCCCGGCTTCTGGCAGGACATCGGCCGGCTCCCCCTCTGCATACTCGGCATCGATCTCCTTGTACACGTTCATGAGCGACGGCGGCGGCGGCAGACCTTCGGGCACAGAGAAGCTCAAACCGTGCGCCTGGCCGGGCCCGTGGTAGGGGTCCTGACCGAGGATGACGACCTTGACCGCCTCGAACGGCGTCAGCTTAAAGGCGTTGAACCAGAGGCTCGAGTGTGGATAGACGACCGCGCCGCGCGCCTTGCGCTCGGCGAGGTAGGTGCGCAATTCCCCCATGTAATCCGACGCGAATTCGGCATCGAGCAGTGGTTTCCAGCTCGGGTCGATGACAACGGGCTGGCGTTTTGCCGACTCGGTCACGCAGTGTTCTCCTGTGGGCTTGCACACGGGACAGCGACCCGCCTTGCGAGCCGCGTTGAGAGGCGGGGCAATCCCGACTATCCTTGGCAGTGTAACTTTCTCGGCCGGAATCCCATCATCAAAGAGCTGCCCTTCGTCGCGGCCGTCTTGCTCGTCGCCATGTTGCCGGCTGCCCGTGCCCTGGGAGCGTCTTGTCCGGTGGCGGCTCCGTTCGAGTACACGCGTGCTCCCGCCAACCTCGCCCCGGATGTCGTCGTCAAGGACGATGCGCCGATCAACGCGACGGCCGATCGCGTCGTCAGTGAAGACGGCATCGTCACCCTGGAGGGCGATTCCCGGATCGAGTATCAGGGCCGACAGCTCGAAGCGGAAAACGCAACCTACGATCCGCTCAGCGGCGTGGTGCGGATCGATGGCGAGCTGAGCTTTCTCGGCACCGGAATTCGTCTGCAGAGCGAGGGGGCGCGTATCGATCTGGACGATGACCGCTTCAGCACCGGCAAGTCGACCTATGAGATCGATGTGGGCGGCCGTCGCGCCGCGGGTTCGGCCGAGTCCATGTCCCACACTGACGACGGCCGCTTCACGCTCGAGGGCGCGACCTATTCCAGTTGTCCACCGGGGGATGAAAGCTGGTTCATCCGCGCACGGGAAATCAACCTCGATCGCGAATCGGGAATCGGCTCGGCCAAGGGTATAGTCTTGAACTTCAAGGGGGTACCGGTGCTCGCCGTTCCCGCCTTCAGCTTTCCGATCGGCCCACAACGCAAGACCGGTTTCCTGGCCCCCTCGATCGGGCGAAGCGACAACGTCGGTTTCGAATTCAGCGTCCCGTGGTACTGGAATATCCGGCCGAACCTGGACGCGACCCTCACGCCCCGCCTGACCACGCGCCGGGGCCCGATCCTGCAATCCGAATTGCGGTACCTGAACGAACAGGGACGCTGGACCGTCGAGAACGAATACCTGCGCGATCGCGCCCGAGACGGCCTGCGACGCTCGTTCACACGGCTTAGTCACGACGGACGATTCGATGCAACGACGACCAGTCGCATCGAGGCCAGCACGGTGTCTGACAGCAACTACTTCGAGGATCTCGGCAACAGCCTGGAAGCGGCCAGCATCACGCACCTGGAACAGCGCGCCGATCTCGAATTCGAGAACGCGGAAGTTACCGGTCGGGTACGACTGCAGGGTTTCCAGACCGTCGATCTGGACATCATCGCGGCTGATCGACCGTATCGCCGACTACCCCAGGTCATGTTGTCGGCAAGACGCACGCTACCCTTCGGCTTGCGGGCCAGGCTCGACGGCGAGATGGTGTATTTCGATCGCTCGGACTCGGTAACCGGTCCGCGTCTCGACGTACAGCCGCGACTGTCACTGCCGCTCGCCGGCGACGCCTGGTTCCTGCGACCGACCTTGACGCATCGATTCACTTACTACCGCCTGAACAATCTCGGCGACGCCGATGATCCGACGTCGCGGAGTATCAGTCGCAACATCAATACCTTTGCGATCGACAGCGGTCTGTTCTTCGACCGTGTGCTCGGCGACAGTGGCACGATCCAGACACTCGAGCCGCGTGTCTACTATCTGAAGGTGCCCTACGCCGATCAGCGCTTCGTGCCGATATTCGACAGCGCCGCCTTCGACTTCAACATCTCGCAGCTCTTTCGCGAGAACCGTTTCAGCGGTGCCGATCGAATCGCCGACGCGAACCAGGTGTCACTCGGTCTGACCAGCCGCTTCATCGACGGTGCCACGGGCCGCGAGCCACTCCGCCTGAGCATCGGCCAGATCTTCTATCTCGACGATCGTCGCGTCACGCTCGACCGCGTCGACGGTGCCACGACAAACGAAGGTCGGCGCGATACCTCCGATTTTGTCGGTGAAGTCGCCGCAGGTATCGCCGATGACTGGTATGCGAGCGGCAGTCTGCAGTGGAATCCCGATGACGACATGACGGTACGCGGTTCGCTCCTCCTGAGCTATCGACCGGAGGACGGGCGCCTCGCCAACATCGCGCATCGGGTCGTCAATACCGGTACCAGCGCCGAGACCGAACAGATCGACCTGTCGGTGCTCTGGCCCGTCGGCAAGGACTGGCGCCTGGCCGGGCGCTGGAACTATTCTCTCGACCAGGACGTCAGCATCGAATCGTTGATCGGGGTCGAATACGACAGCTGTTGCTGGGGCCTGCGACTGGCGGCCCGTCGCTACATATCCGATGACGGCCTCGACCACGATGCAAGCGTCTACGTACAGCTTGTGCTGAAGGGTCTGGCACCGCTGGGGCAGAACTACGGATCACTGCTCGAGAGTTCAGTCCTCGGGTATCGTGACGAAATCGAATGAGCCGGATACGCAGGTCACGCCTGCAAACGACCGGATGCGCCGGTCGACACCGGACTACGAGCAGGAAAGGGCAGCGATGACAGATCGACAGATTTCCGGCACCTTCGCGTCAGGCCGTCGCCGTGGCAGCGGCGCAAGCAAAGGCGCGGGCTGCAGCAAGCGCACTACAAGGTGCCGCGGCTGGCTCGCCGCTCTCACGCTGCTGCTGGCGGGCGTCGTGGCCAGCACGGTCGTGTTCGGCGAGGACACGCCCATCGACGGCATAGCCGCCATCGTCAATGAAGGCGTCGTACTGCACAGCGACGTGCGCGCCGAACTCGCCTTCCTCAAGGCGCAGGCCAGAACCAACGGTCAGACCCTGCCGACCGACGATGTTCTCGTGACGCGCGTTCTTGAACGCCTGATCGACCAGGAAATCCGGCGTCAGCGGGCACAGACACTCGGCGTTGTCGTCGATGCCACCGGTGTCAATCGCGCGGTCGAGCAGGTCGCCCGTGGCAACAACATGGATGCCTTGCAGTTTCGCCAGACCTTGCAACAGCAAGGCTATGACTATGATCAATTCCGGCGGGGCATCGAACAGGAATTGCTGCTGCAGCGCCTGGTCGAACGTGACGTGCAACCCGGTGTGCGGGTAACGCCACGAGAAATCGACGACTACGTGGCCGCGCTACGCGACGATGCCGCCGAGCAGACACGCTATCGCGTACGCCACATTCTCGTCTCGGTCCCGGCGTCGGCCTCCGACGAGGCGCGAGCCGAGGCCACCGATCGCGCTCGCGATACGGTCGAGCAACTTCGCGCCGGTGCCGATTTCGCCTCACTGGCGGCCGCGGTGTCCGATGGTGCACGCGCCCTGCAGGGGGGTGATCTCGGCTACCGGACATTGAAGGAAGTACCGAGCTTTCTTCGCGCGGCCCTGTCGACGCTCGATATCGGCGACGTCAGCGAGCCACTCGGTTCCCCGGACGGCCTGCACATCGTGCGGATCGACGAGCGCCAGGATGGCAGCGGCAGTCAGCGCAGCGAGACGCGCGCCCGCCACATTTTCCTGGCGGGCAATGCTGCGGGAACCGCCGAGCGTCTGGCAGGTTTTCGCGAGCGAATCCGTAACGGCGAATCATTTGCCACGCTGGCCGAGGAATTCAGCGATGATCCGAACAGTGCACCGGAAGGCGGTGAACTGCCCTGGTTCACGTCAGGAGAACTCCCCCCGGAGATGGAGCGCGTCGCCGACACACTCGCGGCCGGGCAGATGAGCGAGCCGTTCCGGACCCAGTTCGGGTGGCATCTGATGGAGATACTCGAACGTCGCACTACCGAAGTGGGTGACGAAGCGCTTCGTCAGCGCGCCGCCAACGTGTTGAGCCAGCAGCGCATCGAGCAGGCAACGGAACGCTGGGTCAGGCGTCTGCGCGACGAGTCCTTTGTCGACGTGCGATCCTGAGCGAGGAGCGGCTTCGATGGCGTCCTTGCCGCAGACTGGCAACGCACAAAGGCGAGTTCTCCGGCTGGCATTGACACCCGGTGAACCGGCGGGCATCGGGCCCGATCTGACCGTCATGCTGGCGCAGCGAGCGCGGCGTGACGAAGTGGTCGCGATAGCCGATCGTGACTTGTTGACGAGCAGAGCGGCAACCCTCGGGCTGCCGCTCGCGATCCGTGACTTCGACGCGTCGGCGGAGCCGCTCGCCGATCCGGCTGGCACGCTTTGCGTCGCCGCCGAGCCTTTGGGTCGGCCGGCTACCGCTGGCGTACTCGACACGCACAATTCACCCTATGTGCTCAGAACGCTCGATCGTGCCTGCGATGGCTGCAGCGAAGGCCGCTTCCACGCCATGGTCACGGCGCCCGTACACAAGGGCATCATCAACGAAGCCGGTATCGCCTTCACCGGTCACACCGAATACCTTGCCGAACGCACGTCCAGCGAACCCGTCATGATGCTGGTTGCCGACTCGCTCAGAGTGGCGCTGGCAACCACCCATCTGCCTCTCGCGGAGGTCAGCCGGGCATTGACGAAGGCGGTGCTCGAGCGAGTGCTGACAACGTTGGACGCCGATCTCAGGTCGAAATTCGGCATAGCCCGGCCGCGAATCCTCGTCTGCGGCCTGAACCCGCATGCCGGCGAGGGCGGCCACCTCGGACGCGAGGAAATCGATGTCATCGAGCCGGTCCTCGCGACGCTCCGGAAGCGCGACATCGACCTGATCGGACCCCTGCCGGCCGACACCCTGTTCACGCCGAAGCATCTCTGCAACGCTGACGCCGTGCTGGCGATGTTTCACGATCAGGGGCTGCCGGTGCTGAAGTTTGCCGGGTTCGGCCATGGCGTGAACGTGACCCTGGGGCTGCCTATCTGCCGCACGTCCGTGGATCACGGCACGGCGCTCGATCTGGCTGGAACCGGCAACATAGATGAAGGCAGCCTCACGGCGGCGATGGCACTGGCGCAAGCGATGCTTGCGGCCGAGGATCCGTCAGTGGAAGTTTCGACGCGGTGACGCGGCCGCAGCATACGGGTCATCGCGCCCGCAAGCGCTTCGGACAGAATTTTCTGCATGACAAGAGCGTGATCAGCCGAATGCTCGGGGCGATGGCGCCGGGCCCCGATGACGCACTCGTCGAGGTCGGCCCCGGACTCGGCGCACTGACCTGGCCCCTGCTCGAGCTCGGCGGACAACTGACCGTCATCGAGATCGATCGTGATCTCATCGCGAGGCTCGAAGCTCGCGATGCGTCGGGGCTCACCGTCATATCGGGCGATGTCCTGAAGATCGACCTGGCGACGCTACAGCCCGATCGAGCGCTGCGCATCGTCGGCAACCTGCCTTACAACATCGGCACGCCACTGCTCCTCCGACTGATCGAGATTCATCACCGACTCAGCGATGTGCATGTCATGTTGCAGCGGGAAGTGGTCGATCGGCTGTCCGCCGAACCCGGCACTCGCGCCTACGGTCGATTGAGCGTACTGGTCAACGCTGTCTTCGACGTAGCCCCGCTGTTCGTGGTACCGCCGAGTGCCTTCGACCCACCACCCAAGGTGCATTCGGCGATCGTTCGCCTTGTTCCACTTGCAGAGCCTGCCTCCCCGGACGAGTTGAGCGCACTTTCGCGGGCGACACGACTCGCCTTCGCGGGCAAGCGCAAGACGCTGCGCAACAACCTTCGAGGTCATCTCGAGCCTGCCGCCATCGAGGCACTTGGTATCGATCCGCAGGCCCGCGCTGAAACCCTCGATGGCGCAGCGTTCGGACGATTGGCGAAGGCACTGACCGTCAGTGGCGCGTCAACGCGATAACGGCGCAGCACTCGAAAGACGCACCACTCAGATCCTGATTGTCGTGACCCACAGGGACGGGCGTCGTAGTATTCGCTCCGCGTTCAACGCAAACATGCAAACAGGCCAGAAAACTCGGGAGAGGCGAGCGACCATGCAGGGAGACGTGCCGCAACAACCGCTGGACGACGTGCCGGACGAGCGCGCCAAGAGCCGCGAGGACGGAATTCTGGTCGAGGTCGAGACACGCTATGTCGAGAGTGAATCCGATAGCGACAAGCATCGTTTCGTGTTTGCCTACACCGTGACCATTCGCAATGTCGGCACGGCAGCAGCTCGGCTCCTGACGCGGCATTGGGTAATTCGTGACGGCAACGGTCGTGTGCAGGAAGTCCGCGGCGAAGGCGTGGTCGGCGAGCAACCGCGCCTGAAACCCGGCGAGGGTTTCCAGTACACCAGCGGCACGATGCTCGAGACCTCGATCGGAACCATGGGCGGCAGCTATCTGATGGTCACGGACGACGGAACCGAGTTCAAGGCAGCGATCGACGAATTCCTCCTGAGCGGGCCGCGAACCCTGCACTGAACGCTGCGGGACTGAACACTGCAGAGAAATTTTTCATCTCATGACGACCTGGGTCATCGGCGATGTTCACGGCTGCCTGTCGGCACTGCAGAGGCTGCTCGACGGCATTCGTTTCGAGCCCGGTCGCGATCGGCTCTGGTTTGTCGGTGATCTGGCCAATCGAGGCCGAGAACCGCTGGCAACCCTGCGCTTCGTGCAGGCACTCGGCGACCATGCCGTTACCGTGCTGGGCAATCACGACCTGCACCTGCTGGCGGTCATTCACGGCGTCCGCAAAGCCTCGCCCAAAGACATGCTCGACCCGATTCTCAAGGCTTCTGACCGTGACGAACTCGAAGACTGGCTACGCCACCGCCCGCTCCTGCACAGCGATGCGAAGCTGAAAGTGACGATGGTGCATGCCGGTATTCATCCGCGATGGAGCCTGCCACAAGCCACCGTGCTCGCTGACGAAGTGCACAAGGTCATCGTCTCGCAGCGCTATCACCGGTTCCTGATGCGAATGTACGGTGACACGCCTGAACAATGGACAAAAGCGTTGTCGAAACACGAGCGTCGCCGCTTTGCCGTCAACGTCTTCACGCGCATGCGCTATCTGCGGCGCAACGGTTCGCTGGACTTTGCGTGCAGCGCGCCACCCGCGTCTGCACCGAAACGTCTGCTGCCGTGGTATCGGTTACCGGGTCGCGTCGATATCGGGCAGCGCATCGTCTTCGGCCACTGGTCCAGTCACCCCGCCATTGGGCCCGCCGGCGTGCTGCCGCTCGACCGCGGTTGCGTATGGAACGGCACCCTGGCAGCGCACTCACTGGAGGACGGTCGCACCATCAGTGTGAGGTGCTGACGGCACAGCCTGTCGTGCTTTTCCATCACGTATCTTCGACGATCTCGCAAAGCTGGCTGGACGTCAGCGGCTTGGTGATGTAGCCACGGATCGAGTAACGACTCGCTCGTTGTCGATCCATCGGATTTTCCGATGTCGACAGGATGTAGATGGGCACATTGGCCATCAACGGATCGCCTTCGAGCTCCTCGAGTAATTCAAAGCCACCCATCCTCGGCATGTTGAGATCTACCAACAGGATATAAGGGCGTTTCAACGCCTCGCCGACGTTCGCGGGCCTGAGCAGCGCCAGCGCCTCCTTGCCATCGTGAACATTGACAACCGGCAGATCGAGGGAGAGACGCCGCAGGCTCCGGCGCAGGACCTCGACGTCGACCTCGTTGTCTTCGACCAACAGAATCTTCAGATCGTCTTGAGACATGGGCTAGGCGGCCTTCATGGTTTCTGTCAGGGCGTCGGGAGCCGACTTCGGCCAGGTAAAACGGAAGGTGGCACCCTTGCCGACTTCAGACTCGATACTGATGGCACCGCCGACCGACTCGACCGCCTTCTTGACGATCGACAGACCGATTCCGCTGCTGTGGATATCAGAGACGGATTGCAGTTTCGTGAAGGTATCGAAGATGCGCGCGTGATAGCGCGAATCGATACCCGGTCCGTTGTCACTGACCGAGAAGCAGTAAAAGTCGGGTATGGCCTCGACCGACACGGATATCTGCGCGTTCTCCGGATAAGGGTGATACTTGATTGCATTGCCGATCAGGTTGGCAAGCACCTGCCCGAAACGAACGGCGCCGGTATGCAGAACCGGGAAATCGCCGGTCAACTCGATCCGATCCGAGGCAAGCGACAGCGACTCGGCAATCTCCTCGACTACGGCGCGTGTCTCGACATCGCGTTGTTCCTCGTCGCCGACACCGACACAGGAATAGTCGAGGATGCCCGTGATCAGCGTCTGCCCCTTGGTTGCCTGCTGGTGCAACCGATCGAGATTGAGCCGGACATCCGGGTGAGCGCCCTCCGACTGCAGGTAGTCCTCCAGATCCTCCTCCAGGAAGGTCGTCACGTCCTTGATACCGCGAATAGGCGTCTTGAGGTCATGTGAGACCACATGCGCAAAGTTCTCGAGATCACGATTCGTCTTGACCAGCGACAGTGCCTTGTCGGCCAGCTCGTTGGTCATGTTGTCGGCCAGCGACAGGATCTGACGATTGGATCGACTCATCATCGTGAAGAGCAGGATCAGCATGCCCTCGATGGCCAGCCCGCTGATCAGCACGAAAGTGGGCAGGTTCGTGCCACTCTGAGCCATGAACGCAGGCGTGCTGGACAGTTCGATCGTCCAGGAACGTCCGTACAGTTCGACGACCTCTGAATACTGCAGACCAGACGGCGCTGTCGCGCCTGGGCTTTCGTTGCCCGCTTCACTGTAGAGCAATTCGCCTGCATCGTGTATCGACAGGTCGAGCCATCGATCCGCCTCACCGAACACACCGGCGACAAGACTTTTCACGACCAGCGGCACATAAACCAGCCCCTGGAAGGTTGCCTTGCGAAAATCGATGGCCAGTTCAGGATCAGCCGGCCGCTCGCCGACATCGAGGTAGTACGGCGCATAGAACAGGAAGCCGGGTGTCTTGCCCGCATCCTGGACCAGCGTGATTGGTCCGCTGATCCGGGTCTCACCCCACTGGCGGGCGCTCAAGGCCGCTTCGCGGCGATTCGCCTCGAAGGCGACATCCAGACCAACGGCCGCCAGATTGGCCTCCTCGGGCTCGATGTAGGTGATGGGCAGGCGGAAATCGAGGTCGGTTTCCGGGTGTATGTCGAATCCGGGACGGTTGTAACGCATGCGCTTGACAAAGGCGTCTGCCTGATTTTCGGCGACGTGGTGGATCACGCCTATCCCGCTGACACCCGGATAGCGACTGTTAAGGTCCAGGTGCCGGGTGTAGGCACGCCATTGTTCATAACCCATCTCGCCGCCATTCGCCTGGATGGCCGCCACACTCGACAGCAAGGCGTCTTCGTAGTGGGCCAGACGTGCGTGTAGTGCCCAGACAGTACGTACCGCGTCGCGTTCGAAGCGTTGCTGGAGGCGCTCTTGCAAGAGTGTGTTCGAGGTCTGCCACGCCACCAGCGTAATCAGGGCGGACAGGCCGATGATGGTCCAATGAACCCAGTGCAGGCGTCCCTGGCGTTGCAGCGTGCGTTGCTGTGCGCGCAAGCCTTCGATATCGATGGTCGATTTTTCGTCTAGGCCATCTTCATTGGAAACCTGCGTCAGCATGCAAGCCGGTGAGTTGAGGCAATGCCCTGTTTAGCGTCACCCGGCCCGCGAACTTGAACCTGCAGAGCGGCAATCTCGTTCCTCGTCAAATAGCATGGTCAAGTAGCTTGTCTGGCCAGACATTCCCTGGCCCGATAAAGACGACCGGATTCGCCGCCGCTACCTTGAGTCATGTCGACGTGCATGTCTGCCCGCTTGCAGCGCACACCCGCGCCTGCCTGGTAGACGCCCCGCGCTCGCGCCGTCTCATTGGTTAAATGACGCTACCTGCAATGACGTTCAGACGCTCTCCGTGGAAGCTGGCTGCGACACTGGTCGTGCTCATTCATCTGGCAGGCTGCGGCGATGCGAGCAGCCCAGACAGTGCCGATCGGGAGATACCTCCGACGCCGGGCGAAGGCGAAATCAACACGACGAGTGACGCTACGGTTTTTCTGGAGCGTCGCGGGGACAAGCTGACCGCGGAAGCCTGGTTCGTCACGGCGCCATCCACCACGCCTTCATCGGCAGCACACGATGTGAACGAGCCGGTCGAGCACTGTTCACACGAAGCGTTGGCGCTCGAAGGCATTGCCGGCTCGAGCTTACCGCCGAATCCCTTGACCCTGACGGATGGACACGACTCTACGCCGGTTCCGACCGGTTCCCCCGCGACTCGATTGATCGCGAGTTCTCGCGGACAGGAGTACTTCACCCTGTTACCGCAGAGTCTCGGCCAGACCATCGTCTATGCGACCGAGGCAAAATGGATTCGCGAAGCCGTGCCCGATGACCTGTCGCTTGCCGTATACGGCGCGGAAGATGCGCTGCTGTTCGACCCGATCGCGCTCCGACCCGTAGATGACCCGGTGATGCTCACAGCGGCAAGCGGCCGTCTCGAGAGCCTTGCGTCGGCAGTTCGCTGGAGCGTGTCCTCAGGGCAGACTGACACGCGTATTCGCTTGAGAATGCACGCCTGGTCAGCAGAGACGACGACACCTGAAATGGAGACCGAGAGCGACACCGACGAAATCAGTGGCGCGAGCCTTGGCCGGGGACGCGCCATGACGATAAGCTGTCTGCTCGATGACGATGGCGAATTCGTCGTCCCGCCGGCACTGCTCGCCGAGATCGGCGAAGCGTCTGATCACTGGACTGTCCGGCTGGCACGTGAACGCCGCACACGCGCGTATCGTGACGGTTCTCGCCTGGAAGTCGTGCAAAGCGTTCAGCCCTTGTCCTGAAATAGCCCTTGTCCTGAACAGCCCCTGTTCCGTACAGACTCTGTCCTGAACTGATTCCGTCCTGGACAGAGTCTGCAGTCGGTCATTCCTCGTAGACGACGCCGGGACCGATATTGCGGAGTCGTGGCGGACGTGTTGCGTCAAGCACGTTGTCGCGTACTTCGAGGCCGTCCAGCAAGCGTTCGCCCGCACGACCGAGCCCGCCGGTGGAGACTTCGATCGGCACGCAGCGCTCGCGCGCCACCACGCGATTGCCGGACACCAGGTTCGGCCCGTCCATGACGGCCAGAGCCACGCCCTCATCGCAGACGAAGAGGTTGTCGGCGACGACGTTGTCCTCTGCCGTGTCGGTGAACTTGCCCGCTTGACCATCAAGATCGGCACACCAGCCGAGCGTGTGGTTGCGGCCCTGTCGAGAGGCCACGCGCACACCGGCCACGCCGTTGTCGACGAAGGCATTGCCGACGATGCGGTTGCCGCTCGCGGGTGTCGGACGCACCACCGGACAGACGACTCCCTTCAACTCACCGCAGTTGCGATAGAGATTGATGGCCCCTTCGCGATTGTTCACGAACAGCGTTCCGCTGACTTCGCTGTCATAGGTAGAGTCGAGTGCCAGTGCCTCACGCGTGCGATTCCCGGAGAACACCGAATCGATGACTCTCAGCCGATGCGTTCCCGCCTCGCTGTAGAGCCCGATGCGCTCGGTCGCCTCGATGGTGACTCGCTCGACGGTCACATCGCGACTGAAGTTGCCGAAGTAGAAACCAACCTCGACATCCTGAATCAACAGGTCGGTGAAGGTCAGATCGTGGTGACCGAGAGGGAGCGCTTCATCCGGCCCGAGCACGCCGTCACCGCCGAGTTGACCACCGAAGAAACGGGTCGCCTGAACGCCGAGATGGCGCGTGCCGCGCAGCGTGCAGTTGCGCACGGTTATAGCGGACAGCGAGCGGTCGTCGACGAAGCGAATCAACGGCAGATTGACGCCGACGGGTGTCACATCCGTCTCGTCGATTGCACCGAAGCGGCCCCAGCCGTGATCGATGGTACCGCCCGCGCAGTCGAGTGTGCGTCCCGACGAGTCGAACCAGGCGGTAATCGGCATGGGCGGCTCGTCATCACAGAAGGTGATGTCGGCATCCATGACGATGCAGCTGTAGCGATCGATGTCGCTGCGCGCGAGACAGTGGCCGAACTCACTCGCGCGGCGCACGACCGGACAACGCGAGAGCACGGCGTCGGCTCGCGCGACCGTGCAATCGATCGGCGGCTGGTCTGCGGCGGAGGCAACACCGGCGACGACCATCAGCAGGGTCGACATGAGCGGACGGATGACTCGTCCACCGGATGCGGATGCAGGTGCGCGTCCGGGTGCGGGAGTCGAAGCGTGAGTGTGGCGCATGACCTGCTACTGCAATCGACGTTCCACAACACGCGCCTCGGCCTGATTCTGCGTGCGCGTGCGGGCTTCGAGGCGCGCGCCGGTCGATCAGACTCCGGTCACCTTTTTCGCGAACGGGTTGAAATACAGTTCATCGTGAGACTCGACTCCCTCATCGATAACGCAGTCACTTTTCGGCCGGGCAACACAGAGCAGGACATACCCCGCTTGCGATTGTCGACGGTTCAACGCCGATGCCCCCGGTTGGCGAACGCTACCCTCGACAAGTTTCGCTGCACAGGTGATACAGCCGCCGTAGTCGCAGCCGATCGGCAGTTGCACACCCGCTTCGAGCGCGGCACGGTAGATGGGAGTATCGGCGCCAACATCAAGCGTGACACCGGCATTGCGAAGCCGGACCTGAAAGCGTTCATTCGACATGGTCACTGGATAGCCTTGGCTTGCTGGATTGCCTGGTTGAGCTTCGGTTGACAGGAGCCAGTCACCTTGACACGTCGATGACCGTCGCGCTACCTGATGAGACAGGCAACGCGGCGGCCACGATGGCTTCAGCCCGGGTCTGCGCACACCGGCAGATCAGCGGCGGCAATTCCGCTTACCGCAGGCCAGTCCAGGGTTTCACCTTCTACCTCTGCGCCCTCCATGCTCGTGTCGTCGAGGAAGGTCACGGAGAGTGTCGCTGCAGCAGCCGTCGCGGTGAAGCTCCGCCCGTCCGCGATGCTGAAGGTGGCAGCCGCCGACTCGTCTGCTCCTGTCTCGAGATCGAGTGTCATCGGCGTGATGATGTAGCAGTTACCTTCGTCACCCGTCGCGTCCTGCCGGTAGTCGTAGTCGGTGTACAGCCCATCGACGGAAATCTCGACGTAGCGCTCATCGCGTTCGTCTGTCTCGCCGCTACCGGCGTCCCAGAGACCCGCGATGGCGCTGGTGTCATTGCCACTCGGATCGGACGATATCTCCTGGTCGCCCGATTCTCCATCCGGCGCGGGCATGGATGTCTCGCCTGCGGAGGTGTCGTCGTCGGATGGCGTTTCGTCGTCATCGGAGGAACTGCAAGCGGACAATACGAACAAGGCTGCGAAGACAAGCGCGAAGGGGGACGTCGGTTTCATGGGCCTTCTCTCTTTTGGGATATTTAACCCACACCTTAGCAAGGCCCGCACCATTTGTCACTTTACCGATTCAACAGCCGACATCGATCGTCCCGCCCGGTTCTGCATCAAAGTGAATTCGACGCACCCTCAGGCGCCACTTCCAGGTCACACCCGACGATGCACACTGACCTTGCTGCCGTCCACCCCGTCACGCGCGTCCGGCTGCGCGCTGCCGAGCGCTTGCAGCGCGGTGACAGCCTGGTCTTTAGAAAGCAGAATCTCTGCAGCGACCGAAACGGCAATCTCGCCCGGATACTTGCCATCGATACCATCGATGCCGATCGGACAACGTAACCGGGCAAACGCCTCTGCCGACAGTCCGCGCGCCAACAGTCGCTGCTCGAAACGGCGACGCTTCACCAGGGATCCGATCAAACCGACCCAGGGAAGATCCTGGCGTCGCAAGGCGCGCGCGCAGATCGCCTCATCGAGTGCATGATCATGGGTCATGACTAGCACGAAGGTGCCGGCGGCAAGCGTATCCACATCGCACTCGATCTGCTGGCCGAGTTCGATGGTCACGTTGGCCGGACAGCTCGCCGGCAGGAGTGCGTCGAACTCCTCCTGGCGGGTATCGATCCAGGTGACGCGACACGGCAACAATCCCAGTACGCCAATGATGGCACGGCCCACGTGCCCGGCGCCGAACAACGCAATGTGCAGCGAGACAGGTTCGAACCGATCGAGCAAGAGCGGCGGCTCGAAACAGACCGGTGCCGCGCTCGGGGTGTTCAACAGCGCACGTGCCCGTGACACCACCTCTTCCTGCCGATCGCGCTCTTCAGGCCTACCCCTGTTCGATATCTTCCCGATACAACCATGGCGACTGACCAACAACCGCGGAACGGTTGCAGAGTCCCGGGGAAAGGCGGGAATCACGGTAACGGCGACGACGACCTCATTCGCCTGCAACGCGGCGGCTAGCCCGGACAACCAGTCTCGCAACGATGTATCCGCCCTTTCGAACAGCAACTGCACTGCACCACCGCAACACTGACCCAATGACGCGCCGAGCGGTATGCGCTCGAGTCGGCAGCTGCTCGGGCGGCCGTTCTGCAGCAGCGCTCTTGCGGTACCGATAGCGCTGTATTCGAGGTGTCCGCCACCGATCGTGCCGAACGCCTGGTGCTCGAACACGATCATCCGCGTTCCGGCCTCTCGCGGTACCGAGCCGCGGGTTGCGGCGACCGTGACGAGTACGAAGGGCGCATCGCGGCGCGCGGCTTCACCGAGTGCAGCCGGCCAATGGCTCATGCCGGTTCGACGGGTGACCGGATGGCCTCCACGGCGTCGAGTATCCGCTCGGGCGTCGCCGGTGTATCGAGCGGCGGATTGAGGCGATAGTCGGCGACGCTTGCGATCGCATCACGAATGGCGAACAAGACCGAAAACGGCAACAGGAGCGGCGGCTCACCGACCGCTTTTGAACGCAGCACCGTCTCTTTCCGGTTTACATTCTCGAATAGGCGCGTGTGAAATTCGGCGGGACAATCGTTGCTTGCCGGAATCTTGTAGGTGGACGGCGCATGCGTGGTCAGACGTCCCTCCGCGTTCCAGCACAGCTCCTCTGTCGTCAACCAGCCCATGCCCTGGATGAAGGCCCCTTCCACCTGACCGATGTCTATCGCGGCATTGATCGGATTGCCGGCATCGTGAAGAAGGTCGGCACGCAAGAGCTTCCATTCACCGGTCAGCGTGTCGATGACGACCTCCGACACCGCTGCACCATAGGCAAAGTAATAGAACGGTCGGCCGGTCATCGTGTCCTTGTCCCAATGCAGGTCCGGAGTTGCATAAAATCCGTCCGACCAGAGCTGCACGCGTTCTCGATAGGCATCGCCGATCAGCTGCTCGAAGGGCACACGAAGACCTGCGACGGTGATGCCGTCGTCGCCGAAGGCGACGGATTCTGGCGCCTCTCGCTGCCGACTTTCGCCGTAGTGTTCGACGGCGAACGCGGCCAGCCGCTCGCGAATCTGTCGCGCCGCATCCTCCGCTGCCTTGCCATTCAGATCAGCGCCTGTGGAGGCTGCGGTCGCCGAGGTATTGGCAACCTTGCTGGTGTCGGCCGCCGTCGTCCTCACCCGACAGAGATCGATGCCGAGCTCGCCGGCGACGACCTGGGCCACCTTGGTGTTGAGCCCCTGCCCCATCTCGGTGCCGCCATGATTCACCAGCACGGAACCGTCGGTGTAGATGTGCACCAGCGCGCCCGCCTGGTTGTAGTGCTTGACGTTGAAAGAGATGCCGAACTTGACCGGCGTCAGCGCGATGCCCTTGCGTAGAACCGGACTGCTCGCGTTGTAGTCACGACAGGCTGCTCGGCGCCGCGCGTAGTCACTGCTGTCGGCAAGTTCTGCCACCAGTTCGTGTATGACATTGTCGACGACGGTCTGCCCATAGGGCGTGACGTCATGCCCGCTCCCCTCCTCGCCGTAGAAATTGCGCCGGCGCACGCTGAGCGGATCGAGCTCGAGATCGCGCGCGATGTCGTCGATGATGTACTCGATCGCGATCGCACCCTGCGGCCCGCCGAAGCCCCGAAACGCGGTGTTGGACTGGGTGTTGGTTCGGCCGCAGAAGGCACTGATGTCAACGTCGGACAGATAGTAGGCGTTGTCGAAGTGACAGACCGCACGGGTGGCGACCGGCGCCGAGAGATCGGCCGAGAAACCGGCCCGGCTCACCATCTCGATTTGGGCTGCCACGATTCGCCCGTCGGGCTCGTAGCCGACTTCGTACACATAGTGAAAGCAGTGCCGCTTGCCGGTAATCAGCATGTCGTCATCACGATCGAGGCGCAACTTCACGGGTCGGCCGGTACGCCAGGCGCCGAGCGCAGCGACACAGCAGAACAAGGCTGACTGTGATTCCTTGCCACCGAAGCCACCGCCCATGCGGCGCATTTCCACGACGACCTGGTGGGAGCGCAACGCGAGCAGTTCGCGAACCAGCGTCTGCATTTCGCTGGGGTGCTGGGTCGAGCACCAGACGTGGAACTGATTGTCCTCCTTCGGCACGACGTAGGAGATCTGGCCTTCGAGGTAGAACTGCTCCTGCCCTCCCACGGACATTTCGCCCTCGAGCCGGTGGGGTGCATTGGCGAGTGCCGCTGCCGCCCTCCCTCGGCTCAAGTGCACGGGAGGCACGACGTACGACGCCTGCTGCCTCGCCTCCTGCGGCGTCAGTATCGCAGGCAATTCCTCGTAGACGACGACACCCTTGCGCGCCGCCCGCCGTGCCTGTTCGTATGATTCCGCATAGACCGCGAACAGGGGCTGCCCGACGTAATGCACCGTTCCGTCAGCCAGCACGGGATCATCGTGCACGATCGGTCCACAGTCGTTCTTGCCGGGAATGTCCGCCGCGATGAGCACGGTAACGACCCCCGCACTTGCCCGAACCGCCCCGAGGTCCATCGAGATGATTCGCGCGTGAGCCTTCTCGGAGAGCCCGAGCGCCGCGTGCAAGGTCGTGTCGATTTCCGGAATATCATCGATGTAGGTCGCCTCACCGGACACATGCAAGTGTGCAGACTCGTGCACCGGCGCTGTCGTTGCAGCCGTCGTTGACTCTGCCACTATCGCCGCCGTTCCGGGTGCCTCTGCCGTTGTCGCATCGTGACGAGTGTTCATGACGTTGCCTCCGGCGCAGCTGGAACATCGTGCTCCGCCCGTGCGAACACGGTTGTCTCGGCCACGGACAAAGGCTCGCCGGCGCGGGTTTCGAGATAGCAGCGTTTCAGCAGATTGGCCGCCGTAAGCTTGCGATAACCGGCACTCGCCCGCACGTCGTCCAGTGGCGTGAAATCGTCACCGAGCGCGCGCATGGCGGAGGCCAGCGTCAGCTCGTGCCATGGCTGCCCCAGAAGCGCTGCTTCACAGCGTTCGGCACGCGCCGGCACGGCCGCCATGCCACCGAATGCGACCCTCGCCGTGGCGATGCGCCCGTCATCATCGAGCTCGAGGGCGAAGGCGGCACAGACTGCCGAGATATCCGAGTCATAGCGCTTGGATACCTTGTAGGTCCGGAAACGCAACTCTGGTCGCGGCAGCGGCACTACGATGGCTTCGACAAGTTCGTCGGCCGCCATCGATTTCTTCATGTAACCGACATAGAGCGATTCAAGGTCTATCTCACGTTGCCCGTCAGGCCCTCTGAGCACGACAGTGGCACCGAGTGCGATCAGCCACGGCATCGAGTCGCCGATCGGCGAACCGTTCGCCACATTGCCGCCCAGCGTGCCGGCATTGCGAATAGGAACCGACGCGAAGCGCTCCCACATCTCACGCAACTCGGGGTAGTGATCGTGCATGACCCGATAGGCATCGCTGAGCGAAACTGCCGCACCGATACGGATACGCTCTGACTCTTGGTCGATGCGCAGAAGCTCGGCCACCCTGCCGAGAAAGATGACATCGCCCAACTCGCGAAACTGCTTGTTCACCCAGAGTCCCACATCGGTTCCCCCGGCCAACAAGGTTGCCGCGGGACGGGTGGCACGCAGACGAAGCAGTTCATCGAGCGACTGCGGTGCGTGGAAATCGCCGTCCGCGTGAGTCAGGTGCAAGAGCGCCGACCGCTCTGATGCGCCCAAAGCATCCATCACCCCCGCTCTATGGAATTCCCGCCGAGGGAACTCGAACATTCGCTGTCCGGCATCGAGTATCGGGCGATAGCCGGTGCAACGGCACAGGTTGCCGGAAAGATGATCGGCGAGTTCCTGGCGATCGGGCCGTCGCTCGCCCCCTTCACAAGCCAGATACTTGTCCCAGAGAGACATCACGAACCCGGGCGTGCAGAAGCCGCATTGAGAGCCGTGACAGTCCACCATGGCCCGCTGCACGGGATGCAATTTTCCGGCATCGCTGCGCAGGTATTCGACCGTGAACAGGGCCTTGCCATCGAGCGTTGGCAGGAACTGGATGCAGGCGTTGACCGCGCGCGTCTGCAGCCTGCCGTCGACCCGCTCGGCGAGCACGACCGTACAGGCGCCACAATCACCCTCGGCACAACCTTCCTTGGTACCCGTGCAGCGGCGCTCCTCGCGCAGGTAACTCAATACCGAACGCGTCGGCGGCGGATTGTCCACAACCACCGGAATGCCGTTGAGAAGGAAACGGACGCCTTGCCGGTGCGCTTCCGCGCCGCTCTGATTCTGTGTCATATCATCAGCCTGGGTTGGCCCAAGGTTCAGCCCAATGCTTAGCATAGGCGTCGAGCCGTTTCTCGAGAAGATCGAAACCATCTTGAGCTCGCCCAGGGCAAGCCGACGCTCGAGGCTCATCGCTGTCTGGAAGCCGACGCCGAGCTGCTGGTTGATCATCGAACGGAGGAGCTTGACCGAGTTCGACATCGAATGCGATGGCCACGTCCGCCGTGCCGTCGAGCAACAGCCAGTTCAGCTGATCCCCACCGGCCGCGACAAACGCGGAGCCCATGCCCGGCAATGCGGCGTGCAGCTCGACCAGCACCGGTGGAAGGAACTCGGCAATCACCGATTCCTGCCCGGCGATCGTCAGCGGTCGATCGGGGACCTGGCCCAGGGCAGCTATCTCGGCATGACAGCGCTCGGCATCGACCAGGGTGCGCTCGACATGTCCGGCAAGCACGTGTCCGGCCGTGGTCAGTACCATGCCACCGGGCTTGCGCTCGAACAAACTCACGCCGAGCTCGTCCTCTATCTTGAGAATCTGCCGGTTCACGGCCGAGGTCGAAATGTGCAAGCGCCTGGCCGCAGTGCGCACCGAGCCGCTCGCGACCACCTCGCGAAAGTACTTCAGGACCGGCGCATGGATCGGCATCGTTCAAGGGTTTCGGTGGCGGACGTCCCTCCTCCCACATCGACGAGCGGAGTGCGTGAGCCGAGCCAGAGTATCGCAGCGAGGAGCAGGTAACCCCACACCAGAGGGTTAGTCATATCAGGCCAATGCAGGGAGTTGTCGTGTATCACCCCGAAGGCCGTCAGCACCGCGGCGATAGCGGCAACCACCTGAACCTGACGGATCTTGCCATAACGCGATGATCGAGATACCGACGAAGACCAGAATCGGCGCGACCGCCGTCGGTGCAATCAGATTGCCGAAAAACGCGACGAGACCAAACGGGGCGCCGAGCAATTCGACGAATTCTCCGACCAGACCGGCCGCGATACCCACCTGCCAGGCCAGCCAACGGGTCGTTCGTGGCCCAGTAGATCGGACCGATCACACCGAACAGCTAGACGAACATGACCGGCGTGCTGATACCGTAGGGCAGCGCGGTTGTGCCCGAACCGCTCGAATGAGCATGCACGAGCGGGATGTTGACCGGCTGCGGTGTGGACCGCCTCCGACAAGTGTCGACGAGACTCGGCGAGATCTTCCGGATGCCATCCGCGAATGGTCGCGTACGCAGGATCGTCCGACATGATCTTGTAAGAGGTATCGACCAGCGCACGCACTCCGGCCTCTCCCCCGCTCGCCACGAGCGTCGCATCACCTCGACCGAATCCGGGTTCGGTTGCACAACGTCGGTTGCACAACGTCGGCTGCACAACGTCGGTTACAAAGAGCTCGTCGTCTCGCCCGCGACAACTCACGTACCATTACTACCCTTACCGGAGGAAGCGCAGTCAATGTCTCAACCGCGTCGGCAACAATGTTGTCCAATGTCAGCGGCTGATTCCGGTGCGCGAATCAAGGGATGCATCCAGTGAGTGTCGAAATGCAAGCGGCCGCCGCAGCACCGTGACAGATGACAAGGGGGCGAGCAACGCCGAGAGTGAGGACGATAAGGAACTTTTCCGCCCGCTGGGCGATTACGCATGGCCGGTTACTCCCATCGACAGAGGCCTCAAGCGCCTGTTGGCTAGCCTCGTCAAACGGTTTCGTAAAGACGTCGACAAAGACTGCGTGGATGAGTCCCGTCTGGTAGCTGTCGAGCGATCACGACTCGATCAATTCGTCGCAACGCCGACAAGCGCGACACTTGCGACCGAACTCGACGCGACACTGAGTAACTGGCTTGCCGATGACTCAAGCGACACATCGCAAGTCGGTTCAGGCCGTAGTCGCCTGCAAACGATCGTACTGCCACCTTGCGACAGAGACGACTTCCTGCGTGGCTGGGCAATCGATCGAGGACATGTGGTAGTCGAGCCGCCACCAAGGAATGCGCTGGTCTGTCCTGACGATTTTCCCGGTAATGGATACGCCGACGCGGACATTCTCGTGATACCACGACTCGAAGACTGGTTTCTGCGACATGATTCGGGACTGGCAGGCATCCGCGAACTTGTGGCACGCCTCGCGGTATCGAAACACAGATGGCTGATCGGTTGCAATGCATGGGCGTGGCAATTCCTCGTCAAGAGTTGTCACATCGATGCAACCCTGAGCGATCCGCTGGTGCCGGCAGCATTCGATGCAGACCGGCTGCGTGATTGGCTCGAAGGGCTGTCCTGTCGAGACGATGGGGTCAAGTACCGCTTTCGCCTGGCCAGCTCCGGCAAGGACGTCTTTTCCAACGCGGGCGAGCAGGATGGTGCCAACGAAGACACTATGGCCGAGCTTGCCGAAGTGTGTTTCGGCATTCCCTGGGTTGCCTGGCACGTTTGGCGGTCCAGCCTCAGAACGACGTGCGAACCAGCAGGCACCGGCGGTGACGATGAGCGACAGAAGACATTCTGGATTACCGGGTTCCGCCACGTAGGCACCCTGCAGAGTCTCCATCGGGACGAACTACTGGTATTGCACACGCTGCTTGTACACGGTTACTTGCCAGCCGCGGACATCTCGAGGACGGTGCCGATTCCACAATACAAGAACCCGGTGGGCGCGCTCGTGAAGCTCGGCTTGATCGAGGAAATCGATGGCCTGCATGCATGCGTACCGGCGGCCTATCCCGCCATCCGGCAAAGGCTACAGGATGCCGGATTCCCGATGGATGTTCTCTGACCCGATGGATATTTCGTTAGATGAGTGACCGCAGCACAGCCGACGAGAACGGAGTCAGGGAGACGACGAAGCTTCTGAACGACCTCCAGGACATCGGCTTCGTCGACATAGCGCTGATCCTGTTCGGCAGCTTCGTGCTGCTCTGGCTCATCAAGCGAATACTGCCATTCATCGCCGAACGAGTTCCGAGTCGGCTACGCATGTTCGTGCTCGGTGCCGTGCCGATCCTGCGCCTGATCGTGATCATCGCGGCGATCTTCTTGATCATTCCGCTCGTCTTCAACCTGACTGTACAGAACGTCCTTGTCATCGCAGGCGCCGCGAGCGTCGCTATCGGCTTCGCCTTCAAGGACTACGCAAGCAGCCTCATTGCCGGCATCGTTGCGTTGTTCGAACGGCCCTATGGCGCCGGCGACTGGGTCGAGATCGACGACGACTACGGCGAGGTTGTCAATGTCGGTTTTCGCGCGATACAGCTGCGCACAGCGGCCGACAACCTGGTCACGGTGCCACACGAGAAGATCTGGTCAGGCAACATCGCCAATGCCAACGCAGGAGCGACCACCGTCATGTGCATCGCTCACTTTCATATTCTCCCTGATCACGAACCCGGCCGCATCGAGGCAGCGCTGATCGACGTTGCCCTGACCAGCGCCTACCTGGACTATGCCAAGCCCGCGTTCGTGATCCTTGCGGATACTGAATACGGTTCGCACTATCAACTGAAAGCGTACCCGTTCGATCACCGCGACCAATTCCGTTTCGTCTCGGATCTCACGGCAAGGGGCAAGCTTGCACTCCGCAAGGTTGGCGGTGTCGAGAGCGCCGCAAACTGTTTGCCCACGCGGCCGAAAGAAACCGCCACAGCGGGTTCAAGCGCATCTTGAGCAAGACCCTTCGGTAGCCTTGACGTCGCCAGATGTCGTTCGACGATCGGTCCGTTGGCGTAGCGACCGTGCCGGAGAAGCAGCTCGGCAAGCTGAGGTGATGTCATCGCAGCGCGATTGAGCGATACAGACGGCTCTCGCAACAGCAGCTCGAGCAAGCTAAGAGCAAAATCTCGAAGTGTCAGTTTGTGGGTCGACCGTCGCGTCCGCGAGCGCCGTCTCGAGGCGTGCAACCGTTACCGCGCCCTCGCGCGCGATCAATGCGCTGAACAATCCCTCGCGGTTGCCGAATCGCGTGTAAAGCGTCTACTTTGACGCTTCCGCTCGACGCGCAATGCCCAGCATCGTGGTTTGCTCGTAACCTCGTTGGATGATCGGATTGTTTCGTCGACAATCGTACCTGATGGTACGCATATTCTCTTCTCGATTAATCGTACCGTTCGGTACGGAGAAAAATCCATGGTGATTCACGTTGGCCGACAAGTGATTTCCTCGATCGTCCTCTTTGCGGCTCTGCTTCTTAGCGACCTGTCAGCGGGGTTCTTCTTACGGCTGGCGAGTCAGCGCTCGTGCTGGCGCTCAAGGTGCAACGCTGGCGGTCCCCCGGTCTCGTTTTCACTGCCCTGGCTCTCTCTGTCTGCCTGTTCGCCACCATCGCCATCACCTTCGGCGTACATGTACCGATGAACGTTGCGCTGCTCGAGCACACCTAATTTGCCGAGCTCGATATCGCCGCCATTCGAGATACCTTCAAGTCCCTTGACGAGGTTCACCAGTACGTCAGATGCGCGCACGCTCGAACGCAGACCAGGCCGCTTCCAGAGCATCGATATCGAATCCCGCCTGTCTTGCCGGACCGAGAATGATTTGCTCGGTGGCGTACATCTTGTCAATCGCCGACTCGAGCGTCGACCATACCGATTCGGGCACAACGACAGCGCCATGACGATCGGCATGCACCAGATCCCCTGGTCTCACCGTCAGACCGAATACGGTAACCGGCGTGCCCATCTCGCGAATGTGTACGAAGGCGTGACTCGGGCTGACCGAACCTGCGATGACCGGAAATCCAGCAGCCAGATCACCAAGATCCCGGATAGCGCCGTTGGTCAGCGCACCTGAAAGTCCCAACGCCTGGTGCACGGCCGTGTGAACCTCGCCCCACCAGGCTCCTGCACAACGTGGATGATCGGCGTCCTCGATCACAACAACCGCGGGTGACGGCGCAGCCGCCATGTAACGAAAGTACTCAAGCCGCCGCGCCTTGAGCACGTCCGACGCGTCAGCGGGTGGCTCGTATCCGGCAATCAAGGCGGTCGCCGCGAGTCCCACGATTGCAGGTGACTCTGGAACGGAGCTCAACGGGGTGTCTCGGGTATACGCCGCGAAGCCACGCTTGCCTTGTGCAAACTCGATGGCGTTGCAGACACTGGGTGTGTCGATGCGACGAAGTCGAGCCAGCAGCGCATCACTTGGTCCGGCTTCATTCATCGACATCCGCGCTCACTCATTGTCCATTTACCCATTGTCCGCTAGCAATTGCCGGTTCTCGTTGCCCGTTACCCGTTACCCGTTACCCGTTGCCCGTTGCCCGTTGCCATCAGGCGTCCACCCGAAACTCGCTCTCACGGTCGAACAGGTAGATGTGCGAACTGTCGACCTTCAGGCCGACGGTCGTGTCGATGCCAAGTTCGGTATAGCGATCGGCCTTCGCGGTAATGCGCTGCGCGCCGACACGCACCGTTACCAGCACACTTTCACCGGTGTTCTCTGACGCGAACACCGGTGCGTCAAGATCACCTGCTCCCGGCTGAACCACGCTGATGTCTTCGGGGCGAATACCCAGCACGATATCGGCGCGCGGTTGCGCTGAAATTGCGAGAATGGCACGTCCCTCGGCGTGAAACGCACCGTCACGGATCTCTCCGTTGATCAGGTTCATCGCCGGTGAGCCGATAAAGCCTGCGACGAAAAGCGTTCTCGGGTCGTTGTAGATTTCCACCGGCGTGCCCAGCTGCTGGATCCGCCCCTTGTGCATGACGGCCACCCGGTCAGCGAGCGTCATCGCTTCGATCTGGTCATGAGTGACGTAGACGGTCGTGACGCGCAAGCGGTGTGACAGGTTCTTCAGCTCAGCCCGCATCGTCACACGAAGCTTGGCGTCGAGATTCGACAAGGGCTCGTCCATCAGAAAAACCTGAGGAGTACGCACGATGGCTCGCGCCAGCGCGACACGTTGTCGCTGTCCTCCGGACAGCGCCTTCGGCTTTCGCTCAAGAAAATCCGACAGTTCGACTTGCTCTGCAGCAGTGCGCACGCGCGCCGGAATATCTCCACGCGCAACGCCTCGCACCTTCAGCGGGTAGGCAATGTTTTCGGCCACCGTCATGTGCGGATAAAGCCCGTAGTTCTGAAACACCATGGCGATATCCCGATCCTTCGGAAGATCATCGTTGACGCGTCGCTCGCCGATCAGGATGTCTCCGCTGGTTGGCTCCTCGAGGCCCGCGATCATCCGCATCGTCGTGGTCTTGCCACAACCGGATGGGCCGAGCAAGACAAGAAATTCCTGATCGGCAATGGTCAGTGACTGATTGTCCACACCGATGAATTCGCCCCAGCGCTTGGTGACGTCGCGCAAAGAGACTCCTGCCATCAGCGTACCGCTCCCATGGTCATGCCCTGTACGAAATGCTTGCGAATGATCAGCGCCAGCACGAACATCGGTACCATGATGATGATGCCGGCAGCCGCCAGCAGGTTCCAGAGATCGCCCTCCTCCGCCTTGAACAGGGCTAGCCCGACCGGCAGCGTGACGGCGTCCCGGTTGGTCAGGATCAAGGCGAACAGAAACTCGTTCCACGCGATGATGAAGCAGAAGATCGAGGCGGTGACAAGGCCGGGCGCCGCCATCGGCAGCACGATGTTGCGAATGACCTGAATACGCGACGAGCCATCGACGAGTGCGGCTTCTTCGGTATCGATGGGAATGCCGTCGATGAAGCCCTTTATCATCCAGATCGCGAACGGCATGACGATCGCGGTATTGATAAGTACCAGTCCGCGCAGTGTATCGAGTAGTCCCAGATCCCGAAACATCACGAAGAACGGCAGGACAATGACGACGGCCGGAACGAACTGGGTTGCGAGAATCAGCACCAGTAGCAAGGTGCGTCCACGCATGTCGAATCGCGAGAACGCGTATGCCGCAAGTGTTGCGATCGGAATGGCGACAAGCACAGTCGCCGTAGCCACGACCGTGGAATTGCGAAGCTTTCTGCCGAGTGAATAGGGTTCCTCGAATACGGTACGAAAATTCTCGAGCGTCGGTGCGAAGAACAGCTTGAGCTGATAGACGTCCACATGTTGCTTGAACGCCGCCAGCGCAATCCACACGATCGGCACCAGCATGATCAACGTGAAAAGCAGAATCAGCACGACCTGCAAGCCATTCCAGATGCGCGTCTGCTGTCGACCGCTCAGCGGCACCTATTGCTCCTCACGCGCGAACACCAATCGGGTGTAGGCATAGGTCAGCAGCAACATCGGAATCACCAACAACCAGGCAACCGCTGCCGAGTAACCGATATTTGAATACTTGAAGCCGTTGAAGTAGACGTAGTGCGACAGCGTCTGCGTCGCATTGCCAGGGCCTCCGTTGGTCAGCATGTAGACGAGATCGAAGGTCTTCAGAGAGAAGATTGCCTTCAGAATGATGACGACAGCCAGTACCGGCTTGAGCTGTGGCAACGTGATGTCACGAAGGATACGAGCGCCCGACGCTCCATCGACACGCCCGGCCTCGAGCGTCTCTTGCGGAATGGAGGCAAGCCCGCCGATCAGCACCAGGGTCAGAAACGGTATCCAGCCCCAGACATCGGCGATGACGACAACCCAGAATGCGAGAACAGGATCGGACAACCACGCAATATCGGCGAAACCTGGCATAAGTGCCCCGAAGAAGGCATCGAAAAGCCCGAATTCGGGATTGAACATGAAGCGAAAGGACACGCCGATCAAAGCCGGGCTCATCGCGAACGGCAGAATCAGTAGTGCCTGTATGCCGACCCTGAAGCGGCCACCGGGTGCGAGCAATAGAGCAAACGTCAGGGCAAGCACGGTCGTCAGGGCTACTGTGACGATCGTGAAGAGAAAGGTCACCCATACCGAGTTCCAGAAAGCCGGCTCCTCGGACACCGCCCAGAGGTAGTTCTCTGCGCCGAGAAAGGCCTGCGGGAAATCAGGACGGGAGAGACGACCGGCGTAGAACGAATAGCGCAACGATTCGAACAAGGGCCAGACCGCCGTTGCGAACACCACCAGAACGGCAGGCGCTACCAGCAGGTATTTCAGATATCGGTCGCGCATCCCTGCGCTTCTCGATCAGTCGATCCGACCTGCACGCTTCAGGATCTTGGTTGCCTGTTCGGCCGCCGCCGACATCAGCTCACGGACATCACCTCCCGCTGCTGCCTCGGCGATCGCCCCCGAGAGGACATCGCCCACTTCGGGCCATTCGGCGATCTGCGGCATGATGTCGGAACTTTCCAACGATCTCCAGGCGGCCTCCTGGATGCCTGCATTGGCAGCATTGACCTCGGCGTCCTGCAGACTGCTTATGTGAGTTACCACATTGTTGACGATGGGCTTGCCGGCAACCTCTCGCTCCGTGGCATTCGCCTTGTCCATTTCCGGATTAGACAGCCACTTCAGAAACTCCCAGGCTGCATCCTTGTCGTCGGAATAGGAGGAAATGGAGAACGGCATCGAGATCGCGTAGGTGACCGTCTCACCCTCGTAGGCAGGCATGCCGGTGAAGGCGACCTGATCTTCCGCAAGCACGGATGTTTCCGGGTTGATCATTGACGAGTAGGCCCACCACCACACTGGAATCATGGCGGACTTGCCCTGCATGAAGGACTGCCGCGCATCCTGTTCGACAAACGAGAGCGACGCCGGATTGGTCGCGTTGTGCTCGGTGTGCAGAGCGATGTAGTCCTCGGTAGCCTTCAAGCCATCTTCGGAGGCCCAGGCAGGACGACCCTCCCCGTCAAAGACGTCCGCACCCGCAGCCCACAGGAAATTAAGCCAGACAAAGAGATTCTGTCGGTTGCCGTCGTTGTTGAAATACAGCGCGAGCGGCTCGATGTCCGGATGATTTTCACGCAGGTCCTTGCTGATGTTGACGACATCCGCCCAGCTGGCCGGCGGCTCCGGGATGAGATCCTTGCGGTAGAACATCAATTGCGCGTGAGCGCGTAACGGGAAACCGAGTGTTTCGCCCTCGAACTGCGCAGACTTGGCAAATGCTGCGGGATAGCGATCCATGGAGATGCCATCCTCGGCCAGACGCTCGTCGATCCGCTCCAGCCAATGCGCGTTTGGCGGTCCCCAGCTGTCGAGGTAGTTGACGACATCGTATGCGCCATTCGCTGCGACGCCTTCGGCGGTAATCTTTTCCTGCAGCGAACCGAACGGTATGAACGTCCACTCCGTCTCGATTCCAGTCAATTCAGTGAATTCCTCGTCGCGCAGCATCAAGCCATCGAACTGCGGGGTGACCACCGAGAGGATGTTCAGCGTGGTGCCATCGTAAGGCTTGCCGTCCTTCAGGCCGTACTTCTCGGCGAGTGCGACGTTACTCATCAAGAACGCTGCAGTGGCAACGACGGCGGTCACGCTATGGCGCGAGGCACTGTTCACGAGCATCCGTTCCTCTCCTTCATGAGTGTCTGGATCGGAAATCGTAGAGCAGTTTGCATTCGCATGCAAATTTGTCCATTCAACGCGCGGCTCGCCTCCTTGACTGGCCTTGCCGTGTCGTCATCGAGAAGTGAACGGCGTGTGAACCCGCCGGGTCAAGCGTTCACACGTTGCTCACGCCGCCGTATCTATTCTTTGGGCTCCTGATCAAGCAGAGCAACACAAGATGATATCCATTAGACCAAGGACCGGGCTCGGCGCCGCTCTCATCGGCGCGGCGGCCTTCATGTTCGCGACCAATGCCTTCGCGCAGGATGCGCACCCTGCGCCTCCAGGCACCGTGAACATCGTCGACACGGCGGTTGCCGCCGGCGACTTCGGCATCCTGGCAGCAGCGTTGGATGCGACCGATCTCACATCGGTTCTCGCCGACGAGAGCAAGCAGTTCACCGTCTTCGCGCCCACTGACGAGGCCTTCTCGGCGTTGGGACAGTCAACACTCGATGAGTTGCTAGCCAATCCGGAAGCCCTCGCGAACATCCTGCTCTACCACGTTATTGCCGATCAGGTCGTCGATGCCGCTACCGCGTTTACCCTGTCCGGTTCGTCCGTCGCGGCAGCCAACGGCGATCAGCTCGGCATTCAAGCCAAAGACGACAGCCTTTTCATCAATGACTCCGTGGTGCTCACCCCCGACGTAATCGCGAGCAATGGCATCATTCATGTGATCGACGCCGTCCTGACGCCGCCGACCGTCGTCGCAGAGCCCACTCTGAACATCGTGGAAACCGCGGTTGCAGCCGGTTCCTTTGACACGCTCGTCAGTCTTCTGGTCGCGACCGGGCTGGATAGCGTACTCGCTGACGGCTCCGCGGAATTTACCGTCTTCGCACCGACCGATGAGGCTTTCGCGGGTCTCGATGCGACGACACTCAGCAACTTGCAAGCAGACCCGGAGCTGCTGAAGAGCGTCCTGCTGTACCACGTTCTTGCGGACCAGCAAGTGGATGCCACAACGGCCATCGGTCTTGCCGGTAGCAGCGTGCAGACCGCCAACGGAGAGTCGGTGCGGATCTCGCTTGACGACAAGGACCTCTTCATCAATGAGTCGAAGGTCGTGATTGCCGACGTCCGGACCACCAACGGCATCATTCATGCGATCGATACCGTACTTGTACCGCCCTCACTGAGCGATCCTGATGGAACGACACTGGCCGGAATTGTAGAGAACAATGACCAATTCCAAATTCTCGAATACGCGCTCAGAGCGACGGGTCTGACCGACACACTGGATGACGCCGCCGCGACGTTCACCGTCTTTGCGCCGACTGACCGCGCCTTCTACAGGCTCGGATACAGGAACCTTGTGTGGTTGTTCAGTAACCCGGACGCTCTACGCAGCGTGCTTCTCTATCATGTAGTACCCGATACACGGGTCGATGCGGCGACGGCACTCACGCTCGACTCTGCGGCCGTGACAACGGTTAACGGCCAGGACATCAACATCCGGGTGCGCAATAAAGAGCTGTTCATCAACCGGAGTCGGGTCGTCGCGACCGACATCGAAGCGAGCAACGGTATTGCACACGTGATCGACAGAGTCCTTATTCCGCGTCTACACTGATCGCGTAGTCGTCGCCACGAGGGCCAGTCGCGTACCCGTTCGCGACTGGCCTTGTGGTCAAGAACAGAGCGGCATGCTGACCATCGACAACATTCGCGTCCTTCTCGTAGAAGACCACCGGGACCTCGCCGAGACCATCATCGACTTTCTCGAATCGTTGGGTTGTACGGTTGACTACGCGGCCGACGGCATTACCGGTCTGCATCTCGCCTCACGCGGCGGTTTCGACATCATCGTGCTCGACGTCATGTTGCCCGGAATCGACGGACTGGCTCTGTGCCGACAGCTTCGCGAACACCATGGTGAAAGTACGCCGCTGATCATGATGACTGCACGCGACGAACTGAACGACAAGCTTGCCGGATTCGAATCCGGCGCTGACGACTACGTGGTCAAGCCCTTCGACTTGCCGGAACTCGTGGCCCGCATCGTCTCGTTGGTACGCCGAGCGCAAGGTCGCGTCGCACCGAAACGGCTTGTCGCGGCCGATCTTACACTCGATACCGGCAGCCGACTGGTCACGCGGGGATCACAGAGCCTGTCGCTCACGCCAGCTGGTTACACCCTGCTGAGGGTGCTGCTCGAACACAGTCCGAACGTTGTCACCCGGGAGGATCTTGAACGTGCCCTGTGGGGTGAGGAGCCGCCGGCGAGCGACACCTTGCGCACCCAGATCTACAAGCTACGCAAGGCCGTGGACCGACCGTTCGATCAACAACTTATCCACACCGTTCAGGGCTCCGGTTATCGCTTGTCAGGCGAGGCTGCACCCGCTTCATCCAATCTCGGCAACTCGCCTGGCGACTCATCAGGTGATGATTGGCTGTGAACCGGCTTTGCGAAGCCGACCCGGAAAATCGACCCGACGCCCACCGTGCTTTCGACGCTCAAGGTCCAGCCATGGTTATCGCATATCTGCCTGGCGATGGCGAGACCGAGGCCAGTGCCTTCGCGCCGTCCTGCCGTGCTTTGAGCGGCCGCGGCGGAGGTATTTGACGGGTCAGGCAGGCCTTTGCCAGAACGCTTGACAGAACCGCCGGTATCGCCGCGGTAGAACGGCTCGAAAATGCGCAGCGACGCTTCCTCGTCGAGCCCTGGCCCGGTGTCCCTTACGCTCAGCGAATCAATCTCGACGATGACATCGACCCGGCCCTCCTCCGTGTAAGTCCAGGCATTCCGAAGCAGATTGCCAATGACCAGCGACAGTGTTGCCTCGGAGGCGCGCACACCAAGTGTCTCGCGATGATCGACGTGCAGGCTGACGCTGCGTTCATCTCCCAGAGACGCGAGCTCCGCCACCAGCGTATCGACCAGCTTGCCCACGTCAGTCACACCAGTGTCCGTCGGGTCGACACGTTCACGCGTCAGTAGTAGCAGCGTACCGATCAGTTCGCTCATGTGACGCGTGGTGCGGCGAATACGCTCGACTGCACGGGCCGGTGCGCTGGCAAGCGATGCCAGCTCGAGCGTCGACACGGAACCTGCGATGACGGCAAGCGGTGTACGCAATTCGTGTGAGGCGTATCGTGTGAAATTGCGCTCGCGCTCGAGCGATGCCTGGCCTCTGGTAATGAACTGTCCGATCGCATCGACCAGCACACGTGTTTCCGAATCAGGCGCGTTGCGCAGCTGTGCGAGATCGAGTTCGGAGGCATCACGCGAACCGAAATCGAAAGTCTCGATCGCACCCGCAAGTTCTGTTATCGGTGAAACAGCGCGCTTGGACAGCGCGTAGGCAAGCCACGCGAAACCGTACATGACGAGGAGCACGAGCGTGAGTGGTACAAGGCCGAACCAGAACGCAAGCTGCGACACCGTCTCATCCTGAAAGAGCAGATAGAGTCGCTCGCCGCTTCGCTCACTGACGTGCACGATCCGCTCGTCGCCATCGATCGCGATACGTTGCATGCCCATCGGCAGGGTAGCGAGTCCGGCCGGCAGCGGCGTAAGTGTATCCGACGAAAGATACGAGTTCAGATTCAACGTGTCCGGCAGCGGAAACGCGTGGTTGCCTTCGCGATTCTCCCAGAAGTAGGCAGCCTCACCGTACAAGGCTCGCTTGACCAGCACACGCTCGGCGACATAGCCCGCAGCAAGCACACCGAGTGCCGTCGCCACACTGATCAGTGCAAGCTGCAGTACGAACACCCGCAGCAGTCGGGATTGCACACGTCGATGCTTGCCCGGCTCCGGGTCGGCTGGGGAATCTGTCGACGAAGTCATGCAGCGGCCTGCTTACGTGGGACGCTCGATGATAACCGGCGCGTCCCCGCCAAGACTCGATCCGTCCTTCCTACCGGTCGCGCATACATCCGCCTCGTCCACACCTGCCGCGCCCGGGCGCCCCGCACAGATCCGGCTTCCCAATGCCATCAGCGCCGCAATCGAGAGACATGCAGACAGACCTCCATACTGATGACTCAGGCCAGACGGCAACGTGCCGAACAATCGTCCGAGAGCGTTCGCCGGATAGTAGAAGCCGACGTCCATCGAAAGTCGATCAGCGCCTGCAAAGGCGAGAATGAGATACGAGTGCAGCGACGAATTGATCGCAAAGACGACGCCGAAGGCGAGCAGCCCGACTACCAGAGTCACGGTGAAAGCGGGGGTTGCCGAATCGCCTTCTATCCAGGCACCGATGGCAAGCGAGGTCAGGATCGAGTTCAGCAAGCGCAAGGCGCCATCTGTCAGCATGGACGCCCAGTAGGCAAGCGTGACCGTGGCCAATGCACTCTGCATTGGATATGCTCAGAGCGTGGATCGTTGACGTAGTCGGCCGAGAACAGCGGACGCGTCTCGTAGCCGAGGATGCCGTGCAACCGGCCATTGGCCGCCGTCTTGAACAGACGATTGACCTCGTCGACTGTCGTGGCGCGCGACATCTCGATCACACAATCTGTCAAAGAGGCATTCAGCAAGGGTACTCGCACGGCATGACCGTTCAAGCGCCCTTCGAGTTCCGGAAAGATGCGCGTTATCGCCGTAGCCAAACCCGTCGTCGTCGGTATCAGGCTGTTGAGGGTAGAGCGCGCCCGTCGAAAATCGCTGGCCGGTCGATCGAGCGGAATGCACCGATGCAATCGACGACCAGATCGATCCCCCGATCGCCGAGCGGTAGCGCTGCTATCGAGCGTTCATGACAGAGCGGCAGAGGGTGACCCGCGATGACCAGCTCACCACCAACATGTTCGATGTCGGCATCCCAGCGACCGTGAACCGTATCGAATGCAAGCAGGTGGGCATGCAGGGCTGCGTCACCACAGGCATCGTTGAGCAGAACGACATCGTCGAACGCGCTGCGCGAGGCAAGGTGACGCAGCAGCAACTTGCCGATGCGACCGAGACCGTTGAGGGCGATACGAGGCATTGAGCCATACGCAGGGTGAGTGGAACCCGCGAGCCTACCGGGTACACCGTCGGCGCTTGTGACAGGCGTGTGACAGCGTCAGCGGTGGCGAAGGCCCCGTCAACCAGACTTGCAGACGCGCTCGAGCAACTTGAAGTCGAACTCGACTCCGGTACCTGGCGTATCGGGCGCCAGGGCGAGTCTGTTCTCGATCGCAAGCGGACGCAGCGTGTAGCGATCGATCGGGAAGGAGTGGACTTCGATCAAGCCGGCATTCGGTTGTGCCGACACAAGGCTCACATGCAACTCCTGCATGCCATGACTGCATACCGGCATGTCCTGTTCGCGCGCCATGGCTGCAACCTCGAGCCAGCCGGTGATGCCGCAACAATTCGAGGCGTCAGGCTGAATGTAGGCGAGCCCGGCACGCGACATGGCCTCGTCGAACTCTCGACGGGTGTGCAGATTCTCGCCCATGGCGAGAGGCATCCCGGTCGCATCGGCGATCTGACGGTAGCCGTCGTAGTCGTCGGGTTCGATGGGCTCCTCGAACCACAGCAGATCGAAGGGCTCGAAGGCGCGGCAGGCATCGATCGCTTGGGCGCGGTCCATCGCGTAATTCGCGTCGACCATCAGGGCAAAGTCATCGCCGATGAGTGTGCGAACGGCCTCGACCCGTCGAACATCCTCGCCGAGATCGGGCTGACCGACCTTGATCTTGACGCCGTCGAAGCCGGCATCCAGATAGCCACGGATATTCTCGAGCAAATCCTCTAGCGACAGGTTCAGATCGATTCCTCCACAGTAGGCACGGCAGCGATCGCTTGTTCCACCCGTCATGTCCCTGAGTGACTGGCCAAGCTGCCGACCACGGATATCCCACAGCGCGATGTCGATCGCCGATATGGCAAAACTGGCGATTCCGCCGCGCGCCACGTAGTGCATATGCCACTGCATGGCGTGATTCAGATCCTCGACCTGGCGCGCATCGCGACCGACAAGCCACGGCGCGAGATCGTGCTCGATCATCGCCTTGATCGCGTGGCCGCCGCGCCCACCCGTATAGGTATAGCCGGTGCCCTGAGAACCGTCTTCGAGCTCGATCGTGACAGTCACCAGTTCGAAGTGTGTGTGGTCACCGTGCATGGCATCGCTGAGCACCTCGTCGAGCGGCACCTTCCAGAGCCGAGTGGTGAGCGAGCGAACGGCACCACCATTGCCCATCAGCGCATCTGGCGGAATCAACGTCGTCATGAATTCTTGCTCACGTCGATTCTTGCTCACGTCCAGTGCCTCTTGATCTCACGTCGGAGCTTCACGATCCATGCGACGCCGGGCCACACGCATTTGCAGGAGAATCACGAAAAAAAGAAAACCACCACGAATGACCTGCTGCCAATAGGCGCTAAGGCTGATCGTACCGCGCCCGTTCTCGAAGTTCAGGATATTGAATACAAGCCCGAGCAACAAGGCGCCGGCAACCGTTGCCGTGATCGACCCGAGACCACCGGTCAACAAAGTGCCACCAACCACGACCGACGCGATCGCAGACAACTCCCAGCCAACTCCTTCCAGTGGTTGCCCGGCACCGAAACCCGATGCGAGAAACACGCCCGCAAGCCCGGCGCATCCGCCACTGAACAAGTAGGCAAAAGCCTTGGCACGCCCGACTTTCAAGCCCATCAGTCGCGAGGCTTCCTCGCCACCGCCAATGGCGAGCAAGGTGCGCCCGAGTGACGTGCGTTCGAGCACCACCCACGCGATGACCACGACCACGAGGACGATCAGGATGCTCCAGGGCACCAGGTCGAAGGCCTTGCCCATGCCGAGCCTGGTGAAGTTGCTGCTCCAGTCGACCGCGATCGTCTCGGCGCCACTGAGCACCAGCGAACCACCCTTGGCACCGAGCAGGGTCGCCAGCGTGGCAATGAAGGGGGGCACCCGAAGCACGATGATGATGAAGGCGTTCACGGCACCGAGCGCCATGCCGGCGAGCACACCGCCCGGCAGGGCAACCTGGAGACCGTAGGGACTCAGATAGGCCGCGCAAACCGAACTGAACGCGGCCACCGAGCCGACCGAGAGATCGATCCCACCCGTGATGATCACCAGGCACATGCCGACGGCAATCAGGATGAACATCGCGTTGTAGTTCAGAAACGACGCGATATTGTAGGCGCCGCCGAAGTTCTCGTAGCGCAGCACACCGAACAGGATCAGGCCCACTAGCGCAAGCCAGACACCTATACTCTGGCCGTTGCCATGGAGCAACGCACGGAGATCGAACGACCGTTCGTCCATGACGTTCACTCGCGTCGCCCCTGTTGCAGGGCCACAGCTGCCACGATGATCGCCGCCTTGGCAATTAGCGCGACCTCGTCCTCGATGCCGTTGGCCAGCAAGGTGTACTTGACCAGCTGGATGATCACGGCACCGATGAGCGCGCCGAACACAGGCGCTCTGCCGCCCTGAAGCAAGGCCCCGCCGACGACGGCGGCGGCGATGGCATCGAGCTCCATCAGGTTGCCGTTGCGGGCGGCATCGGATGCGGAGTTGATGGCCACGACGATCAGTCCGGCAATGCCTGCGAGGAAGGCGCAGATCATGTAGACGCCGATCTTGACACGTCGTACGGGCACACCCGACAGTTCCGCCGCACGCTCATTGCCACCCAGGGCGAGGAGGTGGCGGCCGTGAATCGTCCGCGTCACCAACCAGAAGGCCAGCAGAGCGAGTGCCAACGCCAGCCATCCCTGAAACGGCAGGCCGAGCACACGTCCGGTGCCGAGGTAGCTGAAAGCAGGATTACTGAAGGTCTGCAGATTGCCGTTGGTCAGCACCTGAGCGATGCCACGACCGGAGATGAACAGGATCAGCGTCGCGATGATCGGTTGCACCCGAAGCACACTGATCATCAGCCCGTTGAACAGACCGCAGGCCATCGCGACAAGCAGTGGCAACACGATGGCAGCGAGCAGGCCCAGGGTAGGATTGGCGATACCGAATGCCGAGGTGAAGACCAGCGGCGCGATCGCGCCGGCCAATGCCATGACCGCGCCGACTGAAAGGTCGATACCGCCCGTGGCGATGACCAACGTCATGCCGATGGCGACAATGGCGATGGTCGCAACCTGACTGATATTGACGAACAAGGTCTGCATCTGCAGGAAGTTCGGCGTCACCAGCACATTGACGAGCAAGAGTGCAGCGAGTGCAATCAACATGCCGTAGCGCACCAGCCATGCACGCAAGGGTTGGGCTTGCATCATTCGCTCACCTGCACAGAGTGGGCGATGGCACTCACCAGTCGCTCCTCGGTGATACCGGGATTGCTCATGCGGCTGACCGAAACACCATCCTGCATGACCACGATATGGTCAGCCCCCTCGACCAGCTCCTCGAATTCCGAGGAAATCAGCAGCACGCCGACTCCCGACTCGACATGCTCACGAATGATCGACTGAATCTCGAACTTGGCGCCAACGTCGACACCGCGCGTCGGCTCGTCGAGAATCAGAAGTTTCGGGTGAATCGCAAGCCAGCGCGCCAGCAGTACCTTTTGCTGATTGCCACCGGAAAGCTCGCGTATCGGCTGATCCCTGTGCGAGGCCTTGATACCCAATGAGCGGATGAAACGGTCCACGAGCTCACGCTCCTCGCGACGGCGTATGCGACCGTTCCGCGTCAACGCAGGCAACAGGGCGAGTGTCAGATTTTCGCGCACCGACATGTCGGGAACGATGCCCTCCGCCTTGCGGTCCTCGGTCAGAAAACCGATACCGGCGGCAATCGCATCGGCAGGGGTCTTCGGAGGAGCGGCCTGATCCATGAAGTGCAGCGAACCCGAACTCAGCTCATCAGCACCGAAGACAGCGCGGGCCGCCTCGGTGCGCCCCGACCCGAGCAGTCCACCGAGTCCGACGATTTCGCCGCGACGCACCGCGATGTCCAGGTGGCGCAGGCGGCGATTGGTCGCCACCCCTTTCGCTTCGAACACCAACTCACCGACCGAGGCCGTACCACCGCCGAGTTCGGTCATGCCGGTTGATTCGACCTCGTCGATGTCACGGCCCAACATGTCGGCAATCAGCGCCGACTTGCGCGTGTCGACGATGGCGTGGTCCGCGACATCACCTCCATCGCGCATCACGGTCACACGATCACAGATACGGAAGAGTTCGTCGAGAAAATGCGACACGTAGAGCACCGATGTACCATTCGCCCTGAGTCGCTCGACTACAGAAAACAGCACACTGACTTCGCGTTCGTCAAGCGACGAGGTCGGTTCATCCATGATCACCAGACGCGCCTCGAGGGATACGGCTCGCGCGATGGCCACGAGTTGCTGGATGGCGGTCGAATGCTCACCAAGCGGCGTTCGCACATCGATGTCGATGCCGAACCCGGTGAGAATCTCGCGGGTCCGCCGGTGTGCCTTTGGCCAATCGATCAAACCGAATCGGGAACGCGGTTCGTAGCCCATCGTGACGTTCTCGGTAACACTTCTGAGCGGCACCAGCGTCAGTTCCTGGTAGATCGTCGACAGGCCCCGTGCCTGCGCTTCACGAGGTGAGGCAACGCGCAGCGATTGCCCTTCGAAAGTCACCTCACCGGCATCACGCTCGTAGACGCCGGTGAGGATCTTGATCAAGGTGGACTTGCCGGCGCCGTTCTGACCGATCAGTCCGTGCACTTCGCCCGCACCGACGATCAGTGCCGCCTTGTCGAGGGCGACCGAGCCCGCAAAGGCCTTGTCGATCCCCTGCATCGAAAGCAGCGGCGCCATCCGCCCGGTGCTCGGTCAGCTTCGTCGATACTGCTCAGTACGCTTCGTCGATATGATCAGCGGCGTTTTCTGCCGTGAAGATACGATCCTCGACCTGCACCCACGGCTCGATGGTCTCGCCTGCGATGTAGCGCTCCATCACGTTGCAAGCCAGCGGACCGAAGAACGGTGAAGACTCGACCGTGACGCCCATCTTGCCGTCGATGATCGCTTGCAGCGCGTCACGTGTGCCATCGATGGACACGACCATGACATCTTCCCCCGGCGCCCGGCCAGCGAGTTCGAGCGCCTGGATAGCACCGATCGCCATCTCGTCATTGTGGGCGTAGACGATGTTGACGTCAGGGTGAGCCTGCAACAACGTCTCCATCACCTGGCGCCCGAGATCGCGCGCGAAGTCGCCCGACTGTGAAGCGACGATCTCCATGTTGTCGTGCATCGCCATGACATCGTCGAAGCCCTTCTTTCGGTCATTGGCAGGCGATGAACCGGTGGTGCCTTCGAGCTCGACGATGATGCCTTTCTCACCGTCGAAATTCTCGAGCGTCCATTCGGCAACGCGTCGACCCTGATCGATGAAGTCAGAGCCAAGGAAAGCGACATAGTCGCGCCCCGCCTCAGCGACGGCCGGGTCCACCGACCGATCGACGAGGAAGGTCGGAATACCGGCCGCCTTTGCTTTCATGACCGCCGGAATCAGCGGCTTCTCCTCTCGCGGGGGAAGAAACAAGACATCGATGCCTTGCGCGATCATCGAGTCGACATCGGCCACCTGCTTGGCAGCCGAACCTGCCGCATCGGTCGCGATCAGATCCCAGTTGCACTTCTCGGCGGTGTCCATGAAGGACTTTGTCTCGGCGATTCGCCAAGGGTTGTTGCTCTCCATCTGCGAAAAACCGACCTTGTAGCGGTCCTTCTTCTCGAGTGGTGGCAGATCCTGCGCAACGGCACTACCCGCACCGACGGCCAGCGCAACAGCCGTTGCGCCGAGCGCAATTGAAAGGGCTCTTCTCTTCATCGTCGTGATTCCTCTTGTGATTGTCGTGTGTCGGTCGTTATTCGTCTGCCTCAGGCCCAGTTCAGGTACATCGTCTGTTTCCTCAAGTAACCCTCGAAGCCATACTGCCCATCCTCTCCACCGAGTCCGGATTGCTTCCAGCCGGTGTGAAAGCCCTGCACCTGCTCGCCCTGCCCGCGATTGACATACAACTCGCCAAATTGCAGCGACTCGGCTGCCCGCATGACGCGACGGTGATCGCGTGTATAGACATAGGCCGAGAGCCCATAGTCCGTATCATTGGCAAGGTCGATCGCCTGCTCGAAGGAATCGACCGCCAGCAGTGGCACCACCGGGCCGAAGATTTCCTGTCGCATCAGCGGCGATGTGTTGTCGCTCACCGAGAGGACCGTGGGTGCGTACCAGTGGCCCTTCGTGTATTCGCCAGTCGACAACGGCCCACCCTCGAGCAAGACCTCCGCGCCGGCAGTACGGCCTTCGGCTACGATGGAGGCGATCTTGTCCACTTCGCCCGCGCTGATCTTCGGACCGAGATCATGTGCTTGCAGCGGATCACCTATCGTCAATGCACGCGTTCGTTCGATGAATCGGTCGGTGAACTCGGCCGCGATATCCCGATGCAGGTACATCCGTTCGTTGCACGTACAGACTTGACCGCAGTTGGCAAAACGCGCGGCAACTGCCGACTCGACGGCAAGCGAAAGATCGGCATCGTCCATGACGATCAACGGCGCCTTGCCACCCAGTTCCAGGCGCAACACCTTGAGCTGATCTGCGCCGGCTGCGTAGATCTCCTTGCCGGCCCGGGTGCTGCCAGTCATCGTTACCAGGTCGGTCAGCGGGTTTTCGACTAATGCTTGTCCGACCAAACGACCTCGACCAGTCAACACATTGAAGAGACCCGGCGGGAAACCCGCGCGCTCTGCCAACGCCGCCAGCTCAAGCCCCGACAAGGGTGTGAACTCGTGCGACAGCAGGACAAAGGCGTTACCGGCAACCAGAGCCGGTCCGAGCTTGCGAGCAGCGAGCGCCAGCGGATAGTTCCACGCGGTCAGCCCGACGACGACACCGAAAGGCACACGGCGGATATGTATCTCTTCAGATACATGGTCCGAGGGAAGAATGTCGCCACGCATGCGTCGGGCGTTCTCCGCCGCATAGCGCAAGAAGGCTTCCGCAGCGCCGACCTCACCCTGCGCCTGGTCGAGCGGTTTGCCCTGCTCGGCTACGACGATCTGCGCTAACCGCTCGGCATCATCCCTGACAAGATCGGCCAACCGCGACACCAATCGACCGCGTTCGATCGGCGCTCGGGCCGACCAGGCTCGCTGCGCGACCCGAGCGGCATCGACTGCCCGCGCCGCATCCTCGATCGAGCCATCGGGAATCGTCGCGATCACCGCCTCACTGGCCGGATTCTCGACCTCGATGCGCTCCCCTCGATCCGCACCGACCCAACATCCATCGATATACATCGCGACCGCGCCACTGGCATCAGCTGCATCAGAAGCGAGCTTCACAGGTACGACAGAGGGGGTCACTCCCGTCTTCACCCTATTCATATTTGGTCTGACCATACCCGCATGATAAAATGACTTGGTCCAACCAGTCAACAGGCCCATGCAGCCAGAATCAACCAACCCGGATTCAAGTAACCAGGAGTCGAGTAACCCGGAGTCGAGCAACCCTGATCCGATCTCCTCTGACTTGGACGCCTCGCTGCGCGACATGTCACCTCCGCACACTGCTGAGCGCGCGTCGACCCGCATCGTTCGACATCTCGAGCGAGAGATCTTGAGCGGTGAGCTTGTCGATGGCGCCCCGTTGCCGGCGGAACGCGACCTGATGAGTCGGTTCGGCACCAGTCGGGCCGTCGTTCGCGAAGCCATCGTCGCGCTGAGTAACGGCGGTCTGGTCGAACGGCGTCCGCGCTATCGTCCGACCGTACGCAAGGCCGGTGTGGAGTCTGCATTCGCAGCGGTGGGCAGCATCGTCGAACATTTGCTGGGTGAGCCACGCGGCGTCAGAAACCTGTATGAAACACGACTGTTCGTCGAACAAGGGCTGGTTCGTCAAGCCGCGCTGCAGGCACGCAAGCAGGACATCGATGACTTGCGCAAGGCCCTGGCCGAAAATGAAGCCTCCATTCCTGACTCGGAGGCCTTCTACGCGAGCGATATTGCCTTTCACGGCGTGCTCTACCAGATACCGCAGAATCCGATCTTTCCGGCCGTCCATACGGCCTATACATCCTGGCTCGCGCCCCACTGGAGCCGCATGCCGCGCTCGCCGGATCGCAACGCCATGAACCACAGAAGCCATGCCGAGATCTTCGAACGCATCGTCGAACGTGACGCGAACGGTGCCGAGCTTGCGCTGAAGCGCCATCTCGACGCGGCCTGGGAATACGTGAGAACAACCTTCGAGGCAGGCTTGGCGGCGCGGTCTGAATCATGAACGAGACTTTCGATCACATCGTCATCGGTGGTGGGTCTTCGGGTTGCGTCGTGGCTGCTCGTCTCGCCGCGGACGCTGGTGCGCGCGTGCTGATACTCGAGGCCGGCCACTCGAATCGCCACTACCTGCTGGACGCGCCGCCAGGAATATTCAAGCTGATCAACAAGAAGTCACGCTTCATGCGTGTCCATCAGACGGTACCGCAAGCCCAGCTCGACGGTCGCGTGCACGACATCCCGCAAGGCAACGTACTGGGCGGCGGCTCATCCGTGAATGCACAGGTGTACATGCGCGGCAGGCCGTCGGACTATGACGAATGGCAGGCCTTGCTCCGCGGCAACAACGACACGGTCAGCTGGGCCTGGGAGGATGTGTTGCCGCACTTCCGCGCCATGGAGGACAACGGGCGACTCAACAACGATCTGCATGGCAACGGCGGGCCCTTGCAGGTGTCGGACCCGGGACACGTCGATGACATTTCACGCTGGTTCGTGCAAGCCGTGCAGGCCATGGGCGAACCGTTCAACACAGACTTCAACGGTCCCGCCCAGCGTGGCGTCGGCTTCTACCAGTTCATGAACCGGAACGGGCGCCGCTGTTCTGCCGCCTATTCCCACATCGCACCGCTCGAAGGCAATCCGAACCTGACCGTGCGCCTGCGTTCAGCGGTCGAACGCATCGTCATCGAAGAGGGACGGGCACGTGCCGTGATCTATCGTGACAAGGAGGGTCACGAGCACACCGTACACGCCAGCGGCGAGATCGTGCTCGCGGCTGGCTCTCTGGTGACACCGAAGCTCTTGATGCTATCCGGTGTCGGCTGTCCGGAACAACTCGGCGAACATGACATCACTGTGGTCGCCGAGTCCCCCGGAGTCGGACAGAACCTGATCGATCATCCCGAAGTACCGATCACTGCCTACGCCAACGGCCAGTTTGGATATTACAAGCAGGGTGACGGCTGGCGCATGCTCAAGAACGGCCTGCAGATGAAGCTCTTCGGGTCAGGTCCGATCACGACGGTCGGTGTCGAAGCCGGCGCATTCGTGAATCCGCTGGACCGAGAGGCGCCGCCGAGCGTGCAGGCGTTCTGCGTACCGGTCGTGTACCTCGACCGCGATGCTGCGGACCTGCTCAAGGATGACTATGGCATGACGATCACCACTGTCGTGGTGAAACCCAGATCACGTGGCGAGGTCAGACTTGCATCTGCCAATCCAGCCGACATGCCGAGAGTGTCTCCCAATCTGCTGAAAGACGAAGCCGACATGCAGACGATGATCGCCGGTCAACGATTCTTCATCGAGGCGATGCGGCAGACGCCCCTGGCGCGCCGTATCGCACGTATCGCGATTCCGCCGAAGGGCGCCGACGACGATGCGACTCTGCGTGCGCACTGCAAGCGCTTCGTCAAGACCAACTATCATCCCAGCGGTACCGCCCGCATGGGGCGTGATGGCGATCGCGACGCTGTGCTCGACGCCCGTCTTCGTGTTCGCGGTGTCGAAGGCCTGCGAGTCTGCGACCTGTCGGCGATGCCGAATATCAATGCCGGCAATACCAACGCACCGGCGATGATGCTCGGCGATCGCTGTGCGGATATTATCATGGGGCGTCTGTAGTCAGGCCCGACTCGAATCAGGCCCGAGTCATATCAGACCCGAGTCATATGAGACTTGACTCAAACGTCATGACGTTCGTACATTACCCCATGAGCTGGGACACAGGCGACCTCGCATCAGGACCTATCCCCCTTTGGCACCAGATCGCCGAGCGCCTGCGCATGGCCATCCGATCGGGTGAGTTCCGCCCGGGCGACGCCCTGCCCTCGGAAGCGGAACTGCACCGGCGCTTCGGTGTGAGCCGCACCACGGCACGCACCTCGCTCGATCGACTCAAGGAAGACGGCTTGATCAGCCGCCGCTCGGGCAAGGGTTCGATTGTCCTCGCCCCCAGCGTCGAACAGCCGCTCGATCGCTTGTCGAGCTTTTCGGACGACATGCGTCGGCGCGGCCTCTCACCCTCCTACCTGACCGAATCCATTCGCCGCATGCCGACGACCCGCAAGGCCGCCGCTGCGCTCGGCACCGGACTCGGCGACGAGGCCGTGCGAATCAAGCGACGACTCCTCGCCGACGGGTATCTGATCGGGCTATCGGACTCCTGGCTGGCTCCTGTCGTCGTCGGCACTCACAAGCTACCCGATCGCCATGCCCTCGACGCCGGGAGCCTCTACGACTGGCTGCGCGACACCTGCGGTGCACATATCGGTGGTGGTCAGGAGCTGATCAGCGCTGCGGCCGCCACCGCCAGGAATGCACACGCGCTCGACGTCAAGCGCGGCTCGCCTCTGCTCGTCGCCGAACGGACTTGTCGCGCGATCGACGGCTCACCGATCGAGCACGCCACCGTGCATTACCGACCCGATCGCTATCGCTTCCGGGTCGAGCTTGTCAATTCATGACATGGACCATGACATGGACCAAGACATGGACCATGACACGCGCCATGACGAGAGCCACGAACGTTCCCGCACCGCAATCCCTTCCCACCGACAAGAGACCCAACCGATGACACTGTTCACTCGACGCAAGACGCTCGCCCTGCTCATCGCCGCCTCGTTCGGCAGTGCGCTTGCCTTCACCACCGCCGCGGTGCATGCCCAAGACGCAAAGCCGACCTTCGCACTGGTGCAGATCAATCAGCAAGCCTTGTTCTTCAACCAGATGAACGAAGGCGCGCAAATGGCGGCTGACGAGGCTGGCGTCGAGCTTGTGATCTACAATGCCAACAACGATTCAGCCGCCCAGAACAGCGCAATCGAGACCTATGTGACCGAAGGCGTCGACGGCCTGGTCGTCGTCGCCATCGACGTCAACGGCATCATGCCCGCCGTCGAGCAGGCAGACGCCGCAGGCATTCCCGTCGCAGCGGTCGATGCCATCCTGCCCGAAGAGGGACCGCACAAGGCGCAGGTAGGCGTGGACAATGCCCAGGCAGGGGCTGACATGGCAGCTTACGTCAACGACTTCGCAGCATCGGGCGGAAGCGACATGAAGCTCGGCGTGGTCGGTGCTCTGAACAGCTTCATCCAGAATGTTCGCAAGGATGGATTCGTCGACGCACTCGACGGCGTCGAAGTGGTCGCGACGGTCGACGGACAGAACGTCCAGGATATTGCCCTGGCGGCGGCCGAAAACCTGATGACTGCCAACCCGGACATGAATGCGATCTACGCTACCGGTGAGCCCGCCCTGCTCGGTGCCATCGCGGCGGTGGAAAGTCAGGGTCGCCAGGACGATGTCACCGTCTTCGGCTGGGACCTGACCGAACAGGCCATCGATGGTATCGACGCAGGCTATGTCGAAGCCGTCGTGCAGCAAAGCCCGGCCGGCATGGGTGCCGCCGCGGTCGAAGCACTCGTGAGCTTGAGCAGCGGCGCTGAAGTGACGCGTCAGGTGGACGTGCCGATCACCATCGTCACGAAGGACAACGTCGACGAATTCCGCGACATGTTCCGTTGATGACAAGGCATTGACGTGACGCCCCGTATCGCGCTGACGGGAATCACCAAGCGCTTCGGTTCGGTTGAGGCCTTGCGCGGTGTCGATCTCGAACTGCAATCCGGCGAGTGTCTCGGCCTCGTCGGTGACAACGCGGCCGGGAAGTCGACGCTGACCAAGGTGATGTCGGGCACCTACCTTCCCGACGCCGGTGAGATCCGACTCGATGGCTCAGCGGTGCGCCTGAAAGGGCCGGCCGACGCGCGGGCAAGACATATCGAGATGGTGTTCCAGGATCTGTCGCTGTGCGACCACATCGACGTTGTCGGCAACCTCTTCCTCGGTCGCGAGATTGTTCGCGGGCCGTTTCTCGATCGTCGCCGTATGCTTGACGAAGGCCGCCGCATGCTCGACGCCCTCGAGATCCGGATTCCCCGGCTGACCGCCAAGGTCGCTCAACTTTCAGGCGGTCAGCGCCAGGCTATCGCCATCGCGCGGGCCGCGTCTTTCGAGCCGCGTGTGCTGATCATGGATGAGCCGACGTCGGCACTCGCGGTCGCTGAGGTAGAAGCCGTGCTCGGGTTGATCAACCGCGTCAAGGCACGCGGCGTTTCGGTGATCCTGATCACTCATCGACTGCAGGATCTCTTTCGTGTCTGCGATCGAATCGCCGTGATGTATGAAGGAACGAAGGTTGCCGAACGCGATATTGCAAGCACGAACCTGGAAGAGCTGGTGCGCCTTATCGTCGGCGACACCGCACTACACGTCACACCACCGGCGTTGCAACAATCGACTGACGACGGAGCACAGCCGTGAGCACGACCGCGTACACCGAGCGCGGCCGCGGGTCACTTCTCGCCGACTGGCTTGCCGAACATGCGCAGGTACTTTCCATCGCGGTGTTCTTCGTCGCTTGCGTGGTGTTCTTTTCGGCGACCACCACAACCTTCCTGTCGCCGAACAATCTCTTGAACGTGGTGCGTCAGGCCGCGCCGATTCTCGTGGTCGCCGTGGCGATGACCTTCGTCATTGTCACCGCGGGCATCGATCTCTCTGTCGGTTCGCTGGTCGCCCTGGTCAATGCGGTCGCGGCCATTGCCATCGCAGCCGGTCTTCCCTGGCCTGTCGTGGTCGTCGCGATGCTCGCCTTTGGCGGCTTGATCGGGCTTGCACAAGGCTGGTTCACCGCATATCAGGGCATACCCGCCTTCATCGTGACGCTCGCCGGTTTGTCGATTCTCAGAGGCTTCGCGCTCTATCTTACGGAGGGCTATTCGATCCCGATAAGGGACGTTCCCGGGTTCCTCTGGCTTGGCCGCGGTGAACTCTTCGGCATTCCGGTTCCTGCCCTCATTGCACTCGGCATCGCCCTCCTCGGCTACGTCGTCATGAGCCGTACCCGCTATGGCCGACGAGTCGTCGCCGTCGGCTCGAACCCGGAAGCAGCACGTCGGGTCGGCATGCCGGCGCGCGGCACGATCGCCTCGGTATACGCGGTCTCCGGTGTGGCAGCGGCCATTGCCGGCCTGTTGTTCGCCGCGAGACTCGGTTCGGGTTCGTCAAATGCCGCCGTCGGTTTCGAATTGCAGGTGATTGCCGCCGTCGTACTCGGTGGTACCTCATTGATGGGTGGACGGGGTTCGATGATCGGTACCTTGCTCGGTACACTGACCATCGCGGTGATCGGCAACGGCTTGATCCTGATGCGCATCTCACCTTTCTTCACGCAGATTGTCACAGGCGCCATCATTCTGATTGCCATCTGGCTGAATACACGCCTGTTCGCAAGGGGCAACGCGTGAACACGCCAACTGTCATGACCGTGACCGGTGAGATCGATGCCTCATCATTGGGCATCACGCTCCCGCACGAACACATTCTCAATGATTGCGGCTGCTGGTGGAACGCACCGACGACAGCCGAACGGGAATACCTCGCTGACGCCACGCTACATCCCGGCATGCTCTCCGAGCTCCGCCAGGACCCGTTCGTCTGCCGACACAATCTCGCACTCGACGATGAGGCGCTCGCCATCGAGGAACTCGGCGCATTTGCCAAATCTGGCGGCGCAACCGTCATCGATCCGACCTGCCGCGGTATCGGACGAAATCCTGCCGCGCTGGTTCGCATCTCGCAGGCGACTGGACTGAACATCGTCATGGGTGCCGGCTATTACCTGCAGAGCTCGCATCCACCGGAACTTGCGCAATTGAGTGTCGATGCGATCGCCGATGAGATCGAGCGCGAGGCAGTCGTTGGCGTCGAAGCCCGGCAAGAGGGATCCTCGAACGCAATGGAAGAAAGCGCGACAGATACCGTTCGCATCGGCCTGATCGGCGAGATCGGCGTGTCATCAGAATTCACGCCCGATGAACGTAAATCGTTGCTCGGTGCGGCGCGCGCGCAGGTCCGCACAGGACTGCCGCTGATGGTCCATCTGCCCGGCTGGTTTCGTCTCGGCAACACAGTGCTCGATCTGGTCGAGGCAGAAGGCGTCGACCCGCGCCGCGTGGTGCTTTGTCACATGAACCCTTCTCACGCAGACGCCGAGTACCAGCTCGGACTTGCCCGACGCGGTGCTTTCATCGAATACGACATGATCGGCATGGACTACTTTTATGCCGATCAGCAAGTGCAGTGTCCGAGCGACGAGGAGGCAGTCATCGGCATCGAGCGCCTGTGCAACGCAGGATATAGCGATCGTCTGCTGCTTTCGCAGGACGTGTTTCTGAAAATGATGCTCACTCACTACGGGGGTAATGGCTACGCGTTCGTGCAGCGCCACTTCCTGCCGCGCCTGCGTCGCCACGGTTTCGACGAGGCAACGCTTGCCCAGTTGACCACTCACAATCCGCGCTCGGTCTTCGAGCCGGGCTACAGCGGGAATCAAGAATGACCACGCGAGTACTGCTTGTCGGCGAGAGCTGGGTCAGCTCGGCCACGCACTACAAGGGATTCGACCAATTCGGTAGCGTCACCTTTCACACCGGCGCGGAACCGCTGGTGCAGGCGCTCGAGGGCAGCGAGTTCGAACTGAGCTGGATGAAGGCTCACGAGGCGGTCGAGGAGTTTCCGTTCGATGCCGCCGGGCTTGACGCCTTCGACGCGTTCATTCTTTCTGATATCGGTGCCAATTCGCTGCTGTTGCCACCCGAGGTCTGGTTGCATTCACGCACGGTCCCGAACCGACTGAAACTGCTTCGCGATCGCGTCGAGCGCGGTGCCGGGCTGTTGATGTGTGGCGGCTACTTCAGCTTCCAGGGCATCGATGGCAAGGCAAGGTGGCGCCGAACACCGGTCGAAGAGGCACTGCCGGTCACCTGTCTGCCGTGGGATGACCGGGTCGAGATTCCAGAAGGTACGAGCGGGGAGATTCTGCTACCCGATCATCCGACGGTTGCAGGACTCTCATCGAACCAGGCAGGGGCCTGGCCTGCACTTCTCGGCATCAACGAGGTCGAGGTGCGCGAACGCGACGATGTAGAGATCGTCGCTCGTCTGCCGGCTGATCAGGGCGGCCACCCGTTGCTGGTTACCGGCAAGTACGGCAAGGGGCGGAGTGCAGCCTGGACATCGGATATCGGCCCCCACTGGCTTTCACCCGCGTTCTGCGAGTGGCCGGGCTATGCACAGCTCTGGAAGAACGTGCTCGGCTGGATTACTCATCGAGAGCCCGCGTGAGCGGCACAGACTCTCACCACAGCGCGTCAAGTTCGCGCCTGCCAGGAAAGGCACTAGCCGTGCCCCGTCGACTGACCGTGATGGCCGCTGCGCGCGCAGCATGCAAGAGCGCGATTTCATCGATCGAGACACCACGGCGCGCTGCCGACGCAAGTGCAACCGCCATGAAGGTGTCACCCGCCCCAGTGGTATCCACTACCTCGATCGGCTCGGCCGCGACCGTCACCAGACGGAAATCGCCGTGCATGTCGTTGAAGCCATGGCGCGTGCCAAGAACCGAGCCCGCAGCACCGCGTGTCACGATCACCTGCTCCGCTCCGCTCGCGAGCAATGCTCGCACCGCTGCATCGCCACATTCACCCGTCAGCTCTTCGGCCTCCGCCTCATTCGCGAAGACGATCTGCACACGAGAGATTGCGTCGGCAAGCCATGGCACCAGCGGTGACGGGTTAAGGGCAATCACGAGATTCCGACTTCGTGCCGCCTCGATCAGCGTGAACGAGACCTCCCGTTCAAGGTTGCCCTGCAACACTAAAAGATCTCCCGTCGCAAGCGTATCCATCACGGCAATCGCGTGTGCCGCCTCGAGCTCCCGCGCCGCGGAGACGGTCGTGACGATCGCATTGTCACCGTCGGGAGTCACATAGATGATCGAGAGATCGGTCGGCCGTGCCGCAGCCGGGACAAGCGACATCGTCAGCGGTTCGGCCGCAAGGCGCGAGCGCACGAATGCGCCGCGATCATCATCACCGACAGACGCGACCAGCGTCGTGGCAACGCCTGCGCGAGCCAGAACCATCGCGACGTTCGCCCCCTTGCCGCCGAGATCGCGTGCGAGAAAGGTACCGATCATCGATTCACCCGGACGCGGCAGCGACGCCACGGCGTAAGTCTCGTCGACCGACGCGTTCGCGATCACCACTGCCTTTCTGGTTGCCGCCGCCTTCCTGATCACACTCACCCTCTCTTCACCGGAAAAAGATGCACTCGATATCCGCAAGACCAGCCGACCTGGTTACCTCACTATTCGGTGGCAAGGCACTGATCGGTGTCGTGCACTGTCCGCCCTTCCCGGGAAGCCCGCGCTATGACGGTCGGCCGGTATCCGACATCTATGATGCCTGCCTGCGCGACGTAGAGGCCTACCTCGCTGGCGGCATGACCGGGTTGATCATCGAGAACCATGGCGACGTCCCGTTTCTGAAACCTGACGACATCGGCCCTGAGACAACCGGGTTCCTCGCCGTCATCACCGATCGTATCGTACGTGGCGTCGATGTCCCGGTCGGCGTGAACGTACTGGCCAACGCCCCCATTCCGGCAATCGCCGTGGCGACTGCCGCTGGTGCCGATTTCATTCGAGTCAATCAATGGGCCAATGCCTACGTCGCCAACGAAGGCTTTGTCGAAGGTCGCGCCGGCGTGGCCTTGCGCTACCGGAACGCGCTCCGCAGCGAACACATCAAGGTTTTTGCCGACAGTCACGTCAAGCACGGTAGCCATGCGATCGTCGCAGACCGAACGGTCGCGGAGCTCACCCGGGACCTGGCCTTCTTCGACGCCGATGCTGTCATCGCGACCGGTCAGCGCACCGGCAACAGTGCAACGTTCGAGGAAATCGACGAAGTGGGCTCGGCCACGAACCTGCCGCTACTGGTCGGCTCCGGCGTGACTCCTGACAACATCGCGAGGATTCTCGACAAGGTCGACGGCGTCATTGTCGCCTCCTCGCTGAAGCGCGACGGCGACTGGTGGAACGAGGTCGAACTTACGCGCGTCCGTGCGCTGGTCGACGCCGCTCAATCAAATTGATCGATGATCGGGTCAGGGCAGTATTCCCGTCGTCTGCAGTCTCGACACCACTCGCCGAGGTATAGCTCATCGATCCACTGCATGAGTTCGGCAATATCGGCCGGATCATCGAATTCGAAGCCCGCTTCGAAGTTCCGCTTGTCCTCATGCTTCGCGCCCATACCGGCGCCGGTCAGATTGGCCGATCCGACGAAGGCCAGCCGCCCGTCGATGACGACCGCCTTGGTATGCACACGCGGACACAGAATCCGCTCGAACAGCTCGTTTTCGATCAGCTCATCATGGCGATCGAAATCCTCGCGAAACCGGGGACCGGGCTCCTTGGCGTGAATGAGACGAACAGCGACACCGTGCTCGACCCGATCGGCCAGCATGGCCAGCAGCGGCTCGAAACGACCCGACACATCGATGTACAGATCCTTGATGTCTGCCGTCACTATCCACAGGAATTCCTCTGCAAGCGGCATCTTCTCGCGGACGAATTCGGTGTAGATCTTCCGGTTGAGGAGGAGCCTGTGCATAGGGGCAGGACACCCGGCTAACGACCTCGTCATTGTATACACTCCATCAGACACCCACGAGGACACCACCATGCGTCGATCACGAATCACCAATCACCGCGTCGCCTTGCTGGCGAGCGCCCTGCTTGCTGCATCGGCCAGTGCCAGTGCCAGTGCAACCGAGCTGCGGTTGTCACATCAATGGTCAACTCAGGACGTGCGACATCAAGTAGCCGAAATAGTCGCGAACGAAGTGTCGGCGGCCGACGTGGATCTCGACATCACGATCTTCCCCTCCAAGTCACTGTTTCCGCCAAGAGAACAATACAAGCCGCTATCACGCGGACAACTCGACATGACCGTGTTGCCGCTTTCCTACGCTGGCGGTCAACAGCCGGCCTACAACCTGACGCTGATGCCAGGCCTTGTAAAGAATCACGATCACGCGGCCCGTCTCAACGAATCGCCTTTCATGCAGCGCATCGAGCAAACCCTGGCCGAGGATGATGTCATGGTGCTGGTTCATGGCTATCTCGCCGGAGGCTTCGCCGGCAAGGACAAGTGCATCACCAAACCTGCCGATGTAGAAGGACTGCAGACACGCGCTGCCGGCAAGGCGTTCGAACAGATGCTCGCTCAGGCGGGCGCATCGATCGCCTCGATGGCATCCTCGGAAATCTACACCGCTATGCAGACCGGTGTGCTTGATGCGGCGAATACCTCTAGTTCCTCGTTCGAGTCCTACCGCCTCTACGAGCAGGTCGCCTGCTATACCCCGGCGTCCGACGTCGCGTTGTGGTTCATGTATCAACCGCTCCTGATCAACAAGTCCACGTTCGAGGGACTCGATGAAGCACAACAGACCGCCTTGCTGGCTGCTGCCGAAAACGCTGAATCGTTCTATCTCGAAGAAGCCAAGAAGGCAGACGCGAAGTCAGTGGAAACCTTCCGCGAAGCCGGTGTCGAAATTGCCGAGATGAGTGAAGCAGACTTTCAGGCCTGGCGTGATATCGCGACATCATCGTCCTATGCCGAGTTCATCGCCGAAGTGCCGGACGGTCAGGAGCTTCTGGATCTTGCCCTTTCGGTCGAGTGAGCGAGGCGCGCATCCGCCCCGGCTGGCGACCAGGCTGGCTGCGCTTCGTTGACAGCGTGTCTAATGCGGCCGGCGTGCTGGCCGCATTGATGATTCTGGTTGCGGTACTGATCACCTGCCAGATGATCTGGGTGCGAGCGGTGCTGGGCGGCTCGACCGTCTGGCAAACCGAACTGGTGATCTATCTGATGATCGGTGCTACCTGTCTCGGTCTGCCCTATGTGCAGCGCGTGCGCGGTCATGTCAACGTCGATCTGCTCCCTCGCCTGTTGCCGCCTGTTCTGCGTCGCGCACTCGCCTTCCTGGTCGCGGGCGCCGCCATTCTCGTCATCGGCGTCATGCTGTTCTACTCCGCCGAGCTGTGGCACGTTGCCTGGCAGCGAGGCTGGAACAGCGACACCGTATGGGGCCCGCCCTTGTGGATCCCCTATCTGGCATTACCGCTTGGCTTCGGGCTCTACCTGCTGCAGCTGGTCGCTGATCTGGTAGCCGTCGCCATCGGTATCGAAGAGCCTTTCCCAACCGGACACCGGCCCTGATGGATCCGATGTTGCTGGGTGGTGTCGTCGCCCTGCTGACGATCCTTGTGTTGTTCTCCGGCGTGTCGGTAGCCACCGGGCTACTCATCGTGTCGGCAGGCTTTCTGCTCGTATTCGACGGCCTGCGCTCACTCGAGCTGATGCCCGAGATCTTCTTCGGCAAGCTCGACAGCTTTGCGCTGTTATCGATACCGATGTTCATCATCATGGGCGCGGCCATCAGTTCGACACGCGCCGGCGCCGATCTCTACGAAGCGCTGGATCGTTGGCTGACCCGGGTACCCGGAGGCCTGGTGATTTCCAACCTCGGCGCCTGTGCCTTGTTTGCCGCCATGTCCGGCTCCTCACCGGCTACCTGTGCCGCGATCGGCAAGATGGGTATCCCCGAAATGCGCAAGCGTGGCTTCCCGGACGGCGTCGCTGCCGGCTCCATTGCAGCGGGCGGCACACTCGGCATTCTCATTCCGCCGTCCGTCACGATGATCGTGTATGGCATCGCCACAGAGACGTCGATCGGCAGACTGTTCCTTGCGGGCGTCATACCCGGGCTACTGCTGGTGACACTGTTCATGGTCTGGTCGATCTACAGCACCTGGCGCCAGCAAGATCATCGCGGCGCATTGCAAGCTCGCCACTACACCTGGTCGGAACGCATGACGATCCTGCCCCGCGTAGCGCCTTTCCTGTTGATCATCGCCGGCGTGTTGTACGCGATGTACGGCGGTATCGCGACACCATCGGAAACAGCGGCGGTCGGCGCCCTGCTCTGCCTTGCGGTGGCGATAGTCGTCTACCGACTCTGGAGCCCCCGTGCGCTATGGGCCGTACTGCGCGACTCCACGCGCGAAAGCGTGATGATCCTCTTCATCATCGCTGCCGCCGGCGTCTTCAGCTACATGCTGTCGAGCCTGCGTATCACCCAGGAGGTCGCCACCACGATCGCCGCGCTCGACGTGAACCGCTGGGTGCTGATGGGCTTCGTGAACCTGTTCCTCCTGGTTGCCGGATTCTTCCTGCCACCGGTAGCGGTCATCCTGATGGCGGCACCGATCCTGTTGCCGATCATCGTCTCGGCCGGCTTCGATCCCTACTGGTTTGCCGTGATCCTGACCATCAACATGGAGATCGGCCTGATTTCGCCACCGGTCGGGCTCAATCTTTATGTCATCAACGGTATCGCGCCGGATATCGAGTTAAAGACGATACTGCTCGGATCGCTGCCTTACGTCGCTTGCATGATCCTCGCAATTGTCCTGCTTTCCATTTTTCCCGGCCTGGCGACCTGGCTACCGACCTACATCATGGGCGAAGCGATCTGAACATGAGCACACTCGTGAACCCTCTATTCGATGCCCTCCTCGCCGGACGTGCCCAAGGTAGCGGTGAGCTGCTGATCGATGACGGCGGCCGGCACGTCAGCGATACCGAGTTCTTCGACACAGCCGCCGCCTTCGCCGCTGCGCTGGTAGATGCCGGAGTCGCCCCCGGCGACCGCGTCGCCGCCCAGGTAGAGAAGAGCTGGCAGGCGCTCGCACTCTACGTGGGAACAGTACGGGCCGGCGCCATCTTCCTGCCGCTCAACACCGCCTATACGGATTCCGAGCTCGCCTACTTCATCGGCGACGCCGAGCCGCGAGTGCTCTTCGTCGATCCGACACGACTCGACGCGTCAACGATACTCGCCACGAAGCAGTCGTTCAGCTTGAATGTCATGAGCCTCGGCAGGCATGGCGAAGGCACGCTCGTCGATAACGCAAGCCAGGCTCCTGCCGTCGCTGTGGTGACACGAGCACCAGCGGACCTCGCGGCAATCCTCTACACGTCGGGCACAACCGGACGCTCCAAGGGCGCGATGCTGACACACGCGAACCTGCTGTCGAATGCCGAAGTACTGGTCGAAGCATGGGCATTCACCGCCGACGACGTATTGCTACATGCGCTACCCATCTTTCACACCCACGGCCTGTTCGTTGCCTGCAACACCGTCCTGCTGTCGGGAGGACGCATGCAGTTTCTCGCCCGCTTCGACCTCGACGCCGTCCTCGAATCGCTGCCAGAAGCCACCGTCATGATGGGCGTGCCGACGTTCTACGTGCGGCTGCTCACCGATGCGCGCTTCGATGCAGAAGCGGCGCGTCACATGCGCCTGTTCGTGTCCGGTAGCGCCCCCCTACTGGCAGCCACCCACGCCGAGTTCGAGACCCGCTCGGGGCAGCGCATCCTCGAGCGCTACGGCATGACAGAGACCAACATGAGCTGTTCGAACCCGTACCACGGCGAGCGCCGCGCCGGAACAGTCGGCCCACCACTACCCGGAGTCGACGTCCGTCTGAGAGACATGAGCACCGGGCAGCTGAGCACGACCGGAGAAGTCGGCATGCTCGAGGTTCGCGGGCCAAACGTATTCAGCGGATACTGGCACATGCCCGAGAAGACCCGAGAAGAACTCGGCGAGGACGGTTGGTTCATCACCGGAGACCTGGCAACGATCGACGACACAGGCTACGTCACCATCGTCGGGCGCGACAAGGATCTGGTCATTTCCGGCGGCTACAACATCTATCCCAAGGAACTCGAGGTAGAACTCGACGCGCTTGAAGGCGTGCTCGAATCAGCGGTAGTCGGCATGCCCGACAGTGATCTCGGGGAACGCGTGATCGCCTTCGCCGTGGTAGCTGGTACGAGTGATGCGACCGATGAAGCTACGTTACTGAGCAGGCTGGAACCACGCCTCGCCCGCTACAAGCAACCAAGACGCATCCATTTCGTCGATGAATTGCCCCGAAACGCGATGGGCAAGGTGATGAAGAACGTGCTTCGGGAGCGTGC
>ENA-ORXR01000102-ORXR01000102.1-marine-metagenome-genome-assembly--contig:-NODE-102-length-130371-cov-16.465209_pt1 | contig 130371 bp, 100 predicted proteins | sample MGYA00237866_ERZ511479 | MGnify/ENA metagenome assembly ERZ511479 | reverse complement strand
ACCAGAATATTTGTGCTAACAATTTCTTATTAAAAGATTGATAGTCAACGATTATTGTCTTTTCGTTCAGAAACTAAATAATTAAAAACAATCTCAATGAAACAATTAATTGTAACCATCATTATATCCATTTTCCTGACCAGCTATGCATTTACTCATATCTGTGTTAATGGAAATGTGAATTTAAACTCTCAAACCGCAGTCAATAACTTTGTGAACAACTACAGCACAACTTGCACTGAAATAAATGGCGATCTAACATTGACAGGATCTACGACTACTGATATTTCTGGATTAAGCTTTCTACTTGCGGAAATCAGTATATCAGACTCAAAGACACCAGAAATGAGACAATCAGCAGCACACTGTACACACCATACAGTTTCACGTCAAGATATTCATGTATAGCAATACTGAACTTCGATTGTAGATATATCGCCAACGCCACCTTATCAAACAGACAAGCGACAACAGTAGCAAACGCCACACCAGCCAACCCAAAGTACTGGATCAACAGAATACTCAAGCCGATGTTAAGTAGCAGCTCGGCAATGGATATCCACAAAATCATCCGAGTTTCCTGCTTTCCGATCAATACCGTCTGAGGAAAGAGCACCCTGCTTATCAAAAGCAACAGATATATGTTGAAGATCAAGGCGCTTTCAGAAAACTCAGGCCGAAACACCACAGGAAACAGTACTGGGCTAAGCAGCATCAAGACAATAGAAACCCCATACAAAATATGAATAAGATGACGAGACTTGACCTTGATCAGATGTAAGCCATCCTTTAAATTATCAGCAATCGTAGGAATCAGTGCAGAGCTAAATGCGCCTGCCAACGCCAAGGACAACGGCAACTCCCTTGCACCATACCGAAACACAGCAAATGCCTCTTCATCGAAGTAGCGGTGTATTAAAATGCCGTCTACGTACTCCGCACCACCAACGACCAAGATGTTTACCACCAAAGGCAAGGAAATAAGCAAGTAAGGCTTTAATAAGTCAACATCAACCTTCATGATACTGTACTTTGTCAGTACGTAAAACAACCAGAGCAACTTGAGCAATGCCATGCCTATCAGACAATAGAAACTCATCTCCAAACTATACCCAAGAAATATAGGAACTGTCACGGCTAACAATTGCGTACCAAAAGCAATCAAGCCAAACCACACAATCTTTTTAGGCTGATCCGTCAATAGATAGATGTATTCGACCAAATACGTTGACGTATTTAGCAAAATGTATACACACAACAGATTAAAGTACGGCAAGGCGGTATAATCCGTCAACAACCTTATGATTAATGGCTGACAGAGGTAATAAAAGGAAGCCATAAGAAAACTCATCCCAGCAAACAGCAAGAACACGTTAAAGAAAAATCGCTGTCGTTGCACTGCATCTAGTCCTGGATAAACGGCTAGCATACCCTTAAGTAGACCAGACACCCAGAAAAATGTAATCCCAGTTCCCAAAAAAATTAGGGTTTCGTAAATCCCTATATCTGACATGTCTAGATAACTCTTTGCTAGGAGAATATTGATCAAAATAATAGCCCCATAGCGAAACAGTTGAAACAACTGAAGGCCAAGCACCTTATCCGGGTTTAATATCTTATGCAATAGATTCGGCATTGACCGCTAAGGTAAGCAATACAGTTTGAACAATTAGTCTGGGTGACGAAATTTAAGGTTTTCGAGCAAGCATAGCGTTAAATGACTGTTTACACTAATGAAGTGAATAACTACTAACGAGCTTTTATTAAAATAAAGTAAAATATAAATCTTGTAATATTTGTAACTTAGCACTACGATTAAAATTTCCAGAGTATGAACCTATTGAAAACCATAATCCTCCTTAGTTTGTTTGCGCTAACAAGCTGTAATACCCCAACAGCTGTTAAAACCCCACCACCTTATAAAATTGAGAAGCAGCTGATCACAGAAAACGCTATGGTTGTTACCGCACACCCAATTGCGTCAGATATCGGTGTTCAAATCCTAAAAGCTGGTGGAAATGCAGTAGATGCAGCGATAGCAGTCAAATTTGCACTCGCTGTTGTTTATCCAAGGGCTGGCAACATAGGAGGTGGTGGTTTTATGATCGTTCGAACCAATGACGGTACATCTGAAGCCTTGGATTTTAGAGAGAAAGCGCCCAAATCAGCGAGCCGTGATATGTACTTGGATGACAAAGGCAATGTCAAAGAAGGCTTGAGTCGCAATGGTGCCATGGCTGTAGGAGTTCCTGGTGTTGTTGATGGCATGGTCAAAGCACATGAGAAATACGGTAAATTACCTTGGGATCAATTGCTCCAACCAGCAATTACATTAGCCAGAAAGGGCTTTCTGCTCACACAACCAGAAGCAGAAGTACTCAATGAGTTTCAAGATGATTTTACTAAGTACAATCGTCATAAAAGCGTCTTTCAGCAACAAAAATGGAGTATTAATGATAAATTGATTCAAAAGGAGCTTGCTATAACGCTGTCACTCATTAAAGATAAGAAAGGTGCTGGGTTTTACGAAGGACCGGTAGCAGATAAACTAGTAGCAGAGGTAAAAGCAGGCAAGGGAATCATAACCTTGAAAGATCTAAAGTCTTATCAAGCGATTTGGCGTAAACCCATTTATTTTGAATATGATAACTATCGGTTAATCTCTATGCCACCACCTTCTAGTGGAGGAATTGCCTTAGCGCAAATGCTGGCCATGCTAGAACCTTATCCCTTGGAGGAGTATGGATTTCACTCCACAAAAGCAGTACATCTCATTGCTGAAGCAGAGCGCAGAGCTTATGCTGATCGTGCAGAACACTTAGGAGACTCAGATTTTTACAACGTACCTGTTAACCAATTGATTGATGAAGCTTATTTAAAGAATCGCATGAAGTCATTCGATAGTGCCAAAGCAAGTGTTAGTACAGCAGTAGCCGCTGGAAAAGTCATCGCTGAAAGCGAAGAGACGACGCATTTCTCTATTGTAGACAAGGAGGGTAACGCAGTGTCTTTGACCACAACACTAAATTCTAATTTTGGATCGAAGACGGTTGTACAAGGTGCTGGCTTTTTTCTTAATAATGAGATGGATGACTTTAGTGCAAAGCCTGGTGTCCCCAATCAATTTGGATTAGTGGGTAATGAAGCGAATGCAGTAGCACCTGAAAAGCGCATGTTGTCTTCTATGACTCCGACTATCATTGAAAAAGACAAGGAGTTGTTCTTAGTAGTTGGAACTCCGGGGGGATCTACAATTATCACATCTGTCCTACAAGTATTCTTAAATTTGGTAGAATTTGATTTGAGCCTAAAAGACGCAGTACATAATAAGCGATTCCATCATCAGTGGCTTCCTGATCAAATCTATGTTGAGGAGGGCGCATTATCTCCTAAAGTGGTTACTGAATTAGAATCTCTTGGGCATAAAACAGAAGATCGAGGCCCCATTGGTAGAGTGGAAGCCATTCTGAAAACCAAAAATGGATTAGAGGGCGTAGCAGATAATAGAGGAGATGATGATGCTTCTGGTTATTAACAGAGATAAATGACTACACTGATACAATAATTATTTCGATTGTCAACCATTAAATTATTAAGGCATGATTATTGATATTTAAAACTTTAATTTGCTGAATTTCAGATTTCCGATTATCCTTGTTAAATTTGTAATTATTCCTAGTAAATAAATCTTTATGAAGTTTAACATTCTATTTATTGTACTGATGATCATTGTTGTGGGATGCGCCCCTACTGATAATGTCTTAGACGATCCAAATGACAATCTTGTTGTTACATCTAATTGTAACGCTACTGGTACAATCAAAGATTTCTATATTGAAGATGCAGAGCGCATTGCTTTAAGACAAATCAAGACAGACCTATCCAACCCTTGGAATGATAGCGTAACTATAGACAGATCATTGGTTCTGGAGATACTACAAGGTTTACTTGGTGTTCACAATGGGTTTAATATGCCGTATCGGGACACTGCTATTGCTATATATGGCATTCATACCTTCGAAGATATTGTCCTAGATCGGTTACTTATAAAAGTAGATGAGAATTTTAACTGGGTACAACAATGGAAGCTCCTAAACCAGATCACTGGCAACAATAGTATTGACAATTTAATGGATAAATACGATCTTACATTAGTTGAATATAACCAATGGAGTATCGGAAATTTTGCTTTAGTCAAATCTAATTCTAGCCTCAACCAAAGTGCACTCGCAAGAGAGTTTGAAGCAATTGCTGGAGTACTCAATGCTCAAGAAGATGCTATAACAGGTGATGGAAATGACATCACCTACAGTAATCATCCAGCAGAAGGATATAAACAGTTTGTTTTCAGCGTTGGATATGAGGGCTGTAGTTCACTTTGTAAAAAAAGAAGAAACTACCGTTTTCGTGTGACTGACGAATGCCGCTTAGAATTTAGAGGAAGCTGGGGAGATGTAGCACCTTAGAGGCTATTACACTTTCAACAATCCTGCTTCTTGATATAGAACTATAGACTGTTTAACTAATGCCCTTAGATTAGCCTCAAAAGCTTCATCGATGCTTTTTACGTGAAAACAAGACTTTCCCTTAAGTGCTTTAAGTGCTTTCTTAAGATCTGCGGGTAACGCTCCAATCTCCTCCCTGTGTGTGTAGACTGGAAAAAAGTAAAGTCTTACGTCTTTAGGTTTTGGGATAACTGTTGCGAAATACATACCATCTACCTGCTTTTTGCCTTGCATAGCGGGAATTGTCCCTGTTACTTCAAACTTATCCGTAGTGTCTGATGTGATTTTTAGAACGCCTTCATTTTCCCTCAATACGGCCACCAGCTTTTCTCTAACTTCGTTGATGTCTTTGATCATGCGATTATATTTTGAATTGCTAAGTTCTTTGTTTAATCAATTGTTTGCTAAAACAATATTGAGTAAATAGCGAAGTGCGTGTAATTCGAGGTGATTATTACCTTCTTTTACTCATTACAGGTAATTACAATATTAAGTTTTATCCTCCTCATTCACAATCTCCTGTTTCAAGCGAGATTCCCCTTCCTTTTGCAAAGTTCACAGCTTTATCATCTAAATACCAAGTGATGTCAATAGAGCTAGTAAATGCAGGACATTCAGAACAATTATTTTTAATTTGGCGCCAACCCTTGTATAGTTTGACCTTGGTACACTTTGTGCTGCCGTCACCTGGCATTGAAAATAATTTTGGAATAGCGTATACAATCAACTTATACTTTCCGTCAGGACTGTAAGATGTCATATAATGTTTAGGAACAAATAAGCCATAACAAACAAATCCTACAAATAGTAGAAATACAATCAAAATAGCTTTCAACAATTTCATTAAAATGCCAATATTCTTTTGTAAATTTAATTTTAGAAAGGTAGATAAAAAATCAGTTTTGATAGGAATAACTGGAATGATATAATTATAGAATATCTAAAATTCCTTGTAAAAGAAAAGCGTGTCAACTCTAGTTAACACGCTTTGCTATATAATGATGATCATTATTTCTACATAAATTACTTAGACAATTTTATCTGCACAACTAGAGCTGGCAAAGGAATCAGGTTTAGCTTTGAAAGTAAAGCCCATTCCAAGAATATATCCCATTGCTTCTTTTAATGCAACGTTCGACTTGAAGTGAGGGTCAGTATTGATATCTGCATGTACTTCAAGCTCAATATCGTATTTGTCTAACAAATCGCAAAGGTGATACGCAATCTCAATGGATTTTGCCACCTCATGAATCATTCGTTCCCTGATACTCATCGTTTGTTTCAACGATTCCGTACTGACAAACATAAATCCACCTTTCTTTTCTCTAAGAAAAACGATAACTGTGGCCATATCAATGATACCACTTTTTACTTGTGAGTCAGAGCCAATACATACTTTTAGCTTATGGCCATTTCCTGTTTCACGAACAATAGTTTCTTCTACTGCCTTTTTGATAGATAACTCAATAGGTTCTCCATTTAATCTTCTCCATTTCATCATTTGTGAGTTTAGTTTTCATTAATTAGTTCACATAGAATGTCCAAATTTGCCTTGTAAAAAACTCATTTAATATTACACTAGCAAAGATCATGCAAAATATTTACTAACATACGTTAATAGTTTTCAAAATATAATTCTACCTTCCCCTAATTAATAAACTTAAATTTCTGTAGTTTTGTTTATAATATCAATACAGACATAACAATCATATTGGTCCAAAAAGTTCAATTGAAAACATAATTTTTTTATTACCTTCAATAGAAAATAATTTTAGGTTACAAACCACTGTAAATAAATAGGTTACGATATTTCGTAAAAATAAATTTATTTTCCTGTGTGGAATTTTTCCATTTTTGTCTCCATATAGATGAAAGGTGTTCCTTAAACCGAATACTAAAATCACCAAACTGTTCTCATAAAAAACACAATGCGTACCCATGGACGTTAAGGAACTAGCCCGATTATTTTATTTACAAATTTTAAAAATTAACCGTCATCCAGATGATCATTTGGAACGAAACAGCAGGCTATACCTATTGTTGAATCGACTTTTTTATGAATTTACAAAAGAAGAAAATCTCCAATTCACTACAAGTTTTGCAAGAATTACCTATGGTTGTTTAAAATTCAAACTTGATCCAGACTTACAATGGAGAATCCACCACTTCCGAAAACTCGCGCAACGAGTTTATTACAAAAATGGTAGTGTGACAGAAGCCGAATACCAAGCAGGAATCAAGGTCTTAGCAGAAACGACAGCACAAATTCTCGAACTTCCAGTACCAGACGACGTCGCTGCGTTATTCCCGACAACCCCGATTTTTGTAAAAATCCCTTCTCAGATTATTGGGCATCTGGATACCGTTCGCATGGTTATTCTAGATCATGATCAAAAAAATAATTGCTTGCTAGGTAAAGAAGAAAACAACAATCAAAACGAATTTATTCGGGTACGTTACAACGAAACCGGTAGAAATGACTTGTTCGACTCTACCATTGAAGCCATCAATGAACACTGGGATAACAAGACGACTGTCAACTTGCTGGATGTTTATATTGAAGAAGATGGGACATATGTGCCGTCTGTCATTGTACTAGAACCAGATTATTTGTTAGATGTCACTGCCATTTCTGAGACCTTTCAGAGTTTCGGTACAACGCCCTTTCTCTATCTATTGAAGAAGTTTTTACCAATGACAGCCTCCATACCTCTAATGTTAGGAAACATTGCCAATTACTTTTTAGATGAGTTATTGAAGGACCCGGAAGCTGATTTTAAGGCTATTTTTCCTGGCTGTTTTAGGCTAAATCCAGTGGCGTTTTGCTTGTTTGATGACATGGAGATTCGACAGATCATGCACGACAGCCGCATTCATTTCAATAATCTCAAAACAGTCATTACGAAACAGTTTCCAGAGCAGAACATTGATCCCGCATTCAGTTATCTGGAACCTGGCTTTTACTCTGAGCAGTATGGTATTCAGGGAAGACTAGATGTGTTGTACAACCCAGATGGCAAGTCAGATTTTGCAATTGTAGAGCTCAAGAGTGGCAAGCCTTATCAGGCGAATCGGTTTGGACTAAGTAGAAATCACTATGTACAGACGCTGCTGTATGATTTACTGATTAAATCTGTGTACGGAGGAGATATCGAGTCTTCCAACTATATACTGTATTCTAAGATCTCAGAGCAGAATTTAAAGTTCGCGCCACCGCTTGATATTCAGCAGAAAGAAGCCATGAAAATCAGAAATGAGCTTGTTGCCATCGAACAACAACTCTCTTCAATAGATGGCCAGTTCGATAAACCAACTATTATTGATTTTTTGGATCCTAAAAACTTTAAAAACGTTACTGGATTTGCTAGAGGAGATTTATTTAGATTTTCAGAAACTATCCAAAAATTGAGTGGTTTAGAACGAAAGTACTTCCTAGGGTTTATAAGCTTTATTGCTAGAGAACACCGCCTAGCGAAAACAGGTGAGGAAGGCACTGATACCGTCAACGGTTTAGCATCACTTTGGTTGAACAAGCTAAAGGACAAGGAAGACAATTTTGACATTCTTAGTAATTTAGAAATAGCTGATAATCAAGCAAGAGAAGGAAAACCTATATTAGTACTCAAACGGACTGAGAAAACAACAGAATTGGCCAATTTCCGTCAAGGAGATATTGCTGTTCTATATCCTTCTTCTCGTGAAGAGGACAATGTATTAAACAATCAGATTTTTAAATGCAGTATTATTAAAATCGATAAACAAGAAGTCGTAGTTCGATTGCGCTCTCAGCAATACAATGACTATCTATTTGTGAATGAACCCTTTTGGTGTATTGAAAAAGATTTGTTGGATAGCAGCTTTACGACTTTATATCGAAACATGTACGCCTTCCTTCGTTTTCCTGAAGCCAAAAAGCAATTGCTACTGACAACAAGACCGCCCAAGCAATGTGCTTATGAAGAATTTGAACTCCCCACTAAACTAAGTAAGGAACAACAACTATTACTAGGAAAGGCGTTAGCAGCAGAAGATTATTTCTTACTAGTTGGACCACCAGGCACAGGTAAAACTAAGTTTATGCTTAGAGAATTGGTCCATTATCTCTACTTTATGACCAATGAAAGCGTCATGCTATTGGCTTATACCAACCGTGCTGTTGACGAAATCTGCGACGCCATTTCTGATTTTGCTGATGATAAATACATTAGAATTGGTTCTGAATATTCAACAGATAAACGCTTCCATCACAGGTTGTTTAATAATTTAACTGGCAAGGCAACATCTCGCGCAGCCATGAAAGAAGTCATCGACTCACATCGTATCTATGTGTCAACGGTCTCCTCCATAAATGGCAAGAAATCCCTGTTTCAACTCAAGCAGTTTAGCCGTGTCATCATTGATGAAGCGTCCCAGATTCTGGAACCTATGTTGATTGGATTATTGCCCTTATTCAAACAATTTATTCTTATAGGTGATCACAAGCAGCTACCTGCAGTAGTCAAGCAGAAGAAGCAGATTTCGCAGATTCAAGATGATGCATTACAAAAAATTGGCTTAAAAAATCGTAAAAACTCTTTGTTCGAACGATTGTTTGATCGCTGTAAGGAAAACGACTGGCATTGGGCACATGGAATGCTAACCTATCAAGGAAGGATGCATGAAGACATTGCCGCTTTTCCAAATCAAGTATTTTATGAAAATAAATTACACCCGCTACCATTTGCAGTCCAACCTGATAACTGGCAACGATTACCATTGCATTATGATCATCCACTTGAAACAAACAACATCACTAAACTGATTTCTGGTCAACGAATAGTGCATTTTTCTTCTCCGGTAGATGACATTACGCATTCCAACAAAACAAACGTTCACGAAGCGAAGTGGATTAGTCAAATGGTTCTATATTTTAAGGAATTGTATGAACAGAATGGGTTGGAATTCACTACGGATACGATTGGAATCATAACTCCATACCGCGCTCAAATTGCGCATATCAAAGATGAGTTGCTGACTATCGATAAATCATATGAAGCAATCACGGTAGACACTGTAGAACGATATCAAGGTGGTGCCAGAGAAATCATCCTGATCTCCTTGTGTCTCAATGATTATTTCCAGATGAATTCTTTAGTTTCTTTATCAGATGATGGTATTGTAGATCGTAAGCTAAATGTAGCACTAACAAGAGCTCGAAAGCATTTAGTAATATTAGGAAACAGGCAAATCATGAGTATGCATCCAATTTACAAATCATTAGTCGATTTTCTCTTGGATAAGCAAGCTAGTCTAGACTTTCCTAAGCGTTGACCCGAATTGTGTAAAAGCCAATTTTTAATGCATAATCCAGGTTTAACTTAGTGAAAATGTAAATAATCATTATCTTGCAGTGATGTCAGTAAACAGATTAAAAGGAATCCCAGGCTTTTCAATTGATCAAGTAGCCAGAGCTGCTGGTAACGATCCTGAAATCCTAAGAATGGAAAACCTAGACACTGATTTAGATCCTTCGTTTTCTGCCATTCTCGCAACTAAATCAGCAATTGGTGAAGATAATGACAACAGTTACCTTCCGTTTATTGGTCGTGGAGAATTAAGAACATTGGTGGCAGAACGAATCAACCGTGCCATCCTTCGGGAATGTTATGAGGATAAAGACGTCGTGATTACCTGTGGTGCAACAGAAGCCATGTTGGATGTACTACTAGCAACAACGGACCCAGAAGACGAAGTGATTTTAACTGATCCGACTTATGCAGGCATGATACAACGAGTACGCCTTGTTGGAGCGAAGCCAGTATTGGTTCCCTTCTATCCATTTATGGGTACTTGGAGGTTGGATGTCGAAAAGCTTAGACTCGCTGTAACAGATGAGACTAAAGCAATATTTATTATGAACCCAAGTATGCCGTCTGGTGCAGTATTGAATGCAATGGAATGGGGTGCCATTGCTAAAATCTGTATAGAAAGAAACATCTACCTAATTTATAACGCGGCGATGGAGCGGATACTATATGATGGTCAAAGAGTATTCCACCCAGCCTCTATTCCAGGAATGGAAGAACGAACCATTACGATCGGCTCTATGTCAAAAGAATATAGAATGATTGGTTGGAGAATCGGTTGGGTAGCCGCACCAAAACAGATCATCAATGATATTGCTAGAGTTCACATTTATAACACGGTTACTGCAACAGGAATAGCGCAATCTGGTGCTATTGCAGCCTTGACTGATTTAAAAGATGGATTTAGTGCATGCCTTGCAGAATGGAGCAGAAGACGGGATATGGTCAATACTCAACTGAAAGATTACCCAATGATTTCAGCAGCTGGTGGATGGTGTCAACTACTAGATGTTGGACAGTTAGGCTTTGAAGGAACTATTGCATCAAAATTATTGTTAGAAAAAGGGGAAATTGCTGCAACTCCTATGATTCATTGGGGAGCGGCAAACAGTAAGCAATTTGTGAGATTGGTATTGCAATGAATCAGTCAAACGGTTGTCTACATTACGTAACAGAGTAAAATTAGCCTTAGGGTAAAAAAATGGATTTAACAACATTGAGAGAACTAGTGGAAATTGATTCCCCTTCAGGATTTACAAGCAAAGGATGCCATTACATTTTTGAGCTACTCAAAAGCTACGGTTGGCAACCAGAATTTACAAATAAAGGAGCAGTGCGCTGTAAATTTGGAGACCATCCCACGCTTGCTATTGCAGCACACGTTGATACACTTGGAGGAGTTGTTTCAAGTATTAAAAGTGACGGCAGTTTGCGGATGTCAAAAGTTGGCGGACCTTCACTTAATGCTTATGAAGGGAGCTACTGTCGGGTCTATACACTAGATGATAAGATTTACACTGGCACCTTTCTTCTAGACAATCCTGCCGTCCATGTGAATAAAAACGTAAAAACAGCAAAACGGGAACCGGAAAACATGCATGTTAGACTAGATGAAGAAGTCGATTCTGATAAGGATGTTCGTGAACTCGGCATTCGTCCAGGTGATTTTATTTGCTTTGAAACACATTACCAAGAAACGGATTCTGGGTATATCAAATCCAAGTTCATGGACAACAAAGCAGGCTGTTATGTATTATTCGAATTGGCTAAAACCATGAAAGAGAAAGGCTTAACAGCACCAGTCGAAATATTTTTCTCTAATTATGAAGAAGTTGGACATGGTGGCACCACTGGTTATTCTCCAACAATCGAGGAGTTGCTAGTAATAGACATGGGTGTCGTAGGAGATGACTGTGCAGGAAAAGAAACGACTTGTTCAATATGTGCAAAAGACTCTTCCGGACCTTACGATTACGAATTTAAAAAGCAACTCGTACAACTCTGCGAAGCTAACGATATTGCATTCGAGCTTGATGTTTATCCCTATTACGGTTCAGACGGATCCGCAGCACTCAGAGCTGGAAATGACTTTAGGGTTGGGCTTATTGGTCCTGGTGTATCGGCATCTCATGGAGTAGAGCGGACGCACAAAAAGGGGATTCAGGCAACTATTGATCTATGTCTGGCCTATATTCAAAAAACTAAAAATACTTAATACTGAATAATATGAAAAAGATAAGCTTATTGCTAATTAGCTTGTTACTGTTTACTGTTGGAGCTAGTGCGCAGGATGTATTAGACAAAGTTTCTGACTTAACTTGCGAATGTATCGAAAAGAAAGTTGAAAAGAACATGGCTTCTGATAAATTAACCATGGTCCTAGGACTTTGTATGCTTGAATCTTCTAGTAGTTATAAAAAGGAAATCAAGAAAAAATACAAAATTGATTTAACTGATCAAAACGAATTTTCGAAACTTGGAGAATTACTTGGAGAAAGAATGGCAACTAGATGCGACAAATTTATGGAGATCGTTTTTACCATGGTTGGTGATGAGGATAGTGAGATAGGAAATGAAATCAAGAAAGAACTTTACGACGAAATTGGTGAAGAAGACGCAGATTTGATTATTGATGCCAATACTTCTGAAAAAAGTACAAAGGCTGAGATTCTTGATGTCAAAGAAGGTAATATATTAATATTTAAATGCAAGGTAGACGGCAAACTTGTTGATGTTTACTGTATCGAATCCTTTAAAGGAGCTGAAGTTCTTAAAGATGCGCAATCGATGAAGAATAAAATGGTTACCATTTCCACTAGAGAAAAAACAATCTATTCTCCTGAATTAAAATCTTTTATTACAATTGAAGAACTCACTAAAATTCAATTGGTCGAATAGTAATTTATCTTCTTAAAGAACCTGAGTTCAATTTTTAAAGTGTATAGTGCTGTAAATAAATAGTGCCTGACCGAAAACACCAGTTTTTAAAGCAATGAACGAGCGACCTGCTCTTTATTCATTAACTAACTAATGTGATCTGATGCCTTCAGTTTCTACAATTAATTTAATTTAAAATTATTCAGCGATAAGCTAGAGAAATGGAATATTCCCAAGAATATTTGTCATAACAATTTCTTATTAAAAGATTGATAATCAACGATTATTGTCTTTTCGTTCAGACACTAAATAAGCAATTAATACCCCACTAGTTCAACAAAAACTCCAAGAAAAATGTAGGCAGCCTATCGATTGATAATGAGTTGCTCTGAAATTTGTTCATTACCACTTACTAATTGAATGATATAGGTGCCATTAGCAAGATCTAGGTCAGGTAACCTTAATGCGTTTAAGCCTTTATTACCAGTAATTTCCATGTTGCTGACCACTTGTCCAAGCATATTCGTTACACGTACTTCTAAGCCATCCCGCTCTTCTATCAGGTCGAAGATCATCTCAACATGGCCATCAGAAGGGTTTGGGAATAGTTTTAAACCAGTAAAATTAGATTGAAGGTCTTCTGCTGAAGTAGTAAAACAAGGGAAACCCATATTAGCGTATTCGAAGGTAATAATTCCAGTAAAAGCACCTTCAAAGTCAAATAGGAAGAGTCTCCAAACTTCTCCATTTGGTAGTTTGACAAAGAACACACGATCCATATCTACGATCCATTCAAAGTTGGGGAGGTCAAACGTTTTCCAATCATGACCAATCGTACTAATATCAGTTGAAAAATCGTAGCAATGATTTTGAGGATTAGCAGTGTATGGGTCAACATTATCAAGCTCTACAACTTCTACGTTAAGACCAGAAAGTACACCTGTAACAGTATAGTTGAAACTACTGCCTCCTAAGTTGGCATAAGTGCTATACCGGCAAAAGAATAAATCCCAGTCGAAGGGCTCAATATTCACAAAACTATTAGAATCAAATGAAAAATAGGCAAGTGTTTTACCAGCATGCTGACTAATGTTAAAGGATTGGTGCGTTAAATTTGAGCCATCTAAATCCGCATATTTAAAGTGATAATTTCCAGCAGCATCAAGTGAATCGATAATTACTTTTTTGAAGGTGGTATCAGGTAAAGAAATCACAAAAACCCGGTCTCCGACAATGGTATTTCCTACCTTAGTACCCCATCCGTAGTCACTAGGAGTATTGGGTACCTTAGGTTTGTTGAAACCACCAGAATTCCAATTGATTTCATCGTTTCTAAGGGTATCTAAGACTACACTATTGATATTAATGACATCATTAAAATTATTTGTTGGAGCAATCCTAAGAATGGCAGGAACCATATTTCGTTCTGCGTATTCATTAATTAAAATACCACCTTCTTGTTGGTTGTGGACAGCGAATCCAATTTCCCAACTTTTTCCAGGATCTGTAGCTGTCACACCATTATTAAAACTAAAAAAGGAATGATATTCATACAACAACTCCATATCTATTTGAAAGAACTGAGCATTTATTTGTAAAGAGCTCAAAATCAAAAATAATATAGTAATACACTTCATCTTCATTATGTTAAATTCAGTTACAATGATAGTCTAACTATTACTAAAGAGCAAGAGTTTAACAATCATTTACATCAAAATTACGGTAGTTTTACATTATTATGAATAACTACCTTCAAGTTCTTCAAAAAAACCAGTTTGTTTATTTTTCCTAACATTATCCCAATTGAAATATCTTCCATTCATGGAGACATATACACCAGGCTGTAAGGTTTGTACAAATGCTAAGGAGCTTCCCAAATTAAAGAATCCGTCAGAAGAGGTTCCAAAAGCATAAGGAATCAGTGCTCCAGTTATGACAATTGTCTTGTCGGTTATATTCGCATCAGCAAGTATAGCGGCGGTCTTTACCATAGTATCTGTACCATGTGTAATGATTATCTTATTCATTTCTGATCTTTTACAGTTATGAACAATCAATTTCCGGTCATCATCAGTCATTTCAAGACTATCGATCATCATTAAGGTACGGAGTGTGATGTCGAGATTACATCTTCCTAGTTTAAACATTTCATGTAGATGGGTATTTTTGAAAAACAACTCTCCACTGATCATGTTGTACTCCTTGTCAAATGTACCTCCTGTCACAAATACTATAATCTGTTCCTCCTTCATTATTCTGTTGTCTCAAATATGTTATTATCCGTGTTGATATCTGCTAAACGCTTGGTAGGATCAATTTCCACTCTAACAATGTCTTTTGCTTTCCTAGGAATTGTAAATTGGTATCCTGGGTGTGTCCAAGGCCAATCTTCCAATACGGTATAGTCAAGTGAGTTATCTTCTTGCGCTTTGTGCCCTCTCATAATTCTCAAGGGAATATTAAACATCTCTTTTGTTCCATCCTTGTATTCTACCATTAAATCAATTGGCATAATAAAGTCGCCGACTCTTTGCAACACAATATCAGTTTCTTTTCTTTTTGAGCCTGTATTTACAGATTGCACTGCATAGTCAATTGTTCTTGTAGTATAAACGAAATACTCTTTATACCAATCCAACTCAATACCTGATTGTTTTTCCATAACGCGGATAAAATCATTGATGTTAGGATGTTTAAAATGCCAATCATCATAATACTTTAGCATCCCTTTGTCAAGGTTTTCCTTACCAATAATATAGCCTAATTGGTGTAAAAAAACAGCTCCTTTTGCATAAGCCCCAACGCCATATGCTGCATTTGTATTAAAGTGATCTGCATGAATAGATAACGGTTCTTCTTCTTCAGCTTTAGCTAAGGAGAGGTATCGGAGATAGGTTCCTGCTTGCGGATCTACATTTTCTTCCTTAGGGAAAAGTTCGTTCATGATAATATTGGAGGCATACACTGTAAAACCTTCATCCATCCAAGCATAAAGTGCTTCATTTGTTCCCATCAACATTTGATACCAGGTGTGCATGATTTCGTGAATAGATACGCCCACTAAGCTTCCAAAGTTACGGTGTCCAGTAATCAGAGTGATCTGTGGATATTCCATTCCTCCATCACCACCTTGAATGATTGTGTATTGATTGAAAGGGTATTTCCCGAATTTCTCTTCAATTGATTTCCAAGCAGGCACGATGTATTCTGGTAACTTTGCCCAGCCTTTTTCTGTTTTATCGTTTTTCTGATAGAAGAAGTGTAACCATGGGCCATCAGGCACTTTTACTGTGTTGTGGTAGTAATCAGGATCAGCCGCCCAAGCAAAATCATGAACGTTTTCTGCTACAAAATGCCATGTGAGCTGATCGCCAGGCGCTCTTCGTACGTCTGTTGTTGTTTCGTAGCCGTGTCCAATCTCATTAGGGTTTTGCAGGTCTCCAGTTGCTCCCATTACATACTCTTTGTCTATTGTAATCTTTACATCGAAATCACCCCAAATTCCATAGAACTCTCTTCCTACATAAGGGTTTGCGTGCCATCCCTGATAGTCATATTCACACATTTTGGGATACCATTGTGTCATCGAGTAATCAATTCCCTCCTTGTTGTTTCGTCCGGTCCGTCTAATCTGTGCTGGAATTTGAGACTGCCATTCCATATCAAATGTCGTCTTAGTGCCTGGAGCGATTGGCTTGGCCAGCTCTACTTCCAGGATGGTACCAACGACTTCAAACTTACAAGGAAGACCGTCTTGTGTTAGAGATTTGATTTTATGCCAACCCGTTTCGTTTTCTTTTAGCTTTGAAATTCGATCCCCTACTCTTCTATCTGGATCAAGGATCGTCATAGATCTCATATCCATCATACTTCCTGGCTGAAAAGCGTTATAGTATAGATGATAAAACACTCGTTTTAATGCTTCAGGTGAATTATTGAAGTAGACTATTTGTTGTTTTCCAGCATATTGGTCCTTTTCAGTATCCATGTTTATTTCCATTGTGTATTCAGCTCTTTGCTGCCAGCGGTCAGATTGAGCGCCTAAAGACAAGGAAATCAAGATAAAGAGTAGGAAGATATTAAATTTCATCATTCTAATTTTTTACAAAAATACTAATAAAGTTATAATTGTGGATGATGTTGTCATTGATAAAACAAAAAACAGTTCACAAGGTTTAACCTGAATTATGAAGTGGAAATATCAATTTGTGTTGAAACCCCTAATGGAATAGTGGTTCCTCGTTCTTTATTCATTAACTTATAAGGCAATGTATTTTCGATATTTAAAATGCAAAACTAACAAATTAAAATATTGTTTACCCGGAATTAATCGTACTATTCCCAAGGCTTCTCAAAAAGAGCAAACCGACAACAGATATAAGTGTTAAGCCACCACAAACCAACCAAAGAGCAGTATAGCCAAAGTGATCTGCGAGAAATAAGCCACCACCTGTGCCTACGATGGCACTTATAGAAAAGGTGATAGAGAACAGCCCCATATATTGTCCGCGATTACCTGGTTTACTGCGTTGCAGACCAATGGAAGCGTTGAAGGGAAAACTAGTGATCTCACCGAAAGTAATCGTTACAATAAAAAGTAGAATTGCTACAAAAGAATTTGAAAATAAGAGGAGTAACATAAAGGAAAATCCTATCAAAAAAGTGCCAAAAATGATAGAAACCATGTTCTTGTTACGATTAGAAATCCAAGTAACCATAGGCATTTCAAAGATACAAATAAGTACTCCACTAAGCGCCATGAAATAACCGAACTGTTCTTCTGACAGCATTAACTCTTCTCTCGCGTAGACTGGAAACGAGGAAAACAGCTGCATAAACACAATACCGCACAAGAGTAAAAAACCTAAGAAGGTAAGATACCAGTAATCAGTATACACGCTATTGTGGTGAAGGGCATTGACAGCTGCTGGTCGTTCTTCAATTGCTTTATCAGGTAATTCCCTTAAGGAGTATAATAGGAACAAACCAGCCAGAATACAAGTAGTTCCATCAATGATAAACAACCATTCGTAACCAAATCTACCAGCTATTAGACCAGCCGCAGCTCCTCCTAAGGCAAATCCTAAATTAATTGCTAAACGGTGAAGAGACAAGGCACGCGTATGATCTCCTTCACTGCTATAAGAAGCTAAGGAGGCAGAACTGGCAGGTCGAAACATGTCACCTATAGCAATGGTTAGGAAAATAAAGACACAAATACTGATAAAAGTCGTCATCATCATCAATACAAAGAATAATACTCCAGAAATAACTAGTGACCAAAACATGACCTTGATATAGCCAATTCTATCTGTTAAATATCCGCCTATATATGCACCAACCAGTGATCCTGCACCAAAACATGCCATCGCAATTCCAGCTTGAGTCTTAGTAAATCCCAACTGCTCTGTTAAGTAAATAGATAAAAACAAGACGACAATAGTACCAGTTCGGTTGATTAAAGTGATCAAAGTAAGTATCCAGACTTCCTTGTTTAAACCTCTATATGTATTGATATACCGATCTAGCAAATCTTTTATCATTACTCCTGATTTTACCTGATGAACCTTAAATAACTAGGTTTAGTTCCCTTGTTCTTAATTATTCTATGATAATTCATCAACAAATGTAGTGGATTTGCGTTCTTAACCACAGAAAACTTTCAAAACAAAAATAGTTTTCTTATTTTTGACCAAACAATACATACCATGACAAAGATCAAAAATTCTACAGTTTTAATTACAGGAGGCGCCAATGGGATTGGTAAATTGATGGCAGAGAAATGTTGTAAGCTTAAAGCTGCCAATGTAATTATCTGGGATATCAATGAAACCAACTTACTGAAAACTGCTGCAGAATTTCAGGAAAAAGGATTCGATGTTGTTCCTTATATCGTTGACGTGAGTAGTCAGAGAGATATCAATGCTACAGCAAAGAAAGTGCTTAAGGAGTTTGGAACAGTAGATATTGTCATTAACAACGCGGGTATTGTTGTTGGAAAGCCGTTTGTAGAACATTCTGATAAAGATATTTCCAAGACATTGGATATCAATGTTGCTGGAGTCATGCGAGTCGCCAAAGCGTTTCTACCTGCGATGATCGAGCAAAAGAAGGGGCATATCGTAAATATTGCTTCTGCTGCCGGATTTATTCCTAACCCTAACATGTCTGTGTATGCAGCAAGTAAGTGGGCCGTTATCGGTTGGTCGGAATCTTTGCGTTTGGAGTTGGAAAAAATGAAAGGGAAATTAGTCGTAACGACGGTAACCCCTAGTTATATTAATACAGGAATGTTTGAAGGTGTGAAAGCGCCATTCCTTACGCCTATTTTGGAGCCAGAGTATGTGGTTGACAAAGTCATTAAGGCGATCCTTAAAAACCAGATTTTCCTTCAGGAGCCGTTTATGGTCAAGTCTGTTCCCGCACTTCGTGGTATCTTACCTACAAGAGTATTTGATTTTGTTGCTGGTAATCTCTTTGGCGTTTATAAAACCATGGATAAGTTTAAAGGAAGAGAGGAAAAGGCAACTAAGGAGAAAGTGAAGTAATGTGGAGAAATTGAGTTACGCCAATTTTAACCTGGTTATAGAGTGTTCGTAGCATCATCCTACTGCAAAACATTATCAAAAGTAGTTTGGAGCTATGTGTCTATGTGTTTTTTTTTGAACCACATAGAACATAAAGAAAACATAGTATGCTATTTATAATCAACTCAGGCAAGGAGTTACAGATTCTATGTGTCTATGTGTTATTTTTTAAACCACTTAGGTAATAAAGAAAACATAGTATGATATTCATAATCAATTCAGGCAAGCTTATTATAAAGTAATTAACAATTAATCGCTTGTCACTTCCTTTTTAGGTTCACAGTAGACATCAAGGCCAGTTCTAGCAATCAACAGTCCTACATAAACTGCAATTGGATACCAGAAGGTCGCCATTGAGAATCCAGAGGCAAGTATAGCCGTAGCAAGGGTTGTAGGCAATTCAGACTTTTTCACAACTGCCTTAAATTGATCTCGGGGACCATCTTTCTCACAGATTGTTGTCTTAAATTTTACAGCAAACCGCTTGAACATCTTTTTTCCGGGAATATTGAAATACTCATGGTGTATTGAAGGATCAGTGAGCGGTGTCAGGTCAACTTGATTGCCTTCTGCCGCGGATTGAGCGAAGCCGTGTGGTTGCTGTTGTTCTGCAAGATTAGTAAACAAATTATTACCGTGAACTTCCCAGTAGCTTCGTTCTTCACCCATAGTTTCCTTAAAAATACTTTGAAAGCTTTGCATTTCATCCGTTTGCAAGGATCTTGTATTCCCAGTATATTCCGCAATATCTTTAGAGAGAATAGTAAGGCCTGAATACAACATTTCGTCATCGAGGTGATCTATCTGACTGATAATCTGTTCTAGGTATTTCTGATCTACGGACATAGTTTTCTGTTTTCAGGACTAAAATTACAGACACTTTTTACATTAAACAAATATGCAATGTTAAATCTTCTTTCATTTCTTTAAATTTGTAAGAAATATACAAGTATTACATCTATCTTGTTTCTTAAATGTTACACGATCACCAGAAATAATTTTATACATGAAACATTACTTTTTATTATTCCTTTGTTTTGGACTCTACACCTGTACTTGTAATGAAACTAAGGATGAAAATGGAAATCTACCTGGTACTGAAAAAGCTAAAATCGAGATTCCTATAAACGATCTCATCATAACGGAGGCTGATAAACTGCGGCTGCGTGCAGAACCTAATCTCAAGGCGGACATTCTTGAAACACTTCCAATCAATACCGTACTAGAGTTTATAAATAAGCGTTCTGCTCAAAAAGAAACCATAGAGATCAAAGGACTCAAGCACAATGCGCATTGGTTGAAAGTAAAAACTACTGGAGAGATAGCCGGTTGGGTGTATGGGAGTGAAGGTGTGGATGGATATAATCCAATGATTCGTTTCCTATTTCACAGTGATAAAGTAAAGCAATACGCAGTTAAAATAGTTGAAAACATAAGCGCTTCCGATTTAGAAGAATTGACTGGTTTTAAAGGGATTCATGAAGGTTGGGGAAATTATTCAGGATATTATCAATACCATGATTTTAATGAAAAAAGTGATCGAAATGGCCAATTTGAGTTTGTAGCTCGACACTTTATTCCAGATTATAAATTTTGGTTGTCTGCGACTTACACTGGCAGCTATAGAGGAGGTTTCCCTTCTAGTCAAATTATTGAAAAATTGATTGGTGTTGAAGGAGAAAGTATGACGATTCTTGATTTTGAGGAAGGTACTTTTAAATGCAAAAGGATTAGTAATCATTGGAATTCAGAAGGGGAAAAAGGAGTTAATGAAGACAATGCTCCTGAGATCTGTAGTTTTGATGCTTTAAACTAAAAACTGACTCCTTGACATTTGATGATTTTAGCGCTATCTTGAATATATGAAATTTAATCAATATCAGCTTATTGCAACATTTATATTGTTTCTTGCATCACCACATTTCAGCATAGGACAAGATTCCTTCAGAACTGATCTCACCTATGAGGTTCTAAGAATTCATCCTCCTGTTTATTTGACTACAGATCAGCTGCCAGAAGCTAGTGTGCTCACCGACCTAAATGCTAACTTCCCCTCTTCATGGGTTAAAGAGTATATTTCTCTTGAGATTGAAACTCTTCACAATGGAAAAAAGCGACTCGCAACAAGCAATAGTGACATCCTTAGCCAAGAGCAGAAAGTCAATCTAAACCATGCCGATTTGGGCAAGGAGATCACTGTCACCGTCCACTACATGCCAGATAACACGTTAAAGCATAATACACCTAAAGAACTGTCTTTTGACCTAGTGGTTGATCCGCAGCAGGAGGCCGTCTACCCTACTGGTGAGGACCAACTGTATCAATACTTGAGAGAAACAGCGGTAGATCATATACCTGATGGCTTGTTGACTGGATATGCGTTAGCAGCGGTCACGTTTACGGTTGACACGGAAGGTAAGATCACTGAGGTAAAGGTTGCTGAAACTTCTAAAGATGATAGTATTGACGAATTATTTGTGGAATCGCTTAGCAATATGCCTTGCTGGAAACCAGCTCAATATACTGATGGCACTAAAGTAGCGCAGCAATTTGTCCTACTGATAGGGAATATGGAAAGTTGTACGATCAACCAGTTTCGCTTGCCTGAGGATGAGGAATAATTTAGGATGCATTAGTGAAATCTTTGGTCTAATTACTCAAACAGGTTGCCGTCCTGTTGACTGACTCGTGTCAACTCATTACCGTTTTTTAGGATGATCTGTAAACTGTGTTCTTCTTCCCACCCACAATCGCAAAGGATTTGAATATAGACACCTTCTCTTTTCTTCCATCGATCTTTTATAACTAGGATTTCTGTTGGTGTGATATACTCCCAAACTTTTTCCTTGTTTGTCAATTCAGCTAACCACAGTGAGTTTTGTAAAGAATCTTCCATCCATTTTGGTCTGTTTTCTTGTGATTGAAAAACTTTTATACAATCTAAAGCGCCTACAATCTCATTATATTCTGTCCAATTTGCAAAGGATTTCTCAGTAACTAAATTTTTCAAATCCGAGTTAACTGTAAAGAAGTTTTCTAGGGCGATATCCGCAGCTTCTAATGTCAGTGTCCTGTTTTCTTTAAAGGCAAAACGGTAGTTTATCTTTTTATTTTCAAAAAATGGGGTTGCTATAGGTTGGAGACTCACGAGATCTATCGAATTGATGGTTTCCTGTTTTAATTTTCCAAGTATTCTTGAATTCATGTTAAAGACTATCAATATTCTATTCTAATTTGCTCCTTATTTATAATGCGAGCTCAAAGAAACATACGTCAGCATCGTGATAATGTGATGGCAATTTAGAGGTTTCTTTAAGCTTTTTTATTCCTAGGAATGTAAAGCCACAATTAGTGTACAGCTTGATTAATCCTGTATTATTTCCACAGGTGTCTAATCTAATGTAATTCTTGTTTTGTTGCTTAGCAAATGATTTAGCCCAATCAACAATTTGCTGTACAAAGTTATTTCCTCTAAATTCAGGATTTGTGGCAATTCGATGGATGTAAATAGAAGCATTGTTATCCCTTTCTTCCCAGATATTTGGATCACTATAAGTAATAACCCATATACAAGCAATTTCATTATTAATTAATAACTTAAACTGCCGATTATCAATCACTTCGCATGTAATCAATTCTTGATCAAACTCAGGCCATGTGGTGGTTGGGAATTTAATTCTTTGGAAATCAGTGGCGAGCTTGTATAGTCTGAAGATTTCCTGAATATCTGCTAGATTACTATTCGTTATCATCGTTTCTGACTTTAAAATATAGATGATTCAGATAATGTTGTAAACCCTTCTAAAAATTTCATTCCTTTGTAGGAATTTCCTTTATCGTTTAGTTTTGGACTCCATACAGCAATAGCATATTGATTAGGATGAATGGCTATAATACCACCACCAACACCACTTTTTCCTGGAAGCCCGACTTTAAATGCAAATTCTCCGGATTCGTCATAAAACCCACATGATTGCATCAAGGCATTTATTCTTTTAGATTGGCTTTTCGTCAAAATTTCATTGTTATCATGAATAGTTTTCCCATTGTTTGCAAGGAATAAGAACAATTCTGAAAGGTCTTGACAGCTTAATTCTAGAGAACATAAATTAAAATAGAAATCAAGTACATCATCTGGTTCATTTTCAATATTACCTAAGGATTTAATAAAATTGCATAACGCTATATTTCGATAACCAATCGATTTTTCAGAATTCGAAATTTTAGTGGAATAATTCACTTGGTTATCTGAAAGACTCCTGATGAAACTCAAGAATTCTTCCTTAGGATTATCTAAATTGCTAATGAGAATATCTGAGATTACCAATGCTCCTGAATTAATAAAGGGATTTCGGGGAATACCATTGTCACTTTCTAGTTGCAAAAGTGAATTAAATCCAGTACCAGAGGGTTCTACACCAAGCCTTGACCAGATTTTTCCACCAAGCATTTTATAGGCCAGACTAAGCGACAACACTTTAGCAATACTCTGAATTGATAGCATTTCCTGGTAGTTTCCCAATCCAAACCTCATCCCTGAAATTGTTGAAATGTGTACTGCAAAGTTGCTTGAATCTACAGTAGCTAATTCAGGAATGTATTGTGCTAAATCGCCTTTTTCTTTAATCCTATTAACTTTTTGAAAGACTTCTTCAATTACTTTTTCTAGGTTCATTCTATTGATTATAAGTTATTATTGAGGTAGCTAGGGTAAAGGTAATCAGTTATATTCACACTGTGAATTAAAAGTGATACTAGAAAACCTACCGCACTAAAATCTCGAATGACTGCTCTAGTCGAAAGCCCTCCGCGTCCACCAGAGTCAAGACATGAGGTCCAGGTTCCGGGTCAAACGCCAACTGATGAAAGTCACTAGTCTCGCCGGCATAAGTATCATCCAGATGCCAGTAAATCACAGTCGTAGGCTTGCGATGTGCGACGCGAAACACCGTCTTACTCTTCTCGCCATCCAAGTCCTTTGGAACATAGATCTTCGAGACTTCCCGCGGATAAATCAATTGCATTGGACGATTAGTAGCAGCCATCATTCCCTTACAATCTTCACGGATTGGAGGTAAAACCTCGTAATTCGGGTTTTTCCCTTTGTAAAAATGCTCCTGAAGTGGTGGCAACACAAACCAGCTTTCGTGAACCATCTTATCTATTGATTCACAATCACTGTGTACCCGATATTCCTTTTTAGTATCGAGATGAATCAACTTATGATAGGGACATGCCATGCTTCTCAGACCATTAACTGCAACAAAGACAGAATCCAAAGCATTGCAATATTCCGATACACGATGACCGCTGGTCCGACACACAGGAATCCTAGTCATTTCGTCATAGGGTGGATCAAACCAACCGCCATGAGGCAACAGTTCCACCAACTCAAACAATATAGGTGCCGCCGCTCGAACCCCTACAAGCGTTGGTCGCCCTTCGCCATCAGCATTGCCCACCCAAACACCAATCGCATAGTTAGGAGTAACGCCTACCGCCCAAGCATCTCTAAACCCATGACTGGTTCCTGTCTTCCAAGCAATTGGACGCGAAGAATCGTAGGAATCCCAAGCGCCTGATGAGTTTGGGCGCTCCACTTCTTGCATGGCTTCAAAAGTAAACCAGCTAGCAGCAGCACTGATGTTTGGAGGATCAGCCAATAGCTTGTCTTCAGAGGTTTCCTTTAGCGTTGCTCCGTATACATAATTGGGTTGGCGAAAATCGTTAGGATCATATTTACTGCTGCGATCATAAAAATTGAGCAGCGTTCGCGCCATACAGGCATATGTATTGGTAATTTCCCACAACTTGACCTCCGCACCACCTAGAATTAAAGATAAGCCATAGTGATCAGCAGACTTATTAATCGTAGTCAGTCCTGCCAATTGCAGTTCATGATGAAACTTATGTGTTCCATGTTTTTCGAGCAATTTAACAGTTGGTACATTCAAGGAGCGAGACAATGCCTTTTTTGCTGGCACAGCACCATCATAATCATTATTGAAATTCCTAGGCGAAAAACTACCGATATTCATTGGAATATCAGATATTAAATGCTCAGGCAATAAACTCCCGTCTTGAATCATTCCTGCATATAACAAGGGTTTAATAATACTGCCAGTACTCCTAGGAGCCATAATCAAATCTACTTCTTCTCCATGTTCCTTGCCGCTTGGCACATTACCAATGTAAGCAACCACATTTCCAGTTTCTACTTCCATGATCACTGCTGCCAAATTGTGAATACCGTTTTGCTTCAATCGTAAATGATGTCGCTTAATAATTCTGGTGGCTTGCTCTTGTAAGGTTCGGTCTATGGTTGTCCTAAGGCGAGTTACAGCACCACGCTTACCTGAAAACTGTTCTGCGTAAGCGCGATCTAGCAAGTGTGGTGCTAATCGTGGTAAGGGATGTGGTTTTTCTGGTAACGGTTCTTCCTTGGCTAATTCGTAAGTTAGTTGATCGATTTCTCCAGCCTCTGCCAAGCGATGCAACAGGCGATTACGCTTTGCTCTCAAGGCATTTCTGTTTCTACCTGGATGTACCAAGGATGGGCTATTGGGCAATACCGCTAAGGTCGCTGCCTCTCCCCAGGATAGTAATTCCGGTTCTTTGGCGTAATATCTCCAGGACGCGGCATCTAATCCCACAACATTGCCTCCGAAAGGGGCATTAGAGCAGTAATACGCCAATATCTCGTTTTTCGAGTAGGTTAGCTCCATTCGGGTTGCCATAACGGCTTCAAGCGCCTTATTCCAGATCGATCTCGATTTCTGTGTCCTTGCCATCCGCATCAACTGCATGGTCAATGTGCTGCCACCACTTACAATGCTTCGATTTCGAATGTTTTGATTCATGGCTCTGGCAATGGCTTTCGCGTCAATTCCTGGATGGTTGTAGAACCGTCGATCCTCAAACTCTAGTAACGCTGTAGCAAATTTGTGGGGAATGGTGTCTCGTTTCGGAAATCGCCATTGACCGTCTGCTGCAATTCTCGCGCCTAGTAACTGATTACTGTTGTCTAACACCACCATACTGGTTGGTACGTCGAACAAAGGCTTGGGCAAGCAAAACCAGTATAACAGCAAACTAATCACCAGTAAGCTGAAACTCTTCTTCTTGTGTTTGACAAAAAGAAATCGGATGCTATTTGTGAGTCGTTTGATCAACGGGTTAGAATTTGTTCAATTTGTTTTAATAATGATTTTCCATAATCATCCAGCTTTTCGATTGTACTAGGATCTTGTTTTGAAAGTGCAAGTAATGCAAAGTTATCTGCAAGTATCTCATCTGGGTGTATGATATAATCAGTGTTATTGCCGATTTGCTCAACAAACTCAGGATGTGCTTTATAACTAATCGTACTCAAATATCCAGTTGGTGAAGTTAAAACTTGCCAACCTGTTGCTGTAGAATCAATTCGGTAGAGGTCAAATGCCAAATGATGCAAATAATCCTTTTTCTGTTTCTCCATACCTTCACTAAAGGAAAACGTAAACGGAAATGCTTTAAACAGTTGATTCTCTTTTGTTTTTAACTCAATCGCATAGCTCAAATTCATTCCATCTGGATTCAACAATCGCTTGCGTAGCATTTGCTCAGTCAATTGAAGATTAGTCACGGGTTTAAAGCCAATTAATGCGTACAATGCTTCCTTTGTATTATTATACTTTCGTGAATACAAATGAAATAATTCGTGTAACATCGTTTCCAGAAAATAGTCTGGCCTTCGGGATCCTGCTTTCAGTTCTTCTGCTGGAATAATAATGGCATTTTCCCTCGTGTAATAAACATTCTGCCCATAATTGTTACCAGTATACTTGATCAACTGAATGGGGGTGTCGAAAAGCTCTGGTATCAATGGTTCTGCTAGCTGTTTTGCTTTCTCCAGTGTTTCCAAAACGTATGTTTTTTCACTTTCGTTGAATGACTTACACCCTTGTTTTAATACCTGTTGATAGTTTTGAAGCAATTCCCCGAAAGGGGTCTTATCCTTTTCATCCAATTTTAATTGAATCCTCAAATCTGCTGCATTGATGAGATCAAAAAAATGTTCTATTGTGTCTCTAGTAATTTGCACTGCGGCTTCCGATTCCTCCAAAAGTTGAAAATGTTGGGTCAATCTATCAAATTCAGTTAGTTTTCTATCATTGCTTTGCTTGCAGCCTGCAGCTATTACAGCTAATAAGACTGCAAGCAAAACGATGTTTATAGTAGTTATCTTCACGTCAGTTCCTTTTATTTTGAGGCTGTTTTGCTATCAATAAAAGCTACAAACTCTAATTGCCAGGTCTGAAAACTTCCACCCATTGCCCGGGTTGTCGAGCATTGATGGTGTTGTCGTACATGGCTTCACAATAGGTTGAAGGTAAATAATATTTTCCAACATAAGCAGCATTCAATTGAACATTATACACTTGTTCTTCTGTTGGACGAATATCAAAATAGCTATACACACGATCATCGCGAATATCTTGATATTCAGGTGTTGAGGCTTTTAGATTACTGCTAATATTATTCATTCTTGTATTGTGAATCTCCCATCCTGAAGGAAAAATCTGACTTAATGCCATTTCGTTGTATCGGCCATGCAAACCAGGGTTTTTCAATCGTACTTGTGCAATAAAATCTGTTCCTTGTTCTAATTTATTGATGTTAATAGTATCGCCTTTCAAATCAAGAAAGTTAACTTTCATTACTAGTTTATTCGCCGCCTTTGTTTGATCACCAATAGTTGGTTGTCCTTGCAATACCAAACGAGCAAACAATATACCGTCAGTTGTGTTCTTGACTGAGATCGACTTATTTGATAGTGCATCTACACCAATCGGAACCTGAACCACCGCCTTGTCTGAACCAGCGTTTACAGGGCTTGCACTACCCAAGTTATACGTAAAACTGAATTTTTTAGACAAGTCCTTCTCTCCTACAAACTTCCCACATGCTAGTAAGCAATAAGATACCGTTTGCGTAGAATGCCAGCTATTAGAACTCAGTTGGTCAGAGATTTGTTTCATGACTTCAGCAGCACGTTTTCTGTCATCAAGTAGCACTAGCGTTTCCAAGATCATCGCTCGGTCTCGCAAATCAGAACCGTAGGTGTAACTTAGTTCTCGATATGCTTGTACCTCTGTATTCAATCCTCTAATTATTTCCTTAGCGACTTCTGGTTTCCCAGCCAACACGTAAGAAGCCGCCAGACGCCACTTTGCTGTAGCTGGAAGATCCTTGATTTCACGCATGCGGTTCATAGCACCTAGCTCAGGCGCTTTTGCAAGGGCTAACATATACAGTCTATAGGATTGAACCAGGTATACATTCCCACGACGTCCCCATTTGTAAGGATACTCTTCCGCTCTCCAAGAACGAACTGTTTTTCGCTGAAAGTTAATCAGATTATTGATCAGGCTTTCTGGAACATTATAACCCGCAATTTTTGCTTCAATCAAGAAATGACCAGCATAGTTAGAGCCCCAGTAGCTAACATAGGAGTCACCTGGCCAGTACGCCAATCCACCAGATCCTATCTGAAATCGCTTAATTCTATTAATCGCCTCCTTGATATTGAATTCTGCCTCTTTCTTCTGATTATCTGTCAAATCAAGCATTCGCCCAGCAAATAACTGCGGAAAAGCGGCTGATGTCGTTTGCTCAATACACCCATGTGGATAACGAATCAGGTATTGCATTCTCCGACCTAAGTTTAACGGTGGAATGCTAGAGACTTCAAGGATTCCCGAATTGGTTCCTGTGGTTCCAACTAGTTTAAACTCCTCATTCCAAGTTTCGCCTTTTTCAAGTACTCTAGCAGCGACATCTGTTACTTTGGGGTTCGGGTTGCGAACATCTAATTCAATGTCCTGAGTGGCGGTTTCTCCGCCTCCTGATGTGATTACCTTCACTTTTCCAATACCAATGCCTTTTGTCACCTTAAGATTGAAGGTCACGACTTTCTCATCGGGCTTATCGAATCTTACGTTCTGAGTTGCTGGTCCGATTATTTCAAACAAGCTGTTAGGTTCTATTTTAACCGTTACGTCTTTTACCTTTTTTTCCATAGCAAACACTGTTACCGGTAGTTTTACGGTTTCAGCGGGCCCAAGTACTCTAGGCAATGTCGCCAACACCATTAGTGGTTTGCGGACGGGGGTTGTTTTCTCTGCGTTACCATAAGCACCTTCATGAGCGGCCACGACCATGGTACGAACAGATCCAACGTAATTCGCCATTGTTAACTCATGAGTCGCCTTTGCTCCTTTTTTCAATTCAAATGGTCCTAGAAAGCTAACGACTGGTTTAAAACGGTTGGCTTTCTTGGCATTTTTAGGCTTTACGTTTGCATCACCACCAATAGCCATGATCCGTTCTAGGTCACCACCATATGCACCTAGGACATAATCATACATATCCCATGATTTTACGCCTAAAGCTTCTTTAGCATAGAAGGTATTCCAAGGATCTGGAGTTTTGAAACGGGTTAAATCCAATAGTCCTTCATCGACTACAGCAATCGTATAGGCCATTGCTCTCCCACTCTTTTCTTTTACTTGAATGGTATAGTTTTCCTCAGGTTTCAAGATATCATTCATTACTATCTGCGGTTCTATTCTTGTATTTGGGTCTTCAATATAAATTGGAATCACCCCATACATCCTAACCGGCAAATCGTTTTTCACTTGTCCATGTGGTTGAATCAAGGTGACATGAGCATACACATTAGGTGCCATAGCTTCTGTTGCATAAAACTGGAAGGTAGTTTCTCCTTTCTTAGCATTTACCCAGTAGGTTTCAAGTACTCTGGTTCCGTTCTCTATACTGACTAACGCTTTTCCTTCTTGTCCTGTAGGGATTTTTAGGGTGACGGTTTCCCCCACTGCATACTTCTGTTTATCTGAAGAAAACGCTAGCATTGATGCGCCTTCTCTGTTACCTCCATTCTCGTCATCCCAAGGGCTGCCTGCATAGGCAAAATCTCCGGAACAGTGACCTGATTCAGGATCACAAACGCGGATCATGTATCGGCCCCAACCTTCTGGTTTCACTGACCAAACGGCGTTGCCATTGCTATCAGAGGTGACTTCAGTTTTAGTGATTGAATTCAAGTGATTCGTGCTATTGTATTTGCCTAAGTTGTTACTAGAACGTTCCCACCACCAACGCCAATCGACACGGTAGATCCCAACATTTAGTTTTTTATTTTTAATTGGTTTACCGTCTGTATCAACCACCATGACTTCAATCCGATTGTTTTTGCCAATATCAAATCGCTTAGAATTGTATCGATTTTTAGGTATTTGGACACCGACATATGACTCATAAGGGTTAAACTCCATTGCAAAATTATCGGAACTAAAATCTCCACCGCTTTCAAATGCTCTAGCACTGAAAAATACCTTCATTTTTCCTGGTACTTGGTCATTTGTATTGAGTTTAGAATTGAATGTAGTATAGCCTTCATCATTAACTTTTCCATCAAAAATGGTCTTAGGTTCCACTGAGAAAGAACGTGCCGGATCATCAAATACAAAGTCATCGTAAGATTTAAATCTGGTAGGAATCGGCTTCATTTCCATTTTAATTTCAGTGCGGACCCCTTTTGCAGGAGCACCGTGGAGCCAATTGACTTTCACTGTTCCATTTAAATCCTTGTCTGAAGCTTGCAATATCTGTTTACCAAAGTCGATATTTAATTTCAAGCGATTGGGCTTGACGGTTTCAACACGGATATTTTTATAGAATTTGGCACCTCCAACTTCTATGACGGCTGACCAATTACCCGTTGGTGCTTCTTGTGATGTTGCTGTTTTAAAGCTATAAACGTGTTTTTTATGCTTGGTTCTTGTCAATGTTTGCTGCAACTGTCCTTTTGGATCTTTGAACTTAAAGGTTACGGGATGATTTCCTGGAAGTTTGTTCTGTTTATCCTGCAAAATGAAATTCAGATAGATCGAATCTCCTGGTCGCCAGACCCCGCGTTCTCCATAGATGTATCCCTTTAATCCTTTCTGTGTTGAGGCTCCAGACACTTCAAACTTGCTTAATGAATTGGAAGCGCCATCTGATAGCTTTAAATAACCTACTTGATCTCCATTTTTTACTGAAATAGCAAACGGCATCCGCTTCATTTCAGTAAATAGAATCCCATCTGAATCCGCTTTAAAAGACCCTAATGATTGTTGCTGATAATCATAGACCTCAATTGTAGCTCCAGCTATAGGTTCCGCTGTCAATAGGTTGGTCACTGCTACCATAAGGTTACCATCAGTGCCTCGTTTTCCTATAATTCCAATATTAGAAGCAAAAACGTTTCGTTTTACCCAATTACGGGAAGTATAGTATGGTGGAAAGCAAGGATCTCTTCTATGTTCCCACTTATAACCTGGATAATCATAGTATCTGTAACTGTTATCCCAGTAACTTATTAATTCCTCTCCATCTATTTTTGTATTGGTGGGCATGTGTTCCAGTTGATCCTTCTCCTCTTCGCCATCACAACTGTAGGCACGATATTCTTCTCTAAAGCTTAATCTAACTTGATAAATAGCCCCTGGATCCGTTTTAGTCATTTTACTAAGATCAAGTGCATAGCGTGTCCAATCTGCTGTATTGGCTGAGGCGCTTAGTGTGTTTAAGGGTACTTTTTCCTGATGTACTACCCTCCCAATGCGATAAAAATCATAATCACCATTGTAGTCATTACTTTGAAAGAATTGAAGTACGTTGTTTTGAAAGATCTTAAATACCTCAACATCAATAGCGGTTAAATTGACAGCATCAAACGGAAAGATTAATCCATCATCTCCAGGCATCACAACACCCTTGCCGACTAATTTAATTTTTGGTGGTAGTGAGCTGAAAGTCAGCGACCAACTACCTGCTTTTTCCATTTTTAAGGATTGCGAATTTCTGATACCAATTCTAAAACGAACATCTTTAGCGCCTTGGATTTGTGTACCTGGATAAACGCGTAACTCATTACCGTCTATCGAGAATCGGTATTTGCTATCGTTGACACCGTTGATTGAAACCAGTCCTTTTAATTCCTGATCTTCCTTTAGAGGATCACTGAATTTCGCAAGTACATACTGTTCTGTTCCTCGGACTACTTTTGCATCAAGTACTTTGAAATCACCTAGAGCGGGTACTTCGACTTCTTTTTTATCATTTAATCGAACGCCAATCGGTTTACCATCCCAACTAAGGTCGATTTTTGAGGATTTGGATGCCCTCACCACGTTGTCAATTGTAAACTGGTGGATTTCTTGATCTCCAAGGTGTGTCCAGTTAATTTTAAGTTGGTTATTGCCTGGTTGCGAGAAGCTCAGCATCTGTTCTACTGCTTCGTTGTCTGCGAAGTCGGCAGTATTGATCTTTCCTTCTAGTTGTTGCTTGTTCAGGTTGCTAACATCTGGAGTAACAAGACCATCAATCACTACGGAAAAGTCTTGTTTCTTTGTTCGGAAAAAGTATTCGAAGGTGGCTAACTTAGATGGCACGTCTGAATACAGTTTACTTAATTTGATACTAACTTTGTACTCTGTGTCTTCTTTCAAGTGACTCGAAGGTGTAAACTTAATTGTTCTTTCATCTTCCCAAACTGCTGTCCCACTAGCTGATGGCGATAAGCTGATAACGTTTCCATCTACTTCTTTTCCAATATCTGCAGCTTCTGCAGCTGCTTCATTGAGTTTGATGACTAATGGGTCTTTCTTGGAAATCACACCACTCGAATAAGCATAGACGTAAGACCCAAAGCCTGGATCTATTTTCGGATAAGCTGCTTTGGGTTTTGGTTTACAGGAGGAGATAAAAAATACGGTGCAAAGGGAGAATAGAAGGAGTGTAATGATTGAATAAGGAGAGAACAGGCTTTTTTTCATTTTTGGTCAAGAATTATGATGGTGAATAATAGTGCTACTTAAAATCTAACACAATAACTACATTTTTAGTTCGAAGTAGTATGTCTAGCTGGGTTAAAGTTTTGTTATTCTGTCTTAAGTATTTCATAAACGGATATTTCTTCGGAAATACTACTTAAAAATAAACATAAATGAATTACACAAAATTTAGACTTTGAGGAACGATTAAGACCTAAACAGCTGTATATCAAACAATTTTGTAGTAAAAAAAACAATTGGGTAAGATTTTCTAAGTTGTGTATCTGAACTGCTAACAAGATATAATAATTTTTTAATAAGAAAAACATTATAAATGTAAATTTCATTAATGAGATAATTTTTATACTAGTCATATTGTAATTAAGACAAACATGTTGCAGGTTATTGATCGGTTGCATATTTACTCTATTCGAGATGATTTTCATTTAGAATTTAAGGAACCATTCTTTGTTTAAAACATTATAAATTATTGAATATTAAATCATAGGGAAAGACAACATTCCTTAACATTAAGATAATATTGGGTTAACTATCAGTTCACATTCTACCCTTATATTTGTAGTAGAGATTGATCTACATTACTTTAAAAAATTTAATGCCTAAATGAAAAATTTTAACTCCCTATTCTACATACTCTTTGCTGGAATACTTTTACTAAGCAGTTGTGCTAAAGACGAAGTTTGTGAAGATGTCAATTGTCCCGAAGGTTATGTTCCTACTGATGAAAACGGTATTTGCAGTTGTTTACCTGATTCTGATGCTATAAATGTTGTTACAAAAGGTGGAATTATCACAGCAGATGAAACCTGGACTTCAGATAACGTTTATAAATTACAAGGAAAAGTAATTGTATCTTCTGGGGTTACTCTAACGATTCAGCCTGGTACAATCATTAAAGGATCTGAAGGAACTGGGTCGGTGGCTAGTGCTTTAGTTATTGCAAGAGGAGCAACTCTTAATGCAATCGGCAATTCAGCCCAACCAATTATAATGACTTCAATTTTAGATGATATTCTTCCTGGTCAAAAATCAGGTACGACCCTCGACGAAACTCAAAACGGTTTATGGGGTGGCTTAATTATATTAGGAAATGCTCCTTGCTCATTCGAAGCAAACGTGGTAGAATTTCAGATAGAAGGTATTCCCGCTGATGAAACTTATGGACTTTACGGTGGTAATGATCCCAATGATAATTCTGGAATAATAAACTTTTTGTCTATCCGTCATGGTGGTGCATTGATCGGTGCCAATAACGAGATCAACGGTCTTACCCTCGGAGGTGTTGGATCAGGAACTGTCATAGGAATGATCGAGGTTGTCGCTAATCAGGATGATGGTATCGAGTTTTTTGGTGGAACAGTAAACGTAACCGATGCTCTAGTATGGGCCCAGGGAGATGACGCATTTGACGTGGATCAAGCCTATTCTGGTACTGTAGATAACTTTATATACATCGCAGGACCTGATTCTGATCACGGTTTAGAAATAGACGGTCCCGAAGGATCTGCTCTTGGAAGCTTCAAATTTATAAACGGAACGCTCAAAGGACTGGATACAGAAATGGTTGATTTCAGAAAATCAGCTCAAGGAGAATTGCTAGACTGTAAATTCTTCAATTTCCCTGGCGTTGACGGCGACTTGGAAATTGATGATGTGGAAAGTTCTACCAACTTCAGCAACGGGGCATTAATAATTAAAGGAAATGATTTTGTAACAACCTTAACTGTAGCAGATATCTGCCACGATAAATCAACTGGAGCTGATGAAGCTGCATTTGATGCTCAGATGACAATCGATAATGCAACAGTATCAACCAGTACAAAAGGAGCAGATCCAGAAAGATTCGAATGGACATATGCAGCTGAAAAAGGAATGTTAATTGACTTTCAATAATTATATTAAAATATAATAATCCACCAATCTAGGGATACAACCTCAATTAAACATTCCAACAATAAAATCAACTACTCATGAGAGTTTTATTAATTGTTTTATTATCAAGTATTTTCTTTTTACTGTCATTTTCTTCTCTAAATGCCCAAAACGGTACATTACGAGGAAATCTAACAGACAAAAATACTGGTGATGTGATTTCATTTGCTAATGTATTAATTAAAGAAACAGGAGGTGGCTTTACTACAGATCTGGATGGCGCATTCAGTCATCAGTTGCCGGCTGGGGCCTATACACTATTGGTGAATTACATCGGCTATGCTGACAAAACGATAGAGTCAGTAGAAATTAAACCAAACGAGGTAACTGTTCTCAATATTGTGATTTCCGAGGCGGGTGAAGTAATGCAAGAGGTCGTAGTGACTGCAAAACAGTTAACAAATACTGAAAACGCCTTGGTTTCCATACAGCGTAAATCCATTAATGTGGTAAATGGGGTGAGCTCACAGTCATTCAGCAGAACAGGCGACAGTAATGCGGGTGCCGCAATCAAACGGGTAACTGGTGTCTCTGTCGAAGATGGCAAATATGTGTATGTAAGAGGATTAGGTGACCGTTATACCAAAACCATTCTAAACGGCATGGCTGTTCCAGGGTTGGACCCTGATCGGAACTCCATCAGAATGAACATCTTTCCGACCAATGTAATTGACAACATAATGGTTACCAAGACCTTCTCTCCAGATTTGCCTGGTGATTTTACTGGTGGCGTGGTTGACATCACAACCAAAGATTTTCCTGATCAAAAAACAAGTTCTTTCTCGCTTGGATTTGGCTATAATCCTCAAATGAATTTTAATTCTAATTTTATTACAGGAACCAAATCTTCTACAGATTTTCTAGGATTTGATAACGGTTCAAGAGCACTACCATTAACCAAAACATCAAAAATTCCTGCTCCAATCAATAGTCCTGTTCTAACGGACATGACAAGTCAGTTTTCAAAAGAATTAGCTACAGAGAGACAGATGAGTTTAGGTGATTACAACCTTGGATTCTCCTTGGGGAATCAATTGAATAAAGAAAAAATAGACTTTGGCTACAACCTCGCATTAAACTATAAAAACGAGGCAGATTTTTATGAAGGTGCCCAATACAATAACTTTATTAAGTCATCCGATGTAAATGAAACAGCATTATTATCTGACAACACTTCTGTAGGCGATTTAGGGATCAATAACGTTATGTTGAGTGGATTGATTGGTGGTGCAATGAAATTTGATAAGCATAAGTTTAAGGTAAACCTGATGCATCTACAAAATGGTAAATCCAAGGCAGGAGCATTTACAAGAAACAGCTTTATCCGTAACTCAAACACCCTTGTTTCCGACAATATGGAGTACACGGAAAGCGGGATTACCAATTTACTGATTTCAGGTAAGCATTCTACAGTTAAAAAGATGAATATCAACTGGAAACTATCGCCTACCTACTCAACTATTCAGGACAAAGACATAAAAATTACACCATTTTTATTGAATGACGATAACACCTTAACCATTGAGCCTTCGGAAGGTGCCCAACCAACTCGCTTGTGGAGAAACCTTAATGAGCTGAATTTTTCCGGAAAAATTGATGTAGATAAGAAAGTAACGATTGCAAAACGTGAAGTTGAGTTTAAGGCTGGAGTGCTAAATTCCTACAAAACTAGGGATTACGAGATTCTCAACTATGTCATTGGTGTCCGAGGACAGTCATTACTTAACATCAATGGTGATCCGAACCAGTTGTTGGCTCCTGAGCATATCTGGACGCCTGAAAGCATGATCGGTTCCTATGTGAAAGGAAATTTTGAACCAACCAACAGTTACAATGCCATTCAGAACACTGCTGCGGGATATGTGATGGCGAATTTTGATATTGTAAAAAACCTAAAAATAAACACAGGTCTTCGTGTTGAGCAATTCAACCATTTCTACACTGGTCAGAACAATGCTGGTACTATAATCTATAATAACGAGAAGATATTGGACAATCTAAACTTCATGCCTTCCGTGAATCTGATTTACGACTTGGATGACGAGATGAAATTGCGCGGCTCCTTCTCTCAAACAGTTGCGCGTCCATCGTTTAAGGAAGCCTCAATTGCTCAGATCTACGATGGCATTTCCGATCAGACCTTTATTGGAAACATCGAGTTACAGCAAACAGATATCAGTAATTTTGATTTGCGCTGGGAACTGTACAAGCAAAGAGGTCAACTCATGTCTGTTAGCGGTTTTTACAAGGCGTTTACAAACCCAATTGAGTTGGTGGCCTTCAGTTCTTCTGCGCCCAATGACTTACAGCCGAGAAATGTTGGCAACGCTCAAGTCACTGGAATGGAATTCGAATTCCGTAAAGATCTTAATTTTATTCATCCTGCGCTTCAGGCCTTACAGGTAGGTGCTAACCTGACATATGTTTATTCACAAGTAGAAATGGACAGGAGCCCAAACGGAGAATACAAATCAAGAGTTCTGAATGCGCGGACTGGAGAAACGATTAGCGGAAACCGCCCAATGCAGGGCCAGGCGCCTTACATCATAAATAGTTATGTCAATTACCTCAACAAGGAAAAGGGCTGGGAAGCGAATGTCAGTTACAATGTTCAAGGTAGCAGTCTTGCGGTTGTTGGTATGGGGCTAAATCCCGATGTTTACTCTAAGCCGTTCCACAATCTATCGGCTCGAATTTCCAAGCAACTGGGCAGTAATGACAGAATGAAGTGGAGCTTGGGTGTCTCAAACATACTAGGTTCAAGTCGAGTGCAGGAATACCAATCCTACGGGGCAGAAAACCAGGTTTCTAGCTTGCTCAATCCTGGTACAAGTTTCAGCGTGGGACTAAATTACCGATTTTTCTAAGTGCTGCAGAAATAAACCCGCGTTAGGCAATAGTCTATACAGCTGCGGCTAAAAAGTAGGCTAACTTTTGTAAGTTTTAACTTTACCATTCTCAATGAAGAAATAGAAATAATAAAAGCAATCAACAGATTCAAGTTTATGCTGACCAGGAGAAAATTCACAATATTGTATTATATAATCCAAGATTTCGTTTGCTTCTTCTCTATTCAAACTGTTCATAGTAATGCGTGAATCATAAATTTTACCTTCACAATTGATTGCTATCTTACAGGTTAGGTACTTTGTTTTCTTGCCCCTAGTAAATTTAAGATCTTGGTTGATTTTTTTTACTAGTTTTTCATACCCTCCGATTAACTTGGGCATGGTTTCTACCTTTAGAAAGGTAAGGTTATCATTGCATTTTACATTTGAAAAGTCGGACGTGACGGAATCTGGGTCATATTGTGCAAAACTATTAGTACTAAAATAACAACATACTAGTAATAGCATTAGTGCTTTAATCTTCATGGTAAATAATTGGAGACGATTATTTGGTTTCAATCTAAGTTAACAAAATTCAAATTAAAATCCTACTAAATGATTGGAAACGAACCTATTGCAAAAATTGTCATTTAACTGAAGGTACAGTTAAACTACATTTGCAACAATTCATTTAGCTTTGGAATTGGCCAGATATCATCAGCAATTAATTGTTCTAAATCATTAACAATATACCGTATATGATCTAATATAGGAATTATATTACTTTCTGCAATTTGAGCTTTTTCTTTAATGTCTGATACTTTTTCAACCTTCTGATATTCAGTATCTAAGTCTAAAATAAATTGATGAAGTTTATTAGAAAGTTCTCCAATTGTATTCAAATTAGAATTTTGAAAGGAAAACATTTCCGGTTTCAAACCAAGGGCTTTTGCTTCTTTTATGAAGTTAATCAGTTCTTGCTGATATCTGAATGCAGCTGGAAGTATTATGGTGCTCACCAACTCCGTCATCGCCCTAGCATCAATCAGATATTGCTTGGTATATCGGAGTAAAAGGTTATCCCTTCGGGCATAGATTTCACTAGCAGAAAGTACCTTTGCGGCTTCAAACAAAGCGATACAAGATGGTTTGAGATAGGCATCTAATGCATTAGGAGTATGCTTGGCGAGTATATCTTTTCGCTTTGGGCTGTAATTGTCGCCTTCAAATAGTATTGATTTGCTTTCTTTTATGGTTTCCCTTAATGCATTGAGGATTGCAGCATCCTTTTTCAGTTTCTCGTCCTTTATCAGGCCATCAACTCGTTTTTTAAAGGACTCCAATTGTTTTCCAACGATTGTGTTGATTACAATCATTGGAGAGGCGGAGTTGTGTTTAGACCCAACAATTCTCAATTCGAACTTATTGCCTGTGAAAGCAATGGGTGAGGTTCGGTTGCTATCAGTGTTGTCCAATAAGAACTCAGGGATTTTATTATGAATATCCATTTTTAACTCCTGCTTTCGATTCTCGTCTTTTAGCCATTCATCCCCTAGCTTTTCTATATCTTGTAGTACTTTGGTCAATCCCTCTCCTATGAAAACTGTAACGTCAGACGGTGGTGCGCCTCCCCTACCCAATCGCCTGTCATTACCAGCACTGGCGACACTTGCTCTAATAATATCAGGAAAATCGTGAATCGCTTTAATCGTATTTACCAGAAAGGCTAGGAATAACATGTTCTTTCGAGGCGTATCGCCTGGTGTCAAGAGGTTTTTACCGGTATTTGTGTGTATTGACCAGTTATTATGCTTTGCGGAGCCGCTGACCCCTTCAAAAGGCTTTTCGTGAAGTAATACCCGCAAGCCATGACGCTTGGACGTGCGTTTCAACAGATCCATCAACAATTGGTTGTGGTCAATTGAGATATTGACTTCCTCATACTGAGGTACGATTTCAAACTGTGAAGGCGCAGTTTCGTTATGTCTTGTCTGTATTGGAATGCCTACTTTATGACAATTTTGTTCTAAGTCCAACAGAAATGAGTAAATCCGTTCTGGGATCGATCCAAAATAATGGTCATTCAGCTCTTGCCCTTTGGCTGACAGCTGGCCTACCAATGTTCTACCCGTCATAACTAAATCAGGTCTTGCGTTGTACAAGGCTTCATCTACTAAGAAAAACTCTTGCTCACAACCTAGTTTAGGCGTAACCTTTGTAATAAACCGATCAAACAACTGACAAACGGCAACAGCATTTTTATTTAAGTAAGCGATTGACTTCAATAAAGGAGATTTATAGTCTAGCGCTACGCCAGTATAAGCAAGGAAAATCGTAGGAATAAAAAGTGTCTTGCCAGAACCAATTTCCATAATGAAAGCAGGCGATGAGGAATCCCACATCGTGTACCCACGTGCTTCAAATGTTGAGCGCAAACCGCCTGTCGGAAAGCCAGATGCGTTAGGATGTTGTTGAAATAATGCGTTGCCTTCAAATTCCTCAATGGGTCGGCCGTCTCTAACGGTAAAGAAGGAATCATGCTTCTCTGCAGTCATTCCAGTAAGTGGATGGAACCAGTGGGTGTAGTGTGTAACGCCTTTGCTCGTGGCCCAAGTTTTCATAGCGACTGCTACCTGATCAGAGATTTCAGGTGATATGGTAGATTCAGCTGCAATCGATTGTTTTAGTTGCTTGAAGGCCTGTGTGGATAGGAAACGCTCCATTTTCTGATCATCAAAGACATTACATCCAAAATAGGAGGAAATCTTATCGTCTGGTGGTTGGACGAAAATGGGTGCCCTGTTTTGAGCGGTCTCAATTGCTTTGAACCGTCGATTCACAGTATTAAATTAGTTTTATTAGGAATTGCCTTTTTTATAGTCTGCTAGGAATTTCTCCAATCCTACGTCTGTTAGTGGGTGATTCAACAAAGCCATAATAGACTTGAGTGGTGTTGTCACTACATCCGCTCCGATCTCCGCACATTTAACGATATGAAGGGGACTACGAATTGAGGCCGCTAGGATTTCCGTCTCAAAACCATAGTTTGCATAGATTTCAACCATCTGATCAATCAAATCAGTACCATCCCAGCTGATATCATCAATACGGCCCATAAATGGTGAAACGTATGTTGCTCCTGCCTTAGCAGCTAGTATTGCTTGCCCAGCAGAGAATACCAGGGTACAGTTGGTTCGAATACCTTGGTCAGAAAAATATTTTAAGGCTTTCACACCGTCTTTAATCATTGGAACTTTTACCACAATGTTTTTGTGAAGCGTGGCTAAGTTTTCTCCTTCCTTTACAATTCCTGCAAAGTCAGTAGCGATTACTTCCGCACTTACGTCTCCGTCTACAATGTTACAGATGTCCACATATCTCTTAAGAATAGCATCCGTGCCTGTTACGCCATCTTTGGCCATCAAGGATGGATTTGTGGTTACACCGTCTAAAATACCGAGGTCATTTGCCTCTTTGATTTCATCGAGATTAGCTGTATCTATAAAAAACTTCATTACGATTATTTTCAATTTGTGGTAAAATAAAAAATGCAGGAACTCATATCGAGCGCATCGACCTCCTACCTTTGCTTGCTTTCGCACCTGGAGGATTAAGAGGGAGCTGCTCATACAAGCCCTGCGCCGCAAATGTACAACATTTTTTGAAAATTCAAAGAAGAATTTTTATTGTTGGAAAAATAATACCCCAACCGGGTAGTACAAATCAGCCTGGGGTATCGCATTAGGTCAAAAGGATTTAAGATCAAAGCCCTAAAAGGGCGTAACATTCAGTAAAGAAAGGTTCTTCAAAATGGATGAAGACCTCAAGGTATTACCTTTCAAAATTTTTACGGTGCAAATGACTACGGTGCATTTTCGGTAAATTCTTCTGAAATAGATATCATAACTTCATAAACTGAACGTCAATTCAGTAAAAATACAATGTGGAATATGATGAATAATATGTTTGGAGTCAACCAAACTCAGTAACAAGTTTGTGTGACAACTTTTATTAATATTTATTTCTTAAATCTGTCAACTACTTTTAGGAATAGACCGTGCAACCCCGTTGGGGTAATCGTTCAAGGTTCCGCCAGTCAAAGTAAATTTTAGCGGATTTGTGTGAATGCAGTTACGAAGGGCTTTACTTACAGGAAAACCCTTAGTCTTAGTACTCAGAATTTAAGGTTTGGCCGGCTTAGGTATCTGGAGGGTGCGACGAAGGAGCAGTGCGTAATGAGTGCAGTGAAGCAAGGGAATGAAGTACCGAGCGAACAGCGAGCCTGTAAGACGCCGACAGCAGGCGGAATGCAATGTAGCCTGGTGGAAGCCCCAAATAAAAACTGAAAGCGTTAAAAGCATATAATCATACCCTTTCAAAGAAGCCAATTGTTAACTATTCATTGTTAATTAGAGAAGCGTTATTTATTCCTAAACTAAGCCTAATTCTCTTCCAATATCCAAACCTATGGCAAAGATCATAAGGGATACGATGAGCACTAGCCCGATCAGGTGTGCGATCTCTTGAAATTTCTCATTTGGTGGACGTCCAGTAATCATTTCATACAAGAGAAACATTACATGACCGCCATCCAACAAGGGAATGGGGAGGAAATTCATGAAACCAAGCACTAGAGATAATAATGCGGTAAGTGTCCAGAAGCGTTTCCAGTCCCAGTAGCCAGAAAATAGCTTTCCGATGGTGATGAAACTACCTAAACTGTCTTTTGCTTTGACGGAGCCACTAAACATCAATCCGAAGCTGGTGATCATGTCGCCTACTGCTTGAACACCTCTATTGAAACCAGCGGGTAGTGACGCTGCAAATTCGTAGTCAACATGTTTAAAATCAAGGAGTTGATTGAGGGGCGGTGGACCAGCACCAATTTTCCCTTCTTCGCTTATTGTAGCATTCAGTTGCAAGGTATCGGAGTTACGCAATACCGCAATAGTAGCTTCTTCGTTTTTTAGTTTACGGACCGACTTGACAAAATCATAGAAGTAAGGTGTAGACTGATCATTGACACCTATGATTCGATCGCCCTTAGTAATGCCTGCTTTTTCTGAAGCAGAATTGGGTAGAACGGTATCTACCAAGAACGGAAAACGTGGGAGAACAAAATCGCCACGGTAGCCCCCCATCTCTATTAAGTGTTCTCTGGAAACTGGGACATCTACTGCATTTCCATTACGAGTAACCTGAATTGTTTTAGCTTGTTTGATAATGATATCGCGACGCAATGCGCTGAAATTGGTAATCGGTTCACTATTTACGCCAGTAATGATATCACCGTTTCGCAACCCCAAGGCTTGTGCCATTGAATCCGCTTCAATACCATATTTAGCGCTTTCGGCAGGTAGAATATCTTGTCCCCAAGTGTAAAGTACCATAGCCCAAATGAAAAATCCAAGTATAAAGTTGACGGTGACGCCACCAATCATGATGATCATGCGTTGCCAAGCAGGTTTAGATCTGAACTCCCAAGGCTGAGGCTCTTTGCTCATTTGATCCTGATCAAAACTTTCGTCGATCATACCAGCAATTTTCACATAACCACCTAACGGTAGCCATCCTATGCCGTATTCTGTATCGCCTTTTTTAAATTTGAAAAGCTCGAACCAAGGGTCAAAAAATAAATAAAATTTCTCAACTTTTGCACCAAACAACTTTGCAGGAACAAAGTGTCCGAGTTCGTGTAACACCACCAGTATAGATAAGCTGAGGAATAACTGACCTACCATTACCAAAACATCCATGTACTTGTATTTCTATCAATTAAACAGTAATGCTGCACCTTTTGTTGCAACAGCGTGCTAAGATATAGATAATAACCATAATAATCTTAAAATATATAGCTAATTAGGATTTTGTTAAGCGTTAGGGTAGGTATTAGTTACTAGGTATTGGGTTTTAGCTTTTGGGTATTAGCTTATAAACATAGTAATTATTTTATGAGGGCGCACGTGAGCCAATTTCCGTTACCTCATACCTAAAACTAGATTAAGCCATAGGCTTTAAGTAGCTAACCATCAATGCTGCTGCACGTTCTGAAGCACCAGCACCTCCTAATTCCCTATTCAAGATTTCGTATTCACTAATCAAGGCATCATGCGTTTTTGTTTCCAGTATAGCACTTAACTCTTTTTTAAGTAACACAGGATTAAAATCATCTTGAATCAACTCGGTGACTACCTTCTTGTTACGAATTAGATTGACTAGAGAGATGTAGTCTACTTTTACTAGTTTCTTAGCTAATCTGTAGGAGAGTTTATTGCCACTATAACAAACAACTTGCGGTACTTTGAACAACGCTGTTTCCAATGTTGCAGTGCCAGATGTGACCAAGGCGGTATGCGCATGTTCTAGTAAACTGTAGGTCTCATTCCGTATGAGCGTGGCCTTTACCTCACCAATGGTATGAGTATACACTTCATCAGACATAGCAGGTGCGCCAGCCACTACAAACTGATAATCAGGAAACTGATCTACCATTGTCAACATGACAGACAACATTCGTCTAATTTCCTGTTTACGGCTTCCTGGTAGCAAGGCGATGATCTTTTGATCACTCAATTGGTAACGCTTGTGAAAAGACGTGTCTGGTTGCCTGTTCGCCAACTCATCTAACAGTGGGTGGCCTGCAAAGTCCACATCCATATCATGCTTCTGATAAAAAGCTTTTTCGAAGGGCAGGATCACAAACATTCGGTCGACCAATGCTTTGATCATATGCACTCTACTGGTATGCCAAGCCCAGATTTGTGGAGAGATGTAGTAGAATTTTTTTGCGCTGAGATGCGTCAAACGCTTTAACATTCTAAGGTTGAATCCTGGATAGTCGATAAAGATAATGACATCAGGTAGATAGGCTTCAATATCTTGCTTACAAAATTTGAAATTGCCTAGTATAGTATTAAGGTTTTTGACGACTTCCAGAAACCCCATAAACGCAAGGTCTCTATAGTGTTTAACGACTGTTGCGCCTGCTTCCTCCATCTTGTCGCCTCCCCAACACCGGAACTGACTTTCTGGGGCTGCTTTCGCTAATGCTTTGATTAAATTGGCACCATGTAGATCTCCAGAAGCCTCTCCTGCTATCAGGTAATACTTCATAGCCTAGAAAATAATATTTCTCATAGTGTAAGCCCAGACCACAACTAAAATAATGGTAGGCAAGACCACACCACGCATCGCATTAAGCATATTTTTTCGACTAAAATAGTGAAATGGGATCAAATTGCTCACTATAGCAAATGGTTTATAGACATTGTCGAATCCTTCAAATGGTTCTGGGCCTATCATGTAGTTTTGAGCTTCTATGGCCTCGTCCAGATACATGAATAAGGCATATATAAGAACTGGGAGGCAAATCCCTATGCCTACACCGATTAATACATTGTCGTTTTTGTTTCGCATAAAACTATAATTCTAACTTACTCATTCCTTCTAGGGCTTTGTAATCTGTTAAATCATGGCAGACGGGGACAACTGATACATATCCATTTTCTAATGCCCAAACATCACAATCTTCTCCCTCATCCTGATTAATAAATTTACCTGTTAGCCAATAATAGGTGCCGCCCATTGGATCTTCTCTTTCAACGTATTCCTCTACCCATTTGGCTTTCGCTTGTCTGCAAACCTTCACTCCTTTTATCTCGCCTTTGTTAGCGTCAGGGATATTCACATTCAGTAGGTTGGTATTCGGCATTCCATTTTCAAGTACTTGCTTGATGATATGTCTTATGTATTTTTTAGATGGTTCTAAATCTGCTTTATGGCTATATTCAACTAATGAAAATCCAATACTTTTAATTCCTTCAAAAGAGGCTTCCATTGCAGCAGACATGGTGCCAGAATATATAACATTTAAAGAAGCATTAGACCCATGATTTAGGCCTGAAACACAAAGATCTGCAAGTCTATCTTTCAGAATAATATCCTTTGCCAATTTTACGCAATCAACTGGTGTTCCGCTGCATTGGTAAGCTAAAATATCATCAAAAATATCTACTTTAGTTAATCTTAATGGATGATGTAACGTCAATGCATGTCCTTGTCCCGATTGCGGGCTATCTGGTGCTACAACAATGACTTCGCCGAATTCACTGGCAACTTCCACTAATGCCCGAATTCCAGGTGCTGTAATCCCATCATCATTTGTAACCAATATTTTTAGGCGACTCATAAATTCTATTTTTGGCAAAAATACAATTATCCATCAATATTCTTGTAAAATGGTTGATTAACGTTTTAATTTACTGATTTATTAACGTTGGAGATGGGGAATTATTTTACTGGAACTTACCTTATTCTTCATAGTTCATCAATCGTTTAAACTTTTTCTTTCGAATTGACATTTTGATAAAATACTCAAAAACAGGTAAATGAGGCTTACTATCTACTGTATCCACCACGTCCTGAAAGATTTTAGTGTATTCCCGATCAAAGAAACCGAACCCACAAAAATGACCATCCCGTATTTGAACGACAGATCCCTCTTCTCTGGTTCTTCCCTTGTCAATCAACACAAAATTACGTTTAAAAGGAACGTGAAGTGTCTCTATCGTCAACGCTACATTTTTATTGTGATCTTCAGTATTTTGATCTGGCGCCAAACAGTCCCGACAAGGCGCTAATCGAGGCTGATTCGTTGAGATGTACTGACAACAGATGCCTGCTTCCTTTGCTTTAGCGACCAGGACTTCCTCAGCTTCTACTAGCGTCTCAAATTCAGCAATCACATTTAGCTGTTTCTTCTTCTTAGCGACGGCAAGACAGTTGTATCCAGCAGCATTCATGTACTGATGCACGCAATACCCAAATCTGTTCTTATTGATGTTGAGATTGTACTTAGGACGTAATTGATCCAGTTCTAGGACCTCAGTGATTTGCATGATCAGCTTTGTTGCTGTAGGTTCATAAGTGATAGAGCGCATTTCGTTTTTGAGCCGTTTCATTCGATCTGAATTATTGGCTAACTGGCGCATCACTTTTTTCTGGATATTAATACCTTTGCCGACATACAACACATTTCCAGCTTCATCGTGGTAATAATACACTCCAGTGAATTCCGGAAGTTCATGTAATACATCCATTGAAATATGTGGCGGTAAATATCTCTCTAGCAATCCGTTATTTAATTGCAGTTCAAGTGTTTCTTCATCAATTACTTTAAGGATTTCCTCAAATACAATCACTGTTGCTTGTGTATCGGCCATTGCTCTGTGACGGTCCAAAGCATTGATATCAAACTTCTTTATCAACTTATCCAAACCAAACGATCGCATATCAGGAAACGCAGCACGACTGAGTTGAACGGTGCACAGTCTTCTGCTTCGGAATTTAACACCGATTTTCCTAAATTCTAATTGGATGAATCCGTAATCAAATCCTACATTATGCGCTACAAATATGGCATCATCAGTCATTTCTAGAATCCGATCAGCTACTTCCTCAAAGATAGGGGCGTCGGCTACCATCTCATTAGTAATGCCTGTCAAACCAGTAATGAATGAAGGTATACTGCGTTGCGGATTAATCAGTGTTTCGTAGGACTCGAGTATTTGGGAATTTTGCACGATAACAATAGCGATTTCAGTAATTTTTTCAAATCCATTACCGCCTCCAGTAGTCTCAATATCTACAATCGCATATTTCTTATTTTTAACCATTTACGCAATACTTCACAGTGATTCCCAATTGCTTAAGGCGTGATACACTTTACTAATTGGTAATCCCACAACATTGTAATAAGAGCCATTGATTCGCCCTATCTTCGCTAGTCCTAGCCACTCTTGAATAGCGTAAGCGCCGGCTTTGTCAAATGGCTTAAAATTATCGACATAATGTACAATTTCTTCCTGGGAGATGGGATCGATATACACTTCAGTAACGTCTGAAAATGTGATCTGTTTGTCCTTGCTCATCAACGATACTCCAGTAATGACTTCATGCATCCCTCCAGAAAGCTCGGTAAGAATCTTGATGGCATCTTCCCTGTCTTTTGGTTTGCCATAAATGGTATCGTTCATGATGACTATTGTGTCGGAAGTCACTAGAATTTCCTCTCCTTTTATGAAGTCTTTAACCCCAGCTGCCTTCTTTTTGGCTAGGAATTCGGGGACGAAGCGCAATTCAAGGGTGTCGGGATAGCTTTCTTCGATTTCTCGGGTTTTTACGGTAAACTCAATTCCCGCGTCTGCCATGATCTGGGATCTACGTGGGGACTTAGAAGCTAAAATGATTGGACGATTAATTATTGACATGCTTGTTAATATTTTTGCAAACATATCGAATATTATCTGGTATTTGTCGAGAATATTTTCATTTTTGGATTAAAATCTTGAGTTTTGTTCGTAAATCAGTTGCATTATTCGGATAATAATCCTAGTTTTTAATTCCTAATCAACGAAAAAATAATTCCTATGAAAGAGAAACTGTTAAGAGCACAAGCCTGGAAATACTTCATCCCAGTATTTTGTATCCCACAAGTCGCCAGTCATTTCCTCATCAACAATTACGTCCAAACAGTTGCAGAAGTCGGTGATTTTAATGTAGATACCTTTACAATAAGGCTTGCTGTCTTCCTTATCATTTCTATGCTTTGCACCATACCTTTTTATTTGTGGATGTGGGCCGTAGGCAACGAATTGCCAAGATATATCCCGGAAGATCAAAGAACTCATCCTGGATTTTTCAACGTGGCACTAGTATCGAGTTTCTTACTGTCTGGTTTGTCTTCGTTAGGAATTGTTGTAGGCATTAGAAATATAGTTAACAAAGTAACGGAAGCCATTGGGCCTGGTTTTAATTTAGAAGATTTCGATCCTACAGAATTTGACCCAGGAGAACTACTCTCTCTTTTTAGTGAATTATACATTCCATTGATACTGATACTTATAGCTTTTGTATTGGCGCTATACACTTACTACTTCTCAGCAAAAACGATTAGTAAGGCGAGAGCTCAAGACAAGCCTAAATTCTCTGATAATTTTGTCAATTTCATATTACATTTTGTGTTCTTCGGTAGTATTTGGTACTTCCAGCCTGAAATCAAAAAAGTAATGGACAATAACGGTAATCAAAACGAATTCGACAATGATATCACCAATATCGATGATCTGATCTAATCTGTATATCTGTACTGTGCATTAAATTAACTAAGAAAAGGTAGTCAATTATCCCAGATTATGCATTAGACTTTGAGCGAAACGACTTAGTGGTTGGTTCTGAGTGGATACGCAAAATTTTTACACGCAGTCGATGTGAATATCGTCGAGTATTAAAATTTGAGTAATTCGCTCATAACCATCCAATTAGTTGTTGCAGTCAATTTCTAATGCATAATATGGGATTTAGTTTTGGCTGCCTTTTCTCGCTTTCCGCTAATATTCAGATTGCTGAAGTCTGTGCAAACATGTCATGGTTAGTCTGCTCAATCAGCAGCCGTCACCATTTCCTGTTGCACTAGCCTTCAGCTGCACTTCATTCCGCTTCTATCAAGGGCAGGTCACTAATATTTCAGAAATTAGTTTAAATTTGTTGCATGAAGGACAGAATTAGTCAAATAATGAAAGAAAGCATCAGCACCAAGCAATTACTGCTAGAGGACGATGCTATAATCCACCAGCTGCAAGTCGTCAGTCAATTAACCATCGACACCTTCAAGGGTGGTGGCAAAGTCTTGTTTTGTGGCAATGGTGGTAGTGCTTCCGATGCCCAACATTTAGCCGCTGAGCTATCAGGCAGATTCCTTATCAGTCGCGACCCGTTATTTGCTGAAGCCTTGCACGTCAATCCTTCCTACCTCACCGCAGTCGCCAATGATTTTTCATTTGATGAGGTGTATGCCCGTATCCTCAAAGCCAAAGGAAGACCAGGGGATCTCCTAATCGCACTTTCTACTTCTGGTAACTCGCCAAACGTAATACGCGCTGCTGAAGAAGCAAAACGAATTGGGATTCCAGTCATCGGTTTTACTAAACGCGACGGAGGAAAACTCAAGGGATTGTCAGCACACTGCTTCTGTGTGCCCACTGACAGTACTGCTCGCGCTCAGGAGGCTCATATCTTATTAGGACACATTATCTGTGAATTGACGGAAGGGGCTTTGTTTGGGTAAGGAAATTTAATGTTGAGTGCAAAATGCACAGCAAATGTAAGCTCAAGAGTACAACCCTAGGAAACAACCTCCAAAAGTCCATTGTGTGAAAGTGCAACCAAAAGGTTTCTATTCCTAGCATCTTACTGGAGCCAAACGTATACACTTAAATGATGAGAGATTTGTGCTTTTGATTTAGTTTAGTGCTGCACAAATCCTGAAAAACAACTGCTCTGTAGTCTCTTTATTTAAACGATGCCATATCAACATACCCATTTGCAATATTTGGATTAGATTGGTCGGATGCAATGAAAGGTAAAGAATACCCTAATTAAGGAGATACGATTATTGGAAATGATGTTTGGATAGGATATAGAGCGATATTAATGCCAGGTGTTAAAATAGGTGACGGAGCAATAATTGCAACAAAATCTGTAGTGACTAGAGACTTAGAGCCTTATGCAATAGTTGGAGGTAATCCTGCTAAAGAAATAAGGAAAAGATTTTCTCAAGATGAGATCAATAAATTACTCGACATTCAATGGTGGGATTGGTCTTTAGAAAAGATCACTAAAAACATTAAACATTTAACGGGAAATAAAATTCAAGACGTGAAAGCGAAGACATAATCGTGTACACAGCCTCCCCAGATAAACTGAGGAGGTGCGCCTCTCGCACTACCGTATATGGCGGTTCATTAACGATGCTTCAATTTATTGAAGTAATTGTCCCTAATATTGTAGACTGTGCCAAACGCCAACCGCCTAACCTTTTCATGCTCCATACTTAATCCATTTCTTGGTCAAACCCTAACCAAATTAGACAGCGTCTTTTCTTGCTCTCCCATCCGCCGACGCGGTTCCTTCACTTGAGCTATCGCCCACCCTTCGGGATCGTTTTGGAATCCAATCGTGCCAAATGGAATAGGGCAAACAGTTCTTGTTGTCACACATTAAGACACTTTAGTTAAATTTAGCAATTTTTAATTCGCTCGGGTTTCTACTTGAATTTAGGATACAATCTATATTTTCAACTCAAAATGATATTCCTATTGCATAATACAATTTAAAATCAGTTCACCAAATCAAAAAATATCCACATTTTTGGAACTAAACAACAAGAAATTAGGTTTATTTACTTTACGAGGATAAAAACAGTTAAATTGCCTGCGAAAAAATTTAGATATGTTACTTGCACCGGAGGATAGCTATGAAAAGTTGGAATTTGATAAGTTGTTAGAACGCCTAGCAAATCATTGTTTAGGACAACCAGCAAAAGATAAAATTCCAGGGATTACAATTCATACAGATTCGTTTGATATTAAGCGATTATTGAGGGAAACCAATGAGTTTAAAACCTCTTTTGAGGAACAGCATATCATTCCACTTTACGAGTATGAAGAGGTTTCAGAAGAGTTTAAGTTTCTAGAAGTTGTTGACTATGTACTTGATATAAACCAACTATTCAAGATTTCGAAACTGATCTTAATGATTGGGGAGTTGTACAGTTTTTTCACTTCCGACATGAAAGAAAAGTACCCCAAACTATTTGATATCATACGCCCCTACTCCTTCAATGAGGAACTCGTACACGAGATTCACAGGGTCATCGATCATGAAGGAAAAATCAAATCAGACGCCTCACCTGAGCTCATGAGACTTAGGAACATGCAGGCCTCCAAGCAAAGGGAACTCGATCGAGCGTTCAACAGAATCATCAACACTTACAAGAAAAAAGGCTACCTGACAGATAATGTAGAGAGTTTCAGAAATGGCCGTCGTGTCTTATCTGTTCCAGCGGAATACAAACGACAGATCCGAGGTATTATCCATGACGAATCAGCAACAGGGAAAACCGCATTTATTGAGCCAGAAGAAATCATCAACATCAATAATGACATCTTCGATCTCAAGAATGAAGAGAAACGAGAAATTTATCGGATCCTCAGAGCACTCAGCAATCTGTTGCGCCCCTACCTAGACCTTCTAAAAGAGTATTACATCCTAATCATTCAATTTGATATCATACGAGCCAAGGCAAAGCTGGCACTCGATATGGACGGGATTCTTCCTAAAGTAAAATCACAACCGTTTATTGGAATTAAGGAAGGATATCACCCACTGCTCCTACTTAAAAACAAGGAGGAAGCGAAAAAGACGATCCCTTTTAATCTAGAACTATTGAATAACAACCGAATTCTAGTGTTGAGTGGTCCTAATGCAGGTGGAAAGTCTATCTGTTTGAAGTCACTAGGCTTGTTACAGCTAATGCTTCAATCAGGAATGCTAGTTCCAGTTGACGCGGAATCAGAAATGGGAATATTCGGAAAACTGTTTGTAGACCTAGGCGACCAGCAATCACTGGAAGATGAATTGAGTACTTACAGCTCAAGGCTTAAGAACGCCAAGTATTTCCTTGAGAACGCAGACGAGACGACGCTATTACTGATTGATGAGTTTGGTTCTGGTACTGATCCCAAAATAGGAGGTGCGATTGCAGAAGCCATGCTCAAAGAACTCAATGAGCAAAAAGTGTTTGGCCTAGTGACTACACACTACACGAATCTAAAGATGTTTGCTTATAAGCACAAAGGGATTGTGAATGGCTGTATGACCTTCGACAAAGATACCCTCTCTCCTACTTATGAACTGACAATTGGACGACCAGGTAGCTCCTATGCCTACGAGATAGCCGAGAAAACAGGATTAAGTAAGAAAGTATTGAGCTACGCCAGACACAAAACGGGTAAAAATGAGAAAGCAATCGATCAGCTGTTAGTCGATCTGCAAAAAGAAAAACAAGAACTCACCGAAAAACTGGGAAGCCTTGATAGTCAGCGAAAAGACTTGGATCGCTTGATGAAAAACTACAGTCGGATGAGTGAAGAACTCAGTATTCGTCGCAAGAAACTGAAGCTAGATGTCAAGCAACAAGAACTCCAGGACACTAGCCGATCCAATAAAGAAATGGAACGTTTGATCAAAGAGCTAAAAGAAGAGAAAAACCTTGAAAAAGCTAAGGAAGCACTGGCCAACTCTAAGTCTAAACGCAAGGAACTCACTGAAACGGTAGATGAGTTGCATGGCGCCGTTTTTACAGAGCAAGTATCCAAGGAACCGATCAAGGAAGGCGATTATGTAAGGCTACGATCTGGTGGAGATATTGCTAAAGTAGAATCTATCCGAAAAAAGCGAGCCATCCTCATCGTCAATAACATGCGAATGACTGCGAAAGTCAGTGATTTGGTACCATCTAAACCTCCAGTTACTGCACCGATAAAGGGAAAAATTACCACGGATACGCTTAGCGGACAAGCAAAATTCGTCAATAAAATTGACTTGCGAGGTATGCGCAGAGAGGAAGCCCTTAAAACCTTGGAACTCTTTGTGGACGAGGCACTCATCGCAAATGGTACCTCCTTGAAAATTGTACATGGTAAAGGTGATGGCGTCTTACGCAATGCAGTCAAGAAAAAACTAAGAGAATACAGAGCTGTCAGTTCTGTGTACCATGAAGAAGCAGAGCGAGGTGGGGATGGGGTAACTATTGCAGAATTGTCGTAGTCGGAGAATTAAAGGTATCTTCCTTCATTTGCCATATTGAAGATCTCGCTTCTAGGGTACTTCCTAGGAGTCTTTTGTTCAGCATTGTATGTTGCTTTCTTCAAGATACAAACAAGCAGAACTCGAAAAGAGGTATTAGTCATATGTTAGATAAGTTGTGTCAATAAATATTTGCCTTTTAATACGTTACAAATTTGATTAGGATATGAAATCGAGAATTGCCTAATGTTTACTGTTTTATAACAAGTCGTTTTAAGTAAAACTAATGTAAAATTATCTAACAACTATTTAGATATTGAAACCAATCCTATAAATTTATGTCGAACTCAATAGCCATATTGTAATTATTTCAATCACAAAATAAGATGCATTGTAAATAAATACTACTTAAGGTAACCGTATATTTATACTGTAATTGATAATGATAACGATTACAAAAATTATAACAGAATTACCAATATTAAACATAACTAAACAATAAGCAAGATGAAACTACACCTAATTAGTTTTCTAGGACTATTTTACTATTAAATCAACTACACGGGCAGCAATATATCCCCATGGTAGAAGAAAACAAGTATTGGATATACATCGATCACTCAAGCATTGATTTTCCTTCAGCATATGATGGGCATGCCATTACAATTGAAGGAGACACTATTATTAATTCTGAAACTTATAAAAAAGTTTACTGGCATGAATTAGAAGGATCTAATACTTGTCCCTACTACTGTTGGACTCCAAATATACCTTAGCAAACTAAATCAAAATATATAAACTCCTTTATTCGTAAAGATACCTTGAACAGAGAAGTATATTGGCTTCACCCTTTAAATTCAACTGAAATATTGCTTTACGATTTTTCTTTGGGGATAGGTGATACGCTTAATCAGTATATTTATGATTTTGTAAAATTCGGTAACACTTCGGACGGAATGGTGGACAGTATTAAACAAATTACTAAATATGGAAAAAGTAGACCAACAGTGTTTACAACAGGAATCTTTCAACAATAAGGATTACCGTTTTCAGGGCCAGTAGAAATTTATCAAGGGGTTGGTGTTAGGGATCATGGAATTTTCCTCCAACAGGCTTCATTTCTTTACGATTATTGTGATGGTACATTAGGATCATGTCAAATCCTGGCCAATTGTTAATGAGGACTTTAAAATTCTTGAAAACGATGAGTTTGGACAAAAGAGACTTTTCGGAGTGCACTCACCATTGATACTTAACAATTGTTCCTTTCTTGTTTCAATTAATCATTAAACACTAATCATTATTCTTATTCCGCTGGAATTAACGCCCTTTCTTTCAAATATTCTAATTTAACAATAGACAAAGTATTGGAATGCGTGGCTTCTAACACTACTTTTGGCGATTTCCCTACTTGATAGGATTCTAACCATCTGGCAGCACACAAACACCATTTATCACCAGGATGAAGCCCTGGAAACCTAAATTCTGGGTGTGGAGTGCTGAGGTCATTGCCTTTTGATTTGGTGTATGCTAAGAACTCTTCCGTCATCACTGCGCAAATAGTGTGCGTACCGAGATCACTCCTGTCTGTTTTGCAGTAGCCATCTCTGAAATAACCAGTTATTGGATCTAAACAGCAAGCTTTTAAGGTAGTTCCTAGTACATTTTTGGGTGCTGAAGAGGGATTATTTGACATCGGTGATTTATTTGTAAGTGTTTGAGTTTGCGCTGAAAGTGACAACACAAGGCAGAATAAAATAATAAAATTCGGACTGAAGTTCATAAAAACTAAACACTTGTTGCTGTTTATTGTTTAGATTTGTAGACAGTCTTAGAATTCAGTAGTACTTGTCTCCTCAAAAAATCTTAAACTTTCAAAACTAACTTAATATGTTCGGATTATTCAAGAAAAAATCACCAGTCGAAAAGCTTAAAGTACAGTATACTCAATTGATGGAGGAAGCCTATCAACTATCTCAAACAGATCGCCGTGCTGGTGATGAGAAGTATGCAGAAGCAGAAGAAGTAATGAAACAGATAGAAGAATTTAAGTCGAAGGGCTAGTTTTGAGAAGTTTTTACTTTTAAAAAAATTAAACGCTTGACAATCACCACTGATGATCAATAAAAATATTGGTTATCTATAATTTTATCATACCATATGTTTCATTACCTTTGTGCTGAAATATAATTTATGACAAAGGTAAAAGCGAAAAAAGGATTCAAGGCATTCCTTTCTAAGTTTCCTAAAGGTAAACTGCCTACCACACTCAATGAGAAAACACTCAGACACTTCTCCAAAGAAAACAAACCGATTTCAAATGAAGCGATAGTTGAGTTCACATTCAACAATAAGGAACAAATGCCAGATGAGTTCACAGAATTTATCGCTTGTTGCAGAATTCCAAACTTAAAAGATAATTATGCCCTTGTTTACTGGGAAGGCAAGCTCTTAGAAAATTATTTCTATCTAGCAATATTTGATAAATCTGGGAATTTATTGAGAAAATCTAGAATTGGGGGAACTAAATCAAATGGATCGATGTTTGATGTGGTGATACCAATAGTGAAAAACGAAAGTGAGATAGAAATAAGAAGCGCGATATCCAACAACGACCCTTACCAATTACCACCACAAGGGTTTTCCACCCACCAAATTCACTTCAATCATACAGGAGAAATTAAACTACCTGACAATTTCCTGCTAGTTGATTGATAATTTATTCAAAAGAATCAAAACAGTTGATACCATTTAACGTATAACTGTTTATGAAAGATATAACCACAACAATGAAAAAAAGAAAGAAACCGAAAATGAATAAAATGCCTAAAGACTTAGGCACCGTAGTATATAACCTTTTCAAACGAACACCTAAAAAGCGATATAATGTCAAAATGGTGTTACATTCCTTAAAACTATCCATGAATCATGAAGCATTGTTTCAAGAATTGGAAAAATTGAAAGAAGATGGAAAGCTAGTTAAACTAAACAATGGTAAATTCAAATTCAATAAAGAACAGAAAAAAGACAAACAAGTAAAACAAACAATTGAGGGAACGGTAGATATGACCAGAAGAGGATCCGCATTTATTGTATGCGATGATTTGGATGTAGATATACATGTATCTCCTAAAAAACTGTTGAATGCTATCAATGGCGATAGAGTTTTAGTAAAATATGCTAAAGCTCCAGGTAAGAAAAGACCTGAGGGGAAGATCATTAAAATTATCTCTCGTAGTAATACACACTTTATTGGAACAATTAAGCTCTCCGATAAATTTGCTCATGTAGCACCGGATAACGAAAAAATCAATGTACATATTTTTGTTCCCAGTAATCAAATTAACGGCGCAAAAGACAACGAGAAAGTAGTTGTGAAAGTCGTAGAATGGCATGGCGGTAAAAACAAAAACCCCGTCGGAGAAGTCACTCAAGTGCTTGGTGAAGCAGGAAGTAACGACATCGAAATGAAGTCGATTTTACTAAAAGAGGGATTTGATTTAGAGTTCCCGCCTGAAGTGCTGAAAGCCGCTAAAAAGATTAAAAAAGAAATAACTAAAGAGGAAATTGAAAAAAGACGTGACATGCGTCCCATCACAACCTTCACAATCGATCCACTAACAGCTAAGGATTTCGATGATGCACTCTCCTTGGAATACAAAGATGATGGTACCTTCGAAATTGGTGTTCACATTGCTGATGTAACACACTATCTAATAGAAGACTCAGCACTAGATAAGGAGGCCTTCAAACGGGCTACTTCTGTATATTTGGTGGACCGAGTTTCGCCGATGTTGCCAGAAGTATTGTCAAATGATTTGTGTTCATTAAATCCGAAGGAAGACAAACTTACCTTCTCTGCAATATTTACCTTTGATAAAGATGACAAGATCATTGGGCGCTGGTTCGGAAAGACAATCATCCATTCCGATCGTCGATTTACCTACGAAGAAGCTCAAGAAAGAATCGAAACAGGCAAAGGAGATTATGTTGAAGAAATAAAGAAAATGGATGCAGTTGCCAAGGTATTACGAAAGGCAAAATTCAAAAAAGGAGCCATCAATTTCGATGTACCTGAAGTAAAATTCGAGCTGAATGACAAAGCAGAACCTGTTTCAGTCTATGTGAAGGATCGAAAAGATGCGCACTTATTGGTCGAAGACTTCATGCTGCTGGCTAACAAAGAGGTAGCAACTAGAATTTTTACTAATAAGAAGGGAGCAGAGATTCCATTTGTTTACAGAGTACACGATCGTCCCAACGAAGAAAAGGTTAGTGAATTTGCCAACTTTGCAGCAGAAATGGGGTATAAACTGAATATGACAACTCCAGATCAAATTGCCGCAGCATTCAATAAATTGGTAAAAGAAGCACAGAAAAAACCTGAACTAAAAGTATTGATGCCTTTAGCAATCCGAACAATGGCTAAAGCGGCTTATTCCACTAAAAACATTGGACATTACGGATTAGCATTTGACAATTACACACACTTTACTTCACCAATTCGACGGTATTCTGATGTATTAGTACACCGATTATTGTTTGAAAACTTGAAGAAAACTAAGCGTGTGAATATTGAAGAACTTGAAATGAAATGTATCCACATCTCTAAACAAGAGCGAAAAGCAATGGACGCCGAACGCGCTTCAGTCAAATACAAACAAGTTGAATTCATTAAAAATCACGTTGGAGAAGAATTCATGGGCCAAGTTAATGGTATGATAGACCGAGGAGTATTCATTGAGCTTACAGAAAATTTCTGTGAAGGAATGGTGCCGTTTAGCACTATGAGTGAACCCTTCTCCCTAGAATCAAGATATAAAGCAGTTGGTAATATTACAGGAAGAGTTTTGAAAATGGGAGACGTTGTTAAGGTCAGAATTCTAGATGCCGACCTTGCTAAAAGACAAATTGAAATGGAGATGGTAGAGTAATTAGTCGACAATTATTACCGATTTATCTTATTTTGCGTATTATTTACACTAAATGATTGGCATTTCGAAAGATGATCTTTATATTTGTGTACATAATACGCAATTAAAATTTCAAACGTATTCAATATTAAACATTAACTTAAAATCTAAATCACATGTCAGATTTAACGAAGAGCCCATTCATGACAACCATTGCCAGATCTAACAAGGAGCTTAGACAGGACAGGGCACTAATAATAGCAAAGGCAACAGAGAAAGCCTTACGACGTAAAGTGGAAGACTTTAACGACAACCTAGAATCATTGAAGCTAAGCCTTGATAACTTACTGGATATTAATCCTAGTAATACACACACCATCATCAATCCAAGCGATTTTGATCCAGATGCATACATTAGAACTGCTGAAGAAATTGATTTGAAAATTAGAGATATCAGCATTCGCAGAGATTTAGCAAAAAAACGTTATGACGCTTTATTTAAGTCTTAGCATAATTTAATATCCGTAATTGAGCCTTTTCTGAGTTAGCTCAATTTTAATTAATAATTTAATAATTTAAAACCAAAAAATAATGGGAGGAGGTAAATATGATTTTTCAAGCAGAAAGGCCCGTTCCAATGCAAAAGGATACGATAAAGTAACTTCATCTAACTTTAAAGCTTCATTTAGAAGTACTAGCGAACGAATTCACCAAAGTCTGGATCCAATGGGCCTTAGAGTCCGTGAGTCAAGAGATAATGAGGGACAGGAAACAGTCGCCATACTTATCGGAATTGACTTTACAGGTTCAATGGGCGCACTGCCAGCCCAATTATGTAAGGACGGACTACCGAATATGCTACAAAACATCTTTCAGGCTGGTATCCAAGATCCACAAGTCGCGTTTATGGGCATTGGTGATCACGAATGTGACCAATTTCCCTTTCAAGTCAGTCAATTCGAGATTTCAGATGAATTGCTTGATCAGTGCCTCACCAACATGATTCCGGAAGGTGGTGGTGGTGGAAATGGCGGAGAGAGTTATCTCTTAGCTTGGTACCATGCTGCAATGCACACCGAGATAGACTGTTTCAAGAAAAGAGGTCAAAAGGGCATCCTGATTACAATCGGTGACGAGCCAACATTACAGATTTTACCTGCTAGTGCTATTAAAAAAATCTACAACGTATCAGAAGCGAAAGATTGGACAGCAGAACAATTGCTTGAAAAAGCCCGAGAAAAGTACGAAGTCTTTCACATCAATATGACCAGTACTTATTCTGGTAATCGTACAAAGGATCATAAGTGGTGGACAAAACACTTTGGCGAACGGTTTATCAATGAAGCAGATTACAAGAACGTCGCAAGCATTATTGCCCGCGTAACAGCACAAAGCTTAAAGGCTAAAGGAGATACAATTGCAAAAGATGATTCTGATGACCCAATAACACATTTACTTTGATCTGTATTGTTACAGGTCTTGGTTTTGGCGATGAAGGAAAGGGAGTTACCACAAATCATTTGTGTAACTCCCTTTCTAAGCCATTAGTGATCCGTTATGGAGGTGGAAATCAGGTTGGCCATACAGTGACTACTGCTGAACTGCAACACGTCCATCACCACACAGGGGCAGGTACATTGTCGGGTGTTCCCACCTTCTATTCTAAATACTGCACAGTAGATCCTGTTGGCACTTCTATTGAACTGGATGCGCTATCACTGTACAAACCACAAAACATCTATGATCCTGGTTGTATGGTAGTTACACCTTTAGATGTGCAAGCTAATCAAACAGCAGAAAAAACGAATCAACATGGTTCTGTTGGTGTTGGTTTTGGCAAAACAGTAGAACGCAATGAACGGCACCACCGATTGACCGTGCTTGACATTTACAATGAGTTTATCTTCAAGGCAAAGTGCAAACAGATTGAATCCTACTACGGAATTGTTTTTGATATTGATGCCTTTTACAAGGAATGCCTTTTCTTTATTCAACAAGTGGCCATAGCTAAACTTTGGACAATTAAGGATAATTATTCTAATTTCATCTTCGAAGGTCACCAAGGTGTATTACTTGATGAGCAATATGGCATCTTCCCTCACGTAACGCGCTCTAAGACGACAGGATACAACGCACTACAAATCATTCGCGACGAACAACTGCCTGGTCGGATTGAGACCTATCTCATTACGCGTTGCTACCACACTAGACATGGAAACGGGCCGTTTTTCGAAGCACCGATAACTCTGACCAATGATCAGTGGGAAACGAATGTTTATAACGAATATCAGGGCAATTTCAAGAAAGCACCACTTGACTTAGATCTAGTACAACAAGCCGCGCATTATGACTCATTTGACAATCCTAATTCAAGAAAACTGGTTATTACTTGTTGTGATCAGATAAAAGACGCTGATGCTGTTATCCGAGAACTGATGAATACTGTTGCGGCAACTGGGTATCTGACTAACAGTAGTCCGTATGCTCAGTTGAAAGCGATGTAGGAAACAACCGACTAAAAACTGGATTGCTAATAAACTCTTTAATAATTAATGGTTGGCTTAGTGATAGTAGGTGTTGTTTGAACCGAAGGTAAGTGCCGGATAGCACGACGCCGTAACATAGTGGAGGGGGAAGCCCAAAAAATACTAAAGAGAACGCCAACTAATCACAAACCAACTCCACAGCTGGCATTGTCACAACATTACTAAAATTTCCTGCGCGATCCTTGATTTGAATTGTGTAAATAATGTCTTCTGGAGGCTGTCCAGGATTGGGTTGACAAGGAACACCATTGGTAGGAATACAGCATTCCGCCTTGATATTGATAGCAATTTCGCCTGAAATACCATTTCCAACGCCTTGTTGAGGGATGAAAGGGATTTTGTAGAATTGTTGAAATCCAGTTCTTGTGTCAGTAAGAATAAAGTTCCTATCTGTTTCAATATCAGGTAGACCAAGATCTCCATCACCATCAGTAAACCCAATGGTAATTAACGTAGTGTCTACGTCCTGCTTGAGGCTAGAACGACCAACACTAATGAATTCTATAACCGGTTCATCAGGATAATCAGGTGGTTTTATACAGGATGCGATAAATAAAATCACAAATAAATATATTCCTAACAGCTTTTTCATAGTTTTACTTATTAAACGTAAAGCAATACAAATTTATTTAAATTTTGCATAAAATGTTGGTTCGTGATCAATTGGCTAAGAAAATAATTGAAGTTTCTCCCGATAATTTTAACGAATTAGCACTCAAAGTGTTCAATTTTCAGTACAATCATAATATCTTATATAAACAATACGTCGATTTACTTCGAATTGTTCCGTCTTCTGTAAACTCAATTGAGGCGATTCCATTTTTGCCAATACAATTTTTTAAAAATAACATAATTAAATCAGACTCCTGGCATGAGGAAATAGTTTTCAGTAGTAGCGGTACCACTGGAAAAACAACTAGTAAACACTTCGTTAGATCATTAGAATTCTATCAACAGATTGCAGCAAACACCTTTGAAAAGTTTTACGGACCTCTAGAAAAGTATACCATATTGGGCCTGCTCCCCTCCTACCTAGAACGCAGTGACAGTTCACTTGTTTACATGGTCGATCATTTCATAAAACTATCCACTTCTCCCTTGAGTGGTTTCTACTTGGATGATTTTGAGAAATTACTTGATACGATAGTAGCCGCCCGTAAGGCACAGTCACCTGTTATTGTGATTGGAGTTACCTTTGCATTATTGGATATGGCAGACCGATTCACAGTAGATCTGTCAGACTGTATCCTCATGGAAACGGGCGGCATGAAAGGCAAGCGTAAAGAGCTGATTCGATCTGAAGTACACCAGCAACTCCATCAAGCCTTCAATGTGGAGACGGTGCACTCAGAATATGGAATGACGGAGCTGTTATCGCAAGGCTATTCCAAGGGCAATGGGCTTTTCGAACCGGGCTACACCATGCGGATTCTGACAAGAGAAGTCACAGATCCGTTAACACTGCAAAAAACTAAGAGGAATGGAGTGCTCAATATCATAGATCTGGCAAACCTGGATACTTGTTCATTTCTTGCCACGGATGACCTGGGAAAAGTGTATGCTGATGGTAGTTTCGAGGTGGCGGGCAGATTGGACACTAGTGATATCAGAGGTTGCAATCTCTTATTTGTATAACCGGTTTATTTCTCTATTGTTCTTAATGCTCTTTTTATAATCCTTTCAGTCGCTGCAGTTTGTGAATTTGTTTTCCATTCGCTACATCTTAAGTGAAAACTAGCAGTAGATTGAATATTAGAATATTTACTGGATTGAAAACTTGTACTTTATTCAAAATTTAGCATACGCTTTAATATTATTGTTATTTGATTGTTTTTTATTAACTTTAGAATATGAAAACCTATATTTGCATCCTACTGCTATTGCTCTCATGTTTTTATCTATCTGCTCAAATTTGCTCAATCAACAACGCATCCGGTTGTATTTGCAAAGATGGGACTTCTGATTGCGACTTATTGCCCAATATCAAGGTCAGTAAGGATCTATTATTGGATCAAACTAGTAATTTCGAATCACCTGGTAAATATGAATTATCTGTTTCAACACCAAACGTAGGACATGGTCCGTTAAGGGTCAATGCTACCAATTATTTCCTTTGTGGAACGGATACAATCTATAGTACTACGCCTTTGCAAAACTGTGCAAACGGACATATTCCAAAACAATTAGTAGAGCAAATCATTTATCATAAAAATGCGAATGGTACAATGTCGTCTACAAGTCGATTTGCAGGTTCTATGACTTATCACCCAAGTCATGGACATATGCATTTTGATGACTGGGGCATATTTACAATTAGAACTGAGGACCCTAACGATCCAAATCCCTTAAACTGGCCTATTGTTGGTGATGGTTCTAAAATAGGCTTTTGCTTGATGGATATTGGCTCTTGTGCTTACTTTAACGGGCATTGTCGTGATGATAATGACAATATTCTTACTACCAATTCCCCTAATTTGGGCCTTGGTGGTGGGAGCTACACGTGTGGAATAACCAATCAAGGCATTAGTTGTGGCTATACTGACATTTACGATTATTCCCTTGATGGAATGTTTATTAATATTCCCCCAGGCGTTTGCAACGGTACTTATAAGTTGGTGGTTCATGTTGATCCTAACAATGTTCTAGTTGAAGAAAATGATTTGGATAACGTTCAAGTAATTGACATTACATTAACCCAGCAAACAGGTTCAAACTCAGGCGCCACTCAAATTGATTTTGCCTCTAATCTTATTTGTAATAACACCCCAGTTGTCCTTTCTGTTCCGAATATAGGCGGAAATTATATATGGTCGAATGCAAGCACTACCAATACAATATCTGTAACTACACCTGGCTATTACAGTTGTGTAATAACAACCTCTTGTGGCATCTTGCACTCAGATACCATCCATGTATTAAAAGTGAATACTGCCGCCCCAATTTTAACACCGCCAAATCCCATTTGTAGTGGGGAGTCTGCTACTCTAAATGCTTCAGTTAGTATTGGAACTGTCAATTGGTATGATAATATTAATGCTCAGGTTCCAATCTATACAGGCACTTCCTTTACGACACCTAATCTATTTTGGGGAACTGTTTATTATGCAGAAAATAGCATCGTGGGCGCTCCACAAAAATCATTTTCAGAACCGCATAGTCATATTGGTAATGATCTCTTCAATAGCAATTCCATTAATGGTGAAATTTGGTTCCAAACCACTAAAACTATTACATTGAAGAGTGTCAAGGTTTATACTGATATTCCAGGGGAACGCACAGTTGAGCTACAAACAAACAATGGAAACATTGTTCAGTCTCAAACTGTAAATATTCCGTCTGGCATTTCAAGAATAATACTCAATTTTTCTATTCCTACAGGTAATTGGATACTTACAACGAATTCCGCTAAAAACACTCAAGTACTTGGGTACAGTAGTCCTAGATTGCAACGTACAACTTTGCCTAATATTTATCCGACAGGCATAATCAATGCCCTGTCTATTAATACTAGCAATTATGGAAATAATTATTATTACTATTTCTATGATTGGGAGGTAGAAGTTGAACCATTTCCTTGTACCAGCAATAGAACCCAGGTCACGGTTAATGTGATTCAGGCTAAGGATCCTTCTTTTACTTTTCCCGATGCTTCCTATTGTGAAAATAGTACTGGTATTCTTCCAGATTTCATTAGTACCTCAGGTGGTCAATTTAGCGCAAACAATAATCTCATTATTAATCCTGTAACTGGTGAAATTGATGGCAATACCTTTACTGTATTGAATTCACCTTACACGATTTACTACGAAGTAACTGCAAACAATTGTACTTCAATCGATTCTGTGTTGTTGGTAGCGGTTATTTGCACTAACAATAACAATCTTTTAGTTAGCAATCAATTCAAAGTTTTTCCTAATCCGTCAAACGGAATATTTACAGTGGCTGTGCCTGATGGATTAACTAATGACATTGTTCTAGAGTTATTCGATATTCAGGGTATAACGATTGATCGGAATTCTATTCCTTCTGGAAATGTTCTTCAATCTTTAAACTATAGTGATTTAGCTGAAGGCGTCTACTTCGTTAGATTTATGTTGAATACTGAAATTGTCACGAAAAAAGTTTTGATTGCAAAATAGAATACTTGCTCCTTGCCTACAATTACTGCTTGCAATGATGCTATGCACTGCAGTACAGCTAAATGCACAGCAATGGACCATTTACGACAGTTCTAACTCCAATCTTGGTAACAATTTTGTCAACTGCCTACTTTTTCATAACGATACTTTGTGGGCAGGAACAGAAAACGGCCTGTACAGCTTCCAAAATAACCTGTGGACCGATTACCCTAATCAACCCTTCTACGACGTCAGATCGCTTACAATTGAGCCTAATGGCAAAGTTTGGGTAGGAAGTTTCCTTAACGGTCTTGCAAATTTTGATGGTACGACTTGGTCTTATTTCACCACTGCTAATTCTGGTCTTCAGGATAACTTCATTCGCGCTCTTGCGTTCGATACCGTATCAACTTCCCTTTGGGTTGGAACTTCTGGTGGCCTCCACTCCTACCAAAACACGAACTGGACCTACTACAATACCAATAATTCGATGCTCCCAGGAAACAACATCCCTTGTCTAGCAATAGAACAAGGTACACTTTGGGGTGGTACTGTAAACAACGGACTATTCGAATTGACCAATAATGTGTTTACGCAATATTCTCTAGCTAATTCTGGTATTGGTGACAATACGATACTAGATATCGCCATCGACAATACAGGCAACAAATGGTTGGCAACTCCCGCAAACGGCCTGTCAGTACTTTCGAATGTAGCTACTTGGTCTATATTCCACATTTTCAATTCTGGACTCTCTAGCAACAGCCTAAGCAGTGTCGGGTTTGCTTGCAACAACAGTTATCTTGGTACTTCCACCATTGGACTGTCAACTTTTGGTTCATGGGTAGACTTCACCACTAGTAACTCTGGCCTTCCTGACAATGATATCAAAGCTATGTCCTATGATATGGATTCACTACTGTTCATTGGTACGTTAGGTGGTGGTGTGGCGGTTTTTAATCCCTGTTTTACTACAAATTTAGAGGATCCAATTGAGACTATCACCTTTAGTCTGTACCCAAATCCAACGACTCGGTACTTGAACTTATACTTTAACAAATCGCCTAATAACGATTGTTTATTAAGTATCTACGATGTATCTGGCAGGCTTGTACACAAGACCAAAATACAAAAACGGGAACAGTCAATTGATTTGAATCAACTTACAGCGGGACAATACTTTTTGCATTTTGAAATTGAAGCGCTGCAATTTACACAGAAGCTAATCAAGCTCAAAGACTAGTGTGTTCAATTAATTAGTTATACACATATGACTTATTATGTATTTATAATCTAAAAAGTAATAGTAATTTTGTATATTTGTTTTATAAAAAACTCCAATTAAACAAAACAAATGAAAAATATAATTCTTGGTTTCCTATTGCTCTTATCTGCTATAAGTTATTCCCAACCCATACTGTATGATACTGTTCGCGTTCTAGGAGAAATCAATGCTATAAATGCAGATGCATACCCTTGGATTTCTTCAGATGGACTAAGAATATATTATACTCATGGCGCTCCTACATATGGTGCACCACTGACATTGATGTATACTGAAAGACCGAATATTACTAGTACTTTTAGCTCACCAATACCAGTTCCTATTAATATTAGTAATCCCTATTCTTGTTGGTTAACAAATGATGAATTAACTGTTTATGTCTGTAAACAAGATTCTTTTTTTTATGCTGATCGAAGTTCTACTTCATCTTCTTTTGGCGTTCTTAATAAAATAGAATTAGTAGGAGCTCCGTTTTATACTTTTCATACTAGCCCCTATTTAAATTCGACAGAAGACAAACTCTATATATCACTCTTTACAACAAGTACAAAATTTAAAATAGCTGAATTTACAAGATCAGCGTCTTCAAATGTATTTGTTTTTGATCGGATTTTCCCCTTTTCATCAGCATATAAGGTTAGAAATGGCTGTTTGTCTAAAGATGAATTAACTTACTTCGTTTCGGCTGAATACAACAATGGGAATGCCAGGCTGTATCAATTGACAAGAGCGGTTACAGATACCTTTGATTTAAGTACTATTCAAGAAATTCAGAATATTAATGATCCAATTAAATTTAATATGCAACCATCAATGTCAGATAATTTGGATTGGGTAGTTTTTGTAAAAGGAAATGGAAGTACTTGGTCCCAGAATGATTTATATCTTGCTCATAAAGGAATGGTTTCTCCAGTTTATAATCCTCAAACAGTTTCCTTCAATCTATTTCCTAATCCTACAGCGGGAGCGTTTACTATTTCACTGCCAACGAACCAAGCACAAATAACCATTACAGATTTCTTCGGAAGACGGATTTTACAACAGCACACAAAGGACAAAACTACTACTTTAAGGCTTGACCATTCTGGAATTTATATTATCAACATAGAATCAGATCTTGGTGTGGGATCAAGGAAACTAATTGTAACAGAATAGAATACATACTTGATTGGCAGAGTGCAATTTTTACTACCTAATTTTCCTTTTGAATAGTATGCCCCATTTTGTCACGCTTAGTCTGCAGGTATTTCTCGTTATGTTGATTTGAAGGGATTTCCATTGAGACATTCTCAACAACTTCCAGTCCATACCCTACCAGACCGACTCTTTTAGTTGGGTTATTAGACATCAGTCGCAGCTTAGTAACTTTGAGATCACGAAGGATTTGTGCACCAATACCATAGTCCCGCTGATCTGATTGGAATCCAAGCTTGAGATTAGCTTCAACAGTATCATAGCCTTCTTCCTGAAGCTTATAAGATTTTAGTTTGTTGATGAGCCCAATACCTCTTCCCTCTTGACGCATGTACAACACTAATCCTTGACCTTCCGCCTCAATCCGCTTCAAAGATTTTGCTAGCTGATCACCACAATCGCACCGCAATGAGCCAAGAATATCTCCTGTTTCACAACTAGAATGAACTCTTACTAGTACTGGGGCACCTTCTTCCCACTCCCCTTTCTTTAAAGCCATATGGGTCTCGCCAGTATTGACTTCCGTAAAGACAATCAACTCAAAATTACCATACTTAGTTGGCATGTCTACTGTTATCTCACGCGTGATCAGTGATTCCGTTCGCAGACGATAGGCTACCAGATCCTTAATTGAGATAATTTTAAGATCAAACTTTTCAGCAATTAGAAACAAGTCTGGCAATCGCGCCATCGATCCATCATCATTCAATATCTCTACTAGTACACCAGCAGGATAGAATCCAGCTAATTTCGCCAAATCAATCGCTGCTTCCGTGTGTCCTGTTCGTCGCAGTACTCCACCACTCTTTGCTTTTAGTGGAAACACATGTCCTGGCTTTGCAAATTCCTTAGGATCCACCGTGGGATCTATCAATGCTTTGATCGTAGTAGATCGATCATAGGCAGAAATACCAGTGGTACAACCATGTCCAATTAAATCTACAGGAATAGTAAAGGCTGTTTCGTGTAAGGCAGTATTCTCAGATACCATTTGGGTAAGATTCAGCTCATCACAACGGCTTTCAATCAGTGGTGCGCAAATAAGCCCACGGCCGTTTGTCGCCATAAAGTTTATAATTTCAGGCGTTATACATTCAGCAGCACAGATGAAATCACCTTCATTCTCCCGATCCTCATCATCTACAACAATTAGGATTTTACCAGCTTTGATGTCTTCTAAGGCTGCTTCTATTGAATCTAATTTATTTTTCATGGCTCTATTAAGATATTGTTCAATTTTTGCACAAAGGTAGTCCAGCTAAACTGGTTCTCAACAAATTTCTGTGCTTTTTTTATCATTTTATTTTTCACCGCTTCATTTTCCAGTAAAAACAGCACTTTTTGTGCAAATTCATCTGGCGTTTCTGCTAGTAATATCTCCTCGTCTTCAGTTGCTTTTATAGCATTATTAACTAATCGCGAGGTAATACAAGGGATTCCAATAGACATCGCCTCTAGAATTTTGTTTTGCAAACCAGCTCCTAGGAATAATGGCGCAACGAACACAAAAGATTCTGAATAAGCTAATCGAATATCATCAATCCAACCACTCACTGTAACATTAGAATCGGCTAACTGTTTAATCTCTTTTGTTGGTCGAGCGCCAGCAATCAATACCCTAATATTCGGTTGTTGTTGTTTCAGTATAGGTAATACCTTGTTTACTAAATACTTAGCAGCTTCTACATTAGGTTTGTATCCCATATTCCCAACAAACGCAATTTCATATCTTTTTTCCTGATCAGGAAAGGACTGGAAATACTGAAAATCTACTCCGTTGGGTATGACAGCAATCTTATCACTGATTGACAATAAATCTTTGTCCTGTTGAGAGATGATGGTGCTGTGATCAAAATACTGAAAGACTTTTTGCTCGTATTGCTTTAGTTTTTTAGTTTCTCTATTTAAGATAAGTCGCATTATCGGATTTGCGGTTGAGGCCCAGCGTGCTGTATTTACTGAAAATGCATCCATAAAGTCTATGGTTTTAGGAATACTGGAGTCTTTAACATATTCTGCCATTCTGATCAACTGAACAAAAAGGTGATCTGGTTGCTCTTCAGCTATGATTGCAGCTAACTGTTTTTTAATCAATGGATTATAGAAATAGCCTACCTGTATAGGCAGGTTGATCACTTGAGACCTCAATATATTCAGGTAAATAGCTGATTTTGATAATGGAAAAGTATACACTTTAGAACAATACTTTTTGATTTCAATCAAATACTCTTCCTTCAATTCTTCCACAATTGTACTACAAAGACAAATCTCATGATACTTTGACAATTCCTTGATCTGGTTATAAATACGTAGCTTATCACCTTTTTCGATAGGAAACGGAAACCGCGATGTCAGGATCAAAAGCTTCAATTTTAATGATTAATGGTTAATGATTAATGATTAATTTTACGATAAATAAACAGGAACACGCAATGAGTATCATATCGTTCCCTTTTTCATTTCTGTTGTCAACGAGTTATTTCTTTATATTTGGTAAATAATTGCTTTCCAATTTGTAGGTTATCGTACTGTTTTTCAATTAATTGTCTTGCGTTACTTCCAGTGTCACTCAAAGCGTCTTGTTGTTGATATACCCAATCAATTTTATTGATGAATTCTTCAGGTGTATTGGCAATTAATACATTTTTATAGTCTTCTGCATGAATGCCTTCTACTCCAATTGAAGTGGTAACAGTAATCCTGGATAAGGCCATGCTTTCTAGTATTTTTACTCTCATTCCGCCTCCAGAAAGTAAAGGTACAATCATAATTGGGTGTTGTGTAATAAACTGTATAGCACTTTCAACCTCACCGTGAATAGTGACATTAGGATAAGACTGATCAATCAACCATTGTGGGGTATTTCTGCCTGCAATGTGTAATTCACACTTCGGATATTTCTTTAACACATCCGCCCAAACTTGATCCAGAAACCACTGTATGCCTTCTATGTTTGGCGCCCAATCTAAAGAACCAATAAAGGAAAGACTGATTTCTTCTGTGTTCAGAGACTCCTCCGGGTAATCACTGATATCGAGACCAATGGGGCAGGTCAAAACCGCACTACTATTGCCTAACTGCTTGTAGTTTTGGGCATCCCGGTTCGTAATGGGTAATAAAAGGTCCACCTTATCCAATTGTTGGAGCTCAAAGTCCTTCAATCGTTTTATCTGAATGGCTAAATACCATTTTTTTAGAGGGTTTTTCACATTATCAAGTACGCGTTCCCAGATTTCGTGTTCGATATTGTGCGATCTCAAAACGATCTTAGCGGTAGTGTATTTTCTGATGGTTGGAATGTAAGGCGTCAAATACAAGGTTTCTAGCTGAATGATATCAAATTCCTGCGCTTTAAGTAATCCTATCAATGCCTTCTCGTAAGCAGCAAAATGATACCTAGAAACATGATAAGAACTTCCTTCAAATAAATTAAACAATGCAGAAGAAGCCTTCAAGCGATTATCTAAACCAACTGTTTTAATTGACTGATAATGATTGAATTCAACTGGTAATTTTTTAAGATCGAAAAAATGCTTTGTAGTATTCATTGCTAGTAAATGAATTTCCGCTCCAAGTTCATGTAATGCCCTAGCCAGATATGTCACGGCAATAGATTCCCCGTCTTTTAAAGGGTAAGGAAATTTTTTACATAACTGGAGAATTTTCATTATCAGTAGTGCATTTGAACGAATTGCAAAACTACACACTTTTTATTAATCACCGTAATCTATTTGTGGTTTAAATATTCACGCTGCACTATTACTCAGGGTGAATAAATCTGCGTTTAATCTACGTCAATAGCCAAGCGTGAGTAATAATGCCGCGTATGGTGATTAATCTTTTAAGTATTGTTAACAATTAATTCCAAAAATATTTAAATACAAACAATCAATTCTAAAAAATATTCTTTTTTATTATCCAGAATATCAGTAAATTATGATTTAGTTCTAATCTATTCAAAAAATAATACCATACCACACACCATTTTTAAAATTCAATGCATCTTTAGAGTATTATTCATTATAAAAACAACACCATGAAAAGTGTTTTCTTAGCAATAGCTATCTTCTTAGTGCCCTTATCTTTCTTAATCAATAAGGAAATCAACGGAGTAGTTACAGACGACGGTGGCGAACCATTATTCGGTGCTAACGTTGTAGTTAAAGGTACAGAAGTTGGATGTATAACTGATGTTGATGGTAAATTCAAGTTAACAATTCCTGAGGAAATAGAAGATCCGATATTAACCATCAGTTACCTCGGTTATGATAATAAAGAAGTTCGTGTTAAGCAATTCGACAAATTGATCAAAGTTAGTTTGAGTAGCTCAGTAAGGCTAGATGAAGTAGTCGTTTCAAGCACTGAATCAAAGAATAAAGATACCGGACCAGGTCTTTTTAACACATTGAGTAAGTCTAAGAAAAGTAAATCCGAGAAATCTAGTAGGGATAAAGCACTTTATAAAGAAAGTGAAGCTCCAGCTCCAGATGCAAGATATAGTCTGGAAACAGCTGCTCCTTCTCCTTCTTCGCCCACAGCAGCTACAATGCCAAGTAGTACTGTTACTGAAAGTGTTGGTCATAGTAAAGAAGGTGAACCGACTACCCTTAGAGGAGCACGAGAAGTTGATGACATTGTCTTCGTTGATGGTGTGAGAACTAAAGCAACTACAGCTGGAGTAATATCCTCTAAGCCTATAAATTCTTCAATTAAACTAGGCGGTACTCCTGCGTCCATGGAAACTAGTGATAAAACCACTTTCGGAGACGAACTAGAAGATGAAGACTATAGACTGGAAAAAGAAGAGATGCTAATTGATCCAGAAACAGTAGCAGAGATAAATGAGGACTATGCTAAAACCCTCACAGCAGGCGAGATCAATGACTTTAGCAAATGGGATATGTGGAATGACCTCACAGCTGATGAGCTTGCAGGATTCGCCACCCGATGGAAAATAGCACCCAGTATTCGCTACAGCGTAAAAGTAAAAACCAGCAGCGGCGCCCCAGCAATCAATAATAAAGTTGAGTTACACGATGCGAGTGGCGCTGTTTTATGGTCTGCAATTACTGACAATACGGGTAGAGCGGAACTCTGGCATAACATGAATGGAGCACAAGAGAAGGCAAAGCAACTCGTTGTCCACTACGAAGGTGGCAGCACGCCAATCAAAAATATTAAAGCATTTAAAAACGGTATCAATTCGATTGAACTGCCTATAGCATGCAAGGAAACAACGCCAGTAATCGATATTGCGTTTGTTGTAGACGCTACAGGCTCTATGGCGGACGAAATCAACTACCTGAAGGCAGAACTGAAGGATGTCATCAATCAGGTGAAGGAAGAGCTGCCAGAAAGCGTCGTGCGCACAGGAAGCGTATTCTATAGAGATCACGGAGATGATTATGTTACCAGAAACAGTGATTTCTCTAAAGATATTAGCAAAACTGTTTCCTTCATCGCTCAGCAGTATGCTAGAGGTGGCGGAGATTTCCCAGAAGCGGTTGATGATGCCCTAGAAGTCGCAGTAAATGATCTAAACTGGAGCGAAACCAGTACTAGTAAAATTCTGTTTTTGATATTGGATGCACCGCCTCACAGTCGTCCTGAAAACACAGTACGGATCCAGGAAGCCACTAAGCTAGCGGCTCAGAAAGGCATTCGGATCATACCGATTACTTGCTCGGGTATCCAAAAAGGAACGGAATACCTCATGCGCGCTCTTGCTTTAGCCACCAACGGCACCTACACTTTCCTTACGGATGATAGTGGCGTTGGCAACCCTCACTTGGAACCTTCTACTGATAATTATAGTGTTGAGTTGCTGAATTACCTGATGATCCGCCTGATTACTGAATACAGTGAAATTCAGGAATGTGAAGAAGATTACAGCCAAACAATCATCGATATCAACGAACAAAATACGCAGAGTGATTTGATTTGGGAATACTACCCCAACCCTACTCAGGGAAGATTTACCGTAAAAGCGGAGAAACAAATGGAGGAAATCCTAATTGCTGACATGAATGGAAAGTTACTGATGCGAAAAAACACCGATGCACTTGTCGAAGACTTCGATATCACTGCCTTTCCGTCAGGTGTTTACATCATCCGAGTCCATTTTGATGAAAAAACCTGGGAGACCGGTCGGATTGTCCTAGTGCATGAACGGTAGACTGTTGATAACCTGCGGAGTATTCTTCAACAATATTGTATTCCTATGAAATGTATTTTTGCTTCTATCGCTGTTATCCTGCTGCCATTTACCTTATTATTGGACAAGGAAATCAAGGGTGTTGTAGTGGATATGAATGAGCCACTACCTTTCGCAACAGTTCAAGTACAAGGTACCACTATTGGAACTATGACTGACTTCGATGGGAATTTTACTCTAAATATTCCAGAGGAAATTGAAAACGTTGTTCTACTTGTTAGATATTTGGGCTACATAGAACAGGAAGTCAGTATTGGTGGGGAAGAATCAATTAAAATAGAGCTAAAATCGCAAATGACTCTTGAACGATTACCAATGCCTTCTTTTGGAGTTCCTACTCCCCCATTACGTTGGGTGAAACATGATAGTATATTAATCGGTAAAATAGAAGATCCAGTCAAACCTTCAAGAGGTTGTAAATTTTTTCGAAAAAAGAAATAGAAAGAAGTTAATCATAGCAAAATTAAGTGTCGGACGATGTGTCTGTAATTCAACAAGGGGCTTCCCCTTCACTGCGTTACGGGTCGCGCTATCCGGCACTTACCTATAGATACAACATTGATAAATCATTGCCGTATCCATAGGTTCAAACAACACCTACTATCCCTAAGCCAGCCACTTGATTATCAATAGTTAATTCGTAATCAGTTGAAGTGTAACTCCAAGCATAATCACAATAGGTTTATTGAGCCAATAGATTTCACGGTTTATATTCGTAATTTTGTCTTATGAGAATACTAGTTCTGTTAATAATTTGCGCCAGCCTTTCGTGTACACAGGAGCCAACAAGTCAAAACACTACATCCCCAATCGCAGCACCAGAGTCATTGGCCATGAATATTAGTTTTAGGTACAGTACAGGATGCTGGCTCCCCACATGCAGGATGCCGTAAGAGTTGTTGTGCAAAATTGTTCAACCAACCAGTTTCGGATCGAAAAGTGGTGTCATTAGGTATTGTAGATCCTAAATCTAATACAAAATACATGCTTGAAGCGACTCCAGACATGCGAGAACAGATGAAGCTATTAAAGCACTACTTACCAACTAACGACAAGGAAGTACCTGACGGAATTTTCATCACTCATGCCCACATAGGACATTATACTGGACTCATGTATTTGGGAAGAGAATCCATGAATGCCAAAGAAGTACCAGTGTATGTAATGCCGACCATGAAAACCTACCTTCAATCAAACGGTCCTTGGAGTCAACTTGTGGACATTAAAAACATCGAACTGCATCAATTGAAGGAAGGCCAACCGCAGCAGCTCAATGACCAGTTGTCACTCGTTCCGTTTCAAGTACCACATCGTGATGAATATTCAGAAACGGTAGGGTATAAGATCATTGGACCTAATAAAAAAGCATTGTTTATACCAGACATCGATAAGTGGGAAAAATGGAATAAAGACATTGTAAAAGAAATTGGACAAGTAGATTATGCCTTTTTAGATGCAACATTTTTTGATGGGGATGAAATCCCTAATCGAGATATTTCTGAAATCCCACATCCTTTTATCATTGAGAGTCTTGAAATTTTTAAAAATCTACCCGCCAAAGAAAAGGGTAAAGTGTATTTCATCCATTTAAATCATACGAATCCCGCTCTAAATATTAACCATCCAAAGTCTAAGAAAGTATTGGAATCAGGTTTAAACATTGCTCAAATTAATCAAGTATTTCCACTTTAATAGATAGATCTCAAGCTTATCATCTGAATACTATATGATCAAGCGGATTTCTATTCAGAATAGATCCCTTCTTCGGTATTAAATCCTGAAATCATTATTATTATCGTAGCCTATTGAAGTCACATCATAATGATTGATTTACAAGTATTTAGCTATAGTGCTATGTCCTTAAATACATTTAAAACAAGTTTATATTAACGGTCATACTTATAAACATTTTTAATTAGAAATTTTCAACTTTCAATTGACATTAAGCTGTCACAATTCTAACAGAACAACAAAGTAACTTTCTCAAATTTAATACAGTTTGCTTGTAATTATAACGATCACGAACAATGAATCGAAACATCAAACTAAATAAAGCTCTTAGGCTATTGGCATTCTTATTTATGCTCTTGCCACAAATACTACTTGCTCAGGTAGTAGCAGATTTCACATCAAACATTACAGAAGGATGCACCCCTTTGATTGTACAGTTTTCTAACCAATCAACAGGATCAAATCTTACTTATTCTTGGACCTTGGGAAATCCTAATGCAGGATGTAATACTGGACCAGTTTCAAACTATCAGGATCCAGGAAGGATATTTACTGCTTCAGGTTCCTACTGTGTTTGTTTGACAGTGACTGATCCTTCCGGTAGTTCGGACACAGAATGTAAGACGGATATGATTACCGTTTATCAATCACCTGTAGCAGATTTTACTGCATCAACTATCGCAGCATGTGCCCCAGTAACCATTGATTTTACAGACATTTCTATACCTGGAACAGGAGTTATTAATTCCTGGACCTGGAATCTTAATAATGGATCTTGTCAAGGAATTACTACCCCAAATACGTCCTGTACATACACAGCTCCAGGTGTATACAATGTTTCTCTGATCATTGAAAACGATAATGGATGCACACATTTCATTGAGAAAAAGGATTATATTACAGTTTATGAAAAACCAAACTCAGATTTTTCAGTCAATATTCTTACCACGAGTTGTCACCCCCCAATAAATGCGAACTTTACACCTGTAACACCACCAGATCCTGACTATAATTATGAATGGTTCTTCGGTGATGGTTCTAGCTCTAACTTATATAGTCCTACCCATGCCTATACTAATACTGGACAGTTTACAGTTACATTCATCATCCATCATACCGTTGCTGGATGCAGTGATACTACAACCTACGCCAACATTGTAGATATTGGTAACTTAATTGATTTCACCTATACGCCTGTAAATGGATGCCAGTCCTTGACTGTTGACTTTACTGATGCTTCTCAAGGCGTTTCCTCAGGATGGATATGGGACTTTGGTGATGGGAATACCTCTTTCCTACAAAACCCTTCTCATACTTATACAAGTGCTGGCTGCTATACTGTAGTACTTAATGCGACCTCAAATGGTTGTCCGGGGACACAAACTACAACAAACTGTATTGAGGTCTTTGCTTTACCTGTTGTTGGATTTACCTCCAACAGTATGCCAACTTGCGACGTCCCTTACAATGTTATGTTTAACGGTACTGCCGCTATCGGAAGCACGTATGACTGGGATTTCAGTGATGGCAACACGTCTACCTTACAAGCACCAGTACATACATTTATGAGTCCTGGATCTTATCCAGTTTCGCTTACAGTAACTTCACAAAATGGATGTGACACAACCATAATCGTTGATACAGTAATCATTGAAGAATTTAATATAACGATCACCGCAGATTCTTTACAGGGTTGTGCACCATTAAATGTAACCTTTACTGCAACGCCTAACATCAGTTATCCCGTAACTTCAGTAGTATGGGACTTTGGCAATCTTACCACAGGTTCGGGAGCGTCTGCAACAACGGTATATCCTGATACCGGGATCTACCAAATCACAGCAATTGCTACCAACAATATCGGATGTGTAGATACTGCTTACGTTGGAATTCAAGTCGGACAGCACTTATCTATTGATTTTATGGCGGATGATACTGTGGCATGTGCCAATCACTCTTTTTCATTTACTGATTTATCCTTAGGAGATGTTGATAGTTGGTTATGGGACTTTGGGGATAGTGGCACTTCTACGCTTCAAAACCCCAATCACATGTATTCAGACACTGGTTTTTACACTGTTTGTTTGACTGTTTGGCAAAATGGTTGTGAAACCACGTATTGCAAGGATGATTATATTGAAATCTTACCACCAATTGCAAGATTTGAAATCGAAAGAGATTGTGTTGATCCCTATACCATTGTATTTGATGATCTATCGATTGGAGCTGATTCCTGGTTTTGGGATTTTGGAGTGTCATTGATATCATCAGACACCTCAATTTTACAATTTCCTACGTTCACTTACCCAGAAAGAGGCACCTACACTGTAACACTCACTGTTTTCAACGATTCTACAGGATGTGACGACAATTTCCTATATGATGTCGAGATACAAGATCCACAGGCAATCGTTAGCATCGGTCCTGTGGATGGATGTGCTTCTCATACGGTGTCAGTGAATAATACCTCATTAGATGCCAGTACTTATGTCTGGTATGCTAATGGAGCGATATATGGCCCGAATCCTCAAGTAGCCGCCCCTGATCTCACCTACAATAATGCTGGTAAATATGCGGGCATTGGCCTTGTTATCGAGGATGATTTTGGGTGTCGTGATACGTTAAACCTTAAAGATACTATTACTGTTTCTGATGTCTTTCCTGGGTTTACTATTGATGTAACAGAAGGATGTCGTCCATTATTGGTAAACTTCACTGATATCTCACAGACTTTTGATGGTAATATTGTTTCTTGGGATTGGGATTTTGACGATGGTACCACTTCTACATTGCAGCACCCAACAAAAATCTTTACTTCTAGTGGCTCATTTTCTGTTTCCTTAACGATTACTAATGATTCTGGATGCTCTAGAACGTATACTACACCAACTCCAGTGGAAGTGACCTACCCTGAAGTGTCATTTAGTGGAGTTTACAATTTGTGTACGGAGCAAACAGTTACGTTCAACAATACAAGCAATTCTGCAGGACCATCAACCTATTCCTGGGATTTTGGGGATGGCAATGCTTCTACTTTAGAAAATCCGACTCACTTTTATACGAATGAAGGCATTTTTACTGTCTGCTTGACTGTAACCGATTATTTGGGATGCGATAGTACCTATTGTCGATCTAATTACATTACTGTTGGGAATCCAATTGCTGAATTCACCGCGGATTCACTTTATGCACCGTGTCCTCCGTTGCCAGTTAACTTTTCTGACCTGTCAGTAAATGCAACGGACTGGTTTTGGAACTTTGGGGATAACAGTGCCCTTGTAAACGCACAAAACCCAACACACATTTACTCAGAACCTGGGTCTTATGATGTTTGTTTATACATAAAATCGATTTCAGGTTGTTGGGATACCATTTGCAAACCTAATTTCATTGTCATTGATGGTCCTACAGGGAGTTTTACCTTTAACCCTCCTATTGGCTGTTCTCCCTTAGAAGTTACTATGAATGCGACTGCAATGGATGCAGCAATATATACATGGGATAACGGGTGTGGTGATGTTCAGGTCCATGTAAGTAACGATACTGTTGATACTGCTACCTTTATCTACAACCAAGCAGGAATCTGTACTCCAATATTAGTGCTTGAAGATGCACAAGGATGTAAACGTACAATCGTTGCCACACATCCAGTTGTAATTGATGAACTCGATGTTTCAGTAACGACTGCACAGCAATCATTTTGTGGTTCTGGAACTGCATTTTTTGAAAGTAATGTCTATTCTAGTCTATCATCAATAACTTATGAATGGCATTTTCCCGGAGGAACCCCTTCAACCTCTAACAATCCTAATGAATCAGTAACTTATAATAGTACAGGGAATTATCCAGTAACGCTGATTGTCGATAATGGTATTTGTATGGACACCATTATTCAACCTAATTATGTTAATGTTTATGAAATTCCAACTGCAAACTTCACTGTCTCTATGCCAAGCAATTGTGAGCCAGCAAACGCCAGTTTTATTGACAATTCAACTATTGCTTCCAGTAGTATCATTAGTTGGTACTGGAATTTTGGGACAGGTGACACTAGTATTGTCCAAAGCCCAAGCTATACATTCCAACAAGCAGGCTCTTATTTAGTTGCTCTAACCGTGATGAGTATTGATAGTTGCACAGCGACCTACTCAGAAACTATTGTGATTGAACCCGTTCCAGTTGTTAATGCTGGGCAAGATGAGTTTATTTGCTTAGGAGAGTCTATCCAGCTGCAAAGTATTGGAAATGGTGATCATAATTGGAGTCCTTCAACAGGATTGAGTTGTACTAGTTGCTCAAATCCAATAGCAAGTCCTTCAACAACTACAGATTATATTGTAACACTTACAGGAAATAATGGTTGTATTGCTTATGATACGATGACTCTGGAAGTGAGTCCCTTCCCTATTCCATCGTTAGATTTGCAAGGTGATACGACCGCTTGTCCTGGAGGAATGGTGCAGCTTTCAGTGGCTTCTAATCAAAGTAATGTTTCCTTTAATTGGGACATAACTCGTCTTGGCTTGAGTTGTTATACAAATTGTTTTAATCCTTTTGCTTCGCCAACTCAGACAACTACCTATGTGGTAGAAGTGACGAACCAAAGTGGTTGTAGTCGAAAAGATTCAATTACAATAGAAGTCTTGACTAATCCATTGGATGTAGCTGGACCAGATCGTACAATATGTGAGGGAGAATCCGTTCAATTATCAGCTGCTACTGGAATTAATCCCAAATGGACGCCTTCTATCGGGTTATCTTGCGCTTATTGCATGAATCCAAGTGTTTCACCACCACAAACGATGTATTACTATTTGGAAGTTGAAACTGTAGATGGATGTGTGATTAAAGATTCAATCTTGGTTAATGTATTGGTTCAAAATGATCTGTATGTTGGTGAAGATAAAACTATTTGCTTAGGAGAAAGTACAATGCTTGAGGCCATTGGTATGGGTAATGCTACCTGGACCCCTTCAAGCACTTTAAATAATCCGATGGTGATTAATCCAATAGCGACACCAACAGAAACGACAACCTACGAAATTGGTTTACAGAATGACCTGTGTTTATTGACGGATTCGGTAACTATTTTTGTTAAGGAAAGTGCCCAGGTCGTTGTTGATCCTCAAGTTATATGTATTGGAGATACTGCAATCCTTGAAGTAAATGGTGATGCCACAGCTGTTACTTGGTCTTCTAGTGGAATTCCTCTTGGAAATGATACTTTGTTTACTGTACATCCTGAGACCACCACCACTTATACAGTAGTTGGGACATTGGGTAATTGTGCGGCTGATACAGTTGACGTAACTGTTACTGTTAATCCGCTTCCTACCATTGAATTGCAACCCTACTACACCGTATTAATGGGAGAATCGATTGTCATTGAAAGTGAGGTTTCAGGTACAAGTAATCCGATCTATGACTGGCAGCCAGAAGAGGTGTTAGACTGTATGAATTGTCCACGACCAAAAGCGACACCGGATACCACAACAACAGTTGAAGTGTTTATAACAGATGAAAATGGATGTATTGGAGAAGGATCGACTGATTTATTTATGATCAGTGAATGTAACCCTAATTTACTAATGTTGCCGAAAGCCTTTACACCAAACAATGATGGGCTTAATGATATCTTGTATGTCAGAAGTAGCACTATTGATGTGGTGGAGGAGTTCTGCGTTTTTAATCGCTGGGGCCAAATGGTCTTTGAAACTGATAATATGAAAGAAGGATGGGATGGAACCTTTAATGGGAAACCACTCAATCCAGATGTATATGTATACTATGTAAAAGCCCCGTGTAAACTTGACAATGGAACCATTTTACTAAAAGGTAATATTACCTTAATTCGATAACTCAAAATTGTCTAATGACGGTTTTGGGCTAAACAAAAAAGTATGTAAGATGCTAAAAGTATGTTTGTTTTCTGTTCTGGCTCTTCTATTGAGCTACACTTGTGCATTGGGGCAAGATCCTCATTTATCACAATTTTATCATGCTCCATTAAGCTTAAACCCCGCAATGACTGGATTGATGAATCACGATATTCGAATGTCTGCTAATTATAGGACGCAATGGGCTAGTATTACGACTCCGTTTCAAACTATTGATGCTAGCCTTGATGCCTCAATACTTGCCGGACCAAATTCTGATGACTTCTTCGGTGTTGGCTTATCGCTTACCAATGACAAGGCAGGCGATACGGACTTAAAAGCGACTGGAGTTCATTTGTCTGGCGCCTATTCAAAGGCATTGACTTCTGATGCAGAACACTTCATCAGTATTGGTGGAAAATTTGGGATGGTCAACCGTAGTCTGAACTTCACTTCACTGACATTTGACAGCCAGTTTAATGGCGAGACGATTGACAACAGTCTGAATAGTGGTGAGGAATTTGAGCGCACTCAATTCACTTTTGCAGATTTTGCAGCAGGGATTAGTTGGTTTTATGCTTCAAACGATCAAACTAAGATGTATGCAGGCGCCTCTCTTGCTCATATCAATGAACCTGATCAACGGTTTTTAGTAGGTGGGATACCTGATAATCTGTATCGTAAATGGACGTTTCACTTAGGTGGTGAGATTCCTTTGAATGATGAATTGTCTGTTATTCCAAGGAGTGAAGTGCTAGTACAAGGGCCTCATAAAGAGTTTAATGTTGGTGCTCTATTAAAGTATAACTTAACCCCTGGTATACTGCCAGAAGAAGGAGGTATGTCCGTTCAGTTGGGTACGACGCACCGATGGCTTGATGCACAGATTGCTGTAGTCCGATTTGACTATTTGCAGTTGGGGATTAGTTTTAGCTATGATTTTAATATCTCAGCCCTTTCTACGGCCTCTCGTGGACTTGGAGGACCAGAGATCGCAGTAATCTATAAAACGAATCTTTGGCAAGGAGACAGGCGTGCTAAGCGCGGTGCAGTGCACTGTCCTTAGGTGTTTTATCCTTAAAGGATCGCTTTAACCAAACTAAGGGTTTTCCTGTAAGTAAAGCCCTTCGTAACTGGTCACGTAAATCCATTCAATAGGTTCAAGGGCATGTAAGGCTTCAACTACGGGAAAACCTTAAATTCTGAGGTGTCAAACTAAGGGTTTTCCTGTAAGTAAAGCCCTTCGTAAATCTACTTATTACAGTCAATCAGTCATGCAAGGCCTGCTGACCACAGGAAGGTAGGCTTATTTCCGCCGTCGCGGTTCCATCACTTTTTAAACTGCCGAAAGTCGGACCACATTCAAAACGCTGTGGGATTGTGATGGAATCTACGGGAAAATCTTAGATTCTGTGATCTGAGATTGAAGATTTAACAAGTGATAGGCTTAGGGATTGGAGGTGTTGTTTGAATCCTGGTTTTAGGTTTATTGAGATGTAATGCTATATAAAGCATTATAAATCAATCAATTAAAAACAGGAAGAGTGCCGGAAAGCCCGACGCGTAACGCAGTGGAGCGGAAGCCCCAAAGAAATAAATAGTGATATAAGTTTCGAATGGAATTGGAGTAGATTTTACATTTTCTTATCTTGGAGGTAGTTTTTTAGATTATCACCCCGAAATGAGTAAAAAGAAATCGTTTCTAAATAATTTGTTTGGCAAAAACAGTAGCGAAGATGCGTTATTGGAGCAGTTGTCTACAAACATTATTGTGAACGACTATAAGGGGTTGTTGGATCTTCTTGGTCAAAATGTACCGTTGGATAAACCAGATGCGTTAGGCAGATTTCCAATCCATCTTGCGGTGATTAAGGATCGATTTAATGTTATTTGTCTATTGAAGGAACATGGAGCTGATCTCAACCAAAGAAATGAAGATCAGTTGACACCGCTGATGCTTTCAATACAGTATAATGCACTGGATACGGTGAAGGAGTTACTGGAAAATGGGGCGGATCCATATTTGAAAAATTTAGAGGGAAAAACAGCAGAACAACTCGCAGAAGAAACCAATAATACGTTGATTTTAAAGGTGTTTCAAGATCATATCAAGAACAGCTATCAGGCAAAAGCACTTCGAAATCAGTCCGAAAGCCTTAAATTTGATAAGCAAGATAAGGACTTTAATGTGTTATTGGATAAAGCCTCCAAACGACAAAAAGAGCTGGAAGTCCAACAGGCGATTCAGAAAAAGAAACAGCTTGAGGCTAACTTAGAAAAGCAGAAAAGTGAAAAGTTACTTCGAATCGAGCAAGCATATCAAAAGAAATTGGATCAGTTTAGGAAATTAGCCAATAAGAAGGAAACAGATGCGCCTAATATTTCTAACAGTATTCAACAATTCGCTTCTTCCGCTTCAGTTGATCCAAATGAATTATGGAAGTGTGTAAAAAGGAATGATGCGAAACAATTAGAGTCATTCTTAACTATGGAGCCTTCCTTGGAAAGCATTGAAAAATCACAGGGTTGGTCAATGTTAACTTATTCATTATTAACTAATAAAACTAAACTGTTTCATTTATTACTTGAAGCTGGTGCTCAGGTAAATACAACCTACAGTGGTCAATCATTGCTTTATCACGCCGTTCAGCGAAAAGATCTAGATTCCGTAAAAACTTTATTTCATTTTGGTGTGAATCCTAACTTAGTAGTGGATGACTTCAGTCCGTTGGAATTGGCACTTCAACAGAAAAATGAGGAGATGATAACTTGTCTGCTTAAAAATGGAGCACAAGTCAATTATTGTGGTGAAAAGAGTGCCCCTATCCTAGTGATTATTGAGTCAAACAGTGAAGCGTTCATTGCGTTGTTAGTCCAGTACGGGCTTGATGTTGATCGGGTAGTTCTTGGCAGGAGTCCACTGGAATGGTGTGTACTACATAAGAAAGAATCTGTTTTCGAATCGTTGGTTCATCATGGTGCTAACATCAATATTGGAAGAGAGGATGGAAATGCATTGATTTGCAAAATCGTAAAAAGTGGTAGATACTGGTTTTTAACATTATTGATCGAACTAGGAGCAGATCTCAATGTTCTGGACAATAAAGGGCGGTCTCCACTGGAGATTGCAATCGTAGATAACGAAGTTAAAATCGTAAAAAGTTTAGTAAATGGTGGTGCTTCTATTCAACTGAAGAACGCGGATCATTTGACTCCTTTGCAGGTGGCAAGGAGATTAGGTCGTAGTGAGATCGTTATGCTGCTTGAGGCAACAACTTAGTGTTTTCTTCTAGTCTGAAGGTTTTAATCTCCCAACGGGCTGCTGGCAAAAAGTTGATTAACTGCAACGTAAGTCTATAGTTTCCAAGCGTGATCACGTAGGTTTTGTCTTCAAACAACTGACCAATAGCTCTGTTCTTCACATTGATGTCCATTACATGTCCTAAAATATCAGAGAATTTGCTGAGTACATGTTTTACCTGATTAAAAATAGAATCAGACGTTTTTGCTTTGTCGACCTCGGGACTTGAGAGCTCGGCGGCCAGTATTAGATGTAAGTTTGAGTTTTTCATTTTATTAAGGGCTTTGATGTTTAATAATCGCTTTCATATACTTAATGCTTTTAAATTCGAAAACGTTACACAAAATTTTATTTTTTTTCGCACCTTATTTTTTTGACTGCGATTAATTGTAAAACTTCATAACTAAGACATTTGAATTCTCGAATCTACGTACGCTTAACAGAAAGTTTGTTTTTATTCTTTATAGGAACGCATCTTTTCATTAGGGTTTTAGCAACCAATGAAATTCCGAAGAACTACTATGATGGAATTAGAATTTTTAATCAGACAGTCGATTATATAACGCAGAAAAATGGGAATTCGTCTACTGCAAATGAAATTTTGAAAACATTAAGAAATTCAAAATTAAACCTATCCTACTTATTGATTTGGTTGTTAATGATTTAGGATAAAATTAGTATTGCCAGATATCTTTATATTTAACAAATATTTTTGCTAGATTAACAGCGTCGTCGATACCTCGATGTGGTGTTCCTGTAAATTCAAAGCCTTCGGTTCGTATTGCTTTATTCAAACCAATTGGCTTTCTATTGCCTTTATAATCGTTGAATTGATGTTTTAAACTAATGTGTTGGTTCGCCCAATTGCCTTCCGTTTTGTGCAATTCACAATCATGTATTAACTGTTTTCTGTCGAAGAAGCCCCAAGAGCAGAGCAAGTAGTCTTCATTATCAAACAAACCTATCCAGTCTTGGAAGTCTTCAATTACGGTAAGAAATTCATCAGCCTTTTCTACATCCTTTTGTGTGATGCTAGTCAACTGTTTGCAAAAAGGGGAAAGTGTTGGGAATAAAACGGGTTTGATGAATTGTGAGAATCGCCCTATTTCGTCTCCGAAGTGATTCATTTTTAATGCGCCGATCTCAATGATTTCTTGCACATGGTTATGCCTTTTATCTTCCCAGCAGGTCGCCTCTAAGTCAAATACAATGAAGTTCAAAATCGTCTATTTAGATTTATTAGAATTTATTAGTTGCCTGAATATTCCTCCAGTAGCAGCAGAAAGACCACCTAAAATTCCACCAATCAATGCAATGGTAAGCAACATGATTGTAGTGCTTTCAATTGGGAATAGTCCTGTCATTCTTTCTAGTAAAATTCCATTATTGCCAATATTTTTCAAGATCATCGTCACCAACCAAACAAGCCCAACACCAAGAAAACCGTAGTAGAAGCTTGTCGTGCCCTTTAGTCCAATACTTGCTCCAATGATCATAGCAACTATTGCAATTCCCCACCAAGGAATAAAAGGAGAAATGATAATGGTTCCTAGTATAGTTAGACTTATTCCGATTAAAAATTGTTTCATTTTACGGGTAATATTTTTCAATTCCGATAATCTTTCCCCCTACTTCTTGATTGGGATTTTTCAATATTAAAGCTTCATAATATCTTCCAGCAGCCCAATCGTCAATAAAATTATCGTAGTAAGGACTACCTGGATTACCAGATTGTCCACCTGGGTATATACAATTTGCTGTAATTTCTTTGTCCAGACCAACGACCATGCGCCAAGATGGCCCCCATTGTCTGTGTACTGCATTGATGGCTCGTTTAGTGCCATCTGTCGCCACATTAGTTCTACTAAAGGCAGGAATCCTAGCTAAGTGTCGAACAATCGTAGGATTAAAATGCATCCAGAGAGCAGATTTACCGTTTTCTTCTTCCCATGCCTGTATTTTCTTACATGATGTTTTGAATGCTGATGTTGCGATATCAGCTGCTGTTTCCTTTTTAGGCGTTCCTACTTTATCGAAGAACTTGCTATTCGGATCTTCTGTAAGCAATTCAATCGTTTTCCAGTCTTCTGGTCGTAGTGTCCTTCCTCTCACCGCCTTAGTCTCGTCCCAGACTTGAGTTTGGAAGGTTTTCCAAAAGACATCAAAAACAGTTGGACCAATAGCTTCTTTCTTATAATTGAAATCCCAATTTGTTAATTGTTTGAAAAATTCTAGCTCCTTCTTTGTCAGTACTGATTTATCTACCTTACTTGTAAGCAATGGCGCAGCTTCTTCTGCTTCAAGACTATAGCTATTGTATTGCATTTTCATCATATCCGCTGGCGTGATACCATCCATAGCATCAAGCATACCATTAATCGTTCGGCCCCGATAATTGGCAAAATTACCATGATAATAGTAGGGATATGAGGGATCAGTTGAGGTCTGATTAGCTGAAGAGACAAAACCGCGCTCCGGATTTTTGACATGCGGATTCTCTGCTTGCGGGATATTGCCTTTCGGGGCATTCGCCATTGTGGACCCATCCTGAACAAACCGACCCGTGTTGGGTTCTTTTAAGGCAAATTCTCCTTGAACCCACAAGGCAACATCTCCTTCGTTTTTACTAGCAAACGCGAAGTTTTGAGCTGGACACTTATACCCTACCAAGGCATTACTGTATTCCTCATAATTCTTTGCGGTATTAAGCTTATAAAAGCTAGACAATTCATCAGAGCCATCATGTCCTTTCCACTTTAATGCAAGATCGAACTTCGGTTTTTTAGCGTCATTGTAAACCACTGGGCCCCAAACCGTGTAACGGATCGTATCGTATACGGGCACTGCATCTTTAATCTTATACTCTTCTATTCTAAGGTCTGCTTTCAAGTACTTGCCATCCATCAAATACTCTGTCCTTGAAGCGTCTTTCCACTTGATGGTGTACCAGTCCGAAACGTCGTGTCCCACATTGGTAACTCCCCAGGCGATGTTTTCATTAAATCCGATGATTACCCCAGGTGCACCAGGAATAGTGACGCCATAGACTTTAAAACTGGGTGAGGTGATCTGTAACTCATACCAAATAGACGGTAGTGTCATGTTAAGGTGTGGATCATTGCAGAGAATGGGGTTTCCGGAAGCTGTTTTCTTGCCTGATATCGCCCAATTATTGCTCCCAAGTCCTTCATATGGTTTTTCATGCGGTTTGAACGGTACATATTCCTCAATTGAGTTGTAGGAGGTTGATTGGTCTTGAGACGTAGCACTTGCCTCCCATTTTGTCCCTTTAGGGATGATTGGGGACTGCCGGGGATTCCAAAGCGGGTACAGCATGTCGAAGGTGTCTTTCCCAAAATGGTTGAGTGCATTAGTCATTTCAATGTCCTTTTCACTGATAGACAACATGTGCGCCATATTTTTGAGCAGGAGTACTGATTTGTAGGGCGACCATTGTTCTGGCTCGTATCCTAATAGCTTATATTCAATGGGTAACGACCTTCTATTTAAAGTATTGATGTAAGCGTTTACGCCATTTGTGTAGGCTTCCAACATTGAATAATACGGTGACTTCTTCCAGACTTCTAGTGAATTTCTAGCCCCATGTGCTAACCCAAGACCTCGCATTCTCTTATCCAGTGGTAATGCCTTAGGGCCAGCGATTTCTGCAATCCTTCCTGCTGCGTTGTGCGTTTGGAATTCCATTTGCCAGAGTCTATTTTGAGCAGTGATGTATCCTTGTACGAATGCCGCATCAATATCGTGTTCTGCGAAAATGTGAGGGACTAACCGCACATCATAAACTACACTGACTTCGCCCTTTAAGCCTGAAAACTGTTGGTTGTTGAAGTTGGGGTTTACTGATTCGGCATTTTGCCAAAAGCCTGTGTACGGATTGAGTAGTTTTCCGAGGGCTGGGATCGCTTTGTCTGAGAGCTGTATGGGATTGTTGAGGGTGTACATAAAACCGACCGTCACAAGTCCAACTACTATAAACTTCAATGCGTTCATCCCTAAATAGCTTCTACGTGATAAATAAAGGTTAAAGCTACAAATTTTATGGGGAATTGGGATTGTTTGGGTTGGTGAAAATGTCTTATCAATCTATTTTCACCTTGCAATATCTTTTTTGATTGGTTCCTAGATCGTGTATTCTGAATTTGTAATTTCCCGATTTCAATTTTGAAATGTTTATTTCATTGATAACTTTTGGAATTGGAGTATTCAATTTTTCTTTTTTATTTCTGATAATAGCAAACATTTTCTCATTTGTAGACAAACTCAACTTTACGACTGGCTTATTTGACTGAATATATGGTTGCTTTTCTAAGTCTTCTTCTTCTTCTACAAAATTCTCTTTATCAAGATCATAGTATTCCAGTATTACTGGTATTGAGGATATTATTTTATCTTTTAAATAGATCTCAATCTCTGAGGAAATGTCGTTCTTTTCTACTGTAATTTGAATATTTAGTTCATTTGTAGATTCTTGCCTGCCTTCCGTTGTGCAGCAGGTAGGCTACCTTTCGTTGCGCAGCAGGCAGGCTTTATGGCAATTGATCTATCTAATACTTTTATTGATAAATCATTTGATTTGATTTGTAAATCAATTGCTGAATTTTGGTTGTTTCTTAAAATAAAAGTTTCTTGAATTCTACTCCCTGCTTTTGCTAGTAGGGAAATGTTTATCTTATTAATTCCTAAAATTTCATTGTATTTGTAATAATAATATTTGTTTTAATCACAAGTAAACCATTTTTGTCAAATCGCTTAACGCTATCCGTTTTAATGTAAGATTCACCTTTGTAATCCATCCCCCACTTGAATAGTTGTTCCATTGAATAAGGAAGCCTAATAATTAATATTGTTGTAAGCCTATGAACAATCAGACTTTCCTTGTATTTTTCCAGATCAGAACATTAATAATTATATGAATAATTTATCATTAGTCGCTCTAATATTGTTTAGCACAGTGCAACTTAGTTGGGCAAGAGAGGCGGTAATCCTAGAGAAAAACAGACATTTATTTGTTTCCCTTGTATACGGGGAGGCTCAACATGATATCAAACGCAGTACTGTTGATTGCAGTACTGCGTTTTTATTTATAATCAATTCAGGTAAGGAGTAGACAAATTGTAAAATTAATAATTGAATTTGTTTATTTTTTAATATGATGATATTTATTGCTATATTTATCAAACAGAATAAAACTAGAAGCCACTATAAATTTTATCGCATATGAATTCACCTAAAATTTTAAATGTAACTATACGGACTATAATAATATTAATTATATTTCTTGCCAGTGAGTTGCAAGCACAAACGATATCAGCAACCAATACTGCACCAGCCTGTGATAACTGTGCACCTCCGGGGTGGAGTGTTATATCAGGTTCAACCGATATTTCTAACAGTACTTATTGGGCTGGAAGGATAAATTATCCATGGGTTGGTACTGTTGTTAACCCGCCCAACAATCATACACTTTGGGTGACTGGTTTTTACAATGAAGTTTCCGGTGCAAACATAACAGGTCTGACACCTGGGATTAACTATGACTTTGATTTTTACAAGTCTGAATTACAAAGTACTGCAGGAGGACCTGTTATTATAAATTTTGATGGGGTTCTTAGAATTTATGATTGTAATACTGGTGTTACCTTTGGTACGTTTCCATTTTCTGGAGGTGCAAACAATGCCTGGACATTATCCACTTTATCATTTACTGCTACTAGCACAGTCCAATCCCTTTGCTTTAGTTATAATACGAATGATGGCATAAATGGAAACTTCTGGAACGTTTCTTTTGGGGGCAATGTAGTGAATCCTACTTGCGATATGCTTACTGCTGTTGCAGCCGTCCCGATATTCTGTAATGGTGTACCAACTGGCGCAGCATCGGTTACTGCAATTAATGGGACACCACCGTATACTTATCTTTGGAGTAATGGTTCTACTTCACCAAGTATTAACGGACTTGCTGCTGGAACCTACAATGTAACCGTTACTGATGCAGGAAATTGTAAAGAAGTCACACAAGCAGTCATCACTGAACCATCTGCATTACAACTTACTATACAAGGAGAAACAGTTCCGTGTACATCAGATCCAGGAATTGCAGCGGCTACAGTAGTTGGTGGCACTCCAGGCTACAGTTACTTATGGAGTAACGGACAAACGACTTCTATTGCATCGGGACTTACGACAGGCACTTATAGCTTAACTGTAACCGATAATAATGGGTGTAAAATCATTGAATCTGTAGCTATTACGCAACCGAGCCGCATCACTATTCTTTTTGATGTCGTTAATGTAGGATGTGATTCTCCTGATGATGGTACTGCTACTGCTATAAATATTGGTGGTCTTCCACCGATCTCTTACCAATGGGATGCTAATGCGAACAATCAAACGACTTCGACCGCCAATAATTTAACGATTGGTGCTTACTATGTAACTTTAGTTGATGCTAATGGCTGTAGTACTATTGCTGGGACTACTGTCAATAAAAAAGATTGTGGCTTGCCGTGTCCTGTTGATCCTTGTGTTGAGGCGGTGATCAACAATACAAATATCTGTTCGGCTATTGCAAGTGATCCAGCTGATCCCTTGTCAACGCTTGACTGTGATAGTGATGGTGTTATCAATGCTACTGAGTGCACAGATGGTACAGACCCTCTAGATCCTTGCGATTATGTGGATACTAGTATCACATTGCCTGTGACTGCCGATCAGAGTGGTTGCCCAGTACCCTGCCCTGATTTGACTGCCGTCTCGACTATCTTGCCAGGGAATATCGCAGGTTTCTCTGCTGTAGAAGTGGCTGTACAAGTTACTGAATTGAACACAATTGATACAGATGGCACTATTGTGACTGTAAGGATTCCAGCTGATCCAAGATTTGCCTTTGTTTGGAATATTGGTCTTACTATGTCAGCACTAGTTCCTGTTCAGAATGCAGATTGGAATTATTTAGGAAGCAACGGATTTTTGCATTCCTGGACTTATAATGGGAATGGGTTAATTATACCTGGTGGCAGTGTGTCTGCCTTTGGATTTCAAGGGTTTTATGATCCTCAAGCCACTGATGGTCAAACAACAATTACTGCTACAATTCTTCCATATAGTGGCGGAGAATGTAATGCGTTGAATAACACGGATTCTGAAAGGATGGTTTATTTTCAATAGTGATTAGTGGTTAGTGTTTAGTGATTAATTTTGACGTAGGGGGTGTATATTTGTGGTTAATGAATAATGATGGCTTAGAATGTGATGTATATGATTCCACTATAAAGTAACTGTTGAATAATACCGGATTCTGAGCGTCAGTTTAACTCTACAATCTATGTCCTTCGCCTTTAGTAAGACTCCTACTTGAGTATCTTTCTATGACAGAACCAGGTTTTAAATAACTAGAAAGTTAATTTAGAGTGATTTGATCATCTCGCACAGTTATATTAAAAGAAGATTGGGATGTATTGCCCCAATAATCTGTGTTCATATTACTTTTTACTAGAGTGTTTTTATTTTCACCTGCTACCTCAGCGACATAGGAAGTAGCGTTAGATAAATCTTCAACAACCATAGAATACTTTGTATCTGGTACCAGACTGATTCGGATCGTTTTTATTGTAGTGTCAATGGTTGTTTCTATCACTGTAATCACTGAATCAGGATAGTAAAGCCAAGTTCCAGACTCAATAGTTGTGGATGTAATTTCCACAATTTCATAGGAACCTTCAAATCTATTAATTATTTTTTTTCTTCACTACAACCCAAATTAATAAGAACTATAATTAGTAAGGTTAATGAATAATGAATTGTTTTCATTGGTTTAGTATTATACATCAGTAAATAGTGCCTGACCGAAAACTCTAGTTTTTAAGCAATGAACGAGCGACCTGTTACTTCCGGGAGCCGGCCCAGTTAAAAGTGAGAGGTCTTTACTTTTTGAAAATCAATGTTTTACGACTTTAAAAAACCTCTCACTTCTGATAGAAGTAACAGGTTACTCGTTCTTTATTGATTATCTAATGCGATCTTTTCTACAAATAATCTAAAATTATTCAGCTGTAAGCTAAAGAAATGGAATATTTACCAGAATATTTGTGCTAACAATTTCTTATTAAAAGATTGATAGTCAACGATTATTGTCTTTTCGTTCAGAAACTAACTAGATGTGAATTTATTATTGCATTAAATATATTCAGATATAATAAATAATATGTCACGATTTTGTCAAAAGTAGGTTACTCTTATTATGGCATAACTATCGGCATCAACGCTTCGAATCCTTCGCCTTTACTAATCCTTGCTGTTAAAGGTTTTTCATTCCAACAACCCCTCCACCGCACGCTTCAATTCAGGCAAATCGACAGGTAGACTATTGTGGCCCAGCCACCAGCGCAAATTGCTGAGGGCAAAGGGAATGCTCTCAATAAAATGAGGCTTACCTTCTATGAGTCCGCGGAAACCGTAGGCTCCAAGCACCTGCAAAAAACGGATTAACTGAAATCCGCCGTAGCGCGCACGGAACTCGGCTTCATTAATTATAGTGAGACGACTGGCAACCGTTAAATAGTGCTCTAGAAGCGATTCGCGTACCGAGTGTGGGAGGCTGGCCTTGGCTTGATACAGAAGGGAAATCACATCATAAGGCAAGGCGCCTCGGCGACCACCCTGAAAATCAATAAACCAGCAACGACCATCGTGAATCATGATATTGCGTGCTTGAAAATCCCGAAACATGAAGTAATCTGATTGCGCCTCCAACAGGTAATCCGCCAATCGGTGGAAGTCATCTTCCAATCGTTGTTCATTGAAGCCAGGGCTTTTGATTCTTAAGAAATAGTACTTGAAATAATTGAGATCCCAGAGCATTGATTGCTTGTCAAATCGCTTTCGTTCCCAGCATAAGCTGTCGTCCAGGTTAGCACCAGCAGTTATTTGCAGAACAGCCAATTGTTCCAATGCTTGTCTATAGTATTGCAATACTTCTTCAGGAATGGTATCCCCTACTCTTTTGTCTAGTAGCAGCTTCAAGAGCGTTTGATCGCCTAAGTCTTCCACCAAGTAATGCAGGCCATCATTTGCTACCCCCAGAATCTTAGGAACTGGACAGTTTTGTGTAAGAAAGTGGCTAGTCATGCCAATATACGCTTGGTTTTCAATTGGGTTGGGATTGTAAACACCAAGTAATGTGCCTTCATCATGATTTAAGCGGATATACTGCCTTCTAGAGCCGCCTTGTGACAACGGCTGACAATCTAGTGTTTTAATGTTTAAAGCGTCTTCAGCGAGCTTAGTTAAGGTTTGAGTGATGGTATTGTCCAAGCGTTGAGACTTTTAAGCGTTACAGGCGTTATGAATTTCTTGAATGATATAGCTGATTTGCTGGTCTTCTAGTTCGTAGTAAAAAGGCAATCTCACTAGGCAATTCGCAAAACGATCACAGTTTGGCAATTCGAGACCGCTGTGTTTCTCATTGTAGTAGGGACTTTCGTGCAAGGATAGATAATGAAAGACTGCGTGAATCTCCTTAGATCTTAAGTATTTAATGAAGGATTGACGACGGTTCAGATCTGGCAAAATCAGATAGAACATGTGCGCGTTGTTCGTAGCATAGTCAGGAATGACTGGCAAGTCAAAGTGTCCTTGAGCTGCTAAGGGTTTGAGGCCTTCATAATACTGTTCCCAGATGGCTATTCTGCGTTTTTGGATGTCGTCGAGGTTTTCTAGTTGTGCGAATAGGAATGCGGCGATAATCTCAGACGGTAAGAACGAGGAGCCTACATCTACCCAACCGTATTTGTCGACTTCACCACGGAAAAACGCAGATCGGTTGGTTCCTTTTTCCCAGATGATCTCGGAGCGATCGGCATATTTTTTATCATTAATGACGAGCATGCCACCCTCACCACTGATGATGTTTTTAGTCTCATGGAAGGAGAAGGCGGACAGTTGTGCAATTCCTCCGAGCGGTTTGCCTTTGTAGAAGGAATCAACTGCTTGAGCCGCGTCTTCTACGACTTTTAGGTTATGTTTATCGGCAATTGCCATAATCACATCCATATCGCAAGCGACGCCAGCGTAGTGCACAACGACTATTGCCTTAGTACGGGCTGTAATTAGTGGTTCTATGCACTCAGGATCGATGTTCGGTTGATCTGAGTAAGAGTCTGCAAACACGATCTTAGCACCACGGAGTACAAAAGCGTTGGAGGTAGAGACAAAGGTATAGGAAGGCATAATCACTTCATCACCAGCCTGAATATCAAGCAAGAGGGCTGCCATCTCAAGCGCATCAGTACAAGAAGTAGTCAGTAATGTTTTATGAAAATCGTACTTGTTTTCAAAGAATGCATGACATTGCTTGGTGAAGGTTCCATTACCAGACAGTTTCTTAGTATTCACTGCCTGATAGATGTAGTGCGTTTCTTTCCCCGTAAGGTAAGGTTTGTTAAATGTGATCATAATTAACTCATTGTGTTATAAAACAATCAATTCGATTCAATATTATCCTGAACAATTTCCGTTGTTTCTACATACTTCTTTCCACTTGGTATCACAGTAAACTTCTTGTTTTTCAACTTAATGAACCAACTTTCAAAATAATGGAAGGAGATATAACTAATGAATAACGTCAGTCCTAAAATTGTTGAATATACTGCAATATTATAGGCCACGATATTAGACTTTAGAGGGATCACCGAATTAAAAATACTGAAGCCAATATACATTGCTATAGGATGAAACATGTATATACCGTAGGATATTTCTCCTAGTTTATTAAGAATCTTATTTCGAAGATTTAACTTAAAATTCGTTTGAATGATAAAAATCAATTGTAGCGCAACAACGGTTCCCAGTAGTACTTTATCATAAGTAGAGGACAATAGTATTACAAGAATTATGCTGTTAATAATAAACAAAACCGGGCTACGGAAAAGCATTAATAGCTTTTCTGCAAAGTGAAACAATAAATAGGCTCCTAATGCACCAATTCCCATGATATGAATCGGTACCAAATCAGTGAAATAGCGAATATTTGTGGCCAATGAGGGATTGACAGATTGTACTGGTATTGCCCAATAAGGCAAGGAAATGATTATAACAAATGGAATAATCAAGTATTTACTCTTTACTAGATTGACTACGTTTGGCCAGATTAGATAAAATTGTTCCTCTACACCAACAGACCATGCCTGAGCAGCTCCAGTAACTGGCGCTTTGAGCTTCAGTGCTAAATTTGGTAAAAAGACTAGAAACAGTAAAAAAGGTGTCCAGAAATCTTGCTTCAGTACTAAAATTCTAGTATAGAACGTGGTCTCATTTTGCATTGGTTGAACAAACCCAGCCATAAAAGGTAAAATAAAAAAGGAGATAAAAATGATTAGATAATATAATGGCCAAATCCTTAGTAATCTCCTAATATAGAATTTCTTTAAGTCGATTTTCTTCTTAACGCGTTTCTCTTCTAGTAGCAAATAAGTGATTAAGAATCCACTTAATACGAAAAAGATATAAACACCATTTTTGCCCAATTCTCCAATGAATGTTTTGAGAAAGGTATCATAAAGACTAGGCAATTTATCCCTGAATTTATAAAGCTCTACATGATGAAAAAGAACAAACAAAGCTGCTAATGCTCTTATTTCATTGAGTCCTTGAAAGAAAATCCTTTTCCTAGGTTTCGGTTTGGCAATCTTGGATTGATTTGATTTTTTTCCTTGTTTATTTCTCTTTGCCATGCTTTTAACGAATAAATCTTGCGGGATTACCGACGTATAACCCAGGTTTGTCAATGTTTTTGATAACAACAGTTCCTCCACCAGTTTGTGCTTCCTCTACTATCGAAATAGAATCAATGATTGTTGAATTAATCCCGATGTTACAACTATTGCCAATCTTCACAAAACCAGCGAGACACACGTTTGGAGACAAAAAGGAATGATTACCAACTGCTGAATCATGAGCAATACTTACTGCAGTATTGAGTAATACATTGTCCCCTATCGTTACATTCATATCTAGCGTACAGCCAGGAAGAATGAAGGTGCCTTCACCTACAGTAGCGGAAGGATCAACGTAGGAACTAGGGTGTATGAGTGTTGCGTAAGGAATTTTCCCTTTAAATCTTTCAAATATTGTTTTGCGAAAAGTAAAATGTTTATATCCAATCGCTACCATCAAGACATCAAAGTCTCCTTGATTAAACTGTGGTAAGATATCCTCTTTCCCCCCTAGGATAGGATGACCGTGTGCTTGATCACCGGGCGATTTAAAATCATCAAAAAAACCAGCTATTGTATACAAATTGGCTGTGGCTGCATGATAAGCAATTAGTTGACCAAGATCTCCAGAACCAATGATTGCTAGCTTTTTCATCCGTCGAGATTTGTTTTTTCTTTGATTGAAAACAAAGGCCTTCCCTTACTTTCCTTGTAGATTTTACCAATATAGATGGCGGATATTCCTAGGAAAAACAATAACAGACCATTACCCATGATGATGGTACTGATAATGGATGGCCAACCTGCTTGAAAATCTAAGCCAGAAATCTTTAAACTCAGGATCACAATCAAGGAGATGATACCGATTGCGAAAAACAGAAAACCGAGTTGCAGTGACAATTTCAATGGGGTTTCTGAAAAGTCAAAAATCGCATCAAAGGCCAACTGCATCTTGCGTTTAAAGTTAAATTTGCTGGTTCCTGCAAACCGTTCGCGTTGTTCGATTTCAATCATGGTGCGCTTCATTCCGACATGTATAAATATGCCCTCAATAAACCTATTTTGTTCGCTATATCTAAGGAACTGATCTGCAAACTGACGATTGAAAATCCGCATAACTGCTAAGCCTTTTGGGATATCGAGTCCAGTAAACCGATTAAGTGTTGACCAAAATATTTTCGAGTATAACCGATTGAGTAAACTATCCTTTTTCTCTTTTCGGACGCCAAAAACCAAGTCATATCCTTTTTCGATTTCTGCTACAAACCGAGGAATTTCAACTGGTGGATCTTGTAGATCAGGATCCATGTATAACAGATAATCACCGCTAGCATAAGTGATGCCAGCTGTTACCGCTGCTTGTTTACCGTGGTTATAGGACAATTCTACTAGTTTGATCCTAGGTTCGTCCTTTGCTTTTCCTTTGATGAGGTTGACTGTGTTGTCTGTGCTACCATCGTCTATGAAAACGATTTCCCAATCTACGTGCAGTTTTCCTAGTACTTCTGTTGTTTCCTTTATGAATTGAAGGACACATTCCTCTTCATAATAGACAGGTACGACTAGAGATAATATTTTGTTTGGTGCACTCATTTACAACACGTTAGCAATATCTAGAAAGCTAGTAATTCTATTTTCCATTCCTGAGGGATATACTTCATCTCTATCAATCAGGATTCCTTTTACGCCTAATTTACTAGCAGGAATGATATCCAATTTCAGGGAATCGCCAATATATAAGATATTTTCCGTTTTTTCACCAATTATCTCAAAGGCTTGTCTATAAAAGCCTAATGAAGGCTTCGCATCACCTAATTCTTGAGAAATGATAACGTTTTCGAATGGAATATTGACCTTTTCAGGTAGCAAATCGCGGAGTTTTTTACTAAAGTTTGAGATGACACTCATTTTAAGATCCAGCTTCTTCAATGCTACGAGGTCGTAAAAGGGTTCCCAAGGCAGATAAGAGCAATTTTTAAACAACGTTTTTAGTAAGTCGTCACTGGGAATGATCCCCAATGACAATAATACTTCAGCGTTAAAGGATTGATAGAAGTCAGCGTTGGTGACATCTGGAAACTTAATGACTTCAGACACTAGTTTATGGTTCTTTTGGAGCTGATCCAACTCAATAAAGTAGCCATAAGACTCAAGTGTATCGCGCCACTGCATCCAAACCTGAGGCTTGTGAATCAGTGTATTAGCGGCATCAAATACGATATGTTTGATTATTGTGCTCAAAAGATATAGTGATCGTTATTATTATCCATTATGGAGTCAAAATCGTCTTCGTTTTTGTAAATCACATCCATTAAAATCCTTGTAGCAATTCCCTTCGTGATTTTTGGTGAATCAGGTGATACCTCATACAAGTATTCCTGCAGCGTGTACTTTACATCCTCGAAGCCAAACTGACTGCGGATAGAGTTGGTCCCGGATATTCGGCAATTGACTTCAAACGGTTGAATGACACCTTCCGAAGTGACAATTGACTGGAGATTTGCGCTACCTCGAATTGCACTGTTTTCAACGATTTTATGGAGAATAGGTAGGACACGATCTTCATATTTAGAGACTACCCTACAGTTGTGTGTTGTACCGTTCACTAATTCCCGTTCAAAAGTAATCCAGCCATGGATTTCATTAGATTGTGTAACGTAAAAGGCAGTTGTAATTTCAACACCTTTGTGTAATTCCTGCACCATGTATTCCTTATCAGAGAAAGGATTCAAGTCTTTAGGGTTGATGTGTAATCCTCTTGAGCCTCTGCCTTCCTTAGGCTTTACGATATAGTCTTTAAATGATCCTGGATATTCGGAAGGTAAGAACGCTTGTGCAAAGGGAATATCGTGTTTCTGATGATAGAGGAAGGTTTTGTATTTATCTAAGTAGATTCCTGCTGTATTAGCATCTGAGGCAACCACTTTTGCTGAAATTTGATTTTTGTGCGTTGCTAAATAGAACATCTCATAATCTGTAGCAGGAAGAATGATTTCAACACCTTCTTTTTTTACGATTGATTCAATGGTTGAGATGTATGCAGCGTCGTAAGCATATGGTACTTTGTAAAACACATCACAGAGGTGATTTCCTGGTGAGAAATCAAGCACATTCGTACCTACAACCCTAATATCATAACCTGAAGCTCGGATATTACGAATAATTCCTTGACCGACATTCCCACCAATACCAGTGACTAGCACTGTTTTTTGTTTACTCATAAATCATCATTTCTAAGCCTTCCCTTAAGGTAACCTTTGGCTTAAAATTAAGCAAATTTAACGTTCTTCTACTAGAATAATCAAATGATGGTGAATGATCTTCACCTTTAAAGCTGATTGAAACATCTGAAAGGAGTGATTGGATAGTCTCAGCAACCGTTACATTCGAAACTGAATTCCCATTACAGCCTAGAAGAACAGCGTTTTCCTTGTGCTTTGCAACAGCAATCAGTAGGTCAGCAGCATCGTTGACATGAATGTAGTCTTGTTTCCGACTACCATCTCCGAATAAAGTGATTTGCTTGGTAGTCTTTGCTTTGTCGACTACCATGGGTAAAAAGGTTCGCGTTGTCATCCCTTTCCCATAAATCGATGTAAACCGAATGATGGCGAACTGATCCGCATTGCTGATTACTGTTTCCCCTGCTAGTTTTGAGGCGCCGTACTTAGTTGGATTGACGAATGATGTGTCTTCAGTGATGGTTTCGTGGTGTGGTTCTCCGTAAATGGCAACACTTGAAGCGTAGACCAGTTTTGCAGATTTGAAGTGGGTCAATACTCGAGCCGGTAGTGTAATGTTGCTTGTAATCAGTTTAATGTCTGCAGTGGTGTATTTCCCGTAAGGGATATAAGCAGCAATCAAGTACACCGTATCATACTCATCACTCAAGGATTCCAAATCATCAACTTGAATCAGTTTTCGAAAATTGGAGCGATCAGTTTTGTTTAGATTTTTGTTGTAAATTCCATCTATTAACCAACCATTGTCGGTTGCTAGTTGCTTAGTGAGCTGTTGTGCCAGAAAGCTATTGGTGCCTACAATTAGTACTTTCATGATTACAGACTTTCAATCACTTTAATGTTTGGTCTGAACTGTTTGTTGACCCAACTGATGGTACCAGCTTCAATCCACGGATTCTTCATTGCTTTTTTCAGGAAGTCGCGCTCCCAGCCCGTCGGTACTCTTACTTTTTTGACTTTGATGTTAAACGTTGTATTATCCAGACTAACATTGTTTTTCTTTGCCCAAAATGCTGTAAAATCCCTTAAACCTGCTGCTAGTACATTTTGATTAACATAAGGGCCATTTGTTCTAAAGGAGAGTTTTGCCCAAGTAGATCCAGAGATATAATCACCAGGCATTCCGTTTTCATCAATCAATGGTAGAAAGATCTCTTTTCCATCTTTTTTGTAGGTTACTGCAACGATATGATTGTACCCTGAAAAGTGGTAATCCATGAAGAGTGCGTGCTTTGTGATGCCAAGATATTGTTTTGTAACATTTTCAGTAGACACAGAGAGTTTCTGCATGCTTTTACCAAGCGATGATTTATTAAAATTAGCAAGGTATCGCGTCATTATTCCTGAATTATAAGAGACAATGAACTGTATCAAGCACAACCCAAATATGCCTATTGTCGCACCTATAAATTTTAAGTTGTAAAGGCTGAAATTGCCAAATGCCTTGACTTTTTTATCCGATTTAGGTGCTTCTTTCTTAGCGCCTTTGGTCAAGAAACTAATGATTTTGGTTGCTAGCTGCTTTATTCCGGGAATTTTGAATAGCAAACCAGGAATCGCTAATACTCCAGGTATTGCCAAGGCATTTAATACAGCATCCATTCCTTTTGACCTGTTGCCTTTAGCATCAAGCCCAACGACGCCTTTCGCAAGCTCTTTCTGACTGATGTTGTCAGGTAATCCTTCTTCCTTGCTACTGACGGTGTTTACTTGGTTGAACCAATCGAAGTGATTAATTAGTGCGATGGCTTTAGTATCTTTTAGGCTTTTGCTATTATAATACAGTGATAATTTGTGTTTTGGTTTCTTCATCCAAGCGCCAATTTTCCTCCAATAACCAACGGGCACCAATAGGAAATACAAGGAAAGCATACAAAATGCAAACCATGGGATAGGAAATTCGAGTAAGATCCCGACGTGTAAGCAGAAGCCAATTAGGAATAGAGGAATTCTAAATGGTTTGAACCAAAAAATAAAGACGAATACAAATTCGAAAATCATTGTTAAATATCCAAGTGCAATAACAATCTGCTTTAAATTCATATACCAACTAGAATCTAAATGGGTTCCCATTGGCATATTTGCAGGCATCCACATTCCCATTCCATCTGCCCATAACGGCGAAACGAACTTGAATAAAACAGAATCTAGGTAGAAAAAAGCAACGGAAATAAGCAATGGTATCGTGTAGGCAAAATAAGAGACTTTGCTAGGTGGTTTGTACCGTTTGTTAACAGAAGAATATTTTAATTTTAATCGTAATCTATCTATTGATATGCAGCGACTTATAGGCAGGAACATCAAGAGAAAGTTTAAGCCCAAATACACATAATGTACATGATATTCATAATCACTCGTCACATCAAGGATAAACACCGACATGACATAATTACCAATCGTTGCCACTCGGGTAAACCAACCGAATAACATCATAATGATAAAAACGGCCCAGATAATAATTGGAAAGGTGTAGTCTAAGCTAGAAGGAATCAAGTATGGTATTTTATCAAAAAACAAGTGGCGAAAATAGAATATATGGCTTAGTTCAAATAACAAAACCGTAGCATACATTATTCTAAATATAGCTAAGCCAGTACCATCAATTTTCTTATCGTATACTTTTCTAAATTTCTCTACTAAAAACTTCATCCTACTAAATCATTGTGATTTTATTCAATTTCATTTGCTTCTTCTTCAAAAATTTCTTCAGTTGTTTTCTCTGGTCTAAACTTCCAAATCAGGAATCCAAAAATCGCAAAAAACAACAGTGAAACAAGCAATCCCGGATAAAACAGTGTTGGGAAATAACGCAATTCGATTTCGTGTTGCCCAGCGTCTACCATGATACCAGTAAAGCCAATACTCATTTTCTGTACTGGGACATCCTTGCCATCAACAGTCGCTTTCCAGCCCTCATCAAACGGAATCGTGAAAAGTACCGCCTTCTTTGCTTTGAGATTGATCGTACCATTTATCAGATTTTGGCCATGTCGCTTCATCTTCATTGCATCAGCACGCCTTGCGTTGACATCCTGCGCAAAGATTTGAGGCGTGAGCTGAGCAGGATCACGGGGAATCGTTCCTAAATTCATAGAACGCAAGCCATTGGAGGTGTAGGCACCAACTTCATTATCTTCAATGACCACACCTCTGAGTAATGCCACTTCTCTAGCAATTTGCGGTAGTTGTACAAACTGACTACGCGTAATAAATTCCTGATATGCTAATCCTAGAGGTAGCGCATTGTTGTTGTTAAACAAGTGAACATCTCCAAAAGTATTGACCTTTGAAAACCCAAAACCGCCATTCTGAGCAGCGCCAGGTTTAAATTTCATGGCTTTATACTTGACACTAGTAAATGTTTCGAGTAACGGCCTGTTGCGAATGCCTGACGCCCAACGTGTTTGGTCCTCATTAGTAGCATTGATTGTTCCAGCAGCCATTAAAAATTCAATATAGTATTTTTGATTGAAGGAATGGTAGCTAGAGGTTCCATAATATCCCTGGAGTTTACTATCGTTGATACTACCATGAATTGCACCACCAGAACCGTAGTTTTTAGTGAGGCGGAAAAAATCTTTGTCTGTTTGTTTTATACTAGCAACAGCATCTACAGTGTAATCATTATAGTCCATTTTCTTCTTATATTCTGCTGCAGTTATAGCTGTCCTGTTGTTTAGAGAGCCATAATTCATTGCCAACAGTTCAATACATAATAGTGCTAAGAACCCTATTCTAAATAGCTTAAAATTGAGTTTACCCATTGCCGTAAGTGCTATGAGCGCTGTATTCACAACAAGGAAGAAAAGTGCCATTCCGAATTGGCCACCATTCATCACTTTACTGAAAGTTGAATTGGCATAAAACAAGATTCCCATCAAGACTAATGCGGTCCCTCCAAGGAGTAATACATTGATGTTTTTTAGTTGTTGGTCTTTTGCCAGTACTTTCAAGGCATAGAAGAATAATATAAAGCTGATGAACAAGGAGAACGTTCTGTAGTAGTCACCTGAAAACAGCCAAAAAGCATATCGGAACCAAGGAAACAGGATCGTCAACACGACAAACAGTATTGGTAAGGCAAACAGAATACGCTTACCCGTGGACAGTTTACCAGTAAATACTTGCGGGAACAGTAGTAACGACGGTATCCCAATATAAAGCATTGGCGCTTCAAGATAATTCCGCCAGCCTCTAAAATCACTCCCAGCACCTCCGATTAGGTCATTACCGAAAAAGCGCATCAACGCTGTTAGGTTGTGTACGGTGCCCTCAGTGCCGAATATCGCCTTACCCATAAGCTGAGCAGACTTAGAGGATTCCCCTCCTACCCTAGGACTTTGCAGTATTTCCTGAATATTACTAAAGAGGAAAACCGAACTCATTCCAACACCAATGGCTCCTAGGACAACGATCTTGAGTACTAATGTCCCAAATTCTTTGGTATCCCATCCGTGTTGATCTATGAATCGGAATAGGACATAGAGCCCCATAAACTCAGCAAAGAGGAACAAGTCAAAGGGTAATGTGGCGGCCACAATACAAACAAACAATGGGAACATCCAGTAATTTCGTCCTTGCATCAATCGCTCTAGTGCTAGTAGTAAGCAGGCCAATTGTAATGCTTGTGTAGAAAACACGTACCAGCCACTACCAACAATCATAAACCCAGAAAAAGAATATAGTAGCGCACCGATAGTCGCCACATAACTATCGTATTTGATGGTTCTCAAGTACTTGTATATCACAAAGCCTGACAGCACAATTTTAAGGTATTCGACCCAGGCATAAGCAAAGGGTAATGACTTACTTCCGACCATGATGTAGAGCCAGTGAAAGGGATTACCAAGACTGTGTGGTAGGATATTCTGACCTAGTCCTTGCTGGAAGGACCACTTGGGTAACAACCCATTGGTTCTTACATAATCTGCTAAATGTGCATAGGTTGGATGGAAGATATTGATAGAATCACTTCCAATATCCCGAAAGAGGAATAACTTATTGAACAGTAAGTAATTAGCAAAAATGATAAAACCAATAACGGCGACCAGTATCAATGAAACAACTGTTCCATTTTCGGTAAGCTTGTTATATAAGTCTGATATACCTGATGAAGCTGCGGGTGCACTGGTATGTGGGATCTGTTTTCTCGTGGACTGTTTTTTCTTCTTAGATTTTCCCAGATTCTTTTGTTTAGCCATTGGTACGTTGTGTGTTCTTAATGTTATTGACTACCTAGGCAATTGCATGCCCGAATAAGAAGGTAATATTAATATTATTTTAAGAAAATATCTAATTTTTATCTATTGGGTTTAACCCACATTATGCAATAGGAAATTCATTTTGATCTGAAACCTTCAAAACTGGGTTTATTAGCTACCACAAACTTCCAGTAATTTTGATAAAAACCCAACACTGTGTATCAATAGATTTATTCACCGCGGATTACACAGATTTACGCAGATTTTATAAACGTAAAATTATAATGTAACGGTGTAAAAGAAGCAGAAGTCACTTTGCAAAGTCCCTATTTGTAGAAAAATAAGTACAATTTTGAATAATGCTAATCGGATTCTCTACATTTGTCGGATTATTAAAAATCTTTCAAACATCCAGTCATCATTATGCAAGAGCAAGTGTTCACATTAAAACCAACTTTAGACTTCATAGAGCTACTAAAACTATTGAAGATAATGCAATTTGCTCAGACTGGCGGACATGCTAAAATACTTGTAGAAGACGGCTTAGTTACTGTAAACGGAGAGCTAGAGTTGAGAAAACGGAAGAAATTGCGCGATGGGGATGTTGTTGAAATCAATGATAACAGAGTTGTAGTTAGAGCAGCAGTTGAAGATAAAGGGAAAGCTTCTAGTGCTAAGAAACTTGTTGTTAAGAGGGCACCAGTGAAACCAGATGACAGGGAAGTTTAAGTATTAGTTAATTTGATTTTAAAATTATCTCGGTATAGTCATTCTTTAATATGAATGTTTTAGCTTTTTGTGAATAGGTTAAACGCATTTCAGTGATTTAAAGCTACTGCGTCCCATAACAGGGTCTCTCCTTCATTTGCTTGTGGCTAACATACTTTGACCACGATGTGGTCATGCAGCGTACAATACTTTATTGTTCTCAAAGCATGCTGTTGCTGAGTAATCAACACATAACAATTGGTTATAGGGAACGGGGCAGTGACCACATCGTGGTCAAAATATGTTAGCAAAAACAACAAGTATGAAAATTGACCCTGTTATGGGTTGTAGTAAGTTCCTCTAGAGATGTTTTACTTTATTTGATTAATCCCTACATAAAACACTAGATACCATTCCTTGTTTTTCATTGCAAAATGACGCTCAAGTGCTAGGCCATTGCCCATGTTTACAGATTCTTTCACAATGCCTTCTTCTCGGGTTAGTTTTTGGGTCAATCCTGGGAATTCCTTGTAATTGATAGGTAGGTGGAGCTCCCAGGTGTCGGCTTCCCAAGTGAAAGTGGAGTTAAACTGAGATTCGTCGGCAAAGCTGGGTAGTCCTTCCAAAGGAAATGAGATCCGAGACATCTGAAATAAGCTATCCGTATGAAATCGCTCGTAAAACCGATCGAAGTTTTCCACTTTTCCGCTTCCAGACTTGAATACACTGCAGGAATACAGCATACTGCACAAAGCAGTCAATAGCAATAATCGGATAATCACTTGATAGGGTTTAGATCGCCATAATAAATTAGACTCCAGTCTTTCCCATTAAAATAAAACCGACGAACCAACATGAAATTTTGATTATTAATAATCCGTTCCGTCACTAACACTTCCCCCATGTCAAATTCGTTCTTAAATTCGCCAGTACTCATGTCAATTGGCCTGTGCATCAACCAGTCTTCTTTTTGATGGTAGTAAGTTCCAGTACCATCATAAACGGTATCTGACACTGAGGGCGTTCCCTCCAAGGGAAAACTGATATGCGCCATCTGGAAAAGGCTATCGGTGTGAAATTTGTGGTAAAAATCGATGAAACCGTTATCATCTTCTATGACTTCGGTTTCTTGACTTGAATTGTTGATATTACTTTGGCATCCTGACAAGAAAATCATAAGTAACAGCGGGATACTGGAGATTATTTTATTCATTTGCGATGATTAATTGGAATGTTTTGATATTTCAACGACATAAACAAACATAAAATTGCCAAGTTTTTCAAAATGTACATCAAATTCGGCCTTAAACTCCCCTTTTTTTACAACAGCGGTAGTGTTTCCTCTCTCTTCGTAGCTAAATGGCTTGACAAGAATATGCTCCTTATAATCTAATTCTTTTCGGCCATAAGCTTTATACAAGGCTTCTTTTGCACACCAATAAATGTGTAAATGTTCAATTTTTGTGGCCTTTCTCAAACTTTTTGTTTCAGTTGGGCGCATAAATTTATGAGCAATACGCTCAATTTTAGCTACAATCTTTTGAAGATCAATCCCTACATTTTGCGCTTCATCTACAATAACGCCAACCAGTTCCCGACTATGTGTGATGGATAGTTCTAACTGATGACCGCTAAGATATGGTTTGCCAAACTCATCAACTAAACAATCAATTCGCTCACCACCTCCTGTCATTTGATGGAGTAACCAGCGACTTGTCACCCATTCGCGACGTCTGTTGCCTTTCAGATTCTGAAGTCTAACCTTTTCTTTTAGCGACAACTCTAAATCCATGAGAAAAAAGTCCTCACGTTCTTCCATTCGCCAAATCGCTATTTTACCAGTTTCCCCAATTGATTTTTTATAAAATAAAGCCACTTTATGAATTGTTAATTGTTAATATGCTTTTAATATCATGAATACAAAATTCAGCGTTCATTTATACATCAAATGTAGGAATTCTATTAGATTCCTTTTATTTTCGGAACATATAAATTAATAAGTGAAAATAAAAATAGTCAAAGTTAACCGATTTACTGGTCATGAGGGCGCCATTTATTCTCTTTGTAAAGGAAGAACGGATCAATCCTTCATTTCTGCAGGAGGAGATGGGCGTGTTATCGAATGGGAGCTCAATGATCCTGAAAATGCGATCCTGTTGGCATCTAGCCAAGAAACGCTATTTAAGGTTTTTTATAACCCAGTCTATCAATCGCTTCTCTTTGGAAATATGAATGGTGGGTTGCATTGGGTCGACCTTCAAAAGCAATCAAACACTAGTAATATCGCTGCGCATAAAAAAGGACTGTATGGTATTGCATCGGTTGGAAATCGCTTGATTACGGTAGGAGGAGAAGGGCAACTTGTTTCGTGGGACACTGACAAACAACGATCTGTCGAAAGCACACAATACAGTCACAAGGCATTGCGTGATCTGGCTACTCATCCTAGTGGAGATCAGTTTGCGATAGGTAGTAGCGATTGTTCCATATACATTATTAACTCAGAAACGCTTGCCATCGTCCATCAAATCGAGCAAGCACACGCCAATTCTGTATTTAGTGTAGCGTATACTGTTGATGGGATGTACTTGATTAGTGGTGGACGGGATGCTCAAATCAGGATTTGGGATGTCGGTGATGGCTATAACCTTGTGGAACAAATACCTGCGCATCTCTATACTGTCAATCGTTTGAGACCGCAGCCTCAAGGCGCATATCTGGCTTCTGTTAGTCGAGATAAGACTATAAAAATTTGGAATACTGACAGCTTTAATTTGGTAAAGGTGATTGACTTTATGAAGTTTCAAGGGCATACTAATTCAGTCAATGACTTACTTTGGCTTTCCGAAACTGACTTTGTTAGCTGTGGTGATGATCGGAATATCTATCATTGGAAAATCATACAGTAACAAATTGAGTACTAATTCTGTTTGATTTTCAAATAATAAATAGGCCCTTCTGCCGGTTTAAATAAATAGCTTGAATTTTTGTGAGCAATCCGTCATCCTTTCCCTACATGAAAGAGTGCTTACCAATCAAATAGAAATGTCACATTAACGACATGTGTTAAAATCGATAATTCTATTAATTGAACAAGATGCGTTCTTATCTATTCAAAACAAGTTGATAAGCAAACAATTATTAAACAATAGGCATAAAATTCATAATTTACGTTCTTTGCTATTGTAGAATTAATTGGTTAAATTGCATATCCAAAAGCATGGTGACCCTATCTATTTTTTTTACTTTAGTTAATCTATAAAATGAGTAGTATATTTTTACGTGTTTTGCTCTCTCTATTATTAATCCTACCAATTGTCACTTACGCTCAATCCAGAGCAGTAAAGGTTGCTTACAATAAAGGATTACACCATTTCAACATGGAAAATTTTGATCATGCGATAGTATATCTTACAGAAGCAGCTGGTCTTGATCCAGAATTTGAACCTGCCTATCATTTAATGGCAATTTGCTACGACAAACAAAAAGAACCCTCAAAAGCCATCAAGAGTTATGAACAAGCGCTGAGAATAACTCCAAATCAGGAAAAAGTTTGGTACAATTTGGCTTTGTTGTATGAGGAAGAAAATAAAACTAAAAACGCAATTGAAGCATTAGAACGCGCGGTAGATATCAATCCTAACTATGCCAAAGCACAGAATAAATTGGGTGTCCTTTACTCTAGTATCGACAAAACAGAGGAAGCTAAAATACATTTGGCCACGGCTCAGGAACAAGGCACACAATCCAACACAGCATATAGCTTGGCATTAGCTCATTATAAGCAAGAGGACTATAAAAGCGCATTGACCCAAGCTAAGATTGCAGTAGAAAGAGAACCTGTTGCTAATACTTTTTATCTGCTAGGAATGTGCTATCAGAAGAACGGTAAGGCGAAAGAAGCCATTTCAAATTATGAGAAGGCTATTGAAATGGATAATATGCACTATGATGCCCACATTAGCAAAGGGGTATTGGTGTATAATGAAGAAGATTATGATGAAGCTGTCAGGTTGTTTACAAAATGTACAAAGCTAAATCCACAAGATGCAGATGCCTTTAAGTTTCTTGGACGCTCTTATTTGTCTAAGCAAGATGGATACAAAGCCGTTGAAAAATTAAAAGAGGCGATCGCTATAAAGGACGATGATGGGGAAACACACTATTATCTTGCTAGGGCATTTCAGATGACAGACGATAATATTATGGTCGTTTATCATTACAAGAAATCTCAATTTCTTGGATACAGTCGGGCAGAAGAAGGTCGAAAAAACGCACGCAACAAATTGTTTAATAAGGCATTGATCGCCTTGCGTAAAGAGCGGTACACCGAAGCTATAAAAGGATTTAAGGATGCACTTGATCAAGATCCACAAAACCCTAGATATCTATTCAATTTAGGGCGTTCTTATGCAGGTGCCGGCCAGAAAGACAAGGCCATTAGTTCCTTGAAGAATGCTGTGGACATTGATCCGCACTACGGTGATGCACATTTGCTCTTGGCCAACCTATATCAAGAAAGAGGTGAATTTGATCTTGCTACTAAAGGATTTGAGGCCGCTATTAAGCATGGAATCAATGATTCTGAGATGTATCATAATTTGGGACATACCTATTTTTCTAATGACCAACTAACCAAAGCCATTACCAATTTTGAGATCGCAGTAAAGAAAAATCCGAAAAAAGCAGAATACCATTATAATTTAGGATTGGCTTATTCCAAAGATGGAAAATTAAATCGGGCGCTTGGTGCCTACGAAAATGCAATCGAACGAGATAACAGTTATAAGGAAGCCTACTATAATCTTGGAGTGACTTACGAGAAACTCGAACAATATCAAAAGGGATTAGCTATTGGTGACCAACTCATTGCCTTGGACCCAGATTATGCAAAAGGCTATTTGCTGAAGGCTGTGATGTATAACAGAATGAACGACTCTTATAATGAGGGGAAATACCTAAAAATGGCTAAAAAGCGCGATTCTTCAATCAGATAATCGCTTCTCACTTTTAATTAGTTGGCACTGACACGTGATAAACTGATGTCGCTGTGCTATAATATGTTTAGAGGTGTGGGGAAGAGATTTATGCCAGGTCCTATTAATATAGGTTGTTTAACGAAGAATAAGTCCACATATTCTTACATTCTTATTGAAATAAAAACTTAATATCCATTAGTTTTAAATGAAAGGGTTAAACCTTACATTATAGTTTCAAGTTCCTAGATATAATCATTCATAATGTTAAAAACAATTTTTTTATTCAAATTAAACTTATCAAGATGACTCTTGATAACAACTTATATACCTGTCCAATACGCAAATGATTTTTTTTATTGTTAATCACTCTATAATTGAATCAGTATTGTAAAATTTTTGTTATATGATTGAAGAAATATAAGACAATTCTAATTTGTATCTAATTTGACAACCAAAATCTAGGTTTAAATTTCACTATATAAAATTCCGTACAAATGCCATTTGGAAGGATAGTTTAAAACCCTGTAATACTATCTAATAGGAGTAATGACATTGCTTGTAATTTTTATTTCTTACCTATCAAAAGCTAGAACTCTACTAGTCGTTTGATACAACTAAGTACTATTTATTGGAATATTTTAATTGTTTTGAATATCGAAACAACCCACCGAAGACATCGTAAAATTCCAATAACTAAATAAAGCAAAATACATGAAAAGCATACTACTTATTTTACTTAGTACTGGAATAATATTACAGGCTAATACGCAAACTATCTCACATCTTGAATCCAATATAGGCGCTGAATTTGTTGCCGAATATCTTGAACTCATCAATAAGGGGCAAGTTCAGCCTTCGACTCCTACAATCGGTTTAGACGGTCCTAAGCAAAAGATGGATTCTTCAGTTACGCAGATCTTTAATGGAATCAATTGGCTTAACACAACTAAAGAGTACTATATCTACGATGAGCTTGAAAGAGAAACAAGTAGAATTACTTATAATTGGAATAGTACTACTGATAGTTGGGTGCCAAGTGAGAAAATTGCTAAAGGCTATAGTTCTGGAAGGAATATGTCTTTTTTCTATCATCAAAAATGGAATGCCAATTTACTAGTTTGGTTACCAATAGCGCTGGAAGAGTATACTTACGACCAAAGTGATAACGTAGTTTCTAAAACTGCTTATAGAACTTGGAATCATGTAACAAAAAAATGGAAGAATGGCTACCGTTATGCATATTACTACACCAATGGCAATTTAACTGAGGAAATTTCTAGTGAGGTAGATTTAGCAACTGGTCTTTGGAAGTTTAAAAGTGTTGATAAATACTCTCTCAACCTAAATAATATGCCTACCACAAAGCAAACACTGGAATGGGACGAAACTACTGGTAAGTTTGTACCTAAACTTTTAGATGAAAACAATTATTTTAATAACCAATTGACTAGAACAGTACGACATATTTGGGCAGCAGGCTGGAGACCAATAGCTCAAATCAACTATGACTTCGGTAATGATGGACTTTTAGATCAAATGAGCTTATTACTTTGGTCTAGTGCTGCTAACAGTTGGCAGTTAAGACGAAAAAATGTTATCGACTACAACGTGATGGGAGTTTTAATAGAAAACCAGACGTATATGAACATAGCTGGAAATTGGGTAGGCACTTCCATGTACAACAAAGATTTCGATCTGGAGGGTAACTTTAATCGGTTAACAGTATTTGACTGGAACCCTGCATCAGGTTATTGGAATTTTGACCGAAAATCTACTTCAAATTTTGATTACAGTGTCACTTCCAGTCAATTGATTACACCTTTCCCAGTAGATGAGTTCAAACATAAGAAAACTGTGGACTCCAGTTTTGTTTGGAATGCTTTTTATATGGATTGGGCTGTCAATGAACGTAAATTTTATCATTATTCTTACATAAATCTTATTAGTACTGAAACAGAAAACATAGAAGCAGAAACAACAGCAGCAGAAGTTACAGAATCATTAGCATATCCGAATCCTGTAAACGAGGTATTAAATTTTAACCATAAGCTTAGTGATCAACAAGTTATGGGATACTTTTATAGTTTAGATGGGAAATTAGTGTTTCTGAGTCAAATAAAAAGTAAGCAGGTAAATCTATCTCATTTAGTCGCCGGAACTTATATTTATAGGCTGATAGATGGTGTAAACCAATATTCAGGAAAAATTATTAAACAGTAAGTATTACAATAAAAACTGTACGAAAATAGTCATTAGGCATTGCTATGAAAGTAGTTAATATCAAATGACTATTTTTTGATTAAGTTAATAACACTCTTTGCCTATTCATGTTAATTAATTGATTTACTTGTAGTTGAAGTAAATATATGGTGCTGTTCATTAAGATTGATATGAAACTTTTTCACGTTTTACTAATTTTAGCGTAACTTAGTCGAGCAAGAAATAACTATCAGGAAGTATCTTATTTGTTAATTATTAATGTTGAAAAAGTAACAATAAATTTACATTGATAAAGAAAAAAACCAGTTAGTTATCGTAATTTTGTATTAGAAAATTTGATGTTAATAGTCTAAAAAATCCAACTTCATTATGAAAAAAACTATACTTCTAATTTGTTTTTTAACCTACACTTTATTTAGTTTCGCCCAATGTACAGAATTGTTCTTCTCTGAGTATGTTGAAGGAAGTAACTTCAATAAAGCACTTGAAATTTACAATCCTACTGCTGCAGCTATAGACTTAAACACCTATAGAGTCGTTAGATGGAGGAATGGAGGCAACACATTGAGCAATACTACTATTATCCAGTTAGCAGGTACTGTGCCTGCACGTGGCACTTATGTTGCTGTAAAAGAAGCTGGCACACAGCAAGATGGTACTCCTGAACTAGTATTTCCTGCACTTGAAGCTCTAGCAGATGGGTTCTATTGTAAGGAATATGGTATTAGTTCTACCTTCTATTTTAACGGAGACGATGGGATCTCACTCGACAAATTTGAAAACGGAGCATGGAAAATAGTTGATTTCATTGGTTCTGCTTGTTGTGGTGACCCTGGTAGTGGATGGAATGATGTCGCACCGACTCACGTTACTGAGTTTTCTAATGATTCTTGGACAACTAATCAGACAATGATCAGAAAATCAAATGTAGATCAAGGATTGAGTACACCTAAATATGATGCTTCAGGATCTATTGTTTTAGACTCACCGAATCCTTTTAATCCAGCAATACAATGGGATACACTTCCTGAGAATACCTTCTCTGAACTTGGAGATCACGTGTGTGTTTGTAATGCTACAAACAATGAAGAAATCACGAAGTCTGTTGCACTTGAACTTTACCCTAATCCGCTAAGAAAAGAAGATGCGAATCTTATGATTACAGCTTCAGAGGCTATTGAAAAGGTTGAAATCTATAACATTGTAGGTCAGCAATTGGATTTTACAACACTTGATCAGCAGTCAAAAGTAATCACTTATCAGCTTGATCCGAATCTCAATCCAGGAGTTTATCTGGTTAAAATAGGTTTCGTCAATAATAAGGCTTCCGTCAGAAAGTTGATCATTAAGTAATATTATAAAAGAAATAAATGAAGCCAGTACTAACAAGTTACTGGCTTCCTTTTTTATTTCCCATTCACTCAATTGTTAATTTGTAGTATGAAATCGCTTATTTCTCTTCTACTTTTCGCCTTTGTTTTTACTGGAATCTCTCAAGCTCAGACTACTGTAGTCTCTGGGAGAATTTATGACGGCGAGACCAACGAATCATTAATGTTCTCTAATGTTTCTTGCAATGACGCTGGTGTAGCTAGTGATCTCGACGGCAACTATTCTATTGAAGTGCCAAACGGAGTACAAGAAATCACCTTCTCCTACGTAGGATATGAGGATCTGGTTAAAACAGTTGAACTGACTGGAGGAACCATGACACTAAACGTTGGGATGGGCTCTAGCGTAACACTAAAAGAAATTGAAATCGTTGCAGATATTGCGATGGACAGAAAAACGCCAGTCGCTTTTACGAATATCCCTACCAAGAAAATTCTAGAAGAGATCTCAGGAGGTGATATTGCACAAATGGTGAATACAGTTCCTGGTGCACAGTATACCGCTCAAGGCGGTGGCGACGGTGATGCTCGTATTACCATTCGCGGTTTTAGTCAGCGAAATGTCGCAGTAATGATTGATGGGATTCCTGTAAATGATATGGAAAACGGTTGGGTCTACTGGTCTAACTGGTTTGGGCTGGACGTAGCCACCAAAACCATTCAAGTACAAAGAGGCCTGGGAGCTTCTAAATTAGCACTGCCATCCGTTGGTGGAACTATGAATATATTGACACGAGGTATTTCCTCTAAACGCAAAATACAACTCAAACAGCAAATAGGGAACGACGGTTTTACACAAACCACTCTAGGAATCAACTCAGGAAGAATGAATGGTGGTTTCGGAGTTTCCGCAGCACTTTCCTACAAACAAGGTAGGGGTTACGTAGATCAAAACTTCACACAAGGTGCCTTTTATTACTTGAAACTGGATAAAGAATTAGGCAATCACATGCTCACATTATCTGGAATGGGAGCCCCGCAGCAGCATGGACAACGATCCTTTAAAACATTTGCAAGTATTTACGCTCCAGAATATGCAAAAGACAAATTAGGCTTTAGTGATGAGGAAATCCTGGAACAACATTACCAATTTTACGGTTATGGTGATCCCAACAACTTCCTTCGTGATAGTTTTAATTTAGACGATTTCAGACAAGACAGAAGATACAACCAACACTGGGGAGAATATACAACAGATGAAGGAGAGGTAAAACAAGTGACTGAGCGAAAAAATTACTATCATAAACCTCAATTTAGTTTCCGACATACCTATTCCAAGAATAAAGTGTTTCTATCTAACATTTTGTACGCTTCTATTGGTAACGGTGGCGGAACGGGAACAGATGGCTTCATTCCATTGATTTCTGGGTTAAACGATCGTGGCTCCGAATTCTTTGGACAAAGAAATTTTCCAGTAACCTATTTATCAAATCGTGTAAATGCTAATGCCGATGGAGAATTTAGCGCTTCAAATATCTTAAGAGCTAGTGTCAATAATCATCGATGGTACGGATTGCTCTCTACGCTTAACTACGAATTCAATGATTTATTCTCTGTTTCTGGCGGAATTGACCTCAGAACTTATAGAGGAGAACATAAGCGAATAGTATATGATTTACTAGGAGGTGATTTCTTTAATACTACTAGACGAAACGCGAACAGAGATCCAAGTGAGAAACTAGGTGTAGGAGATCAGTATTTCTATCACGACTTTGGTCTAGTGCGCTGGGGAGGGCTTTTTGGATTACTTGAATTTGAAAAGGATAAATTGGCAGCATTTGTTAATGTGACCGGCTCTTTTACAGGTTACAATGTTGTGGATCATCACCGCAAAAAGGCCATAAACCTTGCCGACACTACCCTTCTTATTGGATATAGTGACACAACAACATACAATGGTCAGACTTATGACCGGAATTCTGCTGAGTTGGAATTTCAAGAGTCTGGTTGGAGAACTATTCCTGGCTATACCATAAAGGCAGGAGCAAAATATAATATTACAAGGCAACATAGTATTTTTGCCAACATTGGCTATTTGAATAAAGCCGCAGCATTTGATAATGTGTTGTTTGGATTGAATTTCTATCCAGATTATAAAAATGAAATCATTCAAGCAGCTGAATTAGGCTACAAATTCAAAAGTAAAATATTCTCGAGTAACATAAACGGTTATGTCACTAACTGGCTCAACAAACCTGAGATCTTTGGTTATACCGACCAAGATACAGGAGAACGATACAGTGGTAACATACTCGGTATTTCAGCTATCCATTCAGGTGTTGAACTTGACTTGGCAGTAAAACCAACAAAGATGGTTTCTCTTGAAGGGTTAGTTTCAATTGGAAATTGGATCTGGAATTCAGGAGGAAGCTATCGACCGGTGGACGAAGCAGGAAACATTGTGCTTGACAGTGAAGGAAATGAAGTAGAAATCGAGTTTGATGCTACTGGAGTGCATGTAGGAGATGCTGCTCAATCACAATTTGGAGGACTGATTAGGGTAGAACCAATCAAAAACTTATACTTCAAGGTAAAAGGAACTTATTTCGGAAACTATTATTCAGATTTCAACGTCAACTCATTACAAGGAGAAAACGGAAGAAGAGAATCCTGGAAAATACCAGATTATGCCCTATTTAGCATTCATACTGGATATAGCTATAAATTGAAGCAAGGAACTAGATTTAATATACGGTTTAATGTTCAAAATCTATTTGACACCGTTTATATCAGTGATGCTACAAATAATGATCAATTCTTACCTGGACAGGATTATAATTTTGATTCTAGATCTGCTTCAATGTTTGTAGGTCAGGGACGTCGCTGGAATACGTCTTTCTCAATTACCTTTTAACAAATAAATACTTATAATTCAAAAGCTTAATTATAATGAAAAAATTAATACACCTAATATTGTTAATATGCTTTGTACAATTATTATTTGCACAAACTACGCTCCCAACAAACCATAGTTTTGATACACCACTTCCAATGGGATGGTCAGAAAGTGGGACTAACTTTTATACAAGTTCAGTAGCTAATACACCACCCTCCGTTAAACTAGATGGTGATGGCGACTATGTCCAGATTCATTTTACAGATGCAGCAGGTCCGGTTGAGTATTATCTTGCTGGAACTGGATCCCAACAAGGTATTTTTAATGTAGAAGAATCAGCTGATAATGTTTCGTGGACACCGCTTGATACTTACACTAATAATCTTCCTTCTTCTAACGCATTGAAGACAACTCCTTTACCCCAACCGGCAAGTCGATATATCCGATTTATACTGGTAGATAAGATTTCAGGTAGTAACGTATCACTTGACGATATTACCATCCCATTAGGTCCTGCTGGTCCAGTTCAGGAAATCAACGTAGTGGAAAGTATGACTTCGATTCCTAATAATGGGAATGTTACAGCCTCTACCCCAACAGGAGTGCCAACAACGATCAGTTTAACTATTGAAAACCTTGGTACGGCTAGTCCATTGGCGATTACTAGTGCTATGTTGACAAACAATACTGCTTTTACTATACCAACAGCTCCAGTGGCATCTATTCCTGCTTCGACCAATATCACTCTTGATGTCATTTTTACACCTACTGGATCAGGTACTTTTACTGATGAACTAGTAATTGTAAATGATGATCCAGATGAGTCTAACTATATCATCAACTTGGTTGGATACGGTGATGGCTTGGCTTCAGAACCAGCTAGTCAACCGTTGGGTTTTAATGCTACCTTGATCAAAACCTATCGCTTTGACAATCTATTGATAGCTGCTACTCCAGCACCTGAAGGACATTTAGTGTTGCAAACAGATGCAGCATTTTCAGATGCGCCAGTGGATGGTGTTGAATATGGTGTAGGTGATATAGTGGGTAATTCTAAAGTTGTTCATATTGGAACAGCGACTAGCTTCTTTACTAGAGGAATCATTGCGAATACTGATTTCCACTACGCAATTTTTGCTTACAATGGCTCTGGAACTTTTACGAATTATTTACAAACTGGACCTTTAACTAAAACGGTAACAACTCCAGATGGGGATCCTGGGACTTATTATTCTGGTATCTCAACGACAGCTGCAACATTTGTAACGGATTTGTCAGCATTGATCAACCCTCACTTCCAACAGTTTTACGGCAATTACCATCGTTCAATGATCAATAAGTTTTATGGTGTAGATACTATCAATGGTCAGAATACCATATCCTGTAATTATTCTTCTGATGTGTTATTGTACAATAATCCGTTTAGTTGGACTTCCACATCATACTCCAGAGAGCATACCTTACCACATTCCTGGATGCCTACATTTCCCGATCAAAACACTCCACAGTATAGTGATTACCATAACTTATATCCAGTAGAAGGCAATGTAAACACTACTCGGCAAACATTCCCATTTGATGAAGTTGTGACATCTACTTACACTTATTTAGATGCGACTCAAGGATTTGACAATACAGGCGCTCAAATTGTATTTGAGCCCCGTGATGAGAACAAAGGAGATGCTGCACGCGCCTTAATGTACATGATGGTTGCCTACAACGGAATAGATGGCAATAGTTGGGCACTAAAAGATTTAGGAAGTAATGGTCCAATACAAGATCCCTTGGTACTTATGCAATGGCATTGTGAAGATCCACCAAGTAATATCGAGATTGCAAGAAACGACTTTGTTGATTCGTTACAATCAAACAGAAACCCGTTTGTTGATCATCCTGAGTATGCTCATGAGATTGATTGGTACACCCTTACTAAGAAACAGTGGACAACAAATTGTACCAATGTGGCAAACGAAGAGGTTGTGAACTTGAAAAATAGTATTGTAGTCTACCCTACTCCAACATCTGATGTCATAAATATTGAGATTAATAATGAGTTTAAGGGGCAAATAACACTAGAGATCACAGACATCACTGGAAAAGTAATACAGACTCAGGTCACTGAAAAACAATCAGATCAGTTGACACATAAAATTGATGTTGCGGCATTGAGCAGTGGCTTCTATCTTATGAAAGTAACACAAAATGGACATTCCGCTGCAGCGAAGTTTGTAGTAGAATAAACCTGAAATCCCGAGATAAATGAATTTGGAATTGAAGCCCGAAGGTAGTTACTTTGGGCTTCTTTAGTATAAACACAATTATATGATCATGATCCAATAGGTTCAAGTGCATGTGTCTTCTTCATTTCTATTTGAAGCAAAATGAACACCTATTGCAGAATGATTGTTATAGATAACAAAATAATAAGATAAATATGGAGAAACGACTAGGCTGGTTTTCAAGTGCGTTCAAATTGAAGTGTGCAAAGTGTCGAAAAGGCCGTATGTTTGTTCCAGTACAAAAATTCAACGACTGGTTTAAGATGAACGATCATTGTCCAAAATGTGGCACTCATTTGTATATGGAGCCCGGGTTTTACTGGGGTGCGATGTATGTGTCTTATGCAATCAGTTCCGCCATGTGTTTCATACTATTTATGTTGGCGTATTTTGGTTTTGGTTGGTCACTGACTGGCTCCTTCGCCTTTCTATCCATTATTGTAATGCTAACTGCTCCTTATGTTTTTAGGCTAGCGCGAAGCTTTTGGTTGGCTGCTTTTATGCGATATGACCCTAATATTCTAAATAAAATCAAAGAATCATAAGTTTCATTTGACTAAAATGTATTTCGGCTGGCTGAGTGTTGAACGACTACCCCAACGGGGTTGCTCGGTAACCCCGTTGGGGTAATTCATAAAAATTTAATAGTCAATGCTCAGCCAGCTAAAATAAACTTTAGCCTTTCATTTGCTGCAAGCTAGGACAAGGTAAGCTTTAAACAATTACCTTTTCAGATTTTATATTATCTTTGCGCCAATGGGCAGAATAATGAGCATAGATTACGGCACTAAGCGATGTGGCATTGCAGTGTCAGACCCGCTGAAGATCATTGCCAATGGGCTAGACACAGTGCACCCACACGCATTACTTGAGTTTATAGCTAATTATACCAAAAATGAACCTGTCGAATGTATTGTTATCGGGCAACCAATGACTAAAAACAACGAGCCAGGTAAAATCGAATACCAGATTGTCGGATTTATGAGAAAACTAAAGGAAAGCTACCCAGACATTACCATTGAACGGGTTGATGAACGGTATACCTCGAAAGAAGCATCCAGAATTATCCTTCAAAGTGGCGTTAGTAAGAAAAAACGAAGAGATAAGGGATTAGTTGATAAGGTTAGTGCTACCCTTATTCTACAAGATTATATGGAGTCAATCAGATAGCTATGATATTACCAATTTATGGTTATGGCTACCCCGTACTAAGAAAGGTAGCTGAAGACATTGAAAAAGATTTTGAGGATTTACCAAAGTTGGTAGCCGATATGTTCGAAACTATGTATGCCGCTGATGGTGTTGGTCTTGCTGGACCACAAGTCGGTAAAGGCTTGCGTATCTTTGTCATCGATACCATTCAAAGTATGGAGGAAGGCCAAGAAGATAAAGGCATCAAAAAAGCATTTATCAATGCAGAAATCACCGCAGAAACTGGCAAAGTTTGGGATTATGAGGAAGGATGTTTGAGCATCCCAAGCATTAGAGGAGATGTGTCCAGAAAACCACAAATCAGAATCACCTACTTTGACGAAAACTGGAACGAATTTGACGATATCTTCGATGGTTTAAATGCCAGGGTGATCCAACATGAATACGACCATATTGAGGGTAAATTGTTTGTTGACTACCTCAAACCCATCAAAAAACGAATGGTGAAACGTAAACTGGAAAAAGTACGCCAGGGCCTCATTGAAGTAGATTACAAGATGAAGTTTAACGTTAAGCGATAATCTCGCTTTTAATGGCACGACTGTAGCTTTTTACAAGCAAATGAACCTCACCTCATTTGTTCAGAAGTTTTAGCGACACTAACTTCCACAGTTTAACCACTTTTATCCTTATAAAGCGAAATTGCCAGTCATGATCGAAAAACGAGTTCGAAAAGAGCTGAATATTACCAAATGATAGAAACTGGTTTAATTGAATACGTGATTGCATTGATTGGCGGATTTTTCGCAGGAATAGTCAATTCACTAGCAGGCAATGGTTCTGCTATCACCCTTACAATTCTTACTGAAGTACTTGATTTACCAGGCAACATTGCCAATGGAACCAACCGTTTAGGAGTCTTTAGTGCCGCAGTAGGTGCTTATTTGGGGTTTCGAAAAAACAAGAGAATTGAATACAGTCAGTCCAAGCTCATTTTAATTACAATATTGTTTGGTGCCTTGTGTGGTGTTATTGTTGCTGCTTTTTACACTAGTAACAACGCATTTATGGAGGTTTTTAAATATATGATGCTTCTTATGTTACCAATTTTACTATTACGCCCAAAGCGCTGGTTACATAACGAAAAACAAACAACTCGGATTCCTATACTATTGCGAGTTTTCTTGTATCTCATTTTAGGGTTTTACGCTGGTTTTATTCAAATGGGTATGGGGATTTTCTTTTTAGTGATCGCTGTATTACTAGATGGATTTGATCTATTTTCTGCAAATATCATTAAAAATTTGGCGGTGTTAATACTCACTACTATAGCATTAATGATATTTCAATACCAAGGACTTGTAAACTGGAGATTAGGAGGTGTTCTTGCTCTTGGTCAGGTTACTGGAGCTTTTTTAGCTGTCAACCTTGCTGCTAAAAGCGCAAAAGCTAATGAATGGACCTATCGATTGCTTATTTTTATCATTATAATGGCCAATTTGAAATTGTTTGGTGTATTTGGTTAATTTTTAATTATTTATTAACACCCATCCCGAATACATTTATCTATTAGAAATGGCATTTTCATGTCCGAATTACTACTCTTTTGCTACTAAAAATTTATATCATTTAACACCATTATCCTTATTAATTATTCATTATTGAGTCTACTCCGAAAAGTACTATTTTGGTCAAAATCGAGGCTGAAAGAATTTTAGAGCCGCAGTTAACTCTTGTTAATGAGGGCTTTAAAATTCTTAAAAACGATGAGTTTGGACAAAAGAGACTTTTCGGAGTGCACTCATTATTACTTGTTAAGTAATAATGAATTAATTGTTCATTATTAAATGAGTATTCTTATTTTTTTAATAATTCCAATAGATTAAGTAATTTAGGCGATTATTTCTAATAGAAGGAAATTCAATCTCTTGATTGAATACTAAATACACAAAGAATGGAAATTACGCATAACCTATTGCTTTTCTGCCTGTTACTCACCTCTTCAATCCTATTCTCCCAAGCTCCAGCAAACGATGACTGTTCAGGTGCTATCCTGATACCGACACCTGAAAGCTTTTGCTCTGGAGTAACGGATTATTCAAATGTCAATGCTACAACTACTGCTGGGTTAGGAATTCCAGCAAATTGTACACCTGCTTGGGCAACAGATACTGAGGATGTTTGGTTTACATTTTTAACACCATTAACATCAACTGGAAGTTTTGATATCTCTGTTTATGGGAATACCTTAACACAACCACAAATAGCAGTATACCGAGGAAACTGTCCAGTAATCGTAGAAGAAGCATGCGCTGTTTCTGCTCCTGGGGTAGATTCTGTTACACTCACGGTAATTGGCCTAAATCCTGGTTCACAATATTGGATAAGAGTGAATGATGATGGCATCGCTGGAGATTTCCAACTTTGTATGGAAGAGTTCCAACCGCCTGTCAATATGATGAATGGATCGACAGGTTCTTGTTCAGGTACTATATATGATAGTGGTGGTCCAAATGGTCCTTATGGTCCAAGTGAATCATTCATTTATACTATTTGTCCAACAAATCCTCATTCTTGTTTGATTTTGGATATATCAACCTATGACTTTGAAACGAACTTTGATAATCTAGTGATTCACAATGGTCCCAATACTCTTGGTCCTGTCATTGGAAATCTAACTGGTGTTGGTGGTAATGAAACTTTTGAGGCGAATAGTGGCTGTATGACCTTAAACTGGAATTCAAGTGCTACTGTTCAAAATGCAGGATGGGTTGCAGAATGGTATTGTACGCAAGATCCTTGTTCTCCTGATGGAAGTGGGATTATGCCTCCTGACCAAGTCACTTGTTCTGGTGATTTCTTTGATAGTGGGTTAGATACTACTGGATATTTAAATAATGAAAACTGGACATTCAATATTTGTCCCAATGTGCCAAATAGTTGTATTATTCTTACGCTTGACAACTACGATACTCAAGCAGGTGTTGATGTATTATCCTTCTGGGATGGTCCAACTCCAATTGGAGCTCCGATGAATACAATTTCAGGAACTGGTGCTGGGGCAACAATAGTCGCTTCATCAGGATGTTTAACTGTTGGCTTCGTTTCAGATTTTGCTCTAGAAGGTAGTGGTTGGAGTGGCTCTTGGGTATGTACTACCGATCCCTGTCCGATTCCTACTCCAATCGTAGTGACAACAGGTGTTCCTGATTCTGTTTTGATTGATAATATTGCTTCTCCTGAAGTAGTGGTTTCGAACGTTACTTTGACTTGTGATCAATTAGCTTACGGGGTATTTACTGTTCCGGGATTATCTGAATTCGGATTACAAAATGGAATTATTCTATCAACAGGAGACGCTAACGAAGCTTCTGGACCAAACAGCGCAGGAGGCACAACAACTGACTTAGGACAACTAGGCGACTTAACACTTGATTCTCTCTTATCACCTCCCAATCTTTCACAAGATGCCTGTGCGCTTGAGTTTGATGTCTATGCCTCAACAAATACCTTAGAGTTTAACTATGTATTTGGTTCGGAAGAATACCCTGAATATGCACCACCAAACAGTAGTACATTTAACGATATCTTTGGATTCTTTATCTCTGGTCCAGGAATCGTAGGTTCAAAAAATATAGCATTAATACCAAATACAACGACTCCAGTATCTATCAATAATATCAATGTTCAAACTAACCAACAATATTATATTGATAATGCTTCTGGAATTACTACTGAATATGATGCCTTTACAACCGTATTAAAAGCGGAAACTACAGTTATACCTTGTGATACTTATCACCTAAAACTAGTGATTGCTGATGTTGGTGATGGTGCTTTTGACTCAGGCGTTTTCATAGAAGCAGGTAGTTTGACTACTGGTATTGCTGAAATTAGTTCCACACCAGAGTTTAGTCCAGATGTTGACTATACTATTGAAGGTTGTGCACAAGGATTTATCACAGTTTCCTTGAGTGAAGTACCAAGTGACACCTTTGTTATCTATTTAAACACAAGTGGAACAGCTATAAATGGTACTGATTACAATATGATTGCGGATTCCATTATATTCCTACCAGGTCAGACATCAGTAGATATTATTTTTAGCCCTACGCTGGATACATTAACAGAAGGAATTGAAACGGCAATTTTTGTATTGCAACAAATCACAGGATGTGGAACATTTGTTTATGATTCTACTATTATTGAAATTCATGACAATGTAAGTATTTCACTTGGACCTTATATAAGTGGTGATACAATTTATGTTTGTAAAGGTGATTCCGTTCAATTAGATGCAACTGGTGCAGTAGATTATCAATGGTTTCCTAATATATTTATTTCTGATGATACCATAGGAAATCCGATTATTTATCCCGACACTAGTACTTGGTATTACGTTACAGGAGGAGTTGTTACTTGTAACACTGTAGACTCTCTTTTCATTAGGGTGTATGATCCTGGTATAGATATACCGCTACCAGATACCATAGCCGTTTGCGCCTCAAGCCCCTTAGTACAGTTATTATCTGTGCCAGTTGAGATGGGCGGCCTCTATTCATGGGAACCGGGAGGACAGGTTGTAGATTCAACCCAACAGAACCCCGCGGTAATTCCTGATAGCGCTGGTTACTTTTATGTAACCTACGACTTAGGAGGTTGTTTAGACATTGATAGCGTCTACATTGACTATGGCGGACAAGTACCTCTTAGTGTGATTCCCGATACTACAATTTGTCTTGGAGAAGGAATTATTCTTGGTAACACAGCAAATGGAGCAGTTTATACCTGGTCACCAACTACTGGACTTAGTAATCCGAATGTAGCCAACCCTGCTGCATTCCCAACTCAAACTACTACATACTATGTTACGGGTAGTGATGGACAAGGCAATTGTGTTGTTATGGATTCTGTAACAATAGAAGTTGGTCCTGGAATTGAAGTAGATGCCGGACCAGATTTATCAATTTGCGATGATGACACGGTTCAATTAATGGCGATGTCGCAAGACTCAGGAGCTTATCTGTGGGTACCAAGTGCAGGATTAGACGATCCGTTCTCTCAAACGCCAACTGCTAGTCCTGACACAACAACTACCTATTACGTTTTCCTAATGGATGGTAATTGCGAAGCGGTTGACTCCATGACAGTTTTTGTACAATCAGGAACAGGTGCTAGTGTTATCCCAGGTGCAACAATCTGTTTAGGGGATGCTGTAGCGATTGGTGGACCAAGTAGTCCGTCAACTTCCTATGTGTGGACTCCAGTTTTAGGATTGGATGATCCAACAGTAGCAAATCCAATTGCTTCACCAACTCAGACAACAACTTATACGCTAAATGCGACATCAGCCAACTGTGCTTCTACTTTAGAGGTTACTGTTACTGTGTTGCCAAGACCAACGCTATCTACTGGTCCCGATCAATTTATTTGTGATAATGACCCTGCATCGATTAGTGCTAGTGGAACAGGTGGCACAATTTTCTGGTCACCAGATCCAACGTTGAGCTGTACAAATTGTACTGATCCGACTGCAACACCATCACAGACAACAACTTACTATGTTACTAATTCGAACGGTACTTGTAGTCTGGTTGACAGTGTTACTGTTGTCGTTTCTACTAGCTTTAACCTGCAAGTCGTTCCAGATGACGTAACAATAGAGTTGGGTGATTCAATCGAGCTAACAGCCATAGGTGGAGGAAGTGGTTTAAACTATACATGGACGCCAAATGCTGGTATTCTTGGGCAGGTTGGACAGTCCATCTTAGTGTCACCAAGTGAAACAACTACCTATATGGTAACTGGAACCGCAGGCGATTGTGAAGCAACTGGTCAAGGAATTGTAAACATCAGAATTCCAGATTATGGAATACCGAATGTCTTTTCACCAAATGGTGATGGATTGAATGATCTCTTCTTCCTTTCTTCTTCAACTTCAAAATTATCCATCGAAGAATTTAGGATCTTTGACCGTTGGGGACAATTATTGTATGACGATGAAGAAACTATTGGTTGGGATGGTGAATTTGAAGGAAAAGAATTACCACAGGAAGTCTATGTTTATAAAATAGTAGTAAGATTGCCCAATGATGTGCTTAAAACACATGTTGGCGATGTCTTATTATTGAGATAACCAGTAAAAAAATGCTCTAAGGCCTGCCTACTGCAAAACGGAAGGCAGGCCCTTTTTCTTTAAGGGAAAGAACTTTTTATTCATTTCTCTTATTTTGACAAAAATTAAATTAGGAATATATGAAAAAGGTATTTGCTAATGCTGAAGAAGCAATTTTCGATATAAAAGATGATGCCACACTTATGCTAGGTGGTTTTGGACTATGTGGTATTCCTGAGAATGCTATTAGTGCTTTAGTTAAAAAGGGTGTGAAAGGACTCACATGTATTTCAAATAACGCAGGTGTTGATGATTTTGGAATAGGCCTAATGCTTAAAACAAGACAAGTGAGGAAAATGATTTCTTCCTATGTTGGTGAAAATGCTGAATTTGAGCGACAACTCTTATCTGGTGAGTTGGAGGTAGACTTGGTACCTCAAGGCACCTTGGCAGAACGCATTAGGGCTGGAGGAGCTGGTATTCCTGCCTTCTTTACAGCAACTGGCTATGGTACAGAGATCGCTGAAGGAAAAGAAGCCAGACAAATAGACGGAAGATGGTATATCCTTGAAACGGCATTGCACGCTGATTTCGCACTAGTAAAAGCTTGGAAAGGTGATACGCTAGGTAATTTAATCTTCAAGGGAACAGCAAGGAATTTCAACCCAATGATGGCCACTGCTGGAAAAATAACCATAGTTGAGGTAGAAGAGCTAGTAGAACCAGGCGTATTAGATCCACACCATGTTCATACACCAGGTATTTTTGTTCAACGTATTTTCAAGGGCGTTAACTACGAAAAGAGAATTGAACAACGGACAGTCATGGCATAATTCGTCAATGGTATTCTATTTTGAAATCACAATTAATTAAAAATCAATGGCTTTAGATAAAAACGGAATTGCAAAACGAATCGCAAAAGAGCTACAAGACGGTTATTATGTTAATTTAGGAATTGGTATTCCAACCCTAGTAGCCAATTTTATCCCTTCAGGAATGAACGTGTTTCTTCAATCAGAAAATGGCTTGTTAGGAATGGGCCCCTTCCCTAAAGAGAAGGATGTAGACGCTGATTTAATTAATGCAGGCAAGCAAACAGTAACGACATTGCCCGGAGCATCGCTTTTTAGCTCCTCTGAGAGCTTTGAGATGATTCGAGGTGGACATATTGACCTAACCGTATTAGGAGCCATGGAGGTCGCTCAAAACGGAGATATCGCCAATTGGAAGATTCCTGGCAAAATGGTAAAAGGAATGGGAGGCGCTATGGACTTAGTTGCAGCAGCCAGAAATATTATTGTAGCCATGAGACACACCAACCGCGCTGGAGAATCTAAGTTATTGGAAACTTGCAGTTTGCCGCTTACTGGAGTCAACTGCATTAAAAAAGTGGTTACTGATCTTGCAGTGCTAGAAATCAAGGATGGCGCTTTTTATCTGCTAGAACGCGCTCCTGGCGTCAGTGTCGAAGAGATTCAAGAAAAAACTGCAGGCAAATTAATCGTGGAAGGAACTATTCCTGAAATGGTAATAGACTGAAAATAGACGATTTGCCTAACAACCGTATCAATTTTAATGGGAATCTGATCAACCCAGAATCCCAGATTTTTTCCAGTCAAAGTAGAGGCGTCGCTTATGGTGATGGACTATTTGAAACTATTCGGATGACTGATGGGAGTATCCCATTTCTTTCTTTGCATTTCAACCGACTCGTAAAAGGGATGAACTATTTAGGGTTTCTCCTTCCGGAAAATTTTACGCTTGCCTATATAGAAACCGAAATCAGAAAGATTGCTGAGGGCAATTCCAGAATTCGAATAACCCTTACTCGCGCATTTGGTGGCAAGTACACCCCTTCTAACAATACATTCAGTTTTCTCATTGAGTCGGAATCATTGAGTCATAGCAAGTTTCTTTTAAATAATGAGGGGAAACGCCTTACCATTTATAGTAAAGAGCGATTAACTTGTTCCTCACTTTCTAACTTAAAAACTTGTAACGCATTACTGTATATCTTAGGTAGTCAATACGCTCAAAATAATGGATATGATGATGCATTGATGATCAATGAGTATTCAAATGTTAGTGAATCCACCCATTCCAATCTGTTCCTAGTAAAAAATGGGACAGTGACTACGCCACCCTTAACAGAAGGTTGTATAGAAGGCGTAACCAGAAAAGTACTCCTTGAAGTCCTACTTGAAAAAGGATTGCCAGTTCTTGAAACTCCTATTAAATCTGATGAATTGGTAGATGTTGATGAAATTTGGCTGACTAATAGTATTCAAGGCTTGCAATGGGTAGCGGCTGTCCAGGATTCTAAACAATATTCGAATGCGTTAGCTAGGCATGCTATCAAATGGCTGAATCAACGGTTTACTATTAAGTAGCAATAATAAATTGGAGTCATTGAATATTTTAGGTACACACATTCAGTGTTTACTTTGGGAGTCCCTGTAAATTAAATTTCCATTCATTATCAGCCATTTACGACCCAATTTCCTTTAAAATGGGTAACGTAATTTTTGATAAAATATACCGAAAATAGTAGAACCAATACATAGGAGATAACAATCGCTATAACAAAGTTTTGAATGGTAATACCAAGAATTATAAAGCAGATTAGTTGAATTACTTTTTGCGAAACTTTAAGTATATTATGATTGGCTATTTGCTTTTTTCCAATGAGTACTTGATTGTGAATAGAAAATATACATTCCATTATACTGATAAGCAATACATAATAATAAAAATCCATTGGAACCAACTCTAAAAAAAATAGAATACTACCAACCACAATAACGGATACAATAGCCCATATATAAGAAATGCTAAGCAAGGAATAAACTGATTTTCTTGGAGTTAAATAAACCAAAGCTGCACCTCCAATCAAATTATTCATTAAAACTACAAAGCTAATTCCTAATACAATTAGTATTATTTGCTGTGAACCAGGTGAACCCAAAGCACGGTAAACCAAAGTAATTAAGATAAAATTAAGAACAGCTATAATTCCTAACGAAAATGCAGTATTTGAAATGGTTTTTATCAAGAAATTAGTGTGTTATATAGTTCAAGATATTGTTTTCCAATCACATCATTATCAAATTGTTGTACTGCCAAAGCTCTTATTTCTTCAGGGTTATAATTTTCAATACCATCCAGAGTTTTAATTATAGCTTTTTTTAATCCGTTTTCGTCTTTTGGTTCAACTAGTACTCCGTTATGGGGAGTAACATATTCGGATATTCCTCCCACATTAGAACTAACAAATGGCAACCCACAACAAAAGCTTTCTACCATTACAACTGGCAAATTTTCATAATTACTAAACAACAAAAAGAAATCAGAATCTCTATAATATTCAGCAATTTCATTAGGGGTTTTAGTTCCATTGTACTCCACAAACTTATCCGACAGACCTATTTCCAACTGTATTTTCTTAGATAATTCAATGTCTCCATCAGAAACAATGACTAATTTAAAGTCCTGTCTAATTTCAGAAATAGATTTTAAAGTTCTGAAAATTCCAGAGATGTTTTTATGATCATCTACCAAAGTAGAAACATGTAAAATGCGTTTAATATCTATTGATTTTTTATGTTTTAACTGAAACAAATTAACGTCAGCCACATTAGGAATCACCTCATAATTTCCATTTAATCCTCTATTTTTCATAGAACTAGCCAAATGATGAGATACAGGAGCAATTACCGAA